>Ga0160490_100005_pt1 | contig 563049 bp, 498 predicted proteins | sample DIDnMG_7_FD_108210 | JGI IMG/M metagenome (GOLD analysis project Ga0160490, IMG submission 108210) | Enriched soil microbial communities from UW Madison campus, WI, USA - DID2934_E24_Lignin MG | ecosystem: Environmental > Terrestrial > Soil > Unclassified | place: USA: Madison, Wisconsin... | reverse complement strand
TGGGAAATTCGGCGATCGTGCTGCCAAGTTGCCGGGATTCGAACACATGATCGGCGGTGGCGTCGTCGTGGCTGGCCAGTGCGATATTACGCTCCCGGCACAGGGCGGCAATGGCCTGGCGATTAGGCTGCGACCAGCGTGCGGCAAGGGCCAGTTGCTCTTCTTCGTAGCGCGCCATCTGTTCGTCATTGAGGGAGTATTTGCCCTGATAATATTCGCGATATTTCTCGATGTTGGCGAACTGACGCTGGCCCGGGGAGTGGTCCATCAGCGACACCAGGGTCACCGGCTCGCGGCCCGCCAGCTTCTCGAACAGCGGCAGGGTGGTGTGATGGGGCAGCTCGCAGCGCAGATGCAGGCGGTGCTCGGCGCGGTTGAGGCCGCGCTTCTGCGTCTCCTCCACGGCGTTGATCATTTTCTCCAGATTCTCCAGCCGGTCACCGCCGTCGCGGACGTCGCCAATCGCTACCGCGTCCAGCACGGTGGTGATGCCGCTGGCGACCATCATCCCGTCGTGGCTGCTCATCGCCGAATGGGCGGGCCAGTCCACCTTTGGCCGCGGGGTGAAGAACTTGTCCATGTTGTCGGTGTGCAGCTCGATCAGCCCCGGCAGCAGCCAGCCGCCTTCGCCGTCCATCGCCTCCGACAGGCGGCTCTGGGTTTCGGCAAAAGTACGGATGATGCCGTCCTGAACCTCGATCGAGCCGTCAACGACCTCGTTTTCCAGCACCAGTTTTACGTTGTTTACGATCATGCGGTGATCCCCATCGGGTGCAGACGATCCGCCACGCGATCCCGCACCGCGTCGTCGTGGAAGATCCCGACGATCGCCGCGCCGCGCGCTTTGGCTTCTTCGATCAGTTCTATAACTGCCGCGCTGTTTTTCGCATCCAGCGAAGCGGTCGGTTCATCGAGCAGTAAAATCGGGTAATCGACAATAAAGCCGCGGGCGATGTTCACCCGCTGCTGCTCCCCGCCGGAGAAGGTCGAGGGGGCGAGATGCCAAAGGCGCTCCGGCACGTTGAGGCGCGTCAGCAGGCTGGCGGCTTTGGCGGCACAGATGTCGCGCGGCACGCCGAGATCCAGCAGGGGCTGCATCACCACCTCCAGTGCCGGGACGCGGGGGATAACGCGTAAAAACTGGCTGACCCAGCCGATGGTGGTGCGGCGAACGTCCCGCACCTTGCGCGCCGGGGCCTGCACCAGATCCACCCATTCGTCACCGTGACGAACATGAATGTGGCCTTCGTCCGGCAGATAGTTAGCGTACAGGGAGCGCAGCAGGGTGGATTTGCCGCTGCCGGAGTGGCCGTGCAGCACCACGCATTCGCCGTTGTTGACCTCAAGGGAGGCATTTTGCAGCACCGGCAGGCGCACGCCGTTTTGCTGGTGGAGCACAAAGGTTTTACTGACGTTTTCGACGCGGATCATGTTGGCCTCGTGGTTCGGGATGCCGGATGGCGGCTACGCCTTACCCGGCCTGGAAGGTGCTGGATCATTGCCGGGTGGCGGCTACGCCTTACCCGGCCTACAAAACCGTAGGCCCGTGCAAGCGAAGCGCCGCCGGGCAACAGCAACCTCAGTTCTGCAATACCGATGACACCAGCAGCTGGGTGTAGGGATGGTGCGGATCGTCGAGCACCCGGTCGGTCAGCCCACTTTCCACCACCTCGCCGCTCTTCATTACCAGCAGACGGTCCGCCAGCAGGCGGGCAACGCCCAGATCGTGGGTGACAATCACCACCGCCAGGTTCATCTCCACCACCAGACCGCGCAGCAGATCCAGCAGACGCGCCTGAACAGACACGTCCAGCCCGCCGGTGGGCTCGTCCATAAACACCAGCTTCGGATGAGTGACCAGGTTGCGGGCAATCTGTAAACGCTGCTGCATCCCGCCGGAGAAGGTGGTCGGCAGGTCGTCGATGCGCGACGCCGGGATTTCCACATCGATCAGCCACTTCTGCGCGGTGGCGCGGATATCGCCGTAATGGCGCGCGCCGGTGGCCATCAGCCGCTCGCCGATGTTGCCCCCCGCCGATACCTGGCGGCGCAGGCCGTCCATTGGGTGCTGATGCACCACGCCCCACTCGGTGCGCAGCAGGCGGCGGCGTTCGGCCTCGCTCATGCCGTACAGGGAGTGGTCTTCATACAGGATCTCGCCATGTTGCGGGGCCAGACGGGCGGAGATCGCCTTCAGCAGGGTGGTTTTGCCGGAGCCGGACTCGCCGACAATCCCCAGCACTTCGCCCGGCCAGAGGTCAAACGACACGTCGCTGAAGCCTTTGCCCGGCGCATAGAGGTGGGTCAGGTTATTGACCGAAAGCAGCGGTTTCATTGGCTGTTGGCCTCGCTCTGTTGGCGGCAAAAATCGGTATCGGAGCAGACAAACATTCGGTTGCCGCTGTCATCCAGCACCACTTCGTCGAGATAGCTGTGTTTCGATCCGCAGATGGCGCACGGCTCGTCCCACTCCTGGACCCTGAACGGGTGATCGTCGAAATCGAGGCTCTCGACCCGGGTGTACGGCGGCACGGCGTAGATGCGCTTCTCGCGCCCGGCACCGAACAGCTGCAGGGCGGGCATCATGTCCATCTTCGGGTTATCGAATTTCGGGATCGGCGATGGGTCCATCACGTAGCGGCCATTCACCTTCACCGGGTAGGCGTAGGTGGTGGCGATATGGCCGAAGCGGGCGATGTCCTCGTACAGCTTCACCTGCATCACGCCGTACTCTTCCAGGGCGTGCATGGTGCGGGTTTCGGTTTCACGCGGCTCGATAAAGCGCAGCGGCTCCGGGATCGGCACCTGGAAAATCAAAATCTGATCTTCAACCAGCGGGGTTTCCGGGATGCGGTGACGGGTCTGGATCAGCGTGGCGTCTTCGGTGCGCTCGGTGGTGTTCACTCCGGTGACGCGCTTGAAGAACTGGCGGATCGACACGGCGTTGGTGGTGTCGTCGGCCCCTTGGTCAATCACCTTCAGCACGTCGGCTTCGCCAATCACGCTGGCGGTGATCTGGATCCCGCCGGTGCCCCAGCCGTAGGGCATCGGCATCTCACGCCCGCCGAACGGTACCTGATAGCCGGGGATGGCCACCGCTTTTAAGATGGCGCGGCGGATCATGCGTTTGGTTTGCTCATCCAGATAAGCAAAGTTATAGCCGCTGAGGTTAGCCATGTTCGCGCTCCTGTTGCAGACGTTTCAGCAGTTCCAGCTCGGCCTGGAAATCGACGTAGTGCGGCAGCTTGAGGTGCGAGACAAACCCGGCGGCCTCAACGTTATCCGCGTGGGCCAGCACGAACTCCTCGTCCTGCGCCGGGCCGGCAAGATTTTCGTCGTAATCCGGGGCCTGCAGGGCGCGGTCGACCAGCGCCATCGCCATCGCCTTGCGCTCGCCCATGCCGAACACCAGCCCATAGCCGCGGGTGAAGTGCGGGGCCTCGTTATCCGGGGTGACAAAGCCGTTGACCATTTCGCACTCGGTCATCAGCAGTTCGCCGACGTTTACCGCGAAACCCAGCTCTTCCGGCACGATTTCAATATCAACGTGGCCGCTGCGGATCTCGCCGGCAAAGGGGTGGTTGCGCCCGTAGCCGCGCTGGGTGGAGTAGGCCAGCGCCAGCAGATAGCCTTCGTCGCCGCGCATCAGCTGCTGCAGGCGCGAGGCGCGGGAGCAGGGATAGACCGGCGGGGTGCGGGTGATGTCGTCCGGCTCATCGCCGCGATCCTCTTCCGCCTTCGCCAGCCCCTGGTTTGCCAGCAGGCTGAAGACGTGCGGGGCGGCATCCTGCGGGGCGTCTGAGGTTTTCAGAGGCGGAGTTTCGCCGTTCGCCAGCAGGGTGAAATCGAGCAGCCGGTGGGTGTAGTCGTAGGTCGGGCCGAGCAGCTGGCCGCCAGGGATGTCTTTATAAACGGCCGAAATACGGCGCTCAAGGCGCATCTCCGCGGTGTTAATCGGCTCGCTCACCGCCAGCTTCGCCAGGGTGGTACGGTACGCGCGAAGCAGGAAGATGGCTTCGACGTTATCGCCGCTGGCCTGCTTCAGCGCCAGCGCCGCCAGCTCGCGGTCGGCAATGCCGCCTTCGGTCATCACCCGATCCACGGCGAGGTTAAGCTGCTGTTCGATCTGGGCGACGCTCAGCTCGGGTAGCTGCTCATCGCCCCGGCGTCTGTGCTCCTGCAGGGCGTGGGCGGCGGCGATCGCCTTTTCCCCCCCTTTAACGGCAACGTACATCAGCACACCTCCACATGGGTGGTCCGCGGGATCGCCAGCAGGCGTTCGCCGCAGGTCAGCAGCAGGTCGATGCCCAGCGGGAATGGGTGCGGGCGTTCGGTCAGCTCATGGATGATGCACTCCGGCAGCTGCGGGGCGACCATGCGTTCTTCGGCAATTCCGGCTCCGGTCAGGCGCAGCATGCGCCCGCCGCTCAGGCTCGGGACCTGCAAAATCAGGGTGGCGCTGGTCTCCGGCGCCACGGCGCTGCCTTCGCTCAGGGCGTTGAGCTGCTCGTGGCTAATCTGCTCGTCCGCGACGGCGAACACTGCCAGCTGGGGCTGATCCACCAGCGGGGCGCTGGTGTGAAAACGCAGGTTAGAGCTGACGATATCGTTACTCACCGCGCCCGACAGCCAGACCGGGGTGTCGTTATCGGCCAGGGTCAACAGGACGCTGGTGGTGGCGAGGTTCAGCGGCTGCCAGCCGTGTTTCAGCTGGTGCAGGGAGACGATCACCCCCGGTTCGCTCATCGCTTTCAGCAGACGGCGAAAACTGTGTTGGGCATCCTGCACGGCAAGGGTAAAAGCGGGTTGAAGGGTCATGCGTTGTCTCCGCGAACGAGCGTAAAGAAGTCGACCCGGCTGGTGTTGACCTCGGCCTGGCGCGCTGCAAGGCGTGCGGCGCGGTCGGCTTCCAGCGGGGCAATAAGGGTTTCCATTAAGGTCTGAAAGTGCGGGGCTTCCTGCAGCAGGGCGTCTACGACGGCGCACAGCTCGGCATGCGCTTTGTTGCGCCCGAGCAGGTAGCTGTAGCCGAGCGTGCCGCTGGCCAGGCGCACCACGGCGCGGGTCAGGGTGGCATCACCGGCAAAGTAGCGTGCCCCGGTGCCGCCCATCCGCGCCTGGATCTGCACCAGCCCGGTTTCCGGGGCGCGGATCGGTTCATAAGCGGGCGTCAGGCTCAGCGCCGACATCCGCTCGGCAAGCGCCGCAGGCTGGCTGTGGGCCAGTACGGCCATCCAGTGCTGGCGGGTGGAGGTATCGAAATGCATTCAGTGCTCCATGGTGAATTCAATCATGTCGGCACGGGTCAGGCTGACGGAGTACTCCGTCGCGTTGATCTCGCCGTCACGGTGGTTAAGGGTGCGCACGCAGAGCAGGGGTGCCATGTTGGGGATTTCCAGCACCTTGCTCTCTTTGGCCTGCGCACGGCGGGCGCTGATGCGGGTCTGGGTGCGCTTGAGCGCAATCCCGGTGGCCGCAAACAGGAAGTCGTGCAGCGAGCCGCTGGCGAAGTTTTGCAGCACCGGCCAGAGGGCCAGGTCAGCGAAGTAGTGGTCGATCTGACACACCGCCACGCCGTTGACCCGGCGCAGGGTGCGCAGGTGGACGACGTTATCGCCCTCCGAAATCCCCAGCGCGTCCGCAACGTGGCTGGAAGCCGGGCGCAGCACCGAGAGGAGTTTTTCGCTGGTGGGGTGGCTGCCCTGATCCAGCAGGTTCTGGCTGAAGCGCGCCTGGGCGTTGAGCGGGTAGTCGAACGGGCGCATCAGCACCAGCACGCCGACACCCTGGCGGCGCTGCACCCAGCCGCGCTCGACCAGCTGGTCAATGGCGCGGCGCAGGGTGTGGCGGTTCACTTCATAACGGTCGGCGAGCTGTTGCTCAGCAGGCAGGTAGTCCCCGCAGCGGTAGTGGGTGCGCAGCTCCACTTCGAGCTTCGCGGCAATCTCTTGCCAGCGGGTGGGGTAACTGGTCGGATGTCTGGATAAGTGCATATAAATCAAAGCCTCGCTTCTCAGATGAAGTGCTTACGCAAACGTTGAGAGAGGAAATCCAGCAGGCTAACCGTCACGATGATGAGCACCATCAGGGCGCAGGTTTGCTGGAACTGGAAACCGCGAATCGCTTCCCACAGGGTGACGCCAATCCCGCCCGCGCCGACCATGCCCACCACCGTTGCGGAGCGAACGTTGGATTCAAAGCGGTACAGGGAGTAGGAGATGAGCAGCGGCATCACCTGCGGCAGGACGCCGTACAGAATTTCTTCCAGCTTATTAGCGCCGGTAGCGCGAATGCCTTCCACCGGGCCGGGCTCGATGGCTTCTACCGCTTCCGAAAGCAGCTTGGAGAGCACGCCGGTGGTGTGGATGAACAGCGCCAGCACCCCGGCGAACGGGCCGAGACCGACGGCCACCACGAACAGCATCGCGAAGACCATTTCGTTGATGGCGCGGCAGGCGTCCATCAGGCGACGCACCGGCTGGTAAATCCACCAGGGGACGATGTTGTCGGCGCTCATCAGGCCAAACGGAATGGAGAGCACCACCGCCAGCGCGGTACCCCAGACGGCGATTTGCAGGGTGACGGCCATTTCGCTGAGGTAGTCCTGCCACTGGCTAAAGTCCGGCGGGAAGAAGTCGGCGGCAAAGGTCGCCATGTTGCCGGAATCCTGAATCAGCGTGAGCGGCGCCATTTCCGCGCCCTTCCAGGAGACAACCAGCACCGCCAGCAGGATGGCCCAGCTAATTAGCGAGAACCAGCTGCGTTTGGGCGGTGGGAGAGTGATGGTTTGCATGTCGATTCCTTGGTGTTTAAGTTCCCTCTCCCTTGAGGGAGAGGGTTAGGGTGAGGGGGAAATGTGCGCGCTGATGCCCTCACCCCGGCCCTCTCCCACAGGGAGAGGGAGAAAGGCACTACTGCACCACTTTATTCACGCTGGTCATCGCGCCCAGCGCGGCGGTCAGGCGGTCGAGATCGTCCAGCTGAGCCTGAATTTCAGACATCTTGCTGCTCTTCTCTTCTTCCTTAAGGCCTTTGTTATCCTTCACGCCCTGGATCTGTTTGAACAGCGCCAGCTGGCGAATCGGCACCAGCTGCAGGTCGCTGGAGGCGCGGAACGGTGCCCAGCCCAGGCGTTCCAGCACGGTCTTCTCTTCCGCGGTTTTGCCGTAGTTCATAAAGAAGTCGTACACCTTGTCCTTGGTGCTTTCGGAGAGGTTTTTACGCCACACAATCGGGTCGCCCGGGATCAGCGGGGATTTCCAGATCACCTTCAGCTCTTTCAGCTTGTCCGGGGCGGAGGTCTTCAGCTTGTCGAGGTTTTCGGTGTTGTTGGTGGCAACGTCCACCTGCTTGTTGGCGACGGCCAGGGCGTTAGTTTCATGCCCCGCGTTGACCATGCGTTTGAATTCGCTGGTGGAGACGTTGTTTTTGGCGAAGACGTAGTAGCCCGGGACCAGGAAGCCTGAGGTGGAGTTCGGGTCGCCGTTGCCAAAGGTCAGATCTTTACGTTTGGCGAGCATGTCGTTGAGGTTGTTGATCGGGCTGTCTTTATTGACGATCAGCACGCTCCAGTAACCCGGGGAGCCGTCGGCGGCTACCGTCTGAGCGAAGACCTGACCGTTGGCGCGATCCACCGCTTCCATGGCGGAGAGGTTGCCGTACCAGGCGATGTCGACTTTGTTAAAGCGCATCCCCTGAATAATGCCCGCGTAGTCTGGTGCAAAGAAGGCATTCACTTTGATGCCCAGTTTGCTTTCCATGTCTTTCAGGAAGGGTTCCCACTGCGGCTTCAGGTTCTGCTGTGATTCCGTCGAAATGATGCCAAAGTTCAGTTCTTTTTCCTGTTCCTGTGCGTACGCCGGGCTTAACAGGGTGCTGATGCTGAACAGGCTGGTAAAGGCCAGCGCGGCAATCGTTTTATTGCGCATTTCTATTCCTCAGTGTGGGGACGTTAAGCAGCCTGCGCGTTCTCTTCGACGCGATTAATGCTGCGGTAGAGATGGTCAAAACGGTCGTTATCAAACTGATGGCTGGCACCATCAAAGAACACGTGCCCCTGCCGCAGGGCGACGATGCGCTCGCAGTAGCGCAGGGCGTAATCCACCTGATGCAGCGTCACCACGATGGTGATGCCGTCCTTCTGGTTGATGTCGCGCAGGGTTTCCATCACGATGCGCGCCGACTCCGGATCCAGCGAGGCAATCGGCTCATCGGCGAGAATGATTTTGGCTTTCTGCATCAGCGCCCGGGCAATCGCCACGCGCTGCTGTTGTCCACCGGACAGGGTGGAGACGCGCTGGTGGGCGAAGTGGGCCATGCCAACGCGGGTCAGGGCCTGCAGCGCTTCTTGCTTCTGGGAAGGAGAGAACCAGCGCAGACAGGTGCGCCAGAACGGGGTGCTGCCGAGCGCGCCGATCAGCACGTTCTCCAGCACCGTCAGGCGATTCACCAGGTTGAACTGCTGGAAGATGTAGCCGGTCTGCGCACGGCTTTTACGGATATCACCCGCCAGACGACCCGCGCGCTGCACGGTGTTGCCCAGCAGCTCAACGTGGCTTTCTGAGGTTTTATCGCAGGTGATAAGGCCGCTTAAGTGGCGCAGAAGGGTGGATTTACCTGAACCGGATGGCCCCAGCAGCGCTACCATTTCGCCCTGCTGGACGGTCAGATCAACGGCATGCAGAGCCTTATTGTGATGGAAGGTCTTGCTCAGTTTCTCGACGCGGATGACAGTTTGCATGGGTGAGGCCTCGATTCAAATGTGGCCTCATGCTGGCGGATCAATGTGACATTTAGGTTAAGTGTTGGTTGCGGGAGTTTGAAGAGTTGACGTGAAAGCGATGACAGGCGGGCGCGGGCGCCCGCCGTCGGGATCATTGCTGTTTAACGACGTTGATCATCCAGGGAACGCCGTATTTATCGGTTACTTTGCCAAAGCCGTGCGCCCAGAAGGTCTCCTGCCAGGCCATATCGATAGTGCCGCCCGCCGCCAGGTTATCGAACCAGCGCTTGCCTTCCGCGACGTCCTGGGTGTCGAGCACCAGCGTAAAGCCGGAATAGGTGGCATTGCCGCTGAGCGTTCCGTCGCTCATCATGATATCGCTGCCGGCGATGCGCACGTTGGAGTGGGCGATAGCGGAGTCCGGGAATGACATGCCGGAAGGGCAGCCCTCTTCGCTATTGTCGTCTTTGGGCATTTCGCCGAAGGTGATTTTATAGAGGAGTTCAGCGCCGACGGCCTGCTGATAGAAGGCGGTGGCCTCTGCGCAGTTACCGGCGAATGAGATGTAGGGACTTAATGGCATAATCATTACCTCAGGTAAAGAGAAGCCCGTTAAGTCTAGTCTTTGTAGGCCCGGTAAGCGAAGCGCCACCGGGCGCTTTTGCCGGATGCGCTGCGCTTATCCGGCCTACGGAACTACAAAAGACAAATTAGTTCTTTTTCACGAACTCGGATTTCAGCTTCATCGGGCCGAAACCGTCAATTTTGCAGTCGATGTTGTGGTCGCCTTCAACCAGGCGGATACCTTTGACTTTGGTACCGATCTTCAGCATCGACGAGCTTCCTTTGACCTTCAGATCTTTAATGACGGTGACGTTATCGCCATCGGCCAGCAGGTTGCCGTTGGCATCTTTAACGATCGGCTCATCGCTCTCTTGCGCAGGTTCTGCATTGTTCCATTCGTAAGCGCATTCAGGGCAAATGAACATACCGTTATCTTCGTAGGTATATTCAGAGCTGCATTTTGGACAGTGTGGCAGTGACATGGTGTTCTCCTCAAAATAGTGCGAACCGGCGGCAATCAGGCCCGCCAAAAATCGACAGGTTGTCGAAAAAGGCGGCAAGTATAACGCATGTCCTTACTGTTGTCGGTGACATTATTTTTCGCTTTTGGCGAAAAAAACGCTTTTCAATGACATGGCTTGTCAGCGACATGAGCGATGCTGGGGGTCAAACGCAGGAACGAAACGCGCCTGATTAAAAGCGACAATATTTTATTGCGGCAAATTGATACGCCGTGTCATTTCAGATAAGGTTAAGACGCTAATGATATTTCACTTACTTGCTTTAATTGCCATCCCTGGTCTGCAAGGGATGATTTACCCCTCATTTTTGGTGGGTAACTAATGATGAATTTTCCTGAAGTTTTCAAAAATTGAGCTACGCTCTTAATCTTTCGGTTTCCCTGACCGAAGAAGCGCGCTCCGCTGCTTTATGCGCTGAAAGAATATATTTTTACTGTCATTACAGAATTATATTGCTTCGAACATATTTACAACACGTAATCATATAAGCCGATCCTTCATTCTTAAAAACAATTCGGTTATATAAAATTTGTGTTAAGGGAAGGCTTTTTACTATGCACACACAAACCATATTTGAATTAAGCCAGGAAGCCGAAAGGCTGCTGCAGCTCTCATTGCAAAATCTTGAGGCGCTGAGTGCCATGCCTGCGGCGATGCTGGACAACGCTACGTCGGCCATTACCGGTGAAACCAGCAATGTCTTACCTCTGCATTTTAGTGCCCGTGGCTTAGAGGCACAGCAGTCGATGCTCAATAACGAACTGCGCAAAATTACCCGCCTGGAGATGGTACTGGCCATCGTGGGCACCATGAAGGCCGGGAAGTCCACTACCATTAACGCCATCGTGGGCACCGAAGTATTACCCAATCGCAACCGCCCGATGACCGCGTTGCCGACGCTGATCCGTCATACCCCGGGCCAGAAAGAGCCGGTGCTGCATTTTTCTCACGTTGCGCCCATCGATACATTAATAAAGCAAATGCAAAAGAAGCTCGCCAATTACGATCGCGGCAAGCTGGCGCAGCAGCTGGAAATTGACAAAGATATGAATGCGCTACTGGGGCGCATTGAAACCGGCGAGGCATTTGAAAAACATTATTTGGGTGCGCAGCCAATATTTAACTGTTTAAAAAGCCTGAACGATTTAGTGCGGCTTTCCCAGGCGCTGGGCACCGAATTTCCGTTCCCGGCCTATGCCGCGATCGAGAATATCCCGGTCATCGAGGTGGAGTTTGTCCATCTGGCCGGACTGGATGCCCATCTGGGACAATTAACCCTGCTGGATACCCCCGGGCCGAACGAGGCCGGACAGCCGCATCTGCAAAAAATGCTCACCGAGCAGCTCGCCCGCGCGTCGGCGGTGCTGGCGGTGATGGACTATACCCAGCTGAAGTCGATCTCCGATGCCGAAGTGCGGCTGGCCATCTCTGCCGTCGGCAAGTCGGTGCCGCTGTACGCCCTGGTCAATAAGTTCGATCAGAAAGACCGTAACAGCGATGATGAAGAGCAGGTGCGGGCGATGATCTCCGGTACCCTGATGAAGGGCCATATTTCCCCCGGCCAGATATTCCCGGTCTCGTCGATGTGGGGATACCTGGCGAACCGGGCGCGTCACGAACTGGAGATGCACGGCAAGCTGCCCGATCATCAGGAGCAGCGCTGGGTGCAGGACTTTGCCGAAGCCGCGCTGGGCCGCCGCTGGCGGACTGCCGATCTGGATGATATTGAACACGTCCGTCACTCCGCCGATCTGCTGTGGGAAGACTCCCTGTTTGAGCAGCCGATCCGCAAGCTGATCTATGCCGCCTACGCCAACGCCTCACTGTACGCGTTACGCTCCGCGTCGCATAAGCTGCTGAACTACGCTCAGAACGCCCGCGAGTACCTGGATTTCCGCTATCAGGGGCTGACGGTGGCCTTCGACGAGTTGCAGAACAATATTGCCCGTCTGGAAGAGGATATGGCGCTGCTGCACTCCCGCCAGGCCACGGTGAGCGATGAGGTGCAGCATGAAGTGGGCCAGGCCCTGAGCGCCACGGACCTGTTTCTTACCTCCCAGCAGAACGAGATTAAACACGCCGTCGCGCACATCTTTAATCCCGACAATTTACTCGATCTGGCCGGGTTTGACCCGCATAAACAGCGGACTGATGCCACGGCAACGCCCGGCCAGCTGGTACTGGACGATGAAGGCCAGGCGCAGATCCTGCTGAGTAAAATCCGCTCCTCCTGCGAGATGATCATGCTGGATGCGCAGGCAAAAATTGGTCGTGAGCTGGCGCTGCGTTTCGACCAGCTGGAGACCACGCTGGCGCGGTCGCTGAACGACGCCATGCGCCCAATTGAAACGCGCATTAAAGAAGAGTTGAGCCATGCCGGCTTCCGCGCGCGGATCAGCTTCCCGGCGTTTCAGGCCAACCAGCTTAACTTCAACACCCGTGGGCTTTTCAACGACGCCATCGCCCAGGAGAGTCAGCCTGCTGGTCAGACTCAGGGAGCCGGCAGCGCGCTGCGCGAGACGGTCTCCCGCTGGTTGAATAATCCGGGCTGGGGCTGGGAAGATTTTGTGATGACGCGGACGCGTTATGTTATCAACGTGTCACAGCTTCATGAGAAATTTAATCAGCATATAGATCACTTTTGTGAACAAATCCGTAAAGCTTTGCGCGCGCAGGTCGATGTCTCTGTTACAGCAGGTATGGCGACATTCTTTGCAGAATTTTCGTTATGCCTGGCAGGGTTACAGGAAAGCTTGCGTGATAGCCTCGCGGTGCGTCAGCAGAATGAGCATGCCACACGTGCGCTCAGTCAGCTGTTGCAGCAATGTATTACGACTGCGACGTGGATTCAGGAAGACACCCGACTGTTACGCGATGATATTCAAACGCTATTCGCGGCAGAGCAACCATGACAAAACACTTACTGGACGGTCCCGGGCGGACGCTGGAATGTATTCATCCTAAATTTATGGTCGACCTGGTGCAGGGGGTTGACGCGCAGCGTCACACCTCTGTGGGGTCGCAACAGCAGCACTTTCGTGAACGTTTAACCCAGGAGATCATGGCGCAGGCTCAGCTTCGCCAGTGGGCGATGGGGGGAATGTTCAGCGAAAATGCTGTGCTGCGGCTCGGGCTGGCGGAGAAACTGGCGGGCATGGTTGATCCCGGCCATCTGGCGCTGACCCGCATGACCCAGACCCTGACCACGCTGCGCCAGCAGGCCAACCTGCGTAACCAACCCCCCATTGGCGTGGTGCATCAGTATGAAGTCCTCTCCGCTCATTTCCATCAACGCGCCCAGTTTAAAGAGAAGGCGTTAACCCAGCGCGGGTTAACGGTGCAGGCAGGCATTCACAGCGAACAGATTTTTACCCGCTGGCGGGCCGGGCACTATGACGGCTGGTCGCTGGCCGGGCGTGGCTATGTGGTGCTGGAGGAGCTGCGCTGGGGGGCGTTCGGTGACGCCTGTCGACTGGCGAACGCCGATGTCAGCGCCATGCTGAAAGATAACCTGCGCAGCATGGTAGCTAACTACCTGGCGCAGGGGATTAATGCCGCGCCCGCGACCCGCCATTTTTACCATCAGTGGCTGACCACGCCCAGTACGCCGGGGATTATCGATCATAAAGATATGCTTGGCTGGCTGGGAGACTGGTGTGATGCCGACAGGCATCCGGTGTGCTGGTCGGTGACGCAGAGCTGGCAGAACGTGGCGCTGGGGATGCCGAGACTCTGTTCGGCGGCAAGGCTGGCAAAAGCGATGGTGGAAGAGGTGTTTGGGGAGTAAGGTTTTTACCCTCTCCCCGGATGGGGAGAGGGCCGACATAGTAATTAGTGGTGCAGTGATTCAACCGGGCTCTGTTCCGCAGTATTCGCCGGGACCTGGCCAAAGCGTCTGGCGTACAGCGCGGTAATAATCGGAACCAGAATCGCCGTCACGATGACGCTTGCAGCAACCAGCGCGGTAGCGGAAGCGGCAACCGGTTCGAACGCCGGGTTAATCTGGGCGATAATAACCGGGTTCGCCACGGCAGCACCCGCTGCGGACGAGGCGGCGACACCCGCAGTACCATTCCCTCCACCGATAACACGGTCAGCAATAATCAGCGGAATACCGGTGATGATGATCACCGCCACACCCAGCACGATACCCAGCAGGCCGGTATCCAGAATCACGTTCAGGTTGATGGTGTTACCCAGCGCGAAGCCGAAGAACGGGATCAGAACTGGGGTGGCTTTGCTGAAGAAGTCGCGCAGATCGTGGTCGAGGTTACCGAGAGCAAAACCGATCAGGAACGGCAGGACGGCGCCGACAAAGTGGTGTGGTTCAAAGGAGGCCAGACCGGCGGAGCCGAGGATCAGCATGGTCATCAGCGGGCCGGATTCCAGAGACATCAGAACGAAGGCGCCGGACTCTTCTTTGGTGCCGTACTGGTTCATCAGGCTGGCGTACAGGCCGCCGTTGGTCATGTCCATCGCAGAGACAATCGCCAGCACGGAGAGGCCTGCGAAGAAGCCGGTCTGAATCCCGTTTTCCGGAATAAACATGGCGCAAATCATCGCCACAACCCAGGCGACAGCAATTTTAGTAATCACCAGCGTACCGGATTTACGTAATACGGTGCCCGTCGCCCGTAAATTAATGGAGGCGCCGATACAGAAGAACCATACCGCCAGAATCGGAACTGTCCCGGTAATCATGCCTTTGGTGAATCCACCAAAATAGGCTCCGGTATTAGGTGCTAAGGTATTTAAAATTGCACCCAGTACCAGCGGAACCAGCATCATCCCCCCGGGGATGCGTTCAATCGCGGCTTTAATCTTCATCATTAACCCTCACATCTCATCACGCATCGCCAGCGGACAAGTGATATTTGATAATCTAATGAATTCAACGAATTGTGACATGAAGGCGTCAGACGATTCGTCATTCATACAGCAGATATAACCAGTTTGGTTTTTTTAACCCTTCATCCGAAGGTCACCAGACTCGTTTTGACGGGCTTATGATGCGATCGTTGGAATGATGATTCAATGAAAATAAAACAGTGTTTTAGTTATCTCGATCACATATTTTACGGAAACATGTGATTCGCATCTTGATTAATAAAATGGCTGTGAACGCATTGTAAATAAATGTCGTTCTTTTTTGATTTCACAGCAAATAATAACGCCTGAAAGAGTATTTACAGGCGCAGGTATAAGAAACAACGCATTACGCGTTATTTACACTTTTGACACTTCTGGTAGAAACCTTAAAAATATATGTGAAGTTGATCACAAATATAAACGCTGGTAGGGTAAAGGCATCATTAACAGCCCAGACAGGCGTCACAGGTTCGGTTGTACCGCTCCGAAAGGTCAGTGTAAGTAAACCTGCTACGCTTGAGAAAGGAGAATGCGCATGAGGCGCTTCCCGGGTTCCACAGAGCGCCATTTTATGCGCTGTGGTGAGCGCTGGGCTTAGTCAACGAGGATAGCAATGCTGAAAAGGAAAAAAGTTAAACCGATCACCCTGCGCGACGTCACCATTATTGACGACGGTAAGCTGCGCAAAGCGATCACCGCCGCCTCGCTCGGTAATGCGATGGAATGGTTCGATTTTGGTGTGTATGGCTTTGTGGCCTATGCACTGGGTAAAGTCTTCTTCCCTGGTGCCGATCCCAGCGTGCAGATGATTGCCGCCCTCGGGACCTTCTCTGTTCCCTTCCTTATCCGCCCGTTAGGGGGTCTGTTCTTCGGGATGCTGGGGGACAAGTATGGCCGCCAGAAAATCCTCGCCATCACGATAGTCATTATGTCGGTCAGTACCTTCTGTATCGGTCTGATCCCGTCGTATGCGAGCATAGGCATCTGGGCACCGATCCTGCTGCTGCTGTGTAAGATGGCTCAGGGCTTCTCGGTCGGCGGTGAATATACCGGTGCGTCCATTTTTGTTGCCGAATACTCTCCGGACCGCAAGCGCGGCTTTATGGGCAGCTGGCTCGACTTCGGCTCTATTGCCGGGTTCGTGCTGGGTGCGGGCGTGGTCGTGCTGCTCTCCACCGTGGTGGGCGAAGAGAACTTCCTCTCCTGGGGCTGGCGTATTCCGTTCTTCCTGGCGCTGCCGCTGGGGCTTATTGGCCTCTATCTGCGTCACGCGTTAGAAGAGACCCCGGCGTTCCAGCAGCATGTCGATAAGCTGGAGCAGGGCGATCGCGAAGGTCTGCAGGATGGACCGAAAGTCTCGTTCAAAGAGATTGCCACCCGCCACTGGCGTAGCCTGCTGACCTGTATTGGTCTGGTGATCTCCACCAACGTGACCTATTACATGCTCCTTACCTACATGCCGAGCTACCTGTCGCATAACCTGCACTACTCAGAAGATCACGGCGTGCTGATCATCATCGCCATTATGGTGGGGATGCTGTTTGTGCAGCCGATTATGGGTCTGCTGAGCGACCGCTTCGGACGTCGCCCGTTCATTATTTTCGGCAGTGTTGCGCTGTTCGTGCTGGCTATCCCGGCCTTCATGATGATTAACAGCGATGTGATCGGCCTGATTTTTGCCGGCCTGCTGATGCTGGCGGTGATCCTCAACTGCTTTATCGGCGTGATGGCCTCGACCCTGCCGGCGATGTTCCCGACGCACATCCGTTACAGCGCGCTGGCGGCGGCCTTTAACATCTCGGTCCTGATTGCCGGTCTGACCCCGACGCTGGCAGCCTCGCTGGTAGAGAGCACCCAGAACCTGATGATGCCTGCCTACTATCTGATGGTGATTGCGGTGATCGGCCTGATTACCGGCATTTACATGAAAGAGACGGCGAACCTGCCGCTGAAAGGGGCGACGCCTGCCGCGTCTGACCTTCAGGAAGCCAAAGAGATCCTGCGCGAGCATCACGACAACATTGAGCAGAAGATAGAAGATCTTGATGCTGAAATTGCCGAGCTGCAGGCGAAGCGTTCCCGACTGGTCGATCAACATCCCCGCATCAATGAGTAAATAAAAAAACCCGGCTCCGGCCGGGTTTTTTTTCATGCCCAAATGGAATCCAGCGAAAGTTTATTGGCGGTTTTATTGAATAGTGCTTACGCTGTATATAAGCGGATGTCTCTATAAAATCGACGCTTTCTTCTCTATAAGGGGTGTGTATGCTGAGTTTTACACCGACATAGATGTAAACGCACACATCACCTGGGATGCTGGCATTTTCTGTCACGTCTCTCTGCACGAAACAGCATTTTATTTTTAAAACCTTTGCTAATGCAATTAGTACAAAAATAATAATACCAAATCTTAATTATAAGTAGGTCTGGACATGCTGAGAAATTCGCAAAAGATCACCCATGGAGGTTACTCGGTGTTTATTAAATTAATTGATTTCTTCTCAATTAATTTAATTTTAATACTGAGTGGTTGGGTATTGAAAATGGAGTCTTTCGATACTGTAATTTTGATCAGCTTATTGTACTCCACCGCCTTTTTGCTGTTTGGTGAATACACGCAGTGCTATCTTTATCGCCCTAAAAACAACAAGTTGCGTAATCAGCGACGGCTGTTTTTTACCGCTTTTTTAGCCATTCTTTTTATCGGTCTGGTGCGTCTGCTGGTCGGGAAATTATACGCCCTGGGCTACCTCAACTTTATCGACGTACGTAATATTCCTGCCATGCCGCTCTGGTATGCCGCGCCTGTCCCTTTTCTCTACGTTGTCCGCCTGATTATTTTCAAACTGTCGGCAAAAAAGAAAATACGGGTCGCTATTATCGGCATTACGGAAAACGGCCTTGCGGCCGAGCAGGCGCTGCGCCTGGAATACGCTGACGTGCAGCTGGACCTCGCCTTCTACGATGAGCGCGGCCCGGAGCGGCTCGGTGAACTGGCCACCAAAATTACCAGCCCCTATAACGGGCCGGTGATTAATCTGGTTGAGGAGGCCAAAGCCAGCAGGGTCGACGAAATCTATATTGCCCTGCCGATGGTGGCGCTGCAGCGCATCCGCCACTTTCTGGCGATGATGTCGGATACCACGGTGGATACCTATATCGTGCCGGATTTTTACGCCTACAGCACCAACACCTCCCAGATCCGGTCCATCCATAACCTACAGACCATCGGTATCTTTACCTCTCCGCTGGACGGCGGTGGGTCGTTTATTAAACGCGCTGAAGATCTGGTGTTGGGCAGCGTGATTATGGTAATGATTGTGCTGTTAATGATCGCTATTGCCATCGGCATCAAACTCACTTCACGTGGGCCTGTTTTCTTCAAACAGGATCGCTATGGCCTGAGCGGGCAGAAGATTAAAGTCTGGAAGTTCCGGACGATGAAAGTCATGGAAAATACCGACACGGTGGTACAGGCGACACGAGACGATCCTCGGGTCACCCGCTTTGGCGCATTCTTACGCCGGACATCACTGGATGAGCTGCCGCAGTTCATTAATGTCATACAGGGGAATATGTCTATTGTCGGTCCACGGCCGCACGCTGTGGCGCACAACGAGCTTTACCGTAAGCAGGTCGAAAACTACATGATTCGCCATAAAGTAAAGCCTGGGATCACAGGTTTAGCGCAAATTAATGGCTATCGCGGCGAAATTGATGCGCTATACAAAATGGAAAAGCGAGTCCAGTACGACATTGAATATATTCAGAACTGGTCCTTTTGGTTAGATATAAAAATCATCATTAAAACCATTTTTAAGGGATTTGTTGGTAAGAATGCATACTAAAATTATTATTATCGCTGGGATTATGGCGTCTCCGGTCGCTCTGGCAGAATTAACACCAAAATCACACATCGGCTGGGCAGGTATCGACTTTCAGAGCAACGTCGGTGTGGATTATGGCCGTAACGATAACGTGACCTTCCAGCCTCACGACAGCGACGCGAAAAGCTCCGACTTCCAGGGGCTCAAGCCCGTCTTGTCCATGAACGGCGAGCGCGGCCAGGATAAGTATCTGCTGATGTACTCCGGGGATTATCGCCACTACTCCAGCGATTCTACCGATGATTACGACGATCATTTTTTCCGCTTCAAAGGCGACTGGCGTTTTGGTCAGATGCATGGCCTGACCCTGAACCTGGAAGATACGCTCGGCCATGAGGAGCGCGGGCGCGGGGTGACGGAAGGGTTCCTGCCGGAACAGTTCCGCGAATTTGGCGTCACGTCACCCTTAACCACCAATCTGTTCAATAGCGAGCTACGCTATAGTTATGGTGCGCCGGACGGACGAGGAAGGGCAGACCTGGCGTTAATGCACCGCAAGTGGACCTTTGGCAATACCGGTCAGGTTGAAAACCAGGATGAGGACTTCGCGCAATATATCCGCGAGCAGGAGTGGACCGAAAATACCCTGATTGCAGAAATTTTCGATCAATACACATCCAAGACGCGTTTTCGCTATAGTTTTATTACCAACCAGTTTCATTATGACCATGCATCCGAGAAAGATAGTAATGAATACTATTTGCGTTACGGAATACAGTCGCAGCTGACGGGTAAAACGAACGTTGATATGAACGTGTCGTGGCTCTATAAAACCTTTGAAAATAACCCCGGCTCGAAGGATTTCAACGGGATCAACTGGGATATTCTGGGTGAATGGCGGCCTCTTGAACAGGCACTGTTTACGTTAAGAACATCACAAAGTATTAAGGATCCTTCCGAAGCGGGAGGATATAATTTAGTAACGGAATACGGAATTTCATACAAACATTTGTGGATGAACAACCGATTAACGACGTTGCTTGATTACGCATACATTACCGAAGACTACAAAGATCAGGACAAGGACCGTCACGACAAGAATGGCGTGTTTTCATTTATCGTAGGTTATGACCTCACACCATCGATTAACTTTGGTGTGGAATATCATCTTGATACGCTTAAGTCTAATAAAGATACGGATACGTTCACCATTGGCCCCAACGACGATCGCGTAGTGACTGAAACGTTGGGCTATGATCAATCTTTGATTATGCTTACAGCTAAGGTTCAGATTTAAAATGAAAATAATGAAACTGTGCGCGTTTTTACTCCTCAGCGTTGTTTTTGCCGGCTGCAAATCACCGCAGCCGACGTTAATGGACAATAGCGTGGTTGATACAGCAAATTATTTACTGGGCTCCGGCGATACCGTCAACATTAACGTTGCCGGTCAACCTGACCTGACCATGAAAGTAGTACTTGATAATAGTGGGGCTATTAATTATCCCTATATTGGCAAGCTGGATTTAAAAGGCAAAACTGCAAGTCAGGTCGATGCAGAGATTACGCAACGCCTGCGTAAAGGTTTTGTGCTTAATCCTATGGTGACGGTCAATATCGCCGAATTCCGTAAGTTCTATATCTCTGGTGAAGTTGAGAACCCAAATGGCTATTCCTATGAGCCAGGCCTGACCGTCGAAAAAGCCATTGCCCTTGCGGGTGGCTATACCGACCGGGCAGACCGTTCGGATCTCAATATTCGTCAGTCATCCACCGGTGAGTTACTCGAAAATGTTGATGTTACCCATTCCGTTCTCCCGGGCGATCTCGTAATTATTGGCATAGGGTTCTTCTGACCATGAAACTATCAATAGTGGAAAATGGCAAAAAGCGAGAAAGCGCTATCGATATCGCCAGATTTGCCAGAGAAATTAAAAAGAACTCCTGGAAAATCGTTCTCTCCGGCGTGATTGCCGGGGCGATTGCCTGGCCATTAATGAGTTTGATGTCATCGAAGTATGTATCCACCGCCACGGTACTGATTAAAGCTCAGCCGGACAACGTTTCACCATTCCAGAGGGTGGAAGGCTATGACTCCACCCGTAACGGATACTACGAAACGCAAAACGCGCTGATGCAATCGCGCGTGGTGCTTGAGCAGGCCATTCGCACCCTGAAACTCGATCAAAACCCCGCCTTTAACGGCGAGGGTTCTGGCAGTGGCCCTGCCCCTGAGAATGAACAGCAGAGGGTCGATAATGCTCTGAAAACGCTGCTGAAAGATCTCACTATCAACAATGTGCGTACCACCCATTTATCTACCGTCTCCTATGAGTCCACCTCTCCACAGCTGGCGGCGGATGTTGCCAACGGCGTGGCGGAGTCGTTTATCAACTACACCCTGTCGCTCAAGCAGCAAAAAACGGCGAAGGCGAGGGAAGATAACCAGCAGAAGCTGCAGGACCTTCAGAAGCAAATGGTCCAACAAAAGACCGCGCTGGACAGCTATCTGGCGAAAGAGGGACTGTTGACCTTCCGTGGCGTTGATGGTTTTGAAACGGAGCAGATGGGCATTATCACCAACCGCCTGGCGAATGCGACCGAGCGTCGGGTGGCGGCTGAATCGCTCTATAACGAGGTGCGTTCCGGCAGGGGGAACGTTATCTCACTGCCGTCGATTTCAAATCATGCCCAGATCCAGGATTTACGCATTGCGCTTATCCAGGCGAACAGCGAGCTTTCCCAGCTGGAGAAATCCTACGGACCGCAGCATGACAAAGTGATACAAGCCCGGGCGCATGTTAATGCGATCCAGGCGCAAACGGCGATGACGCTCAGAGAGCAGCAGGCCGGATTACGCCAGAGCTACGAGGCGGCGCTGGCGGACGAAAAAAATTACCAGAAGCAGCTGGAAGAACAGAAGGCGAACTTCCAGAAGCTGTCCATGAAGCGTGATGGCTACAATGACCTGAAGCTGGCGCTGGATAAAACGGAAGAGATGTACAAGATGGCCTATCAGCGCACGCAGGAGCTGACCTTACCCGGCTCTTATTCCGATGCTGATGCGGAGATCTACGATCCTGCCGTGCCCGCCGCGCTGCCGGCAAAACCGAATAAGCCGCTGCTGATGCTGATGGTTGTGCTGCTGGTGATGCTCTTCTACGTGATGTACATCATGGTGAAAACGGCCACTGACAAATCGGTCAACACCCTCAGCCAGATGCAAAAACGGCTCAATCTGGTGCCGCTGGGTGAGATCCGCCGCTTTAAGGGCGTGGGCGGGCGCGGCAAAATCCGCGACCTCATCACCAGCGACCCGCTGAATGCCGACGTCATTCACGGCATGCGCACGCAAATCATGCTGAGCAGTCATCCGCTGCAGGTGATTGCCGTTACGTCGGCGGAAGCCGGGGAGGGGCGTACCCTGCTGGCGAACCTGCTGGCGAACTCCTTCAGCTTTGACCAGAAAACGCTGCTGATCGATATGGACTTCTTCAACAACGATGGGCTGTCGGGCGAGCTGGGTTCACCTAAGGCGCCGGGCGTGGCGGAAGTGCTGCGCGGTGAGGGCGTGACCGAGAACGTGCTGGTGAAGATGAGCGACAATCTCGACTTCCTGCCGCGCGGCAATACGCCGGTCTCGGCGCTGCTGCTGCTGTCCCCTGAACGGCTGAAACCGCTGATTGATTCCCTGCGCAGCCGTTACCAGCGCATCATCATCGATATGGCGGCGGTGAATCAGAGCCAGGAAGTGCAGCTGGTGAGCGAGGCGACGGACGGTCTGATCTTCGTCCTGAAAGCGGGCCTGAACTCTGCCGACACCATTGGACCGGCTATTGAGAAAGCGACCAACGATCGCACCGTACTGATCGGCGGCGTGCTGAATCAGGTGGTGGATAAAAATCTGGAGAGCAAAGAGGGGCTGCGTTCACTCAACTACCATACCCATGAACTGATGAATAACACAGGCCGGGCATGAGTCTGCTCAGGAGCGCGTCCACGATCGCCGGGTCATCAGTCATTTCACAGCTGATTGGTGCCCTGTCGATCTGGCTCATTTCGCATAAGTACGATCTTGGCGAGGTGGGGCTCTACGCGCTCAACTACAGTATTGCCCTGATCGGGGCGCAGGTCTGTACTTTTGCCTCGCAGCTGTTGATCCCCAGGCAACCGGATGACGAGCTGGCCCAGAACGTGGTGTTTTGTCTGCTGCAAAGCCTGACGATCGCCGTTCCTTATGCCGTGCTGACGGGCTGGCTGTTTCATCAGAATATGCTCTTCCTCTACCTTCTCACGCTCTCGAATACCTGGGTGCTGGTGGCAGAAAACCTGTCGCTGCGGACGGCAAACTTTCGCTTTCTGGTGGTCCAGCGTATCTCCGTCTCGGTGGTGGTGGTGGTGTCTGTCCTGCTCACGAACCAGGTGATGGCGTTTTACTGGATGTGGGCGATCCTGATGATGGCGCTGACCAGCGTCTGCATCCTGCGGGCATTTGATATTCGCACCGTCACCCGGCATCACCTGCTGCCCTCCAGCAACCTGGCGTTCCTGAAGAAGAATATTCACCACGTCACCAAGGTGGGCAGTGCCGAAGTGCTGGCGATGGCGAGCAATAACCTGCCGATTATGCTAATCAACTTCTGGTTCTCGGCCTTAACGGCGGGCTACTTCTCGGTGGTCAGCCGCTTCTGCCTGGCCCCGGTGGTGATTATCGGCAATGCGGTGCGCAATACCATTTTCTCGAAATGGTCGATTGATTTCAGAAACAACGTCTTCAACTACGAAGAGTACACAAAGGTCCGTCTGCTGCTGCTGGTGCTGGGCGTGGTCTGCACGCTGGGCGTATTTATCTTCTATCCGATTGTGATGAATCTGGGGTTCAGCGAGGAGTGGATCGCCTCCGTGCCGACCTCGCGCTACATGCTGCCGTACCTGTTCCCGGCGCTGGCGGTCTGTCCGCTGACGGTGATTGAGCTGATTTTCGGTTCGCACCGCTATTTCCTGCGGATCCAGCTTGAGCAACTGGCGATCGTGGCGATCGCGTTTGTCGCTGTACCGTATTTCTACAATGACTACGCGACCTCCATCATCTTATTTTCGATTCTGACGTTCATTCGCTACGCCTTCATCTACCTGAAGGTGAATAAGCGCGCCGACATTCTGAGAAACGGGTCAGTGGCATCATGAATCTTAATACCGGACATTACTTACAAACGTTCACCCTGCTGACCCTCATCTTCATCGGGCTGGTGCAGTACTTCACCGGTGAACTGACGGTGCTGTGGCTCCCCTTCTTCATGACCATGCTGATGACCGGTTTCCTGGTGCTGCAGACCCGTTATGAACCGGTGCGGCTGGATGCTCAGGAAGCCATTGTTCTGACGCTGTATCTCTCCTTTATCGTGCTGGCGGGTATTTCGACCCTGTTTCAGGGCGGGGCGTTGATCACCCTTATCGGGTTCAAGAATGAGATAGCGCTGTCGCTGGTGATGCTCTGCCTGCTGCTGGGGTTCTGCCGGGAATCACAGATCTATCAGGTGACGCGCGGCCTGTACTGGATTTTTTATATCCAGTTCCCGGTAGCGCTGTATCAGCTTATCTTTGTCGTACCGCAGCGCGTGGCGTTGCGCGGCGAAGAGGAAAAATGGGACTCCGTGGTGGGGACATTCGGCGGCGACCCGATGGGCGGGGGAAACACCGCCGCGATGGGGTTGTTCTGTCTGCTGATCATGCTGCTAAAAGTCTCGGAGTATAAGCACGGGCTGACCAGCTTTAAAAACATGGCGTTGCATATCATGCTGGGTTTTGTGATGTGCATTATCGGTGAAGTGAAGTTCGTGATCCTGCTGTCGCCGCTGCTGCTGGCCTGGGTGTGGATTATGCCCTCCTGGGTCAAGGAGGCGAGTAAGGTCAACTTAGCCGTGCTGCTCTCCATTGTGGTGGCGATGGTGCTGCTCATCGGGCTGGCCATCGTCATCCTGGCCTACAGCTATACGGCAGCCTATGGCATCGACATGTCGGAAAACCCGTTCACCGTCTTCTTTGACTCCCTGAGCTATATTTTTGACCCGAACTTCATCCTGCCTGGCGGGGAGATAGGACGTTTCACCACCCTGACGTTCTGGTTACAGCATAACGATCTGTCGGGGTTGCCGGGCACGCTGTTCGGCTACGGGCTGAATGCCACCAACAGCGGCAGCTTCCTCTCGCCGGGCTTCCTGAACCAGGTCTACAACCTGACCCTCGATAGTACCGCCCTGAGTATGCTGTTATGGGAGGTGGGTCTGGTGGGAACCCTCATCTTTATCGGGCTGTTTATTTATATTCTGAAGGTGGTTCAGCCTGAACCGCTGTTGTCGATTGACCAGATTGATAAGCAGGATCTCCAGCTCCTGAGCTTTGCGCCGGCCTTTAACGTGTTTTCAATTGCCTGTCTGCTCAGTATTCCCTACAGCCAGATCCTGATGATTGTGCCAATGCTGCAATTCCTGTTCTATTTATCTTTAGGTTCCAGCTTAATTATTCGCCGGACCGTACGCCGTTATACGGGGCTCTATTGATGTATAAACCGTTTATTACTGTAAGTATCAAGACCTTTAACGAAGCCGAATGTATTGAGAAAACCATCGACAGCATTCGCAGCCAGATCGGTGAATATCCGCACAAGATCATTGTTGCTGACAGTCTGTCAACGGATAACACCCAGCAGCTGGCCAGCGATAAAGGGGTGGTAGTGGTGTCGTTAACCGAACCGGCAGACCGCTGCTGCGGCGTCGGACATCAGCTGGGCTACCTTCACAGCGAAGGGGAGTTCATTCTGCTGATGGATGGCGATATGGAGCTGGAGCCCGGTTTTATCGATCATGCGGTGGCGTTTCTGCAGAGCAACCCGACCTACGCGGGCGTAGCCGGTACGGTGGAGATGGATGGCGCCTCAAACTATGAATTTACCTCCCGCAAGCAGCGCATCAATAAGATCTACCCGCTGGGCGACAGCGACCATTTGGGCGGCGGCGGTCTGTACCGTCTGGCAGCCATTGCCGATATCGGCTACCTGACCAACCGCAGCCTGCACGCCTATGAAGAGGCGGAGTTAGGCATTCGCCTGCTGGCCGCAGGCTATAAGCTGCATCGCCTGAACGTGCCCTATTTCCGGCATACCTCCTATACGATGCCGACCTTCCGGATGCTGCGCTATCGCTGGAAGAGCGGCTTCCATCAGGCGCCCGGTGAACTGCTGCGCAGCGCCTGGGGTAAACCCTGGTTCCGCGATGCGCTGATGCTGGTGAAAAACGAAGTGATCTTTGCGAGTTATATCATCCTCGTGCTGATCGCATTCTTCACCTTCGACGTCAGCCTGATTGATATCGCCCTGCTGCCGCTGCTGGCCTTTATCCTGCTAAAAACCATTCAGAACCGCTCATTAAAAAACGGCCTGAACAGTGTGATCAACCTTGCCGTACTCTCTGCCGGGCTGGTGAAAGGTCTTTTCCACCCGCAGCGCGATCCCCGGGTTCCGCCGGACAATAAAGTTATTCATGAACAGGTAGAGTAATGAAAGTCTTACTGGTGAATAAGTTCTTCTTTATCAAGGGAGGAGCGGAGACGGTCTATTTTCAGGAACGCCATATGCTGAAAGAGGCCGGCGTGGAGGTGATCGATTTCTCCATGCAGCATGAGAAGAACTTTCCGTCTGACTATGCCGACTACTTCGTCAGCAATGTCGATTATCACAAAGAGGGCGGGCTGCTGGCAGGCGTGAAGACCGCCATCAGCTTTATCCACAACCGGGAAGCCTGTAAAAAAATGCAGGCTCTGCTGGAGCAGACGCGCCCGGAGATCGTCCATTTCCACAACATCTATCACCAGCTGACGCCGGCCCTGATCAAGGTCGCCCGGGATTTCGGCTGTAAGACCGTCTTAACCGCCCACGACTATAAGATTATGTGCCCGTCGTACTCGATGCTGCGTGACGGCAAGGTGTGCGATGCCTGCGTTACGGGCAGTGTGTTTAATGCGTTTCGCTATCGCTGCCAGGAGGGCTCGGCGTCGAAGAGCCTGCTGCTGTCATTAGAGGCGACCTGGCAGTACATCGCCCAGAATTATCAGGCGCTGGACGTGATTGTCTCCCCGAGCGAGTTTCTGCGTAACGAGCTGAAACGCTCCCTGCCGGACTCCCGCATCGATGTGATTGTGAACGGTATCGACGACAGCCACACGCCGGAGGCCGGGGCGGATCAGGGTTATCTGCTGTACGTCGGGCGTCTGAGCCGGGAGAAAGGGGTACCCACCCTGACCCGGGCGCACCAGTTAATGCGCAATAAAATGCCGTTAAAAATCGTCGGCCACGGGCCACTGTATGACGAGATGGTGGTGGACTTCCCCAATGCGGAGTTCCTTGGCTATGTGCAGCAGGGCCCGGCGCTGGATGCGCTGATTCAGAACGCGCGGGCCGTGGTGCTGCCGTCAGAGTGTTATGAAAACTGCTCCATGTCGGTGCTGGAGGCGATGTCGTTCGCCCGGGCAGTGGTGGGGGCCCGCATTGGCGGGATCCCGGAGCAGGTACGTCACGGTGTGGAAGGATTGCTGTTCGAACCTGGCAACGCTCAGGATCTGGCCGATGCGCTGGACGTGATGGCGGAAAACCCGGAGCAGGCCCACGAGATGGGGCTGAAAGGCCGGGTACGGCTTTGCCAGAAATACTCACTGCGCAAGCACATGGAAACGTTGCAGTCGCTCTATCGCGAGCTGCTCGACAGGCCATAACATGTCAAAAAAAATCACGGTGTTGGGTACACGCGGCATCCCCGATGTATTAGGCGGCGTCGAAACCCATTGTCAGAATCTGTACCCGGCTATCCGGCAGCAATATGACGTGGAGATTTGCGTAATTGCCCGGTCACCCTATGTCCCTTACCGGCGTTCGAGCTATAAAAACGTCGAGACGCTGGCGCTCTGGGCGCCGAAAAAACGCAGTTTCGAAGCCATTGTGCACTCTGTTATTGCGGCGTTGAGGACATTCGTTGACCGATCCGATATTGTGCATGTTCACGCCATCGGACCCGGCCTCGTGGTACCGCTGTTACGCCTGTTGGGCAAACGCGTGGTCTTTACCCATCATGGACCGGACTACGAGCGCCAGAAGTGGGGCAGGATGGCGAAAAAAATTCTGATGCTCGGCGAGAAAGTGGCGGTGAAGTATGCCAACGAAGTGATTGTGATCTCTGAGGTGATCAATCAGCTGATCCAGCAGAAATACCATCGCTACAATGCGCACCTGGTTTATAACGGTGTTAACGTGCCGGAGCCGCTGGCTGACGAGACGATCGACAGGATCCTCGGGCGTTATGAGCTGCATGCCGGGCGTTATATCGTAATGGTCGGTCGGTTCGTTGAAGAGAAGGGGATGCACGATGCGATCGCCGCTTACAAGCGATCGGGCCTGACCCTGCCGCTGGTATTGGTCGGGGATGCGGATCATGACACGGAGTACAGCATACACCTGAAACAGCTGGCGTTTCAGACGCCTGGCGTCGTCATGACCGGCTTTTTAAAAGGTGAGGAGCTGCAGGTCGTCTTCTCTCAGGCCTCGCTGTTTGTGATGCCTTCGTACCATGAGGGATTACCCATTGCGCTGCTGGAGGCGATGTCGTTTTCGCTGCCGGTGGTGGTGAGCGATATTTTGCCGAACCTTGAGGTCGGCTTACCGGCAGAGACCAGTTTTAAGCTGGGTGATGTTGCTGATTTGGCAGATAAAATGTCCAGATGGGCGGACTCACCCCGGATTGATTACGGCGATTTTCTGCAGCGTTACAACTGGGATGAGATCGCCCGAAAGACCGTGTCCATTTACCATAGATTAGATAAAACAATAGGTTAAAATTGACCAGTAACACCAGAAACCCGATTGTTATCGATCGTTTTTATGAAGTGCTTGATAAGGACGTTAGCGCCCAGCTGACCCCGGAGCAAAAAGAGGAGATCGAGAGCGCTATCGTCTCGATTACTCTGGCATCGCGGCACCGGATCGATATCCGTAAAAGTTTTCCTTTCTTCGGCAAACGCCTCTATATGGTGTTCTTACTGGGACGGGATCTGCGCTCGCGCTCGCGCCCGGAGTCAAAGCTGTCGCGGATCGTGGTGACGTTTCTTATCCTGTTCGCCACGCTGTTCCTGCTCTGTTGCGTGCTGCTGACGCTCTATATGATCAAGTCCGCGCTGGGAATCGACGTTTTCCAGCATTTCCACGTCGGGATTTGGGACTGGTGGCTCAACCTGAAATACCAGTGACGAGCAGGTGCCGGATGACGGCACCTGTTTACCTTGCCGGGGCTCAGGCGTTGTAGCCCCCGGGATTGTTCTTCTGCCAGTTCCAGGCGTCGCGCATCATCTCCTCCAGGTTGCGCGTGGCCTGCCATCCCAGCTGCTGGCGCGCCAGCGAGGAATCCGACCAGCACTCTGCCACGTCGCCGGTGCGTCTGCCGACAATCCGGTAGTTGATTTTGGTCTGCGCGGCTTTTTCAAAGGCCTTGATCAGGTCCATCACCGAATAGCCCACCCCGGTACCGAGATTGATGGCCTTAAATGCCTCGCCGTCGTCTTTATGGTCCAGCGCGGCCAGGTGGCCGTGGGCAAGATCCATGACGTGAATATAGTCCCGCACGCCGGTGCCGTCCGGCGTCGGATAGTCATCACCAAAGACGGTCAGACACGCCAGCTTGCCGATGGCCACCTGAGAGATATAGGGCACCAGGTTATTCGGAATACCGTTCGGATCTTCCCCCAGCCGCCCGGAGGGGTGTGCGCCAGCGGGATTGAAATAGCGCAGGCAGGTGATCCTGAAGTGCGGCTCGGCCACGGAGAAGTCACGTAAAATATGCTCCACCATCAGCTTGGAGGTACCGTACGGATTGGTGGTCCCGCCGGTGCGCGACTGTTCGCTTAAAGGAACCGATTCGGGGTTGCCATATACCGTGGCCGATGAGCTGAAAATAAGGCTGTGCACCCCCGCACGCTGCATTTCATCCATCAGCACCATGGTCCCGACGACATTATTTTCATAATAGGCCAGAGGCTTCGCAATGGACTCTGAAACGGATTTAAGACCGGCGAAGTGGATAACATCGGTAATGTTATGTTGTGTGAAAAGCGTTTTTAACGCGTCGCGATCCAGAATATCAGCGATGCAGACCACCGGCTGTTTGCCCGTTAATTCTGCGACCCGGATTAATGACTCCTGTGAGGCATTAGAGAGGTTATCGATGACGACGACATCTTCACCTCTCTCCAGTAATGCCAGCACCGTATGTGAACCAATATAGCCTGCGCCACCTGTAACCAGAATTGCCATAATAAATCTCCCAAAAAGCCATCGCCGTCCGGCACCAGGAGGTGGCAGAGCAGAGATGCGCTTTCGTAGTGTTTTATTTTGCCGCTCTGGTTAGCGTAGTGTGAGTTCCCGATATTGTCACTTAGTTAAACAGCCGCTTACGGTGGTTAACCATAATTTTATACGCCAGCTTTTTAAGCGTGGAGAGCAGGCTGAACGTCAGGTGTTTGGTATCGTAGACAATATAGTTGTCGGTAAAGTTTAAGGTGTGAATACCGTCACTGTTATTAATCGACGCGCTTATTCTCCCCACCAGTTTCTCCTGATACTTATTCGGAGTCAGGCTGGTCAATTCTTTGATGAAGATGGATTTACCGTATACCTCAGGATTACACTCCTGGGTAAAGAGGTAGGTTTTGTTGTTGACCGAGTACGGCTTGCCGGCCCCGCGGAAATGCACGTTGCAGACATCGAGGTTCGGGGAGATCAGCTTCCAGTCGCCAAGAATGCCCTCTGAGGTGTGAATAACCAGCTCGTTATCCATGTTGGTTGAGACCAGATAGCTGACGCCATTCAACTCAAAGACCACGTTATCCGTGACGGCCATATCAGAGACCAGCACTTTGACCTTTTCCCAGCGCGCGGGGAAATCGACGGACTGGAACAGAATCACCTCTTTGCGTTCTGACGACTCCGGGATCATGAACAGTTTCCCGTCGAGCTGGAACAGGAACGGGAACGAGAGGTGACATTTTAAGTCATCAAATCCTTCCAGCTTCACGTCATCAATCTCTTCAAGATCTTTATTGAGGATGCGGCAGCGCAGCACCCCCTTCGAGTTAAGAAAGGAAAACGCTTCATAAAAAACATACAGCAGATCGTCTTTATCAATAATAAAAGGATCGGCCTGGAAGATATATTTTTTATCAAGCTGCTGTGCTTTGGAGTTTCTAAGGATATCCAGCGTGTTTTCCGGGAAAACGTGCTGGCCATTGCTGTTAATGACCATAATATCCCAGGACTCATGGAAGAACAGCTTTTTGATTATCCTGTTATTTTTATTAAACATTTTATCCTGCTTCTCAGAGGAAATATTAATAAATCCAGAATGTGCTGTCATAAACAGCACGAGGAAAAGCGGTACGTCATGTGTATAACAACCATATGACCAATGTTTCTATAAATAAATAATGTAAAAGGGTGAGTCCGGGATATATCTTATGAAATAAAATGAGGTCATCTTTCGCGCGGGCTTGTCAGCCGCACCTATAATACTCGTTCCTGGGAAAAGGGGCATTGATGCATTTACACGATCTGCCATGCAAAAAAAATCGGTATTTGTTGTTGGTCGCCGGGGCGCTCGCGCTCTCATCGGGGTGGGCGAAGGCTGAGAGTACGGAACCGCTGCAAACGGTGAATCCTCCGGCCATCAGCGGACTGCTGGCCAACCCGGGCAATGGCGTGGCGCGTTTTCACAGTCAGGACTTAAGCATCGCGCAATATCCGGCGACGGGCCTTGAGTATCGTCGCTATTACTGGAGCGAAGTGGAACCGCGGGAAGGGCAGTACAATTTTGCGCTGGTGGATGAGGGGTTTGCCGCTGCGGCTGCGCATCAGCCGGCGATGAACGTTGGCCTGCGTTTTATGATCCTTGATGGTCCGGAGTCGGGCTCTGAGATCCCGCAGTGGCTGATCGATAAAGGGATCAAAGGCACCTGGACGCCGGATCATAAGACCTTTGTCCCCGATCTGGACGATCCTGTCTATATTGCCTACGCCCAGCGCCTTATTCAGGCCTTTGGCGCGCGTTACAACAACAACCCGGAGCTGGCTTTTATTGATATCGGGATGGTGGGCTCGTGGGGGGAGTGGCATAACAGCAACTTCCCGACCTTGAAGCCTTTGCAGGAACGCTACCCACCCGAACTGCTCAACCGATATGTCGACATGCACTTCAGTGCCTTCCCTGATACCCCCAAAATCATGCTGCTCAACGGCTATGACTCAGTGGCCTATGCGGTCAGGAAAGGGGCAGGCTGGCGCGCAGACTGCTGGGGCGACTGGCGCAACTTTAGTCCCACCTGGAGCCATATGAGTAATGATTATCCGGAGCGCATTGCGGCGGCCCAGACGGCCTGGCCGGGGTTTAATCAGGCGTGGAAAAAAGCCCCCGTCAGCCTGGAGATTTGCGGCCACATGGCGGAATGGCTGAGCGAGCAGAAGTATAGCCGGGAAGAGGTGCAGGCCACCTTTGACTGGGCCCTGGCGCAGCATGCCAGCACCCTGAATCTGAAATCCACCGACGTGCCGCAGGTGTACCGGGATATCCTCGACAAGGCGCTGACGAAAATCGGTTACCGCTTCCGGGTGGTGTCCCTGACCCATCCGGCAAGCGCCCGCGTCGGGCAGGCCGTTGCACTCAACAGCGAATGGTCCAACGACGGCGTGGCGCCGATTTATTTGCGCTATACCCTCGCCTGGCGTTTACAGGACCAGCGTGGGAACACGGTCGCGCAGGGCAACACCGGAGATGATATCCGCCAGTGGCTGCCGGGCAGATCCAGCTCGACGTATCAGCTGGCCACCCCGCATAGCCTGACGGCAGGGCGCTACCATCTGGACGTGGGATTGGTGGATAAAACCGGTAAGGCGCGTATTCAGCTTGCTAACGAGGGGAAGCTGAGCGATGGCTGGTATCGGCTGTCGTCGGTGATGATTAGGTGAGGGGCGCTGAACAGCAAGAATCCGCCTTTTGGGCGGGTTCTTGAAATAGTGGTTTCCGGGCTTGTAAACATTCAAATACTCTGGTTCGTTTCCTTCTAATTTATCGTAATGACATCTGCGTTACGCGTGTTGTATACTTATTATCCACAGAAACAGAGGAGGACAACCCCATGCCAGCCGCAAACAGTATGGCGATTAAACGCGAAACCCTGAACTTGCGCATCAGGCCCGCTGAACGCGATCTCATCGATCGGGCGGCGAAAGCCAGAGGGAAAAACCGCACTGACTTTGTGTTGGAGGCCGCCCGTGCCGCCGCCGAGGAAGCGCTGATCGAGCAACGTATCATCATGGCCGATCCGCAAGCTTATCAGGAATTTCTTGCCCGTCTGGATCAGGCTCCTGCGCCCAATGCCGCGCTGCGTAAAACCATGCAGACCCCTGCGCCGTGGGAGCAGGAAAAGTGATCTCCGCGCCAGAACCGCTTCATGCCGGGCATATTCTTACCTCGTTTTGCTGCGGTGTGGATTCTATGGATAACTGGCTGAAACAGCGGGCGATGAAGAACCAGCTTTCTGGCGCATCCCGTACGTTTGTCTGCTGCGACGATGCTAATGTGATGGCTTACTACTCTCTGGCTTCAAGCGCTGTGGTGACAAATAATGCGCCCGGTCGCTTCCGCCGCAATATGCCTGATCCTATCCCGGTTGTGGTGCTGGGCCGTCTGGCGGTGGATAAATCGCTGCACGGGCAGGGCCTTGGGCGAGCGCTGATTCGGGATGCCGGGCTGCGGGTGATTCAGGTGGCAGAAATTATCGGCATTCGCGGGATGCTTGTTCACGCTCTGTCGGATGAAGCGCGAGAGTTTTACATGCGGGTGGGGTTTGAGCCGTCGCCGATGGATCCGATGATGTTGATGGTGACGTTGGGGGATTTGGTTAATGCATGATTGATATTATTTGGAACCAATAAGGTGGTGGCTTTATGAATCAAAATATCAATGATATATTTTTCCCAGCATGTCCGCTGTTTGAAGCCATCATTTCTATTTAATCATTACTGTAAAGTATAATAATAACCACGTATAACCTCAAACATTATCTTAATAATTGAGGTCTGATTGCAATTCAAAATTCAAAAATTAATTTCATTTGGGGAAGAAGATTAGAAAAAAAGATCAAAAAGCTAATAGTATAGAAAATATAACACACAATAAATATCGGTGAGGTTTTTAAAACGGGTTTAAGTGATTTTCTATATTGCTCAACTAATCCCAGGTCAAATAATCTGGCTTTCTTGGTGTCTCCTGTTAGGTTACTATCAATATCTTTTTTATGTCTTTTTCTATTTCATGAAAAACTCTCTTGTCAGTCATATCCTGTTTGGAATTAAATACAAATATACATAACAACAAGATTGCCGCGATAACTTGAATTGATGGTATAGTTACACTCCAGCATCCAGGAGTTGAAATAAATAACCAGATCACTTGTGAATTAGCCTGAGTTCTAAATTCATCAATATGTTTACTATAATCTTTGATATGTTCTAATATAGCGTCATTTTTACATTGTTCCATACAGTTATTTCCATTGTAGACATTTAAAATGATCAGAAGAAAAGCAGCTACATGTAGCTGCTTATAGATATAGAAATGCTATTATTTCCGCTCCTTATTGGCTTGGGAAAGAACAGAAGCAGCAAGAGTCTTTGTTTGGTCATTGTATTTAGAGCTATTTAAAACTTTTGAGGCTGTAGTCTCCATTTTTCCACCTGTCTGGTTTGAAGTCCCAGATTGGGATAAGGCAGATCCGGCTAAACTCTTCTGAATTACTGAAGCATTAGGATCTTTCAGCACTTGAGCTGCTTGTGATGCAATTTTTGAAGAGGTTTTCTTTGTATTATTTGGCATGTGTATTAGTACCTATGTAGAGTTACACTTTTGAACAAGTAGTATCGTTTTTTATAAAATATACTTTATGTTATCTGCACTACATTCATATACAGCCATGTAATCAACTAAAATTATTTGATATATATCAAATAATGGTCATATTATATTTTAGTTAGAATATGAACATTGCTAGCGTTAGCGGCCACCGTTCCGTGAAACATCTAAAACCAAAACATTAATTAAACCCGGAGCTCAGCCGGTAAGTACTGCTTCAATGCTAATTTTAAGTTCTTGAGCGGTTTTGATTCCGTAGGTTTTCGGCCAGCAACGATTTCGCTTTCTCCAAACCATATGACAATAAAGATACCCCGCTGCTCGGTATCAGGATGAATTGAATAATGGTCAAGAGTTGGGCTGGAGCGGCCGAGTATAACTTTCTGTGTCATTGGCCTTTGACTTCCGTAATGAACAGTCGTCTTCTTCCGCCAATCAATTTAGATGCCCTGAAATCACGCCTGTTTTTCCCTTTCAACCGATACTCAGAATTTATAGTGATGCCCTCAGGTGAAGTCTTAAATTCAGGTGTTTCGCAATAATCTCTGTAGACTTTACCTCATTAAGGCATTCATTTTTCTTATAGAAGCGATCTGCTGAGTTAAAATCTCCTCTGGCAGTCATTTTCTGAAAGTCATTCAGTTCCTGAATGACTAACTGACGCAGACCCAATGTCAGCCAGGACCAGATGATGGACATAGTATTTATTAGCAAAGTGAAATCTGACAGTACAACCCCATAGCGGCCAGAGAGGGGTTGGTAACAGTTTGAAAAGAAATGCTCAGGCAGGAAGCAATAAACAGGGCTGTGACAGAAGCGACCAGAAATCTACCGGAACCCCAAAAGCAAAAAACCCGCCATAGGCGGGTTCTTCTAAATAGTGGTGCCCGGACTCGGACTAACGCCGAAGGCGTTGAACAGCGCGCTTGCCGCGCTGGCCCCGAAGGGGTGAGCTGCTTGCAGCGAATAATCGAACGGTGTTCGATGAAGAGTCCGCTTCTCCAAAAGCAAAAACCCGCCTTTTGGGCGGGTTCTTTAGAATAGTGGTGCCCGGACTCGGAATCGAACCAAGGACACGGGGATTTTCAATCCCCTGCTCTACCGACTGAGCTATCCGGGCAACGGGGCGCATTAAACCGCAATCACGTACGGTCGTCAACCTTATTTCGGGAAAAGCTGTTCAACTGCTTAAGATTGCGGCAATCTGTCGGTTTGCGCGTCGATTTTGCACAAATCTTCCAGACAGGAAGATAAGCTCAGGCAATGCTGACAGCGAAAAAGGGGGCGCGACAGTGAACGACTGGCTTGAGCTGCGACAGCATGCGGATACAGGAATTGAAACCATCAAGGCGCACTTTGAAGGGCACGCCTACGATCCGCACTGGCACGACAGCTATCTGGTGGGGATCACCCTCAGCGGCACCCAGCAGTTCCATTGCCGCCGTGAGCGCCACCGTAGCCATCCGGGGGATGCGTTCCTGCTTGAGCCGGGCGAGATCCACGACGGCGATGCGCCCGTTGCGGGCGGCTTCACCTATCTGACGTTCTACCTCGACGAGCGCTGGCTCACTGACACCCTGCATGGCCTGTATGACTCCACGCCCGGCAGCTATTCCCTGCATTTTAAGCAAACCCTGACCCGCGAGCCGCAGCTGGTGCGCACCATTGGCGACACCTTTGCGACGCTGCACAATGACGAGATGAAGATCGTCCAGCAAAGCACGATGGATAATCTGCTGTCACAGCTCACCTCCCATTGCCACTGGCGTAAAAAATTACCCTCACAATTGCAGAGCGCGGCGGTGGCGCACCGGGCCCGGGACTATCTTTACGCCCATCTGGGCGACAACATCGGCCTCTCCGACCTGGCCCGGGAGACCGGTACCGATCGCTTCACGCTCACCCGCTGCTTCAAGCGCGAGTTCCACCTGGCGCCGCATGCCTGGCTTATTCAGCTGCGGCTGGCCAAAGCGCGGCAGTTTCTGGCGCGCGGGGATCAGCCCGTCGACGTGGCGGCGGCGCTGGGGTTTGCCGATCAAAGCCATTTAGGGCGCTGGTTCCAGCGGGCCTACCGTATCACCCCAGCCCACTACCGTCGGTTGTGCACAAACGTTCCAGACGTTTCCAGAAAATAGCGGCAATGTCAGGGCTCTGATAAAAAGGAGCTACCTGTGAACCTGATGCCGTTTCTGTTATTTGCCTTTGTCGCCTCGATAACGCCGGGGCCCACCAATATTCTTGTTCTGACCAACAGCCAGCACTATGGCGTGAAGGCTACTCTGCCTGCGCTGGTGAGTGCCTGTGCGGCGGCCAGCGCCATTGTGCTGATTTCGGGTGCCGGGGCGGGGGAGTTGCTGCGCCAGTATCCGCTGGTGCGTCAGGTGATGAGCTGGGCCGGGGTACTGTGGTTAAGCTGGATGAGCTGGCAGCTGTTTTGCGCGCCCGCGGCAAACCTCTTCCGCCATACGCATACCCGCTTTACCGCACGCGCGGCGGCGTTACTGCAGGTGATCAACCCTAAAACCTGGATGATGGCGCTGGCGGTCGTCAGCCTGTTTGCCCCGGCGGGAGAGCATGCGTTACGGGATATCGCCCTGATGGCGCTGTGGTTTTTGCTGATCTCCATTGCCTGCCTGCTGTGCTGGGCATGGCTGGGACAGGCGGTAAACAGGCTGTTTCGGACCACTACGGCGATGGTGCGTTTTCAGCGCCTGATGGCGCTGTGTCTCTTCATTTCAGCCTGGGCGGGGATGCTGGCTTAAGTCAGCGCTCCACCTTTGCGACACTGCGCGAAATGCAGGATATCTTCCGCCAGCCGCTGTGCCGTATCGACATCGGCCTGGCTGCGGTTCACCAGCATCCGGCTGAGGCACCCCTCCATGATCAGATCCATCTGCTTAGCCACCATCGCCGGATCGTCCACTTCCAGGGTGGTCAGCAGTTCATGGGTAAAGTCATGCGAGGCGCGCTTTTGCTGATCGGCAAGCTGGTGGATCGGATGGCCCGGATCCGGGAAAAAGGTACAGGCGGCAATAAACAGGCAGCCCGGATAGCGGTGGTTACGCACACATTCGGTGAGTGCAGAGTAGCGCGCCAGTAACTTTTGCTCTGCCGAAAGCTCGGTGTTGAGCATCAACTGCCTGCGCCAGGTATCCACCTGCTGGCTGAGATAACGCAGGGAATCGTACAGCAGCGCCTCTTTATCGGGCCAGAAACGGCGCAGTTCATCCAGAGGATAATTAATACGTTCGGCAACCATCTCCAGCGAGGTGCTGGCTATCCCTTGAATTTCAAGCAATTTCAGGGTTGCGCTCAGAACATCTTCACGTTGCACGGTTTTCTCCTCCGTTTACTTTCGTACTTTCCCGCTTAAAAGTGTCGCTTACGGTTGGCGATCGCGCAAATGCGCACTGAACGATGCGGCGTCCATAAAACCGGTTACCCGCTGTGCGGGCTGCTCTTCACCTTGTGCGTTGAAAAACAAGATGGTGGGCAGGCCGAGCACGTTAAGCGCCTTCAGCAGGGCCTTATCCTGCTCGCTGTTCGCCGTAACGTTGGCCTGCAGCAGGACGGTATCTTTCAGGGCATTTTGCACCTGTGGGTCGCTGAAGGTGTATTTTTCGAACTCCTTGCAGGCGACGCACCAGTCGGCGTAGAGGTCCAGCATCACCGGTTTCCCCTCTGCCTGCGCCAGCGCGCGATGTAACCCGTCGATGTTTTCGATCGGCGTGAAATTCAGGTGCGCCTGGCTTTGCGCGGCAGGTGCGCCAAAGACCCAGTCCTGCAGGGGACGTACGCTGACCAGCGCGGCGGCCAGCAGCAGGATCTGCACGATGCGGATCCACGGCTTGCTGGCATTCAGGCTGCTGATAAAGGCCCAGCTAAAGAAGGCGACGCCCAGCATCGCCCACAGGCGCAGGCCCCAGACATCGCCGATCACCCGCTCAAGCAGGAACACCGGCAGCGCCAGAATGACAAAACCAAAGGCGGTTTTTACCGTCTCCATCCACGGGCCGCTCTTCGGCAGCAGGCGGTTGCCAAATACCGTCACCAGGATCAGCGGCAGACCCATCCCGAGGGCGTAGAGATAAAGCGTGCCGCCGCCGAGCCACATATTCCCGCTCTGGGCAATATAGAGCAGGATCGCGCTGAGCGGGGCGGTGGTGCAGGGCGAACAGATCAGCCCGGCAATGGCACCCATCGCAAAGACGCCGCCCACCGATCCGCCCTGCTGGCGATTGCTTATCAGCGTTAAGCGGGTTTGCAGGGAGGAGGGCAATTGCAGACTAAACAGGCCAAACATCGACAGCGCCAGCAGGATAAAGACCACCGACAGACCGATCAGCACCCAGGGGTGCTGGAGCGCCGCCTGGAACTGCAGTCCGGCCGCCGCGACCACCAGACCGAGCGCGGTATAGGTGAGCGCCATCCCCTGAACGTAGATAAACGCCAGCAGCAGCGCACGGCCGGTGGAGAGCCGCTGTTGACCGCCGAGTACGATGCCGGAGATCAGCGGATACATGGGCAACACGCAAGGGGTGAAGGCGATACCAATGCCAATCAACAACGCCCAGAAAGCGGAGAAGGGCAGTTCGCCTCTTTCACCGGTCTTCTCCTCTGTGGGGAGAGGGGAAACTGCAGGTACGGCGGCCGCTTTCACTTCACTAAGCGGAATGACTTTGGTTTCAGGCGGGTAGCACAGCCCGGCGTCGGCACAGCCTTGATAGGTCACTGTCAGCGTAGCGCCTTTATCCGCCTGCGCGACGGTGACGGGTACCGACAGCTGACCGCGGTAGATTTCGCTTTTGCCGTAGAATTCATCTTCGTGCGCCACCCCGGCGGGCAACTGAAGTGCGCCGACCTGCGCCTGAGCGGGCGTGATGCTGATCTGCTTGCGATAGAGGTAATAGCCCTCCTTCACATTCCAGTTGAGATTCAGTTCATGTTGGTTTTGCTGAAAGTCGAAGACAAAAGCCTGGTCGGCAGGCGTGAAATTCGAGCGGCCGGGTGCATCAAACAACCCGGCAAAGACTGATGTGCTGCACAGCAGCAGGATCAGCGTAAGGAAGCGTTGAGCCATGAGAGATAGTCGTTATCGCCGTGGAGCACTGGCAGCACCAGCAGCTCCGGGGTCTTGTAAGGATGATGCGATTTGAGGCAGTCGAGGAGTGCTTGCTGATGGGCCACGCTGGATTTAAGCAGCATCTGCACTTCATACTCCTGTTCCAGTTTGCCTTCCCAGTAGTAAAGGGAGGTGGCGCCGGGGAGGATGGTCACGCAGGCAGCGAGTTTATCTGCCAGCACTTTGGCGGCAAGATCCTGGGCGGTAGCTTCATCGGGAGCGGTACACAGAACAACAACAGTGTCGGGCGTATTCACAAGTCGACCTCGGTATCGCGAAAAAAATCACTATATCACGACCGGCCGTTGCTCATTAATGAATCGGGCCGCTAAGCGGCCCGACTTTAACTCTTTTTACAACCAAAAGCGGTTTACAGCACAATCCCGCCAATGATGAAGCCGAGGATCACACACAGGGTAATAGCAATCACGCCCGGGATCAGGAAGGCGTGGTTAAACACGTACTTACCAATACGGGTGGAGCCAGTGTCATCCATCTCTACCGCGGCCAGCAGGGTCGGGTAGGTTGGCAGAACAAACAGCGCGGAAACGGCAGCAAAAGAGGCAATCGCGGTCAGTGGAGAGACGCCCAGCATCAGTGCCGCAGGCATCAGCGCTTTGGTGGTTGCCGCCTGGGAGTAGAGCAGGGTCGCAGCAAAGAACAGCACTACCGCCAGCAGCCACGGATAGTTATGCAGCAGATCGCCCGCCACGGTCTGGATATCGGTGATATGGGCTTTCACGAAAGTATCGCCCAGCCAGGCCACACCCAGTACGCAGACGCAGGCGCTCATACCGGATTTGAAGGTGCTGGCGTTGAGCACTTCGCTGGTGTCGATTTTACAGGTAATGCTAATCAGCGTGGCGATGGTCAGCATGAACACCACGATCGCTTCGTTACGCGGCAGGACCGGGTTCTGAATCAGCCCTACGGTATCGCTGATGGCGGTGGCGTAGAACATCACCGCGATAATCCCGATCAGGAACAGCAGCACGGAGCGTTTAGCGTGTGGCTTCAGGACAAAGGCCTGGCTGCCGCGCAGCTTCACTTCACCTTTCGCCAGACGTTCCTGATAGACCGGATCGTCTTTCAACTCGGCGCCGAGGAAGTTACAGAATACCGCGGTGATCATCACCGCAATCAGGGTGACCGGAATACAGATCGCCAGCAGCGTCAGGTAGCTTACGCCCAACGGCTCGAGGATCCCGGCAAAGAACACCACCGCGGCGGAGATAGGTGACGCGGTGATGGCAATCTGCGACGCGACCACGGCGATGGAGAGCGGACGAGATGGACGGATGCCCTGCTCTTTCGCCACTTCGGTAATCACCGGCAGGGTGGAAAACGCGGTATGGCCGGTACCGGCCAGGATGGTCATAAACCAGGTGACCAGTGGAGCAAGGAAGGTGATGTATTTCGGGTGGCGACGCAGCATACGCTCCGCCAGGCTTACCAGGTAGTCCATACCGCCCGCGACCTGCATGGCGGCGATGGCGGCGATAACCGCCATGATGATCTCAATGACGTCGAACGGGATAGCGCCGGGTTTAATTTGAAAAAAGAGAGTAAGTACAAGCACGCCAAGTCCACCGGCGAAACCGATGCCGATCCCTCCGAGTCTTGCGCCTAAATATATCGCCAACAGGACGACGACGAGTTCTGCTCCAAACATGAGTGCCTACCTTGCTTATTAACAAGTTGATATTGAATTGTTGTGGTTTGGTAACGCCTAAAAACAAAAAAGGCACGTCAAGTGACGTGCCTTCATGAAGTTTAACCTGAACTGTTATTGTTCACTTTCATCCGTGTATCTTTTTGCTTTATAGGCCGGGTGCATTAAGTTTTGTGCCGAGAAGATATCATCCAGCTCGGCTTCTGTCAGCAAGCCACGCTCAAGTACGACCTCTCGTACGCTCTTACCGGTTTCGGCACAGATCTTACCGACGATGTCACCGTTGTGGTGACCGATGAACGGGTTGAGGTAAGTCACGATACCGATGGAGTTATAGACGTAGCTTTCACAGACCGCTTTGTTGGCGGTGATGCCGTTGATGCATTTTTCCAGCAGGTTGTAGCAGGCGTTGGTCAGAATGTGAATCGACTCAAACATCGCCTGGCCAATCACTGGTTCCATCACGTTCAGCTGCAGCTGACCCGCTTCAGAGGCCATGGTGACGGTAATGTCGTTACCGATGACTTTGAAGCACACCTGATTGACCACTTCTGGCACGACCGGGTTCACTTTGGCCGGCATGATGGACGAGCCAGCCTGCAGTTCCGGCAGGTTGATTTCGTTCAGACCCGCACGTGGGCCCGAAGAGAGCAGGCGCAGGTCGTTACAGATTTTGGACAGCTTCACCGCCAGACGTTTCAGCGCGCTATGCACCATCACGTAAGCGCCGCAGTCGGAGGTGGCTTCAATCAGGTCTTCTGCTGGCACAACCGCCAGGTTGGAGACTTCGGCCAGCTTCTGCACTGCCAGCTGCTGATAGCCATCCGGGGTATTCAGGCGCGTACCAATCGCCGTTGCCCCGAGGTTTACCTCCAGCAGCAGTTCAGAGGTGCGCAGCAGGTTACGGGTCTCTTCATTCAGCAGCACATTAAACGCATGGAACTCCTGACCGAGGGTCATCGGCACCGCGTCCTGCAGCTGGGTGCGACCCATTTTCAGGATGTCCTGGAATTCGACGGCTTTGTTCTGGAAACCTTCGCCGAGCTGGTTAATAGCATCCACCAGCTTCACCACGGAGGCGTAGACGGCGATACGGAAGCCGGTCGGGTAGGCGTCGTTGGTGGACTGGCATTTATTGACGTGATCGTTCGGGTTCAGGTACTGGTACTCGCCCTTCTGGTGACCCATCAGCTCGAGACCGATGTTAGCCAGTACCTCGTTGGTATTCATGTTCACCGATGTACCCGCGCCGCCCTGATAGACGTCGACCGGGAATTGATCCATGCACTTGCCGTTGTTCAGCACTTCATCGCAGGCGGCGATGATGGTATTGGCGATGCTTTTCGGAATGGTTTGCAGCTCTTTGTTTGCCATGGCTGCGGCTTTCTTCACCATCACCATGCCACGCACAAACTCAGGGATGTCGCTGATTTTGCTGTTGCTGATGTAGAAGTTTTCAATCGCTCTCAGAGTGTGAACACCATAGTAGGCATCCGCTGGAACTTCCCTGGTACCCAACAAGTCTTCTTCGATACGAATGTTGTTTAACATGTGAACCTTCTTTTCAAGCTGCCGATTGATTGTACTAAACACACAGTACATCTGTGGTTATGTCTATTTTCTGACCGACGATTATCCCCTGAATCGGCCAGATACCCGGAATGATATGCTGATGATAGCGAAATGCCGTAACCTGGATCACTTATTATCGACCCGGTGACATGATATTTATCAATCTGTGAAATGAATCACCGCTTTAATATTTCCAGAAAAAATATCCGTGCAAACCGATTGAATTTTGACTAAACGCCTCCATTTCTGACAGACGCGAATCGCAAATTGATACCGACAGGGGCCACAACGGCGTCTGCCACACAGGAGAAGCCAGTGCGCTGGATACCGTTAGTTGCCATCTTTCTCTATGTTTATATAGAGATTTCTATTTTTATTCAGGTCGCCCATGTGTTTGGCGTCCTGCTGACCCTGATACTGGTGATTTTCACCTCGGTCATTGGCATGTCGCTGGTGCGCAATCAGGGTTTCAAAAACTTCCTGTTAATGCAGCAGAAAATGGCCTCAGGCGAGAGTCCTGCGGCGGAAATGGTCAAAAGCGTGTCGCTGATTATTGGCGGTATCCTACTGATTATTCCCGGATTTTTTACCGATTTCCTCGGCCTGTTGCTGCTCGTCCCGCCAGTGCAGAAGCTTCTGACGCTGAAACTGATGCCGCATTTGCGGTTTAACCGGATGCCGGGCGGCGGATTCAGCGCCGGAACGGGCGGTGGCGAGACGTTTGATGGGGAGTATCAGCGTAAGGATGACCAGCGCGACCGTCTGGATCATAAAGACGACCGTTAAGAGAAATTGCCCGGCGGCGCTGCGCTTGTTGGGCCTACGGATGTAGGCCGGATAAGCGCAGCGCCATCCGGCATTTACACCGGGCTACGTTTCGGTAAAAAGACCCACAATCCCGCCAGCATCACAATGGCGTACAGACTCTTCCATCCCACCATCGCCAGCAGCAGTAAGCAGAGCACCCCACCGATCACGGCCAGCGTCTTATAGCGGCCTTTCAGCAGCCGGCAGCCCGCCAGCATGCACAGCAGATAGATCATGATAAATATGCCGTTGGCATAGACAATCAGCGCGTCGAGGTTGATGTCCAGCCAGTAGATTGCCAGCGTGCTCAACACGCAGCAGCCCAGCACGGTATTCAGCGCGTTGAGCGGCAGTTGACGTCTGGACAGGCGTGCGAGGCGGCTTTCCGGCTTATACAATGCCTGGGACCACACCAGTCGGGCAAAGCTCTGGATGTAAATATTGAGGCTGGCGAAGCAGGCGAGGTAGCCAATAACGCAGGCGATCCACAATGCCTTCACGCCAAACAGCTGCACCACAATGGCTGGCAGCGAGGCTGCCGCCGCCATATCGGCACCATAGGCGGTGAAGTGGAGGACCAGCACCGTACAGGCCCAGTAGACCGTGCCCGCCAGCAGCAGGCCGATCATCAATGCCCGCGGGAAATCGCGCTCCGGCTGTTTAAATTCCGACGCCAGATGAGCAAAGGCTTCGAGGCCGACAAAACACCAGAACATAACGGAAAGCGCGGCGAAAAGCTGCGAATGGTCAACAGCGGTTACGGCAGGGAAGGGGATCTCTGTGACCTGAATATCGCCCGCCCACCAGATGGCGGCAATCAGCGCCACAATCAGCACCGCAACAAGGGTTTGCAGATTGGCGCTGGAACTGGCCCCGCGTGAGCCAACCCACCAGACGATGGCCAGCGTACCCAGTTCGGCCAGCAACAGCTGCGCATCATGCCAGCCAAACAGCGCCTGGCCAAAACCCGTCGCAATATGCAGGGCGGCAGGCAGACCCACGGGGATCACCGAGAGAAATAACCAGCCGGTGACGCGCTCCAGACGCGGGCTAAATGCCATCCCGACAAAATGCGCCACGCCACCGGCACTCGGGAAATGTCGCCCGAGAATGGCAAAGACAATCGCCACCGGGAACACCAGTACGATTAATACCGGCCATGCCCACAGACTGTTATCCCCCGCGACTAATGCAGCCAGCGCCGGCACGGCAAACACCCCTGTGCCTAATAAGGAGGTAGAAAGTAAGCCAACACCCTGCGCGAGTCCCAGCTCCTGTTTGAGTCCACTCATTCCGTTGTCCTGCCACCATCAAAAGAGAGGCGATGGTAACACTTTCGCAAATTTTTTTTCGACTACCCCTTGAAGGGGTAAAACCCCATCCCCATCTCTCAGGGCACTAGCCGGAAAACCGCTTACGGCCCGGCGTCACCCATAACTGATAATGACTTTCTCAAAGGAGAGCTATCAATGAGTATTCGTCCGTTACATGATCGTGTGATCGTCAAACGTAAAGAAGTTGAAACCAAATCTGCGGGCGGCATCGTTCTGACCGGTTCTGCAGCAGCAAAATCAACTCGTGGCGAAATCATCGCTGTCGGTAAGGGTCGCATTCTGGAAAACGGAAATGTGCAGCCTCTGGACGTTAAAGTTGGTGACATCGTCATTTTCAACGATGGCTACGGTGTGAAGTCCGAGAAGATCGACAATGAAGAAGTGTTGATCATGTCCGAAAGCGATATTCTGGCAATTGTTGAAGCGTAATCCGCGAACGACACTGAACATACGAATTTAAGGGAAAGATTAAAATGGCAGCTAAAGACGTAAAATTCGGTAACGACGCTCGTGTGAAAATGCTGCGCGGCGTAAACGTACTGGCAGACGCAGTTAAAGTGACCCTGGGCCCGAAAGGCCGTAACGTGGTTCTGGACAAATCCTTCGGCGCGCCGACCATCACCAAAGATGGCGTTTCCGTTGCGCGTGAAATCGAGCTGGAAGACAAGTTCGAAAACATGGGTGCCCAGATGGTGAAAGAAGTTGCCTCTAAAGCGAACGACGCTGCGGGCGACGGTACCACCACTGCAACCGTACTGGCGCAGGCTATCATCACCGAAGGTCTGAAAGCCGTTGCTGCGGGTATGAACCCGATGGATCTGAAACGTGGTATCGACAAAGCAGTCGTTGCTGCTGTTGAAGAGCTGAAAGCGCTGTCCGTACCGTGCTCTGACTCTAAAGCGATTGCTCAGGTTGGTACTATCTCCGCTAACTCCGACGAAACCGTAGGTAAACTGATCGCTGAAGCGATGGATAAAGTCGGTAAAGAAGGCGTGATCACCGTTGAAGACGGTACCGGTCTGGAAGACGAACTGGACGTGGTTGAAGGTATGCAGTTTGACCGCGGCTACCTGTCCCCTTACTTCATCAACAAGCCGGAAACTGGCGCAGTAGAACTGGAAAGCCCGTTCATCCTGCTGGCTGATAAGAAAATCTCCAACATCCGCGAAATGCTGCCAGTGCTGGAAGCCGTTGCGAAAGCAGGCAAACCGCTGGTTATCATCGCTGAAGACGTTGAAGGCGAAGCGCTGGCGACCCTCGTGGTTAACACCATGCGTGGCATCGTGAAAGTGGCTGCGGTTAAAGCACCAGGCTTCGGCGATCGTCGTAAAGCGATGCTGCAGGATATCGCAACCCTGACTGGCGGTACCGTCATCTCTGAAGAGATCGGTATGGAGCTGGAAAAAGCGACTCTGGAAGATCTGGGTCAGGCGAAACGCGTTGTTATCAACAAAGACACCACCACCATCATCGATGGCGTGGGTGAAGAAGATGCCATTCAGGGCCGTGTTACTCAGATCCGTAAGCAGATCGAAGAAGCGACCTCTGACTACGACCGTGAAAAACTGCAGGAGCGCGTAGCGAAACTGGCAGGCGGCGTGGCAGTTATCAAAGTCGGTGCTGCTACCGAAGTTGAGATGAAAGAGAAGAAAGCACGCGTTGACGACGCCCTGCACGCGACCCGTGCTGCGGTAGAAGAAGGCGTGGTTGCGGGTGGTGGTGTTGCTCTGGTTCGCGTTGCAGCGAAACTGACTGGCCTGACCGCTCAGAACGAAGACCAGAACGTGGGTATCAAAGTTGCGCTGCGCGCAATGGAAGCTCCACTGCGTCAGATCGTTTCCAACGCCGGCGAAGAGCCGTCTGTTGTAGCGAACATGGTGAAAGCGGGCGAAGGTAACTACGGTTACAACGCGGCAACTGAAGAATACGGCAACATGATCGACTTCGGTATCCTGGACCCAACTAAAGTAACCCGTTCTGCTCTGCAGTACGCGGCATCTGTTGCTGGTCTGATGATCACTACCGAGTGCATGGTTACCGACCTGCCAAAAGGCGACGCGCCTGATTTAGGTGCTGCTGGTGGTATGGGCGGCATGGGTGGTATGGGCGGCATGATGTAATCATGTTGTTCTGCTCCTCGCAGAAATAAAAAAACCCCCGGTCAGAAATGATCGGGGGTTTTTCTTTTGGTCATCTTTTTAGTATAAGGTTTAGACGCGGGCAGCACCTGCCCAGCTTATTGAAAACGAGGAATAACATGCGCGTTAACGTTTGTGCAGGGATTGTGGGAGCAGCGCTGCTGCTGGCGGGTTGCAGCTCCGGCAATGAGCTGTCTGCAGGTGGGCAGAGCGTTCGCTTTGTAGAAGATAAGCCGGGAAGCGAATGTCAGCTGGTTGGCACCGCAACGGGCAAACAAAGCAACTGGCTCTCAGGTCAGCATGGCGAAGAGGGCGGCTCAATGCGTGGTGCGGCGAATGGCCTGCGTAACCAGGCGGCCGAAATGGGCGGAAACGTGATTTATGGTGTGAGCAGCCCGACGCAAGGTTTGTTATCAAGCTTTGTTCCGACCGCCAGTGAAATGCAGGGCCAGGTTTATAAGTGCCCGAACTGATATAGCCAAGGTAGCCCTCTTCAGAAGAGGGCTATTTCAGTACCGATGTTATGCATTAACGGCTGGCTGCATTTCAAGACAGAATGCGTGCAGGGCACGGAGGTATTCTTCTTTTGACAGCACCCCTTCCTGAGCCGTAGCTACTGGCCGATAGAATGTCTGGCAAACGCGGAACTTCTGCTGAATGGCCTGAAGCCCAGGGGTCAATGACGCGACCCGACTGATAAGGTTTTCAATTTCTGCGGTACCCGGCGTAATATTGGTCTTAAGTACAGTACCGGCCATAATTTGTTTGCCTTTATCCGTTTCGAAAACATACAGAACCAGCATATGGTTTAAGAATAAATTCTGTTTCCATACCTCATGTTCGACATGGCGATAATTCAAATATTCAAGATTCGTTAAGTCAACGAAATAAAGCATAATAAAGTCGAGTAGGGAACCTATCACTTGCATCGTCTCTTTATCACCACTGGTATTAAGTGCCTGGTTCAGTGCCAGCAAAAGAAACTCTACTTGTGTATCTTCAATATGAAGAGTCACGACGCTATTGTTTTGTAACATAACAATTAGCGTAAAATGTTCGTCACTGAATTTTGGCGCTAACGATGCGATTTGATCCTGTAAGTCAGGTTGTTCTAATTCTTCTAATTTTATTTCTGGTGTGTTTTGCAGCATTAGTTCGCTGTCAGCCTGAATTTGTGACTTATAAATATCACCTTTATCTTGTAAACGCTGTACCGTAATCATCATACGGTGTCGAAGGATAGAAAGTAGATCCACAAGCGTATTTACAGATAAATATAAATTCTGAATTTCATTAGAGTCAGATTTAACCTTTAACATCATTAACGCCAGACGATTATTATACTTAATCGAGGCTGTATTCAATCCTTGTACTTTCATGGTCATAATTAATTCCTTTTAATTTAGTGTGTTACGCTGCCGGAGCGTGCTTAGACAGATCGATAATACGGTCTGCTGAAGCGATAGTAGAAGGCCGGTGTGCAATAATGATACGCGTTATGCTCAAACCAGATATAGCCTTGTTAATGCTGGCTTCGTTATTAAGATCCAGATGACTTGTTGCTTCATCCATAAACAAAATGCTTGGCTTACGGTAGAGCGCACGGGCAATAAGCACACGCTGTTTTTGTCCGCCGGAAATCCCTAGCCCAAGCTCTCCTATAAGCGTTTCATAACCCATCGGCATATTCATAATTTCATCATGAATATTACTTCTACGTGCGCACTCTTCGATGAATGACTGATCCGGATTATCGTCGAAACCGCTGATATTTTCAGATATAGAACCTGAGAACAGTCGATCTTCCTGAAGCACGCAGGCCGTACAAAGGCGGAAGTTATTCAGGCCAATTTTATCTATCTGTAGGTTATTTGCCAGAACATCACCATGCGTAGGCGCTAGCAGGCCACTCATCACCTTAAGCAATGTCGTTTTACCAATACCTGACGGACCTACGAGCGCGACTGATTCGCCTGGGGCCACTGTAATATTCAAATTTGAAAATATGGGCTGAGCGAAAGGATCATACTGATAAGTTAAATTTTTAACTTCAAGCTTAACGCCATGATTTTCTTCAAATACCCGACGTAAAGGCATCTCCTTTTCAGGTTCATTAAAAGCGATTTCTGAGAGACGTTCGTTATGCAAAGATAACATACGCAGCTGCATGAAGAGATCTATCAAGCCGCTAGCCCGTTGCGAAAACTGCCCACGATAGGCATTAAAGGCCATGAACATACCGAGTGTCATTTTGTTATCAATGACCATCAAAGCACCCAGCCCCAGTATGACCACTTGATCAATGGACGAAATGAAGGTATTGATGCCGCTGAATAACATATCGAAACGTGTTTGCTTTATACCCGCATTACAGGCATCAATATTTATGTTGAGCCAGTGCTGAGAACGACGCTCTCTGAGGTTTAATGCTTTAATCGTTGCGATACCGTAAAGCGACTCCATAAAATGTGAATTGGAACGGGCGCCTTTGACCACCTGTTCTTCTGAGACACGACGGTAAAAACGGTAGGTTGCCAGGCGCATAACGGCATAGCAGGTTGTAAAACCGACAACCACCCACACTAACCAGCCACCATATAGCGTCAGCATGATGAGAAGGCCAATGGTCATAATGGTGTCGATAACACCGCTAACGATACTGTTCGTGAACGTAGAACGAATAGTATCTAACGATGAAAAGCGAGACTGTATATCGCCAAGTTGCCGTTTTTCGAAAAACGACAGTGGCAAGCTGACCAGGTGATCAAACAGGGAGGTTTTCCATTGGATATTGGTAAGTGTGTTTAATGTGAGTGAAGTCCACGCTCGTAACATACTAATAAAGGCGCGAAAAAGCGTGAATGAAACCAATCCGATACAGATTACGGCTAAAAGATTTTGGTCGTGCGCAATGATTACGTGGTCCGTCACTAATTGCGTACCGACGGGAATCAACAGGCCGATAGCCTCGATTACAACAGATAAAGCAAATATTTTTACTAGCGCAGCTTTTAAACCAACGATATTACGCATCAAATCAAGTAAGCGAAGTCTTGATTTGACCTTTTCTTGCTTGAAATTGTGATCGGGCCAGAGTTCTAAGGCAATACCCGTAAAATGATTAGACATTTCCTGCATGCTAATAATGCGCTTACCAAGCGCAGGATCATGCACGACAAAACTGGACTTACGAACTTTGGTTAATACAACGTAATGGTTCATTCCCCAGTGAATGATACAGGGCAATTTGAGTTGATTAATTTCATCAAGATCTAAGGAAAGTGCCCGGTTTTTCAGTCCAGCATATTCAGCTGTTTTGCTCAACGACAAAAGTGTCACGCCGTGGGAAGGGCTGCCATATTTATTACGGAAGTTAAATAGATCAATGCTATAACCATAATAACCAGAGATCATCGCCAGGCAGGCGATGCCACATTCTGCCGCCTCTGATTGAATGATTACCGGCGTTTTTCTTCTCAACGAAAAATTGAGTTTAGAAACAATACTTTTGAATAAAGTCTTATCCATTAATTGGTCCACTCACGCTTTGTGAAATTTTAATCAGTGGGGTAAACATCCACATATAGAGAGGTCTTTCCTCAAGAAAAACTATTGCCTGAGCTTTAAGCCCATTTGTTAGCGTGAGTTCTTTTCCATTGTATTTAAATGCCGTATCTTTAATTTTAACAATGCACTTATAAAGTGCTAATTCCTGCTGATTCATACCAGATGAAACATTCGTATATTCACCCATTTCTTGCCGGGATGCGGGTACTGATGAAATTGATACGATTTCGCCCGGGAACTGCCCGAATTTATCGGAAGGAAACGCATCATAACGTATGTTCATTATGTCACCCGGCTTGACATAGGGAAGGCTGTTGTTTGGCAGCCAAACAACTAAAAAATATTCAACGTTTTCGATTGGCTTGATTTGAACGAGGCTGCTGCCCTTGTCCACCATCTGGCCAACAGTGACGGTCAGTGATTCAATTCTTCCGTCGGTAGTTGCTTTGATGACTAAATGGCCGTTAGCGTTAGACTCAACCTTCTGATTTTTGTAATCATTAATCGTGTTTTTTTGGCTTGAGATTTGATTGTCAAAATCGGCTCCCTTGACGACCAGATCGCTTTTCAACTGGGTAAGCTGTGTTTCGAGTTGCATTCTTTGGCTGACAAGCGACTGATAAGTACTCTGCTGCTGAAAATAAAGGGAATGCTGATAATTATATTGGTCTTTAGTTATAAGACCTTTCTTGAGATACGTATCGTAGCTGGAAAGGTTTTCGCGCATTTTTTGCAGCCCTTTGCCAGTGTCCAATAACATTGTTTTAGTCTCTTTAAGAGAATCCTCATATTGCTTTTGTTGCTTAGCTAATGCTTCAAGCGTCTCTTCTTTATTTTTCAGCGTCTTACTGACTATTTCATCTGCGTTGGCAATTTTTTCATTGATGACCTGAGACATTGCCTCGTTGACATTTTCATAAAGCGTAGAGCGTGAAACATCCAGTTCGTAGAGTGGCGTTCCTTTTTTTACAATTTCGCCATTTTCCACAAATTTATTAGTGATGAAGCCTTGTTGAGGTGCAAAAACATTAATAGAATGCGGCAGGGTAATGACCTCGCCTCTGACATCTATACGTTGAGTATATTTGCACTTGGTTAAAGTCAATATTAGTATGAATAAAAATAAAAATGAAAATGCAACAATATATCTGGTTGGCATGCCAGCTAAAAGCAAAGCCTTCCCTTTCCAGTAATTCTTTTTATATTCAATCGCTTCCTTTCGATATAATTTATTTGTCATCGGTGATCACTTTTATATAGCTGCCAGAATTTTACCGTTATCAGTGGAGTAATCGATCTGAACGGGGGCGCAACTTATTTATTACAATCCTTATAATTTAGAAAATAAGTTGTTGATTAGCTAAAACGTATGTTATATCAAGAAAAACATACAGGACCATATGGTCCTGTATGCAAAGTCATTAGTCAATGTAGTATTGATTAATAAGGTTTAAAGCCGCCCGCAGTACCATCGAGGATACCGTCGATCAGACGAGTGATCTGGCCGTTGATATAGTCAGCGCCGTTATAAACGCCCATGATGCCGCCAAACAGAGCACCCTGGATACCGCCCCACAGCGCACCTACACCGATGGCGATGTTAGCGAAACCGAGAAGGTCGCCGGAGCTGCCTGAAGCCAGACCGCCCTGCAGCGCACCACCGGAAGCGTAACCAATTAAACCGATGGCACAACCAACAACACTGTCAACGATACCAGCAAACAGGCCCTGAGAACCATCCAGAATCTGGCGTACACCTGCACCGGAAACATTGTTCATTTCTACGACTGTTAATTCTTTCATTTTTTAATCCTTTAAAATTTGTTAGGCAAAACTTTATTCTCTGAACAGGTCTTTATCCAATAAAGTTCTACGAAGAAATAATCACCCTACCACTTATCGCTTTATGGGCAACTTTCGAAAACGATTGTAGCCAAAAAAATAAATTTCCCAATAATGATTTCGTATAAATCATGTTTTTTTAGTATTCATTTATCTGAAGTCATCACTTTCATATCTAAAAAATGTTAATGACAAAATAGTCTCGTTCTGGATAGGTGATAGATTGTGATTAAGTCTTTAATTTATTTAAGTAAGGCTTAACTTCTGCTTTGCCAGAAGGTGCTTCATAAATACCAATACGAGTACACAGGATGGCTGTTCATAAAAATGAAATCAGCCAGGACAAACCTGGCTGATTTAGTATAAGCAATACAGTTGCTATTAAATGACTATCTTTCTTGCAGTACGATTTCGAACATGGCCCTAACCTGACCAACCGTTACCGTTTCTCCAGTACGAATATAATCGGCATTGAACGTCAACTGCTGAGTAGCCTTCGCACTTAAAATTGAGTAACTCGTATAATCATAGAATTTAATCGGTGACATATCCTGTTTAAGGATGAAGCCTGTCCCCCCAGCACCACCAGCGGTCGTAGGTATGGAATTGAGTAACACACCATTTTTTGAAGATGAGTTTTCAGTCAATGGGTTAAACCAATAGATAAATGAATTCCCTACAGATGTTTTAGGACAATCGACCTGCATCGTGAATGATTTTTGATTACCCGTTGCTGTACCAGAAAGAGTAGCCACAAGCTTCGATACTTTGATTTTGTCCAGCGTAATGGTGCTACCACCCACGGCTTTTATATCGCATGATGTCTGTCTAAAAGTAAAGGGACCAAAAGTCAGGTTCGCCCTTAACAGCCTTGCGGTTGTAGAGTTACTTTCCACCTGTGACACTGAACCTGCCCTGTACGAAACTGCCAGCGTTTTTGCAGTCGTAACACTGGTATCAATATCTTCATTAGTTTTGATTAACCATACGGTAAGCTGCTGTACAGCCGAAGACGTTGAATTGAGCTTCCAGGCATTTACTGTGCCAAATTCCACTGGGCTAGGGCGGAAGTTTGTTCCTTTGATAGCATCTGAAATTTGAAAACCAATACCTGGAATCCCCGTTTCATAGACTTTACCGCCCTGAATACCTTTAACGCCAACAGCTTCTGCCGTTGGTGTCATTGGAAGCACAGCATAAACATCGCTTGGGCCACAATTATAAAAAGTTTTCATATTTGCGACGTTACCGCCAATTTTTTTGGCGGCTAAAACGGTACCAGTGGGTATAGTCGCATCTGATAAAATTTTCATGCCACTTAAGTTAAAGCCCACCGACTGCTCTGAGCCTTTATATTCGCATGTGGCACTGGCTTGATGATAAAAACACATTAAGCCAATAAGAGTAATGATTTTTCTCATGATCTTATATTTCCTTATTATCGGCAAACGACGGTTGATTGCGCAATATTCCCTGGTACCATCGACAGACTATATGTCGCTGAGCACTGCTGCTCAGGTTTGCTTCCCCATTGAGCATATACCTGACCTTTATCTTTCAGGCCAGACATATAAACCATGCCGCCATCAGAGACGATACTCGCTTGGGAATCTTTCCTGGTGTCTGTTGTTACCGTTGAACCATAAGGAACAAATCCACCTGTAGGCAGTTTTAAGATAAGGAATGCACGATGTCCTATATTACCTTCGAAGTTAGCCCGTGTGATTGCGCCACGTGTCGGAACGATCTTCTTAGTGGTTTTTGGCAGTTCCATATTTTCAGCCAGCGTCGTGCTATCCAATGAAACACTGGTACGACGATAAGGATTCAGGTAAGGAACAATAGCGTAACCACGATAATCGGTTTCAATACTTGGATCATTTTCCAGACGAACATGACTCAGCCCTGGAGCCTTAACTAATGCAGCTGTGTCTGACATTTCTTGCCCAAGCGTAATACCATCAGCATGAACAAGAACCCCACCACTGGCACCATAGTTGATCAACTGGCTCTCTTTATTGTAGCTATAGCCAGCATTAACGGAGCCTAAAGAACCTTTATAAGTGCTGGAAACTCCGCCGCTTGCGCTTTCGCGGTTGCTATAACCCTGCTGCACGTTCCAGTCGAGATTATTATTCTCCAGTGCAACGCCACCCAATGATACGTACTGTTCAGTCGAGCCTGGGTTACTGTTGTTCAGAGCATAAGTAGCATAGGTGTTCGGAATCCAATCACCCAGTGGAACAGAAACTGACAATGAGAATAGATGATCATCTTCTTTAACACGATCGGACCGGCTGTTTTCCCATGAATAACGGTTGTAACTATAACCTAAGTAATAGTTAAGGCGTTTCCAACCGCCATTATAGCCAACGCTAAGCGAACTGTTACGTCTCTTATTATTCCAGTAATCTTCAAAGACGCCTGAAATTGAAATACTTCCCAACCCTTCACCGAGGCTTTGGTTTACAGTGAGGTTTGTTCTGTTACGCACCGACCTTGTCGACGAGTTGGAAATATTATTATTATAGGAATCGAACACTTCTGCTAAAGTATTAAATCCTTCAGTCGAATAGCGATAACCTGCTACTGTAATATTCGTGCCGGTTTCAAGAATATTTTTACCGTAGCGAATACGCCAGGATTGACCTGACGTTTTAGCAGCATTTTTTAATTGGGACCATGCCTGGGTAATGTCCGCCGAAATCGCCCCGAACTCTGCCAGGTTATGACCTATACCAAGCGCGATTGACTTATACTTCGAAGCAGCCTGAAGGCCACTATAAAATGTTGTGTTGGTGAGGGCACCATAAGTGATTGTCGCCTGGGTAAAGGGCGTTTCATCGGTGGCTTTATCATAAGGGCGGTACTTCCCGCTCGTGATTTCATATTGCATTTGCCCTTCACGAAGCATCAATGGCAGAGAAGCAAAAGGCACGATAAATCTTTGCTGAGTACCATCTGACTCTTCTACAGTAACGTATAAGTCACCATTACCGCCAGTAGCGTACATGTCGCTGATTTCAAATGCGCCTGGAGCCACGAAAGCCTGGTACACTTGATAACCATTTTGCTTAACCACAACGCGGGCGTTTGTTTTTGCGATACCGCGAATGACTGGTGCATAGCCACGCTGGCTTTCAGGAAGCATCTCATCATCGGAGGCTAATTGAATACCGGTGAAAGGAACACCATCAAAAATCGTTGACAGGGATGAACTTTCACCAACGACTAATGAGCTTTTAAGAGGAATGATGTTCCTCTGGGCGTACAAATAAACGGAATCCCATTTCCCTTTTCCGCCCGCTTCTTTACTCCATGCGCCAAGGTTTCTGAGACGCCACGCTCCTACGTTTAAGCCGGATTGAAGGTTAAGATTGTAGTTTTCATCTTTAGTCTTAAAGTCCTGACCGCCAGTAAACTGATAGTTCGCAAGTAAAGCGTTGATACCTTCGTCATACTCTTCAGGCGAAATAGTGCCTTGTGCGATGTTAACAAGCGCAGCTTGAGGTATGGAAATAAAGAGCTGCTGCGTATTAAAGTTAAATTCAGTTTTGAAATCAGGGATGCTGCTGGTGTTAGTGCAACCATTAGCATCCTCTTTCAGACCAGGGAAAGCGGCGATCCGCACACCATAGCTTTCTAATTTCTTAATACTCAGGCATGGAACAAGAGTTGCCCCCTCGCTGCCGCTGGCTTCTACGAAGCGTATTGTACTGGATTCCTGAAAGTCATTATTCAGTAACACTTCAACACGGTATTCTCCCGGCGCCTGGGAGTCTTTATTGGAATAAGCCGATAAATCGAGCGGCGAAGTTGAGTCACTTTGACCCACTGATTTTATAAATGCAGGATCAAAAAAATCTCGAGCCAGGGCACTATTATTACTTAAGCTGATAATCAAAGCCGGTACCAGAGCGACGTATTTAGACGTATTTCCGGTAAATAAATAAGTTTTTTTTCTTATTTTGCAGAGACATGTGTTCACCCTGAACATTCAATAAAAAAATAAATCATCTAATTGATGATGTGTTTATGGATCCCATGCCCCCATGCTCGGTAGCGATTCTCCACTCTATTTGTTTTCCGCTAACGTCGAAGGGCAGCTTATAATCTTGTGTGGAATAAGGCCCAATGTGGGGTATGGCGTTCATAAATTCTTTGTTATTGATCTTAACGGATTTAAAATAAATAAAAAAAGGAGTCGGGTTTTTTAGAGTGATAGTCGTCCCGCTTTTTTTCCACTCCAGTTTTTTTACTTCATCATTAATATTGATGTTCTGAATGGCTTTTGGCCGATAGATCAGTCTCATTCTGTGACGCACTGCCAGTTGCAGCGTATTTTCACCATCAACGCTATCGCTCGATGGTGGAATCGACATAATGTTGAAGAAATAAAGTGAGTCACGATCCTTCGGTGCGTTTGAGATATAAGCGTTAGGAAAAACCCTGACGGTATTCCTCTGCTTAGCTTCCAGACGGAAAAGGGGTGGGGTAACCATGAAATAACTATTGCTGGCGCCTTCAGGAGGCTCAATCCATGATTTCATTAAATACGGCGTATCATCTTTATTTTCATACTGGGCACTGATTTCTCGTGCGCCTTCTTTATAAAGATAACGAGTTGATTCGACGACAACACCTGCGTTAGCCATATAGCTAACGGATAAGACTAAGGTAGCCGATAATTTAAGTAATGACTTCCACATGATGATATCTCTATATAAAAAAAAGAGCCCCCCGCGTAAGCAGGTGGCTCTTTTGGAAAACTTAGTAAGTGATAGTAAAGGTAGCTACGCCTTTAACATCACCTGGGGTAACACCTTCAGCAGTTTTAACGTATGCTGCTTTGTAGTTCAGCATAGTTGGGGTGCCAGCGGTGTAAGAAACAGTTTTAGAACCGGTGCCGTCGAATTTAACGCGGGTAGAGTCGCTGTGAATCATTGCAATAGCAGCGTTGGTTGCTGGGCTTGCAGCTTCGTTGCTCAGTACATCCGGGGTACCAGAAATGTAGTTGCCGGTAACGTTCACGCTCAGGTCACCAGTAAAGTCTTCGCCTGCTTTTTTGCAGTCTTCAACTTTATAAGTAATATTTTTTGCGGAAGCCATTGCCGGGGTATTGATAGCCAGAGCTTCCAGTGCAGATGCTTTGATATCATCCAGAACTACGGTGCCGCCAGTGATAGCGCCGCCTGGGGTCACGTTACAGGACTCGTCAGTATCAGTAACGGTACCGTTAATAACCAGCTGAGCATTGTTACCGGCGGCGAAAGCCTGAACGCTCAGTACGGATGCTGCTGCAACAATAACTGCCAGAATATTCTTTTTCATTTGCTAAATCCATATTTAACTAAATTTCAATTCCCATTTTAAATAGAAAGCTTTGTAAGGTGATCTATGCAGTCTTTCTATTTGTCTTTGGCTCTATGAGTCCGTTTGTTTCTTTTCGCTATCTCAAAAAACAAAGCCTATTACCTAGCACGCCGGAGGAATAAGCATTAAATCGAGACGCATTGAGCTGAGAAGGAATTTATAGATTCGACTGGCAACATGCATGTGAATTATTTTGAATTTAACTTCACTTTTTGTGCTGCTACGCCTATTCATTTTTATATGTCTTTTAAATGTGGGTGAACATTTTGTTTGTGAATTTCATATGTGTTGTGAATTTTGATTTTTTACTTATTTGTTTAGCCTATGATTTTCTACCGCGAAGACAGATTAGCCGCTATTGTTATTAAAATGTTATTTATTCGATAGGGTTCAATGTGCTATTCGTGTTAGCGCCTTCTCTGGGATTTGAGAATCTTGCGATAAATTATTCAATATCTATATGGGCGAGAAAAATAGGCTCAGAAGCGAGAAATTTACTCTAATCTATTGAATTTTAAGGGTTAGGATAATCAATCCTTCCGTCAATATTTAATCTGACAATATTCTCATTTTAGTATTAATAAAAGGTGAATACTTGTGTCATCATCTCTTTTTCGCGACAGTAGAAGGTCTACCGCAAGGAAAAACACTTATGGTATGATTCTTTTCTCAAAGTATGAATAGTATGAAGTTAAGCTGTACTTGCGGTTCTTTACTGGCTGGATGCCAAACGAACTTCAGGGCGTACTTACTATTATTGTCAGTATTGAACGTACAAGGAAGGTAAGCGAACAATGATATGTAATTTATTTATTATTAATGAAGAAGTCATTTTTAATGCGAATGTTTTCGAATTAAGACCGATTAACAATCGAGATGAGGTGATCACCTTAAATGCACCCACTGCTCGATGCTTAAAACTTCTGCTTGAGAGAGTGGGGCAAGTTGTATCGCGTGAAGACTTTATGCAAGAGGTATGGCAGGCCCGGGGAATCGTCGTATCACAAAATACGTTTTATCAAAACATATCCTTACTTCGTAAATCACTTCAACAAGTAGGATTAAATGCAGATATTATCGCTACCGTACGTGGAGTGGGATTCATTTTCTCACCTGATGCTCGTGTACAGTTTGTGGAAGATGAAAAGTCTCCGGCTTATGTTGCTGTAAATATGAATTCCGATCGTGCTGAGCCCCATTTAAATACGGGAGTCATTAATAGCACGATGCTACTTAATAATGAAAATACTAATAAAAATTTATCGGTTCATTTGGAAAAGACACATCTTAAAATTCCAAAATGGGTCATCGTTTTAATAATTATCTGTGTTGCTCTTGAGATTTTTTCGTTAATTTTACGCTATATCGAATAGCTGGTTTACATCTCATGTCTGGTTTGAATCAAACCAGACATGAAACACTATTGCTGCTTCAATCCCAGATCCAATGGCGTCTTACTCGGTTCCCCACCAATCTCACGTGCGAGTTTAGGGACCATGTAACCGGAGACCAGCGTCAGCAGTTCACGCATGATCGCGCGGGCTTCCTCATCGTTCACCATAAAGTGTGCGGCACCCTGAACTCTGTCCAGCACATGAATGTAGTAAGGCATCACGCCGGCATCAAACAGAGCATTGCTCAGGTTGGCGAGCGTTCGGGCATTATCATTAACGCCGCGCAGCAACACGCTCTGGTTGAGCAGCGTTACGCCTGCCTGACGCAGAAGCGCCATTGCCGCGCGGAATTCTTCATTTATCTCGTTAGCATGATTGATATGGTTAACCAACAAGATTTGCAGCGAAGAGCGCGCCAGCCTTGCGCTGAGCGCTTCAGTAATACGCGCCGGGACCACAATGGGTAAACGGCTATGGATACGTAACCGCTTAATATGCGGAATTGCTTCCAGCTGGGTGATGAGCCAGTCCAGTTCGTGATCTTTCGCCATCAAGGGATCGCCGCCGGAAAAAATAATCTCATCCAGCTCAGGATGATCGGCAATGTAGTCGAGTGCCGCCTGCCAGTTGCGCTTGTTGCCCTGATTTTCCGCATACGGAAAGTGACGTCGGAAACAATATCGGCAATTCACCGCGCAGCCGCCCTTCACCAGCAGCAACGCGCGATTGCGGTACTTATGCAGTAAACCGGGAACCACACTGTTCTGTTCTTCAAGGGGATCGGTGCTGAAACCGGGGGCAGCGATAAACTCGTCCTGTGCGGTAAGCACCTGTTTTAAGAGCGGATCGTCAGGGTTGCCCTTTTCCATACGTGCCGCAAACGCACGCGGAACACGCAGGGCAAACAGGCGTTTCGCATCACGTCCGGCGAGGAGTTTTTCATCAGCGTCCAGATTTAAAAGACGCAGGAGTTCATCAGGACTGGTGATTACATCGGCAAGTTGCAATAACCAATCTTCTCTGGATGGGGTGTTTAGGGTTACAATATGCGCCATTTTGTGGCTTAGCTACCAGTTAACAATTTCAGAGGGCCTTATGGCGACTTACTATAGCAACGATTTTCGTGCCGGTCTTAAAATCATGATGGACGGCGAACCGTACGCGGTTGAAGCCAGCGAATTCGTTAAACCAGGTAAAGGTCAGGCATTCGCACGCGTTAAGCTGCGTCGCCTGCTGACCGGTACCCGTGTAGAGAAAACCTTCAAATCCACCGACTCCGCTGAAGGCGCAGACGTTGTAGATATGAACTTGACCTACCTCTACAACGACGGTGAATTCTACCACTTCATGAACAACTCCACTTTCGAACAGCTGTCTGCTGATGAGAAAGCCGTTGGTGACAGCGCTAAATGGCTGCTGGATCAGGCGGAGTGCATCGTGACCCTGTGGAACGGCCAGCCTATCGCTGTGACCCCGCCAAACTTCGTTGAGCTGGAAATCGTAGAAACCGATCCAGGTCTGAAAGGTGACACCGCAGGTACTGGCGGTAAGCCAGCCAAGCTGTCTACCGGTGCAGTGGTTAAAGTTCCGCTGTTCGTTCAGACCGGCGAAGTCATCAAAGTGGATACCCGCTCTGGTGAATATGTTTCTCGCGTGAAGTAATTCACTTCGGGATGAGAGGCGCAGTGTTGTGCTGCGCCTTATCAATCTAAAGAAGGTTCATGGACGATGCCGCGCACAATCAAAATTCTTCTACTGATGATTCTTGCCAGCTCACTGCTTTCCGGATGCAATACCGCCCGTGGCGTCGGGGAAGACATCAGAAGCCTGGGTCATGCTATTTCGCACGCCGCCTCCTGATATTTCTACTTTTCCTAAAAATTCTTCCTTTTCCGTCACTCGCCAGGATCCTGGCTATGCTTATGTAGCTGTACACAATAACTTTGGCTAAAAAAGGAAGACATTATGCTTAAGAAAACATTTGTAGCGATCTTTTCTGTTTTGGTGCTTTCGTCAGTACTAACTGCCTGTAATACCACTCGCGGCGTCGGCGAAGATATCTCTACTGGCGGCAGCGCGATCTCTGGTGCGGCAACTAAAGCACAGCAGTAATCTTGGGCGGTACGGGGCTGAATATGTCTCCGTACCCTCAGTTTTCTGCTCAGGGCAGCGACAGGAAAGGCGAGTATCGCGTATCCATGTGCAATTTCATCCGAATATTGCGTTTGTAGGTGTAGACCGTTTTCCCATGAATGCTCAGTTTGCTGGCAATCTTCTGGTTACTTGCACCCTCCATCCACAGCGTTAACACTTTCTCTTCCTGGCGAGTCAGTAATGGCGTAGCGGCAGGTGCAGGCTCGTTGATTTCCTTTGAAGCTAACGCGGCATTAATTGTTTGCGCCAGTAGCTCAAGCGATGTCGTTTTGGCTAACGATGCCCACAGAGGAAATGTATTCATAAATGCCGATACTTCAGGTTGTTCTTCTGCATGTAGCAAAACAAAAGGCACGGTTTCACTGGCGCTCATCAGAGTAGAGAGCTGCTGAATGTCTGACGTAAATCCCTGCAAATCTGCAATCACCAGCGTGGGTTTCCACTGCAGAATATGTTCCCTGGCCAGAAAGAGATTGTTTAGGCCCGTCACCAGTACCGGGGAGGGGAACAGCCCTGAATGATTGATCCACATTTCCAGGCCCATGCGGGTGTAATGACACCGGTCAATCAAAAGAATTTTGAACATTAGGTTTTCACAATCGGCAAAGTGTAGTCGCTTCCTGCATTCAGAAAGTGTCTCAATAATAAAGAAGTCGGATGAGTGATAAATGATGGAATTTCGCTGCGAATTACGTCTATTTCTTGCTTTCAATCGCTTAACTGGGGGCTGAAACAAACAGGTTGAAAAATGAATTCATGCTCTTCACAATAAGCAATTCATCTGTCTTATGGGACGACCCATAAGCACTTCTTTCATCGGGGACGGCCCCAAACTGTTGTTTAAGTTAAGGAGCCTGTATGTCCTGGTTTATTCTTGTTATTGCCGGTTTACTCGAAGTAGTGTGGGCCATTGGCCTGAAATATACTCACGGGTTTACGCGTCTCACGCCGAGCATTATTACCGTTTCTGCCATGATCGTGAGCATTGTGCTGCTCTCATGGGCCATGCGTTCGCTGCCCGTGGGGACGGCGTATGCGGTGTGGACGGGGATTGGTGCGGTAGGGGCAGCCATTACCGGCATTTTACTGCTGGGTGAGTCTGCGAGCCTGGCGCGTATTGCCAGCCTCGCATTAATTGTCGCCGGTATTATTGGACTCAAACTCAGCACTCACTAATGGGGCTGTTCAATCCAGACCAACTGGCTGACATCAAAGCCCTGCCGGATGGCAGAATCCAGTAATCTCTGTTTCATCTCATCTGAAATCGTTGGTGTGCGGGAGAGGATCCACAGGTAGTCACGATTGGGCCCGCACACCAGCGCATGCTGGTAATCCTTATCCAGCGCAATCACGTTATAGCCGCCATAAAAAGGACCGATGAAAGAGACTTTCAACGCTGCGGTGTCAGACGCACCGGTAAAGTACGCTTTCCCCGTCACTTTTTGCCACATGTCGCGTTCAGGGTTATAGCCCCGGTTGATAACCTGAATACCGCCGTCGCTCATCAGGCTGTAGTGGGCCGTCACCTTTTGCAGGGCGCTTTCAAAGCGGTGGTCAAAACGGGCAATTTCATACCAGGTGCCCATGAATTGCCGGGCGTTGAAGGGGCGAACGACGGTCACGCCAGGGGGCGGGGTGGGAGCACTACAGGCAACAACCAGAAATGCAGCGGCAACGGCGGCGATGACGGGCAGGATGCGCATAGGCGTTTCCTTACAGGATTTTTGTTAAGTGTAGAACCTGTCAGGAATTTTGCTCTCCCACCGGCAGGCGGGAGAGCGAGGGAGAGATCACATAAAGACCACGGCAACCAGGGTGACCACGCTCAGAATGGCCGCCAGTCCGTAGAACACCCATTTCCCGTTAGGGACGTGGATCTTAAGGTCGTGCATGGCGTGATGGATGCGGTGCAGACCACACCACAGCGGCAGAACAATCATCAGGAAGATGAATACCCGACCAATAAAGCTGTGGGCAAAGGCCAGTACCCGCTCATAGCTCAGCGCATCGCCAGGGTAGAGCCCCAGCGGCAGCATAATGCCCACCAGCAGAATAATGACCGGCGCGATAATGGCGCACCACATGCCACCTGCCCCAAAGAGTCCCCAGAAGACGGGCTCGTCAGAACGTTTTGGAGTTGGATTAATCACAGTGGTCTCCTTACCAGAACAGGGCTACGCCAAGAATTACCACGGTCACGACCGCAGTTACCGCCCAGAGCCCTTTAATGATTGGCTCTGGCCCCAGTTTTTCGTTTTTGACGATAATATTTGCCGCTTTCGGCGCCAGTTCAAACCAGGTTTTGGTATGCAACAGCGCTGCCGCCAGCACGATGATATTCAGGATCACCACAATCGGATTCTGCAGGAACCCAACGAAGCCGGCCCAGGTTTCCGGACCGTGCTTAAGAGCAAACAGGCCGTACATCAGTTCGATGCTGAACCACACCGCCGGCACTGCCGTGCCTTCACGCAGCATATAGAAGCGATAAAACGGCAGATTTTTCCACCAGGTGGACGGCATTGGCCGTACATAGGCTTTGCGTTTAGTCGTCATCATGCACTCCTTAGCGTGGTTTCAGGGTGGCGATAAGAAAGTCTTTCGAGCTTTCTACTTTGCCCTGTTGGATCGCGGCGGCAGGGTCGACGTGCTTCGGACAGACTTCCGAGCAGTAGCCGACAAAGGTACAGGTCCAGACGCCGTTCTGGCCGTTCAGCTGCGCCATACGTTCTTTCTTACCATGATCGCGGCTGTCTTCGTTATAGCGGTGCGCCAGGGTAATAGCGGCCGGGCCGATAAACTCCGGATTCAGGCCAAACTGCGGGCAGGCGGCATAGCACAGGCCACAGTTGATACAGCCGGAGAACTGGTGATACTTGGCCATCTGCGCCGGGGTCTGCTTGTTCGGACCCTGATCTGGCGTGCGCGGGTTGCCAATGATGTACGGCTTAATGGCTTCCAGGCTCTCGATAAAGTGGGTCATGTCGACCACCAGATCGCGCTCAATCGGGAAGTTAGCCAGGGCTTCGACCTTCATCCCTTTCGGATATTCACGCAGGAAGGTCTTGCAGGCCAGCTTAGGCACCTTGTTGACCATCATCCCGCAGGAGCCGCAAATCGCCATCCGGCAGGACCAGCGGTAGCTCAGGTCCGGCGCCAGGTTGTCTTTGATGTAGCCCAGCGCGTCCAGCAGAGAGGTCTGCTCATCGTAAGGGACTTCATAGAAAGTGCTGTGCGGCGCGCTGTCCACTTCCGGGTTGTAGCGCACCACTTCTACTTTCAGAGTTTGCATCTCAGCCATTTGTCGTCTCCTTCTTCTCGGCTGCTTCCGCTTCTGCACCGTAAACGCGTTTCGCCGGTGCCAGCGTGGTGATCTTCACGTCGCTGTAGTCCAGACGGGTAGTGCCGTCTGCGTCGCGATAAGCGAGGGTGTGCTTGAGGAAGTTAACGTCGTCACGCTCCGTGCAGCCTTCGTCCAGACGCTGATGTGCGCCGCGCGACTCTTTACGCGCCATGGCGGAGTGCGCCATACATTCGGCAACGTTCAGACCGTGGCCCAGCTCAATGGTGTAGAGCAGATCGGTATTGAAGACGCTGGAGGTGTCCGTCACCCGCACGCGCTTGAAGCGCTCCTGCAGCTCAGCCAGCTTGTCGATGGTTTTCTGCATCAGCTCCGGCGTACGGTAAATACCGCAGCCTTCTTCCATGGAAAGCCCCATCTCATCGCGGATCTTCGCCCAGCTCTCACTGCCTTCCTGATTGACCAGATTCTTCAGGCGCTGCTCGATATCGGCAACCTGCGCATCAAGCGCGGCACCGTTAGCGGCACCGGCAGTCGCGGCGCGCGCCATGGCCTGCTCGCCCGCCAGGCGGCCAAACACCACCAGCTCGGCCAGCGAGTTAGATCCCAGGCGGTTAGCGCCATGCAGGCCGACGGAGGAGCATTCGCCCACCGCAAACAGGCCTTTAATACGGGTTTCGCACTGCTGATCGGTTTCGATACCGCCCATGGTGTAGTGCGCGGTTGGACGTACCGGAATTGGATCTTTAACCGGGTCGACGCCGACATAGGCTTTCGACAGTTCACAGATGAACGGCAGACGTTCCAGCAGTTTTTTCTCACCCAGGTGGCGCAGGTCGAGATAGACCACATCGCCGCGTGGCGTTGGGATGGTGTTACCTTTGCGCCACTCATGCCAGAAGGCCTGAGAGACTTTATCGCGCGGGCCAAGCTCCATATATTTGTTCTTCGGCTCACCCAGCGGCGTTTCCGGGCCCATGCCGTAATCCTGCAGATAGCGATAGCCATCTTTATTGACCAGAATTCCGCCTTCACCGCGGCAACCTTCGGTCATCAGGATCCCGGAGCCCGGCAGGCCGGTCGGGTGATACTGGACAAATTCCATATCGCGCAGCGGAACGCCGTGTTGCAGCGCCATGCCCATGCCGTCGCCGGTCACGATGCCGCCGTTGGTGTTGTAGCGGTAAACGCGTCCGGCACCACCGGTCGCCATCACCACGGCATTGGCGCGGATCTGAACCAGCGTGCCTTCCATCATGTTCATCGCCACCAGGCCGCGGGCCTGGCCGTCATCAACCAGAATGTCGAGGACAAAATGTTCGTCGAAGCGTTGGATCTGGGGGAACTGTAGTGAGGTCTGGAACAGGGTGTGAAGCATATGGAAGCCGGTCTTATCGGCGGCAAACCAGGTACGCTCAATTTTCATGCCGCCGAAGCGACGCACGTTGACGCTGCCGTCATCACGGCGGCTCCACGGGCAACCCCACTGCTCCAGCTGGGTCATCTCCGTCGGGCAATGATGTACGAAATAATCAACGACATCCTGTTCGCAAAGCCAGTCGCCACCGGCTACGGTGTCGTGAAAGTGATATTCAAAGCTGTCATGATCCTGCGCGACGGCGGCGGATCCCCCCTCTGCGGCGACCGTGTGGCTGCGCATTGGATAGACTTTTGAAATCAGGGCAATTTTAGCGGTTGGGTTAGCCTGGGCTGCAGCAATTGCTGCGCGTAATCCCGCTCCGCCAGCGCCAATAATGGCAAGATCGGCTTGAAAGGTATGCACGACATTCCTCCAGATTTTTGATATTTCGCATCTCACCTACCTTAAGGTAGTGCACGGCCCGGGAGGGCAAATGCGAAAGCGATTCCACTGCTCCTTTATGGGTAACGCAGTATAGCCGTAGGAAAGGAAGGGAAATTTGACGTGTTCGATTTTTTTGCGGTTCTTTCCTTCGATTTATCATTCCAATTGATGAATCACGTCACGAAATTATTGGAAGTTATAAAAATCCCAAAATTGACTGTGCAAAATTTGTCTCTGCCATGGGTTACGAGTAGACTTCGTCCCCTTGTCTGAAATCGGAGAAATTCTCATGAGCGAAACGGCCACCTGGCAGCCGAGCGCATCCATCCCCAATCTGTTAAAACGCGCAGCAATTATGGCGGAGATTCGCCGCTTCTTTGCCGACCGCGGTGTGCTGGAGGTGGAAACGCCCTGCATGAGCCAGGCGACGGTAACGGATATTCATCTGGTGCCGTTTGAAACCCGTTTTGTTGGCCCTGGTCACTCCCAGGGAATGAATCTCTACCTGATGACCAGCCCGGAATACCATATGAAGCGCCTGTTGGCGGCGGGATGTGGGCCGGTGTATCAGCTGTGCCGCAGTTTCCGCAATGAAGAGATGGGGCGTCATCACAACCCGGAATTCACCATGCTGGAGTGGTACCGCCCGCACTATGATATGTATCGCCTGATGAATGAGGTGGACGATCTGCTGCAGCAGGTACTGGAGTGCCCGGAAGCCGAAACCCTCTCTTATCAGCAGGCTTTCCAGCGCCATCTGGAGATTGATCCGCTCTCGGCGGACAAAACCCAGCTGCGCGAAGCGGCGGCAAAACTGGATCTCAGCAACGTTGCCGATACTGAAGAAGATCGCGACACGCTGCTGCAGCTGCTCTTTACCTTTGGCGTTGAGCCGCAGATTGGCAAAGATCGCCCGACCTTTGTCTATCACTTCCCGGCAAGCCAGGCGTCACTGGCGCAGATCAGCACCGAAGATCACCGCGTGGCGGAGCGTTTCGAGGTTTACTTTAAAGGTATTGAGCTGGCGAATGGTTTCCATGAACTGACCGACGCCCGCGAACAGCAGCAGCGTTTCGATCAGGACAACCGCAAGCGTGCCGCACGTGGCCTGCCGCAGCAGCCTATCGACCACAATCTGCTGGGGGCGTTAAAAGCCGGCTTGCCGGACTGCTCCGGCGTGGCGCTGGGTGTTGATCGTCTGGTGATGCTGGCGCTGGGCGCCGAGCAGCTGGGTGATGTGATTGCGTTTACCGTAGATCGCGCTTAAGCGTTTGCCCGGCGGCGCTGCGCTTACCCGGCCTACTAAATCGTAGGCCTGTGCAAGCGAAGCGCCGCCGGGCATGCAGACTTACAAACTCCCCGCCGGGCGCTTCTTCGCCGCCGACGTTAAGGTTCTTCCCGTCTTACGCCCATCCAGACTTTCCAGACGCATCTGGAACGGTGGGAACGGCAGGTCGATACCGTGTTCACGGAAGCCCGCCAGAATCAGCTGGTGGATCTCATGGCGCAGCGGCATACGATGACCCATCTCGGCCGCGTAAATACGCAGCTCGAAAATCTGGATCCCCTGCTGTAAATCCACCAGGAACACTTCCGGCTCTGGCGTGCTGATCACCAGCGAGCAGCGCTCGGCCGCCGTATAGAGGATCTGCGTCACCTCTTCGCTGTTGGCATCCGACGGGGCCGGTACGGTCAGCACCACACGCGTCACGGAGTCCGACAGCGACCAGTTAATAAACTGCTCGGTGATAAACGCCTTGTTGGGAACGATGATCTCTTTACGGTCCCAGTCGCTGATGGTGGTGGCACGGGTGTTGATCTTCGTAATGCTGCCGGTCAGATCGCGGATCGTCACGGTATCGCCAATACGGATTGGTTTTTCGAACAGAATAATCAGGCCAGAGATAAAGTTGGCGAAGATCTCCTGTAAACCAAACCCGAGCCCGACCCCGAGTGCTGCCACCAGCCACTGCAGCTTCGACCACTCAATGCCGATCATCGAGAAGCCGACCAGCCCGCCAAACAGCATCAGCAGGTATTTGGTGATGGTGGTGATGGCATATCCGGTGCCAGGGGTTAAATCCAGATGCTGCAACAGGGCAAGCTCCAGCAGCGCCGGGAAGTTACGGATCAGCTGGGTGGTGATGATGAACACCAGAATGGCGATCAGCACCGCCCCGAGCGTGATCGGCTCCAGGCTCTCCACCCCCTGCACCGTCGAGGTCACATCCCAGAGGGTGATGTTTTCCAGGAAGCCAAACGCCGAATGAATTTCCGACCACAGCACAATCACGGACAGCAGGGCGATCAGCATCAGAATGGAACGGACCAGGCGCAGGGACTGGGTACTGATGGCATCCAGATCCAGCTCCGTTTCATCGACGTCCACCACCCCTTCGGTGCTGAGCATGTGGGCGGGCTCTTCTTCACCGCGCGCGCGCTGAGCGAGGATTTCGGCCCGGCGGTTTTTCGCCCGGTCGAAGGCCAGACGACGGCGCTGAATCAGCATCCAGCGGCGGATAACGTGGTAGACCACCAGCAGCAGGAACCAGATCGCCACCGAGGTTTCAAGACGCGCCAGCAGCGCCTGGGCGGTGGCCAGATAGCCGACGGCTGCCGCCAGAATCGCCGCCAGCGGGGCGCTAAGCAGCAAGTTCCACAGCATATGGTTGACCATGTTGTCGCCGCTGCCCTCTTTGTCGAGATAGAGCGGGATCCCGGCTTTTTTCAGGCTCAGCGTCACCACGGCCAGCGCACCGCAAATCAGGATAAAGCACAGACGACCGAGCGAGCCGGAAAACTCCCGATCGTTCAGGTTATCAAACATGATCAGGGCCATGATCAGCGGCACGATAAGCCCGATGCTCATCAGGTAGTAGCGCATTGCCCGCGCCACGCGATTGCGCGGCCAGCCAAAGTGAGCGACAAACAGGCCATTCGGACGGGCGAAGGTGGCGCAGATCATCACCACCCACAGCAGCGGCACGGTGGCCGTCACCCCGGCGCCGATGGCCACCGCCAGCGGATAAGGCCAGGCCTCGCGCAGGCCATAGCCGAGGGTCATCCACAGCACCGGCAGCGGGGAGGCGACCAGAATCGACCAGAAGACCGTGCGCAGCGTGAGCCAGAAATGGTCCTGAGTCACCTTGCCGACGCGCGCGCTGGAGCGGTCGAGGAAGCGGGTGAAGTGACGGCGGGAGTAAATACTGAACCCGACCAGAATCAGCGCCCCCAGCAGCGGGAAAATCGTCTCCTTGCTGGTGAGCATCATCACGCTGGCTTTGCCGAGCTGGCTGAAAGTATCCAGCGAAATCAGACGCCGCAGATCCTGAACAATATCAATCGGCCAGGAGAAGGAGATCGGCCGCACGTCCGAGGTCCAGAACAGGTAGCGGTGCGTGGCCTCGTTAACCTCTTTTAACGCATCTTCCAACTGGCTGTTGGAGACCTTCAGTTTGGTCAGCTCGAGCAGCAGCGTATCGCCACCCTGGAGCAGGGAGTTCAGCAGCTCGCGTTGCGTTCTTAACTGGGCTTCGAGGATCCGGTTCTGCTCTGCGGTCAGCGGCTTACCGTCCGGCTGGTGGATCTGGCGCAGCTGGGGCTGCTTATTGAGCAGATCTTCAAAGCGCAGACGCTGCACACGCAGCTGCGCCATTTCGGTATCAAGCTGCTGCGGTTTCGGCATTTCTGGCAGGCGGGCAACCTGGGCACGCAGGGCTTCACCCAGCAGGTTCGACGAACCCAGCCACTGCGACTGCTCGCGCAGCGTATTCAGTGCCTGACGTACCTGTAGGGTTTGATTGGTGGCCTGACGTTGCTGGGAGGCCACCAGATCCATACGCTGGGCCTGCTGGTTGAGGGCAGCAGAAAGCTCACGGTTGACCTTAAACTGCTCGACGATCCCGGTAGGCAGGTTCTCGCTGTTCTCTGCCAGCAGTTCTGTGCTCTCCAGCGCCCGCTCGGCTTCACGCTGGCGCTGGCTGTTGAGCTGATTGCGCAGCGCCTGAAGATAAGCATCGAGCTGCTCGCCCTGTTTTTTCGCCAGCTCAGAGCGCATCCGCGCCAGCTCCTGGCGATTGTTGGCCGAGAGCTGGGCCAGCTCCAGCTCATCCACCAGAGCTTTTAATCTGGCCGATTCTGCCTGTATGCCCAGATTTTGTGCCTGGCTGAGGGCGGTATTGCCGGTTTGCGAACCGGCCCGGCGTTCAACCTCATTGAGCTGACGGCGGGCATCGGTTTGCTGCTGAGGCAGCTGGTTGAGGGAGTCAGCGATATCGCGGGCGCGCTCCTGCTCCTGCTGCGCCTGGCGGGTTTTTTCCAGTAACTGGCTGCTGACCTGCAGGATCTCCTGATTGAGGGTATCAGAGGTCATGCCCGCAGGCACCTGGCGCGGCTCGTCACGCAGATCGCTCAGCTGCGCGCGCAGGGTTTGTGACAGTTTGGGGAAGTTATCGATGACCTGCTGATACTGCGTGGCACGCTCGAGGGAGCCTTTACGCTCCTCAAGCGCGTTAAGCGCAGCCTCGAGCGCCTCAACGGTTTCCGGCTGGGCGGGCTTTGCCGCCTTCGCCTGCTCCAGTTCCTGTGAGATTTGTTTGCTGTCGGGGGCCGTCGCTGCGTACGCCCCCGTACTGAGGCACCAGGCCATCAGCAAAGTGATAATCAGGCGCACGTCAGTTTACCTTTGCTTAGCTTTCGTCTTTTTTGTCATCAACCAGCGGGCTGGCGTCGAGCTCGGCAGTGATCTCTTCTGCAGTCAGCGGGGCAGGCTCTGCGTCCGTTGTCACGAAGGGCTCTGTCGACACCGCCAGCGGCTGGCCGAGTTTGGTCACGGACAGGCTTTCAAGCTGCTCAACCAGCTGCACTTTACCCGGGGCAAACAGGTTGATGACAGTCGATCCGAGCTTGAAGCGGCCCATCTCCTGACCCTTCAGCAGCGCCACTGAGCCTTCGCTTTCACCCGCAGGCCAGGTCCAGCGTTTGATTACGCCTTCGCGCGGCGGCGTAATGGTGCCGGCCCAGACGGTCTCAATGCTGCCGACAATGGTGGCACCCACCAGAATCTGCGCCATCGGGCCAAACTCGGTGTCGAACAGGCAGATAACGCGCTCGTTACGGGCGAAAAGGTTCGGTACGTTTTGCGCGGTCAGGTGATTTACCGAGAACAGATCGCCCGGCACGTAGATCATCTCCCGCAGAATGCCGTTGCACGGCATATGGACGCGGTGATAGTCGCGCGGCGACAGGTAGGTGGTGGCAAAAGAACCATTGCGGAACAGATCCGCCATCAGGTAGTTACCGGCCAGCAGAGCTTCCAGGCTGTAGTTATGACCTTTGGCCTGCAGGATCTTGTCGTTTTCGATCGCGCCAAGCTGGCTGATCACGCCGTCAGCAGGCATCACCAGCACGTTCGGGTCGGTATTTAGCGGACGCACTTCATCGCGCAGTGAACGGACAAAGAAATCGTTGAAGGTGCGGTAGCTGGCGGTATCCGGCTTCTGCGCTTCCTGCATATCGACCTTGTAGTATTTCACGAACAGATCGATCACCAGCTTGGTCAGCCAGCCCGCTCGTTTGCTCGCGCCCCAGCCCGCCAGGCGAGTGAGCCACAGTTTTGGCAGAATGTATTGAAGCGAAAGTTTAAATGAGTTTAACAAGGTAGCCTCCAGGCCATTGTTTTTGTCGTTCCTGATCCGGCTGTCAGACAGCCGGAACCTGAAAAAAGGGGGACGATTTTAGCGACGCTTAGCTTAGTTGTCAGTCATCAGATTCAGAAAAGCTTTTACGCGTTTTTACCTGCGCCATGCTTTCAAGAATATGGTGATAGTTCGCAAAACGGGTTTCCGCAATTTCACCGTTTTCGACCGCGGCACGAATGGCGCAGCCAGGGTCGTTATCGTGCTTACAGTCGCGGTATTTACACGCGCCTAAATAGTCGAGGAATTCGACAAAGCCGTTAAAGATTTGGTCGGGTTCGAGATGCCACAGGCCAAATTCACGCACCCCCGGGGAGTCGATCACATCGCCGCCGTGCGGGAAGTGATACAGGCGCGAAGCGGTGGTGGTGTGCTGACCGAGACCGGAGTTATCAGAGACGTCGTTGGTCAGGATCTCCTGCGGCAGACCGAGCAGGTTGTTCAGCAGGCTGGATTTACCCACCCCGGACTGACCGGCAAAAATGCTGATGCGATCGGTCAATGCCTCTTCGAGCGGCTTCAGGCCATTCTGCGTCCGGCTCGAGACCATCAGTACGCGATAGCCAATCTTGCGATAGATATCCATCTGCTCATTAACAAAGTCCATGCCTTCGCCGTCGAGCAGGTCAATCTTGTTCAGGACAATCAGCGGTTCAACCTGCAGGGTTTCGCAGGCGACGAGATAACGGTCGATAATGTTCAGCGACAGTTCGGGCAGGATCGCTGAGACAATCACGATCTGATCGATATTGGCGGCAATAGGTTTTACGCCGTCGTAGAAGTCGGGGCGCGTCAGAACCGACGTGCGCTCATGCACGGCTTCTACGATACCTTTCACCGTCACACCTTCTGCTGCGGCTTTACCCGGACGCCATACCACGCGATCGCCGGTCACCAGCGAGCGGATTGTGCGGCGGATATTACAGCGGTGAACGTCGCCATCGCCTGATTCCACGTCGGCATGCATACCGAAGCGGCTAATCACGATGCCTTCCGCGGGCTCGCCAAACAGGTTGTCGTCGTAATCGACCTTCTCCGAAGTGGTTTTAAGACGGCGCTGGTGATTGGCTTTCACGCGGCGCTGCTGCCCTTTGGAGAGTTTATTTTTACTCAATCGTGCTGGCTCCTGGTCGCCCATATTGGGCAAAACCTCTATGATACACACTAATTAATACTAGTTAACCTGCCACGGCCGGTTATACGAGAAGGGTGGAAAATAACATGAGTGCAGATGAAAACAATCTGATTTGGATCGATCTGGAGATGACCGGACTGGATCCCGAGCGCGATCGCATTATTGAGATCGCCACGCTGGTGACCGACGCGCACCTGAATGTGCTGGCGGAAGGGCCAACGATTGCCGTGCACCAGTCCGATGCGCAGCTGGCGCTGATGGACGACTGGAACGTGCGCACCCACACCGGCAGCGGGCTGGTGGATCGCGTTAAAGCCAGTCAGCTTGGCGATCGTGAAGCCGAACTGGCCACGATTGAGTTCCTCAGGCAGTGGGTGCCGCAGGGCAAGTCGCCGATCTGCGGCAACAGCATCGGTCAGGATCGCCGCTTCCTGTTTAAGTACATGCCGGAGCTGGAAGCGTATTTCCACTACCGTTATCTTGATGTCAGCACCCTGAAAGAGCTGGCCCGTCGCTGGAAACCGGAAATACTGGATGGCTTTAAGAAGCAGGGCACTCATCAGGCCATGGACGATATCCGCGAGTCGGTGGCGGAACTGGCTTACTACCGCGAACATTTTATTAAATTATGAGCGGCAGGCCCGGCGGGGCAGTACTTGCCGGGTCTAAACTGTTAAAACGATTTAAAAATGCGCAATGTGACGAATATTGCAGCACTTGAACTAAATTTATAAAAAAACGCTTTTGGGGGGGTTGCAGCAGAAAGGATTTCTCGTATAATGCGCCTCCCGTAACGACAGAGAATTCATCGTTACGACAGCACAGATTTTGCGGGAATAGCTCAGTTGGTAGAGCACGACCTTGCCAAGGTCGGGGTCGCGAGTTCGAGTCTCGTTTCCCGCTCCAAATCTTTCGCTGCGCAGTAAGACCACCCAAGCGGGAATAGCTCAGTTGGTAGAGCACGACCTTGCCAAGGTCGGGGTCGCGAGTTCGAGTCTCGTTTCCCGCTCCAAAATTTGAAAGGTATCGCAAGATACGCACCACCAAAATCGCAGGATTTCAGGTTGCAACAAAGCGGCTTGAAAGACGAAGATTAAGCGGGAATAGCTCAGTTGGTAGAGCACGACCTTGCCAAGGTCGGGGTCGCGAGTTCGAGTCTCGTTTCCCGCTCCAAATTTTTTCTCCTCCTCCAGATATCCACCGCGGAAAGCCCCGCCGGGGATGATTTGTTTCATTTCTGACAAACTCTTCTTAACAGACTTATCCACAGCTTTGTCTTTTTTCAGCGAATAGCCAAATACTTCGCCTGATGAATAGTAACTTTATAATTTGTTGAAAATAATAAAGAAAATTTCATTTCAAAATGTTAAGCCGATCACTTGACCTGTAGCCGGGCCCAGACTAACTCTGGCTTTTAAATTTTATTCACAGCCTGTGGAAACATCATGCATCCCGCGGCAGCCCTTTTTCCACCACCCGTACCAGCCTGATTTTCTGCGGTAATTGCACCTCGACAACGCAGGCATTTCGCTTGGCGATTTGCTGCGCAACCGCCCACTCTATGTGTTCATCAAGAAGTGGGTGCTCACCTCGGCGACTTTCCAGGGCCTGAATATTGGCTTCGTCCCAGGGGGCATTTCCCAGCGCGACCGCGACATTTCGCAGCCAGCGCAGATGCCCGATGCGGCGAATCGCCGATCCCTCCGTTACCTTCAGAAACCAGGCTTCGCTCCAGGCAAACAGCTCGATGAGCGGCGGCGCGTGCAGGGCCTTACGCGGGCTGAAGTCGTCCTCTTCCGTTAACTGCGAATAACGGTTCCACGGGCAGATCAACTGACAATCATCGCAGCCATAAATGCGATTGCCGATTAACGGCCGAAACTCTTCCGGGATCGCCCCTTCAAGTTCTATGGTCAGGTAGGAGATGCAGCGTCGGGCATCGACAGTGTAAGGCTCAACGATGGCCCCGGTAGGGCAGATAGTCATGCAGGCCACACAGCGCCCGCAGCCGTCCTCGACCGGCTTATCCACCGGCAGGGGAAGATCAATCAGCAGTTCACCGAGGAAGAAGAAGGAGCCGGCGTCACGGCTGAGGATAAGTGAGTGCTTACCTGTCCAGCCAAGCCCCGCTTTTTCAGCCAGCGGGCGCTCAAGTACAGGCGCGGAATCGACAAAGGGTCTAAAATTCAGCGTGGCGCACTGCTGCTGGATCATTTCCCCGAGTTTTTTGAGCCGGTTACGCAACAGTTTGTGGTAATCACGCCCCAGGGCATAACGGCTGACGTATCCCAGCGTGGGGTCTTTCAGCGTACTGGCAAAGGCGGCCCGGGCGGGAAGGTAGTTCATACGTACGCTGATCACGCGCAGGGTCCCTGGCAACAGTTCATGCGGACGGGCGCGCATCATGCCGTGACGCGCCATCCACTCCATCTCGCCGTGGTATTGATTATCCAGCCATGCCTGGAGCTTAGGCTCGCTGGCAGAGAGATCGGTATCGGTGATACCCACGTGTTGAAAACCAAGCTCAGCGCCCCACTGTTTAATGTTTTGCGCTAACTGATTGAGATCGAGGGGCTGTGACATGACGGACCATACTGTGAAGAAAAACCCCGCAAGTATACCACACTCTGTCTGGCCAGCGGAGGCGCTACGTCGCCTCGAAAAAGAGGCGGCAGACAGCATTGGCATGACGCTTTACGAGCTGATGCAGCGCGCGGGCGAGGCGGCTTTTGCCGTTGCCCGCACGGCGTATCCGCAGGCCAGACACTGGCTGATCCTGTGCGGCCATGGCAACAACGGCGGCGATGGCTATGTGGTTGCCCGACTGGCGCTTGCCGCCGGTATAACCGTGACGTTGCTGGCGCTGGAGAGCGAAAAACCGCTTCCCGAAGAGGCGACAAAAGCGCGGGAAACCTGGCTGGAGGCGGCGGGGGTTATCCATGCCGCGAATACAGTCTGGCCCGAAGGCGTCGATCTGATTATTGACGGCCTGCTGGGAACCGGTTTACGCAGCGCACCACGCAATCAGGTTGCCAGATTAATCACGCACGCCAACCAGCATCCGGCTCCCGTCGTTGCGCTGGATATCCCCTCCGGGCTGAACGCACAGACGGGCACCACGCCTGGCGAAGTCATCCACGCCGACCATACGGTGACCTTTATCGCTCTTAAACCCGGCCTGCTGACCGGGAAAGCGCGGGATGTGGTTGGCGTGTTGCACCATAACGCCCTCGGCCTGGAGGGCTGGCTCGCCGGGCAGGAGGCGACAATCAGCCGCTTTGATGCCGCGCAGCTGGCTCACTGGCTCCCTCCGCGTCGGCCCACCTCCCATAAGGGCGATCACGGCCGACTGGTGATTATCGGCGGCGACCACGGCACCGCGGGCGCTATCCGCATGACCGGCGAAGCGGCGCTGCGGACGGGCGCCGGGCTGGTGCGCGTCCTGACCCGCCGCGAAAATATTGCCCCGATCGTGACCGCCCGGCCTGAGCTGATGGTGCACGAACTGACGGCCGATGCGCTGGATGAGAGCCTGCAGTGGGCCGAGGTGGTGGTGATTGGCCCCGGTCTGGGTCAGGAGCCTTGGGGGAAAGAGGCGCTACGGAAGGTGGAGAATTTTCGCCATGCCATGCTGTGGGACGCTGACGCGCTGAACCTTCTGGCAATCAACCCGGATAAACGTCACAATCGCATCCTGACGCCGCACCCTGGCGAGGCCGCGCGCCTGCTTAACTGCAGCGTTGCAGAAATTGAAAGCGATCGCTTACATTCTGCCCAGCGTCTGGTAAAACGTTACGGTGGTGTGGTGGTGCTGAAAGGCGCTGGCACCGTCGTCGCCAGTGAAAGCGGGCTGGCAGGCATCATTGATGCAGGTAATGCTGGCATGGCGAGCGGCGGCATGGGCGATGTGCTTTCCGGTATTATCGGGGCGTTGCTCGGACAGAAACTGGCGCTTTATGATGCCGCCTGCGCAGGCTGCGTCGCCCATGGTGCAGCCGCCGACCGGCTGGCTGACCAGTACGGCACGCGCGGCATGCTGGCAACCGATCTTTTTGACACGCTGCGGCGTGTTGTTAACCCGGAAATAATTGACGTAGAAAATGATTAATCGAGTGATCCCTTTACCCGACGAACAGGCAACTTTAGATCTTGGCCAGCGCGTGGCGCAGGCCTGCGAGGGCGCAACCGTCATTTATCTGTATGGCGACCTTGGCGCGGGTAAGACCACCTTTAGCCGGGGCTTCTTACAGGCGCTGGGACATCAGGGAAACGTGAAAAGCCCGACCTATACCCTGGTTGAGCCCTACACCCTCGACAACCTGATGGTGTACCACTTCGATCTCTATCGCCTTGCCGATCCTGAAGAGCTGGAATTTATGGGGATCCGTGACTATTTCGCCAACGATGCCATCTGCCTCGTAGAGTGGCCGCAGCAGGGAACGGGCGTCTTGCCTGATCCGGATGTTGAAATTCACCTGGAGTATCAGGCGCAAGGGCGTGAAGCCCGCGTCACTGCTGTCTCCGAATCAGGTAACGCCATACTGGCCCGGTTAGCCGGTTAAAAGAAGAGATAACGGGATGATTAATCGCGTTAAGAGTTGGTTGATGGCTGCAACGGTGCTGTTTTGTGCGCAGGCCGGGGCGGCAACCTTGTCCGATATTCAGGTATCCAACGGCGACAATCAGGCCAGGATCACCTTCAGCTTTATGGGCGATCCTGAGTATGCGTTTTCGCAGGACGATAAACGCAGCGTCGCGCTGGATATTAAACAGACCGGTGTCATTAAAGGGCTGCCGCTCCAGTTCAGCGGCAACAACCTGGTGCACAGCATTCGTTCCGGCACGCCGAAAGACGATCAGTCCCTGCGCCTGGTGGTCGATTTAACACAGAACGGCAAGACCCGGGCGGTGAAGCAGCAGAACGGCGCGAACTATATGGTGATCTTTACCATCAACGCTGATGCACCGCCGCCGCCTCCGCCACCGCCGGTGGTGGTGAAGCGGGTGGAAGCGCCTGTTGTGGCACAGCGCCCTTCAGAGCCGGCCCGCAATCCGTTTAAATCCGGCAGCGATCGTATTACCAGCGTCACCAGCAGCAACACGGTGACCCGTCCGGCGGCACAGGCGCGCCAGGTCAACGGCGATAAAGTCATTATTGCGATTGATGCCGGACACGGTGGCGATGATCCGGGCGCTATCGGGCCGGGCGGGACGCGTGAGAAGAACGTGACCATCGCCATTGCCCGTAAGCTGCGGACGTTGCTGAATGACGACCCGATGTTTAAAGGCGTCCTGACCCGCGACGGCGATTATTTTATCTCGGTCATGGGCCGTTCTGACGTGGCGCGTCAGCAGAACGCTAATTTCCTCGTCTCTGTGCATGCCGATGCGGCTCCCAACCGCAACGCGACGGGGGCATCCGTATGGGTGCTTTCCAACCGTCGTGCTAACAGCGAAATGGCAAACTGGCTTGAGGAACATGAAAAACAATCCGAGCTGTTAGGCGGGGCAGGTGATGTGCTGGCAAACAGCCAGTCGGATCCCTACCTGAGCCAGGCGGTACTGGATTTACAGTTCGGCCATTCTCAGCGCGTCGGGTATGATGTGGCGACTAATGTCCTGAATCAGCTGCAAAGTGTCGGTTCCCTGCACAAGCGCCGCCCGGAACATGCCAGCCTGGGCGTTCTGCGCTCGCCGGATATCCCGTCCATCCTGGTGGAAACGGGCTTTATCAGTAATAACGGCGAAGAGCGCCTGCTGGGCAGCGACAGCTACCAGCAGCAGATTGCCGAAGCAATTTATAAAGGCCTGCGTAACTATTTTGATACGCATCCGCTTCAGTCTGCACCGCAGGGTGGCGCGGGGCAGACCGCCAGCGCCGTCTTACCGGGCGAGTCGACCTCGACCAACTAAGGAGATTTCATGCCGATTCAGGTTCTGCCGCCGCAGCTTGCGAACCAAATCGCCGCCGGTGAGGTGGTAGAACGCCCTGCGTCGGTAGTGAAAGAGCTGGTGGAAAACAGTCTCGATGCGGGCGCGACCCGCATCGACATTGATATTGAACGCGGCGGTGCGAAGCTCATTCGGATCCGCGATAACGGCTGCGGCATCAAAAAAGAGGAGCTGGCGCTGGCGCTGGCCCGTCACGCCACCAGCAAAATCGCCTCCCTCGACGATCTCGAAGCCATTATCAGCCTCGGTTTTCGCGGCGAAGCGCTGGCCAGCATCAGCTCCGTCTCCCGCTTAACGCTCACCTCCCGCACCGCAGAACAGCCGGAAGCCTGGCAGGCTTACGCCGAAGGCCGGGATATGGACGTGACGGTGAAACCTGCCGCGCATCCGGTGGGCACCACGCTGGAAGTGCTGGATCTCTTCTACAACACCCCTGCGCGGCGCAAATTTATGCGCACCGAGAAAACCGAATTCGGCCATATCGACGAGATTATTCGCCGCATTGCGCTGGCGCGTTTCGATGTCACCATCAACCTGAGCCATAACGGCAAGATGATGCGCCAGTATCGCGCCGTGGCGCAGGGTGGACAGAAAGAGCGCCGGCTGGGTGCCATCTGCGGTACGCCGTTTCTGGAACAGGCGCTGGCCATTGAGTGGCAGCATGGCGATCTGACCCTGCGCGGCTGGGTGGCGGATCCAAAAGGGAGCAGTGCAGCGTTTGCGGAGATCCAGTATTGCTACGTCAACGGGCGCATGATGCGCGACCGCCTGATCAACCATGCCATCCGACAGGCGTGCGAGGACAAACTCGGGGCCGGGGAGCAGCCCGCTTTTGTGCTGTATCTGGAGATCGACCCGCATCAGGTGGATGTGAATGTCCATCCGGCGAAGCATGAAGTGCGTTTTCATCAGTCGCGGCTGGTGCATGATTTCATCTACCAGGGCGTGCTGAGCGTATTGCAGCAGCAGGCTGAGCCAACCCTGCCGCTGAGTGACGTGGAGCCTGCGCCGCGTCCGATCCCGGAAAACCGCGTTGCGGCGGGCAGAAACCAGTTTGCTGAACCGGCAGTCGCCCGTGAACCGGCGGCACCGCGCTTTGCATCCGGCGGCACAACTCCTCGTGCATCGGGTGCCAGCTATCCCCATGCCCAGCCGGGCTATCAAAAACAGGCGGGCGCGGTCTATCGCACGCTGCTGGATACCCCGGCTCAGGCCCCGGTACAGAAAACAGAAGAGGTTGCGCCTGCGACCTCTGGATTGGTGGGACATAGCCAGAGTTTTGGCCGGGTGCTGACCATCGTAGCGCCGGATGCGGCCCTGCTGGAGCGTGATGGCCAGCTGGCACTGTTATCCTTGCCGGTGGCCGAACGCTGGTTGAAACAGGCGCAGCTTGCGCCCGGTCCGCATCAGGCCTGCGCCCAGCCGCTGTTGATCCCGGTGCGGATAAAAATCTCGCCGCAGGAGACGCAGGTTATCCAGCGCTATCAAAAGGCGCTGGCTGAAATGGGTATTGAAGTAGTGACCGAAGCGCACCATGTCACGCTTCGGGCGGTGCCTTTACCCTTACGCCAACAAAATTTACAAAACTTGATTCCTGAACTGATAGGCTACCTGGCGCAACAAACGACGTTTGATGCCGCCAACACCGCGCAGTGGATCGCCCGCCAGCTGGCCAGCGAACATTCGGCGTGGAGTATGGCGCAGGCGATCACGGTGCTGGCGGAGGTCGAACGCCTCTGTCCGCAGCTGGTGAAAGCACCGCCGGGTGGTTTGTTGCAACCTGTAGATCTACATTCGGCGATGAACGCCCTGAAAAATGAGTGACTTGAGTAATACCAGCCTGCCTAAGGCGATATTTTTGATGGGGCCAACGGCCTCCGGTAAAACCGCGTTAGCCATTGAGTTACGTAAAGTTTTGCCAGTAGAGTTGATTAGCGTTGATTCCGCCCTTATTTATCAGGGGATGGATATTGGTACGGCAAAGCCTAATGCAGATGAATTACGCGCGGCGCCGCACCGATTACTGGATATTCTCGACCCGGCACAGGCTTACTCAGCGGCAGATTTTCGTCGCGATGCGCTGGCAGAGATGGCAGAAATCACCGCAGCAGGGCGTATTCCCCTGTTAGTGGGTGGAACAATGCTCTATTTCAAGGCCTTACTGGAAGGGTTGTCGCCGTTGCCATCGGCGGACCCGGCGGTAAGAGCAAAGATTGAGCAACAGGCGGCAGAGCAGGGATGGGGTGCGCTGCACGAGCAACTGGCTGAAATCGATCCCGTTGCCGCAGCACGTATTCATCCAAATGATCCGCAAAGGCTTTCCCGGGCACTGGAAGTTTTTTTCATTTCGGGTAAAACTTTAACGGAACTGACGCAAACGTCAGGAGAGGCTCTGCCGTATCAGGTGCATCAGTTCGCCATCGCCCCGGCGAGCCGTGAACTGCTCCATCAGCGAATTGAGCAGCGTTTTCATCAGATGTTAGCTTCAGATTTTGAAGCAGAAGTGCGGGCGCTATTTGCCCGTGGAGATTTGCATACGGATATGCCTTCCATTCGTTGTGTGGGTTATCGCCAGATGTGGTCATACATTGAAGGTGAGATTTCACATGATGAAATGGTTTATCGAGGTATTTGCGCCACGAGACAGTTGGCGAAGCGCCAGATAACCTGGTTGCGCGGTTGGGATGGTGTTCACTGGTTAGACAGTGAAAAGCCACAACAGGCGTTACATGATGTATTACAGGTTGTTGGTGATATCGCAGACTGAATGTGTACAATTAAGCCGTATCGTGCGCAATTTTTCAGAATCGCAAGGTTCTAAGTACAAAACAAGCATATAAGGAAAAGATAGAATGGCTAAGGGGCAATCTTTACAAGATCCGTTCTTGAACGCACTGCGTCGTGAACGTGTTCCAGTTTCTATTTATTTGGTGAATGGTATTAAGCTGCAAGGTCAAATTGAGTCCTTCGATCAGTTCGTGATCCTGTTGAAAAACACGGTCAGCCAGATGGTCTACAAGCACGCGATTTCTACTGTTGTTCCGTCTCGCCCGGTATCTCATCACAGCAATAACGCTGGCGGCGGCTCCAGTAACTACCATCATGGCAGCAACGCGCAGGGTTCTTCTGCGCCTGCGCAGGACAGTGAAGAAACCGAATAAGGTTACTGGCTGTTATTTCCATATCGGGGAGCCAGGTTTCTGCGTTCCCCGCTGATCTTTTTTGAGAGGTTTACGCTTGTTTGACCGTTATGATGCCGGTGAGCAGGCGGTGCTGGTACACATCTATTTTTCGCAAGACAAAGATATGGAAGATCTCCAGGAGTTTGAAGCTCTGGTCTCTTCCGCCGGTGTCGAAGCAATGCAGGTGATTACCGGTAGCCGTAAAGCGCCGCACCCAAAGTATTTTGTTGGTGAAGGTAAAGCAGTAGAGATTGCGGATGCCGTTAAAGCGACCGGCGCATCGGTCGTGCTTTTTGATCACGCCCTGACACCGGCCCAGGAACGCAACCTGGAACGTCTGTGTGAATGCCGTGTTATCGATCGGACGGGTTTGATTTTAGACATTTTTGCTCAACGTGCACGTACCCATGAAGGGAAACTGCAGGTTGAGCTGGCGCAGTTGCGCCATCTGGCGACGCGCCTGGTGCGTGGCTGGACACACCTTGAAAGACAGAAAGGCGGGATTGGTTTGCGCGGCCCGGGTGAAACCCAGCTCGAAACCGACCGTCGCTTGCTGCGTGGCCGTATAACCCAGATCCTCTCTCGGCTGGAAAAAGTTGAGAAGCAACGTGAGCAGGGGCGCCGCTCCCGCCAGAAAGCAGACATCCCGACGGTGTCGCTTGTCGGTTATACCAACGCCGGTAAATCCACCCTGTTTAACCAGATAACTGAGGCCCAGGTGTATGCCGCAGACCAGCTGTTTGCGACCCTGGATCCGACGCTGCGCCGCATTGATGTGACCGACGTCGGTGAGACCGTGCTGGCGGATACCGTTGGGTTTATCCGTCATCTGCCGCACGATCTGGTGGCCGCATTTAAAGCCACCCTGCAGGAGACCCGTCAGGCGACGTTGCTGTTGCACGTGATTGACGCTGCGGATGTACGCCTGCAGGAAAACATTGATGCAGTGAATATCGTGCTGGAAGAAATTGACGCGCACGAGATCCCGACGCTGCTGGTGATGAACAAGATCGATATGCTGGACGGTTTTGAGCCGCGTATCGACAGGAATGAAGAGAACATACCGATTCGGGTCTGGCTTTCTGCCCAGACCGGTGTCGGTGTACCACTGCTTTTCCAGGCCTTAACAGAACGTCTTTCCGGTGAAGTGGCTCAGCATACGCTGCGTCTGCCACCCGAGGAAGGCCGACTGCGCAGCCGTTTTTATCAGCTTCAGGCGATAGAAAAAGAGTGGATGGAGGATGACGGCAGCGTGGGGTTGCAAGTGCGTATGCCGATCGTTGACTGGCGTCGCCTCTGTAAACAAGAACCTGCGCTGGTCGACTACGTCGTCTGACCGGAAAGGAGATGCCTGAAGGTTTTTGCCCTTTGGGATACCCGAATCGCCATGGATGCTCCGGCATGCCAGGCGTTTGAAGGTATATCACCGCATAACAAATATGGAGCACATACATGGCGTGGAATCAGCCCGGTAATAACGGACAAGACCGCGACCCGTGGGGGAGCAGCAATAATCAAGGCGGCAACTCCGGGGGAAATGGCAACAAAGGTGGTCGCGAGCAGGGGCCACCCGATCTGGATGATATCTTCCGCAAGCTGAGTAAAAAGCTGGGCGGTCTTGGCGGTGGTAAGGGCACTGGCGGCGGTACTGGCCAGGGGCCGCGTCCTCATATGGGCGGTCGTGTCGTTGGCATTGTTGCGGCAGCAGCCGTGATTATCTGGGCTGCCAGCGGGTTCTACACTATCAAAGAAGCCGAGCGCGGTGTTGTCACCCGTTTTGGTAAATTCAGCCATCTGGTTGAGCCAGGCCTGAACTGGAAGCCAACCTTTATCGATGACGTCACGGCGGTGAACGTTGAGTCGGTGCGTGAGCTGGCGGCGTCCGGCGTAATGCTGACGTCTGACGAAAACGTGGTGCGCGTTGAGATGAACGTGCAGTATCGCGTCACCGATCCACAGCACTATCTGTTTAGCGTGACCAGTGCCGATGACAGCCTGCGTCAGGCTACCGACAGCGCCCTGCGCGGCGTGATCGGTAAATACACTATGGACCGCATTCTGACCGAAGGTCGTACCGTTATTCGTAGCGATACCCAGCGCGAGCTGGAAGAGACCATCCGTCCGTACAACATGGGTATCACCCTGCTGGACGTCAACTTCCAGGCTGCTCGTCCGCCGGAAGAGGTGAAAGCGGCGTTTGACGATGCAATTGCTGCCCGTGAAAACGAACAGCAGTACATCCGTGAAGCGGAAGCGTACATCAACGAAGTACAGCCGCGTGCAAACGGTCAGGCACAGCGTATCCTCGAAGAAGCGCGCGCCTATAAGACTCAGACCATCCTCGAAGCTCAGGGTGAAGTGGCGCGTTTCGCGAAGCTGCTGCCTGAATATAAAGCCGCGCCGGAAATTACCCGCGAGCGTCTCTATATCGAGACCATGGAGAAGGTGCTGAGCCATACCCGTAAGGTACTGGTGAATGACAGCAAAAATGGCAACCTGATGGTTCTGCCACTGGATCAGATGCTGAAAGGCGGTAATGCCGCTGGCGCGAAGAATGACACCAGCGGGGCGAATAACCTGCTGCGTCTGCCACCGGCGTCAACAGGCAACTCCAGCGCAAATACCACCTCTTCTTCAAACGATGGTGACATCATGGACCAACGCCGCGCCAACGCGCAGCGTAACGACTACCAGCGTCAGGGGGAATAACGATGCGTAAGTCAGTTATTGCGATCATCATCATCGTGCTGGTCGTGCTTTATACCTCTATCTTTGTCGTCAAAGAGGGTGAGCGCGGAATTACCCTGCGTTTTGGCAAAGTCCTGCGTGACAGCGAAAACAAGCCGCTGGTTTACGAGCCGGGTCTGCACTTTAAGATCCCGATGATCGAATCGGTTAAAACCCTGGATGCGCGTATCCAGACCATGGATAACCAGGCCGATCGCTTCGTAACCAAAGAGAAGAAAGACCTGATTGTCGACTCGTACATCAAGTGGCGCATCAGTGATTTCAGCCGTTACTACCTGGCGACCGGCGGCGGTGACGTCTCCCAGGCCGAAGTGCTGCTGAAACGTAAGTTCTCTGACCGTCTGCGTTCTGAAATTGGTCGTCTGGATGTGAAAGACATCGTTACCGATTCCCGTGGTCGTCTGACCCTGGAAGTGCGCGATGCCCTGAACTCCGGCTCTGCAGGCACGGAAGATGAAGTGACCACCCCAGCGGCGGACGATGCGATCGCCAAAGCAGCTGAGCGTGTTCAGGCTGAAACCAACGGTAAAGTGCCGGTGATCAACCCGAACAGTATGGCAGCGTTAGGTATCGAAGTGGTGGATGTGCGTATCAAGCAGATCAACCTGCCGACCGAAGTGTCCGAAGCGATTTACAACCGTATGCGCGCTGAGCGTGAAGCGGTAGCCCGTCGCCATCGTTCACAGGGTCAGGAAGAGGCTGAAAAGCTGCGTGCAACCGCAGACTATGAAGTGACTAAAACGCTGGCAGAAGCGGAGCGTCAGGGTCGCATCCAGCGTGGTGAAGGTGATGCCGAAGCGGCGAAACTGTTTGCTGATGCGTTCAGCCAGGACCCGGACTTCTATGCCTTTATCCGTAGCCTGCGTGCTTACGAAAGCAGCTTCCAGAGCAATCAGGACGTAATGGTTCTGAGCCCGGATAGCGATTTCTTCCGCTATATGAAATCACCGACGACCAGCCGCTGATTTTAACCGCGTGAAAAATAAAAGGGCGCCTCGATGAGGCGCCCTTTTTTACATCAATTACCCAGCCATTTATTCAGCAGGCTGCCAACAACCGGCAGACCCGCCAGGGCTGATTCAATCGTCCCACCCACGGTTGAACCAATTGTTTTGCCCACGGTTTCGCCCAGATCCGGGGCGATAGTGGTCAGATTAATGGTACCAATCAGTGGAACGTCGATATTCAGCAGGCTGCTGCTTTTTGACCATGCTGCCGCGCCGATTTTGCTGCCCAGAGACGCCAGGTTATCCTGCAACCAGCCGGCACCACTCACACATTCGAGTTCAAATGCTGTTAATTCTTTCATGTTAATCATCCTAATTATTCAGTTGTACGACGTCTCCTTCTTGAGACGCGAAAAGATCCTGACAACTTTTGAAAAATTCAGCAATACCAAAGGGTTATGAATTTTAATTCATCATCTGGAATCACATTGCCAGGCAAACGGAAATACTCGCTTCTGAAACTGAAATAAAAGTTGTTATCATTTCAACATGCTAACGCTGTATAAAAAGTGCTTCTCTTGTGATGAAAATCCGCGAGCCACACAAGATATTGAGGTAATCGATTAACTGGCGATGAACCCGGCAATTTCGACGAAATTTGTATACAAAAAAAGCTGAACATCATCAAAACCGATGGTAGAATCCATTTTTAAGCAATCGGTGATTTTGAAAAATGGGTAACAACGTCGTCGTACTGGGCACCCAATGGGGTGACGAAGGTAAAGGGAAGATCGTCGATCTTCTGACTGAACGTGCTAAATTTGTTGTACGTTATCAGGGTGGTCACAACGCGGGCCATACTCTCGTAATCAACGGTGAAAAAACCGTCCTCCATCTTATTCCATCAGGCATTCTTCGTGACAATGTGACCAGCATCATCGGTAACGGTGTTGTGCTGTCTCCTGCTGCGCTGATGAAAGAGATGAAAGGCCTGGAAGACCGTGGCATCCCGGTTCGCGAACGTCTGCTGCTCTCCGAAGCCTGCCCGCTGATCCTCGACTACCACGTTGCGCTGGACCTGGCACGTGAAAAAGCGCGTGGCGCGAAAGCGATCGGGACTACCGGTCGTGGTATCGGCCCGGCTTACGAAGATAAAGTTGCTCGTCGCGGCCTGCGCGTTGGCGACCTGTTCGACAAAGCTACCTTTGCTGAAAAACTGAAAGAAGTGATGGAATATCACAACTTCCAGCTGGTGAATTTCTACAAAGTTGATGCGGTTGACTACCAGAAAGTACTGGACGATGTCATGGCCGTTGCCGACATCCTGACCGGTATGGTTGTTGATGTGTCCGATCTGCTGGACCAGGCGCGTCAGCGTGGCGATTTCGTCATGTTCGAAGGTGCGCAGGGTACGCTGCTGGATATCGACCACGGTACCTATCCGTACGTAACCTCCTCTAACACCACCGCAGGTGGCGTGGCAACCGGCTCTGGCCTGGGCCCACGTTATGTGGATTACGTTCTGGGTATCATCAAAGCTTACTCCACTCGCGTGGGCGCAGGTCCGTTCCCGACCGAGCTGTTTGATGACATCGGCGAGTTCCTCTGCAAGCAGGGTAACGAGTTTGGCGCGACCACCGGCCGTCGTCGTCGTACCGGCTGGCTGGATGCAGTTGCTGTGCGCCGTGCGGTGCAGATCAACTCCCTGTCTGGCTTCTGCCTGACCAAACTGGACGTCCTGGACGGCCTGAAAGAAGTGAAAATCTGTGTTGCCTACCGTATGCCGGATGGCCGCGAAGTGACGACCACTCCGCTGGCAGCTGACGACTGGCAGGGCATCGAGCCGATCTACGAAACCATGCCTGGCTGGTCCGAAACCACCTTCGGCGTGAAAGAGCGTAGCGGCCTGCCGCAGGCGGCACTGGATTACATCCAGCGTATTGAAGAGCTGACCGGTGTGCCGATTGATATTATCTCTACCGGCCCGGACCGTAGTGAAACGATGATTCTGCGCGACCCGTTCGACGCATAATCCTTGTTAATGCTGGCCTGCGGGGTAACCCGTAGGCCGGATAAGCGTAGCGCCATCCGGCGATCGCCCTCTGATTCCCGCTTTTACCCCTTTCCGTTTAAATAAATTCGCCGTTGACTATCTGGCTGGTTTATCATCATTAATGAATATCTCTGCGGATATACCGCGATTTACCCTTTTCCTGAGGTTGATGTGCAGTTAACAAGCTTCACCGATTACGGATTACGCGCGCTGATCTACATGGCGTCGTTACCCGATGGACAGATGACCAGTATCTCTGAGGTGACAGAGGTCTACGGTGTGTCCCGTAATCATATGGTCAAAATAATCAATCAACTTAGCCGTGCCGGATACGTTGCTGCCGTCCGCGGGAAAAATGGCGGGATTCGCCTCGGTAAACCGGCACAGACTATTCGTGTTGGCGATGTGGTACGTGAACTGGAGCCGTTGACTCTGGTGAACTGCAGCAGTGCGTTCTGCCACATTACCCCTGCCTGTCGTCTGAAACAGGCGCTTTCTAAGGCCGTGCAAAGTTTTCTCATGGAGCTGGATAACTACACGCTGGCCGATTTGGTTGAAGAGAATCAACCGCTGTATAAATTATTGCTGGTGGAATGAAGAAAATTTCCACCGGAGATGACAACGGAGGAACCGCTATGTCACAAGATCCTTTCCAGGAACGCGAAGCTGAAAAATACGCTAATCCTATCCCAAGCCGCGAGTTCATCATTGAACACTTAACCAAACGCGAAAAACCCGCTAATCGTGAAGAACTTGCCGTTGAATTAAACATTGAAGGCGAAGAGCAAATTGAAGCCCTTCGCCGTCGTCTGCGCGCGATGGAGCGTGACGGGCAGCTGGTCTTTACCCGCCGTCAGTGCTATGCCCTGCCAGAACGCCTCGACCTGCTGAAAGGCATGGTGATTGGCCACCGTGATGGTTTCGGCTTCCTGCGCGTCGAAGGCCGCAAGGACGACCTGTATCTCTCCTCTGAACAGATGAAGATGTGCATTCACGGCGACCAGATCCTGGCCCAGCCGCTGGGTGCCGATCGTAAAGGCCGTCGAGAAGCGCGCGTGGTGCGCGTACTGGTACCGAAAACCAGCCAAATCGTGGGCCGCTACTTCACCGACGCCGGTGTCGGTTTTGTGGTGCCGGACGACAGCCGTCTGAGCTTTGACATCCTTATTCCACCGGAAGAGGTGATGGGCGCGCGGATGGGCTTTGTGGTGGTCGTTGAACTGACCCAGCGTCCAACCCGTCGTACCAAAGCGATCGGTAAGATTGTTGAAGTGCTGGGCGATAACATGGGCACCGGCATGGCCGTGGATATGGCGCTGCGCACCCACGAAATCCCGTACGTCTGGCCAAAAGCGGTTGAAGAGCAGGTTGAAGGCCTGAAAGAGCAGGTGCCAGAGTCGGCAAAAGCAGGCCGTGTGGATCTGCGCAGCCTGCCGCTGGTCACCATCGATGGCGAAGACGCCCGTGACTTTGATGACGCCGTCTACTGCGAGAAAAAACGCGGCGGCGGCTGGCGGCTGTGGGTAGCGATTGCGGATGTGAGCTATTACGTCCGCACGGGCACCCCGCTGGATGGTGAAGCCCGCAACCGCGGCACCTCGGTCTACTTCCCGTCCCAGGTTGTGCCGATGCTGCCGGAAGTGCTCTCTAACGGCTTATGCTCGCTTAACCCGCAGGTTGACCGTCTGTGTATGGTGTGTGAAATGACCATCTCCACCAAAGGACGTTTAACCGGCTACAAATTCTATGAAGCGGTGATGAGTTCACATGCTCGCCTGACCTACACCAAAGTGTGGCACATGCTGCAGGGTGACCAGGATCTGCGTGAGCAGTATGCGCCGCTGGTGAAGCATATCGAAGAGCTGCACAACCTCTATAAAGTGCTGGACCAGGCGCGTGAAGAGCGCGGCGGTATCTCATTTGAGAGTGAAGAGGCGAAGTTCATCTTCAACGCCGAGCGCCGCATCGAGCGGATCGAACAGACCCAGCGTAACGATGCGCACAAGCTGATTGAAGAGTGCATGATCCTGGCCAACATCTCCGCGGCACGTTTCGTTGAGAAAGCCAAAGAGCCAGCGCTGTTCCGTATTCACGATAAGCCGACCACCGAAGCTATTACCTCGTTCCGTACCGTACTGGCGGAGCTGGGCCTTGAGCTGCCGGGCGGCAACAAACCAGAGCCGCGCGATTACGCCGAGCTGCTGGAGTCCATCAGCGATCGTCCTGATGCCGAAATGCTGCAAACCATGCTGCTGCGTTCGATGAAGCAGGCGATTTACGATCCGGAAAACCGCGGTCACTTCGGCCTGGCATTGCAGTCTTATGCCCACTTTACCTCGCCGATTCGCCGTTACCCGGACCTCTCTCTGCACCGTGCCATTAAGTATCTGCTGGCGCAGGAGCAGGGACACAAAGGCAACACCACGGAAACCGGTGGCTACCACTACTCCATGGAAGAGATGCTGCAGCTGGGCCAGCACTGTTCGATGGCGGAACGCCGTGCGGATGAAGCGACCCGTGACGTCGCTGACTGGCTGAAGTGTGACTTCATGCTGGATCAGGTCGGGAACGTGTTTAAAGGCGTGATTGCCAGCGTCACCGGCTTTGGCTTCTTCGTGCGTCTTGATGAACTGTTCATTGATGGTCTGGTTCATGTTTCCAGCCTGGACAATGACTACTACCGTTACGATCAGGTTGGACAGCGTCTGACCGGCGAATCCAGCGGCCAGACTTATCGTCTGGGCGATCGTGTGGAAGTAAAAGTTGAAGCGGTCAATATGGACGAGCGCAAGATCGATTTCAGCCTGATCTCCAGCGAACGTGCGCCGCGCAACGTGGGTAAAACCGCGCGTGACAATGCGAAGAAAGGATCCGCCGGTAAAACCAGCGGCAAACGCCGTCAGACGGGTAAGAAGGTAAACTTCGAGCCGGACAGCGCCTTCCGTGGCGAGAAAAAGCAGAAGCCGAAGGCCGCGAAGAAAGAAGCCAGAGCCGCGAAAAAGCCGTCGGCTAAAACCCAGAAAATCGCCGCCGCGACCAAAGCGAAGCGCGCAGCGAAGAAAAACAGCGCTGAGTAATATCTCCCTCTAACCCCTTCCAGCCGGAAGGGGTTATTCTTTTTAGCCGTAAGTCATTCCACAACAGAATAGATATTTCCCCGTTCCCCCTTTATTTCCTGCTTAGTTATTTTTCAGAAATCGTTATTTATTAATTTTGATTAGCCATCTCAGGACGATGTGTATAGTGAATTTCACTGACGTTTAAATGAATTCATTTCCTGCTTTGCAAGGAGCATATATGCATCTGGCTCGTTTCCCACGCATCTCTCTCGGTCATTTTCCAACGCCACTTGAACCGCTGGAAAATATATCCCGCTTATTAGGTGGGCCAAAAATATGGATCAAGCGAGACGATGCGACCGGCCTGGCAACGGGCGGAAATAAAACGCGCAAACTGGAGTTTCTGCTGGCCGATGCCGTGGCGAAAAAAGCCGACGTCATTATTACCCAAGGGGCCACCCAGTCTAACCATGTGCGCCAGACTATCGCCGGTGCCGCGCGTCTGGGCTTGCAGGCTAAAGCCCTGCTTGAAAAGCGGGTAACGGATTTTGGTGAAGATTACCAGCGCTCGGGAAACGTCCTGCTGGATCATATTCTGGGTGGCGAAATCGTTGCCCATCTGCCTGCCGGCACCGACATGCAGCAGGCGATGGAGGAGTATGCGGCAACCCTGCGCGAGAAGGGGCATAACCCTTACGTCATCCCTGGCGGCGGCTCTAATCCCATCGGGGCGCTGGGTTACGTGGCCTGCGCCGAGGAGCTGCTGTATCAGTCGTCCGAGCGTCGTCTGCGCATCGACCATGTGGTGCACGCCACGGGCAGTACCGGCACCCAGGCGGGACTGGTAGCGGGCTTCACGGCAACCAACAGCCATGTGCCTGTGCTGGGCATCAGCGTGCGGGCACCCAAAGCGAAGCAGGAAGAGAACGTCTGGAACCTGGCCTCCCGCACCCTTGAGCTGCTTGGCGTGCCGGGCGAGTTGTCGCGCCATGCGGTGGTGGCGAACAGCGATTACGTGGGGGATGGCTACGGTTTACCGACCGAAGGCACCCTGGAAGCGCTGACGCTGCTGGCGCGCCACGAAGGCATTCTGCTCGATCCCGTCTATTCCGCGAAAGGGATGGCGGGGCTTATCGATCTGATTCGCAAAGGCCATTTCCGTCAGGATGAGAACGTGGTCTTTATCCACACCGGCGGCGCGGCAGGGCTGTTTGGTTATCGTCAGGTACTTGAGCATGTCTGAGCCGTTTTTGCTCGGCGTGCTGGGGGGGATGGGGCCGCTGGCGACGCTCGACTTCCAGCGCCGGCTGCTTGAGGCCACGCCCGCCCAGAGCGATCAGCAGCAGTTGCCCTCTGTGGTCTGGAACGTGCCGCAAATCGCCGATCGACAAAAAGCGCTGGCGGGCACAGGTCCTTCACCGCTGCCGCAGCTGATCCACGGCATTCGGGTGCTGAACCAGGCGGGAGCGAGCCATATCGCCATCCCCTGTAACACCGCGCACCACTGGTATGACGCGCTCAGCGAGGCGAGTGATGCCCCCATTTTGCATATTGTGGATGCCACCCTTGCCGCGCTGGAGCAGGAGGCGAATACGCCGCAGCGGGTAGGGATAATCGCCACCAAAGGTACGCTGGACGCTGGCTGGTATCAGCAAAAACTGGCGGCCCAGGGCATAGAGGTGATTGAGCCGATGCCCGAAGAATTAGCGCAGTGGTTTGTACCGGGCTGCTACGCGGTAAAACGCGGGGCGCTGAAGGAAGGAGGCGAGCTGCTGGCGCAGCAGGCGCTTACGCTGTTTGCACGCGGTGCGCAGAAGTTGATTCTGGCCTGTACCGAGGTGCCGGTTGCGCTCCAGGCGATTAACGCCCCTTTTCTGCATTTAACCTTCGATCCGGCGCAGGCACTGGCCAAGCGATGTTCGCAGTTATGGCAAGCTCATTAATTACCACTATTAAAAACCGTATTATTTCACAGGAAAATAAAATGAAGAAAAGTCTCTGCTTATTAATTGCAGCGGGTGGTTTGTGGGCAAATTTCAGTTATGCCGACGCGCCTGCTGAAGTTCGCGTGGCATTCAGCGGCGGTTCCCAGGTATTAATGCTGGCAAAAGCCGACGGCTCGCTGGATAAAGCGTTAAACAGCAAAGTGAAGTGGGTACAATTTGCCTCCGGCGCCGACGCATTAAATTATTTCGCCAGCAACGCCATTGATATTGCCAACTTTGGATCAAGCCCGGCTACGGCGGGAATTGTCAGAAAGCTGCCGGTAGAAATTATCGGCGTCTCTGGCGTCATCGCCAGCTATGAGCGCCTGATCGGCAAAGACGGCATTGCCAGCATCAAGGATATCGAAGGGAAACGCGTGGCCTACCCGCCGAACTCGACCGCGCAGTATGCGCTGGAAGCGGCGATCAGCGTCAACAAACTCGACCGCAGCAAGATTACCCTGCTGCCACTGCGTCCGGCAGAGATGGTCGCTGCCTGGAAGCGTGGTGATATTGATGCGGGCTATGTCTGGGCACCGTTTGCGCAGGAGCTGGAGTCCTCCGGCGGGCATCAGGTGTTTGCCACCAAAGATCTGCAGAAAGATGGCTATCTGATCTACAACAACTACGTGGTGCGCAAGGCCTTTGCCGAGCAGTATCCGCAGGCGGTGACCGCTTTCCTGCGCGTGCATCAGCAAAAAGTCGACGAGTTTAAGAAAGACCCGGAGCGCGCCGCGGCGATTGTTGCTAAAGAAGTGGGGGCACCTGTGACCACCGCCGCCAATACCCTCGGCGGCCTGGAGTACCCGACGCTGGCGCAGCAGGGCACCGCGGACTGGCTGGGTAATGGCACCCAAACCACCGACAGCGGTATTGGCAAAGCGCTGACCAAAACCTCCAGCTTCCTGGCGGGCATCGGTGAGATCCGCAAACGCGATATTCCGGCCAACTGGGATACGGCGATTGAGTCACGCTACATTCGCGACGCGGCGGTGGCCGCGCAATGAGATTGAGTCACCATATCGCCATCAGCATCCTGTCGGTGGCGGTTTTCTTTATTGTCTGGCAGGTGGCGGCCATGCGGCAGTGGGTGGATCCGCTGCTGCTTCCCTCGCTCACCGATATCGGCATTACTACGGAAGAGTTGCTGGCTGATGGCTATCGTCAGGTGCCGCTGTGGGAGCATATCGCGGTCAGCCTGGCGCGTGCGCTTAGCGCCTTTGCCGTGGCGATCGCCATTGGTATTCCGCTGGGGCTGCTGATGGGGCTGTCGGACGGCCTCGCCGCCGTGCTTAACCCGTTTGTGCAGTTCCTGCGCCCGCTGCCCAAAATCGCGCTGATCCCGCTGGCGGTGGTGTGGCTGGGCATTGGCGAAGCCTCGAAATTCTTCCTGATCTTTATCGCCACCTTTCTGAGCGTGGTGGTGGGTGCCGCCGCCGCGGTGGATCGTATTGGCCGCTCGCGCATCCGCGTGGCGCAAACCCTGGGTGCCTCGCGTCAGCAGATCTTCCTGCGCGTGGTGCTGCCGGATGCGCTGCCGGATCTCTTTACCACCGTCAGGCTGTCGATTGGTATCGGCTGGACGTCGCTGATTGCGGCGGAGATGGTGGCGGCCAGCTCTGGCCTCGGCTGGATGGTGATCAATGCCAGCTCCTATCTGCGCACCGATATCGTCATGCTCGGCATTTTGCTGCTGGGCGGCATTGGTTACGTTCTGGATCTCTTACTGCTGGGGCTGCAGCGGCTGATTGTGCCCTGGGCGGGGAAAGAATAATGAGTGCTATCACGCTGGAAAATGTTTCGCTCTCTTTTGCGGCGAAACCGCAGCCCTTCAGGGTGCTGGAGGATATTAACCTCTCCCTGAACAAGGGGGAGTTCGTGGTGCTGCTGGGGCCGTCCGGTTGCGGTAAATCCACCATTCTGAACCTGGTGGCCGGCTTCAATAAGCCGGATCGCGGACGGGTGGTCGCGGGTGGGAAACCGGTGCGCGAGCCGGGCCTCGACCGCGGGATGATCTTCCAGCAGCCGAATCTGTTCCCGTGGCTGTCGGTGCTGGATAACGTCACCTTTGGCCCACGCCTCGGTAAACACCGCAAGGATGAGACCAACGCCCAGGCGCAGGACTGGCTGGAGCGCGTGGGGCTGAAAGGGTTTGAGCATCACGCCCCCTGGCAGCTGTCTGGCGGTATGAAGCAGCGCGTGGCGCTGGCCCGGGCCTGGCTGCCTGAGCCGGAGGTGCTGCTGCTGGATGAGCCCTTTGGCGCGCTGGATGCCCAAACCCGTCTGATGATGCAGGAGCTGCTGCGTGAGGCCTGGCTATCCACCGGCACCACGCTGCTGTTTGTCACCCACGATGTGGACGAGGCGCTGTTCCTCGCCGATCGGATCCTGATCATGTCGGCAAAACCGGGAAAAATCGTCGAAGAGATCGTCCTGCCGTTCGGGCGTGAACGCGACATCGAAGCCCTTGCCGGGCATCCGCGCTACAGCGAGATCAAGCATCACGTCCTGCACCGGGTGCGCCAGGAGGCAAAGCGGCACTTAGGTTAAACGCGATTCCCGGTGTCGGGAATGAATCAACTGTCATCACTGAGGTGGAAGCAATGAGCAACAGCGAATTACGAGACCGTCTTGAAACAAGTATTCAGCAGCACCGGGATGAGTATGTGGCGATCGCCAAAGATATTCACGCCCATCCGGAAACCGGCAACAACGAATATTACGCCAGCAACCTGCTGACGCAGCTGCTGGAGAAGCATGGATTTACCGTCACCCTGAACGTTGCCGGACATGAAACCGCCTTCTATGCGGTAAAAGAGAGCGGCAAGCCCGGTCCGACCATTGCTTACCTCGCAGAATACGATGCGCTGATCGATATCGGCCATGCCTGCGGGCATAACATTATCGGCGTCACCAGCATTGCCGCGGCGATTGCGCTCGGTGAAACGCTGGCCAGCACCGGCGGCAAGGTGGTGGTGCTCGGCACCCCGGCAGAAGAGGGCGGGCTGCGCGGAAAAGGCGGGCCAAACGGCAATGTGAAAGCCCGCTTCGTGGAGCACGGTTTCCTGAAGGAGGTCGATGTGGCCCTGATGGTGCACCCTGCGGGCAAAACGCGGCTTTCCGGCCCATCGCTGGCCAACAATCATCTCTACTTCCACTTCTACGGCAAACCTTCCCACGCGGGCAGCTCACCGCATAAAGGCGTCAATGCGCTGGATGCCCTGGTGCTGCTCTACAACGGCATCAGCGTCCTGCGCCAGCAGCTGCCGGACGGCATTCGCGTGCATGGCATTATCACCAACGGCGGCCAGGCCCCGAACGTGATCCCGGAATATGCCTCCGCCCATTACTACATCCGCGCCCACACCCGGGAAGAGGTGCTTGCGCTGGAGCCGCGGATTCGCGCCATTGCGGAAGGCGTTGCGCTGGCCACCGGCACCACCGTGAAAATTGAGCATCAGGTGGGCCCGCGTGACTTCAATATCAACCACACCCTGAACGACGTCCTGCTGGAGGAGTTTACTGCGGCAGGCGAAAACGTAGAGCTGAAAGAGAAAGAGGGGCTGGGCTCGACCGATGCCGGGGACATCAGCCACGCCGTGCCGACGGCGCATCCGTATATCAAGATTGGTCCGGACGATCTGATTGGCCACACCGTCGCGTTTCGTGAAGCGGCCAACTCCACCCAGGGCTACGACGCACTGGTGACGGGTGCCCAGGTGCTGGCCCGCACGGGATTACGCCTGCTGACCGACGCTGCCCTGCTGCAGGCGGCAAAAGACGAATTTGCCGGTCGTACCGCGACAACCCAGGCCGCTTAACCTTAATACCGGAGCGACATAATAATGAAAATGCTGTTTTCTGCCGCCGCGCTGATGCTGGCGGCGGTTTTACCGCTGGGAAGCGCGCAGGCCCAGAGCGTGGATCGAAACGCCACGCTGAACATCGCTTACGGCAACCGGCCGGGGACGCTGGATCCCTATCTGACGACCAACAATGCCACCTCGGATGTGGACAGGCATATCTTCGAAACCCTGTTCACCATCAATGATAAATTCGAGCCCGTGCCTGAGCTGGTGGAGAGTTACACCCTCAGCGACGATCGCAAAACCTATACCCTGGTGCTACGTGACGGGATCCACTTCCACGACGGCCAGCCGCTGACCGCCGATGACGTGGTGGCCTCCATGAACCGCTGGCTGGCGGTCTCCACCCAGGGGAAGGCCAACCTGCCGGGCGTACAGTTCAGCAAAGTGGATGACAAAACGGTCAGCTTCACGCTGGCGGCCCCGTCGCTCATCACCCTCAACGTGCTGGCCGACGTGAAGAACATCGCCGCCATCATGCCAAAACGCATTATTGACGCGGCGAACAGCAGCAATAAGCCGGTGACGGAGCTGGTTGGCACCGGCCCTTACAAGCTGGCCGAATTTAAGCCGGGCGACTATCTGCATCTGACCCGTTACGACCAGTATCAGTCCCGCACCGAGCCTGCCAGCGGGCTGTCCGGGCAGAAAAAAGCCGACGTGAAGGATATCTGGTTCCGCTACATCACCGACGAATCGACTCGCCTGGCGGGAGCGATGACCGGGGAGTACGATCTGGTTTTCCAGCTGCCAAAGGACAATATCGACACCCTGAGCAGCGCCCCGGATCTTTCCCTGTTCCAGCCGCAAAGTGGCGGATCGCTGATCACCTATCTGTTCAATAAAAACCAGGGGCCGTTCGCCAACGTGAAGCTGCGTCAGGCATTTAACCTGGCGCTCGACGTGCATCAGACCCTGCTGGCAGGCTACAGCGATCCGCGCTTCTTCAAAGAGGATCCCTCCCTGGGCTTCCCGGATCAGGTGGACTGGTACAGCGAGGCGGGTAAACCTTTCTGGAACCAGCACAAACTGGATCAGGCGCGCGCGCTGGTGAAAGAGTCGGGCTACAACGGCGAAGAGGTGGTGATTATCGCCACCAAAGAGTATGCCGAGCTCTATAACCTGGCGATCGTCGCCCAGCAGGTGCTGAAGCAGATCGGCGTCAAATCCCGGCTGGACGTCTATGACTGGCCGACCGTGTTGCAGCGTCGTCAGGATCCGAAAAACTTCGATCTCTGCGCGCTGGAGTTCTCCATGCGTCAGGTTCTGCACCAGTACCCGTTCCTCGATTCGCGGGCCAAATTTCCGGGCCTGAGCAACAGCCCGGAGATCGACAGCGTGCTGGATCAGATTAAACAGGCACCGACGCTGAAAGAGGCCAAACCGCTGGTGGATAAGCTGAACGTGCTGAGCTGGGAATATCTGCCGGTGATCGTGCTGGGGCGCACCACGCCGGATGCGGTGGCGATCAAAAACAACGTGCAGGGCTACCAGGATCTGATTGGCCCGATCCTGTGGAACGTTAGCGTAACTAAACCCTGACGGGAGAAGGCGATGAAAAGATATCTCTTTCACCGCCTGCTGGCACTGCTACCGGTGCTGCTGGTGGTGTCGGTAGTGGTGTTCTGTCTGATTCATCTGGCGCCGGGCGATCCGGCGCTGGTGATTCTGGGTAACGATGCCAGCCCGCAGGATATCGCGGCGCTGCGCCAGCAGATGGGGCTGGACAGGCCCATGCTGGCTCAATTTATCAGCTGGTTTGGCGAGGTGCTTACCGGCAATTTAGGCCATTCGCTGTTTCTGGATACCAGCGTGATGACCCTGTTTTTACAGCATCTCACCCCCACGCTGGCGCTGGCGCTATACGCCCAGGCCATTGCGCTGGTGCTGGGTCTGGCGGGCGGGGTGCTGAGCGCCTGGCAACACGGTAGCCTGCTGGATCGGGCGATCCGCATGCTGGCGACAGTCGGGATGTCGGTGCCGGGCTTTCTGCTTGGCCTGTTTTTGATCTTCTTTTTTGCGGTGCAGCTGCGCTGGTTCCCGGTGGTGGGGTATCGCTCCACCAACGAGGATTTCTGGCTTAACGTCTGGTATTTAACCCTGCCGGCGTTTGCGCTGGGGTTACGTATCGCCGCGTTGATTGGCCGCATGACCCGCGCGGTCATGCTGGACGTGATGCAGGAGCCCTATATCAGTACCGCCCGTGCCAAAGGGGTGCCGGAGCGGCTGGTGCTGCTGCGCCACACCCTGAAAAACAGCCTGATCCCCATTCTGACCATCTGCGGCGAATCTTTTGCCTCGCTGGTTACCGGCACGATTGTCATTGAGAGCGTGTTTGGCATTCCCGGCGTCGGATCGCTGATCGTGGACTCGATCGAGCGGCGTGACGTGACGGTGATCCAGGGCGTGGTGCTGCTGATCACCGTCTGCTACGTGTTGATCAACCTGGCGGTGGATCTGCTGAGCTATCTGGCCGATCCGCGCCTCTCCGTCGACGGAGGTGAGAAATGATCCTGAAGCGCAACCCCTCCCTGTTTATCTGGCCTGCGGTGCTGGCGACCATCGTCCTGCTGTCGTTTTTTGCCAGCGCGTTAAGTCCTTACGATCCCTACAGCATCGATCCGCTCAGCCGCCTGAAAGCCCCTTCCGCCGCGCACTGGTTCGGCACGGATAACTTCGGCCGGGACCTGTTTGTGCGTGTCGCCCTGGCGGTGAGAGTGTCATTCTCGGTAGGGGCCGCGGTGGCGGTGATTGCGGGCATCACAGGAATGGTGATCGGCCTGCTGTGCGCCTGGTACCGTCCGGTCGACCGGGTGTTGATGCGCGTCTGCGACGGGCTGTTTGCATTCCCGTCCCTGCTGCTGGCGATCGCTATCGTCGGCGTGCTGGGGCCAAATATCGCCAACGTGGTGCTGGCCCTGTCGCTGGTCTATGTCCCGTCGATCGCCCGGGTGCTCCGCGGGGCGGCAATGGTTATCAAAGAGAAAAACTTTATCGAAGCGCTGCGGGCGCAGGGGGCGAGTGCCTCGCGCATCATCTGGCTGCACCTGCTGCCCAACGTCATTTCGCCCTTTATCGTCCAGGTCAGCTGGGTCTTTTCCGTGGCGATCCTGACGGAGGCCGCGCTCAGCTTTCTCGGATCAGGCGTTCCGGCACCGATGCCGAGCCTCGGCAATTTACTGCTGGAAGGGAAAGCGGTGATCTTTACCGCCTGGTGGATGACCTTCTTCCCCGGCATCGCCATCGTGCTGCTGATCCTGGGGCTGAATATCATCGGCGATGACCTGCGCGACAGCGCCGATCCGGGGCTGAAACCGCTGCCGCGCCGGGTGTTACGTCTGTTAAAACAAGGGGGACGTCATGGCTGAGACGTTACTGCAGGTAAAGGATCTTGAGGTCAGCTTCGCCACTCGTCAGGGCATTATCTCCCCGGTGCGCGGCGTCTCCTTCCATGTGGATGCTCACGAAACCCTCGGCATTATCGGGGAATCCGGCTGCGGCAAGAGCGTGACGGCCCAGGCGGTGATGGGGCTGCTGTCGCCGCGCACCAGCCGGGTGGAAGGCGACGTGGTGTTGGCGGGCAACGCGCTGCACACGCTGTCGGCAAAAGCGCGTCGGCAGATGAGCGGGCGTGACATGGCGATGATTTTTCAGGACCCACTGGCCAGCCTGAATCCAGTGATGACGATTGGCTATCAAATTGATGAGAGCCTGCGGCTGCATACGACGTTCAACCGCCCGCAGCGTCAGGCGAAAATCCTCGCTCTGCTCGCCCAGGTGGGCATTCCCGATCCGCAGCGCTGCGCCGGATCCTGGCCGCATGAGCTCTCCGGCGGCATGCGTCAGCGGGTGATGATTGCCATGGCGATTGCCACCTCACCGTCGCTGCTGATCGCCGATGAACCCACGACCGCGCTGGATGCGACCATTCAGGCGCAAATCCTCGATCTCCTCGATGAGATTAAGCATGAAACCGGGATGGGGATTGTGATCATCACCCATGACCTGAGCGTTGTGGCCAGGCTGTGCCAGCGCGTGGTGGTGCTGTATGCCGGTCAGGTGGTGGAAGAGACGGATGTCTGGACGCTGTTTGAGCGTCCCCGTCACCCTTATACCCGCGCACTGCTGGCAGCGCGTCCGTCGGCAGACCATACGCCCAAAACGGCCCTGGCAGAGATCGGCGGGCAGGTGCCTTCCCTCCATGCGCTACCCGTGGGCTGCACCTATGCCGATCGCTGTCCGCTGGCGCAGCCGCGCTGCCGGGCAGAGACCCCCGGGCTACGCACCCTCGGCGGTGAATGCCACCAGGTTCGCTGCTGGCGAGCCGAAGAGACAGGAGCTATGCGATGACGACACCCTTATTGAGCGTGAATCAGCTCGCGAAAACCTTCCAGCGTCGGGGGCAGTCCGTGCCTGCGGTAAACGGGGTGAGCTTTACCCTCAATGCGGGTGAAACCTGGGCGCTGGTGGGGGAATCCGGTAGCGGGAAAAGCACCACCGGACGGCTGGTGCTGGGGCTAACGCCGGCGAGTGGGGGCGATATTCAGTTTGAAGGACGCTCGCTGGCCGGGTTAAACGCCGCGGGATGGCGCAGCGTGCGCCGGGATATGCAGATGATTTTTCAGGATCCGCTCTCGTCCCTCGACCCGAAGCGCACCGTGGGTTATAGCCTGGAAGAGCCGCTGATTATCCACGGCATTGGCAATCGGAAAGCGCAGATGGAGGAGATGCTGGAGCAGGTAGGTCTGCGACCGCAGGATGCCACGCGCTATCCGCATGAGTTTTCCGGCGGCCAGCGGCAGCGCATTGGGATCGCCCGGGCGCTAATCCTCAAGCCCAAGCTAATCATCTGTGATGAGCCGGTGTCGGCGCTGGACGTCTCCATTCAGTCGCAGATCCTGAACCTGCTGATGCGACTCCAGCGCGAGTACGGGCTGGCCTACCTGTTCATCTCCCATGACCTGAACGTCGTCCGGCATATTGCCGATCGCGTAGGGGTGATGTATCGCGGCAGGATCGTGGAGCAGGGTGAAACAGAGCGTATTTTCTCCGCGCCCCAGCATGATTATACGCGCTTTTTACTGAACGCTATTTTGCCTGCGCACCCGGTCGCGACAGGCGTTGTGCGTGCGGCGGTCAACGGCTAATGCCAACAGGAGTCGATTTGACCGGCGGGTCGGTTATAATAGGCGCAAGTGACGACATTCACGGCCCCATTTAACCCGGCGCACACCGCCTCACATGAGTACCTTTAATGAGTGAAATGATTTACGGCATCCACGCGGTGCAGGCCCTGCTGGAGCGCGCACCGGAGCGTTTTCAGGAAGTATTTATTCTGAAAGGGCGTGAAGACAAACGCCTGATGCCGCTGATCCACGCCCTGGAAGCGCAGGGCGTGGTGATCCAGCTGGCGAACCGTCAGTATCTGGATGAGAAAAGCGAAGGTGCGGTGCACCAGGGGATCATCGCCCGCGTCAAACCGGGTCGCCAGTATCAGGAAAACGATCTGCCGGATCTTATCGCTTCTCTGGATAACCCGTTCTTCCTGATCCTCGACGGCGTGACCGATCCGCACAACCTCGGTGCCTGCCTGCGTAGCGCCGATGCGGCGGGCGTGCACGCGGTGATCGTGCCGAAAGATCGCTCCGCACAGCTCAACGCCACGGCCAAAAAAGTGGCCTGCGGCGCGGCGGAAAACGTCCCGCTGATCCGCGTGACCAACCTGGCGCGCACCATGCGTCAGCTGCAGGAAGAGAATATCTGGATCGTCGGCACCGCCGGTGAAGCGGACCATACCCTGTTCCAGAGCAAAATGACCGGCCGTCTGGCGCTGGTGATGGGTGCGGAAGGGGAAGGGATGCGTCGTCTGACCCGCGAGCACTGCGACGAGCTGATCAGCATTCCGATGGCGGGCAGCGTCTCGTCCCTGAACGTCTCCGTAGCTACCGGCATCTGCCTGTTTGAAGCGGTGCGCCAGCGGAGTTAAGGTTTCGTGGTTTTGCCGGGTGGCGGCTTTGCCTTACCCGGCCTACAAAAGCTCGATCCCGTAGGCCGGGTAAGCGTAGCGCCACCCGGCACATAACTCACTCCTCCAGCGACCGCAAATGGTCATCCTTTCTGAGCGTCATCAGCGCAAAAATACTCACCACCGCCGTTGCCATCACGTAATAGGCCGGAATATCCAGGTTTCCCGTCTCTTTGATCAGCCCGGTAATGATTAACCCCGCGCAGCCCGAAAAGATGGCGTTCGACAGCGAATAGGCCAGCCCCAGCCCGGTATAGCGCACCCGCGTCGGGAACATCTCTGACAGCATGGCCGGCCCAGGCCCTGCCAGCATCCCCACCAGACCACCGGCAATCAGCACCACAATCGCTTTTATCGCCAGAGTGCTGGACTCCGCCTGCAAAATTTTCAGCAGCGGCAGGGCGAGGATCAGCAGCAGGGCGGCGGCAATCACCATTACCGTGCGCCGTCCGATGCGGTCGCTCAACATCCCGGAGGGAATAATGGTCAGCGCAAAGCCGATATTGGAGATCACCGCAATCAGCAGCGCCTGGTTAAAGCCGGTATGCAGGGCCGATTGCAGGTAGGCAGGCATGATCACCAGATAGGTGTAGCCTGCGGCAGACCACACCATCACCCGTCCAATCCCCATCACGATGGCTTTCAGCGTGTCGCGGGTTCGGGCCTTCGCCACCACCGGTTTGGTTTGCTGCTGCACGAAGCTCGGCGTCTCTTCCATGCTTACCCGCAGCCACAGTGCCACCGCCCCCAGCGGCAGGGCGATAAAGAACGGGATGCGCCAGCCCCAGTCATGCAGGGCTTCTGGCGTCAGCAGTGCCGAGAGCAGCGCCACGATCCCCGCCCCGGCCAGCAGACCCAGCGCAACGGTAAAGGACTGCCAGGCGCCGTACAGCCCGCGTTTGCCGCGCGGGGCGAACTCGGTCATCAGCGACACCGCACCGCCATACTCGCCACCGGCGAACAGCCCCTGCAGGATCCGCAGACCGGTGATCATCAGCGGGGCGGCAATGCCGATGCTGGCATACACCGGCACCAGGCCAATCGCCGCGGTGGCCAGGGTCATCATCACCAGCACGACGATCAGCGTAGGCTTGCGCCCGATACGATCGCCGATCCGCCCGAAGACGATGGCACCCAATGGACGAAAGAAAAAGGCGATGGCAAACGAGGCGTAGGTGAGGATCAGACTGGTCAGCCCCGCCTCACCGCTGAGCTGGAAAAAGTTTTTCGCAATCACGGTGGCCAGAAAACCGTACACCGCAAATTCGTACCATTCGATAAAGTTACCAATTGAGCCCGCGATTAACGCGCGCTTATGGGCATCCGGCGCCCGGTGAATGTTTTGCATTGTTATTCTCTCCATGAGGTGTGAATAAATTATTCACTATAAATGCAGATAAGAAATTTATTATTCGTTCGTTATGTGACCAGATTCACGCTTGTAGATGGCGAAATTTTACGCCCGCTTCCGTGCAGCGTCTGTCCGGTCTGTCCATAATTACCTCATTGCCATAGAAGGAGGGATACATAATGCACTGGCAGACGCACACTGTTTTTAACCAGCCTGCGCCACTCACCAACAGCAACCTTTTTCTTTCCGATCGTGCCCTGTGCGAAGCGGTCAACCGTGAAGGCGCCGACTGGGACGCCGAGCTGCTCGCCAGTATCGGTCAGCAGCTGGGCACCGCAGAATCGCTGGAACTGGGCCGCCTCGCCAACGTCAATCCACCCGAACTGCTGCGCTTTGACGCCAGCGGTGCCCGGCTGGACGACGTGCGCTTCCATCCCGCGTGGCACCTGCTGATGCAGGGACTCTGCGCCAACCGGGTGCATAACCTGGCGTGGGAGGAGGAGGCGCGCAAAGGGGCCTTCGTGGCCCGGGCGGCACGTTTTATCCTGCATGCGCAGGTAGAAGCCGGCACGCTCTGCCCGATCACCATGACCCATGCTGCCACGCCGCTGCTGCTGCAGGCGCTACCGCGCGCTTTCCATGACTGGCTGACGCCGCTCCTTAGCGACCGCTATGACTCCCATCTGGCGCCGGGCAACCAGAAGCGCGGTCTGTTGATTGGTATGGGGATGACGGAGAAGCAGGGCGGATCGGATGTCCTCAGCAACACCACCCGGGCAGAGCGCTGCAGCGACGGTAGCTACCGGCTGGTGGGCCATAAATGGTTTTTCTCGGTGCCGCAGAGCGATGCGCACCTGGTGCTGGCGCAGGCCAAAGGCGGCCTGTCGTGTTTCTTCGTTCCGCGTTTTCTGCCTGACGGCCTGCGCAATGCCGTGCATCTGGAGCGGCTGAAAGACAAGCTGGGCAACCGCTCCAACGCCAGCAGCGAAGCTGAGTTCCTTGAGGCGACCGGCTGGCTGCTGGGGGAAGAGGGGGAAGGGGTCCGCCAGATCCTGAAAATGGGCGGCCTCACCCGGTTCGACTGCGCGCTCGGCAGCCACGGCCTGATGCGCCGGGCGTTCTCGGTGGCGTTATACCATGCCCACCAGCGGCAGACCTTCGGCAAAAACCTGATCGATCAGCCGCTGATGCGTGATGTGCTTAGCCGCATGGCGCTGCAGCTGGAGGGGCAGACGGCGCTGCTGTTCCGTCTGGCGCGGGCCTGGGATCGCCGGGATAACGAGCATGAAGCCCTGTGGGCACGGCTGTTTACCCCGGCGGCGAAACTGGCGATCTGTAAAGCGGGGATCCCGTTCGTCGCCGAAGCGATGGAGGTGCTCGGCGGTATCGGCTACTGCGAAGAGAGCGAGCTGCCGCGGCTGTACCGGGAGATGCCGGTCAACAGTATCTGGGAAGGTTCGGGGAATATCATGGGGCTGGACGTGCTGCGGGTGCTGGCGAAGCAGCCTCCGGTGATGGATCTGCTGGCCGATGATTTTGCCGGCGTGAAGGGACAAGATCGGCACTTCGATCGCAGCTGGCGTCAGTTACAGCAGAAGCTGCGTAAACCCCAGGAGGCGCAGGGTAGGGAGATCGCCCGGCAGATCTTTCTGCTGGGCGCGGGGGCACAGATGTTGCGCCATGCGTCACCGCCGGTGGCGCAGGCCTGGTGCCGTGAAATGCTCGATGCCCGTGGAGGTTCCCTGCTCAGCGAGCAGGTCCAGGACGACCTGCTGCTGCGCGCCACGGGCGGCGTGGCCTGATCCTTACAGGCGGAACAGGCTGACCAGATCGGTCAGGTGAGAACCTTTCCCACGCAGAACCTGCGCCGTCTGTTCACTGCGCGAGACGCGGTCGGCATTGATATGCGACGCTTCGCCAATATGCGTCATCGCCAGGTTCACCTGACCAATGCCTGCCGACTGCTCGCGGGAGGCATGGTTAATCTCCGTGACCAGCTGGTTGATATTGTCGATATGCTCGATGATGCTCTCCATCGCATGCCGGGTCTGCTCCGACAGGGCGTGGCCCTCGCTCACTTTGCTGAGCGTATCGCCAATCAGCTGTTCAATCTCCTTCACCGCGTTGGCGCTGCGCGCTGCCAGGGCGCGGACTTCCTGAGCCACCACGGCAAAGCCTTTACCGTGCTCGCCCGCCCGGGCGGCTTCTACGGCGGCGTTCAGCGCCAGGATATTGGTCTGGAAAGCGATACCCTCAATCACCCGCGTGATGGCTTCGATACGTTTCGATGCCTCGCGAATATCATCCATGGTGGCGACAGCATTGCTGACGGTCTCCCCGCCCTGATGCACCGCCCGGGAGGTTTCGCCCACCAGCTGCTGGGTCTGCTCCATATTGGCCGCATTCTGCTGCACGCTGGCTGCCAGCTGCTCCATGCTGGCGGAAGTCTCTTCCACGCTGCTGGCCTGCTTGTTGATCTGCTCGGAGATCTCACCGGTATCCGCCGCCAGGGCATTGGTGCCCAGATGGATATCCCCCGCGGCTTCGCGCACCTGCAATACGATTTTTTGCAGCCCGCCGCCAATGCCGTTGATGGCATTGATTAGCTGACCCACCTCATCCTGACGGCTAGCAGGCAGGGTTGCACGCAGATCCCCGGCGGCATACTGCTCTGCCAGACCAATCACATCGCGCAGCGGGCGTGAAAGCCAGCGGCGGATAATAAACACGAACAGCATGGCGAAGAGCGCGGACAGGACGACACCGGCCAGCAGGAAGCGATCGCGCAGGCTGGTCACGTCGGCCAGCAGGACGGATTTATCCACCTCGCCCACGATGGTCCAGTTCCAGCCCGGTAGCGGTGTCCAGGCCATAATCAGCGTACGACCCTCGGCGCTCTGACGCTCCAGGGTGCCGGATTTATCCCCCAGCAGCTGCTGCTGAACGTCGTTCTCCCATCTCGGCAGTTGCCCCTCTTCTGCGCTATGGAACAGGTACTGACCGTGATTTTTGCCATTGCTGCGGTCCAGCACAAAGAAGTGGCCGCTCTCGCCCAGACGGCGGCTGAGGATCTTCTCACGCATGACGTTCCAGGAGTGAGTAATGTCGACCCCAACGAAGATAATGGCGATCACCTGTCCGCCCGCGTCTTTTACCGGCTGATACTGGGTGATGTAGCGTTTGCCGAACAGCAGGGCAAGGCCGCGATACACCTCACCTTTAGTGACCACTGCCCAGGCCGGGCTGGCATGATCCAGTACCGTGCCGATGGCCCGATCGCCGTTCTCTTTACGCAGTGAAGTCGCCACGCGGACGAAGTCGTCGCCGCTGCGAACAAACAGCGTGGAGATGGCCCCGGTGCGATTCAGAAAATCATCGGGCGTGGTGTTGTTCTCATGGAGTTCCGTATCCCCGCCCTTCAGCAGCGGGACGTTCTGACCGTTGATGGTGCGGGTCTGGCTGGCGTCAATATTCAGCGGCTGTGGCAAAAAGGTGGTGAACAGGCGAGTGTAGCTCTCCACCTCTTCTGTGAGGCTGGTATTGAACATCTGCACCATGTCGACCACGCCGGTGGACTGGTTATGCAGGTCTTCAATGGCCAGCGCTTTGAGTTTTTGACTGGTGTTATAGCTCAGGAGAAAAGTGAAAAGCAGAAAAAGAGTGGCAACACTCAAGCCGGTAAGCAGCGATAGCTTTGTGCCCAGACCTGCACGGCGAAAAAAGTTGATCATAAATTGCTCATTGCTAAAAAGGTAACGCTTTTCAACGGCAGAGCGGGGATAACATTTATGGGGTTTATGTAACAAAATGTTACAAGATTGTCTCGGGGTAGTAACGGCAAGGATAATAGAATTGTAAATATTAAAAAGCCACTCTTTTTTAGTGGCTTTTTATTGGCGCTTTTCAGGCGTAGAGAATGGCTTGTACCCGCCAGCGATCAACATGGCTGTCTTCCTGCATAGTTATGATGCGATACCAGGACGCTCCCTGTTCATCTGCTTTAAGCGCGACCACGCGCTCAACATCCTGCGGACTCCCGGAGATATCACTCACCGAAATCAGTCCTATTTCATTTAAACCCGTCACACAATCAGCGCTGGCAAATTCGGCTGACTGTGCGGCAGTACTCACCAGACCGGCTGAGAGTAACAGTGAGGTCAAAGCAAGAGATCGTTTCATCGTCAGCTCCATTTTACGTGTCCCCGGTATCCGCCGGGCAATCCTTCGCTAATAAACTCGCTTCCATTGCCGCAGGCATGGAGTTTATTGTGGACAGGAAAACGTCTATGGACGCAAAGCAGTGTAAATGTCGTTTAAATACCGCTCGTTATTTACGGTATAAAATGGCCTGCGAATACCATTGTCCCGTCACGATAGTTTCATCGATAAGGACAATGACGTAATAATCAGCTTTCGCGGCGACGGCTTTTGCTTTAATGGCATCTTCCACATCATCGGGAGAGCCTCGCTCAAGTGCGGTGACGGTACCCATCCGCTGTAATCCTTCCGTCTGATTACGACGAATTTCTTGTGGGTGGTCGGCAACCGGAGGTGCAGGCTGTGGCGTGCCTTCCAGGACGCTACATCCGCCCAACACCAGCATCAGCAATAAAGCAGCAAACCTTCGCATAACCATATCTCGTTTCCTGATAGCCATAGTGTAGAACTCTGTTGATTTAGGATTGGGGGAATGTTCCCAAATTGTTAGCTGTGGCGTAAATTTCGAATGAAAATTGTGCGAAAGCGTAATCCAGTTCTCAACATTTTAAATCACCCTTTAGCATGAGGCCCAGTGATGATTGAACTTGAAATACGACAATTTGGCGACCATGAGAGTGTACACGCCGTTCCGGCGGGAAAACGGTCTCAACCGTTGCCGGTTGTTATTTTTTATCATGGATTTACCTCATCAAAGCTGGTTTACAGCTATTTTGCGGTGGCCCTGGCGCAGGCCGGTTTTCGGGTGGTCATGCCGGACGCACCGGATCACGGCGCCCGCTTTACGGGGGATGAGCAGGCTCGTCTGGGGCAGTTCTGGCCGATCCTGCATGGCAACCTCACCGAATTTGCCGCGCTGCGGGATGGGTTGTATCAGGCCGGGCTGGTGGCGGATGAGCGCCTTGCGGTCGCCGGAGCTTCGATGGGCGGGATGACCGCACTGGGTATCATGGCGCGCCATCCGGAGGTGAAATGCGTGGCAAGCCTGATGGGCTCGGGCTACTTTACCTCCCTGGCCCGCACGCTGTTTCCGCCGCAGCCACCGGCGGACTTCGCGGCAATGGTCTCTCCGCTTGCCGAATGGGAGGTCACGACCGCGCTCCCCCGGCTGGCCGACCGCCCGCTGCTGCTGTGGCATGGGGAGGAGGATGATGTGGTGCCAGCCGCGGAGACCTTCCGTCTGCAGCAGGCTTTGCAGCGGGAAGGGCTGGATAAAAACCTGACCTGTCTGTGGGAGGCGGGCGTCAAACACCGCATCACGCCGACCGCCCTTGATGCCACGGTGGCGTTTTTCCGCCAGCACCTTTAAACGCGCAGGATTTTCACCCCCTGATCTTCCAGTTTCTGGAGGATCTGTGGGTCAGCACTTTTACCGGTGATCACCAGATCAATTTGCTCGGCGCGGCTGAACAACATGCCCGCGCGCTCGCCAACCTTGCTGCTGTCGACCAGCACCACCAGCTTGCCGACCACGTTCAACATATTCTGCTCCGCCATTGCCGTCAGCATATCGGTTTTATACAGCCCCTCGGCGGTAAGCCCTTTCCCGCTGGTAAACATCCAGTGCCCGGCATAGAGCGTGTTCTCGCTGTCCTGCGGACTTAAGGTAATGGACTGGCTCTTGTTGTACTGCCCGCCCATGATCACCACGCTTTCGTGCTCCTGATCGATGAGGTAGTTGGCCAGCGGCAGGTAGTTGGTAATGATCTGTACCGGCTTGCCGCACATTTCGCGGCCCAGCAGGAAGGCGGTTGAACCACAGTTGATCACCACGCTTTCGCCAGGATTCACCAGCTGGGAGGCGGCCCGGGCAATACGCACTTTCTCGTCGTGATTCTGCGCCTGATGGATATTCATCGGAGACCAGCGCGGGCGCTGTTGGCTGATGGCTTCGGCACCGTTACGGACTTTCTTCAGCTTCCCGCTCTCATCAAGTTTATTGATATCCCGGCGCGCGGTGGCAGGGGAAACGCCCAGCCGGGCAATCACCTGTTCCACGGTGACAAACCCCGTTTGCGCCAGGAGTTCCAGTAAAATTTGATGCCGCTGTGCTTCTGTCATGAGCTATTCCGAAATAAATTGATTTTAAAAGATGATATTTGAAATAGCCTGAAATTACTAAGTAAAAGATGGAACCGCCAGGCGCTGTGCCTGGCGGTAAGGGGGGCAATTACAGGAATGATTTGAACGGCAGATCTGGCTCAATGGTAAAGCAGTCGTCAAAACCGCGCGGGTAGTGGTACTCAAAATTGTCTTTATCCAGCGGCCAGGTAAACTTGCCGCCCACCTGCCAGATAAACGGCTTAAAGCCATACTTCAGACGATCTTTTTTCATCTCCCACAGCACGCGGATCTCCTGCGGATCGGCCTGGAAGTTGGACCAGATATCATGGTGGAACGGGATCACCACCTGGGTATTGAGCGCTTCTGCCATGCGCAGAATATCGGCGCTGGTCATCTTATCGGTGATGCCGCGCGGGTTCTCGCCATAGGATCCCAGCGCCACGTCGATATGATGCTCGTTGCCGTGTTTGGCATAGTAGTTGGAGTAGTGTGAGTCACCGCTGTGGTACAGCGTACCGCCCGGGGTTTTGAACAGATAGTTTACCGCACGCTCATCCATGCCATCCGGCAGTACACCGGCTGCCTTCTGGTCGGCCGGCAGGGTAATCAGGGCCGTGCGGTCAAACGCATCCAGCGCGTGGATCTCAATGTCTTTGACTTTCACCACGTCGCCCGGCTTCACCACAATGCAGCGCTCTTTCGGCACGCCCCAGCCCATCCAGATATCCACGCAGGTTTGCGGGCCAATAAAGGGCACGTCCGGTGCGCAGTTTTGCATGACGGCGGCGGCGACATTCACATCAATGTGATCGTTGTGATCGTGGGTCGCCAGTACGGCATCGATCTGACGAATGCCGAACGGATCGAGAACAAACGGCGTGGTGCGCAGGTTCGGCTGCAGCTTTTGCACCCCCGCCATACGCTGCATCTGATGCCCTTTCTTCATCAGCGGATTACCGTGGCTTTGCTTGCCGGTCCCGCACCAGAAATCGACACAGACATTGGCACCGCCCTGGGATTTCAACCAGATCCCGGTACAGCCCAGCCACCACATGGCAAAGGTACCAGGCGCGACCTGCTCTTGTTCAATCTCTTCATTCAGCCAGGTTCCCCATTCCGGGAAGGTGCTGAGGATCCATGATTCGCGGGTGATAGTGTTCACTTTACTCATTGCCAGACTCCCTCTTCTTCTCACAAGTAATCAATTGATGATTCAATATGATTTATATTGTCACCAATAAATCAGCATTGCAACGCGCATTTTGCAGCATATTCTCGCCTGTGAGGCACTCTCCTGATACGTAAAGCACCTCTTCCCATGTTTTGTTTTCTGTCAAATGATTGAAATATAAGATTATATAAAGAAGTATTGAATTGAAATGAATGTCATTACTGTATGAGGGGAAATAATTTGCGTGATGCGTCACAAATAATCAAATGCAATCTTGTGGTGATTATTTGTGATTACTAGAGTGGGGGCCTGTTGTACGTGCATTACGCAGCGTACTGCCTTTATCGGAGAGTGTTATGGAGATCCTCTACAGCGTCTTTACCGTCTTTTTTAATCAGGTAATGACCAATGCCCCGCTGCTGCTGGGTATCGTGACGTGTCTTGGCTACATCCTGCTACGCAAGAGCGTCAGCGTCATTATCAAAGGCACCATCAAAACCATCATCGGTTTTATGCTCCTCCAGGCGGGGTCCGGCATTTTAACCAGCACCTTTAAACCCGTCGTCGCCAAAATGTCTGAGGTTTACGGCATTAACGGCGCTATATCAGACACCTATGCGTCAATGATGGCCACCATCGAACGGATGGGCGACGCCTATAGCTGGGTGGGATATGCCGTGCTGTTGGCGCTGGCGCTGAACATTATTTATGTCCTGCTGCGCCGGATTACGGGCATTCGTACCATCATGCTGACCGGCCATATCATGTTCCAGCAGGCCGGGCTGATTGCCGTCTTCTTCTACATCGTCGGCTACCCCATGTGGACCACCATCATCTGCACCGCAGTGCTGGTGTCGCTCTACTGGGGCATCACCTCCAACATGATGTTCAAGCCAACCCAGGACGTGACCGACGGCTGCGGTTTCTCTATCGGCCACCAGCAGCAGTTCGCCTCCTGGATCGCCTATAAAGTTGCGCCTTATCTCGGCAAGAAAGAGGAGAGCGTGGAGGATCTCAAGCTGCCGGGCTGGCTCAATATTTTCCACGACAATATCGTCTCGACGGCGATTGTGATGACCATCTTCTTCGGCGCAATCCTGCTCTCGTTTGGGATTGACGTTGTCCAGGCTATGGCGGGTAAAACCCACTGGACCATCTACATCCTGCAAACCGGTTTCTCCTTCGCGGTGGCGATTTTCATTATTACCCAGGGCGTGCGCATGTTCGTGGCCGAGCTGTCCGAAGCCTTCAACGGCATCTCGCAGCGCCTGATCCCCGGTGCGGTTCTGGCGATCGACTGCGCGGCTATCTACAGCTTTGCGCCAAACGCGGTGGTCTGGGGCTTTATGTGGGGCACCATCGGCCAGCTGATTGCGGTTGGCATTCTTGTCGGGTTCGGCTCCTCCATCCTCATCATTCCTGGCTTTATCCCGATGTTCTTCTCCAACGCCACCATTGGCGTCTTTGCCAACCACTTTGGCGGCTGGCGCGCGGCGCTCAAGATCTGTCTGGTGATGGGGATGATTGAAATCTTCGGCTGCGTGTGGGCGGTCAAGCTCACCGGCATGAGCGCCTGGATGGGCATGGCCGACTGGTCAATTCTGGCGCCGCCAATGATGCAGGGCTTCGCCTCCCTCGGCATTGTCTTTATGGCCGTCATTATTTTTATTGCCCTGGCGTATATGTTCTTCGCTGGCCGTTCGCTGCGGGCGGAAGAAGATGCAGAAAAACAAACAGCAGAAGTTTCTGCTCACTAAGGAGTTTTGACTATGACCGTACGTATTCTGGCTGTATGTGGCAACGGACAAGGAAGCTCCATGATCATGAAAATGAAAGTGGACCAGTTTTTAACCCAGTCAAATATTGACCACACGGTGAACAGCTGCGCGGTGGGTGAATACAAAAGTGAACTGAACGGCGCGGACATCATCATCGCCTCGACCCATATCGCCGGGGAAATTAGCGTGACAGGCAATAAATATGTGGTGGGCGTACGCAACATGCTGTCGCCTGCGGATTTTGGCCCAAAACTGCTGGACGTGATCAAAGAACACTTCCCGCAAGACGTGAAGTAAGGAGGCCCTATGAAACTCCGTGATTCACTGGCAGAAAACCACTCCATCCTGTTACAGGCCGAAGCCAGCACCTGGCAGGAAGCGGTAAAGCTGAGCGTTGATTTACTGGTTAAGGCTGACATTGTTGAGCCGCGCTACTACCAGGCCATTCTCGATGGCGTGGAGCAGTTTGGTCCGTACTTTGTGATTGCGCCGGGTTTGGCAATGCCGCATGGCCGCCCTGAGGAGGGGGTCAAAAAAACCGGCTTCGCCCTGGTCACCCTGAAAACGCCGCTGGCGTTTAACCACGAAGATAACGATCCGGTCGATATCCTCATCACTATGGCGGCCGTTGATGCCAACACCCACCAGGAGGTGGGCATCATGCAGATCGTCAATCTGTTTGAAGATGAAGCCAATTTCGACCGTTTACGCGCCTGCCGTACCGAGCAGGACGTGCTGGATTTAATCGATAACGCCACTGCGGCGGCAGTCTGAGAGGGAACTGAAATGTCATTACCAATGTTGCAGGTCGCGCTGGATAACCAAACTCTGGCCCACGCTTACGAAACCACGCGTCTGATTGCCGAAGAGGTGGACATCATCGAAGTGGGCACCATTTTGTGCGTGGGAGAGGGCGTTCGCGCCGTGCGCGATCTGAAAGCGCTCTATCCGCACAAAATTGTGCTGGCAGATGCCAAGATCGCCGATGCGGGCAAAATCCTGTCGCGGATGTGCTTCGAAGCCAACGCCGACTGGGTAACGGTGATCTGCTGCGCGGATATCAACACCGCCAAAGGGGCGCTGGATGTCGCCAAAGAGTTTAACGGCGACGTGCAGATCGAACTCACCGGTTACTGGACCTGGAAGCAGGCGGAAGAGTGGCGAGAAGCCGGTATTCAGCAGGTGGTTTATCACCGCAGTCGCGATGCGCAGGCCGCAGGCGTCGCCTGGGGCGAGGCCGATATCACCGCGGTTAAACGTCTGGCGGAGATGGGCTTTAAGGTCACCGTCACCGGCGGCCTGGCGCTGGAGGATCTGCCGCTGTTCAAAGGTATCCCGATTCATGTCTTTATCGCCGGGCGCAGCATCCGTGATGCCGCTTCGCCGGTGGAAGCGGCGCGCCAGTTTAAACGTTCCATCGCCCAGCTGTGGGGATAAGGAGCGGCTATGTTAAGCAAGCAGGTGCCGCTTGGCATCTATGAAAAGGCACTTCCCGCCGGGGAGTGCTGGCTCGAGCGGCTGAAACTGGCCCAGTCTCTGGGTTTCGATTTCGTCGAAATGTCGGTGGATGAGACCGATATGCGCCTCTCCCGACTCGACTGGAGCCGCGAGCAGCGCCTGGCGCTGGTGAACGCGGTGGCTGAAACCGGCGTGCGCGTCCCCTCGATGTGCCTGAGCGCCCATCGTCGCTTTCCGCTCGGCAGTGAAGATGACGCCGCGCGCGCGCAGGGGCTGGCGATCATGCGTAAAGCGATTCGCTTTGCCCAGGACGTGGGGATCCGTGTCATCCAGCTGGCGGGCTATGACGTTTACTACCAGCAGGCCAACAACGAAACCCGGCGTCGCTTTCGCGAGGGGCTGAAAGAGAGCGTGGAGATGGCGAGCCGCGCCCAGGTCACGCTGGCGATGGAGATCATGGACTACCCGCTGATGAACTCTATCAGCAAGGCGCTGGGTTATGCTCACTACCTTAATAATCCGTGGTTCCAGCTCTATCCCGATATCGGCAACCTGTCCGCCTGGGATAACGATGTGCCCATGGAGCTGCAGGCGGGGATCGGCCATATCGTGGCGGTCCACGTCAAAGACACCCGGCCTGGCGTATTCAAAAATGTGCCTTTCGGCACGGGCGTAGTGGATTTCGAAGCCTGTTTCGCCACCCTCAGCCACAGCGGTTACTGCGGGCCTTACCTGATTGAGATGTGGAGTGAGACCGCAGAGGATCCGCTGCAAGAGGTGGCGAAAGCCCGGGACTGGGTGCTGGAGCGGATGGCGCGGGCCGGGCTGACGGGAGGCGAAAATGCAGCAGCTTAAACAGCAGGTGTTTGAGGCAAACATGGATTTGCCGCGTTACGGTCTGGTCACCTTCACCTGGGGAAACGTCAGCGCGATTGACCGGAGCCGCGGGCTGGTGGCGATCAAACCCAGCGGCGTGGCCTATGAGACCATGCGCATGGAAGACATGGTGGTGGTGGATCTCGACGGCAAGGTTATGGAGGGCCAGTGGCGACCTTCGTCCGATACCGCGACCCATCTGGCGCTGTACCGGCGTTACCCCTCCCTGGGCGGCGTAGTGCATACTCACTCCACCCATGCGACGGCCTGGGCGCAGGCGGGGCTGGCCATCCCGGCGCTGGGCACCACCCATGCAGACTACTTTTTTGGCGATATCCCCTGTACGCGGGCACTCACCGAAGAGGAGGTGCAGGGCGAGTACGAGCTCAATACCGGCAAGGTGATCGTGGAAACGCTGGGTGAGGGCGAACCGCTGCACACGCCGGGGATAGTGGTATATCAGCATGGCCCCTTCGCCTGGGGCAAAGATGCGCACGATGCCGTGCATAACGCCGTGGTAATGGAAGAGGTGGCGAGAATGGCGTGGATTGCCCGCGGTATTAACCCGCACCTGCAACCGATAGACCGCTATCTGATGAACAAGCACTTTATGCGCAAGCATGGTCCGAATGCCTATTACGGGCAAAAATAAAAAAAAGCCCCCGGGCATGGGGGCTAATTAAACTATGACAATATTTTCGTTGTTGGCTTTCCTGGTGCTAGCGTCAAAGCATTACCGATAGATATCTGCGCTGACGTGCATATTGCCGTTGCTGCCCGGTTCACGGGTGAGCATGACGTGATAGTAGCGGGCATCCCGCGCCTCGGCTTCTGCAGTAATAGCTTCTGTCGCTTCGCTTTCGGTAGCGAAGTTGTGGTTGATATAAATGACGCCCAGGCTTTGCACATCATCCATATTTCTGGCCTGTCGGCCGTCAACCTGAATCGCTGCTGTCGCGTTTGCACTAAGCAAAAGCGCAGCCAGAATGGCAAGGTTTATCTTTTTCATGATATGCGCTCCACGACAAACTACGGTGCGACGATAATCACTTCGGGTTTTGTCCTCAGAAGGGGTCTGATTAAAGTGTAACCCCTTATCTGGCGGGCATTGGCGACCATTTCTGATGCTGTTGTTCAAAAAAGCGCCGCGATCGCCTGTGAGCCATGGTAAATCACCCACTTAGACGAGCTTTGCGCTTTGTGCGAATTATTTGTGCAATCAGCTTGAGTTTCCAGGGGTGCGCAAGTATTATGACGCGTCAATTTTTCAGCCGACCTTTAACACGTTCCTTGCCTCCCCGGGCCTCGGCTGACCCAGACAGGAGGCTGAATAATCCGTAAGGAGCAATTCGATGCGTCATTACGAAATCGTTTTTATGGTCCATCCTGACCAGAGCGAACAGGTTCCGGGTATGATCGAGCGCTACACTGGTGCAATCACTGCAGCAGAAGGCACGATCCACCGTCTGGAAGACTGGGGCCGCCGTCAGCTGGCTTATCCGATCAACAAACTGCACAAAGCTCACTACGTTCTGCTGAACGTTGAAGCTCCGCAGGAAGCGATCGATGAGCTGGAAACTAACTTCCGCTTCAACGATGCCGTTATCCGCAGCATGGTTATGCGTACCAAAAACGCAGTGACCGAAGCATCTCCGATGGTTAAAGCGAAAGACGAGCGCCGTGAGCGTCGCGATGATTTCGCAAACGAAACCGCAGATGATTCTGATGCTGGGGATTCTGAAGAGTAATTTCTGATGACCAACCGTCTGGTGTTGTCCGGTACCGTGTGCAGGACCCCCCTTCGTAAGGTCAGCCCATCAGGAATTCCTCACTGCCAGTTCGTGCTTGAGCATCGTTCAGTGCAGGAGGAAGCCGGGTTTCACCGGCAGGCGTGGTGCCAAATGCCCGTTATTATTAGCGGACACGAAAACCAGGCCATTACTCACAGTATAACGGTCGGTAGCGCAGTAACCGTTCAGGGGTTCATTTCTTGCCACAAGGCAAAGAACGGTCTGAGCAAAATGGTTCTGCATGCCGAGCAGATTGATTTGATAGATTCTGGAGACTAGCCATATGGCACGTTATTTCCGTCGTCGCAAGTTCTGCCGTTTCACCGCGGAAGGCGTTCAAGAGATCGACTATAAAGATATCGCAACGCTGAAAAACTACATCACCGAAAGCGGTAAGATTGTCCCAAGCCGTATCACCGGTACTCGTGCAAAATACCAGCGTCAGCTGGCTCGCGCTATCAAACGCGCTCGCTACCTGTCCCTGCTGCCGTACACTGATCGTCATCAGTAATCGGGCACGGTCCATTAATACGACTTTAAGAGGATAAGGTAATGCAAGTTATTCTGCTTGATAAAGTAGCAAACCTGGGCAGCCTGGGTGATCAGGTAAACGTTAAAGCGGGCTACGCTCGTAACTTCCTGGTTCCACAGGGTAAAGCTGTTCCTGCTACCAAGAAAAACGTAGAGTTTTTCGAAGCACGTCGTGCTGAACTGGAAGCCAAACTGGCTGACGTTCTGGCGGCTGCTAACGCTCGCGCTGAGAAAATCAACGCACTGGGCACCGTTACTATCGCGTCTAAATCAGGCGACGAAGGTAAACTGTTCGGTTCCATCGGTACTCGCGACATCGCTGACGCTGTAACTGCAGCTGGCGTTGACGTAGCTAAGAGCGAAGTTCGTCTGCCGAACGGCGTTCTGCGTACCACCGGTGAGCACGAAGTAGACTTCCAGGTTCACAGCGAAGTCTTCGCTAAACTGGTTGTTAACGTTGTTGCTGAGTAAGTAATTACTCGTCACCACGTCGAAGCGCCGGCCTTGTGCCGGCGTTTTGCTTTTTAACGCGACCTGCCCCACCTTTTTACCTTGTATGGTAGCTATTCCTGCCGCGATCTCTGATAATAAAATGAAACGCCATTTTATCTTCGAGATTAGCTATGGACGCCGTTCTGCCCACGCCGATTTTTGCCCGTAAAAACATCGTTTTCGCCAGCGCGACGCTGTGCTGTTTGCTCTGGGGAAGCTCCTATCCCGCGATTAAAAGCGGATACGAACTCTTTCAGATCGCCACCAACGACATCTCGTCAAAAGTGGTCTTTGCGGGTTATCGCTTTGTGTTCGCCGGTCTGCTATTGCTGCTGTTAGCCCTTGCCCAGCGCAAGCCGATTGGTCGGCTCAGCCCACGGCAGTTTGGGCAGTTGACGGTACTCGGCCTGACGCAGACGGCTATCCAGTACACCTTCTTTTATATCGGTCTCGCTTACACCACGGGCGCCAAAGGGTCGATCATGAATGCGACCGCCACCTTCTTTAGCGTCATGCTGGCGCACTTCATCTATCAGAACGACAAAATCAGCTACAACAAAGCCCTCGGCTGTATCCTCGGTTTTGCCGGGGTGATGATCGTCAACTTCAATAGCGGCCTGCAGGACTTCCACTTTGTCTGGAACGGCGACGGGTTTGTGGTGCTGGCGGCGTTTATCCTCTCTGCCGCCACGCTGTACGGCAAACGCATCTCTCAGACGGTCGATCCGATGGTCATGACCGGCTGGCAGCTGGCGATAGGTGGGGTGATGCTGGTAGTGGGAGGCTATATCACCGGCGGTACGCTGGCAGTTCCCAGCGTCAAAGCGGCGGCCATCCTCGGTTATCTGACCCTGCTCTCTTCGGTGGCGTTCGCGCTGTGGAGTCTGCTGCTGAAGTACAACCGCGTCAGCATGATTGCCCCATTCAACTTCCTGGTGCCGGTGGCCGGCACCGTACTCTCTGCCATTTTCCTCGGCGAGAATATCCTCGAGATCAAATATGCCGTGGCGCTGGTACTGGTCTGCTCGGGGATCTGGTGGGTCAACAAAGAGAGTGGAAAACAGGCCCGGTAAGCATCAGGCTACCGGGCAACCTCCTATCTGGCGCGGATAAAGCTGCCGTCAGACTGACGGGTAAACAGCACCTGCTGGCCGTTGCCGCTGTCAATGGTCAGCCCTGTCACCACGCCGCTCGCATTCTGGCGGATCTGCACCATCTGACCGTTTTGCAAATTGCTCAACGGCTTGCCTGCGCCTTCAACCTGCGCCATCGCATAGACGTCGGTCGGTGGCAGGTTGTGATCGCGGAACAGCTGCGCCATCGTTTTGCCCGGCTCTACACGGTAGGAACGCCACTGCTGTTCGATACCTGGCACTGGCTGCGACTGCACGGGCGCGGCGGCCTGCTCCTGCGGTTGCTCCTCCTGAATCGGCTCCGGCTCGACCGGGGCGACCTGGCCCGGATCGTTTGACGGCGCGACCAGCTGCGTCTGCATCGGCTGTGCGTCTGGCTGCGGCTGGGTCTGCGAGCGGAAATCCAGTTCGGCATCCCGACGGACAGGCGCAGTCGTGCTGTCATCAGCGCCTGGCAGCAGAATACCAATAATCACCATCAGCGCACCGATGATAATACCTCTGCGGTGCAGGGGCGGCAGCGGGTCCATGATGCGAAAGTTGTCTGGCGCATGCCAGATTTTCGTCAGGGTAGGTTTTAATTCAAATGGCCCGGGCATGGCTTTCCTCCTGCTCCGCGTCTTTTTTCCTGTCCCGAGAAGTATAGTTTGCTAACTGCCTGATGAACATTGCAAAGCCGGCTTCCGTGACACACATTCGGGAAAAATCCAGATAGTCTCTATTGTTTCCGTTTCATCGCAATTTGTCATCTTTCCATAAGACAAAGTTTTACCGGATGGAAGGTGGCTGTTATGCTGCCCGCTACTTTAAATGTGATGGAAGGAAATCCCATGACCACCCCGACTTTTGACACAATCGAAGCGCAGGCAAGCTACGGTATTGGTTTGCAGGTAGGACAGCAGCTGAGCGAATCAGGTCTGCAGGGTCTGTTACCGGAAGCGCTGGTGGCGGGTATCGCCGATGCGCTGGAAGGTAAGCACCCGGCGGTTCCGGTTGATGTAGTTCACCGCGCGCTGCGCGAAATCCACGAGCGTGCTGACTCCGTGCGTCGCGCGCGTTTTGAAGAGATGGCAGCGGCAGGCGAGAAGTTCCTCGAAGAGAACCGTGAGCGTGAAGGCGTGAACAGCACCGAAACCGGCCTGCAGTTCCGCGTGATCAATCAGGGTGACGGCGCAATCCCGGCGCGTACCGACCACGTTCGCGTGCACTACACCGGTAAACTGATCGACGGCACCGTGTTCGACAGCTCCGTAGCCCGCGGCGAACCGGCTGAATTCCCGGTAAACGGCGTGATCCCAGGCTGGATCGAAGCCCTGACCCTGATGCCGGTTGGCTCCAAGTGGGAACTGACTATTCCTCAGAACCTGGCCTACGGCGAGCGCGGCGCTGGCGCGTCCATTCCGCCATTCAGCACCCTGGTCTTCGAAGTTGAGCTGCTGGAAATCCTGTAATTCCGCACGCTTTCCTCTCCCCGACGGGGGAGGGGAATTTAGTTAAAAAACCTATAGTTACGCGCTAATCAACAGATTATCTTGCAAATGGTCACAGTAAGTGTATTTTTGTGAGCTGTTTTGCGTTGCTTAAGTGATATGACACTCACTTTCAACATATTATTAACATAATATTTAAATCATAGTATTCATCCCGCCGATTCTTACCTAATATCGATGAGTCCTTAATCGGGCCGTCGCTTTTCGACGTAATAAAGGGCCAGAAGAGCCTAAACAACACAGGCAGTAACAACAGGAAAACATCACATGGTAGATCAGGTAAAAGTCGTTGCCGACGAAGAGGCACCGTCTGAACAGTCGCTACGGCGTAATCTCACAAACCGTCATATTCAGCTTATCGCCATCGGCGGCGCTATCGGCACCGGGCTGTTTATGGGGTCAGGCAAAACCATTAGTCTTGCCGGTCCGTCGATCATTTTTGTCTATATGATCATCGGCTTTATGCTCTTTTTCGTTATGCGAGCCATGGGCGAGCTGCTGCTCTCGAATCTCGAATACAAATCCTTCAGCGACTTTGCCTCCGACCTTCTCGGGCCGTGGGCGGGTTACTTCACCGGCTGGACCTACTGGTTCTGCTGGGTGGTTACCGGGATGGCTGACGTCGTCGCCATTACGGCGTATGCGCAGTTCTGGTTCCCCGGGCTGTCGGACTGGGTTGCCTCGCTGGCGGTGATTGTCCTGCTGCTGAGCCTTAACCTCGCCACCGTAAAAATGTTCGGTGAGATGGAGTTCTGGTTCGCGATGATCAAAATCGTCGCCATTGTCGGCCTGATTGTGGTCGGCCTGGTGATGGTCATGACTCACTTTACCTCCCCGAGCGGCGTTGAGGCCTCGTTCTCCCATCTGTGGAATGACGGCGGCTGGTTCCCGAAAGGGCTGAGCGGATTCTTTGCCGGCTTCCAGATTGCGGTCTTCGCCTTCGTGGGGATTGAGCTGGTAGGTACGACAGCTGCTGAAACCAAAGATCCTGAGAAGTCTCTGCCGCGGGCGATTAACTCGATTCCCGTGCGTATCATCATGTTCTACGTCTTCGCGCTGATCGTGATTATGTCGGTCACGCCGTGGAGTTCCGTTGTCCCAACCAAGAGCCCGTTCGTTGAGCTGTTCGTGCTGGTGGGTCTGCCGGCAGCGGCGAGCCTGATTAATTTCGTGGTGCTGACCTCCGCGGCCTCGTCGGCTAACAGCGGCGTGTTCTCCACCAGCCGTATGCTGTTCGGTCTGGCGCAGGAAGGCGTGGCGCCGAGCGCGTTCGCCAAGCTGTCAAAGCGTGCGGTACCGGCAAAAGGGCTGACCTTCTCCTGTATCTGCCTGCTGGGCGGCGTGGTGATGCTCTATGTGAACCCAAGCGTGATTGGCGCGTTCACCATGATCACCACGGTGTCGGCGATCCTGTTCATGTTCGTCTGGACCATCATCCTGTGCTCGTACCTGGTGTACCGCAAGCAGCGTCCGCACCTGCATGAAAAATCCATCTACAAGATGCCGTGGGGCTTGCTGATGTGCTGGGTCTGCATGGCGTTCTTCGTGTTTGTGCTGGTACTGCTAACGCTGGAAGAGGATACCCGTCAGGCGCTGATCGTCACGCCGCTGTGGTTTATCGCGCTGGGGCTGGGCTGGCTGTTTATCGGTAAGAAAAGAATGGCAGGCGTAAGATAAAAGCAAAACGGCAACTTCGGTTGCCGTTTTTTATGTGTTCCCCCTCTCCCTGTGGGTGAGGGCATCAGGCCGCAGCGCCTTTGTTATTCCCCGGCCAGCGCCCGTGGGAACAGCACGTTATTCTCGAGGCTGATGTGCTCCATTAGATCGTCGATCATCTCGTTAATCCCGTTATACATCGCGCGCCAGGTGGTGCAGGCATCCGCAGGCGGGGTCACGTTATTGGTGATGTGCTTGATCACCTCGACCAGTTCACCGGCGTCGTCATGCTCGCTTTCCATCACGCTGATGGGCCCCATCGCCTGGCTACCCATCCCCTGTTTAATCATCGGGAACAGGATCTGCTCCTCTTTCATCATGTGGCTGGACAGCTCTTCGTGCAGCATGGTCAGGTTCTTCGCGAGGCCGCGCGGGACAGAGGCTTTCTCCGCATGAACGCGCTCAACCTTGGTCGCCTGCAGGATCAGTTCCGGCAGCTGTTCGCGGTGGCGGTCATGGTAACGGACGATGATGTGATTGATGATTTCGCCCAGCGCTACGCTGCGCCAGTCTTTTTCCAGCGGCTGCTCAGCCAGTTTCGCCAGTTCTGCTTCGATGAGGTCCAGATCCAGTTCCTTACGCGATGCCGCCCGCGCCAGGGTTTGCTTACCGCCGCAGCAGTAATCCATATCGTATTTACGAAACAGCGCGGAAGCGCGTGGGATGGAGAGCGCCAGCTCGCCTAAAGGTTGGTCGCGGAAGGCCATGGTCGTTACCTCATCGTTATTTGATAAGATGTATTTTAAATGCATCTTTAAGGCGAGGATATAACCCTTTAGGAGCAGAGGGTAAAAAGGCGGGCGATTCTAAAAACTTTCTTATGTTTTAACTTGCTGAAAGGATTTAAATATTTCCGAAAAACAGGGTGGTTAGACCACGAAACGTTAAATAACACGCCTGCTTTGCCGATATGTCCTCAACAGACAATGTCCTGCACATAAGGTTAAGAATGTTTAAACGGATTAAAGTAATCACCCTGTTAGTCTCGGTACTGCTGGTGCTCGGGCTGATGCAAATCATCGCCGCGACGGTTTTTATCAATGCCCTGAACAACGATAAGGACAATTTCACTGTTTCCCAGCTGTCCAGCCAGAACGTGGCAGAGTTTACCGACGCGTGGATCAGCCTGAACCAGGCGCGCGTTACCCTTAACCGCGGCATGCTCCGTCTGCAAAGCAGCACGGCGACCGAGATCAACGGCACGCAGCTGGGTGAGCTGGTCACCGCCGGGAAAGCCCTGCTTACCGAAGCCCAGGGGCATTACGACAAATATTATGCCCTGCCGGAAACCCCGGGCCTGGATGAGAAGCTGGCCGATCGGCTGGAAGAGCAGTACCGCGCTTACCACTCCACGCTGACGAAAATGAACGAGCTGTTGGCCGAGGGCAAGCTGGACGACATGTTCAAGCAGAATGCCGAGAAGAAGCAGGTGGCGATGCAGGCGGTGTACCGCGAATGGCGTGAAGCGCAGGCGAAGCTGACCAGCGCGGGCATCACCGATAACGAGAACGACTACCAGCGTATCCTGTGGATCCTGTCGGCCATTATGGTGATTGTAGTGGCGGTGATTGTCGCCAGCTGGATCGCTATGCGCAACGTGCTGCTGAAGCCGCTGCATGAGGTGATTGCACATATTCGCGCCATCGCCGCTGGCGACCTGACGCAGCCGATCGATGCCCAGGGTCAGAATGAAATGGCGCTGCTGGCGCATAACGTTCACGAGATGCAAAAGGCGCTGGCCAACACCGTGGGCGTGGTGCGTGATGGGGCGGATACTATTTTCACCGGCGCCGGTGAAATCTCTGCAGGCAGTAACGACCTCTCTTCCCGTACCGAGCAGCAGGCGGCCTCCCTGGAAGAGACCGCGGCCAGCATGGAGCAGTTAACCGCGACCGTGAAGCAGAACGCCGATAACGCCCGTCAGGCGTCACGTCTGGCGCTGGACGCTTCTTCTACGGCGAAGAAAGGCGGCAATGTGGTCGAAGGCGTGGTGCGCACCATGGACGAAATCGCCACCAGCTCCAGCAAGATTGCCCAGATCACCAACGTGATCGATGGCATCGCCTTCCAGACCAACATTCTGGCGCTGAACGCGGCGGTAGAAGCGGCGCGTGCTGGTGAACAGGGCCGCGGATTTGCGGTGGTAGCAGGGGAAGTTCGTACTCTGGCCCAGCGCAGCGCTCAGGCCGCGAAAGAGATCAAAGGCCTGATTGACGACTCTGGCGCGCGCGTCAGTGCGGGTTCCGCACTGGTGAATGAAGCCGGGGCGACGATGGCGGAAATCGTCAGCGCCGTCACCCGCGTGACTGACATCATGGGCGAAATCGCTTCCGCCTCGGATGAGCAGAGCCGCGGTATTGACCAGGTAGGTCAGGCGGTGGCCGAAATGGATCGTGTGACCCAGCAGAACGCCTCGCTGGTTGAGGAGTCTGCAGCGGCGGCGGCGGCGCTGGAAGAGCAGGCGGCGCGTCTGAACGAGGCGGTGGCGGTATTTAAGATTGTTCACGGCCAGGCAGCTAAAGCGGCACCCGTGAAAACCTATACCGCAAAAGCGAAACCGGTGCTGGCCACGACGGACGCTAACTGGGAAACCTTCTAAAACCTGCCGGGTGGCGGCTTCGCCTTACCCGGCCTACGGAACTACGAAACCGGCACTACTGCCGGTTTTTCCGGCTTCGCGCTCACTGCAATCACCACTCCCACCACCAGCAACACAATCCCCGTGCCGGTTAACAGCGGCGGCAGGCTCTGGCGCATCAGGAAGGTATACAGCAACCCGGCCAGGGTTTCGAAAACGATCAGCGGCCCTAAGATCACCGTCGGCAATTTCTGGCTGGCGACGTTCCAGCACAGGGCACCCACCCAGGAGCAACAGACGGCAATCGCCACCATCAGCCCGAGGAACACCCAGGGGCGCGGCCCCAGCGGCAGGGCGAAGTCCGGCTGCTGCACGTTCAGCCAGGCGCAGGCGGCGAGATAGCCCAGCAGCGACACCGGGAGCGTCACCAGCGCCTGGGCGGTGGCCCACATCATCGGATGTTTATCCGGATTCTCCCGCAGCCAGCGGGCATTACGCAGGGCATACCACGCCCAGCAGACCACCGATACCGACGCCAGCAGGATCCCCGAGACATAGCGCCAGCCGCTGCCCCCGGCCACGCCGTGCCGCAGCTCGGCAATGTTGACGCAGGCCAGCCCCAGCGCAATCGCCACCAGGCCGGGCACCATCTTCGACCACGCCAGTTTGCCGTCGCGCTGGCTGTACAGCAGATTGGCGAACACCGGGATCACCACCGGCAGCGTGCCGATGATCATCGTTGAGACGGGGGCCCCGGTACGCTGAATGGCGCTGGCGAGGCAAACGTAATAGATGAGGTTGCCCATCATGGTTAGCGCCAGCGCGGTCAGCCAGTCGCGGCCGGTAAGCTGGCGCAACCGCCCGCGGCCGAGCCAGGCGATCGGCAGGGCAATAAGCCCCAGCGCCAGATAGCGCCCCATCGACTGCAATGCCGCCGGGTACTCCGGCACAATCAACGGGCCGACAAAAATCAGACCCCACATTAACCCTGCAAGCAGGGCATACAACACGCCGCTAACCATTTTTCTATCCATCTTTGCTGAACCTGCTGGCAGTGTAGAAAGGCAAAAGGGGAACGTATTGTATGAGATTGCGCATTAGCGCTTCGCGACCTGTTTCTGGTAGCGCACGGGGGTAATGCCATACCGACGCGTAAACGCCCGGGTCAGATGCGACTGATCGGTCAGGCCCGTCGCGGCCGCCACCTCTGCCGCCGGGAGTCCCTGGGTGAGAAAGGCTTTGGCGCGCCACAGGCGGATCGCCATCAGCATCTGATGGGGCGTGACGTGAAAATGGGCTTTGAACTGGCGCTGAAAATGGTACGGGCTGAGGGACACCACCTGCGCCAGCTCGTCGAGGGTCAGGGAGTGCATATAGTTGTCATGCAGATAGTCGCGCACGCGCTCGAAGCGATGCGCCCCTTCGTGCTGCACCGGGGCATGGCGCGCCAGCGGCTGGAAGGTATCAATCAGATCCAGCAGCAGGCCTTTTTGCGCCAGCGGATCGTCGGTGTGCCACAGGCCGTAGATTAGCTGACAGATCTGCTGCGAACGTCGCGGATCGTGCCGGGTCACGTCGCTGAACCACCAGTGGCGAATACCTGTGACCTCTTCCAGCAGATCCGGCTCGAGGTAGATCATCCGGTAACGCCAGCCGTCGGCGGTTTCGGCCTCGCCGGTATGCAGCTCGTCGGGATTCATGGTGACCACGGAATGGACGGGCGCAACGTACTGCGTCCCGCGATAGCGAAAGCGTTCGGCACCGGCTTCAATGGCACCGATTCCGAAGGCCTCGTGTGTATGCGGCTCAAAGGCGTAGCGTGAGATATGGGCGTGATACAGCTCCACGCCCGGCACCTGCGCCAGATGGCGAAAGCGCGCGCTATCTCTCTCATCAAAGAACTGTTCGGGTACGCCTTGCACGGTGAGCCTCCTCGCGGGTCAGATTTCATTATCAGAGATGACCCGCGGGGATGCCACAATAATTAACCAGCTTTTAACAATTACAGAATGCCTTTCACGCTCTCGGCCAGGGAGGTCGTCGGGCGACCCAGCAGCGCGCTCAGGGTACGGCTGTCATCAAACAGACCGCCCTTCGAGGCCCCCACGTCGGAGTCGGCCAGCATATCGGCCAGACCCGCCGGTAAGCCCACGCCCTTCAGCGCGGCGGCAAAATCGGCTTCGCTCAGGTGCTGGTAGGCCACGTTTTTCCCGCTCTGGCGGCTCAGTTCGGCAGCCAGCTCGCTTAAGGTCCACGCCTGGTCGCCCGCCAGCTCATACACTTTCCCGGCATGACCCTCTTCGCTGATAACGCGGGCCGCGGCGGCGGCATAGTCGGCGCGAGTCGCAGAGGCGATTTTGCCTTCACCCGCAGAGCCGATGAACACCCCGTGCTCCAGAGCCGGCGGGGCGCTGGCGAGGTAGTTTTCGGTATACCAGCCGTTACGCAGCAGGGCGTAAGGAATGCCGGATTCTGCCAGCGCTTTTTCGGTGGCGACGTGCTCCACGTGCAGCCCCAGCGGTGAGGTGTCGGCATGCAGCAGGCTGGTGTAGGCGATAAATTTCACCCCCGCCGCCTTCGCCGCGTTAATCACGTTCTGATGCTGCGGCGCGCGCTGGCCCACTTCGCTGGAGGAGATCAGCAGCAGTTTATCCACGCCCGCGAGTGCAGCGGTGAAGGCGGCCTGGTCGGTGTAATCGGCCTGACGGACGGTCACGCCCTGCTGGCTCAGCGCGTCGGCCTTCGCCGGGTTACGCACAATGGCGACCAGCTGGCTGGCCGGAACGGTTTTCAGGAGCTGTTCAATAACGAGTTGGCCAAGCTGGCCGGTAGCGCCGGTAATCGCGATCATGATGAATATCCTTCGTCTTGTGTGAATGTTGTGGCACACTATCACTCAAACTAACTTTTAGTAAGTACGTACAAAAAGGTAAGTATCAAATGACCAATCCAACCCTCAGCGAGCAACTGCGCGACGGTAATCTCTTTGCCGAGCAGTGCCCTTCCCGGGATGTGCTCAAGCATGTAACCAGCCGCTGGGGCGTGCTGATCCTGGTGGCGTTGCGTCAGGGAACGCATCGCTTTAGCGATCTGCGGCGCAAGATGGGCGGGGTGAGCGAGAAGATGCTGGCCCAGTCGCTGCAGGCGCTGGAGCAGGATGGTTTTATCAATCGCGTGTCATATCCGGTGGTGCCCCCGCACGTGGAGTACAGCCTGACGCCGCTGGGGGAAGAGGTGAGCGAAAAGGTGGCGGCGCTGGCCGACTGGATCGAGCTGAATTTACCGCAGGTGATGAGTCACCGCGTGGAACGTGCTGCCTGATTGCCTGGCTGACGGTTTTGTAGGCCCGGCAAGCGAAGCGCCGCCGGGCACTGCGCGGTCTGATTGCCGGGTGGCGGCTGCGCCTTACCCGGCCTACAAAAACCGCACTTGCTGCTATTTGCTCAAATCTAATTGATAAATCGCGAATCCGATCTCATCGGTCTCAACCTGCTGCATCGGATACTGCGCTTTCTCTTTAATAAACGCCGCCGCTTTCTCGGATGGTGCCGTCTCAAAGCGCACATCGAGCTTCACGTCGCTGTGGATCGGCGCCAGACGCCAGTTGTTATCCGCTGCCGGGTGGATTTCGCCTGCTTTTTTCGACTGCTCTCCGATCCACGCTGCCAGCACCGAGCGGTTCTCGTCCGGTGAGGCGAAGGCGATATGGCTGTCGCCGGTCCCGGCAAACTTGCCGCCGTAGGCGCGGTAGTTATTGGTTGCCACCAGGAAGGTCGCTTTTGGATCAATCGGCTTGCCGTTGAAGGTCAGGTTCTTGATACGCTCCGCCTGAGCATTCACCACCTGGCACTCGCCGTCATATTTCGCTGGCTGAGAGACATCAATCTGGTACTCCACGCCGTCGATCACGTCGAAGTTATAGGTGCGGAACCCGTCCCAGTTAATCAGCGACTGCGGTTTAGTGCTGTTGACATCGATCTGATTGAACTGTCCGGCCGAGCACTCCAGCCACTCCTTCACCTCCTGACCGCTGGCTTTGACCACCACCAGGGTGTTCGGATAGAGATAGAGGTCGGCGGCGTTACGGAAGGTCAGCTGGCCTTTCTCTACTTCGACATAGCTGGCCGGATCGTTCTTGCGTCCGCCCACCTTAAACGGCGCGGCGGCGGAAAGTACCGGCAGTTTCGCCAGGTCCGGATCGCCCTGAATATAGCGCTCCACGTAGGCTTTCTGCGCCAGGTTCACCACCTGCACGGTGGGATCGTCCTGCACCAGCGACAGGTAGCTGTACATATTGTCGGAAGACTTGCCGATCGGTTTGCTGACAAACTCGCGGGTGGCGTCGTGATCGTGCTTCAGCACCTCGACGATCTTTTTATCCTCGCCAACCAGCGCTTTTTTGGCCGCCAGATCGTAAATCGGCCGCGCTTCGGCCTTCGACTCGGTCACCTGCCATTTGCCGCCGTCATTATTCAGCACCAGATCCACCACCCCGAGGTGATCGCCCCACATGCCCGGCATCACCGCCGGCACGCCGTTCAGCGTCCCTTTGGCAATGTCCGCCCCTTTGATGCTGGCGAAATCTTTGCCCGGGAATACCGCGTGGGCGTGACCGAAGAGAATGGCGTCGACGCCTTTCACTTCGCTGAGGTAGTAGACCGAGTTTTCCGCCATCGCCTGATACGGATCGGCAGAGAGGCCGGAGTGGGCCACTACTACTACCAGATCGGCGCCTTTCTCGCGCATCTCCGGCACATACTTGCGGGCGGTTTCGGTAATGTCGTTGACCATCACTTTGCCGCTCAGGTTGGCCTTATCCCAGGTCATGATCTGCGGCGGTACAAAGCCGATATAGCCAATCTTCAGGGTCTGCGATTTGCCGTCCTGATCTGTCACGGTGGTCTCTTTGATCAGATAAGGGGTAAAAAGCGGCTTATTGGTCTTAACGTCGATGATATTGGCGTTAACGTACGGGAATTTGGCCCCGGACAGCGCCATGTGCAGATAATCCAGGCCATAATTAAACTCGTGGTTACCGAGGTTGCCCACCGCGTAATCGAGGGTGTTCAGCGCTTTGTAAACCGGGTGGATATCGCCCTTTTTCAGACCTTTCGCCGCCATGTAATCCCCAAGCGGACTACCCTGAATTAAGTCCCCGTTATCGACCAGCACGCTGTTTTTCACTTCGCTACGGGCGGCATTAATCAGGCTGGCGGTGCGCACCAGGCCAAACTTTTCCGTCGGCGCATCTTTGTAGTAGTCGAAGTCCATCATATTGCTGTGCAGGTCGGTAGTTTCCAGAATGCGGAGATCGACCGTCGCCGCCTGTACGCTCGCGGCAATCAGCGTCGCCAGGAGCGTTGCGCTAAACTTAATCATCAGAGGAGTCCTTTTTTTGAACCAGGCCACAAAAGAATATGTATCTATATTTTTTTGCTTACAGAATTGTGAATCCTGCCAGAAAAAAGTGCCCTGAAACCGGAATTGCTTCACAGATAGCGGATTTATTCACAATGCGATATAAATAAAACAAAGAGTTAAACCCACTGTGTTAACAAAGAGGTGGAGAATGTTAGATAAAATTTGTCAGCTCGCACGGGATGCGGGCGATGCCATCATGCAGGTCTATGATGGCAAGATCCCGATGGACGTGATCCAAAAAATCGATGACTCACCGGTGACCGCCGCCGATCTCGCGGCGCACGGGGTGATCCTCCAGGGCTTGCAGGCCCTGACGCCCGATATTCCTGTGCTGTCAGAAGAAGATCCTCAGCCCTGGGACGAACGCCAGCACTGGCAGCGTTACTGGCTGGTTGATCCCCTGGACGGCACCAAGGAGTTCATCAAACGTAATGGTGAGTTCACCGTCAATATTGCCCTGATTGAGAAAGGCAAAGCGGTGCTGGGTGTGGTCTATGCCCCGGTGTTGAAGGTGATGTACAGCGCCGCCGACGGCAAAGCGTGGAAAGAGGAGTGCGGCGTGCGTAAGCAGATTCAGGTGCGTGACGCCCGGCCACCGCTGGTGGTGATCAGCCGCTCGCATTCGGATAATGAACTGCAGGAGTATCTGCATCAGCTGGGTGAGCATCAGACGACGTCGATTGGCTCCTCGCTGAAATTCTGCCTGGTGGCGGAAGGGCAGGCGCAGCTCTATCCCCGCTTCGGGCCAACCAACGTCTGGGATACGGCGGCAGGTCACGCCGTTGCCGCCGCCGCGGGTGCGCATGTTCACGACTGGCAGGGCAAGCCGCTCGACTATACCCCGCGTGAATCATTCCTTAATCCCGGCTTCCGGGTCTCGCTTTACTGACCGAGCAGCTTATGCAGCAGGGCAACTACCTGCTGCACCTCTTCCTGGGTCAGGGCTCCATCTTTCGCCCACTGAACGCGGCCCTCTTTATCCAGTACGGCCGCCGCTGAACTCTCTTCTTCCAGCTGCCACGCGCCGCGTGCCGTACCGTTACTGTCGACCACGATCTGCGACCACGGATAGAGCTTTTTATTGCTCTCCAGGCTGCTGCGCACAAACATGCCCGAGCCCGGGATCGCATCGTCGGTGTTGACGATGGTAGTGGTCTGGTAGCTATCTTTTGGTAAATGTGCCGACTTGATCGCTTCAATCAAGGTTGCGTTTTTCTCTTTTGCCGACGAGCGGCCGGCAATATGTAGCACAACTCGCACTTTGCCTGGGAGCTGCGCGCTATTCCATTTTTTGTAGCTAAACTCATTATTGTCGAGGATCAATTCTCCCCGGTCGGCAATGCCCACCGGCGGCACACGTTGTCCCTTCTCGAAATTATGTGCAGAAGCCATCAGTGGCAGCAACAGGCAGGCGGTTGCCAGGATGTTACGTAGGGTCATGGTGTTTCCTTATTTTTTTTGGCAGGTGATCCGACCACTTGGTCATACGTTTTAATCATAAGTGCGATCGCGGCGCTTTACCCGCAATCCCGGTGCCAGAGTGAGGGGGAACGCACATATCTGCACAAAAACGAAGGCTTATACTGCCCGAAAGTTACGATTGCAAAGAATATTCTGATTATTTGTCATCAAAAGGTAAATAAACTTATGCAGACTGGGTATCGCAGTTTTTCTGGACTATAGTCATTGGGCAATAAATTTGCGCTCCAGAGAGTCGGCCCGATTGTGGCGCCGCAAGAGCGTATGATTCGCAGGAGATAATAGAATGAAAATTTTCCAACGCTACAATCCGCTTCAGGTGGCGAAATACGTAAAAATCCTGTTCCGTGGACGGTTGTATATCAAGGATGTTGGCGCTTTTGAATTTGATAAGGGCAAAATCCTTGTCCCAAAAGTGAAGGATAAACAGCACTTTTCTGTGATGTCCGAAGTCAACCGTCAGGTTATGCGTCTGCAAACTGAGATGGCTTAACCAACGTGCTATGCAGTAAAAAAAACGGCTCCCGAGGGAGCCGTTGATGTTTCTGGCTTAGGCCGAGACGTTCTCTTCGGCATCCGGCAGTTTCGGCACCAGCACGGTCGGTTTGTTGTCGATGCGCGTTACCAGCAGCTGGTCGATGCGGTAGTTGTCGATATCCACCACTTCGAACTTGTAGCCCGAGAACTTCACCGAGTCGGTGCGTTTCGGGATCTTACGCAGCATAAACATCATAAAGCCGCCGATGGTCTCGTAGTTGCCAGACTGTGGGAACTCGTCGATATCCAGCACGCGCATCACGTCGTCAATCGGCGTGCCGCCGTCCACCAGCCATGAGTTCTCATCGCGCGCCACAATCTGCTCTTCCAGACCCTGGCCCACCAGATCGCCCATCAGCGTAGTCATCACGTCATTGAGGGTGATGATCCCCACCACCAGCGCGTATTCGTTCATGATCACCGCGAAGTCTTCTCCGGCGGTTTTGAAGCTTTCCAGCGCTTCGGAGAGCGTCAGGGTGTCCGGGACGATCAGCGTATTGCGGATCTGCACGCCGCTGTTCAGGGCCAGGCTCTGGTTCGCCAGCACGCGGTTCAGCAGGTCTTTGGAGTCCACATAGCCGATGATGTGGTCGATATCTTCATTACAGACCAGGAACTTGGAGTGCGGATGTTCCGCCACCTTGTTCTTCAGGCTCTGCTCGTCTTCGTGCAGATCGAACCAGATCACGTTCTCGCGGCCGGTCATTGACGACGGTACGGTACGCGACTCCAGCTCAAACACGTTCTCGATCAGCTCATGCTCCTGCTTACGCAGCACCCCCGCCAGCGCTCCGGCTTCGAACACCGCGTAAACATCATCAGAGGTGATGTCGTCTTTACGCACCATCGGCAGCTTGAACAGGCGGAAAATGGTGTTCGCCAGGCCGTTAAAGAACCATACCAGCGGGCGGAACACGAACAGACAGAAGCGCATCGGGTTGATGATGCGCAAAGCCACGGCTTCGGGCGCAATCATACCGATGCGTTTCGGGGTCAAATCGGCAAACAGAATGAACAGACCGGTTACCAGCGAGAAGGAGAGGATAAAGCTCAGCTGCTCGGAGAGCTCAGGGGAGAAATACCGTGAGAAAACGCTATGAAAGACGGGAGAGAACGCGGCATCGCCGACAATACCGCCCAGGATGGCGACCGCATTAAGGCCAATTTGCACCACGGTGAAGAACATCCCCGGGTTTTCCTGCATTTTCAGCACACGTTGAGCGTTGATATCGCCATCATCGGCGAGAAGTTTAAGTTTAATTTTACGGGACGCGGCCAGGGAAATTTCTGAAATTGAGAAAAATGCACTGACGGCTATCAGACAAAGTATTACTAAAATACTGTTTAACATATCTTATCCGGCTTCTCGCCAGATCCTCGGAGGGAAGTTGGTCATACAGGGTTGTAGCGTTTATGAACACCGGTCCGAAGCGGTAGGCCGGTTATTTCAGCGGCTAGTATAGCGTAAATGTCTGTAAAGCCGCCAGAGATCACTTTTTGAGCCGATTCTGCCCATAAAGGGGCAGAACCGGTTTACTGTTATGCCAGCTGAGGCGGCAGGCAGACGCCGATGCCGCCGATGCCGCAGTAGCCGTACGGATTTTTATGCAGGTACTGCTGGTGGTCATCTTCCGCGTAGTAGAACGGCAGGGCGGTGGCGATCTCGGTGGTGACCTGACGATCGTCGTGCGCCTCGCGCATCGCCTGCTGGAAGCGCGTCAGGCTGTCGCGGGCGGCCGCGTCCTGTTCCGGGGTGAGCGGATAGATCGCCGAGCGGTACTGGGTGCCGTGGTCATTGCCCTGACGCATGCCCTGCGCCGGGTCGTGGTTTTCCCAGAACACCTGCAGCAGCTGTTCGTAGCTGATGACGTTCGGGTCATACACCACCCGCACCGCCTCGGCATGACCGGTCTGGCCGGAGCAGACTTCGCGGTAGGTTGGGTTAGGGGTATAACCGCCGGTGTAGCCCGCCGCGGTGCTGTAAACCCCCGGCAGCGGCCAGAACAGGCGCTCCACGCCCCAGAAGCAGCCCATCGCGAACAGGGCGATCTCCATCCCGTCGGGAACGTTGGTCATCGAGTGACCGTTCACGGCGTGCAGGGTGGCGACAGGCATAGGGGTGTTACGTCCCGGTAATGCGTCCGCCTGAGCAACCAGGTGCTTTTTATCGAATAAACTCACGGTGTGACCTCCGGACAGGTGATGTTTGGGTTAAGGTTGTCACGACGCGTTTAATTGAACACAATAAATGCGGTGAATGAGTCTAGATTTAAACATAAGAAATATTAGGGTGATTAACCATTTTTCAACCCGTGAATTGGGTTTTGGGCTTTATGCCGTGATCTGCTGCGGAGCGGCACTTCATCTGCTTCCAGGGGTGGAAACAAGGATATTCAGGAGAAAACGTGCCAAAAATCCGCCAGTTATGTTTAGTCAGTTTCTTGCTGACAAGCGGAGTCGCCGATGCGGCGAATGTTCGTTTGCAGGTCGAGGGGTTATCTGGCGCGCTGCAAAAAAACGTCCGCGCACAGCTCTCCACGATCCAGAGCGACGAAGTGACGCCAGACCGTCGCTTCCGTGCCCGCGTGGATGACGCCATCCGCGGCGGCTTAAAAGCGCTCGGCTATTACGAACCCACTATCGATTTTGAGTTGCGTCCACCTCCGGCCAAAGGGCGGCAGGTGCTGATTGCCCGCGTCAAGCCGGGCGAGCCGGTGCTGATCGGCGGCACGAACGTGGTGCTGCGTGGCGGCGCGCGCACCGACCGTGACTACCTTGATCTGCTGAATACGCGGCCAAAGAACGGCACCGTGCTTAATCACAGCGACTATGACGGCTTCAAAAAAGATCTCACTAAGGTGGCGCTGCGCAAAGGCTACTTCGACAGCCAGTTCAACAAAAGCCAGCTTGGCGTCTCTCTCGACCGGCATCAGGCGTTCTGGGACATCGATTACGACAGCGGGGAACGCTACCGCTTTGGCGACGTCACCTTTGAAGGCTCACAGATCCGCGACGAGTACCTGCAGAACCTGATCCCCTTTAAAGAGGGCGACTATTACCAGTCGAAAGATCTGGCCGAGCTTAACCGCCGCCTCTCTGCCACCGGCTGGTTTAACTCGGTAGTGGTGGCCCCGGAATTTGATAAGGCGCGCAAGACCAAAGTGTTGCCGCTGCACGGCGTAGTGTCGCCACGCACCGAGAACACCATTGAGACCGGGGTGGGCTACTCCACCGACGTCGGCCCGCGCGTGAAAGCAACGTGGAAAAAGCCGTGGATGAACTCCTACGGCCACAGCCTGACCACCAACGCCAGTATCTCCGCGCCCGAACAGCAGCTCGATTTCAGCTATAAAATGCCGCTGCTGAAAAACCCGCTTGAGCAGTATTACCTGGTGCAGGGCGGCTTTAAGCGCACCGATCTGAACGATACCGAAGCGGACTCCACAACCCTCGCCGTGTCGCGCTACTGGGACCTCTCCAGCGGCTGGCAGCGCGCCATTAACCTGCGCTGGAGCCTCGACCACTTTACCCAGGCCAACGTCACCAACACCACCATGCTGCTCTATCCGGGGGTGATGATCAGCCGGACCCGCTCTCGCGGCGGGCTGATGCCGACCTGGGGCGATTCCCAGCGCTATTCGGTGGACTACTCCAATACCGCCTGGGGCTCGGATGTCGACTTTGTGGTGGTGCAGGCGCAGAACGCCTGGATCCGCACCCTCTATGACCGGCATCGCTTCGTGATGCGCGGCAATCTGGGCTGGATTGAAACCGGCGACTTCGAAAAAGTGCCGCCGGATCTGCGCTTCTTCGCCGGGGGCGATCGCAGCATTCGTGGCTATAAATACAAATCCATCGCGCCAAAAGATGACGACGGCAAGCTGATCGGGGCCTCGAAGCTGGCCACCGGCTCGCTGGAGTATCAGTACAACGTCACCGGAAAATGGTGGGGCGCGACCTTTATCGACAGCGGGGAAGCGGTGAGCGATATCCGCCGCAGCGACTTTAAAACCGGCGCGGGTGTCGGGGTGCGCTGGGAGTCACCGGTCGGGCCGATCAAGCTCGATTTCGCCGTGCCGGTGGGTGATAAAGATGAACACGGTTTACAGTTTTACATCGGTCTGGGGCCTGAATTATGAGTTTATGGAAGAAAATCAGCCTCGGCGTTGTGCTATTTATCCTGCTGCTGCTGTCTGCGGTGGCCTTTCTGGTGGGCACCACCAGCGGGCTGCATCTGCTGTTTAAGGCGGCTAACCGCTGGGTGCCGGGGCTGGAGATTGGCCAGGTCACTGGTGGCTGGCGCGACCTGCATCTGAAAAACGTCCGCTATGACCAGCCGGGCGTGGCGGTCAACGCCGGGGATCTGCACCTGGCGGTGAAGCTCAGCTGTCTGCGCGACAGCAGCCTGTGCATCAACGATCTGTCGCTAAAAGATGTCTTCGTGACCATCGATTCGAAAAAAATGCCGAACTCGGAACAGGTCGCTGAAGAGGAGAGCGGGCCGCTGGATCTCTCCACGCCGTACCCGATTGCCCTGAGCCGGGTGGCGCTGAACAACGTCAACGTCAAAATCGACGACACTACCGTGTCGGTGATGGACTTCACCTCCGGCCTGCGCTGGCAGGAGAAGAACCTGACCCTGACCCCGACAGCCCTGCAGGGGCTGCTGATTGCCCTGCCGAAAGTGGCGGAGGTGGCGCAGGAAGAGATCGTCGAGCCTAAAATTCAGAACCCGCAGCCGGAAGAGAAGCCGCTGGGCGAAACGCTGAAAGATCTCTTCTCAAAACCGGTCCTGCCGGAGATGACCGACGTTCATCTGCCGCTCAACCTCAATATCGAAGAGTTTAAGGGTGAGCAGCTGCGCCTGACCGGTGATACCGATCTGACGGTCTTCAACATGCTGCTGAAGGTGAGCAGCATCGACGGCAACATGAAGCTCGACGCGCTGGATATCGACACCAACCAGGGGAGCGTCAACGCCACCGGCAACGCCCTGCTGCGGGATAACTGGCCGGTGGATATCACCCTCAACAGCAGCCTGAACATCGACCCGATCAAGGGCGAGAAGGTGAAGCTGAAGGTCGGCGGCGCCCTGCGCGAGCAGCTGGAGTTTGGCGTGAACCTCTCCGGCCCGGTGGATCTGGTGCTGCGCGGCCAGACCCGGCTTGCCGAGGCGGGCCTGCCGCTCAACCTGGAAGTGGTCAGCGAACAGCTCTACTGGCCATTTACCGGCGAGAAGCAGTACCAGGCCGATGACGTGAAGCTGAAGCTCACCGGCAAAATGACCGACTACACCCTGTCGTTCCGCACCGCGGTGAAAGGAGAGGGGCTACCGCCCGCGGGCATTACGCTGGATGCGAAGGGCAACGAGCAGCAGATCAACCTCGATAAGCTGACGGTCGCGGCGCTGGAGGGCAAAACCGAGCTGACGGCGCTGCTCGACTGGCAGAAGGCGATCAGCTGGCGTGGAGAACTGAAGCTCACCGGGATCAACACCGCCAAAGAGGTGCCGGACTGGCCCTCGAAGCTCGACGGGCTGATTAAAACCCGCGGCAGTCTGTACGGCGGTAGCTGGCAGATGGAGGTGCCGGAGCTGAAAATCACCGGCAACGTGAAGCAGAACAAGGTGGACGTAAAAGGTTCGCTGAAGGGTAACAGCTACCTGCAGTGGGTCATTCCGGGGCTGCACGTGGCGCTGGGCCGCAATACCGCCGACATCAAGGGCGAGCTGGGGGTAAAAGATCTCGATCTGGACGCCACCATCGACGCGCCGAATCTTGATAATGCCCTGCCGGGGCTGGGCGGAACGGCGAAAGGGCTGGTCAAAGTGCGCGGTACGGTCGAGGCCCCGCAGCTGCTGGCCGATATCACCGCCAACGGACTGCGCTGGCAGGAGCTCACCATTGCCCGCGTGCGGGTCGACGGCGACGTTAAATCCACCGATCAGATCGCCGGACACCTCAACCTGCGCGTCGATCGTATTTCGCAGCCGGGCGTGAACCTTAATCAGGTGACGCTGGAGGCCAAAGGCAGCGAGAAGCAGCACGACCTCCAGCTGCGCGTTCAGGGCGAGCCGGTTTCCGGCCAGCTGCACCTGGCGGGCAGTTTTGACCGCAAAGAGATGCGCTGGAAGGGCACCCTGGATAACACCCGCTTCGCCACCCCGGTGGGGCCGTGGTCGTTAACCCGCTCCATTGCCCTGGATTACCGCAACGCGGAGCAGAAGATCAGCATCGGGCCGCACTGCTGGACCAACCCGAACGCCGAGCTCTGCGTGCCGCAGACCGTTGACGCAGGTGCCGAAGGGCGGGCGGTGGTGAACCTCAACCGTTTCGACCTGGCGATGCTCAAGCCGTTTATGCCGGAGTCTACCCAGGCCAGCGGCGTGTTCAGCGGCAAGGCGGATGTCGCCTGGGATGCCACCAAACCGGGGCTGCCGCAGGGCAACGTCACGCTCTCCGGGCGCAACGTGAAGGTGACGCAGGTGGTGAACGACGCACCGCTGCCGCTGGCGTTCACCACCCTGAACCTCACCGCCGATCTGCATAACAACCGCGCCGAGCTGGGCTGGCTGATCCGCCTCGCCAACAACGGCCAGTTTGACGGCCAGATCCAGGTCACCGATCCGCAGGGTCAGCGCAACCTGGGCGGCAACGTCAATATCCGCAATCTCAACCTGGCGATGGCGAACGCCATTTTCTCCCGCGGCGAGAAGGCGGCAGGCATGTTGAATGCCAACCTGCGGCTGGCGGGTAACGCGCAGAGCCCGCAGCTGTTTGGTCAGATGCAGCTCAACGGGGTGGATATCGACGGCAACTTTATGCCGTTCGATATGCAGCCGAGCCAGCTGGCGATGAACTTCAACGGCATGAGCTCCACGCTGACCGGAACCGTGCGTACCCAGCAGGGACAGATCAACCTCAGCGGCGATGCCGACTGGAGCCAGCTCGATAACTGGCGCGCGCGGGTGGCGGCCAAGGGCAGCAAGGTGCGCATCACGGTACCGCCGATGGTGCGTCTGGACGTCTCGCCGGACGTGGTCTTTGAGGCCACGCCGCAGCTGTTCACCCTCGACGGTCGGGTTGATGTGCCGTGGGCGCGTATTGTGGTTCATGACCTGCCGGAGAGCGCGGTAGGCGTCTCCAGCGATGAGGTGATGCTCGACAAAAACCTGCAGCCGGAGGAGACCAAACGGGCCTCTATCCCGATCAACAGCAACCTGATTGTGCACGTGGGCAACAACGTGCGGCTGGATGCCTTTGGCCTGAAGGCGAGGCTGACCGGCGATCTGAAGGTCGCGCAGGATAAACAGGGGCTGGGCCTGAACGGGCAGATCACTATTCCGGAAGGGCGCTTCCACGCCTACGGCCAGGATCTGATCGTGCGTAAAGGCGAGCTGCTGTTCTCCGGTCCGCCGGATCAGCCGCTGCTGAACATCGAAGCGATTCGTAACCCGGAAGCCACCGAGAATGACGTGATCGCCGGGGTGCGCGTGACCGGCACCGCTGACGAACCGAAAGCGGAAATCTTCTCCGACCCGGCAATGTCCCAGCAGGAAGCGCTCTCATACCTGCTGCGTGGGCAAGGTCTGGACAGCAATCAGAGCGACAGTGCGGCGATGACCTCAATGTTAGTCGGCCTGGGGGTTGCACAAAGTGGTCAGGTTGTGGGTAAAATCGGGGAGACGTTTGGCGTAAGCAATCTGGCGCTGGACACCCAGGGGGTCGGTGACTCTTCCCAGGTGGTGGTCAGCGGCTATGTACTGCCGGGTCTGCAGGTGAAATATGGCGTGGGGATCTTTGACTCGCTGGCGACACTCACGTTACGCTATCGCCTGATGCCTAAGCTATATCTGGAAGCGGTGTCTGGCGTAGACCAGGCACTCGATTTGCTCTATCAGTTTGAGTTTTAGCAATGCGAATATTTGTTTACGGCAGTTTACGAACCAAGCAAGGCAACAGCCACTGGATGACCAACGCCCAGTTGCTGGGGGATTACAGTATCGAAAACTACCAGCTGTACAGCCTGGGCCACTATCCAGGCGCGGTTCCGGGGAACGGAGCAGTACAGGGGGAAGTTTATCGTATTGATAATGCCACGCTGGCCGAACTTGATGCCCTGCGCACCAAAGGCGGCGAATACGCTCGCCAGTTGATCCAGACACCCTACGGCAGTGCATGGATGTACGTGTACCAACGTTCGGTCGACGGCCTGAAGCTGATTGAAAGCGGTAACTGGTTAGACAGAGACCAGTACTGAGATAAACAACGCCACCCTCGGGTGGCGTTGTTTTTTTGACATCCGCGGACGGTTTTGTAGGCCGGGTAAGGCGTAGCCGCCACCCGGCAGCTGGCCGCACAGACAAAAAAAAAGCCCCGACAAGTCGGGGCTCTTAACGCAGAAAGAATTACTTCTTAGCGCGTTCGAAGGAGGCAATGATTTCAGCTTTCGCTGCTTCTGCATTGTCCCAGCCTTCCACTTTCACCCATTTGCCTTTCTCGAGATCTTTGTAGTGCTCGAAGAAGTGGGCGATCTGCGCTTTCAGCAGTTCTGGCAGGTCGTTCACATCTTTGATGTGATCGTACTCTTTGCTCAGCTTGGTGTGCGGTACCGCAACCAGTTTCGCATCTTCACCAGCTTCGTCGGTCATCTTCAGAACGCCAACCGGACGGCAGCGGATCACGGAGCCAGGCTGCAGTGGGTATGGCGTTGGAACCAGCACGTCTACCGGGTCACCGTCCAGAGACAGGGTGTGGTTGATGTAACCGTAGTTGCACGGATAGAACATCGCGGTAGACATGAAACGGTCAACGAACAGCGCGCCAGTGTCTTTGTCGATTTCGTATTTGATAGGATCAGCGTTCGCCGGGATTTCGATAACTACGTAGATGTCTTCCGGCAGTTCTTTACCCGCTGGGACGTTGAGTAAGCTCATGTCTGTGTCCTTTAAAATGATTGGTAATCAAGTGGCGAGTATTATAGCCAACTGGCACGGAATGTCTCCGCCTGTTTTCGCCACTCCCTTCTCCCGAACGCCACTATCAGCCCATTCTCATGACAAGATAATCCATAAACTCAGCCGCTTTTTTAATGGTCCAATGAAAGCGATTACAAACTTGTGATTAACGTTTTATTCACTTCTCCGAAGTGTGATGTAACACACTCCGTTACATCTCGCATTGTCTATAGTTTTTCGCAGAACACCTTTTACCCAACAATAAACTACCCTACGAGGACGTTCTTATGTGGAAGCGCTTACTTCTTGTCACAGCAGTTTCAGCAGCCATGTCGTCTATGGCAATGGCCGCACCATTAACCGTAGGATTCGCACAAGTCGGCTCGGAATCAGGCTGGCGAGCGGCTGAAACCAACGTCGCGAAAAGCGAGGCCGAAAAGCGCGGCATTACGCTGAAAATCGCCGATGGTCAGCAAAAACAGGAAAACCAGATCAAAGCGGTGCGTTCTTTCATCGCTCAGGGCGTTGACGCCATCTTCATTGCACCGGTCGTGGCAACAGGCTGGGAGCCGGTCCTGAAAGAAGCTAAAGATGCCGAAATTCCGGTCTTCCTGCTCGATCGTTCCATCGATGTAAAAGACAAATCTCTCTATATGACCACCGTCACCGCCGACAACGTCCTGGAAGGGCAATTGATTGGTGAATGGCTGGTGAAACAGGTCAATGGCAAGCCGTGTAACGTGGTTGAGCTGCAGGGCACCGTCGGTGCCAGCGTGGCCATCGATCGTAAGAAAGGCTTTGCTGATGCCATCTCCAAAGCATCAAACATCAAAATTATCCGCTCTCAGTCCGGCGACTTCACCCGCAGTAAAGGGAAAGAGGTCATGGAGAGCTTCATCAAAGCTGAGAACAACGGCAAAAACATCTGCATGGTTTACGCCCATAACGATGACATGGTGATCGGCGCCATTCAGGCCATTAAAGAAGCGGGTCTGAAACCGGGCACCGATATCCTGACCGGCTCCATCGACGGCGTGCCGGATATCTATAAGGCGATGATCGACAAAGAGGCCAACGCCAGCGTTGAGCTGACGCCGAACATGGCGGGCCCGGCCTTCGACGCGCTGGAAAAATTCAAGAAAGACGGCACCATGCCGGAGAAAGTCACCATCACCAAATCCACCCTCTACCTGCCTGATACCGCTAAAGAAGAGTTAGAGAAGAAGAAAAATATGGGCTACTAAGCCCTTGCCCCTCACCCCAGCCCTCTCCCCGGAGGGGAGAGGGAGAAAGGCAGGGCGGAGCAGGGACTTAACAATCGGCACGATCAATCCCCTCTCCCCTCCGGGGAGAGGGTTAGGGTGAGGGGGAAGCAGTATGACCACAAACCAACACCAGGAAATCCTCCGCACAGAAGGATTGAGTAAGTACTTTCCCGGCGTAAAAGCGCTGGATAGCGTCGATTTCAGCCTGCGCCGTGGCGAGATCATGGCCCTGCTGGGAGAAAACGGCGCCGGGAAATCGACCCTGATTAAAGCCCTGACCGGTGTCTATCACGCCGATCGCGGCACCATCTGGCTGGAAGGCCAGGCCATATCGCCAAAAAATACCGCCCATGCCCAGCAGTTGGGGATCGGGACCGTCTACCAGGAAGTGAACCTGCTGCCGAACATGTCGGTGGCCGATAACCTGTTTATCGGTCGCGAGCCGCGGCGTTTTGGCTTTTTGCGCCGCAAAGAGATGGAGGCCCGCGCCACCCGGCTGATGGAGTCCTACGGCTTTTCCCTCGACGTGCGCGAACCGCTGAACCGTTTTTCGGTGGCGATGCAGCAGATCGTCGCCATCTGCCGCGCCATCGACCTCTCCGCCAAAGTGCTGATCCTCGATGAACCCACCGCAAGCCTGGATACCCAGGAGGTGGAGATGCTCTTCACCCTGATGCGCCAGCTTCGCGATCAGGGGGTAAGCCTGATATTCGTCACCCACTTCCTCGATCAGGTCTACGCCGTCAGCGACCGCATTACCGTCCTGCGTAACGGCGGCTTTGTCGGCTGCCGCGAAACCCGCGAGCTGCCGCAAATCGAGCTGGTCAAAATGATGCTCGGCCGCGAGCTGGAGACCAACGCCCTGCAGCGTGCGGGCCGCACCCTGCTCAGCGAGAAACCCATTGCGGCGTTCAAGGATTACGGCAGGAAGGGCACTATTGCCCCCTTTAACCTCGAGGTTCGCCCTGGCGAAATTGTCGGTCTGGCGGGGCTGTTAGGCTCCGGGCGCACCGAAACCGCCGAGGTGATCTTCGGTATCAAGCCTGCCGACACCGGCAGCGCCCTGATCAAAGGCAAACTCCAGGCGCTGCGCTCCCCGCATCAGGCCTCCAGCCTCGGGATTGGCTTCTGCCCGGAAGACAGGAAAACCGACGGGATTATTGCCGCCGCCTCGGTGCGCGAAAACATCATTCTGGCCCTGCAGGCCCAGCGCGGCTGGCTGCGGCCAATCCCGCGTAAAGAGCAGAACGCCATTGCCGAGCGCTTTATTCGCCAACTGGGGATCCGCACGCCGAGCGCGGAACAGCCGATCGAATTTCTCTCCGGCGGCAACCAGCAGAAGGTGCTGCTGTCGCGCTGGCTGCTGACCAAACCGCAGTTCCTGATCCTCGACGAGCCGACGCGCGGTATCGACGTGGGGGCGCACGCAGAGATCATCCGCCTGATCGAAACCCTCTGCGCCGACGGCCTGGCGCTGCTGGTTATCTCGTCGGAGCTGGAGGAGCTGGTGGGCTATGCGGATCGCGTGATCATCATGCGCGACCGGCAGCAGGTGGCCGAGATCCCGCTGGACGCGCTGTCCGTTCCGGCAATCATGAACGCCATTGCGGCATAAGGAGTACATCGTGATGTCACGTTCACTCTCTCAGACCGGCGAGCCGAAGCGCCGCTTCAGCTGGCCCACCGGCACGCCGCAAATCATTGCGCTGGTGCTGGTGCTGCTGGTGGATAGCCTCGTTTCGCCGCATTTTTATCAGATTATCCTCCAGGATGGCCGCCTGTTCGGCAGCCCGATTGATATCTTAAACCGCGCCGCGCCGGTGGCACTGCTGGCGATTGGCATGACCCTGGTGATCGCTACCGGCGGTATTGACCTGTCGGTCGGGGCGGTGATGGCCATCGCGGGCGCCACCGCGGCCTCGATGACCGTGGCGGGACACAGCCTGCCGGTGGTGCTGCTGGTGACCCTGGGCACCGGGGTGCTGGCCGGGCTTTGGAACGGCATCCTGGTGGCGATCCTCAAAATACAGCCCTTCGTCGCCACCCTGATTTTAATGGTGGCCGGACGCGGGGTGGCGCAGCTGATCACCTCCGGGCAGATCGTCACCTTCAACGCCCCTAATCTGGCGTGGATCGGCAGCGGCTCGCTGCTGTTCTTCCCGACGCCGGTGATCATCGTGGTGGTAACGCTGATTGCCTTCTGGCTGTTCACCCGCAAAACCGCGCTCGGGATGTTTATTGAAGCGGTAGGGATTAACATTCGCGCCGCGAAAAACGCCGGGGTCAGCACCCGCCTGATGGTGATGCTGACCTACGTCTTAAGCGGGGTATGCGCCGCCATTGCCGGGATTATTGTTGCCGCGGATATTCGCGGGGCGGATGCCAACAACGCCGGCCTGTGGCTGGAGCTGGACGCCATCCTTGCGGTGGTCATTGGCGGCGGATCGCTGATGGGCGGGCGCTTCAACCTGCTGCTGTCGGTGATAGGCGCGCTGATTATCCAGGGAATGAACACCGGCATTCTGCTGTCCGGTTTCCCGCCGGAGCTCAACCAGGTGGTGAAAGCGGTGGTGGTGCTCTGCGTGCTGATCGTGCAGTCGCCGCGCTTTATCAGTCTTATTAAGGGGATGCGTGGCCATGATAAAACGTAATTTACCGTTAATGATCACCCTGGGCGTATTCGTGCTGGGCTATCTCTACTGTCTGACGCAATTCCCCGGTTTTGCCTCGACGCGGGTGATCTGCAACATTCTCACCGATAACGCCTTCCTTGGGATCATCGCCGTCGGCATGACGTTTGTGATCCTCTCCGGCGGGATCGACCTCTCCGTCGGGTCGGTGATCGCCTTTACCGGCGTCTTCCTGGCGAAAGCGATCGGCTACTGGGGGATCTCCCCGCTGCTGGCCTTCCCGCTGGTGCTGGTGATGGGCTGCGCCTTCGGGGCCTTTATGGGGTTGTTGATCGACGCCCTGAAGATCCCAGCGTTCATTATCACCCTCGCCGGGATGTTCTTCCTGCGCGGCGTCAGCTATCTGGTCTCGGAGGAGTCGATCCCGATCAACCATCCGGTGTACGACACCCTCTCCAGCCTGGCGTGGAAAATCCCCGGCGGCGGCCGTCTGAGCATCCTCGGGCTGGTGATGCTGGGGGTGGTGGTGATCGGCATCTTCCTTGCCCACCGCACCCGCTTCGGCAATGAGGTGTATGCCATCGGCGGCAGCGCGACCTCTGCTAACCTGATGGGGATCTCTACCCGCAGCACCACCATCCGGATCTACATGCTCTCAACCGGGCTGGCGACGCTGGCGGGGATCGTCTTCTCCATCTATACCCAGGCCGGCTACGCCCTGGCGGGGGTGGGCGTGGAGCTGGATGCGATTGCCTCGGTGGTGATTGGCGGCACGCTGCTGAGCGGCGGGGTTGGCACGGTGCTGGGGACGCTATTCGGGGTGGCGATCCAAGGGCTGATCCAGACCTATATCAACTTCGACGGCACCCTCAGCTCGTGGTGGACCAAGATTGCGATTGGCATTCTGCTGTTTATCTTTATCGCCCTGCAGCGCGGTCTGACGGTATTGTGGGAAAACCGTCAAAGCTCGCCTGTCACCCGTGTGAGCACCACGACCATCAAGTGATAACTCGCTGAATTTGCGTGCAGTCTAAATCTTTTCCGGTAGCGGCCGATAACCCTTAATTCTGTCCAGATTTATCTCGCTACCGGAAATTACATCATGCTTAAAACGCTATCGATTCGTACCGGCTTGCTTTCGTTACTGGCCGTCATGACCCTCCTGCTGCTGCTCGTCAGCGGTATTGGCATTTATGCCCTCACGCAAAGTTCCTCTTCACTGCAGCGCATTAATCATCTTCAGGGTGAACAGCTGGTGCAGCTCAACTCGGGCTATACCCTGATCCTGCGCGCGCGCAACGAAGCGGGCCAGGCCGTGCGCATGATGGAGGTCGGCCTGCTGGATGATGCCGCGAAATCGGTGAAGAACATCAATGACGAAATCACCCAGGCACAAACCACGCTGAAAAACGTGATCGATGGCGGGGTGAACGATCCCGAAGGCGAAGCGCTGCTGAAGAAGGTCGGGGCGAGCCTCGCGGCCTATAACGCCCAGGGGATCGTGCCGATGCAGACCGCCCTGAAAGAGCAGAGCGCCGATGCCTATTACGATCTGCTGGAGAACCATCTGGTGCCGGTAGCGCGTCAGTTTGACAACGATATGCAGGCCTTCCAGACCTGGAGCGAAAGCCGTGGCAAAGCCGAAGTGGCGGCGGTGCAGGCCAGTAAAGAGCGGGTGATGCTGCTGATTATCGTTGCCGCGCTGCTGACCGCGGGCATCATCGTGCTGGCCTGGCTGGCGCTGCGTCATATGCTGTTGAAGCCGCTTTCTGCATCCATCGCCCAGCTTGAGCACGTGGCCGCCGGGGATTTAACCCACGCCCTGACCGCACCGGCCAGCCAGGAATTTAACCGCCTGAATGCCGCCATCGAAGAGATGCGCCAGTCGCTGATGGGCTCGGTGCTGCGCGTGCGCGATGCCAGTTCCCAGATCGACACCGGCAGCCGGGAGCTGACCGCGGGCAACATGCACCTTGCCCAGCGCACGGAATCGACCGCGACCTCTCTGGAGCAGACCGCAGCCAGCATGGAAGAGCTTACCGCTACGGTGAAACAGAACGCCCACAACGCCGAGCAGGCGCATCAGGTGGCGAAGACGATGTCTGATACCGCCGATCGCGGCAGCGAAATGGTGTGCTACGTCATTGAGAAGATGCGCGACATCTCCGGCAGCGCCGACCGCATCGCCGATATTCTCAGCGTTATCGACGGCATTGCCTTCCAGACCAATATCCTGGCGCTGAACGCCTCGGTTGAGGCCGCGCGCGCGGGTGAGCAGGGCCGTGGTTTTGCGGTGGTGGCCGGTGAAGTACGTATCCTCGCCAGCCGCAGCGCCGATGCGGCAAAAGAGATCCGCACCCTGATTAGCGATTCACAGTCACACGTCAGCGAAGGCAGCGAGCTGGCCCAGCAGGCGGGTGAAACCATGGATGAGATCGCCACCGAGGTGATGCGCATGACCCGCCTGATGCGTGAGATTGCTAACGCGTCGCACGAGCAGAGCCGGGGTATTGAACAGGTGAATATTGCGGTCAATCAGATGGACGAAACCGCGCAGCAAAACGCGGCTCTGGTCCAGCAGTCTTCCGCCGCGACGCGCTCGCTGGAGGAGCAATCACGCGAGCTGATCGAGGCGATGTCGTCGTTTAAACTGTCGATGCAACAGGCATAGCCTCATCGCATTCCGGCGCCGCAACCGGCGTCGGGAAGCTCTCGCCCGGAGACGGCGCGCTGGCGATATGGTCGTGGATCAAACCCAGCAGCTTTTCCATCTCGACGGTCAAATGCAGCGCATAAGGCGTTGGCTCAAGAAAAAGGCCTTTGCGGGTAAACAACGGCGCATTAAAAAGCATCCCAAAGCGTTTCAGGGCCAGGCTCACGGCCGGTCTGGACATATCAAGACGTAAAGAGGCTTTGGCCATGCTCCCGCACCGGACGACTTCAATAAATACCGGAATCAGATTGAGGTCGATTCCCGTGGATGAGCGAGAGAGGTTTTTCATATCGGCTGATTTCCATTGAACACTATTTGAACGCCGTAATGATGACGGATTGGTTCAGCGGGTTACAGCAGCATTTTTATATAGTTTTATACCGACAAAGGTATAAATGGTTGGAAAAATAAAAGGGGCCGAGCGGCCCCTTTTGGTCAACATCAAAAATCAGGCATCCGGGTATTCACGGATTAAGCGCTCAACGTCTTCCACCATATGATCGTTGCCGACGAAGAACGAACGGCGCTGGTGCAGACTCTCAGGAATGATGTCCATAATCCGCTCTTTACCGTCGCTGGCTTTACCGCCCGCCTGCTCGGCGAGGAAGGCCATCGGGTTGCACTCGTACAGCAGACGCAGCTTGCCTTCCGGGTGGCTGGCGGTGCTTGGGTAGAGGTAGATCCCGCCTTTCAGCAGGTTGCGGTGGAAATCCGCCACCAGGGAGCCGATATAGCGCGAGGTATACGGACGCTGGGTGGCTTTATCCTCTTCCTGGCAGAATTTGATGTACTTCTTCACGCCAGACGGGAATTTAATGTAGTTCCCTTCGTTGATGGAGTAGGTGCTGCCTTTCTGCGGGTAGCGCATGCGCTCCTGGCACAGGCAGAACACGCCCAGCGACGGATCGTAGGTAAAGGCATGCACGCCGCAGCCGGTGGTGTAGACCAGCATGGTGGAGGAGCCGTAAACCACATAGCCCGCCGCAACCTGCTTGTTGCCCGGCTGCAGGAAATCTTCTTCGGTTACCGGCGTGCCGACAGGGGTGACGCGGCGGTAAATGGAGAAAATCGTGCCGACAGAGACGTTAACGTCGATGTTGGAGGAGCCATCCAGAGGATCCATCAGAACGACATATTTTGCATGTTCACACCCTTCAAAGACCACGATTTCGTCTTCTTCTTCAGAGGCGATCCCCGCAACGATGTCGCGTGCGCGCAGTGCAGCTTTCAGTTTTTCGTTCGCGAACAGATCGAGTTTCTGTTGAACTTCGCCCTGCACGTTTTCAGCACCGCTGGCACCCAGGATATCGACCAGACCGGCCTTGTTGATATCGCGATGGATGATCTTGGCGCCCAGCTTTATTGCCGACAGCAAAGCAGTGAGTTCACCGGTAGCATGCGAGAACTCGTGCTGCTTTTCGACAATAAATTCACCTAACGTTTTCATAACACCTTCCCTGCATTGGATGTTGAGTAAAGTTGTTGATGCCCAACAATCTTAACAAACTTTCAAATAGTCGCGCAGAGGTGAATCGCGCCAGCTGGGTACAGATTTTCCTGAAATGCGTTTCTCTGCTGCTGACATATGCGTAAAATGTGCGCCACATTGAAGAAGGATAGTGACGTATGCGCATTCATATATTGGGGATTTGTGGCACTTTCATGGGCGGCCTGGCTATGCTGGCGCGCGCTCTTGGCCATGAAGTGACAGGTTCGGACGCCAATGTGTATCCGCCGATGAGCACGCTGTTGGAAAACCAGGGCATCGATCTGATTCAGGGTTACGACGCCAGCCAGCTGGATCCGCAGCCGGATCTGGTGATCATCGGCAACGCCATGACCCGCGGTAATCCGTGCGTGGAAGCCGTGCTGGAAAGAAATATTCCCTACATGTCGGGCCCGCAGTGGCTGCACGACTTTGTGCTGCGCGAACGCTGGGTCGTTGCCGTTGCCGGTACCCACGGCAAAACCACCACCGCCGGGATGGCAACCTGGATCCTTGAAGCCTGCGGCTACAAGCCGGGCTTTGTGATCGGCGGCGTACCGGGGAATTTCGAGGTTTCTGCCCGCCTGGGCGACAGCCCGTTCTTTGTCATTGAAGCGGACGAATACGACTGCGCCTTCTTTGACAAGCGCTCTAAATTTGTTCATTACTGCCCGCGCACGCTGATCCTCAACAACCTTGAGTTCGATCATGCGGACATCTTTGACGACCTGAAAGCGATTCAGAAGCAGTTCCACCACCTGGTGCGTATCGTACCGGGCCAGGGACGCATCATCCTGCCGGAAAACGACGTTAACCTGAAGCAGACCATGGCGATGGGATGCTGGAGCGAGCAGGAGCTGGTGGGCGAGCAGGGCCACTGGCAGGCGAAAAAGCTGACCAACGACGCCTCCCAGTGGGAAGTGCTGCTGGACGGTGAAAAGGTCGGGGAAGTGCACTGGGCGCTGGTGGGCGAACACAACATGCACAACGGCCTGATGGCGATTGCCGCTGCCCGTCATGTGGGCGTGCTGCCTGCCGATGCGGCAAATGCGCTGGGATCGTTCATCAACGCCCGCCGCCGTCTTGAACTGCGCGGCGAAGCGAATGGCGTGACGGTGTATGACGATTTTGCCCATCACCCGACGGCGATCCTCGCGACGCTGGCAGCCCTGCGTGGCAAAGTGGGCGGCACGGCACGCATTCTGGCGGTACTGGAACCGCGCTCCAACACCATGAAAATGGGCGTCTGCAAAGATGACCTCGCGCCGTCCCTGGGCCGCGCGGATGAAGTCTTCCTCCTGCAGCCGCAGCATATTCCGTGGCAGGTAGCGGAAGTGGCGGACGCCTGCATTCAGCCTGCGCACTGGAGTGCGGATGTCGATACGCTGGCGGAGATGGTGGTGAAAACCGCGCAGCCGGGCGATCACATTCTGGTGATGAGCAACGGCGGGTTTGGTGGGATCCATCAGAAGCTGCTGGACGGTCTGGCGCATAAAGCGCAAGCCGTAGGCTAATAAAAAAGCCCGGTGGCGCTAAGCTTACCGGGCCTACATTTCGTGCGCATTTGTAGGCCGGATAAGGCGTTTACGCCGCCATCCGGCGAACAGCATGCACGAGGATTAACTTTCGGCTTCTGCCAGTTCGCGCAGATACTGGAAGATCAGGCGCGCAGACTTCGGCGGCTTATTCCCTTCTTTCTCTTTCTTCGCGTTACGGGCAAGCGTGCGCAGCTGCTGGCGGTCGGCGTCCGGCCACAGGTTCAGCACCTCCGCCAGAGCGTCATCACCATTATCAATCAGGCGATCGCGGATCTGCTCCAGCTTGTGGAACAGGGCAACCTGCTGGTTGTGGCGGTTTTTCAGCTTATCCAGTGCCTGGCGAATCGGCTCTACGTCGCGCTGGCGCAGCATTTTACCAATCAACTGAAGCTGGCGGCGACGGCCCTCTTTCTTGATGCGCTGTGCCAGTTCGATAGCGGCACGCAGGTCGGGATCGAGCGGGATTTTATCCAGCGCGTTCTTACCCAGCTCTACCATTTCCGCACCAAGCTGTTTTAACTCTTCGGCGTCGCGTTTAATTTCACTTTTACTGACCCAGATGATCTCATCATCTTCGTCTTCGATGTCATCACCGGGAACGTCGTCGAGCCAGTCTTCGGGCTGCTTAGTCATGTCAGGCTCCTTAAAAAAAGAGGCTAATCTTACCAGTTTAGGCGCGTACTGAGAAACGGTTCTCTGATAGACTTCAGCTAACTACACCTTACATTATGGCATTTACGATGAAAGTGATCTCACAAGTTGCAGCGCAGCGTAAAGCACTGGAAGAAGCTGTCTCCATGGCTCTGGAGCTGGCGTCAGCGAAATCCGACGGGGCAGAAGTCGCCGTCAGCAAAACCACCGGCCTGAGCGTCAGCACCCGCTATGGCGAAGTGGAAACCGTTGAATTTAATAGCGATGGCGCGTTAGGGATTACTGTTTATCACCAGAACCGTAAAGGCAGCGCCTCCTCCACCGACCTCAGCCCGGACGCCATTGCGCGTACCGTGCAGGCGGCGCTGGATATCGCCAGCTACACCTCTGCGGACCCTTACGCCGGCGTCGCAGACCGGGAATTACTGGCTTTTGAAGCCCCGGATCTGGATCTGTTCCACCCGGCAGAAGTGACCCCTGACGAAGCCATTGAGTTCGCGGCTCGCGCGGAACAGGCCTCCCTTAACGCCGACAAGCGCATCACCAACACCGAAGGCGGTAGCTTTAACAGCCACTACGGCATCAAGGTCTTCGGCAACAGCCACGGCATGCTGCAGGGCTACAGCTCCACCCGTCACTCCCTCTCCAGCTGCGTGATTGCCGAAGAGAACGGCGATATGGAGCGTGATTACGCCTACACCATCGGCCGCGCGATGGGCGACCTTCAGTCGCCAGAGTGGGTTGGGATGGAGTGCGCAAAACGCACATTGTCCCGCCTCGCTCCACGAAAACTGTCTACCATGAAAGCACCGGTGATCTTTGCCAATGAAGTGGCAACCGGACTGTTCGGGCATCTGGTGGGCGCCATTGCCGGTGGCGCGGTGTACCGTAAGTCGACCTTCCTGCTCGACGCGCTGGGCACGCAAATCCTGCCGGAATGGCTGACCATTGAAGAGCATCCGCACCTGCTGAAAGGGCTGGCGTCCACGCCGTTCGACAGCGAAGGCGTGCGTACGGAGCGTCGGGATATCATCAAAGACGGCATCCTGACCCAGTGGCTGCTGACCAGCTACTCCGCACGCAAACTGGGGCTGCAAAGCACCGGCCATGCGGGCGGGATCCACAACTGGCGTATCCCAGGCCGCGGCCTGAGCTTTGAGCAGATGCTGAAAGAGATGGGCACCGGACTGGTGGTGACCGAGTTGATGGGCCAGGGCGTTAGCGGCGTAACCGGCGACTACTCGCGCGGAGCGTCCGGCTTCTGGGTTGAAAACGGCGAAATTCAGTATCCGGTGAGCGAAATTACCATCGCCGGCAACTTAAAGGATATGTGGCGCAATATCGTGACGGTGGGCAACGATATTGAAACCCGCAGCAATATCCAGTGCGGATCGGTGCTGTTGCCGGAGATGAAGATCGCCGGCCAGTAACACTCAAGCGCACTCCGGTGCGCTTTTTTTTGATAATAAAAAAGGAAGTGAGCAATGCGTAAAAACCTGTTAGCCATCCTCGCAGCCTCAACGCTGGTATTGAGTTCGTCGGTATTTGCCGATCTGGAAGACAATATGGACACCCTCAGCGAAAACCTGAAGGTGGTGCAGAAAACGGACAATGCGGCGGAGATGAAAGGTGCCCTGACCAAAATGCGTGCTGCTGCGGTAGATGCGCAAAAAGAGACCCCGCCGAAGCTGGAAGGCAAAGCAGAAGACAGCGCGGAGATGAAAGATTTCCGTCACGGTCTGGAGACGCTGGTCGGGCAGATTGACGGCGCGCTGAAGCTGGCCAACGAAGGCAAAGTGAAAGAGGCCCAGGCGGCAGCCGACGGGTTCGTCACTACCCGTAACACCTATCACAAAAAATACCGTTAATGGGTGCCTGAGCCGCACGTCCTCTCCCCGTGTTGCGGAGGCGCACTAAACGCCTCCGCATGTTTGCTCCCTACGATCCGGAGCGACAGTCCATTTGCGCAATCACTTCAAGCGAACCGTTTCGAAAACGGATCTCGCACAGTGTCTTCCGCGTCACCAGCGTTAAGATGATTATTGTCAAAGAAATAATCATCAAAACCCTGATACTGGGATCTCTGCGTTTCATGGATGCCTCCTTGCTTCTTAAGCGGGTAAGGCAGCGAACTTCACGTGTCAGGACGTGTCGTTTCGGGCCCCATCCCTGATTTTTATTCAGGTGGGGCTTTCCACTTCCCGTCCCATGCATGAGACGGTCAGTCTCAAGCACCCACGGCCACTCTACCCAATCCGCATAAGAAAACCTTATCCAGCTCACATTTCTACGAGTCTGCTCGTAAACTTTTTCACTTCCACAACGCCGTTTTACCCGCGCGGGAGCGTGACATTCATCACGTAAAACCAGCGGAATATCATCATTCAGGTCAATTATGTGGCACAGATCACTGGTGCCGCTCTCCTTTCCACTTCGAAGTGGAAAACAACTCGCTACAAACCCGTAACCTCCGGCGTTAGTTTTATCCCAGAGCCAATAACGGGGTAAGACGAGTGATTAACGGAACGGTAATAAACGACACTGGAGACCAGGCGGCGCAAACTGAACAGCTGGCCGACACCATGCTCAAGCAGACGTTCACGCTGCTTAGTCATCACCACATTATCCCCAATGCCGTTCAGGAGCAGATGCTGACCTCCCACGTTCGCGCCATGGCGCACCGGTCGGTGACCGGCGAGCCGCTGCCAGAGGTCGAGGCTGACCTGTTCGACGAAATTTCACCTGAATCAATGCGGCTTGCCCGCGAAGTCGTGGCGCAGTTTGGCAACCTTCCTGATGAAGAAGCCTGGCTGCTCTCCGTTCACTTTGAAGTCGCAAAAGACAACCTTTAAGGAGCACATCATGGAACAAATTACAGTCGTTATCGGCGATCGCCTGGGTAAAGGTCAGAAGGTTGCAGCAGGCGTTGAAAAGGCGGGCGGTCGCGCAGTGGTTGTGCCAGGCGTGGCGGCAGACATGAAGCTGGGTGACGTGATGAAGGCGGAAAACGCCACCTTCGGCATCTCCTTCTGCGGCAGCGGCGGCGCGGGTGCGATCACCGCCCAGACCAAATATGGCTACAAAGCGAAGTACGGCATGCGTTCCGTGGAAGAGGGCGTCACCGCCATCAACGAAGGCTGCAACGTGCTCGGCTTTGGCTTTATGGATAAAGAAGAGCTGGGCGAGCGTCTGGTACAGGCGTGGCAGAAGAAGCACGGCGCATAAGCATGAAAGAACAGTTCACCACCACGGTGAGAGTGAAAGGCAAGGGTGACGCCAAAGCGCGCGCCTTTGCCGACGCGCTGAACCACGTTCAGGCCGCGGTGATGAAAGCATCACCGCATATCTTACTGCGTATTGAGCCACAGGATGTGCAGGTTGTTCAGGCGCAAGAAGCGGTGCGTAAAGAGGCGTTTCTGTTCTTCTTTTTGCGCCGGGAAAGACGCACCTACAGCGTGGAGCTGGACGTGACCGTCAACGTGACTGCCATCAATCTCGACCAGGTGGATTTTGTTACGCAACGCTGATTCTTACTAATAGGGCAGACGAATGTTCCTGATAATTTTAATAAAATCGCTCATCATCGGCGGCCTGGTTGGCGTCGGCGTAGGCGCCGGGGCTGCACGCATGTTTCATGCGCCTACCACTCAGGGTATGGGCGCGTTTCGTACGTTGGGGGAGCTGAACTCCTGTGAGGGAGATCCGGCGTCTCACTTCTCCTTTGGGTTAGGCTTCTTCTTCAACGCCTGGGCCTCGTCGGTTGCGGCGGGTTCCTTCACTCAGGACGTTGACCACCGCATCATCCCAAACTGGGGTGCGGCGGCGCTGATGATCAAAAACCGCAACGTCGGCGAGACGCTGCACGATCCCCGCAAAATGGCAATTGCCTGCGGCGTGATCGGCATGATTGTCGTCACCTTCCTCAACCTCACCGCCTCGTCCGTTCCTGCTGCGCTCCAGGTCACCGCCGTGAAGGTGCTGGTGCCTGCTGCCAACCTGCTGGTGAATACCGTGATGCCGGTGATCTTCTGGCTGGCGGCCATCGACGCGGGTAAAAAATCGGGCTTCTGGGCCACCGTCTTTGGCGGCGCGGCGCAGCTGATTATGGGTAACGCCGTACCGGGTCTGGTGCTGGGTATTCTGATCGGTAAGGGGGTGGAAGAGAGCGGCTGGAACCACGTCACCAAAGTGATGATGGTCGCCATCGTATTGCTGTTCGTGCTGAGCGGCTTCTTCCGCGGCTTCGACATGAAGATGATTGAATCCTTCCATCTGACCGTGCCGAACTGGCTCGACATGATCCACAACTCGCTCAGCGGCAAGTAACAGGAGCCTCTAAATGGAACAGAATAAAGGTTTTTGGTATGCCGACTGGTCGTTCCCGATCTTCGTTGGCCTGCTCTCCTCCGGCGTGTTCGCCGGGACGCACATGTACTACCTCTACGGCATCGGCGCTTTTAACGAAGTGGCCTTCGTGGCGATGCTGAAAGCGGGCATCGATACCGGTGCCTACGGCGCGGTGGCGGCGTTCGGCGCCAGCTTCCTGTTCGCCCGTATTATCGAAGGCTCCCTGGTGGGGATCCTCGATATCGGCGGGGCGATCCAGACCGGCGTGGGCCTCGGCGTTCCGGCGCTGCTGCTGGGGGCGGGCATCATGTTCCCGGTGACCAACTTTATCGCCTCGCTGGCGACCGGCCTGATTATTGGCCTGGCGATTGGCTACATCATCATCCTGGCGCGTAAGTTCACCATCAACCAGAGCAACTCCACCTACGGGGCTGACGTGATGATGGGGGCCGGTAACGCCTCCGGCCGCTTCCTCGGGCCGTTGATTATCCTCAGCGCCATGACCGCGTCGATTCCTATCGGCATCGGTTCCCTGTTGGGCGCACTGCTGTTCTACATCTGGCAGAAGCCGATTACCGGTGGCGCCATCCTCGGCGCGATGCTGTTGGGCTGGCTGTTCCCGGTCGCCCTTTAATACCCGCGGGCGCTCAGGCGCCCGCCTTATCAGGAGAACCCCATGTTTGATTTACTCCTGCGCCGTGCGCGCCTCACCGACGATACCCTGACCGATATCGCCATTCAGGACGGGAAGATCGCAGCGGTGGGCGACATCGCCGCGCCTGCCCAAAAAACGGTGGAGCTGAACGGCGAAGTGTTTGTCAGCGCAGGCTGGATTGACTCCCACGTCCATTGCTACCCGAACTCCCCGATTTACCATGACGAGCCGGACAGCGTGGGCATTGCCACCGGTGTCACCTCGGTAGTGGATGCCGGCAGCACCGGGGCGGATGACGTGGACGACTTCTACAACATCACCCGCAAGGCCTCCACCGAGGTCTTTGCCCTGCTGAACATCTCCCGCGTCGGGCTGATTGCCCAGAACGAGCTGGCCAATATGGCCAACATCGACGCCGGGGCGGTGAAGCAGGCGGTACAACGCCACCCGAATTTTATCGTCGGCCTGAAAGCGCGCATGAGCAGCAGCGTGGTCGGTGAGAACGGCATTACGCCGCTGGAGCGCGCCAAAGCCATCCAGAAAGAGAATGGCGATCTGCCCCTGATGGTGCATATCGGCAACAATCCGCCAAATCTCGACGAAATCGCCGACCTGCTGAGTTCCGGCGACATCATTACCCACTGCTACAACGGCAAGCCGAACCGCATTCTGACCCCCTCCGGCGAACTGCGTGCCTCTGTCACCAGCGCCCTGAAACGCGGCGTGCGTCTGGACGTCGGCCACGGTACGGCGAGCTTCAGCTTTGAGGTGGCGAAACGCGCCATTGCGATGGGCATTCTGCCGCACACCATCAGCTCGGATATCTACTGCCGCAACCGCATTAACGGCCCGGTGGGCTCGCTGGCCAGCGTGATGTCGAAATTCCTCGCCATCGGCATGTCGCTGCCGCAGGTGATTGAGTGCGTGACCGCCAACGCCGCCGACGGCCTGCGCCTGGCCCATAAAGGCCGCATTCAGCCTGGCCTCGACGCCGACCTGACGCTGTTCACGATTAAACGCCAGCCAACCGTACTGACGGATGCCGAAAACGACAGCCTGCAGGCTGAACACATTCTGGTGCCGCTTGCCGCGATCCGCGCGGGCAAGGGCTACATGACCGAACAAGGGAGCACGGAACATGCCTTCAATTTTTGAGAAATACAATTTAAAACAGGTGATTAACACCTCCGGACGCATGACCGCGCTCGGCGTCTCCACCCCGCGCCCGGAAGTGGTGCAGGCGGCGATGGACGGTATGAACCAGTACTTCGAGATGAAGGATTTGGTCAACAAAACCGGCGAGTACATCGCGAAGCTGTTGGATGTGGAAGGGGCGACCGTGGTCTCCTGCGCCTCGGCGGGCATCGCCCAGTCGGTGGCGGCGGTGCTGGTGAAAGACAGCGACTGGCTGCTGGAGAACCTGCATGTCACCCCGATTGAGAACAACGAGATCGTCCTGCCGAAAGGCCACAACGTTAACTTTGGCGCCCCGGTGGGCACCATGGTGGCGCTGGGCGGCGGCAGGCTGGTGGAAGCGGGCTACGCCAACGAATGCTCCGCCGATCAGCTGGCGGCGGCGATCACCCCGCGCACGGCGGCGATCCTCTACATCAAATCCCACCACTGCGTGCAGAAGAGCATGCTCAGCGTGGAGCAGGCCGCGGTGGTGGCGCGTAAGCACGATCTGCCGCTGATCGTCGATGCGGCGGCGGAAGAAGATCTGCACGCTTACTACCGTTCCGGTGCGGACCTGGTGATCTACAGCGGCGCGAAGGCCATCGAAGGGCCGACCAGCGGCCTGGTGATCGGCAGAACCCGGTACGTTGAGTGGGTGAAGCGCCAGACGGCGGGCATTGGCCGCGCCATGAAGGTGGGTAAAGAGGGCATTCTGGGCCTGACCTGCGCCATCGAACACTACCTGACGGCGACCAAAGAGAGCGGCGATGAGATGGTGGCGAAGATGACTCCGTTTATTGATGCGCTCAACACCCTCAACGGCGTGACCGCACGCGTGGTCTGGGACAGCGCCGGGCGCGACATCGCCCGCACCGAAATCAAGTTCGACGAAGCCACTACCGGCGTCGGCACCGGCGACCTGGTGCATGCGCTGAAGCAGGGCGAATACGCCATCTACTTCCGCGGTTACAAGGCCAACGAAGGGATCATCGAAGCCGACGTGCGCAGCGTCAGCGCTGAGCAACTGAATATCGTCTATCGCCGCATCAGCGAAGTATTAGGCCAGGAGAAAAAGGCATGAAACTGACCCCCAATTTTTATCGTGACCGCGTCTGCCTGAACGTGCTGGCAGGCTCCAAAGCCAACGCCAGCGCCATCTATGAAGCGGCAGAGGGCCATGTGCTGGTGGGCGTGCTCTCCAAAAACTACCCGGACGTGGCAAGCGCCGTGGCCGACATGCGCGAGTATGCTCAGCTTATCGACAACGCGCTCTCCGTAGGCCTCGGCGCGGGCGATCCGAACCAGTCGGCGATGGTGAGCGAAATCTCTCGCCAGGTGCAGCCGCAGCACGTCAACCAGGTCTTCACCGGCGTGGCCACCAGCCGCGCGCTGCTGGGGCAGAGTGAGTCCGTGGTCAACGGTCTGGTCTCCCCGACCGGCACCGTCGGGATGGTCAAGATCTCCACCGGTCCGCTGAGCAGCGCGGCACCGGACGGTATCGTTCCGGTGGAAACCGCCATTGCCCTGCTGAAAGATTTCGGCGGCAGCTCGATCAAATACTTCCCGATGGGCGGACTGAAGTGCCGTGACGAGTACAAAGCGGTGGCGGAAGCCTGCGCCCGTCACGACTTCTGGCTGGAGCCGACCGGCGGTATCGATCTGGAAAACTATGAAGAGATCCTGCAGATCGCCCTGGATGCCGGCGTGAGTAAGATCATCCCGCACATCTACAGCTCGATCATCGACAAAGCCAGCGGTGATACGCGTCCGGAAGATGTGCGTACGCTGCTGGAGATGACGAAGAAACTGGTTAAGTAACACCACCCCTCACCCCAGCCCTCTCCCCAAAGGGGAGAGGGTGTAATCGTCCCCTCTCCCCTTTGGGGAGAGGGTTAGGGTGAGGGGGGAACTCCGCACAAACCTGAAGGAGCCACCATGCATACCCGTAACCTGCTTGTCGCTTCACTCTCTTTACTTGCTACCGCCGCTGTCGCCCAGACGCAATATGCCTGGGTGGGTACTTACAACCCGAACGGTGAGGGGCTGTACCGCTTTACCGTTGACCCGCAGTCCGGTGCGCTCAGCAATAAAACGCTGGTGAGCAAACTGCCGAACGTCGCGCAGTTAACCGCCTCAAAAGATGGCAAAACGCTCTATCTGGCCAGCGAAGTGGAGCAGGGCGTGGTGCAGGCGCTGCGGGTGGGCGATAACGGCGAGCTGACCGAGCTCAATCAGGTGGCCTCCGGCGGGGCGGGGCCGGTGTATCTCTCCCTGACGCCGAACGGCCAGCATCTGCTGGTGGCGAACTACGTCAGCGGATCGATCGCCGTTCTGCCGATCAATGCCGACGGCAGTCTGGGCGAGGCAACAGATAAACAGCAGGATCGGGGCGAGCCGGGAGCCGCTAAACCGGAAGCGGCGGCAGAAGGCAGTTTCGCCATCAGCGATCACAACGGCCCGCATGCCCACATGATCGCCGCCGATCCGAGCGGAAAATATGTTTTTTCTACCGATCTTGGGCTGGATCGCATCTATCAGTACCGCTTTGACGATCGAAGCGGAAAGCTGACCCCGAACGACCCGCCGTTTATCAGCGCCTCCTCGAAAGGGGCCGGGCCGCGCCACTTCGTCTTTACGCCAAAAGGCGATGCCCTGTGGCTGATTAACGAAGAGGCGTCTACGCTGACCCATTATGCCATGGAGGCCAATGGCACCCTGAAAGAGGGCAGGACGGTTTCTGCCCTGCCGGAAGGTTACAAAGGCACCAGTTTTGCTGCCGGGCTGGCGTTAAGTGCCGATGGAAAGCAGCTGTATATCGCTAACCGTTTGCATAACAGCATCGGGCACTTTACCGTAACGGCGGATGGCACGCTGACGCATCAGGACGATGTCTGGACGCGGGGCGATTACCCGCGCACCCTGACGCTGGATAAACAGGGGCGCTGGCTGTACGTCATGAACCAGCGTAGCGACAACATCACCCGTTTCCGCGTGGCGCAGGACGGCAAGCTGAGCTTCGAGCCTGACTACATCCCGGTCGGCAGCCCATCCCAGATGGTCATTTCACCCTAAGCAGTAAGAGGACAACCCCGTGCGATTTCCCAACCAACGTTTAGCGCAACTGTTTGAGATGTTGCAAAACGAAACGCTGCCTCAGGACGAACTGGCGCAACGGTTGTCGGTATCCACGCGTACCGTCCGGGCGGATATTACCGCGCTCAATGCGCTGCTGGCGGGGAACGGGGCGCAGTTTATCCTCAGCCGCGGGAACGGCTATCAGCTGAAGATCGACGATCAGGCCCGCTACCAGCAGCTGCAGGATTCCCATCCGCGGATGCTGCGGATCCCGCGCACCGGCCCGGAGCGGGTGCACTACCTGGTGGTGCGCTTTCTCACCTCGGCGTTCTCCCTCAAGCTGGAAGATCTGGCCGACGAGTGGTTTGTCAGCCGCGCCACGCTGCAAAGCGATATGGCGGAGGTGCGCGAGTGGTTTCACCGCTACCGCCTGACGCTGGAGACCCGCCCGCGCCACGGCATGAAGCTGTTTGGCAGCGAGATGGCCATCCGCGCCTGCCTGACCGATCTGCTGTGGCAGTTGGCGCAGCAGGACAACCTCAATCCGCTGGTCACGGAAGTGGCGCTCAACGCTGGCGTGCCGGAACAGCTCGCCGCCGTGCTGCATGAGACTTTCACCCGTCACCACATTCGCCTGACCGACGAAGGCGAGCTGTTTTTACGCCTCTACGGCGCGGTAACGGTACGGCGCATCAGCGAAGGCTATCCGCTGCCGGAATTTAACGCCGAAGAGGTGGCTGAGAACGTGCGCGATGCCGCGCGGGATATCGCCAGCGCCATCGCCCGGCTGGCGGATAAGACGCTTTCACCTGCGGAAGAGACCTGGCTGGGGGTGCATATCGCCGCGCGCCAGGTGCAGGAGATCTCCCCCAGCGCCATCAACGCCGACGATGAAGAGGCGCTGGTAAACTACATCCTGCGCTACATCAACACCCACTTTAACTACAACCTGCTCGACGACACCCAGCTGCACGCGGATCTGCTGACCCATATAAAAACCATGATCACCCGCGTGCGCTACCAGATCATGATCCCCAATCCGCTGCTGGATAACATCAAGCAGCACTACCCGATGGCGTGGGACATGACCCTCGCGGCGGTCTCCAGCTGGGGGAAATACACCCCGTACGTGATCAGCGAAAACGAGATCGGTTTCCTGGTGCTGCACATCGGCGTCGGGCTGGAGCGCCACTACAACATTGGCTATCAGCGCCAGCCGCGGGTGATGCTGGTCTGCGACGCGGGCAACGCGATGGTGCGGATGATCGAGGCGGTATTGCAGCGCAAGTATCCGCAAATCGAGGTGACCCGCACCCTGACGCTGCGGGAGTACGAACAGTGCGAAAGCATCAGTGAGGATTTTGTCATCTCCACCGCGCGGATCGCGGAAAAAGCCAAGCCGGTGGTACTGATCGCCCCGTTCCCGACCGACTACCAGTTAGAGCAGATCGGTAAGCTGGTGCTGGTGGACCGCACCCGCCCGTGGATGCTGGAGAAGTTCTTCGACGCCAGCCATTTCCGGGTTATCGATCGCCCCATCGACCAGCAGACGCTGTTCCGCGAGCTGTGCGGCCAGCTGCAGGAGGAGGGGTTTGTTGATGCGGAGTTTCTCGACTCGGTGGTGGAGCGTGAAGCCATCGTCAGCACCCTGCTCGGCGACGGTATTGCCCTGCCGCACTCCCTCGGTTTGCTGGCGCAAAAAACCGTGGTCTACACCGTGCTGGCCCCGCAGGGCATCCAGTGGGGCGACGACACCGCGCACGTGATCTTCCTGCTGGCGATCAGTAAAAGCGAGTATGAGGAGGCGATGGCGATCTACGATATCTTCGTCACCTTCCTGCGCGAGCGGGCGATGACCCGGCTATGCGGCTGCCACGATTTTGACGAGTTTAAAACCGTAGCGATGGAGTGTTTGAGCCGGTTTTGAGAGGCGTTATCCAGAATTCGATGTAATGCGAATGTAATGCTAAACTGCATTACAAATTCGATCTTATCGGAGGCATAATGGCCACGCTGAATGTCCGTCTGGATGACAAACTCAAAAACGAGGCTTATGCCGTGCTGGAAAAACTGAATATTACCCCGACGGAAGCCGTCCGGCTTCTGTTCCAGTATGTCGCAGAAAATGGCCGCATGCCGGTCAAAACCGTGACGGTGAGCGACAGCGAAGATGAGCTGATCAGAACGGTCAGGGAACGGCTGGCGGATCCGCAAAAAGGGATCAAGGTTAGTCTGGATGACTTATGAGCTTGAATTCGATCCGCGTGCGCTAAAGGAGTGGCAGAAACTGGGTGAGACTGTTAAGTCTCAGTTTAAAAAGAGGCTGGCGGTCGTACTGTCCAACCCGCGGATAGAATCTGCCAGGCTCCATAACTTGCCGGACTGCTACAAAATCAAGCTAAAAGCGTCCGGTTATCGGCTGGTGTATCAGGTCAGGGATGAAGTCATCACGGTATTTGTGGTCGCAGTGGGAAAACGCGAAAAATCAGCCGTCTACCGTGACGCAAATCAGCGGCTGTAAAACTCAACGCAAATGATGCACCACCTGATTACTGCTGCCGCGCCAGATCAGCATCGGATCTTTCAGATCCTGCACAAACTTGCCGTCGATCAGCACGTTGATCAGGTCCACTACCTGCATCTGGGCATCGTTTAATTCCTCCAGCCTGTAGCCGGTCCACACCCAGATATCTTTGCCAGCGCACTCCGCGCGAATGCGCTGCACCAGCTTCAGAATATCCGGCACGTTCTGCGGATGCAGGGGATCGCCGCCGGAGAGGGAGATCCCCTGGCGTTTGATGCGCGTGTCGTTGAGATCGTCGATGATCCGCTGTTCCATCTCATCGGTAAAAGGCATCCCGGAATTGAGCCGCCAGGTGCTTTTGTTGTAGCAGCCGGGGCATTCATGAATGCAGCCGGAGACAAACAGGGTGCAGCGGGTGCCGGGACCGTTGACGATGTCGACGGGGTAGTATTGATGATATCGCATAGAAGTCGTCCAGAAAGTTGTGCGCGCTGAGACCCTCACCCCGGCCCTCTCCCTGAAAGGGAGAGGGGGAAAAGACCGCTCCGTGCAGTCCCCTCTCCCCTATGGGGAGAGGGTTAGGGTGAGGGGGTTAACCGATCTGCCCATTCCCCAGATGCTTAACCCGGCGCTTCACCTCTTCCTGCTTCCCGGCGTTAAACGGACGCGCGTCCGGGCTGCCGAGATAACCGCACACGCGGCGGGTCACGGAGACGCGGGCGGCGTCATGGTTACCGCATTTCGGGCAGGTGAAGCCTTTGCTGGTGCATTCGAACTCGCCGGTAAAGCCGCACTCGTAACACTCGTCGATGGGCGTGTTGGTGCCGTAATAGGGCACGTGCTGATAGCTGTAATCCCACACGTCTTCCAGCGCCTTGAGGTTGTGCTGAATGTTCGGGTACTCGCCGTAACAGATGAACCCGCCGCTCGCCACCGGAGGGTAGGCCGCTTCAAAGTCGATCTTGTCGTACGGGTTCACCTTCTTCTCCACGTCGAGGTGGAAGCTGTTGGTGTAGTAGCCTTTATCGGTCACGCCTTCCACCACGCCAAACTCGGCGGTGTCGAGGCGGCAGAAGCGGTCGCACAGGTTTTCGCTCGGGGTGCTGTAGAGGCTGAATCCGTAGCCGGTTTCCTCTTTCCACCGATCCACCGCGTCGCGCAGACGCTGGACGATAGCGATGCCTTTCGCCCGCAGGGCTTCGCTGTCGTAGACGTGCTGGTCGCCGAACAGGGCGTTAATGGTTTCGTGGATCCCGATATAGCCCAGCGAAATAGACGCGCGGCCGTTTTTGAAGATCTCAGACACGTCGTCGTCAGCCTTCAGGCGCACGCCGCAGGCCCCTTCCATATAGAGGATCGGCGCGACGCGCGCTTTGACCCCTTCCAGACGGGCGATACGGGTCATCAGCGCCTTCCGCGCCAGCAGCAGGCGCTCGTCCAGCAGTTTCCAGAACGCGTCTTCATTGCCTTTGGCTTCCAGCGCGATGCGCGGCAGGTTCAGGCTGATCACGCCGAGGTTGTTACGCCCGTCGTGGATCTGCTCGCCGTTTTCATCTTCGTACACGCCGAGGAAGCTGCGGCAGCCCATCGGGGTTTTGAACGAGCCGGTGACTTTCACCACCTGGTCATAGTTCAGAATGTCCGGGTACATGCGTTTGCTCGCGCACTCCAGCGCCAGCTGTTTGATGTCGTAGTTCGGATCGCCGAATTTGTGGTTCAGGCCGTCGCGGATGGCGAACACCAGCTTCGGGAACACCGCGGTTTTGCGGTTTTTGCCGAGACCGGAAATACGGTTGCGCAGAATCGACTGCTGGATCAGACGTGATTCCCAGCTGGTGCCCAGACCAAAGCCAAAGGTGACAAACGGCGTCTGGCCGTTGGCGGTATGCAGCGTGTTCACCTCATACTCCAGCGACTGGAAGGCGTCGTAGCACTCTTTCTCGGTGCGGGAATGGGCGTAACCGTCGGCATCCGGGATCTGCCACTCTTCTGCCGTCTGACGGTGCTTGTTAAAGCTGGCGGTAACAAACGGGGCCAGCACTTCGTCGATCCGGTTGATGGTGGTGCCGCCGTAGATATGGCTGGCGACCTGGGCGATGATCTGCGCCGTCACCGCGGTGGCGGTGGAGATCGATTTTGGCGGCTCAATCTCGGCGTTGCCCATCTTGAAGCCGTGGGTCAGCATGCCCTTCAGGTCGATCAGCATGCAGTTGAACATCGGGAAAAACGGCGAATAGTCGAGATCGTGATAGTGAATATCCCCGCGCTCGTGCGCCTGCACCACGTCGCGCGGCAGCAGGTGCTGACGGGCATAGTGCTTGGCGACGATACCGGCCAGCAGGTCGCGCTGGGTGGGGATCACTTTGCTGTCTTTATTGGCGTTTTCGTTGAGCAGCGCAGAGTTGGTCTGTTCCACCAGGCCACGGATCTCCTGGTTCAGGCGGCCGCGTTTTTCACGCTCGATATCCCGGTCGTGACGGTACTCAATGTAGGCACGCGCCAGCTGCTTATAGGGGCCAGACATCAGCTGGTTTTCCACCGCGGTCTGGATCTCGTTGATATCCACCTTGCTGCGGTTTTGCATCTGATGGCTGACAACTTCTGCGACGGTGGCGCAGTAATCTGCGTCATCGACTCCCGCTGCTTTAGCTGCACGCAGAATCGCTTCCTGAATGCGCTCTGATTTGAAAGGCACGTTACAGCCATCTCGTTTCATCACATGCGGTGTCATGATCACTCCATTTAAGAACAGGTTATCCACAGAGGCAGGGAAAGGGGTCAGGTCCGTAACTGCCGACTCGCCCGCGATTTCTCCTGATATCGACCCTTTTTATCCACAATTTTGTGCACTGTGGTTGGCATCGTCTTGTGGCAATAATAGACGACGGATACAACATATTGGGTCGGCGAGCATTCTAAGTTCTATATATAGTGATTTGCATCAAACAAGTTTGCGATTTATTTGATTCAGGACAAGGTAAAAAACGAAGTGTACAGATGACGGGCGATCCGGGCTTTGTAAATTCTTCAAGGGCTAATCTGGTTGATTTTCCATCAAAAAAGCGTGCGCCGGGCAACCGTGCGGTGCCCGGCGGATATCATCAGGCCTGCAGCCACCATACCGCTTCAAACGGCCGCAGGGTCATGGCGCCCGGCTGCGGTGACACTTCGGCATAGTTGCTCATCACCACCTGCCAGTCACCCTCAATCGCCTGCGGCTGCCACGGCTGGCACTCGCGGCTCAGGCTGGCAACCACCATCAGCGTCTGGCCCTGCCACTGGCGGCGATAGCACCACAGGGACGGGTGATCCGGGAGCAGATCCTGATAATCCCCCCAGGTGAGCACCGGCAGGGTTTTACGCAGCCGGATCAGCTTCTGATAGGTGTAAAACACCGAGTCGGGATCGGCCAGCGCCGCCTCGACGTTGATTGCTTCCGCGTTATTGCCCGGGGCGATCCACGGCTCGCCGGTGGTGAACCCGCCATTCGGCGAGGCATCCCACTGCATTGGTGTGCGGCTGTTATCCCGGGATTTGCTCGCGAGGATCGCCAGCAGCTCGTCGGCATCCCGTCCCTGGGTGCGCAGCCCGGCGAACATGTTGTGGCTCTCCACGTCGCGATAGTCGGTGATGCGGGTGAAGTGCGGGTTGGTCATGCCAATCTCTTCCCCCTGGTAGACGTAAGGCGTGCCCTGCATGCCGTGCAGTACCATCCCCAGCATCTTCGCCGCCGGGACGCGGTACTCGCCCTCATCGCCAAAGCGCGAGACGATGCGCGGCTGGTCGTGGTTACACCAGAACAGCGCGTTCCACGCCCGGTTGTGCATCCCCTGCTGCCAGTGGCTGAACAGGGCTTTCAGCGCCACGAAATCGGGTTTCGCCAGCGTCCACTTCTCGCCGTTGGGATAATCGACTTTCAGATGGTGGAAGTTGAAGGTCATCGACAGCTCACGCCCGTCGAGCGCGGCATACTGCTGGCAGTGCTCCAGGCGGGTGGAGGACATCTCGCCCACCGTCATCAGGTTGCGCGGGATAAAGACGTCCCGGCTCATCTCCTGCAGATAGTCGTGAATGCGCGGCCCGTCGGTGTAGAAGCGGCGGCCATCGCCAATCTCATCCATCGGGAAGTCCTGGTCTTTCGACACCAGGTTAATCACGTCGAGACGCAGGCCGTCCACGCCACGATCGGCCCAGAATTCGCACACTTTTTTCAGCTCGGCGCGCACCTCTGGGTTTTCCCAGTTGAGATCCGCCTGTTCCGGGGCAAAAAGGTGCAGATAGTACTGCTCGCTTTCGGCATGCCAGCGCCAGGCATTGCCGCCAAACTTGGATTGCCAGTTGTTGGGCAGTTGCTCCGGCGTGCCGTCGCGCCAGATATAGAACTCGCGGTACGGGCTCTCTTTATTGAGCGACTCGCGGAACCACGCGTGCTGGGTGGAGGTGTGGTTGAACACCATATCCAGCACGATGCGGATCCCGCGTTGATGGGCCTCGGCCACCAGCTCGTCGAAATCATCCAGCGTGCCGTAGGCCGGATCGATACTGACGTAGTTTGCCACGTCGTAGCCGTTATCGACCTGCGGGGAGATATAGAAGGGCGTCAGCCAGATGGCGTCGATGCCAAGGTTTTTGAGATAGTCGAGACGCTGTGTGACGCCGCGTAAATCCCCGGTGCCGCGCCCGGTGGTGTCCTGGAAACTCTTCGGGTAGATCTGATAGATGACGCCGTTTTGCCACCAGTGAGGAAGGGTATTCATGATGCGTTCCTGCAAATGGGAAGGGGCGCAACTGCGCCCCGAAAGAGATTAAACTGCCTGCAGCGTGCCCTGACGGAACTTGCGCTGATAGACGATGGTGGTCAGCGCCATCGGAACGATGATCGCCACGGCCATCGCCAGGGAGAACACCTGCCAGTAGCTGGTCTGGATAGAGAGGATACCCGGCAGGCCGCCGACGCCGATGCCGTTCGCCATCACGCCGTTCAGGCCGCACAGCAGGCCCGCCAGCCCGGAGCCGATCATCGCGCACAGCATCGGGAAGCGGTATTTCAGGTTGATGCCGTACATCGCCGGTTCGGTGACCCCGAGATAGGCGGAGATCGCCGCCGGCACCGAGATTTCACGTTCGTTATGCTTCCGACTGACGATGATGATGCCCGTCACCGCCGAGGCCTGCGCAATGTTCGACAGGGCGATCAGCGGCCACACCGGGGTGCCGCCGAGGCTCTGGATCATCTGCATATCAATCGCCAGGGTGGTCTGATGCACGCCGGTGATCACCAGCGGGGCGTACAGGAAGCCAAACAGCGCGGCGCCAATCGGGGCGAAGCTGCCGGTCATCAGGTGACGCACCGCGTACGCCACGCCGTCGCCAATCATGCGGCCAAACGGACCGATAAAGGCGTGGGCGAGGAACACCGCGAGGATCAGGGAGCATACCGGCACCACTACCAGATAGAGATAATCCGGCACCATGCGCTTCAGGCGGGTCTCAATCATCCCCAGCGCCAGACCGGCCAGCAGGGCCGGGATCACCTGGGCCTGATAGCCCACTTTAGCGATGGTAAACAGGCCGAAGTTCCACACCTCAGGCACCTGCTGCCCAAGTAAGTAAGCGTTCATTAACTGCGGAGAGACGAGGGTTACGCCCAGCACGATACCCAGAATCGGCGTGCCGCCCATTTTGCGCACCGCCGACCAGCAGATGCCCACCGGCAGATAGAAGAAGATCGCCTCGCCAATCAGCCAAAGGAAGTCATAGATGCTCTGCAGGGCCGGGTACATCTGGGCGAGGGTTTTGCCGTCGCTCATCGGCACATCGCCAATCAGGTTACGGAAGCCGAGGATTAAACCGCCGCTGATCAGCGCCGGCAGCAGCGGGAAGAAAATCTCCGCGAAATGTGAAATGAGCTGTTCATGCCACTTCATGTTCTGGCGCGCGGCCTTTTTGGCCTGCTCTTTATCGGCCGACGAGTGGCCGGTGGTCGCCAGCAGCGCCTTGTAGTAGTCGCCTACCTCGGTGCCGATCACCACCTGAAACTGTCCGGCGTTGGTGAAGCAGCCTTTCACCATCGACAGCTCTTCGATGGCTTTGGGATTGGCTTTGGCCGGGTCGTTTAATACAAAACGCAGGCGGGTAATGCAGTGGCTGACCGTGGCGATATTGTCACGTCCGCCAACCAGCACGATCAGCTGGTCGATATCCGTTTGTTTTACTTTGCTCATCATGAAACCTCATGACAGATGGTAGGGGGTTATGGACTGGTGGCAAGCCTACTCTTTCAGCGTAACGCGGAAAATGGGAACGTTCCCGAAACCGGGCGAGGATCACAATAAAGCGTCTTTTGACGCTCAGGAGAGGGAGGCGGGAATGACGATCTGGCGCGGTTCGCTGCGGCCGTTTATCTGCTCAATCAGCTGCATAGCGGCCTGGCGGCCGGAGTCGGCGTAGCCCGGATCGACGGTGATGATCTCCGGGTGGAGGAACTTCATCAGCGGCGTGTTGCCGACGCTCGCCAGCTGCAGGCTGTCGATGCGCTGCTCTTGTAAGTACTTACTAGCACCCAGGGCCAGAGTATCCGTGGCACAGACCAGCGCAGTGGTCTGCGGGGTCAGCACGTCGGCCACCTTTTCATAGCCCTGTTTCATCCCGAGACCGGGTAACGCCGCCACCGCCGGTAGCGCGTGCAGTTTGCAGAATTCCAGGTAGGCATTATGGCGGCGCTGGCCGGTAGTGACGTCGCTGTGCGGCACGCCGAGATAGCTGATATGCCGGTGACCGCCGTCGTACAGGCGCTGCATCAGAACGTGAATGGCGCCTTCGTCGTCATAGCAGACCGAGGCAAAACCGCGGGCATCGCGGGCCAGCATCACCAGTGACGATTGCCATGGGGTGAGCATCTGTTCGCTGAGGCCGGTAAAGCCAAACAGCACCACGCCGTCGATGTTGCGGCGCTTCAGCATGCCGAGGTGCTCCTCGACCATCTGCGGCGAAAACTGGCTCTCCATCATGATCGGATCGTAACCCTGCTCGTAAAAGACGGGCAGCATGGTCTGTACGGCCAGGTTTTCCGACAGCGAATCCAGACGGGTGACGATGATCGCCACCACTTTGTCGCTCTGCCCACGCATGGCGCGCGCCGAGCGGGACGGGGAGAAGCCGTGCTGATTCATGACCGCCTCAACGCGTTCGCGCGTGCGCTCGCTGACACCACTTTCGTTGTTCAGCACCCGGGAGACGGTGGATTTACCCACGCCGCTCAGACGCGCGATATCTTTAATGGTGAGGCGATTCTGCATGCTTTCATTCCTGTAACGCATTGATGAAATAATCATTAAGCCTAAATCGGGTGTCCGGTTCCGCAATGGGCAAAGTCTGGTTTACGTTTGGTTTAATGCCCGGGCGGTATCATACCGCCCGAATTGTCACGAACGGTATGGCTAAAACACTATACTGCGCGCCGACTTACCTTTTTTTACTTACCGGAGGCGACATGGATCCCGATCCCACCCCTCTCCCGCGAGGGAGAACCCTTTCTTTCCGGTAAGCCTGGTCTCACTGCCTTACCGGATGCGTAAGGCAGTGACGTTATTCAACGTTCCTGCATAACTGATACCGCCGCTCAGGCGTGGCTTTGTCACGTCTGAAGGCAAGACTGCGCCCCTTTTCACGGGTGCGGGGGACTTGTTATGTTCAAAAATTTCACACAACAGCTGCTGGCCCGGCTGAGCCGCCACCTGCCGCGCCGTCTGGTGCAGCGCGACCCGATGGCGACGGGCAAAACCGATACCGTTATCCCCGGCGCGCTGGCCGCCCACTGTCTGCGGGTGGCCGCGATGGAAGAGCCCGCCCTGTGGCGGACCTTTGCCAGCCACCCGGAAGGGCTGACGGTCGCTGAGGTTCAGGCCGCTCGCGCCACGCACGGCGAGAATCAGATCCCGGCGCAAAAACCGGCCCGCTGGTGGGTGCATCTGTGGGCCTGCTACCGCAACCCTTTCAACCTGCTGCTGACGGTGCTGGGCGTTATCTCCTATGCCACCGAAGACCTGTTTGCCGCCGGGGTGATCGCCCTGATGGTGGGCATCTCCACGCTGCTGAACTTTATCCAGGAGGCCCGCTCCACCCGGGCGGCGGATGCCCTGAAGGCGATGGTCAGCAATACCGCCACCGTCCTGCGCACCCTTAACGACAAAGGGGAAAGCGGCTGGCGGGAGGTGCCGATTGACCAGCTGGTGCCGGGGGATCTGGTGAAGCTGGCGGCCGGGGACATGATCCCGGCGGACCTGCGTATTCTCCAGGCCCGCGACCTGTTCGTGGCCCAGGCCTCGCTGACCGGCGAATCCCTGCCGGTGGAGAAAATCGCCCACAGCCGCGATCCGCAGCAGAGCAACCCGCTGGAGTGCGACACCCTGTGCTTTATGGGCACCACGGTGGTCAGCGGCACGGCGCAGGCGATGGTGATCGCCACCGGGGGCAACACCTGGTTTGGGCAGCTCGCCGGGCGCGTCAGCGAGCAGGAGAGCGAACCTAACGCCTTCCAGCAGGGAATAGGCCGCGTCAGCATGCTGCTGATCCGCTTTATGCTGGCGATGACCCCTGTGGTGCTGCTGATTAACGGCTACACCAAAGGCGACTGGTGGGAAGCGGCGCTGTTTGCGCTCTCGGTGGCGGTGGGGCTCACCCCGGAGATGCTGCCGATGATCGTTACCTCGACCCTGGCGCGCGGAGCGGTAAAACTCTCGAAGCAAAAGGTGATCGTCAAGCACCTCGACGCCATCCAGAACTTTGGTGCGATGGATATCCTCTGCACCGACAAAACCGGCACCCTGACTCAGGATAAGATCGTGCTGGAGCACCACACCGACGTGTCGGGCAAGGTCTGCGAGCGGGTGCTGAATACCGCCTGGCTGAACAGCCACTACCAGACCGGGCTGAAGAACCTGCTCGACGTCGCGGTGCTGGAAGGCGTTGATGAAGCCGCCGCCCGCACTCTCTCAACCCGCTGGCAGAAGGTGGATGAGATCCCCTTTGATTTCGAGCGCCGCCGCATGTCGGTGGTGGTCAGTGAAGAGCAGGGCGTGCATCAGCTGATCTGCAAAGGGGCGCTGCAGGAGATCCTGAATGTGTCGACCCAGGTGTGGCATAACGGCGAGATTGTCCCGCTGGACGACAGCATGCTGCGGCGCATCCGCCGCGTCACCGACAATCTCAACCGTCAGGGGCTGCGGGTGGTGGCGGTGGCCAGCAAGTTCCTGCCGGCACGTGTCGGGGATTACCAGCGCATCGACGAATCAGATCTGATCCTCGAAGGCTATATCGCCTTCCTCGATCCGCCGAAAGAGACCACCGCCCCGGCGCTCAAGGCGCTGAAAAACAGCGGTATCACGGTGAAAATCCTGACCGGCGACAGCGAGCTGGTGGCGGCCAAAGTGTGCCGCGAAGTGGGGCTGGACGCGGGCGAGGTGGTGACGGGCAGCGAGATCGAAACCCTCTCCGATGACGACCTGGCGTCACTGGCGAAGCGCACCACGCTGTTTGCGCGCCTGACTCCGATGCACAAGGAGCGCATCGTCACCCTGCTGAAGCGCGAGGGGCACGTGGTGGGCTTTATGGGCGACGGTATTAACGATGCTCCCGCGCTGCGTGCGGCGGATATCGGGATTTCGGTCGACGGCGCGGTGGATATCGCCCGGGAAGCGGCGGATATCATCCTGCTGGAGAAGAGCCTGATGGTGCTGGAGGAGGGGGTGATCGAAGGCCGCCGCACCTTCGCCAACATGCTCAAGTACATCAAAATGACCGCCAGTTCGAACTTCGGCAACGTCTTCAGCGTGCTGGTGGCGAGCGCGTTCCTGCCGTTCCTGCCGATGCTGCCGCTGCATCTGCTGATCCAGAACCTGATGTACGATGTCTCCCAGGTGGCGATCCCCTTCGATAACGTCGACGAAGATCAGATCCAGAAGCCGCAGCGCTGGGATCCGTCAGAACTCGGCCGGTTCATGCTCTTTTTCGGCCCGATCAGCTCGATCTTCGACATTCTGACCTTCTGCCTGATGTGGTTTGTGTTCCACGCCAACACCCCGGAACATCAGACCCTGTTCCAGTCCGGCTGGTTCGTGGTCGGGCTGCTGTCGCAAACGCTGATTGTGCATATGATCCGCACCCGGCGGATCCCGTTCCTCCAGAGCCGCGCCGCCTGGCCGCTGATCGTGATGACGGGGCTGGTGATGGTGCTCGGCATCGCGCTGCCGTTCTCGCCGCTGGCGGGCTATCTGCAGCTGCAGGCCCTGCCGCTGAGCTACTTCCCGTGGCTGGTGGCGATCCTTGCGGGGTACATGGTGCTGACCCAGATAGTGAAAGGATTCTATGCGCGCCGGTACGGGTGGCAGTAAAAAACGCCCGGTGGCGCTGCGCTTACCGGGCCTACGATCCTCACGTAGGCCGGGTAAGGCGAAGCCGCCACCCGGCACATTGCTTTTGTCCCAAATTCAACAACCTGTGATCTTCATCACCCGCCGCGCTTGACGCTAATTTGCGCACATGTTAACAGAATGTTTTGCCTTTTTTCGGCCCGTCAAATAAGGAACATTCATGTTACGGTACAGCCTCCTGACCGCCGGGCTTATGCTCGGTTTTTCTGCGTTTGCCGCCCCGGCGGGCGATCTCCCCCTGATGCCCTGGCCTGCGAAGGTTGAACGTCCTGCTACCCAGGGTGCGCTGGTCATCAACAATACCTTCTCCGTCAGCGTCTCCGGGGACGATCTCGGCGATGCGGTAACGCGTCTGCGCCAGCGGGTGGCGCTGCAAACCGGCTGGACCCTCCAGCCCCAGGCCGACAAACCCGAGAAGCCAACGGTAACCATCGCCATCGCCCGCAAGGTGGCCCCGCTGCCCAAACCGGACAGCGATGAAAGCTATAAACTCACCGTTGACGCCAGCGGGGTAAATATCACCTCCAATACCCGCTTCGGTGCCCTGCGGGCGATGGAGACCCTGCTGCAGCTGATCCAGAACGGCCCGGAGAACACCTCCCTGCCGTGGGTCGCCATTGAGGATGCGCCGCGCTTCCCGTGGCGCGGCCTGCTGCTCGACTCGGCCCGCCACTTTATTCCGCTTGAGGACATCAAGCGCCAGATCGACGGTATGGCGGCGGCGAAGCTCAACGTGCTGCACTGGCACTTAACCGACGATCAGGGCTGGCGCTTTGCCTCGAAGCGCTACCCGAAACTGACCGAGCTCGCCAGCGACGGCCTGTTCTACACCCAGGATCAGATGCGTGACGTGGTGCGCTACGCCACCGCGCGTGGCGTTCGCGTGGTGCCGGAAATTGACATGCCCGGCCACGCGTCGGCCATTGCGGTGGCCTATCCGGAGCTGATGAGCGCCCCGGGTCCCTACCAGATGGAGCGCCATTGGGGCGTGCTCAAGCCGGTGATGGATCCGACCAAAGAGGCCACTTACACCTTCGCCAGTGCGATGATCGCCGAACTGGCGGCGATCTTCCCGGATCCCTACCTGCACATCGGCGGCGATGAGGTGGACGACAGCCAGTGGAAAGCGAACCCCGCTATCCAGCAGTTTATGCGCGACAACAAGCTGGCCGACAGCCACGCGTTGCAGGCGTATTTCAACCGCAAGCTGGAGACGATCCTCGAGAAAAACCAGCGTCAGATGGTGGGCTGGGATGAGATCTTCCACCCGGATCTGCCGAAAAGCATTCTGATCCAGTCCTGGCAGGGACAGGATGCGCTGGGCGAGGTGGCGAAGCAGGGCTACAAAGGGATCCTCTCCACCGGGTTCTATCTCGATCAGCCCCAGTACACCGCCTATCACTACCGCAATGAGATCCTCCCCCAGGGGCTGAACAACGTGGATGTCATTACCGACCGCGACAGCGCCCAGAGCTGGTCATTCACCCTGCCGCGCCTGAAGGGCAAGCCGCTGGAGGGAAGCTTTACGCTGGTGAAAGGCGACGCGGGCTGGCGCGGGTTTATCGATTTCAACGGCAAATCGCGGCGGGCGGTGCAGGACATCGACTGGCGCAGCGACAACCAGGTGAGCTTTACCGTCGATACCTGGATGGGGGAGACCCGCCCGGTGGTGACGGTGAAAGACGACAAGATTGAGGGCTATTTCCTGCTGGGCAACAGCCGTTATCCGGTGACGGGCCAGCGGCTGGATGCGGTGCCGGAAGGGATCGCCCCGGCGGTGCCGGACGCCAGCCAGCAGGCCAATCTGCTGGGCGGCGAGGCGGCGCTGTGGGCGGAAAACGTTGCGGCTCCGGTGCTGGATATCAAGCTCTGGCCGCGGGCGTTTGCGGTAGCGGAGCGGCTGTGGTCGGCGCAGGAGGTGAACGATGTGGATAACATGTACACCCGCCTGCAGGCGATGGACAGCTGGTCGACGGTATCGGTGGGGCTACAGCAGCATGCCCGCCAGCAGGTGCAGTTTACCCGTCTGGGGAACACCACCGACACCATGGCGCTGAACATCCTTGCCCAAGCGCTGGAGCCCGCCCAGTACTACACCCGCAATCATCTTAAGTTCCAGGCCGGGAATTACGATCTGTTTGAGCCGTTGAACCGCCTGGCCGACGCGCTGACACCGGAAAGCAGTACGGTGCGGCAGATGAACCGCTGGGTGGAGCGGCTGGTGAGCGATGCCGAAGACAGCGAAAGCGCGGAGTCGCTGCGTCATCTGTTTACCCGCTGGCAGACCAATACGCCGGACGCGCTGGCGCTGGCCGAGAACAGCTATCAGCTGAAGGCGTTGAAACCGGTGATTCAGACGGTGGATAAGCTGGCGGCGATTGGGCTGCGCTTAACGGATCTGGTGGCGCGACAGGGGACGCTGGACGATACCGAGATTGCGTCGATTCAGGGGGAGCTGGATAAGGCGGCGCAGATTCAGGATGAAGTGGTAATTGCGGCGGTTTATCCGCTGGAGAAACTGCTGCGCGCGACGCGCAATCTGTAAAAAAATGCCGGGTGGCGGCTTCGCCTTACCCGGCCTACAAAATCCGTACGGTTCCGTTTGTCGGACAAACAAACCGCACCAACCCGTAGGCCGGGCAAGCGAAGCGCCCTCGGCACACAGTTCGCACCAACCCGTAGGCCGGGCAAGCGAAGCGCCCCCGGCAAACAGGCCGCACAAACCTGCTTGCCGGGCATCAGAACGACTTAGTTCTTCAGGGTCCACGCCATCTGCCAGTGGGAACCTACACCCGGTTCGAACTGGTTAGCGCCGGCTGCGTACTGGACGCAGTAGCCGTTGTATGGCGCTTTCTTACACTGGTAAGTTTTGCCATTTTTCGGCTGCAGCACCACGGTGCCTGCTTTGTAGGAGGCGATGTTCTGTGGGAAGGTGAACTCGTAGTTGCCCGCAGTACCGTTGTCGGTGCTTGACGCTTCGCCTTCCAGCATCATGTCAATCACGTCCTGCGCGAACAGCACGCCATCTTTATTGGTGGCGTAGTATTTCAGCATGTGGTGACCTGGAGTCACGTCAGACAGGTTCATGGTCACGTCCTGGTTGGCGTTGTTCATGTCCTGCTTCACATAACCTTTTTCAGCACCGGCGTGGTTCATCACACGGGCTTCCAGGTTTACATCACCCTGGGTGTTCACGTGGAAGGTCACGGTTGCCGCACCGTCTTTGATTTTGCTGAACTGTACGTTGGTTACAGCGATATCTTCGCTGGCCTGAGTCTGCTGCTCTTCATAAGAGATGGCGACAGATTTCAGGGAGCTACCGTCTTTCACGTAGACGTTGTTCGCGCCGTGAACCGGGTTAACCACGCCGCTCTCATCTTTCATACCGACACGCACATCGCTGTGTGCTGCGTTGATCGCCTGCGCCAGGTCGTAGGACCACTGGCTTGCCTGACCCTGGGATGCAGAGGAGACGGTCAGCTCGGTACGCATGGAGGTCACTTCGCCGTTTGCGTCGAAGAAGCGAGCGATCACTTTGTCGCCTGCGTTGACGTTATTACCGGAGATCTGGCCGTCGAGAGATTTGGTCCACTCGGAAACCACTGCCGGGGTTTCGTCTGGCGTTACGTTGCCGCCGTTGCCGAAATCAACGTCGATCGCCTGGTAGAAGCTATTAGTGGTATCCGCAATTTCCCATACCGCGTAAATAACCTGGTAGCCAGTACGCTGTGGAACATTACAATTCATTTCCTGACGCTGAGCTGGCGCCTGGCCATTACCGTTAACGGTACAGAATGGCGTGGATTCAAATTGATCGCGGGTCAGCGGTTTATTTGGATTCCAGTCTTGCTTGGTAATATACCAGCGCCAGTTAACGGTTTTATGTGGTGCGGTGTGGAACCAGGTAAATTTATTTGCACCCGCTGTAATAGGGGTTTTGGTCCAGGCATTCAGGCTCTGGCGATCCAGCTGAGAATACTGGGAAATACCGGCGCTGGCCAGCTGACCATCCGGCGGCAGGGCGCCAGTCGGGAAGCCAGAGGTGCGTTCAACGCTCTGTGGTTCATATTGAACAGTACCGCAGTCGATATTTTTACCGAGCTTACACATATAAGCGCGGCTGGCTGGGGATTCTACATAACCATGTGCTAAAGCCGATGAAGCAACCGTGAGTGTGGCAAGTGCCAACGCAATTTTTGAAAGTTTCATTTTTTATTCCATTAAAGGGGATTAATGCTTTTTGGGCACGGCTAGTGTCGTCCGGAATAAAAAATTAGTCATTTCAAGCTGCGATGAAAAAGAATAGTGAAAATGCTTGAAGGATATTTCGCTCTGTGTATCCAGGAAATAAAAAAGGCAGCCGGGGCTGCCTTTTGCATATTAAAATAAACGCTTAGCGACGCACGGCAATCGCTTCAATTTCGATTTTCACGTCTTTAGGCAGACGCGCCACTTCCACGCAGGAGCGCGCCGGGAAGCTGGCGTTGTGCTCGGTGAAGAAGGCTTCGTAAGTCGCGTTAACGGTGGCGAAGTCGTTGAGATCTTTCACGAAGACCGTGGTTTTGACGATGTCGCCCACTTTCAGGCCAGCGGATTCCACGATCGCTTTGACGTTTTCCAGCGACTGACGCGCCTGCGCAGAGACGTCTTCCGGCACTTCACCGGTTTTTGGGTTCACCGGGATCTGGCCGGAGGTGATGATCATGCTGCCAAGATCAACGCCCTGAACGTATGGGCCGATAGCTGCAGGTGCATTTTCCGTCGCGAGTACTTTGGTCATGATTTCTCCTGAATTACAGCGTTGTGAGTAGGCCTGCCATTATAAAGAGGCAGGCATGCATTACCACCCGGATTAGTTGGCCAGCACCACATTATGGGAAAACTCTTTTTCGCAGTATTTGCATTTGAGCGCGATGTCATTGGCGCGTTTTTTCACTGCAAAACAGGAGTTGACCGGCTCAGCGTGGCTGATGCAGTTGCTGTTCGGGCACACCAGCACGCTCTCGATGCGATCCGGCAGGCTTGGGCGGGATTTGCCCACCACTTCGTAGTCGTCGATGCGGTTAACGGTGGCGTCCGGCGCGTAGAGTGACAGCTGGTTAACCTGCTCGTCGGTCAGGAAGGTGTTCTCGATCTTGATCAGGTCCTTACGGCCCATCTCGCCCGACGGCAGGTTCAGGCCGATGGTGATGCGCTGGTCGGTTTCGGTCAGTTTGAACAGGGTCAGCAGCTTGAAGCCCACCTGCGCAGGGATATGGTCAATTACGGTGCCACGTTTGATGGCTTCGACCTGGAGTTTGTTATCGTGTGTCATGGTCATTTCCCCTTACAGAGCTAAGTCGCGATTCAGAACCAGTGCCAGTAACGCCTGGCGGGCGAAGATGCCGTTTCCGGCCTGCTGGAAGTACCAGGCGTGCGGCGTCTTATCTACGTCGGTGGTGATCTCATCGATACGCGGCAGCGGGTGCAGTACCTTCATGTTGCTGCGTGCCTCTTCGAGATCGCTGGCGCGCAGGACGAACTGCGCCTTCACGTTGGCGTACTCCGACGGATCCAGACGCTCTTTCTGCACGCGGGTCATATACAGAATATCCACCTCGGCCATCATCTCTTCGATGCTGGCGTGCAGGCTCCACTGGATACCTTTCTCATCGAGCATATCGAGGATGTACTGCGGCATCGCCAGCGCGTCCGGGGCGACGAAGTAGAAGCGGTTGCCGTTGAACTTCGCCAGCGCCTGGGTCAGAGAGTGGACGGTGCGGCCATATTTCAGGTCACCGACCATGGCGATGTTCAGGTTCTCCAGACGGCCCTGGGTCTCCTGAATGGTGAACAGATCCAGCAGGGTCTGGGTCGGGTGCTGGTTTGCGCCGTCCCCGGCGTTCAGCACCGGGATCCCGCCCGAGAACTCGGTCGCCAGACGCGCGGCGCCCTCCTGCGGGTGACGCATCACGATGGCGTCAACGTAGGTACTGATCACCGAGATGGTGTCGGCCAGGGTCTCGCCTTTCTTGCCCAGCGAGGTGTTGCTGCTGTCGGAGAAGCCCACCACGCTGGCACCCAGACGGTGAATGGAGGTCTCGAACGACAGGCGGGTACGGGTGGAGGCTTCAAAGAAGCAGCTGGCGATCACCTTGTGCTTCAGCAGCTCCGGTTGCGGATTGGCTTTCAGTTTTGCCGCGGTTGCCAGAACCAGCTCCAGCTCTTCACGGCTGAGGTCGTTGATGGAAATGATGTGTTTTTGATAAAGCGGATTCATTTTTATCTCCTGACGCCGGGCAAAAAAAAGCCCCTCAAATGAGGGGCTTCTGGAATAGGGGGTGCAACGGGAAGAAAAACGGCAGGCCAGCGTCTGTTTTAAGACGCGCTACGGCACTCTGTCGAACATGTTTGAGCATGCTTCCTCCTGGCAAATTGTGGGGCATTATACGCAGCCTGAATCGCGGATCAAGCGAATAATGCACACTTTACGCAAGGTAAAGGTTTCCGTATGCATGGTTATGCGCAAGAGCAAATCCCGGACAAAAAGGGGTGGTATGGCAGCTGAAATTCTCGTATAAAAGTTGAAAATGAAACGATGTTTTATATTGAGGATTTCACCATGATCGTTGGCAACATTCACAACCTCCAGTCCTGGCTGCCGCAAGCGCTGCGTCAGGCGATCGAACACGTCAAAGCAAACGTGACTGACGCGACCCCAACCGGCAAGCACGATATCGACGGCAATAACCTGTTCTATCTGGTCTCCGAAGACATGACCCAGCCGTTCACCGAGCGTCGCGCGGAGTATCACGCCCGTTATCTGGACATCCAGATCGTGCTGAAAGGCCAGGAGGGGATGACCTTCAGCACCCTGCCAAACGGCACCCCGGACACCGACTGGCTGGCGGATAAAGACATCGCGTTTCTGCCGGAAGGCGAGCAGGAGAAAACCGTGGTGCTGAACGAAGGCGATTTCGTGGTCTTCTACCCGGGCGAAGTGCACAAACCGCTGTGCGCGGTGGGTAATCCGGCGCAGGTGCGCAAGGTGGTGGTGAAGATGTTGGTGGGGTGATTTCCCCTCACCCTAACCCTCTCCCCTTAGGGGAGAGGGGACTGCACGGTGCGGTCTTTTCCCCCTCGCCCCTATGGGGAGAGGGCCGGGGTGAGGGGCACCGACGGCTCCGCACACCCATTATGTGATCCAGCTTAAATTTCCCGCACTCCTTCTCCTCCTCCCATTGTCCTGCGCTTTTTCTGCGTCATAGTATGATCGTTAAATAAACGAACACTGTTCTATAATGTAGAACAAAATGAGTCAGCAAGGAGATCGCATGCAGCAGACCGTACAGTTCTCGGGGATTATTCCTCCCGTCTCCACAATCTTCACCGCCGACGGCGCACTGGATAAAGCCGGTACCGCCGCGTTAATCGACAGCATGATCGACGCCGGCGTCAATGGCCTGTTCTTTTTAGGCAGCGGCGGGGAGTTTTCGCAGCTCAACACCGACGAGCGTAAAGCCATCGCCGAATTTGCCGTTGCCCATGTGGATCGTCGCGTGCCGGTACTGATCGGCACCGGCGGCACCAACGCCCGGGAAACCATTGCGCTGAGCCAGCACGCGCAGCAGATCGGCGCGGACGGCATCGTGGTGATCAATCCCTACTACTGGAAAGTCTCGGAAGCGAACCTGATCCGCTACTTCGAGCAGGTGGCCGACAGCGTCACCCTGCCGGTGATCCTCTATAACTTCCCGGCCCTGACCGGGCAGGATCTGACCCCGCAACTGGTCAAAACCCTGGTGGACTCCCGCCGCAATATCATCGGGATCAAAGACACCATCGACTCCGTGGCCCATCTGCGCAGCATGATCCTCACCGTGAAGGCGGCGCACCCGCACTTTGTGGTGCTGTGCGGCTATGACGATCACCTGTTCAACACCCTGCTGCTGGGCGGCGATGGGGCGATCTCGGCTAGCGGCAACTTTGCCCCGCAGATCTCCGTGAATCTCCTGCAGGCCTTCCGCGACGGCGACCTGGCGCAGGCGGCGCACTATCATCAGACCCTGCTGCAAATCCCGCAGATGTATCAGCTGGATGCCCCGTTCGTGAACGTGATTAAAGAGGCGATTGCGCTCTGCGTGCGCCCGGTGTCCACTCACGTGCTGCCGCCTGCCGCGCCGCTGGATGAACCGCGCAAGGCGCAGCTGAAAGCGCTGCTGCAACAGCTCAAGCTCTGCTGAACCGGAAGGTCACGATGTCGATAGAAACGATTTTTACCCCGCAGGATGACGCCTTCTATTCGGTGATCACCCACGCGGCGGGGCCGCAGGGGGCGCTGCCCCTGACCCCGCAGATGCTGATGGAATCCCCGAGCGGCAACCTGTTTGGTATGACGCAGAACGCCGGCATGGGCTGGGATGCCAACAAACTCACCGGCAAAGAGGTGCTGATTATAGGCACCCAGGGCGGGATCCGCGCGGGCGATGGCCGCCCGGTGGCGCTGGGCTATCACACCGGGCACTGGGAGATCGGCCTGCAGATGCAGGCCGCGGCAAAAGAGATCACCCGCAACGGCGGGATCCCCTTTGCCGCCTTTGTCAGCGACCCGTGCGACGGGCGCTCGCAGGGCACGCACGGCATGTTTGACTCCCTGCCGTACCGCAACGATGCGGCGATCGTGTTTCGCCGTCTTATCCGCTCCCTGCCCACGCGCCGGGCGGTGATTGGCGTGGCGACCTGCGACAAAGGCCTGCCCGCCACCATGATTGCGCTGGCGTCGATGCACAACCTGCCGACCATCCTGGTGCCGGGCGGGGCCACGCTGCCGCCAACTTTCGGCGAGGACGCCGGGAAGGTGCAGACCATCGGGGCGCGTTACGCCAACCATGAACTCTCCTTGCAGGAGGCCGCCGAGCTGGGCTGTCGCGCCTGCGCTTCGCCGGGCGGCGGCTGCCAGTTCCTGGGCACCGCAGGCACCTCCCAGGTGGTGGCCGAAGCCTTAGGCCTGGCACTGCCGCACTCGGCGCTGGCCCCGTCCGGGCAGGACGTGTGGCTGGAGATCTCCCGCCAGTCCGCGCGGGCGGTGGTTGAGCTGGATAACCGCGGCATCACCACCCGCGATATCCTCACCGACAAAGCCATCGAGAACGCGATGGTGATCCACGCCGCGTTCGGCGGCTCCACCAACCTTCTGCTGCATATTCCGGCCATCGCCCATGCGGCGGGCTGCACTATTCCTGACGTTGACCACTGGACGCGGATCAACCGTAAGGTGCCGCGGCTGGTCAGCGTATTGCCGAACGGACCGGATTATCACCCGACGGTGCGGGCGTTCCTTGCAGGCGGCGTGCCGGAGGTGATGCTCCACCTGCGCGATCTCGGCCTGCTGCATCTGGATGCCATGACCGTCACCGGCCAGACGGTGGGGGAAAACCTTGACTGGTGGCAGGCCTCGGAACGCCGGGAGCGCTTCCGCCAGTGCCTGCGCGAGCAGGACGGCGTCGATCCGGACGATGTGATCCTGCCCCCGGCGCGCGCCAAAGCTCGCGGGCTCACCTCCACGGTGGCGTTCCCGGTGGGCAACATCGCCCCGGAAGGATCGGTGATCAAGGCCACGGCGATCGACCCGTCGGTGGTGGGTGAAGATGGGGTTTATCGCCACACCGGCCGGGCGCGGGTATTTGTCTCGGAAGCCCGGGCGATCAAGGCGATCAAAAGCGGCGAGATTGAACAGGGCGACATCATGGTGGTGATCGGCGGTGGGCCGTCCGGTACCGGGATGGAAGAGACCTACCAGCTGACCTCTGCGCTCAAGCATGTCTCCTGGGGTAAAACGGTATCGTTGATCACCGATGCCCGCTTCTCGGGCGTCTCCACCGGCGCCTGTTTTGGCCATGTGGCCCCCGAAGCGCTGGCCGGTGGCCCGATTGGCAAGCTGCGCGATAACGACATCATCGAAATTGCGGTGGACCGCCTCTCCCTGACCGGCAGCGTCAACTTTATCGGCACAGCACTGGCACCGCTCACGCCAGAAGAGGGGGCGATGGAGCTGGCGCGTCGTCAGCCGCATCCGGAACTGCACGCCCATGATTTTTTACCCGACGATACGCGCCTGTGGGCGGCATTACAGTCGGTCAGCGGCGGCACCTGGAAAGGCTGTATTTACGACACCGATAAAATTATCGAGGTAATTAACGCCGGTAAAAAAGCGCTCGGGCTGTAATTATATTTTTAACAGTTTTAGCCTGCGGGAAATATCCCGCGGGCTGTTTTCGTTTGTTTTTATTTTTCATTTAAAACAATAAGTTGATATATATCGCGTGGCATCACAAAAGCAAAATAACATAATTCAGAAACAAGATATGACCATTGCTGGTTAATTGAACGGCTCATTACACTCCATTAACACGATGTTGTGAATTCAGCACACGAAATAAGGGTGTATATCTGATGATGCAATTAACCATGAAAGATAAAATTGGCTACGGGCTGGGTGATACCGCCTGCGGCTTTGTCTGGCAGGCAACCATGTTCCTGCTCGCCTATTTCTATACCGATGTCTTTGGCCTCTCCGCCGGGATCATGGGCACGCTGTTTTTAGTCTCCCGCGTGCTGGATGCGGTCACCGACCCGCTGATGGGGCTGCTGGTGGACCGCACACGCACCCGCCACGGCCAGTTCCGCCCGTTCCTGCTGTGGGGCGCGATCCCGTTTGGCATCGTCTGCATGCTGACGTTCTACACCCCGGATTTCTCCGCTAACGGCAAAATTATTTACGCCTGCGTCACCTACATCCTGCTGACCCTGGTCTACACCTTCGTCAACGTGCCGTACTGCGCCATGCCGGGAGTGATTACCGCCGATCCGAAAGAGCGTCACGCCCTGCAGTCGTGGCGCTTCTTCCTCGCCGCGGCGGGATCGCTGGCGATCAGCGGCATTGCCCTGCCGCTGGTGGGGATCATCGGCAGAGGCAACGAACAGCTCGGCTACTTTGGCGCGATGTGCGTGCTGGGGCTGAGCGGCGTGCTGCTGCTGTACGTCTGCTTCTTCACCACCAAAGAGCGCTACACCTTTGAGGTGCAGCCGGGATCGTCGGTGACGAAAGATCTCAGGCTGCTGCTTGGCAACAGCCAGTGGCGGATCATGTGCGCCTTCAAGATGATGGCCACCTGTTCCAACGTGGTGCGCGGCGGGGCGACGCTCTACTTCGTGAAATACGTGATGGACCATCCGGAGATGGCGACCCAGTTCCTGCTGTACGGGAGCATCGCCACTATGTTCGGCTCGCTCTGCTCCTCCCGCCTGCTGGGCCGTTTCGACCGCGTGAAGGCCTTCAAGTGGATTATCGTCATCTACTCCCTGATCAGCCTGCTGATTTTCTTCACCCCAGCCGAACATATGGCCCTGATTTTCGCCCTCAACATTCTGTTCCTGTTTGTCTTTAACACCACCACGCCGCTGCAGTGGCTGATGGCCTCCGACGTGGTGGATTACGAAGAGAGCCGCAGCGGCCGCCGTCTCGACGGGCTGGTGTTCTCGACCTACCTGTTCAGCCTGAAGATCGGCCTGGCGATTGGTGGCGCGGTGGTGGGTTGGATCCTGGCGTACGTCAACTACTCCGCCGGTAACAGCGTCCAGCCGGTGGAGGTGTTAACCACCATCAAAATTCTGTTCTGCGTGGTGCCGGTGGTGCTCTACGTGGGCATGTTTACCATGCTGTCGTTCTATAAGCTCTCGGATGCGCGAGTGGAAGCCATCAGCCAGCAGTTACTCAGGCATCGTGCGGCGCAGGGCGAAGCTATCCCCGACGCGGCGACGGCGGCATCTCATTAAGAAGGAGGCACTATGTACACCATTACTAACCCGATTCTGACCGGCTTCAACCCGGACCCGTCGATGTGCCGTCAGGGCGAGGATTACTACATCGCCACCTCGACCTTTGAGTGGTTCCCGGGTGTGCGTATCTACCACTCCCGCGACCTGAAAAACTGGCGGCTGGTGAGCACCCCGCTGGATCGCGTGTCGATGCTGGATATGAAGGGCAACCCCGATTCCGGCGGCATCTGGGCCCCGTGCCTGAGCTACGCCGACGGGCAGTTCTGGCTGCTCTATACCGATGTGAAAATTGTCGATTCGCCGTGGAAAAACGGGCGTAACTTCCTGGTGACGGCCCCCTCCATCGAGGGCCCGTGGAGTGAGCCGATCCCGATGGGCAACGGCGGGTTCGATCCCTCCCTGTTCCACGACGACGATGGCCGCAAATACTATATCTATCGCCCCTGGGGGCCGCGTCATCACAGCAACCCGCATAACACCATCGTGATGCAGGAATTTGATCCGCAGACCCGCACCCTGTCGCCCGAGCGTAAAACCCTCTTCACCGGCACGCCGCTGTGCTACACCGAAGGGGCGCATATTTATCGCAAGGACGGCTGGTACTATCTGCTGGTCGCCGAAGGGGGCACCAGCTACGAACACGCGGTGGTGGTGCTGCGCGCAAAAACGCTGGACGGCCCGTACGAGCTGCACCCGGAAGTAACGATGATGACCAGCTGGCACCTGCCGGAGAACCCGCTGCAAAAAAGCGGCCACGGCTCGCTGCTCCAGACCCACACCGGGGAGTGGTACATGGCCTATCTCACCAGCCGCCCGCAGCGTCTGCCGGGCATTCCGCTGCTGGGAGCCGGCGGGCGCGGATACTGCTCGCTGGGACGTGAAACGGGCATTGCGCGCATCGAGTGGCGCGACGGCTGGCCGTACGTGGACGGGGGAAAACATGCCCAACTGACGGTGCCAGGCCCGCAAATGACCGAGAGCCCGAGCGCGGTGCAGCCCGACTGGCGGGACGATTTCGACGGCGAGCGCCTCGACCCGGAGCTGCAGACCCTGCGCATTCCGTTCGACGAGAGTCTCGGCTCCCTGCGGGCGCGTAAAGGCTTTTTACGCCTGTACGGCAACGACTCCCTCAACTCGACCTTCACCCAGTCCACCGTGGCGCGCCGCTGGCAGCACTTCACTTTCCGCGCCGAAACGCGAATGGAGTTCGCCCCGCGTCACTTCCAGCAGAGCGCGGGCTTAACCTGTTACTACAACAGCAAAAACTGGAGCTACTGCTTTGTCGATTACGAGGAGGGGCAGGGCAGAACCATCAAGGTGATCCAGCTTGACCACAACGTGCCGTCGTGGCCGCTGCACGAGCAGCCCATTCCGGTGCCGGATGAGGCGCAGAGCATCTGGCTGCGCGTTGACGTGGATAAGCTGGTCTACCGCTACAGCTACTCATTCGACGGCGAAACGTGGCACACCGTGCCGGTGACGTACGAGGCGTGGAAGCTGTCGGATGACTATATCGGCGGGCGCGGCTTCTTTACCGGCGCCTTTGTGGGACTGCACTGCGAGGACATCAGCGGTGACGGCTGCCACGCCGACTTCGACTACTTCACCTACGAGCCGGTATAACGACTCAGGCCGGGTAGCCCAGGGCGCGTGAGAGCTGGCGCCCGGCCTCCTGCAGCTGCTCGCGGAAGTGGGTCAGCTCCTCATCGCTGACGCGGGAAGCTAAAGTCGACAGGCTCAGGGCGGCGATCACCCGGGATTCGTGGTTACGCACCGGAACCGACACGCAGCGCACCCCCTGCTCGTTCTCTTCGCTGTCGAGGGCATAGCCCTGCTCGCGGGTTTGCGCCAGCGCGGCCAGCAGCGCCTCGCGTGAGGCCAGGGTCGCGGGAGTAAAGGTGGTGTACTGATAACCCTCCAGCAGGGTATTCAGCTCGGCGTCGCTTAGCCAGGCGATCAGCACCTTGCCGATGGCGGTGGCATGTACCGGCAGGCGACGGCCAATGCGCGAGTAGGCGATGGCCGCCAGCTTGCCTTCAATTTTCTCGATATAAACCCCTTCACGCCCGTCCAGAATGCCCAGATGGGTGGTCTGCCCGGTGCGCTCCGACAGTTCCGTCAGCCAGTGCTTCGCCTTCTGGCGAATATCCATGGTGCTCACCACAAAGTGACCGCGTTCGACCAGCTTCATGCCCGGGCGATATTTGCCGTTCTCCGGATTCTGATCGATATAGCCGTGCAGCTGCAGGGTTTTAAGCAGCGAGTGAAGGGTGCTCTTGCTCAGGCCCATCTGTTTACTGATGTCGGTGATTTTGAGTTCCGTCGCCTGTTCGTTAAACAGATCGAGGATCTGTAAGGCACGTTCAACAGATTGAATAATAGGCATAAGATCGGACATCCGCGCTGGAATTAAGGCCAAAACGTACCCTGTTTACGCTGAAAAATCAATCGACCCGGCAGGCGCGGCCTCGGCCGATCTCAATATCGGCATTGGCAACAGAGGCGGTGAAATTTGACTTAAGTCATATCTGATGCTTATGGATCCGAATTAAAAAGATAGGCTGTGCCTATTACTCACATTTTAATTGTTCTTTTACACTCATTAACCGTATGGCTTTCCGCATTCTGCATGGCTCGTTTAAAAGGTATTTTATGACTGCTTCGAAAACATGGATCTCTTTGGGTACAATTGCCAGTCCGGCTACTGGAACGTTATTTTCAAAAATTCTCACTCAGCATAATCATAAATATATTCTGTGGTATAACGGCGAGCAGCTTTTTAAACCCGGCGATCGGATAAAAGTCATTTATAATCGTTTATTTATTAACGACGAGCCCTGCGATATTAATATTCTGCAAATCGACAAATACAGCCATACCCTGTGGCGCGTGATGCACAAGATGTCCAGCTGCCCCGGCCATCGCGAGCCGGAGAGCGAGACGTGCGATGCCCCGACAAAATGCATCTTTAAAAAGTGCCCCTATGGTAAGGTGCGGGTGAGGGCAAATTAATAATATCCAGACGGATAATATAAAGAGCAGGAGGGCGATAACCCTCCCGTTAATTTAAAAGCAGAGGTTATTCACCCAGAGTGGCGACCATTACCGCTTTAATGGTGTGCATGCGGTTCTCTGCCTGGTCAAATACCACGCTCGCCGCCGACTCAAATACCTCGTCCGTCACTTCCATCCCGCCGTGCAGATCGAACTCCTTCGCCATCTGCTTGCCGAGGGTGGTCTGATCGTCGTGGAACGCCGGCAGACAGTGCAGGAATTTCACGTCCGGGTTACCGGTCAGCGCCATCATCTGGCTGTTCACCTGATAGCCACGCAGCAGCGCAATCCGCTCCGCCCACTTCTCTTTGGCTTCGCCCATCGACACCCACACGTCGGTATAGATAAAGTCTGCACCCTTCACGCCCGCCGCCACATCTTCGGTGAGGGTGATCTTACCGCCGTTCTTCTATGCCAGCGCGCTGCACTCCGCCACCAGGCTCTCTTCCGGCCAGCAGGCTTTGGGGGCTACCAGACGCAGATCCAGCCCGGTGAGCGCCGCCGCTTCCAGCATCGAGTTACCCATGTTGTTACGCGCGTCGCCGGTATAGACCAGCACCATCTCGTTAAAGGCCTTGCCCGGGAGATGCTCCTGCATGGTGAGCAGGTCCGCCAGCAGCTGGGTCGGGTGGAACTCATTGGTCAGCCCGTTCCACACCGGCACGCCGGCAAATTCCGCCAGGGTTTCGACCACTTCCTGGCCATGGCCGCGATACTGAATGCCGTCATACATCCGGCCCAGCACGCGGGCGGTATCTTTAATTGATTCTTTATGCCCAATCTGGCTACCGCTCGGCCCGAGATAAGTCACGCGAGCGCCCTGGTCAAATGCGGCAACTTCGAAAGAGCATCGTGTGCGGGTTGAGTCTTTTTCGAAGATGAGCGCGATGTTTTTGCCAGTAAGCTTCTGTACTTCAGTCCCTTTTTTCTTATCGGCTTTCAGCTGTGCCGAGAGGGCAAGCAGGGAGGTGAGCTGTGCGGGAGTAAAATCGAGCAATTTCAGGAAATGTTTTTTATACAGTTCAGACATTTTATCCTCACATGGCAAAGGCCACTTATTGAATTAAAATTCACTTTATCTGTATCAATATTCACTTGCAACCCCGTTTCACAAATCTTTCTTACAAAGGTGGAGGCAAACACATCCGTGTGTGAAAATAGAAGTATCTGCCGCACTTTAAAGAGGAACGAGCCATGGCAAACCCAGAACTGCTGGAAGAACAGCGCGAAGAGACGCGACTGATTATTGAAGAACTGCTGGAAGACGGCAGCGATCCGGATGCGCTGTACACCATCGAGCACCATTTCTCTGCGGATGATTTCGAAGCGCTGGAAAAACTGGCGGTTGAAGCCTTCCGTCTGGGTTACGAAGTGACCGAGCCAGAAGAGCTGGAAGTGGAAGAGGGCGACACCGTCATCTGCTGCGACATCCTGAGCGAAGGCGCGCTGAAAGCCGAGCTGATCGACGCCCAGGTTGAACAGCTGATGGACCTGGCCGAACGTTTTGAAGTGGAATACGACGGCTGGGGCACCTACTTCGAAGATCCGAACGGCGAAGAGGGTGACGAAGACGACGACGAAGATTTCGTTGATGAAGACGACGACGGCGTGCGTCACTAATTAATTTAATACACGAGACATTCGCGTTGCATCGAGGCGGCAACTGAGTGAATCCCCGGGAGCTTACATTAGTAAGTGACTGGGGTGAACGAAGGCAGCCAACGAAGAGGCAGCGTGAAGGGCGACGTGTATTTGCGGCAGCTTCGGCTGCCGCTACTTTAAGGCAGAAAATGGATTACCCGCAGATACTCGCCCCTGTTTTAAACTTCCTCCAGTGCCCGACCCCGCAAGCGTGGATTGATAAAGCCCGCGACCCGGCTAACCTGCCGCTGTTGCTCACCGACCATATGGTGTGCGAACTCAAAGCCGCCCAGACTGCGCTGCTACTGGTGCGAAAATACGTCGCCGACGAGAGCGGTGCTGACGCGCTGCTCGAGTGGCTCAAGCCCTACGAAGCCTTTACCTTCCGCGAAGGCCCGGAACCGGATTTTGTCGCCCTGCATAAGCAGATTGGCAAAAGCGTGATGCCGAAGACCGACGACCCCTGGGGTCAGGCGCTCATCGACAGTATGGTGCTGCTGATCAAAGAGGAGCTGCACCACTTCTGGCAGGTGCGCGAGGCGATGCTGTCCCGCAACATCCCCTACGTCAAAATCACCGCCAGCCGCTACGCCAAAGGGATGCTGACCGCTGTGCGCACCCACGAGCCGCTGACGCTGATCGACAAGCTGATCTGCGGAGCCTATATCGAAGCGCGCTCCTGCGAACGCTTCGCCGCGCTGGCGCCGTTCCTCGACGAGGATCTGCAGAAGTTTTACCTGTCGCTGCTGCGCTCTGAGGCGCGGCACTATCAGGACTACTTGCGGCTGGCGCAGCAGGTCTCCGAAGACGACATCACCCCGCGCGTGAAGCTGTTTGGCGAGGTAGAGGCCGAGCTGATCGTCTCCCCGGACAGCGAGTTCCGCTTCCACAGCGGCGTGCCGGTTTAATTAGATAAGGACAGGGAAGAATGAAAAAAAGTGTACGTATCGCTATCGCCGTGGTGCTGGGTATGGTGGCCGCAGGCTGGATCTACCGCGACAAAGCGCCCGATACCGAACAGCAGCTCGATACCGCGCTCAGCAGCATGCCGGTGTGGCAGGTGATTAAAGAGCAAGAGCCGGCGTTCCGCAAAAAGGTGCAGGACGAGATGCTGGCTCTGCAGAAAGCGGGCAAGAACGAGCAGCAGATCATTGACGCCGTGCAGCCGAAGATTTTGCATCTGCAGATGGCGCGCCTGCAGAACGCCCCAGATGCCAACGTGGTCGAGTATATGAAGATCAACATGGAGCAGACCGCCGCCATGCAGAAGGTGAGCGATGACAGCTGCTACCGCTTCCTCTACCCGGAGGTGAAGGGCGGCGTCAACCCGATGCGTCTGCTGGATAAAGATCTGATGCAGCGCCGCATGCAGGCGGACGCCGACATGATGCGCGCCGCCGTTGGGCCGGACAAACACACCGTGACCCCGCAGGAGATCCAGCAGGCTGAAACCGACGTGGTGCCGATTGTCCAGAAGCTGACCGGAAAGTACGGCGACGATATCGAGCTGCTGCAGGCGCCGCAGAAGGGGAAGGGCAAAGAGAAGCAGAGCTGCGATCTGGTGCAGGACCTGTGGAACAACGTGCTGGCCCTGCCGGAGCCGAACGCCGCCGGGCTGATACGTTATGCGGTGTCGGACCTGTAAGGGCGGCGTGGGTTACGCTGGTTTTTTGGACACTTAGCGGTGGAACTGCACGTCGCCGCTTGCATGGCGGCGTGCGACAGGTATAATCCACAACGTTTCCGCATCCCCTTCAGTGCCGAAGTGGCGAAATCGGTAGACGCAGTTGATTCAAAATCAACCGTAGAAATACGTGCCGGTTCGAGTCCGGCCTTCGGCACCAAAAGATGCAAAAATTAAGTCGCTTAAGGGCGGCTTTTTTTGTGTCTGGAGTTTGTTATCTTCAAGAGCTTTCTTCACTTTAAATCAACGTAATTCAATCTGATTCTCTCAGCATTAACTTACTGATATGAATACATCTACGGGTGTATCCCGGTTCGATAAAGTTTGTGCCCACAAAAGGCCCTTGAAAGAATACTATTCAAGTTTCTGATGGGGAGGAGTCGTGAAGATTTTAATAGTAGATAACGGGGCGCTGGCTAGCGGATTTAATGCAACATAAGAAGATGAGGAAATTAAACATGAAATTATACTCTTCCAAAAACGTTAGAATATGTTACATAATACTTTCACCCTATACTTGAACGCATGAAACATATTTGTAATTTAATATTATACAAAGGCATTGTATTTTTACAGATTGATAATGTACAAGGTTCTTATATTAGAAGATAAAACTCTGACACTGACATGTAAATAATTTATTGTCAAAGTAGCTATAAGGGAATTATAATAAATGGCGTAATACATATGCTTGAGGTTCCTATGGTGTTAGCTGATAATATATTAAAAGATTTTTTTAACTCATTGAATAAACAGGAAGGATTATTTTCTCAACTATTTGAGGATGATCGTTTAGGTATGATCTTACGCTCAGCTGTTAATGAGTTAAATTTAATGATTTATAAAAATCATAGTGAATATAAAGGGAGTTTTAGTCAAGAAGAATATCACTATATATTTAAGCTAGGTGTTTCTAGATTGATAAAGTTAGCCCTTGAAGCACGCCCCTCTTTTGAAAACCCTTCTATAATGTTTTTACAAAACTCTGAAATTAGCGCTGAAACCCATAATATTGTATGCGGTTTGGGAATGATAGAACATGGCAGAAGAGTTGCACAGTCAGTTTATGCTGGACACACTAAAATAGTTAAGACAGGGGATAATGAATTTAAAATAACAATTCCAACTACACTTATTGATGAAGAAAATCATGAGAAGTACATATCTAATTATTATAAAGAACAATATAGAGAAAATTTCATTGGAATTTTCAAATCAAGATTTATAGAAAGATTTAAAATAGATGTCGATAATAAACTATATGAGTTAGTTTATCCGTATGAAACTCATTTTATAGGATATCAATCTGCACCTATTCTAGACGAATTCTTTTTTGGACTTACCTATGCAGAGCTTTTTAATCATGACGGGGTTGATACTTTTCACTACTCTGTAAAGTTTGGTGGGATAGAATTCCAAAAATATAAGTTAGCTATAGGTTTTATCATGTCCGTAATTGAAAAGCATGTAAGGTTTTCAGAAAAACTCATAATAAAAGATATCTCAGTAAAGTTAGAAAATATTCTAACAATTACATTGAATACGGACGAATTTATTGAAAGCATGTGTGATGCAATTAATTATTTTGGTTCTACCCTAGAAGGATATACTCAGCTAGAACTAAATGACGCACGCAGAATTTTTGAAGTGCTTTCTTATAGCAGAAGAAATACTAAATTATTAGATAATCCAGGAGCGGAACTTCCAATGCTTATTCAAAGCTCAGATGAAAATTTCTTTTTCTGTATTGCGGCAAGGTATAGCTCGCCTCTACAGTATCTGCATGACTCTTTAAGGTTTCATTTTAATAAAGATTATGATAAGCAACAACAATCTAGAGAACAAGTATTGCAAAGAGCAATAAAAAGTGTGTTGAACAAGAGTTTCGGTTATTTAGAATACCAACAAAATATTAAGGTAAAAGAGAATGGTAGAACTTTAACTGATATAGATTTAGCCGTTACTGAAAAAAACACAGGTATAGTTTTTCTTTGCCAATTAAAACATCAAGAACTTTATGGCGCTGATCTGCATGCTAAGCATATCCGAACCTCAAGGTTAAAAAAGCAAGCTTCGAATTGGCTTACTTCGGTTAACAATTGGTTAAGCAATACAACCGAAATAGATGTACGAAAATGTCTACAAATTACTAAACATGTACCAAAACTTACCATATATAAATTATTCATAACAAAACATTACGCCTATCCACTCAAAGAATTATCAGATGAATATACCGCATATTGCAACTGGGCTCAGTTTATTTATGCAATGCAACTTATAAGTAACGATGTAAGAATAAGTAAAAGTAGTATCTCATCTTTAATCTGTAAATTAAAAGAATTAGAGGGGAGGGCGGATGAAAATTATATTCATGAGCCTACCTCAAAATGGAAAATAAGAGATTTATCTTTCACATTAGAGCAAAAGCAATAAAATCAGCAGCTATTTATTTAAAAAGTGCATCCTTTGTGAACTAGAAAAGAATGTAATAATATCGTGTAAGTTGTTTGCATTAAAGATAATTAATGTTATATTTTTATTCTATATCATAACCAACCAGCTAATTTATCTGAAACTTTTTGAATAAATATACCAAAATGGAGTATTTTATTTTAATGGGGCTCTCGTATTTTGATTTTAAATAAAACACGGGCTTATGCATTATATTTCAATATTTGGTTATTGCATTTTTAACGGAAAAGAGTAAAATATCAAGATTTAAGGGTTGATTTTGGACTTATATGAAGGCAATTGACTTATTTGCAGGGGCAGGAGGTTTCAGTTTATCTGCCCACAATACAGGCGCTATAGATGTTGTTGCTGCAATCGAATTGGATAGCGCGGCTGCAAATACTTATAGAAAAAATATGTTAGAAAGGCTTAAGCATAAGACCGAACTTTTACAGGAGGATATTCTACTTGTAAGTCCAAAAAAATTAAGAAAAAAAATAAAACTCAAGAAAGGCGAGCTTGATATCATACTTGGCGGGCCACCATGCCAAGGATTTTCCACTCATAGAATCAATGATGCTGGTGTTGACGATCCGAGAAATAAATTACTCTTAAGATATTTTGATTTTGTGTGTGAATTTAAACCCAAAGCTTTCTTAGTTGAAAACGTATCGGGTTTATTATGGAAAAGACATGAAACACATTTGAAACGCTTTAAGTTTTTAGCTTCAAAAAATGGTTATACATTAATTCATTGCGATGTATTAAATGCTCGTGACTACGGTGTTCCGCAAAATCGTAAACGAGTTTTTATTGCAGGCATCAGAAATGATATTTTAAAAAAAAGAACTGATATTGAGTTTCCACCTAAAGCTACTCATTTCAACCCTAACTCCAATGAAGTAAAAAACAACTCCAAAAATACTTGGCGAACTGCATCTTCTGTTTTCGAAAAGATTGATGATAAATTAATCCAAAGATATATATCAGAATACTTTCTAGAACACACATCTTACACAATTGACGAGGCACGAAGACTACTTGAAACATTAGAATATCAAAATGCATCAATAAGTGAAAATGATCCATGCAATGTACACATGATGCCAACTGAGCGTATGCAAGAACGTTTCAAAGCAACTAAACTAAATGGCAGTAGAAGCGATGCAGGAAAAGAGTTCGAATTAAAATGTCATTCCAATGGATATGCAGGCCACAAAGATGTGTATGGCCGAATAATGATTCACCTCCCAGCCAATACAATTACAACTGGTTGTAACAATCCATCTAAGGGAAGGTTTATTCATCCATGGGAAAACCACGGTATCACTTTAAGACATTCGGCAAGGTTGCAAACATTCCCTGATGATTACATTTTTTTTGGGAATGCGACAGAGCAGGCAAGGCAAATTGGCAACGCTGTTCCCCCAACGCTAGGCACGATATTAATCAACTCAATAATCAAAATCGTTGCGCCTAATAAGTAAGGTACAATAAATGCTAAAAGTTAAAACAAAAAATTTGAATGGACTAAAAAACACATTTTATGATTACTTACCTTATAAAAATAGAAGGTGAAAAATGGTAATTTCGGCAGCATTTCAAACAAGAGCAAGAACAATCGATCATCTAGGACGTGAGCAAATAGCTGACTGCCCAACGGCAATTTCTGAGCTTTGGAAAAATGCATACGATGCATATGCTCGTAATGTTTCGTTAAATATATTTGACGGCGATATCCCTGTAGCAACTTTGGTTGATGATGGACATGGAATGTCAATAGGTGACATTATCGATAAGTGGCTTACTGTAGGAACAGAATCCAAGGCCATAAAAAGAGATATTCCATTTGAAGATAGAAATGGAATAAATCATATTCGTGTAAAGCAAGGCCAGAAGGGCATCGGTCGTCTTTCTTGTGCAGCCTTGGGCTCTTTAATGCTTTTAGTTTCTAAAAAGGAAAATAAACCGCTTGTAGCCTGTCTGCTTGATTGGCGTATTTTTGAAAATCCATATCTAATGCTTAATGACATTAAGATACCAATTATAGAATGCAATGATAAAAATGAATTGATCACCGTTATACCTGAGATGTTTGACGCATTAATGGGAAATATGTGGGGGGATGGGATTGATGATTTACGAGATAGTCGTATTGAACAAGCTTGGGAAAGTTATTCTGAATTAGAAAGAAATGATAATAGTGATACTACAAAAGAAGCTATCGAGCAAACTGTAATTAATGCCTTTTTTGAGGAAAGACATTTTCAGTCATGGCCTGTTTGGAATAATAAAACAACTCACGGCACCGCGATGTTCATAGCAGGAATTCACGATGATTTAATAGCTCAGCTATCAACAGATGCAGGTTCAGAAGCTCAAGGGGCGGAGGCCCGGGCTAAAGAGCGCTTTCTCCAAACATTAAATAGCTTTGTTAATCCTTTTAAAAGGGAGGGTGAAAAACAGATTACTGATTTCAAAACAAGTGTTGTCACTTGGAATGGTAGTCTTCAAAGATTTATTATCGATGAGGTTAGAAGCTTTGATATTTCAAATTTTGATCAGCTAGAACATATAGTTGAAGGAAGTATTGATGAAACAGGATTGTTTTCCGGCAAAGTAAAAGCCTTTGGTGAATGGTTCGATAATATTACTATTAAACCTAAATCTATATATAAGACCAGAAAAGACTCCCGCTTTGGCTCTTTTTTCCTAAGAATAGGCACATTTGAAGTTATAAGAAAAAATAGCTCATTATCAGATGAACAGCATGCGACGTTTGATCGTATTCGCGAACAGTTTGGTGGTGTAATGGTTTTTCGCGACGATTTACGTGTTATGCCATACGGTCGTGAAGATAATGACTTTTTCGAAATTGAAAAAAGGCGTTCCAAAAATGCTGGTATGTATATGTTCAGTAATAGAGCGTGTTTTGGTGGTGTATATATTACTAAAGATCATAACCCTAATCTACGAGATAAAGCTGGTAGAGAAGGTATTATTGACAATAAAGCATCTAAGCTATTTAGAGAGATTGTCGAAAATATTTTAATAGAAGTCGCAAAAAGGTTTATTGGCCGTAATTCAGATTTACGCGATGAAAAGCTAGAAGAAATAAATGCTAAACATGCGGCTTTAAAAGCAGATGAAGACAGAAAGAAATTATTAAGGAAAGAACAAAAAAGAATTAAATTATCAATTCAAAGAGATCGGCTTTCTTTAGAACATTTAAGGGACGAATTTTTAGAAATATCAAAGCTTTTAAGCGATAAGAATAATTATAACAATCTAGATGAACTTTTACATCTAAAAGAACATATTGATTTATTAGATGGATCACTTAAAAATTTTTCTTTAGGTTCAGTGCCAAGAAATTTAGGAAGTATAGAAAAAGATTATCGACAATATCGTGATATAGAAATTGATGCTAAAAATCTCTTAAAACAGATTAATAATTCTGTATATTTAGCACTTGATCATCTTGTAATTAAAGATGATTTTTCAATTGCTGAAAAAGACTTTCGTAGCAAAGCAGCAATATTGCATTCTAAGATAAGGAAAATTTCTGCTAAGGGCCGCAACATATTAAAAGAACAAACCTTGCGATTTGATGAAATAACCAGTAATACAAATAAAGCTTTTCATGAAAAAGCTTCAAAATGTTTGGCCGAACTACAAGAAAATAGAAAATCACTCAAGCAAACACTTGAGGATTTAGATCTTGCTTATCAAATTCAAGATATTGAAATAAATCAAACCTACGCACCTTATATCACTGCATTAGAAAGTTTAAAAGATGAAATTGATTTAGAAGGCCTCGCTATCTCTTCAGTAAACGAGAATGCGCGTTTAAAGAAACAAGTAGAACAAGTTAATGCTCTCGCTCAGCTTGGAATAACTGTTGAGATAATTGGTCATGAAATAGAAGGGTTCGACATGACAATTGAGCGAGGGATTAATAGATTGTCATCAACCACCCTTGATGATTATCAGGAAAATGCCCTATCAAGTATTACTCAAGCACATCAATCATTAAGCGATTCTTGGCGTTTTTTAAGCCCGCTAAAATTGTCAGGAGACAAAGTAAGAGCTTTATTGAGTGGGGAAGATATATTTGATTATGTTAATCACTTTTTTAAAAGTAAATTTGAAAAAGATTCAATTCTTTTCTCTTGCTCTACTGAGTTTCTAAACATTACGCTATATGATCAACCAGCCAGAATTTATCCTGTCTTTATTAATTTAGTAAATAATTCCCGATACTGGGTGAAAGAAACAAAAGAAGAACAACGGATTATTAAATTAGAAGTTGCTGATGGTTTAATATACGTTAGTGATAATGGCCCTGGCGTTGATCCAGATGATGTGGCCGAACTTTTTACTATATTCTTCTCCAAAAAGCAAAGAGGTGGCCGCGGTGTTGGCCTTTATCTCTGCAAACAAAATTTAGCAGTTAGTGGCCATAGTATTTTCTACGAAACAAGAATAGAGAAAAAAATACTTAACGGTGCCAATTTTGTAATTAATTTCAAAGGAATTAAAAATGCTTAATAATTCTACTTTCGATTACAAACCACATTTAAAATCTGCATATATTGACCCTATCAGAACAGTAACGATTATTGACGATGAATATCCAACTATTGATGATTTAATTTTAAGCAGCAAAGAGGACTTCTCTCAAGAAAACATTTATCGATTAAAAGAAATAATTGATATCAGTAGAAGTGAAGAATATAACTGGCTTTTGGATGTTTATAATGGAAAAGAAAAAAAGGTCGAAGAAGGTACTGTATCTAACCGACTTTACCATAGTGATTTGCTAATTTTAGATTATCATTTAGATGGTGAGGATTCCGGATATTGTAAGAAATCAATAGATATTATAAAAAACTTATCTGAGAATCGTCATTTTAATATCGTTGCGGTACATACTAAGGGTTATGATGGACAAAAAGGCTCTATCAATGAAGTGTTTATCGATATCATCACGTCATTACAAAAAAGACCAATACTTAGTATTTTAAATGAAAAAATCAAGTCCAAGGTAGATGATTGTTTAGATGAGTGGGAATTTGATGAGCCCGGGATTAGGGATGAACTGGTTGATTGCATATCAACTATAGATTTACTATCCTTAATTCATAAATATGATTCTGATTTATGCTCCGGGAATTTTCAAAACGAACTCCTTGATGTTTTCTATGACATATATGACAGAAAACCTGATAATATAAACATACAAAAGCCATTAGTTTTAAAGTGGATTATTTCAGAAAAGCTTGAGAGGTATGCTGAACAATTCAATAATAAAACTTCAAAATTTTTTGATTGGGGAATAAATAAAGACTGTAATTGGATAAAAACAGAAGATTTATTTATTACTGTCCTTGGTAAAAAAGATACACCAATTAGTGAAATACCCAATCAACTTTTAGAAGCATTATCAAATTCAAAGCCACATCCGCATAAACTTATTCTTTCAAAGCTCAGAAGTGAGATTGAAAGTAATGGAAGTTACGCTGCAAACAACATACTAAATAAGAAATTCTTACAAGCTGCATGGTTAAAAGAACTTCTTGAAAACAAAGATGAACATGCAATAAAAACTGCTGCATGGCAGGCAGTTACTAAATTATGGGAAGAACTAGCATATGAAATTAAAGTCGGCTTGGATCAATTTACAATCAATCTCGTCCGAGATCTTAAAAAAATCGAATCACCCTTAGACTATTTCATCGATAAATCCACCCTTGATGATGAACTTGAACAGATCAAGCATGCAAATTGTTTCAGCTGTTCTAAAAAAATTACTTCTCATCATTTAGTTACTGGACATGTTTTAAAATTCAATAATAATCACTGGTTATGTTTGACTCCTATGTGTGATCTTGTACCTGGTCAAAAAAACGCAAGTAATTTACTGCCTGTTACGCTCGTAAAGATGTACGATGCGAAAGTTGCATTAACCAACACTAGACAAAATATGCAAAAAGAGCTTAATTTGGATAGTTTGCCTCCAATTAAAGATGACGAAGCTATTAGGCAAATATTAAATTATTCGACTCAAAATAATCTATTGTTCATTCAACCTGAGTTGGATGGGAAAATACAGATTCTTAGTTTTACTGTTGGACTTGATGGCAAGGCAAATCCTAAAGCAATGGATTGTTATGTAGAAAACCAAGGTATTTTCTCTGAAGATAATACATTAACTCTAAAATATGCTGAGCCAAAAGATAATCAAATGAGTGTAACATCTGTAGATGCAAAAATAGTTGCCGAGTTACGCTATGAATATGCGTTAAATTTATTGGGTAGACTTGGGGTATCCAAATCTCGGGTGGGGTTAGATTTTATTAATTAAGGTATATTAGTACAGATTAATCTGGCAGTAACCAGTTAGTTATATTGGCAACTGTCAGGTTCAATTAACTTTAGCTTTGCTTTTAACTAAGATGGGAAATGAAAACTATATTTCCCATATTTTGAATTATATTTTAATAGTTTAAGCCTATTATCAAATCCATTTCTATATTATCTTTCAAAGTGCTGCGATGGGCCATTTATAACGTTTCTGTATGGCGTCAGGGTGACCTATGTGCGCCTCCTAAACCGTTGCGATTGTTGTATTTGCTATCATTAACTACAGCCTGGTAATTCACGAACCACTTGCCTATCGGCGGAAAAAATTTGGCTCCAGCGATGCACTGACTACCTTAATCTACCTTTCTGGTGATTGAAGAGGAGGGGGCTGGACAACTATCAATGTGGAATGTTTATCTCACTTTAAAGTTATACCCAGCCGACAAAAAAATATTTATTAATTAACATTCAACGGGTAATTTTGATGAAGTGGCATACTAGCAATTGCTTACATATCCTATAATGATCGTAAAATGATCTAGTGAATTATGAGGATTCGAATGCCTAAAAGTATTTAGTGGAATCTCGTCAATTACTGGATGTTATTAATTTTTCCTTGAATAAATTATATTGGTAACAGTATATTCAATATAAAATTCGCATCCGACTTTCACACCTACACTTTAAATACCTCTTGTCGATGCCACTCCACAAACCCCACCCATGGAGACTCCCCTTTCACGATCGGCGTTGCGATCGGTTTCCCAGCAAAATCCCAGAAAAGCTTCCCAACGATTCCATTCCCGTTCACACCGTTCGATACCAATACCCGCATCTCCTCATCCAACCCAATAGACCCCTTATCAAATGCCTTATGGTGAATCGCACACAGCGCCAGTCCATTCTGGATCTCACATGGCCCGCCGTGCTGCTTCCATTTAATATGTGCTGCTTCAAGTGCAACGGGAGAATGATCATGTCGCATATTGAACCCACAGATCGCGCATTGGTAGTTATAAGCGCGGAGCACTTGCTGACGGAACTGAGGATCGCGAACCTTGCGGATCTGCCTGATATCAAACCCCATCTCGTCAGCGATCTCTTCTTGGATGCTTTCCGGGAAATGGGCTTCCAATATTTGCTGCGCCAGCGAACCGATAAGCTTTTTGTTCTTACTCAGCAGTGCATAGTGTTGTTCATCGAACCCACCCGCGACGTTATGCTTAACCAGTTCTCCAGCGGGTGGCTGTCTGCTGCTACCCGTCGTTGAGCAAAACTCGTCATTCTGTAGCTCCCAGAAACCATCGCCTTTTAGCCGCCAGAACGGCATATCGGGGCGGTACTGCGCGCGCTGGGGGCCAAAACGCTCCAACAGGCTATGCAGCTGATCACGGATTTCTGTACCGTAGTTGAACAGGCGAGTATGCCCCTGCTGATAGTTCGCCAGCACATAAAGGAGCAGTAACGGTTTATGAGGAGCACGCTGATCGCCTTTGCGCCAGATGGTGATGTCGGTAATTGCCTGTTCGAGAGTTTCGCTGGAAGCCATCGCGTTATGGAAGAAGGTAAATAATTGCGATGATGCTCCCAAAACCCCACCCGATCAACCTACCAGCTTCTCACAACCAACAAAAAAGGCGCCCACCGGCACCTTAATAATTCAATCGCTGTCTTAAGCCTTTCGCAGCTTCCCCGAGATAACCCCAACAAAGTCCATCACCTGCTGTTGCTTCTGGTCCGACAGTTGACTCACCTCACGCATCAGCGTCTCTATCTCCGGCTCTCCCTGCAGGGACGTCAGGATCATGCAGCCTTTCATGACCTTCACGTCCACCTTCGTTCCGGTGCTGAACCCGGCTTCGTTGAGCCACAGGCCTTTCATGATAAACGCAGGGATGCGGGTGTAATCTCCATACCGCGTCGCATAACTTACGGTAAATACCCGGTCGTCAGCTTCAAATACTTCTGGTTGCAGTGATTCTGCAATACAATCGATATCAGTCATGATTACTATTCCCTATAAATAGTGATTGTGATGAGCGATACGGGCATGTTGGCGCATGCCCGTATTGCGTTAAATAACCCTGTAAATCTAACCAGTAAATAAAAATAAGTCCAGATTAATATAAAAAGTAATAAGCGTTATTCGGCTGCTTTCGAATATCCATTAAATATATTAATTCGCTGTGATTTATAACTTTACGCATAAGGAAATGATAAGTTATGACCGGGAATATCGAACAACGTATCTATGCGCTCGCCAGACGTTATAACGGCGTGTATCTCATCAATAACGAGAAAAATCAACAATTACTCAATGCCAGTACAGACCTCGATACGGATATGTTGCTGGATGTCGACGAAGCAGAAGCACTCATGGGGGAATTTTTTAGAGAATTTAACGTTCATAGAGGAAGCTTTAATATAAAGATCTATTATCCCGACGTGCCTTTTTCCTGGAATCTGTTTAAGAAATCCGTCCCTGTTCCTGTTCCCGATTTTACGATTAGCATGTTGATCGAATCAGCCAGAGCCGGGAAATGGTTGTTCGACTAATCACAACCCAAAGGTACCGTGAAAGCGAAGGAGTTTTATTGTTCCATAAACGGATTATAACTACCTCAAGTGACCTGTTAATGGAACAAAGAGGCCTGTGATGGCAAAACCCTCTACCCGAACTTATTCCCGCCATAGCCGTGACGCTGCACGACTGCTGGGGTTAATGCTTCGTACTGCGCGTAATGAACGTCAACTTACCGTTGAAGAGCTGGCAGAACGTGCCGGGGTATCACGGGGACTGGTTTATCGTGCTGAAGAAGGGGACATGGGGTGTGCAATTGGCGCGGTATTTGAACTGGCAACCATTTTAGGCGTTTCACTTTTTACCCCTGACCCGGCATCAATGGCATTACATACCGCTAATACAGAGAAAACCTTATCGCTGATGCCACGTTCAGTACATCGTTCCAGAAAGATGATAAATGATGACTTCTGAAACAAGCATGTTCGGGCAAATGTGTGGATCTGGTTGCCTGATGATTGGTGGGCAAAAAGGGAAAATCTGGATTTAGAGCCGACAGTAAAATAGTCTAACCCATCGCCCCCCTAATTATCGGAATCGGCGTCAGCAAATGCTGATACATCAATTCCCCCGCCAGCACCCCATCCCGCGCCAGCACCGCGTCCATCAGCTTCTGATGTTCCACATGCTTCTCTTCTAACATCGCCACCGACAGCACAGTCTTCCGCAACCACACATACCGATACCGCGCCGCCAGATCGAATAGCCGCTCCCGCATCTGCATCAAATACCGCGACCCACACCCCACCACAATGGCGGTATGAAACGCCTGATGGCGCTGATCCCACTCGTCCAGCATGGTCTCGCTGGCGTCGCGGGATTCGAGCTTGTTCAGCAGATGCATCCGGGCGAGGAGGTCAGCTTCCCACTCTTCGCCGCCGCGTTCGATGGCGAGGCGCACCAGCATCGCCTCCATATTGGCGCGGGCATCAAAGATATCGAGCAGCTCTTGTTCGGACATCGGGGCCACCCGGTAGCCCTTCTGGTTAATGACCGTGACCAGCCCCTCGGCAACCAGCTGCGACAGCGCTTCGCGCAGCGGGCCGACGCCCAGTTCATACCGGGAGGTCAGCAGGCTCATCCGCAGCTTCTCATCCGGGTGATACACTCCGCGGATAATGTCGTTCTTCAGCCAGCGGTAGCCGTCGATGGCCGTTGCCTGGGAAATGATGGTCATGGTCGTGCTCCTTGAATACGGCCCGGCCTGCACCGGGCGTAAAGATTAACCCTGTTTCGCCTCGTCAAAACACTCGGCGATAATTGCCAGTCCCTGCTGGAGCTGCGCCTCTTCCACGGTCAGCGGCACCAGGATGCGCAGCACGTTGTGGTACGGGCCGCAGGAGAGCAGGATCAGCCCTTTGTCCCGCGCCCGGGCCACAATCTGCGCCGTCAGGGCGGCGTTCGGCTTATGATGGTCGCCCTCCTCAAACAGTTCGATGGCGATCATCGCCCCCAGGCCGCGAACGTCGCCAATCTCCGGATGTTTTTCAGCGATTGCCAGCAGGCCTTCGCGCAGGGTATTGCCCAGCTTGTTGGCTTTGCCCAGCAGATCTTCCTGCTCAAAGACCTTGATCACCGCCAGCGCGGCGGCGCAGGCGATCGGGCTCCCGGCGTAGGTGCCGCCCAGTCCGCCCGGGGCGATGGCGTCCATCACCTCGGCGCGTCCGGTGACGCCCGCCAGCGGGAAGCCGCCGGCGATGGACTTGGCGAAGGTGGTGATATCCGCCGCCACGCCCATCTGCTCCATGGCGAAGAAGGTGCCGGTGCGGCCCGCGCCGCTCTGCACTTCATCGGCGATCAGCATGATGCCGTGCTCGTCGCACAGGTCGCGCAGGCGCTGCATAAAGGCCGGGGAGGTGGCGTAGAACCCGCCTTCACCCTGCACGGGCTCGATCACGATGGCGGCGATATCCTCGGGGGCGGCATCGTTCTTGAAGATGCGATGGATGCTGGCGATGGCGTCGTCATCGCTGATGCCGTGCAGGGCGCAGGGATAGAGCGCGCGATAGACGTGGCCCGGCATCAGCCCCATACCCGCCGAGTAAGGGTTCACTTTCCCGGTGAGCGACAGGGTGTAGTGGGTACGGCCATGATAGGCCCCGGTAAAGGCGATGGTGCCGTTGCGCTTGGTCGCCGCGCGGGCAATTTTCACCGCGTTCTCGACCGCTTCGGAGCCGGTAGTCACCAGCAGGGTCTTTTTCGGGAAATCGCCCGGCACTTTCTGGTTCAGGGTTTCGCAAAGCTCCAGATAGGGTTCATAGGCCAGCACCTGGAAGCAGGTGTGCGACAGCTTTTTCAGCTGCTCTTCCACGGCGCTGACCACATCCGGATGTAGATGCCCGGTGTTCAGCACCGCAATCCCCCCGGCGAAATCAAGATACTCTCGGCCTTCGACGTCCCACACCCGGCAGTTCTCGGCCCGGGCGGCAAAAATCGGGTGGATCTGACCCACGCCACGGGGAATAGCATTGCTACGACGCTGCATTAACTCTTTGTTGGTGCTCATTGGATGCTCCTGAATTAAAGGCCGATGCACATATATTTGATTTCTAAGTAATCTTCGATGCCGTATTTAGAACCTTCCCGACCCAGACCGGAGGCTTTAATGCCGCCGAACGGGGCCACTTCATTGGAGATAATCCCGGTGTTGATCCCGACGATGCCGTACTCCAGCGCCTCGCCGACGCGGAACACGCGGCTCAGATCGCGGGCATAGAAGTAGGCGGCGAGGCCGAATTCGGTGTCGTTAGCCATCTGGATAACATCTGCTTCATCCTTAAAGCGGAACAGCGGGGCCAGCGGGCCGAAGGTCTCCTCTTTGGCCACTTTGGCATCACCGGGTACATCTACCAGAATAGTCGGTTGGAAGAAGTTGCCGCCGAGTTTATGCAGCGATCCGCCGGTAATCACCCGCGCGCCTTTTTCCACCGCGTCGGCAATGTGTTCTTCGACCTTGTCGACCGCCTTGCTGTCGATCAGCGGCCCGATGGTGACGCCCTGGTTCAGGCCATCGCCGATCTGCATTTTATCCACCGCCTGCTGGAGTTTTTCGGCAAAGCGGTCGTAAACGCCGTCCTGCACGTACAGGCGGTTGGCGCAGACGCAGGTCTGTCCGGCGTTGCGGAACTTCGAGGCCAGCGCCCCTTCCACGGCCTTATCGAGATCGGCATCGTCAAAGACAATAAAGGGCGCGTTGCCCCCCAGCTCCAGCGAGACCTTTTTGATGTCCTTCGCGCACTGGGCCATCAGCTGGCGGCCAATTTCGGTCGAGCCGGTAAAGGAGAGCTTGCGCACCAGCGGGTTGCCGGTCAGCTCGTTGCCGATGTCGGACGCCGAACCGGTCACCACGTTGAACACCCCGGCCGGGATCCCGGCGCGTTGCGCCAGTTCGGCCAGCGCCAGCGCGGAGAACGGCGTCTGGCTGGCGGGTTTGAGCACCATAGTGCAGCCGGCCGCCAGGGCCGGACCGGCCTTGCGGGTGATCATCGCCGCCGGGAAGTTCCACGGGGTGATGGCCGCCGTCACGCCGATCGGCTGCTTAATCACGATTAAACGCTTGTCCGCCTGATGGCCCGGAATGGTATCACCGTAGACACGTTTCCCCTCTTCGGCGAACCACTCTATAAAGGAGGCGGCATAGCTAATCTCGCCTTTGGCTTCCGCCAGCGGTTTGCCCTGTTCGAGGGTCATCAGCCGGGCCAGATCGTCCTGGTTAGCCATCATCAAATCGAACCAGCGGCGCAGGATGTTGGCGCGCTCTTTGGCCGTGAGCGCTCGCCAGGCGGGCAGGGCGCGGTTCGCGGCCTCAATCGCCTCGCGGGTCTCGTCGGCACCCATTTTCGGCACGCTGCCCAGCGTCTGGCCGTTCGCCGGGTTGGTCACGGCGAGGGTCTCACCACGGTGGGCGTCGCGCCACTCTCCTTCTATATAAGCCTGCTGGCGGAATAAGCTGGGATCGTTGAGTTGCATGATGGCTTCCTGTCTCAGAATGATTAACGGGTAAACGCGGCATGTAAGGTCTCCACACTACCGGCAGCCCGCAGCGAACGCCCGGGGTTGTGCTGACTGGCGAGCAGAGTCTGAACCTTGCTCACAATATGCGCCCCGATGGGGATCGCTGAGGTCGCCGCCGGTGAGGGGGCATTACAGGTATGGATGGTGCGCGGCGTGGTGACAAATAAAAAGTCGTCGATCAGCTTACCTTCTGGCGAAACTGCCTGCGCCCTCACACCCGCAGGCCAGGGGTGCAGATCTTTCACCGTCAGCCCCGGGCAGTACTTCTGCACCAGCTTCAGATAGCCGCTTTTGCACAGGGAGTTTTTCATCTCACCCAGGCCCGAGCGCAGGTTGTTCTGCAGTACCCGGCGGATGCCCGTAGAGCCCAGAATTTCCAGCATATCGGATAGCGAGAAGTCGCCCTTGCGGTAGCCCTCGCGCTTGAAGGCCAGCACCGCGTTCGGCCCCACCGTCACGCTGCCGTCGATCATCCGGGTGAGATGCACCCCGAGAAAGGGCATCGCGGGATCGGGGATGGGGTAGATAAGGTGGTTAACGATCTGATTGTGCTCCGGCGCGAGGCGGAAATACTCCCCGCGGAACGGGCAGATAATAAAGCCGGGATCGATGCCGAGCATCTTCACCAGCCGGTCGGCCATCAGCCCGGAGCAGCTGATCAAGGTGGTGGCTGCAAACTCGCGTCCGTCGTGGGTGTGGATCACCACCCGGTCGGCGTACTCTTTCAGGGCGCTGACCTCGGCGCGATAAATCACTTCTCCGCCCTTCGCCTGGAAGCGGCTTGCCATCGCCGCCGCCACCTCGCGATAGCTGACGATCCCGCTGGAGGGGACAAAAATCCCGCCCAGCCCGGTGATGTTGGGCTCGCGCTCGCGCAGCTCAGCGGCGCTGAGCCATTCGCGCTCGATGCCGTTGGCGGCGGTGCGGTCCCACAGGGCCCGCATGCGCTCCATCTCCAGCGGGGAGGTGGCCACCAGCATCTTGCCGCAGGTGTCGTAGCGGATGTTGTTTTGATCGCAGAAGGCCCTGGTCGCCCGGTTCCCCGCCAGGCAGAACTGCGCCTTCAGGCTGCCGGGGGTGTAATAGACCCCGGCGTGGATCACCCCGCTGTTGTGCCCGGTCTGGTGGCAGGCGGGGCCCGCCTCCTTCTCCAGCAGGGCGATGCGGGCGTCCGGGTAGAGCTCAATCAGCTGCATGGCGGTGGACATGCCGATAATGCCGCCGCCGATAATCACGAAGTCATACATCCGCGCCATCCCTACTGATGAGTCTGATAGTGGGTGGTGGCGTAGCTGATATACCCGCGCTGGCGCATCAACTCCCGGCGTAGATCCGGGTGCGGAGTGAAGCGATCCCGGCCGTGCAGCCAGAACATATTGTTGATCAGCAGGAATTTACCCACCGGTACCGGAATGGAGACGATGTTTTTGCTGCCCTCCAGCGCGTCAGAAAGTTCGCTCAGCCAGACGCCCTCTTCAAAATCTTTCGGCTGGACGAACTGGTCGATATAGCGCATCACCGGGCGGCCCTGCTGGTCGACGTCAAACACCGGGTGGAACACATCGGCGGCGACGTTTTTGCTCGGCGGCGCGGTCCAGCGCAGCGGGCGACGGGCCAGCGGATGGCTGAAGAAGGTATCCAGCGACTCCCAGTCGTCGAGGTGCAGCAGCAGGGAGTTGCCGCCCTGCATGTTCTGCTCGTCGATCTTCATCATCAGCACGTAGTCGGTGACTTCATCGACGAAAGTGCCGTCGTTGTGCAGCTCCAGCACGCGGTGGGGCTGGCGCAGATAGCTGTCGGAGTTATCGACGTTTTTCACCGTAAAGCGGGCGTAGTACTGGCCGCTCATGGCGTCGTAGTTGGAGCGGCCAATCAGGTGCGCGACGGCGGTGGCGATCTTCACCATCTCGTCGGCCTGACTGACGTTATCCACCCCCTCGGCGTCGATCAGCAGCGCGCCCTGGTCCCGGCTGAGCAGGGTGTTCAGCAGCAGGGGCTGGAGCTGGTTGCCGCACAGGTCATCGAGGATCTTCGCCACCCGAAAGCGCAGGAACGATTTGTACTCCAGGGCCTGAATGGGCCACTGCTCCACCTCCCGCAGGAACTGCTGCGTGACCTCCGCTGAGAACGTCAGCTCCAGCAAGCGCGGAGACTGCACGGATGTCGCGATGCTGAAACCGGTAATGGTCCGGGACAACGCCTCGTCGGGCTGTTTTACGGCGGTAAGTGCATTCATCAGAATCAATCCTCTCAGAAAGTATTCAGGAGACAGGGCAGTGCATTTCGTAGCCATAAATTAAAAATATCTACATTTTTAGGAAATGGGCCTGTTCAGCAGCGAATGTTTGAATTTTGTGATGAAGGCGTGAAAAACGGCGAAATGGCGGGGAAAATGCGTGCCCAGGACGGGATCTGAAAAACCTCACGTGATGTGGCTCACGGAAAATTGGGGTTATCCTTAACAAAAGCGTGACATATCCATACAAATCTTAACAAATCGCGAGGTCGATGCTGTACGGCCTTCCGGCGCTCTTCTATACCTTGATTCGTGTTACCTGCGACTCAACCACATCACAGAGAATAAACGTATGGAACAGACTTCTGGCAAGAAAAGTGAAGCAATTCATAGCGATAATACACAGCAATTTCACCGCTCCATCGGCCTTATCTCTAACTTCTCGCTCGGGTTCACCTACCTCTCGCCGCTGACGGCGGTCTACTCCCTGTTTGCGCTGGCGGTGACGCTGGCGGGGCCGCCGGCGATCTGGTGGATCCCGATTGTGGCCTGCGGGCAGCTGCTGGTGGCGCTGGTGTTTGGTGAAGTGGCGTCGCAGTACCCGATCACCGGCGGTCTCTATCCCTGGGCGCGTCGCCTGTGGGGCCGCAAATATGCGTGGATCGCCGCCTGGATCTACCTCTGGGCGCTGGTAGTGACCATCACCTCGGTGGCGGAATACACCGCCACCTTCGTCGGGTCGCTGTTCGGCTTTGAGACCTCGGCCGGCAACATGCTGATCACCTCGGTGGTGCTGCTGCTGATGATGATGGCCATCAACATGTCGGGCACCAAAAACCTCGCCCGGGTCGCCCGCATTGGCTTCTGGTGCGAGATCGTCAGCGTGATTGCCCTGGGGATCTACCTGCTGCTGTTCCACCGCGCGCAACCCTTCTCGGTGGTCTTCGACTCGATGGGCGTGATCGCCAAAGACGGCAGCTACCAGCCGGCGTTTATGGCCGCGGCGCTGATCGGCCTGTTTATGTTCTTCGGCTTTGAAGCCTGTGGCAACGTGGCGGAAGAGGTGAAAAACCCGAGCAAAAAGATCCCGATTGCGATGATCCTCAGCATCGTGTTTGGTGCCCTCTCGGCGATGGTGTCGATCCTCGGCTACCTGCTGGCCTCCCCGAACCTGATGAATATCGTCAACGGCCAGATCGCCGATCCTATCCCGGCGATCCTCAACGAAGCCCTCGGCGAGACCGGCGCCACGGTGTTTATCATCATCGCGGTGATCGCCATGCTGTCGTGCATTCTCTCCCTGCAGGCCGCGTTAAGCCGCCTGATCTTCTCCTTCTCCCGCGACCAGATGCTGCCGGGTAGCGCCTGGATGTCGAAGCTGTCGAAAAACAGCGTCCCGGACAACGCGATGATCGTCAGCTGCCTGCTGCCGGTGCTCATCTGCGTGTGGGTCTACTTCCAGCCGGATAACCTGGCGCGCATCACCGCCTTCGCGGTTATCGGGATCTACATCTCCTTCCAGATGGTGGTTCTGGCGGCGCTGCGCCAGCGTCTGAAAGGCTGGAAGCCGGCCGGAGAGTGGAGCGTTGGTGGCTGGGGGATGCTGGTCAATATCCTGGCGCTGGCCTACGGCCTGTGCGGCATCTGGCTGCTGGCGCAACCGGCCGAGAGCGCCAGCTTTATCGACCGCTGGACGGTGCTGGTGGGGCTGGCGGTAGTGGTGATCTCCGGCCTGATTTACATGGCGCTGGCCCGTCCGTTCGGGCGCTCCAACGCGCCGGAAAATGACGCGATCGAGCATGCAAAACGCCTCAACGCAGGACAACCTCTGTAATTTCCCGGAACATAAAAACAATGGAGTCGGCTATGCAACACAACTTATTGATCAATGGCGAACTGATTGCGGGTTCAGGTGAAAAGCAGCCGGTTTATAACCCGGCCACCGGCGAGGTGCTGCTGGAGATTGCCGAAGCCAGCCCGGAGCAGGTGGATGCCGCGGTGCAGGCCGCCGATCGCGCCTTCCGCCAGTGGGGCCAGACCACGCCGAAAGCGCGTGCCGAGTGCCTGCTGAAGCTGGCGGATGTGATTGAGCAGAACGCTGACACCTTCGCCCGACTGGAGTCCCTGAACTGCGGCAAACCGCTGCACTGCGTGCTGAACGACGAGATCCCGGCCATTGTCGATGTGTTCCGCTTCTTCGCCGGTGCTACCCGCTGCCTGAACGGCCTCGCCGCCGGGGAGTACATGGAAGGGCACACGTCGATGATCCGCCGCGATCCGGTGGGCGTGGTGGCCTCCATCGCCCCCTGGAACTACCCGCTGATGATGGCGGCGTGGAAGCTGGGCCCGGCGCTGGCGGCGGGGAACTGCGTGGTGCTCAAGCCGTCGGAGATCACCCCGCTGACCGCCCTGAAGCTGGCCGAGCTGGCCAAAGATATCTTCCCGGCCGGGGTGATTAACGTCCTGTTTGGGCGGGGTAAAACCGTCGGCGATCCGCTGACCGGCCACGACAAGGTGCGGATGGTCTCCCTGACCGGCTCCATCGCCACCGGGGAGCACATCATTTCCCATACCGCGCCGTCGATTAAGCGCACCCATATGGAGCTGGGCGGCAAAGCGCCGGTGATCGTCTTTAACGACGCCGATATCGACGCGGTGGTCGAGGGCGTGCGTACCTTTGGCTTCTACAACGCCGGGCAGGACTGCACCGCCGCCTGTCGTATCTATGCCCAGAAAGAGGTCTATAACGCGCTGGTGGAAAAACTGGGCGTCGCCGTCGCCAGCCTGAAAATGGGCGCCCCGGAGGATGAGACCACCGAGCTCGGGCCGGTCAGCTCCGCCGCCCATCTGACCCGCGTCAGCGAGGCGGTAGAACGCGCCAAAGCCCTGCCGCACATCCACGTGGTGACCGGCGGAAACGTGGCGGGCGGCAAAGGGTACTACTTCCAGCCGACCCTGCTGGCCGGGGCGAAGCAGGAGGATGAGATTATCCAGCGCGAGGTCTTCGGCCCGGTGGTGAGCGTTAGCGTATTTGACGACGAAGAGCAGGTGCTGGACTGGGCCAACGACTCACAGTACGGCCTCGCCTCGTCGGTGTGGACTCAGGATGTGGGTCGCGCGCACCGCATGAGCGCCCGCCTGCAGTACGGCTGCACCTGGGTGAACACCCACTTTATGCTGGTGAGCGAAATGCCGCACGGCGGGCAGAAGCTGTCCGGCTACGGCAAAGATATGTCGATGTACGGGCTGGAGGATTACACCGTGGTACGGCATGTGATGGTGAAGCACTAATATTATCCGGCGGCAATATCAGCTGATGTTGCCGCCGGAACGGATATATACATCCTATATGGATCATTTTTTCATCTCTCTATATACTTTGCATATAGCTGTAAAGAAGAGAGGATAATCATGCCCACCCCAACCCGTACCGCGCCGAAAAAATTCCTGTTCCAGCTCCGTTCTGTTGATAACGAGTTTGGCGTCAGCGAGGACACCTTTGCCCGTCTGATGGCTGAGCTCTCCCTGAACCAGACCGAGTTAGTCCACAAGGCGTTACGCAACCTCGCGAAAGAGGTGCTACCCGCCTACCAACAGGACGATGGCCCGTTGACCGACGCACAACATGCCACCGTCAAAAAACTGTCAGGCCTCGACATTTCAGAGGACGATCTGGACTCTCCATTATTTAAATAAGCAGGACGCTTATGACTAATAATTACAACCCGTTACCAGCAATCGGTGACATCATCTGGTGCAAGTTTCCTCAACATGAGGATCTGGGCCATCCGGGGCCAAAAGCGCGCCCCGGTCTGATTTTGAATGTCTTCCCGGACCTCCATGCCGTCCTGATCGTCTACGGCACATCCCGCACGGAACCTGTCTACAAAGGCGAGTTTGTAATCGATAGCCAGCTTGAAACGGCAGGGTTAAGTTGGCCGACGAAGTTTGATCTTAACCGGCTGCAAAAGCTGCCTTTTAATACGGAGTGGTTTGCCGTTGCGCCGGGCGTAGAGATCGCTACGCCGTTGCCTAAAATGGGCGTGATCCCGCCGGTGTTTATTCCGGTTATGCGTGCCGCCTGGGCTAAAAGAGGGTAACCGGCATTGCCCGGCGGCGCTGCGCTTGCACGGGCCTACGGGGAATGCACCGGGTTTAATATTGCGGGCTTTTGTAGGCCGGGTAAGGCGAAGCCGCCACCCGGCGTAAATGCTGATATGCCTGACTTTACGTCGATAAACATGCTAAAGAAGTGACATTAACCCATATCCAGGACTAGCCTCATGCTCCACGCCCTCAACCACCTGACCCTCGCCGTCAGCAACCTGCCGGCCAGCATCGCTTTCTGGCGCGATCTTCTCGGCCTGCGCCTGCAAGCCGAATGGCACACCGGGGCGTATCTCACCTGCGGCGATCTCTGGCTCTGCCTGTCATATGATGACACCCGAAAATTCATCCCGCCGCAGAACAGCGACTACACCCACTACGCCTTTTCTATCGAACCAGAACACTTCGAAACCTTCATGCAAAAGCTCAAAGACGCGGGCGTCACCGTCTGGAAAGAGAACAAAAGCGAAGGGGAGTCGTTCTACTTTCTCGACCCGGACGGGCACAAGCTGGAACTGCACGTGGGGGATCTCGCCGCGAGGCTGGCGGCGTGCCGGCAGAAGCCTTATTCGGGAATGGTGTTTACCTCAGACGAAGCTTAGCGCGAGCTGGATGCCCGCACCTTGAGCCTGCCCGCCAGGGTCACGTGCGTGGCGGCATCTTCCTGATTGCACAAATACTCCACGGCCAGCCGGCCCAGCTCGCTGTAAGGCAGCTGAATACTGGTAAGCGACGGGGTGAGCTGCTCGGAAATCTTCTGGTCGTCGTAGCCGGCCAGCAGCATATCGTCCGGGATCCTCACGCCGCCGACCGTCAACGCCTGATAGCAGCCAATCGCCAGCCAGTCGCTGGCGCAGAAGATGGCGTCCGGGCGTTCGTCCAGGTCCAGCAGCGCCCGGGTGGCGGTATAAGACTCGCTGAACTGCCAGTTGGTCTGGCGCACCAGACGGTCTTCGTTGGGGAGTCCGGCCTGCTGCAACGCGGCCTGATAGCCTGCCAGCCGCTGGCGGGAAGCCTCCATCCAGTTTTCCCCGGTGATGTGCGCGATGCGCGTCGCGCCGCAGGCAATAAGATGTTTCGTCACCTGAAAGGCGTTGGCGAAGTCGTCCGGGATAAATGACGGCAGCAGCGGCGATGCCGGGTCGCGCTGGTTCAGCAGCACCAGCGGAATGCGGGTGCAGTCCTGAAAATCGGTCATATCCACCAGCGTGGTGACGGGGGAGGCGAGAATAATCCCCACGCAGTTGCGCTTCTCCAGCTGGCGAATGATGTTCAGGGCCAGCTTCACATCGTCGCCGTAATCATACACGGTGAGCAGCGCTTCGTTGCGCCAGGCCGCTTCCCGCGCCTGGCTGATGGCGTCGATAAAGGGATCGTAACTCTGCAGGGAGCTGACCAGCAGGGCGATCTCCTCCTGGTTGCGCGGGGCATGGATCGCGGGCAGGCGGTCGTAGCCCAGCTCGGTCGCCACGCCGATCACCCGCTGGCGGGTCTCGTCGCTAAGCTTGATGTTACGGGACTGATTGAGCACCAGGGAAACGGTCGCCTGCGACACGCCCGCCGTTCGCGCAATATCATTCATCGTGACTTTGTTTTTCCGCTTCATCCGTTCTCTCCCTCCTGCGACATCGCATCATACCTTAACTGTCCGCTTTAGCGCCGCCGATCACGTTTCTTCTTCACGCAGCAGCGATCTTTGTGAGTGCGGTCGCTTTTCTGCACATCACGATTTGCGCATTCCCGCTTCGACTAATATTTATTAGCTAAATATTATCAGCAAGAGGAACAACGATGAAAGAGCAATGGAGCAAGCCGCAGGCGCAGGCGTGGTATCAGCAGCAGGGCTGGCTGTGCGGGTTTAACTATCTGCCGTCCACGGCGGTGAACTGGACCGATATCTGGCAGAAAGAGACCTTCGATGCCACCACCATCGACCGCGAGCTGGGCTGGGCGGCAGACGCGGGATATAACACGCTGCGCATCAACCTGCCGTTTATCGTCTGGGAGCACGACCGCGACGGCCTGATGGCGCGTATCGATCGCTTCCTGACCATCGCCGACAGCCACGGCATCAGCACCATGCTGACGTTAATGGACGACTGCGGCTTTTCCGGGGATGAGCCCTACCTCGGGCCGCAAAAAGCACCCGTGGCGGGGAAACACAACAGCCAGGCGGCGGCCAGTCCGGGGCGTGACAAGGTCTGCGATCCCGACTGCTGGCCGCAGATTGAGCGCTATATTCGCGACGTTATCCGCCAGTTCCGCGACGATAAGCGCGTGCTGCTGTGGGATCTCTACAACGAGCCGGGCAACCGCGGCATTTTTGCCACCGGTACCGAAGAGGTGCTGTACGACGCAAAACTGGAAACCTATGCGCATGACCTGATGAAGCTGGCCTTCCAGTGGGCGCGTGAAGAGGATCCTTCCCAGCCGCTCACGGTCTGCGCGTGGCGCCTGCCGGCGGAAGAGGAGGGCGAGACCTTTTATCAGCACCCGCTGGATCAGACCGCGCTGGAACTGTCGGACGTGGTGAGCTACCACGCCTACACCAACACCGGCCGCATGACGGCGATTATCCAGCAGCTCCAGCAGTTGGGCCGCCCGATCTTCTGTACCGAATGGCTGGCGCGCCACGTGGGCGGCACCATCGAAGAGCAGCTGCCGCTGATGTATATGGCGAAAGTCGCACCCTATCAGTGGGGGCTGGTGCGCGGCAAAACCCAGACCTGGCTGCCGTGGCCGGTGGTGATGAAAGAGTCCGCCGACTACTGCCGCCTGTGGTTCCACGATGTATTCGAAGAGAACGGCATCCCGTTCTCACGCACGGAAATCGCGCTGATGCGCAAGCTGCGCAATATCGCTCCGAACGCGCAAGTCTAATAATAACGACCCGGCGGTTCGCCGCCGGGCTACCAGGTACGCACTATGGCAATGACAATGAAAATACCGTCTCGCGAGTTGTGGTCTTACTTTGGCTATGGTTTAGGTCAGTGTTTTAGCTTTGGTTTAGTGGGTTCGTTTATTAACTATTTTTACACCGACGTGCTGGGGATCTCCGCCCTGGCGGCGAGCACCATCTTTCTGATTGCCCGGGCATGGGATGCGGTTCACGATCCGCTGTTTGCCAGCATTATGGACACCATTAACAGCCGTTTCGGCAAGTTTCGTCACTTTATGCTGATTGCCCCGCTGCTGATCACCGGCGTCACCCTGCTGTCGTTCTATAAAATCGAAGCGGACATGACCACCAAAATTCTCTACGCCGGGGTGACCTATATTTTGTGGGGGACGCTGTACGCCATCTCGGATATCCCGTTCTGGTCGATGTCCTCGGTGATGACCAACGACTCCGGTCAGCGCACCCGCGCGGTGACGGCGGCGATGCTGGGAGTGAATGCCGGGATTGCCTGCGCCAACATCTTCTTCCCGAAGCTGGCGGCCTTCTTCGCCCAGCACAGCAACGACAAAGGCTACTTTATGGCGGCCCTGGTGATGATGCTGGTCGGTCTGCCGCTGATGCTCAACGGCTTTATGCAGATCAAGGAGCGCGTGCCGCCGAGCCCGGAAAAGGTGACGATGCGCGATACCTTCCACAACCTGCGTCAGAACAAGCCGCTGTTTGTCATCCTGATTTCGTTCTTTTTCTGCGTGTTCCATAACGTCGCGGGCGGCATCTACATCTACTTCTTTATCTACAACATGGGCGATAGCGGCCTGCAGATGGCGATCGGCATCATGGGGATTGTGGCGGCGGTAGTGTGCCTGATTGCCCCGATGCTGACGCGCCGGATGCAGAAGCGAAAGCTGTTTATGATCCTCTGCGGGCTGGATATCGCGGTGCGCGTGGTGATGTGGTTTGTCGGCTATCAGCACACGGCGCTGCTGTTTATCCTGCTCGGCCTCAGCACTCTGTTCGTGATGATGACCAACATCCTCACCTCGTCGATGATTGCCGACACCATTGAGTATGCCGAGTACCACACCAACAAGCGCTGCGCGGCCATTACCTTCTCCGGGCAGACCTTTACCGGCAAGATGTCGGTGGCGGTGGGCGGCGGGTTAATCGGGGTATTTTTGACACTGATTGACTATGTGCCGCAGGCGCAAACCCAGAGCGACAGCGTGCTGTCGGGGCTGTTCTTCGGTATCTGCCTGCTGCCGGCGATAGGCTCGCTGATCCGCCTTGGGGTGATGTCGCGCTTTACCTTCACCGAGGAGAAGCATGCGGAGATCTGCCGGCTGCTGGCGGAGCGCAACGCGTCTGCGAAAGCGCCGGGTGACGGCTGCGCCTTACCCGGCCTACAAAATCCCGTGAATCAACAGATCGCAAGAGACATGTAGGCCTGATAAGCGAAGCGCCATCAGGCTTCGCTTTTAACCATTTACAGCGACTTCACAAACGTCAGCAGATCTTCGTTCAGCTGGTCCTGATGGGTCAGCGCAAAGCCGTGCGGTGCATTGTCATACACCTTCAGTTCCGCCTTGCTAATCAGCTCCGCCGCCACTTTACCGGTGGTTTCGAACGGCACGATCTGGTCGTTGCTGCCGTGGATCACCAGCGTCGGGACGTCGACTTTCGCCATATCCGGGCGGAAGTCGGTTTCGGCAAAGGCGGTCACGCAGTCGAGGGTGCCTTTCAGCGATGCCAGCAGAGCGATGTTCAGGGTCTGGGTCAGCCCGCCTTCAGACACTTTTTGCCCGGCGTTGAGGCCGTAGAATGGGGTGGCGAAGTCGCTGATGAACTGAGCGCGATCTTTCAGCAACCCATCACGAATGCCGGCGAAAACAGACTGATCCACGCCCTGCGGATAAGAGTCGGATTTGCCAAAGATCGGCGTTACCGCACCCAGCAGCGCCAGACCGGCTACGCGATCGGTGCCGTAGGTGCCGATATAACGGCTCACGTCGCCGCCGCCCATCGAGAAGCCCACAAGGGTCACGTCGCGCAGATCGAGCGCGGTGATCAGGTCGTTGATGTCGGAGGCAAAGGTGTCGTAGTCATAGCCATTCCACGGCTGATCCGAACGGCCAAAGCCGCGGCGGTCGAAGGCGATGGCGCGGAAACCGCGCTCAGCCAGGTAGTTCAGCTGGCTGTCCCACATGTCGGCATCCAGCGGCCAGCCGTGGCTGAACAGCACTGGTTTACCCGCACCCCAGTCTTTGTAGTAAATCTGAGTGCCATCTTTCGCTTTAATCGTCGCCATAGTGTCTTCCTCAAAAAGTTGTTTTAGGTTTTAAACCGGCGCCACCAGATAACGGGTCGCCGGGGGTGCATCGCCCTGATGGAAAGCCAGCACGCGGCTTTGCAGCAGGTGGTCATTCATGGTGTGGCGCTCCTGCAGGCGCAGATGTTCCACCCAGGATCCCATCAGGAAGGTCTCGACAAAGAGACCCGGCTGGTCGATATCTTCATACACCGCCCAGCTGATGGCACCCGCGCGGCGGCGCACCCGGCGCAGCTCGTGGACGGCCTGCAGGAAATCGTTTACCGCTTCAGGATCAATAACATACTCGCAGGAGACCAGCACCGGGCCGCGCTCGTTGGGGATGCTCTCCCGCGCGTCGTCGGCAATCAGGCCGCTGGTATCGAGGTTCAGGTTGGGATCTTTCTCCAGCTTCCAGCGCAGCACCGTAGCGCTGGCCAGCAGCATCCCGAGCGTCGCCACGCAGAGTGAGGTGGCGGTGTTCACGTGCGAGGCAATTTGTCCCCAGAGGGCGCTGCCCGCGGTCATCGAGCCGAAAAAGACCGTCAGATAGACCGCCAGCGCCCGGGCTTTTACCCAGCGTGCGGCGCTGCGCTGCGCCCCGAGGTTGAGGGTCGAGAGCACCGCGATCCACGCAAAGCCGGTGAAGAACTCAAACAGGTTCAGCAGCCAGAAGTGGCGCACAAAGGCCAGGGCCAGCATGGTGATAGCGAAGACCATGCTCGCCGCCACCATCAGCCGGTCGGCGTTCAGGCGCTGGCGCAGACGCGGCAGCAGTACCGCCCCGGCAATCGCTCCCAGCCCGATACAGGCCAGCATGATGCCGTACCCCGCCGGGCCGAGGCCCAGCTCCCGACGCGCCACCAGCGGCAGCAATGCCCAGCCTGCGCTGGCGAAGACGAAGAACGCCACGGTGCGAATTAACACGTTACGCAGCACCGGTGCGGCATGCACGTAGCGCACCCCGGCGCGCACCGCCGAGAAGAAGTGCTCCGGCGGCAGGCGCTGCACCGAGGCGGCAGGCTTCCAGCGCCACAGCACCCAGGCCACGCCCAGCACCGACAGGGCGTTGAGCAGGAACACCATCCAGGGTCCGGCCAGCGAGAGCAAAAAGCCCCCCAGCGCCGGGCCGATGGCGCGACTGATATTGACCCCCAGCGAGTTCAGCGCCACCGCCGGGCCCAGCTCGGCCTTGCTCACCAGATCCGGCACCACCGCCTGGAACGGCGGCGAGCTCATGGCGCTGCCGACGCTCAGCAGAAAGGCCGCGGCCAGCAGCACCGTCGGCGTGACCTGCCCGGTAAAGGAGAGGATCGCCAGCCCCGCTGCGGCAATAAACATCCACAGCTGGGAGAAGAGCAGGTACTTACGCCGGTCGACGATATCCGCCATCACCCCGGAAGGCAGGGCGAAGAGGAACATCGGCAGGCTGCTGGCCGCCTGCACCAGGGCGATATCCAGCGGATCGGCGCTGAGGGTCAGCATGCTCCAGTTGACCCCCACGTCGCTCATCCACGAGCCAACGTTGGAGACCACCGTGGCGATCCACAGCATGCGGAACACCCGCTGGTGCAGCGGCTGCCAGGTGGACATCGTCGGGGCAGGCGGATGCTCCACGTGTGCGTCGGTGATCTGGGTCATGCGAATCTCTCCGTGACGCGCGAGCGGACCCGCCACGCGCCGGGGCCGGTGATCGCCAGCGTGGTGAAGATAATCAGCAGCAGCCAGCCAAACTGACCTTCGGCAATTGACCAGCCCGGATGCACCACCAGCATCGCCACCAGCAGCACGGCGATGATCGGCACGCAGGCCAGCCGGGTCGCCACGCCGAACAGGATCAGGATCGGGCAGATCACCTCGGCGAAGATCGCCGGGATCAGGCTGAAGTACGGCCCGAAGCCAAAGGGATCTTCGATCCGCGTCAGTTCTTCGCTGAAATGCAGCACCTTTGGCAGGCCATGCACGTAGAGCAGCAGCAGGCTGCCGGCGATCCGCAGGAAGAACAGCCCCAGGTCAATCCGGGGCAGGTTAGGTTGGGTTGAGTTCATCATGATCAGAACGCGAAGCAGCTGCAGCCCAGCGCTCCCCAGAAGGCGTTATCGTCGGCCACCGGCATCTCTGCCGTACGGGCAAAGTCGTGGGAATGGTTATGCACCCCGCACGGGCCGCTGCAGTGGTGCACGGCCTGCATCCCCACGCGGGCGGCCTGCGGTGGCGCGCTGCGGTAATGACCCGGCACCTTGACTACCGGCGACCACTCCGGCAGGACCGGGATGGCAGGCGGCGCCAGCGGGCCGAAGCTGCCTGCGGCGTAAACGATGTTGCCATCCACCACCGTCAGCACCGACTCGATGCCCTTGATCTCCTCTTCCGGCACGCGGAAGAAGTCTTTGCTCAGTACCGCGAGATCCGCGAGCTGGCCCTTTTTGATCTGGCCTTTCTGACTCTGCTCGTTGGAGAACCACGCGCTGCCCTGGGTCCAGAGCATCAGGGCGGTGTCGCGATCCAGACGGGCGCTGTGATCGTACATCTGCATCCCACCTACGGTGCGGCCGGAGACCAGCCAGTAGAGCGCGGTCCACGGGTTGTAGCTCGCCACGCGGGTGGCGTCGGTGCCCAGACCCACCGGCACGCCGGTTTCGAGCATGCGGGTGACCGGCGGGGTGTGGCGCACCGCTTCCATCCCGTAACGCTCAGCAAAGTACTCGCCCTGGAAGGCCATACGGTGCTGCACGGCGATGCCGCCGCCCAGGGCCTTGATGCGGTCGATGTTGCGCTGGGTGACGGTCTCGGCGTGGTCAAAGAACCAGTGCAGACCGTTGAACGGAATGTCGCGGTTCACCTTCTCAAAGACGTCCAGCATCCGGCTGATGGATTCGTCGTAGGTGGCGTGGAGGCGGAACGGCCAGCGGTGCTCGACCAGATGGCGCACCACGCGCTCCAGCTCGTCCTCCATGCCGGGGGCCAGATCCGGGCGCGGCTCCAGGAAATCCTCGAAGTCGGCGGCGGAGAAGACCAGCATTTCGCCCGCGCCGTTATGGCGGAAGAAGTCGGTGCCCTGGCCCGGCTTGAGCATGTCGGTCCACTTCTCGAAATCTTCCAGCTCGTGGCCGGGACGCTGGGTAAACAGGTTGTAGGCGATGCGGATTGTCATCTGCTTTTTGTCGTGCAGCTCGGCAATCACCTCGTAGTCTTCCGGGTAGTTCTGGAAACCGCCGCCGGCATCGATGGCGCTGGTTAAGCCCAGACGGTTGAGCTCGCGCATAAACTGGCGGGTGGAGTTCACCTGCTGCTCCAGGGGCAGTTTTGGCCCTTTGGCGAGGGTGGCGTAGAGGATCATGGCGTTCGGACGGGCGATCAGCATCCCGGTCGGGTTACCGTTGGCGTCGCGCTGGATCTCGCCGCCCGGCGGGTTCGGCGTGTCTTTGGTGTAGCCGACCACCTTCAGCGCCGCGCGGTTGAGCAGGGCGCGGTCGTACAGGTGCAGGATAAACACCGGCGTCTCCGGCGCGGCCTCGTTGATCTCGTCCAGGGTCGGCATCCGGCGCTCGGCAAACTGGAACTCGCTCCAGCCGCCCACCACGCGTACCCACTGGGGGGACGGCGTACGCAGGGCCTGCTCTTTCAGCATCCGCAGGGCATCGGCCAGCGACGGCACGCCCTCCCAGCGCAGCTCGAGGTTGTAGTTCAGCCCGCCGCGGATCAGGTGCAGGTGTGAGTCGTTCAGGCCGGGGATGGCGGTGTGGCCTTTGAGATCCACCACTTTGGTGGCGTCGTCGTGGTACTGCATCACCTCGGCAACGGTGCCCACTGCAAGGAATTTGCCGTCACGCACGGCCACGGCTTCGGCGAGGGGATTTTCACGATCGACGGTATGAAACTGGCCATTCACCAGAATCAAATCTGCTGTAGCAGAGGAAGTCATAACTGCTCCTGACTGAGAGGGGAAATGTCAGGATTATTGGAACCGGTTACCGGAAAAAACCAGTTATACAAAGGGATAGCTATACCAAAGTATAACTATACCTGCGTATAACTATACGAAAGGTTAATTATACAAAGAGATAATTACGCCAGGGCGGAGAGTCATCCAGGATACAGGTATCGCATCGTCGCCGCGTCGTGCGACGGATTTCACCTGTTAACCTCACTGGATACCATTATGTCTAACTCAAAACTCGAAGTGTTAACCCCCGATAACTGTCAGATGATCTTCATCGACCAGCAGCCGCAGATGGCGTTTGGCGTGCAGTCTATCGACCGTCAGGTGCTGAAAAACAACGTGGTAGGGCTGGCGAAAGCGGCCAAAGTGTTCAACATCCCAACCATCATCACCACCGTTGAAACCCAGAGCTTCTCCGGTAATACCTTCCCGGAACTGCTGGACGTCTTCCCGGGCAAAGACATTCTTGAGCGTACCTCCATGAACTCCTGGGATGACCAGAAAGTGCGTGACGCCCTGAAAGCCAACGGCAAGAAGAAAGTGGTGGTCTCCGGCCTGTGGACCGAAGTGTGCAACAACACCTTCGCCCTGTGCGCGATGCTGGAAGGCGACTACGAGATCTACATGGTGGCTGACGCGTCCGGCGGCACCTCGAAAGAGGCCCACGACTTCGCCATGCAGCGCATGATCCAGGCCGGCGTGATCCCGGTAACCTGGCAGCAGGTGCTGCTGGAGTGGCAGCGTGACTGGGCCCACAAAGAGACCTACAACGCGGTGATGGATATCGTGCGTGAGCACTCCGGTGCCTACGGCATGGGTGTGGACTATGCCTACACCATGGTGCACAAAGCCCCGTCTCGCCAGAAGAGCGAGCACGAAACCCTTGCGCCGGTTCCGGCCCCGGTTCGCTAAGTTTTCAGCGGCAGGCTGGGCCCTCATCCGGCCTGCCGCTGACCTCTCTGGAGTCCATCATGAGTACTGGGTTAATTTCCCTCGCGGCAGGCGTGCTGATCGGCCTGCTGTACGCGCTGCTGAAAGTCCGTTCCCCGGCGCCGCCCGCGCTGGCGCTGATTGGTCTGCTGGGGATGCTGGCTGGCGAACAGGCTACCCGCCATTTTCTGCATGCTGACGACACCGCGCAAAAAGCCCCCGTTGCCATTACCACAGGAGCCTCGTCATGAAAGCCTGGGTCGTTTCACTGAGCTGTGGAATTCTGGCAGGGGTGATTTATGCCGCAATTGATGTACACTCGCCCGCGCCGCCGGTTGTCGCCCTGCTGGGGCTGTTTGGCATGCTGGTGGGCGAACAGCTGATCCCGATTGGCCGCCGCCTGTTCAGCCGCCAGCTGACGATGGCGTGGTTTCGCCATGAATGCGTCCCCAAAATCAGCGGCACTCCACCTCCGGCCCGTCCCGGTGACGGTAGCGAGGGTTAATCACCTTTAGTTTGAGGAACACGAGCATGCCGCAGCGCATAGCCATCATTGATGATGAACGGTCTGTTCGCAGCGGGTTAAGCAACCTGCTGCAGTCGGAGGGGTATGCCACAGAAGCCTTCGACTCGGCGGAAGTGTTTCTCAGCCACCCCACCGCGCTGGCAGATGCGGCGCTGGTGATCGCCGACATTCGCCTGCGGGGGATGACGGGTCTCGAGATGCTCGACAAACTGCACCTTATCGCCCCCTCGCCGCCGCCGCTTATTTTTATCTCCGGTCATGCGGATGAAAATATTCAACGCTACGCTGTTGAACACGGCGCTGTTGTTTTTCTGCGCAAACCGATTAATGTCGATGTGCTGCTGGCGCACATTCAACGTGCGCTCGCCACCTGACAACACCTGCAAAACCGATCCCACGAGAACCATTAACGAAGAAAAATAAGGAACGTGGATGAACAACCCATCGCTGCCTGCGCTCTGGCCTGCCCCCGAAAATTTAGCGGAAGGGCGGGCTTTTGTGCTTAAAGAAGACGTCATTTTTACCCCGTTAGGGCAGGAGGGGAGCCTCTGCTGGCTCAATGCCCGCCTGCCCACCTCCGGCGGGTCGTTTATCATCGCCACCGGGGTGAGCGATGAAGAAGAGGCCAGCGCAACGCGCCTGCTGCGCAACGAGTTTGCCCTGCGGGAGTACCTGAGCGACGACTGGGCCATTCGCCCGGTGGCCAGCACGCAGTACCACGGGCGCTTTGCACTGGTTTATGCCCCCTTTTCGTTTGTGCTGTTAACCCGGATCGTCGGTGTGCCGATGGCCTGTATCCAGAGCTTCCTCGATCTGGCGATCCGCATCAGCCTGCCTTTACGCCTGATGCACCTGCGCAACCTGGTGCATGGCGATATCAAGCCCGGCAATATTTTTATTCACGATGACAACCGCTGTCGGCTGGGGGGCTTTGGCCTGTCGTCCGGCACCTCGGAAGAACTTCAGCAATCCCGGCTGGCGGTGGTGGGCGGTACCCCCGCCTACATGTCGCCGGAGCACACCACCCGCACCCATCGCGCGGTGGATAACCGCAGCGATCTCTACAGCCTGGGCGTAGTGCTTTACGAGCTGCTCACCGGCAGCCTGCCGTTTGAGCTGGGCGGTGAGGATCAGGGCAAGTGGGCGCACTATCATATCGCCTCCGAGCCGCGCGCTCCGGGCGCAGTCTGTCCCGGCGTGCCCGCCATGCTGTCGACCATCGTCCTCAAGCTGCTGGCGAAAAAGCCGGAGAACCGCTACCAGACCGTCGATGGCCTGATTGCCGACCTGCGCCGCTGCCAGGCCACCCTGAGTGACGACGGGGAGATCGCTGCCTTTACCCCCGGCCTGCAGGATCGCTCCCCGGCCTTTCATCTCACCGATACCCTGTACACCGCCCATCCCCAAGCGGCGGAGCTGCTCCACGCCTTTGAGCGGGTCAATCGCGATGCCATCGCCGGATTCGTGGCGATTAGCGGCCCGTCGGGGATCGGCAAATCGTCACTGATCGCCTCGGGGCTGAAGGCCCTGCAAAACCGCAGCGTGCTGCTGGCGGTGGGCAAGGTGGACCAGTTTTCCCCCACGCTGCCCTACGCGGCGCTGACCTCGGCGTTTCGTAACCTGACGCTGCATCTGCTGGGGCTGTCGGCGGAGGAGGTGGCCCAGTGGAAGATCCGCCTGTCCCGCGAGCTGGAGGGCTACGAAGCTCTGGCCGTCAGCCTGGTGCCGGAGCTGCGGCTGCTGCTCGATAACAAGCCGCGCTTCTCCAGCGACATCTTCTCCATCGACGCCCGGGCGCGCTTCAGCCACATGGTGCTGGCCCTGGTGAAGGCCTTCGCCAGCGCGGGCTGCCCGCTGGTGCTGCTGCTGGACGATATCCACTGGATCGACCCCGCCAGCCTGCAAATCCTGGAGTATCTGCTGACCCACGCCAGCACCGTGCCGCTGCTGATGGTGGTGGCGCACCGGGATGCCTGCTCGCTGCCGGACAACACCCTGCATCATCAACTGGCGAGCCTGCACCTGGCCTCGCGTAATACCACCGAGCTGCGCCCGGAGCCGCTGTCGGTGAAGGCCGTGTCGCGCTGGCTGGCGGATATCTTCCATACCCGCTCGGCCAGCACCCTCGATCTGGCCGGGCTGATCCATGAAAAAACCGGCGGCAACCCGCTGTTTGTGCATGAGTTTTTCCGCCGCATCGTCGATGACGGGCTGGTGACGCACAACAAGTACCAGGATAAATGGCACTACGATCTGCACGCCATCCGCACCCGGCACTACACCGAAAACGTGGTCACCCTGGTACTGCAGCAGTTGGAGGAGATGCCTGAAGAGACCCAGCTGCTGCTGGGCAGCATCGCCTGCCTCGGCGGCAGCGGCGAGCTGGAGATGGTGTGCCGGGTGGTAGCGATGTCGGTCGCGGAGATCCGCTATGCCCTGCACCCGGCGGTGACGGCGCAGCTGATCACGCTCAACGCCGGGAGCTATGCCTTTACCCACGACCGGGTCCAGGAGGCGGCCTTTGCCCTGCTGGATAACGCCGAGCGCAGCCGGCTACACCTTACCACCGCCAGCCTGCTGGCGGAGTCGGCCCGTCAGGCGGCGGGCAACGAGATCCTGTTTCGCGCCGTGCATCACGTCACGGCGGCGCTGGACTGCATTCAGCCTGCGCCCCAGCGCCAGATGTTCCGTGAGCTGAGCCTGCTGGCGGCCCGCCGCGCCCGCCGGTCGGGGGATTACCTCTCGGCCCTGAGCTATATCCAGACCGCCCGCGCCCTGGGCAACGTCGGTGCGCTGCCGGAGAGCGCCAGCGACTTCACGCTCGACAGCGAGGAGGCCGGGTGCCAGTTTGCGCTGGGCAATCTCGACTGCACCCGCCGACTGTGCGACCGCATTCTCAACTCCCCTGGCGGGCTGGCGGAAAAAGCGCTGGCGGCGAACCTGCTGGCCGAAGTCTATATGCGCCAGTCCGACAACCGGCTGGCGCTGGAGGCGGCCCTGAGCTGGCTGGCGGTGTTTGGCATTCACGTCAGCCGCTACCCGGAGGCCGCCGAGTGCGACGAGGCCTGGCACAGCCTGTGCAACCGCGTCGGCGATAACCCGCAGGGCCATTTTGCCGGGCTGCCGCTGATGAACGACGGCGACACCGAGGCGGTGATGAACCTGCTCAACAGCGCCTGCGTGTTCGCCAGCTTTACCCGCTCGCGCCTGCATTTCATTCTGCTGTGCCGGATGATGCACCTGACCCTGGATCACGGCATTACCGGCGCGTCCGCCCCGGCGATGGCGTGGTTCGGGGTGTTGATTGGCCACCGCTACGCCGAGTATCGCCTCGGCTTTCAGTACGGCACCCTGGCGCGGGAGCTGGTCAACCGCCACGGCTACGACGCCTTTGAGGCCAAAACCCTGCTGCCGCTGGATCAGCTCAGCGTCTGGACCCAGCCGCTGGGCTACACCATCGAGTGCGCCAAGGCCTGCTTCACCTCTGCCGTCACCCACGGAGACATGACGGTGGCCTGCTTTGCCGCCTGTCATCAGGTAATCAACTTCCTTACCCGGGGCGATCACCTTGACGGGGTGCTGACCAGCATCGAGCGCGGCCTGGCTTTTGTGCGCAAAACCCATTACCAGGACGTGGAGGCGATCCTGCTGATGCAGCGCCACTACGTGGAGCACCTGCGCACCCCGGTGAGCGGCCACTGGACCGCCAGCGAGGTGCTGCCGCACTCCCTGCTGCCCGCCGCCGCAGAGCAGGCCACGGAGCAGACCTCCACCATGCTGTTCTGGTTCTGGCTCTATCGCGGGATGGCCCACTTCGCCTGCGGCGAGTTCCCGCAGGCGGCGGAGAATCTCGAGCAGGCCGGGCAGTTCGCCTGGTCCGCGCCGGGTCATATTCATCTGCTGGATTACCATCTTTACAGCGCCCTGGCGCTCTCCCAGCAGCTGACCCCGGAGACCTTTTCCGCCGACCTGCGCCGCCAGATCCATCTGCACTACGACAAAATCGCCCTCTGGGCGCGGATCAACCCGGGCACCTTCGCCGATAAAGAGGCGCTGATCTACGCCGAGATCGTGCGGCTGGACGGCATGAACAGCATCGCCCTTGAGCAGTACGAGAAGGCGGTGCGCCTGTCGCGCGACGGCGGTTTTAACCCATTCAACGCCCTGGCCCACGAGCTGGCCGGACGCTTCGCCCATGCCTGCGGCTACACCACCGCCGCCGATGCCCATTTCCGCGGGGCGATGACCGCCTGGGGACGGGCCGGGGCGCAATCCAAAATACGCCAGCTGGAGCGGGATTTCCCTTACCTGCTGGTCCCCGGTCAGGCCAACGCCTGGGACACGGTGGCCTTTGCCCGTAACGAGGAGATCCGCGATCTGCAGAGCGTGATCAAGGCCTCGCGCGCCCTGTCGGAGGAGATCAACCTCGAGCGGCTGATTGAAACCCTGATGACCATCCTGCTGGAGCGGGCCGGCGCCCAGCGCGGCTTTTTGATCCGGGTGAATGACAACAACATCCCGGAGATCGAGGCCAGCGCCAGCACCACCACCGACGGGGTGCGGGTGCAGATCCGCAAAGAGGTGCCGATGGCCACCGACATGCCGCTGACGGTGCTGGCGGCGGTGATCCGCACCGGGCAGGAGATCCACACCGGCAAGCCGGAGGAGTTCCACCCCTTCAGCCAGGACCCGTATCTGGTGACCTCCGGGGCGGCGGTGATGTGCGTGCCGATGTTCAAGCAGGCCCGGCTGGTGGGGGTGCTCTATCTGGAGAACCGCCTGATGCCGGAGGTGTTCACCGTGGAACACTCCCGGGTGGTGAGCCTGCTGGGGGCGCACGCCGCCATCTCGCTGGAGACCGCCCGGCTGTACGCCGAGCTGCTGGAAGAGAACCTCCAGCGCCGTCGGGTCGAGAAAGAGCTGCGGGCCAGCCAGACCTCGCTGATGCTCGGGGAGCAGATCAGCCACACCGGCAGCTGGCGCTGGGAGCTGCAGCAGGATCTGATGTTTATGTCGGAAGAGTACGCCCGCATTCTCGGCCTGCCGGAGAAACAGAAGATGATCTCGATGGCCGAGTTCCTCACCTTCGTGCATCAGGATGACTATCCGCGCATCAGCACCCTGGTCACCGAGAGCGTGCGCAACGGCCTGACCATGCGCGCCGAGTTCCGCATTATCCGCGCCGACGGTGCCACCCGCACCATTCTGGGGATTGGCGATCCGGTGGGGGTGGGCAGCGAAGTGAATGAGTATTACGGCATCATCACCGACATCACCACCCAGCGGACTGCGGAAGACGCCATGCGCGTGGCCCAGGCGGAGCTGGCCCGCGTTTCGCGCGCCACCACCGTCGGGCAGCTCACCTCGTCCATCGCCCATGAGATCAACCAGCCGCTGATGTCGATTGTCGCTAACGCCGGGGCCAGCCTGCGCTGGCTCAACCGCGATCCGGCCCGGCTGGATAAGGCCCGCCTCGGGCTGGAGGAGATCGTCTCCGAGGGCGAGCGGGCAGGGGAGATCATCCGCAGCCTGCAGTCCCTCACCCGCAAGCAGGATCCGGTCTTCGCCCGCATCGATCTGCACTATCTGGTGCGGCACATCATCACCCTGTCGCGCAGCCAGCTGGAGCAGCGGCGCATCAGCGTCAGCTATGCCCTGGCGGCGACGGACAGCTTTATCGTGGGGGACAGCGTGCAGATCCAGCAGGTGCTGCTGAACCTGGTGATGAACGCGATAGAGGCGATGGCCGAGGTGAAAGAGCGGCCCGGCACGCTGGAACTCTCCACCTCAAACCCGGAGGGCGGGGGGATCGCTTTTGAAATCGCCGACAGCGGCACCGGCATCGGACCGGGGCTGAGCGAGCGCATCTTTGACTCGTTCTACTCCACCAAAGCCCAGGGGATGGGGGTGGGGCTGACCATCAGCTACAGCATTATCGAGCGCCACCGGGGCAAGCTGACGGCCCGCAACCGCCAGCCACACGGCTCCGTTTTTGCCTTTACCCTGCCGCTGGCGGCGAGCGAGGCGTCACTCTGAGGGCAGGATTCAGGCCAGGCGCTCGGCGGCCCTGACCAGATCCGCCAGCGAGCGGGCCTGCATTTTGTCCATCACCCGACGGCGGTGGACTTTGACGGTGATTTCACTCACCCCAAGCTCGGCGGCGATCTGTTTGTTCAGCATCCCGCTGATCGCCAGCTGCAAAACCTGCTGTTCGCGCGGGGTGAGGGAGAGGTGGCGCTGCCTGAGGGAGTACTGCTCGCGCAGGTGCGAGGCGTTATCTTCCGCCAGCTTCAGCGCCGCGCCAATCGAGTCGATCAGATCGTTCGACGCCACCGGTTTGGTGAGAAACTCATACGCGCCGCCCTTCATCGCCTTCACCGACATGGGAATAGTGCCGTGGCCGGTGAGGTAGATAATCGGGATTTCGCGCCCGCTGGCCTTCAGGGTATCCGCCACCTCAAACCCGCTGATGGTGGGCATCTGCATATCGAGGATCACGCAGGAGGGCACATCTTCAAAAGTGTGCTGCAGAAAAGATTCTGCCGAGGAGAAGTCGAGGGCGTTCAGCCCTGCGGATTCCAGCAGCCCAACCACGGACCGCCTGACAGCGTGATCATCATCAACGACGTAAACAATGTGTTCCATTAATAGCCCCAATGATTCAGCCTGACAGAGATGAGAGGATTTCGCCCAGCGTGAAAACCACCTCCGTACTGTTCAAGCGGTTATGGCGGCAGCTTTCGAACGCAACAACTCTAACACATTAATTATCATTATCATTTAACAATATGATAACTATATGAAAGCGATATGTGGTTTTTCAAAACCGCTTTTCACACTGGGTAAGCGTAGGCCAGGAATGGTGAAATTGTCGCCAATTGAGAAGGTCTATAGTAGCAGTCTATATTTTTCCAGCTCAGTCACTGTTTTCGGCAAACCCAACTGCAGCAGGCTTTGCAAAAATTGATCTGGCGTGAGGGGAGGATTACGCAGGTGCGAGCGCTGCATTCTTACCGCTTCAAGAACCAGCGCATGGTTCAGGTCGAAAAGGTCCGACAGAAACTCATCCGGATGAAGCGCTTCGACATCAAATTCAGCGAGGATTCCAGCCGGGAAATCGTCAAGATTGTACGTCACAATCACTTCGGAATCCGAACGAATAGCCGCGGCAAGTACATGCCTGTCATCCTGATCAGGCAGACTAAGACCATCAATAATGCTCTCATAGCCTGATACGCAGGCGTCGCCGAAGGCTTTATTCATGAGCATTTCGGTGCGCTTCAGCTGGCCTGCCGTGATATCAGGGCGATTGATAAGCAGATTTCGCTGCCACTCATCATGTATTTGAGTAGTCCATTTGGGTTGATATAAGCCCATCTTCCCAATATGCATGAGGAGATCCCGCAGCATTGATGGGTACAGTACGCAGGCATCAAGAACGACGGGATAAGGTGAGTGCGTCATCAGTAAAAGCCAAGCTCCTGACTTTGTTCCGCCAGCTCGCGAAGGGCTTGTATGCTTTCTGCATCACGCTGATCTTTGTACTTCATAAGGTCTGCGAAAAGAATGCGGCGATGACGGCCAGTTTTATGAAAAGGTAGCTTGCCTTCCTCGAGAAGTTTCACCATATGTGGGCGCGAAACGTTCAGGATATTGGCTGCCTCCTGCGTGGTTAATTCAGCATGCACGGGCACAACCTGCACGGCATTGCCCGCAGCCAGCTCACCCAGGATGCTCATCAGAAGCGTCAGTGAAGAGGTTGGCAGCTCTATTTGATGAGTGACATCCTGTGCATCCTGGATCGTAATTTTTTGCGTTTCCTGCTTTGTGGACAGAAACGTAGCAAGCTCCCTTTGTCCGCGTACAGCTGCCTCAATCTCCTTTGGAGCCGGTAACGTAAGGCTGTTCAGAAGTGAGTTTGTCATTTCAGTATTCCAGTTAGTGTCGAGTTTCATATTTAGGGTGAGTAAAAGTACACCATAGATAACTGTAATCGAAACAAACGAAAAGCACAACAAACGAAATAAACGAAAAAGCCCCGCATTGCGGGGCTTGTGCTTTAGATATTATTCAGCGGGAAATCACTCCCCCACCAGCTCAATACGGTTCCCATCCGGATCCGCAATCACGGCTTCGTAATAGCCATCGCCGGTCATCCGTGGGGCGCTCAGGAGCGTGTTGTTTAACCGCGCCTGCTCCGCCATCCGATCCACATCCGCTTTGCTACCGACGTTCAGGGCGATATGCGCCCAGCCGACAAACTCCGCGTGCTGAGGAGAACCGGCCAGATCCGGGACGGTCATTAGCTCGATGGTCGGTCCGTCGCTGAGGGTCATAAAGTGCGACGCAAACCCCGGGCGGTTTTTACTCAGGTAGCGTTCGTTGCGGCGTGCGCCAAATACGGTTTCCCAGAAGTGGACCTGGGCGTCCAGGTTGTGTGTCCAGAGTGCGACGTGTGCAATATTCATATCATCCCTCGCTGCGGGCGGGTTGGTTAGCGGTGACGGTCACGGACAGCGCGGCGACGACCAGCATCAGCAGCATAATGACCATAAACGCCTGGGTTAAGGAGGTGGCATGGGCCACATAGCCGATAATGGCGGGCCCGGCGAGCACGCCGAGATAGCCCAGAGTAGTGATGGCCGGGACGGCGACCGCCTGCGGCATGCGTGTCTGACGGCCAACGGCTGAGAACATCACCGGCACGATATTGGCGCAGCCGGCACCCACCAGCACGTAGCCCAGCAGCGACAGCTGCCACAGCGGCATAAAGGTCACCAGCGCAAAGCCGAGGGCGGCAACGATCGCGCCACCCACTACCGCGCGCAGGGCCCCGGTGCGGGCGATCAGTTTGTCGCCGGTTAAGCGGAAAATCGTCATCGCCACCGCAAAGCAGGTGAAGCCCAGCCCGCCGAGCGACTCCGGTACGCCGCGCACTTCGGTGAGGAACACCGCGCTCCAGTCCAGCACCGTCCCTTCGGCGAGGAACACCGCAAAGCAGATGGCACCAATCAGCAGCACCACACCGCGCGGCACGGCAAACGCCGGGCCGGAGGCAGGGTTAGCCCACGGCAGCAGCCCTTTCAGGCTGAAGGCCAGCATCAGAATAACGCTCAGGATAACGATCAGGCAGGCGACAAAGGCGCTGGCTCCGAGGGTCAGCAGCAGGGTCATTGCCCCCGCGCCCGCGATGCCGCCGACGCTGTACATGCCGTGGAAGCCGGACATCACGGGCTTAGGTGAATCGCGCTCGACGATGATCGCCTGGATGTTCATGGCGCAGTCCGTCACCCCCACGCCAACGCCGAACAGCAGCAGGATGGCAGCCAGCAGGCGCGGATCCGGAACGATCGCCAGCAGCGGAGTGGTGAGCAGCACGATCGCCATCGCGGTAACAATCACCCGACGGCAGCCGTATCGGCTGGTCAGCATCCCGGTGAGCGGCATCGCAATTAACGCCCCCATCCCCAGGCACAGCAGCAGCGAGCCAAGCGTGGCCTCGTTAACGCCGGTATTGGCTTTGGCGTAAGGGACCAGCACCGCCCAGGTGGCGGTCACGTAGCCGGCAATAAAAAAGACGATCCGGGTGGCAAGCCGATGGACGGCTCCGGTGGTCTGAGGGGTCATTTCACATCCTTATAAGGTTTCAGTGAGGGAGAGGCCGGTGTTTTGCGCTGCACCTTCTCCCCGGGGCGCGAATTTGCGGTCACAGGCGCAAACAGGAAGCCGTCATGGGGGTTGGTGGCGGGCACCTGCTGGCGGTAATCATCATAGTATTTCATCGTGACGCTCCGGTTTCGGGCCTGGTGGATTGACAGAGCGCGCCGTCATGCAACATTATGCGCATTGTTGCTCGATTCAAATCCAGAGAAGATAATTTATGCTCGATTATGCAGCTTTCCCGGAACAACGACAAGATCTGATCCGCCAGATCCTGCAGGAAAATGGCAGGGTAGTGTGCGCCGAACTGGCGACCCGGATGCAGGTGTCGGAACATACCATTCGCCGGGATTTACATGAGCTTAGCAAAGAGGGGTTCTGTAAGAAGGTCTACGGCGGGGCGGTGCTGCAGCTGGCGGATGCCGGAAATTTCTACAGCCGCGAGCAAAAAAATCACGCAAAAAAAGTCACGATCGCGCAGAAAGCGGCAACCCTGATCAAAGCGGGGAGCTGCATTTTTATCGATACCGGCACCACCAACCTCGCGCTGGCGAAGGCCCTGCCGCCGGATCTGGCGATCACCGTGGTGACCAACTCTCCGGCCATCGCCGCGGAGCTGCTGCGCCATCCCCTGTGCGAGGTGATCATCACCGGCGGCCAGATCCAGCGGACCTCTGGCGGCGCGGTGGGGGCCACGGCGGCGAGTCAGATCCAGGGGATTATTTTCGATCAGGCGTTTATCGGCGGCTGCGCGATGGATCCGGGGATGGGGCTGACCGGGTTCGACTTTGCCGACTGCGAGTTCAAGAAGGCGGTGATCGGCCAGAGCAGCCAGACCATTGTGGCGCTCACCACCGATAAAATCCCCGGCGTGGCGCGCTTTGTAGTGGCGAAAAGCAGCGATATCGACGTGCTGGTGGTGGAGGCGAGCCTGGATCAGGAGGCGATCGCAGCTTTTGCGGCACAGGATGTGCAGGTTATCAACGTCTGATGGGGGTCGCCTGGAAAGCGCAAAATACCTAACATTAACAGCAAAATCTTAGCGGCACCCTTCGTAGAACAATCTACGTTAGTAAATATCTCAGTACTAAAAGCTGCATAAATTTTACTCCCTTTCTTCTTAACTCCCTGCGATTATCATGGTCTTAGTGATTTAACTTAAGGGAAGACGATGAACACACGTTATCCGGTACGGAAAGCCGATGGTCGGGAGTATAAGAACTATGACGAGTTGTTAACTGACACTCGAAAAAACGCCCATGGTTGGTGGTTACTTGGCGTAAATTGGTTCTGGCATGGTGGCATTCACATCGGAGCGTCATCTTCTCCGGCGTCGGTGCTGAGTCAGGATGCGCCGGAAAAGTCAGTGCCGCTCCAGTTTATGATGGACGGTGAGGTGGTGGCGTGGCGGCTTAACCGGGATTACGCGAAGACTGACTGTCGTCAGGAAAGGCCGTTGCGCGAGTCCGGGACCTTTGTGCTGGTCAGGTCAGTGTACAAGCCAGACGAGGAGGATGAATCCTCCTGGCTGACGCTGTATCAACTGTACATGCATATGGCCCCCCTTTCAGAATACCCGCAACGCCCGCTATACCGGGTCACGCAGAAAGGCCACGGTGTGCGGATTCGTCGCCATTCCCGCCATGATCACAGTCGCGAGATTGTTCCGGATGTACTGGCAAATAAACAGGGTCATGCCAGAACACTGAAGCAGGGTGAAATACTGGCCGTACTGCAGCAAAAATCGTTTCTGCTGGAACGTCAGCCTGAGCCGTTTGCACTGGTGCAGCGCCTTGAAGCGGGAAAACCTTCGGGAAAACTTTTCTGGGTCGCGATGCGCCCGGAATATCTGGAGCCTGACGGGGAATGTTACATATGTCTGCCTGACTGGATGCACAATGCGCTGAATCACGGCGTGTTTGATGATGTGGTGGTGCCGCCTGTTCCGCTGAAAGTGACGGTGAAGGCAGGCGAACCGGTCGGATTCCTCGGTGCTGAGGATCTGGCAGATGAAGATAATTACCCGCAGGTTATTACCACGGAATACAAAACTCATATCGAGTTGCTGAGTCTTGATGAGCATATCTCTGATTTTGTGGCCAACGTGAAAGGCATCAAAACGGGCAAACAGTATATCAAGCTGAAGCTGAAACGGCCGCTGTTCCTACGAAATGGTGAGGGTGAAGACAGCACTTTTGAACAGATGAGCGCCATTACTCGTGCTGATGCCGGAAGAATCATCCCGCGCGATGCCACGTATCCGTTTACGGATAAAACCGGGGTAACGTACTTTCAGATCCGCCCACACAGCTGGATGCACCAGGATGATGTGGAGCAACTTAGTCAACATGATTTAACGGCGTTAAACTTTCACTGTATTGAAGCGGAGCCCACCACAGATTTTACCCGCACGCTGGACGAAAGCTGGTTAATCAATGCTCTGAAAAGCTTCAACTCTCACTTTGATGGGGAGAAAGGGCCGCAAAGCTCACAGGCGAAAATGTTTTATGACAGCCTGATCCGCAGTGCTGAAAATCGGGATTTGAGTGGACGTTATACGGATAAATTACAGGATGCGCAGCTGTTTGGCGCACTGCATACCAACCAGATGAGCATTCCGGAATATGCGCGGCGTCTGATAGTGAAGCACGACAGCTATTGGCATAGTACCCGCGATGATACACGCTGGTCATCGGTCTTCAAGGACAGAGAAGAAAGTCCGATTGTTAAGATGGTCAACGGGGGATTTCTGGACGCTACACGCTGGATGGATAAAGTCCCGCCATTCGCCAGTCAGCGATCGGTATGGCATTTTCACCCACTTGAGTTTTTAGAGATGCTAAGAAATGCAGGCTTTCCTAAAACTGCAATCAATGGAGAGTTAACGTCTATTGAGTTTATTAATTTTTATAATGGAGATGAAATTGAAGAGTCTGATTATGAAGAGGCAGCAAAAAATCTAAATTGTGAAGTTGCAGCAATTAAGGCTGTAGCAAAAACTGAAACTGGTTCTTATGGCTCCTATTTTAAATTTCAGGAAGATGATGATTATGTACCTGCAATCTTATTTGAAAGGCATCATTTTCATAAATATACGGGTGGGAAATATGACCAATATGAAGATATATCAAACGCAGTTGCGGGTGGATATGGAGAAACATCAATACAATATAGAAAGTTAGTAAAGGCATATGGACTCGATAAAAAAGCAGCCTTAAAATCAGCATCATGGGGTAAATTCCAGATTCTGGCGTCAAATTATGCAGCAGCTGGTTATGCCAGTCCTGAGGATTTCGTCCTGGCCTTAAGTCAATCTGAGAAAAATCAACTAAAAGCATTTGTTCACTTTATTGAGGCTGATAATGTTCTGCTGCGATCGATTCGAAACAAGGATTGGCTTTCATTCGCCAAAAGGTACAATGGTCCGAGGCAGAAGGGATATGATTTAAAAATGGAGAAAAACTACAATGCGTCATTATAATCTTATGGCATTAATTGCAATGTTTCTGTGCGGCTCATCATTTGCGCATGATGTATATTTTTCATGTGACACAGTAAAGGGAAATATAAAATTAGATGAAGATAGAGGTGTGTTGCATTATTCATTAATTAAAGATGGTAAAAAAAAATTTGACTATGAGTCAAAAGGTGATGATTTTTCGGGATTTAAATACAATCATTACTCACGATTTCAAACTGATTACTTCAATGTGTCATTCATAAACTCGGAGTATAAATACACGATATTTAGTAACTATGAAGATGGGAATGAAAGCCGTGGAGTCATTGTTACGAGTCTGAATAGCAAAAAGGAATCAGTTTATGATTGTAAGCCCGTTGGGATTGATCGCCTGAGTGATTTGTCAGCAAAACTGACCTGTGATAAGGACTCATCACTTGGTTGTGAGTAGATTCCCTTTTAGATACGCATAATATAATTAGTGACATATTAGACAGGCAGCAGTGTTGAACACTGCTGCGGCCATCCACTGCTGCCAACGCTCAACTGTTTTTCTGGCATCTATCGCGTTGCGTTCAGGGCGGTCAAGTTTGGCGACAATCATTACATCACTATTTTCCAGGCGGCACCCCATGAAAGCCGCTTAACGCACCTCAAACACCACCGCCGTCCAGTTGACTCGGGTACAGGGCGGAAACGCGGGGCAGGGGTCGATATGGCTACAGGCCCCCGACCAGATAAAGGTGTCTTCATCAATCCGGTACCAGTGCGGATTGCCCTGCACCGCATCGCCCACCACAGTCGCCTGCACGCTGATACGGCTCCCCTCAGGCAGCTCGCGGGCCACAGGCGCAAACACGGACGGACTCTCTTTACGCGTATAGACACCCATCAGGGTCTTCACACTGGCGGAAACGGGAAGTTCGACGAACGGGCTCATGACAGGCCTCATAACAATGCACTCTTTGTGATTAACGATATAAGTCGCTCTCTATCTCGCGATCACGATAAAGCGTGAAACTGTCAGGCTGTGTCATGCGAAAGGCTGAATGCGGCAGATTTCATCCCCGCTTGACCCACGACAAGGCAGCCTGGCCCGGCCTCTTTCTATAATCAGGCCCGTTTGTCTTTTCACTGGTGCTAACCATGGCGTATCAACTCAACCTGAACTGGCCGGAATTTTTAGAAAAATACTGGCAAAAGAAACCTGTCGTTTTAAAGAACGCCCTGCCCAATTTTATCGATCCTATCAGCCCGGATGAGCTGGCAGGGCTGGCGATGGAGCCGGAAGTGGACAGCCGCCTGGTCAGCCATAAAGAGGGTAAATGGCAGGCCAGCAACGGTCCGTTCGAGCACTTCGACGGCCTGGGTGAAACCGGCTGGTCGCTGCTGGCGCAGGCGGTCAACCACTGGCACGCACCGGCTGCCGAGCTGGTACGCCCGTTCCGCGTGCTGCCGGACTGGCGTCTGGACGATCTGATGATCTCCTTCTCCGTCCCGGGCGGCGGCGTGGGCCCGCATATCGACCAGTACGATGTGTTTATCATTCAGGGGATGGGCAGCCGCCGCTGGCGCGTGGGGGACAAGCTGCCGATGCGTCAGTTCTGTCCGCATCCGGCGCTGCTGCATGTCGATCCCTTTGAGCCGATCATCGACGAAGATCTGGCCCCGGGCGATATCCTTTACATCCCGCCGGGATTCCCGCACGACGGTTTCACCCACGAGACGGCGCTTAACTACTCGGTGGGCTTCCGCGGGCCAAACGGCCGGGATCTGATCAGCAGCTTTGCCGATTACGCCCTGGAGAACGATCTGGGTGGGGAGCACTACAGCGATCCGGATCTGACCTGCCGTGAACATCCGGGCCGTGTTGAGGATTACGAACTCGAACGCCTGCGTAAGATGATGATCGAGATGATTAGCCAGCCGGACGATTTTAAGCAGTGGTTTGGCAGCTTTATCTCCACCCCGCGTCACGAGCTGGATATTGCGCCTGCCGAGCCGGAGTATACGCCGGAAGAGGTGCTCGACGCGCTGCAGGGCGGCGAAACCCTGACTCGCCTGAGCGGGCTGCGGGTGCTGAACATCGGTGGCAGCTTCTTTATCAACAGCGAACAGCTGGAGACGGTGGACGCGACGGCGGCGGATGCGCTGTGCCGCTACACCGAGCTGGGCCAGGCGGAGCTGGGCGCTGCCCTGCAAAACCCGGCGTTTGTGGAAGAGCTGACCGGGCTGATTAACCAGGGATATTGGTTCTTCGACGAGTGATCGCACAGGCGGCGCGGGGCGCAGGCCTCACGCCGCCAACATTAAGCCGCGAGAATATGACAGGCTTTCCAGTAATCAAGAAGGCGCTCGTCATCGCTTTCGCGCTCGGCTTTACTTTTCATGACCCGTGCCAGATTTTCTCTCGACACCTCCTGGCCTTTTTGCACAACATCTAAAACCGCTTCACCAAGAGCCAGGGATATTTCGGTACGATTGGCTTCTACCATATATGCCTCCATGTTGAGTGCGTGATGGTAATTATGCGGCATAATAACGGGCCTGGAATATTTATCAGTTCATTCTTATATATTTAATATACCCTCTAACGCGCAGCGGGAATAATGTTTCGAAATGCTAATGAGACGGAAAATAGCGTAATTATGGTCTACAGTTAGTTTCGTGTCACAACCCGTAGAAACCTGTTGAGGAGAATTAATTATGGTAAACAAGAGTGAAATCAAGGAACATACTCCGGTTGTTGCAAGCTGCGGTCACCATGTCGGCACGGTTGACCATCTTGATGGCGAGCGTATTAAGCTGGCAAAAAACGACTCTGAGTCCGGCGGTAAACACCATTATATCCCGCTGGAATGGGTCGATAAAATTGAAGGCAATAAAGTGGTGCTGAATAAGAATCACGAAGAGACTTTCGCCAGCTGGCAAGAAGCCTGATTAACAGCAGTGCCGTAAAATAATATTTAAACGCTGGCGTCATGCCAGCGTTTAAATAGGTATTAAGCGAGGCGAAATATACCTGCATTGCCGCCGCGTTAAAGGAGTGATACTGTTTTATTTTTAACAGCTTCCTCCAGGCGCAGGCATGTCCAACACAACGCTCAATAATCCGACCGCTGCAACGAAAAAAACCTTTTCCGTGGCAGACTTTAAGGTATTTGGCGAGCGCTACGGTATCGACTACCGCTTCCCGCTGCTGACGGATACCTGTGCCAGCACCAGCCCCGTTTTGCACGGCGATGTCGAAGAGATGATCCTCCCGTCCGGCATCTCCTTAACCCATTCCGACGTGCGCGTTCTGCAACCCTATGAAACCACCTCCCGCCACAGCAGCCCGCTGTATGTGCTGGTGGTGCTGGAAGGCTGTGTAACCCTGACCCTCAGCGGTGAGGTATACGCGGTGCACCCCGGCATGGCTTTTAGCGCCAGGCTCAGCGAACAGCAGGCGATGTCTGCCCGTCATGATGCCAATATCGCCCTCAAAACCCTCTCTTTTGGCGTTTACCCCGACGATGCCCGTCGGGAAAGCCTGCTCGCCTCTCTGCTGGAGCAGTGGGAGAAGCTCAACGCCCCCACCTTTGTCTGGCAGGTGCCGGATTTTGTGCTGGCCGGCATTCAGCATGCCCGGCAGCGCGAGCGCAGCAGCCTGTCGCGCCAGCTGCTGCTGGAAGGGGTAATGTATCAGCTGCTGGGCCACGGCCTGCACCTGCGGGAGCAGCAGGGCACGGCGCTGCCGGGCGCCTCCGGCGGCGAGCACGCCCGGCTGGAGCAGATCCGTCATCTGCTGGCACAGGCCCCCGAGCAGGACTACACTCTCGCCCAACTGGCGGCCCGGGCGGCGATGAGCCCCAGCAGCCTGCGGAGCAAGTTCCGCCAGGTCTACGGCTGCACCGTCTTTGACTACCTGCGCGACTGCCGTCTGGCTCAGGCGCGGCGCTATCTGCTGGAAGGCCACAGCGTGCAGCAGGCGGCGTGGATGTCGGGCTATCAGCACGCCACCAACTTTGCCACCGCCTTTCGTCGCCGCTACGGCGTCTGCCCTGGCGCGGTGCGCAGCGACCGCTAATCCGCTTTTCCCCGATCGCCAACGCCGTTTGTGCGGTTTGGCATTGCGCATACGTACTCTGGCGGCGCGCATAGCCATCTTCGAAATGAAAAAGGTAATAATTCTTATTAACAATTAGAAATGCCTTTGGAGATTTTCATGTTCGCTAAAACGCGGCTGGCACTGCTGGTGGGATGGGTTACCGGGAGCGTCGCGCTCCCCCTGATGGCGCAGGAGTCGCCGAAAACCGAAACCGTGGTGGTCACCTCACAGATGCAGAGCGGGGCTACCAAGCTGGCGACCCCGGATATCGAGACCCCGCAGGCGGTGTCGATCGTGACCCGCGAGCAGTTTGAAGAGCAGGGTGCCACCAGCGTTCGTCAGGCGGTGAGCTACACCCCGGGCGTCTACAGCAACCAGATCGGCGCCTCGAACCGTTTCGACTACATCGTGCTGCGCGGCTTCTCCGACGGTAGCCTGGACAACGTCTACCTCGACGGCCTGAAGATGATGGGCGACACCAACTCCCACAGCTCGCTGGTGGTTGACCCCTGGTTCCTGGAAAATATCGAAGTGGTGCGCGGCCCGGCCTCGGTGCTGTACGGTCGTTCCTCACCGGGCGGGATCGTAGCGCTCACCTCGCGCAAACCTTCGTTCGATCCGGGCGGCGAGATCAAGCTGTTCGCCGGGAACAACGATCAGCGCGGAGCGATGTTTGATGTCACCGGCGCGCTGGATGACAACGACCGCGTGGCGGCGCGCCTGAGCGGCATGACCCGCTACGCCGACTCCCAGTTCGATCCGCTGAAAGAGGAGCGTTACGCCCTGATGCCGAGCCTGACCTGGCGCATCACCGACAACACCCGCCTCGATCTGATGGCCTATCTGCACCGCGACCCTGAGGGCGGCAGCCACTCCGGCCTGCCGTACGACGGCACCGTGGTGCCGCACGATGGCAAGATGATCTCCAACACCTTCTTCGAAGGCGAGGACGATTACGACAAGTACGATCGCCGCGAGAACATGGTCGGCTACAACATCGAGCATATGTTTGACAGCGGCTGGTCGGTGCGCCAGAAGCTGCGCTATCTGCATACCAAAGTGGAGCTGAATCAGGTCTATGCCGCCGGCTGGCTGAACGAAACCGAGCTTAACCGCGGCTACTCCGGCTCGGACGAGAAGATGGATGCCATCACCCTCGATAACCAGATCGACGGCAGCTTCGATACCTGGGCGGTGAACCACCGGGTGCTGATTGGCCTCGATTATCAGGATCGCAGCAACAATACCACCGGCTACTACGGCGGCTTCCCGCCGATCGACGCTTTCCACCCGGTGTACGGCGCGAAGCCGGACTACATCACCATGTACAGCCAGGAAAAGCACAAGCTGCGCCAGACCGGTTACTACCTGCAGGATCAGCTCTCGCTGGACCGCTGGCGTCTGACCCTGGGCGGGCGCTACGATCAGGTGAGCGTCTCGAATATCGACAAGCTCAACGATACCCGCAGCGATCTGGACAAGAACAACTTCAGCAGCCGCGCGGCGCTGCTGTACCTGTTTGATAACGGCATCGCGCCGTACATCAGCTACTCCACCGCCTTTACGCCGACCAGCTTTGCCGATGCCAACGGCGATCTGCTGGATCCGATGGAAGGCAAGCAGTGGGAAGCGGGCGTGAAGTTTGAGCCAGAAGGGATGAACAGCCAGTTCAGCGCCTCGGTGTTCCGCATCAACCAGAAAAACATCGCCACCAAAGAGGAGCCGACCGATCCGTATCGATCTATCGGAGAGATCGAATCCGAAGGGGTGGAGCTGGAAGCGGTAGGGCAGCTGACCGACAGCCTGCGCCTGCAGGCGGCCTATACCTATACCGACATCCGCTACAAGAAGAGCAGCCCGGAGGAAGAGGGCAAGCGGGCGGTCTATGCGCCACGTAATATGGCCAGCGGCTGGCTCAGCTATGATGTTAAAACCGGGCCGCTCGATGGCCTGACGGTGGGATCCGGCGTGCGTTACGTCAACGGCGTGACCAGCGATCGCATGAACACCCACACGCTGCCATCGTATACGCTGGTGGATCTGGCGGTAGGCTATGATCTGTCGAAGGTCGGGCTGACCGGCGTGAGCGCCCAGCTGAACGTTAACAACCTGACGGACGAAAGCTACGTGGCGGCCTGTAACTCGCTCTCATACTGCTACTTTGGTGCCGAGCGCAGCATCGTCGGCAGCGTGTCGTGGAAGTTCTGATGTAAGTGTTTTCTCCCTCTCCCTGTGGGAGAGGGTCGGGGTGAGGGCATCAGGCCGCACCATCGTCAACGTCGCCCGGTGGCGCTACGCTTACCGGGCCTACGGTTTTCTCCCTCTCCCTGTGGGAGAGGGCCGGGGTGAGGGCACCATGCCGCACAATTCCTCCATCGCAATATGAATCGCCTCGCCCATCTTCTTCAACGCCTCGCGGTTTTTCTCGTTCGGCGGTAACGCCACGTTGATCCGCAAGCAGTTGCGATACTTCCCCGATGCTGAAAACAACGATCCCGCCGCGGCCTGGATCTTCAGGCGGCTCAGCTGCTTGCTGACGCACACCATGTCCACCTGTTCCGGCAGCTCCACCCACAGCAGGAAACTGCCCTGCGGGCGCGTGACGCAAATCTCTGCCGGGAAATACTGCCGCACCCAGCAGGTGTAGCGCTCCATATTCTGCTGATAAATCTGGCGCATGCGGCGCACGTGGCGATGGTAGTGCCCGTCGCGGATAAAGGCCGCCACCGCCATCTGGGTGCCCGGCACGTTAAACCCGCCCGCGGCATATTTCATGTGCATCACCCGGTCGTAATACCGCCCCGGCACAATCCAGCCGACGCGCAGCCCGGGGGCTACGGTTTTGGTAAAGGAGCTGCACAGCAGCACGCGGCCGTCGATATCAAAGGAATGGATGGTGCGCGGGCGCGGGTACTCCGCCGCCAGCTCGCCGTAAATATCATCCTCCACGATGACGATATCGTGGCGCTGCGCCAGGGCCAGCACCTGACGTTTGCGCGCCTCCGGCATGATAAACCCGAGCGGGTTATTGCAGTTGGGCACCAGGATCACCGCTTTGATCGGCCACTGCTCCAGGGCCAGCTCCAGGGCTTCAATGCTGATCCCGGTTTCCGGATCGGTGGGGATCTCGATCGCCTTGATGTTAAACCCGCGCAGCATCTGCATGGTGCCGTGGAACGACGGCGACTCCACCGCCACGATATCTCCCGGCTGGCACACCGACAGCAGCGCCAGCGACAGCGCCCCGTGACAGCCGTTGGTGATCACAATCTCGTTCGCCGCCACCGTTGAGCCACCGTCCAGCATCAGGCGGGCGATCTGCTCGCGCAGCTCCTGCCTGCCTTCCAGCACGTCGTAGCTCAGCATCTCCCCGGGGTGGTGCTGGGCAATGCGGCTCATCTCGCGCCACAGCGGCTTCAGGCTCGGCTGGTTCAGATCCGGCGAGCCGCCGCCAAAGGAGATCATCTCTTTATCGGCGCGGGCATCGAGGAGCATCATCACCTCATCCCACTGGGTCACCTCCACCGGGCGCTGCACCGGGCGGGTCATTGCTGGCACAGGCGGCTGCGCTTTGCGCGAGGAGACGAAGTAGCCGGAGCGCGGCTGGGGGGTGATCAGCTGTAAGTTTTCGAGGATCTGATAGGCCTGCTGTATGGTGCTGATGCTGACGCCGTGCTCCTGGCTCAGCGCGCGCACCGAGGGTAAACGCTCCCCGCTGCGATACAGCCCTTGTTCAATGCGTTGTGCCAGGAGATTGGCCAGATGTTGGTAGCGCGTCATGCTGTATCCTCGGTTGTCACCATACAGATCTAAAAACCAGTACAGATTGCCGCGAAAAACGGCATTCAGATACTGTTTTAGCGGATCTGTATGTTAAACAAAAGTTTTTTTTGAATCTGTATTGCAGGTGCCGATTTCCGTGATGATAACCCCACTGACACGATGAGGAGCGCATCATGGAATTTTACGAAAACCGGGCCAAACGGCCCTTTGCGGTGTTTATCTGGATGGGTCGGGCAGTGAAAAAGTGGTATCGCATTAACCGCACGCGCCGCATTCTGAGCCAGATGAGCGATGAACAGCTCAAGGATGTCGGGCTGTCGCGATTTGATGTGTAGAGGATTGCCCGGAGGCGCTACGCTTACCGGGCCTACAGGGGCACGAATCGTAGGCCGGGTAAGGCGCTGCCGCCACCCGGCGTTAAAACGTTACTCGACGGTGGATTTCCCGGTGTTCTCCGCAATACGGCGCAGATATTCGTTATTTTTAAACGCCACCATGATCAGCTCGAACATCACGCGGGTGCCGATCAGGCTGAACAGCATGCCGAAGAAGCCGGCAATAAGATGCTCGGTAAACATCGAGTAGATCCCGCCGATCAGGATAAACAGCATGGCGATCCAGTAGAAGAAGACCAGCACGCGCGGCGTTAACAGATAGTCGAATCCCAGAAGTGATTTCATTTTTCTTGTCCTTAGAAGTGTCATTTTGCGCGTTGATTATAAAGGCAGTCAGGGTAATTCATACCTTTATCATTATCTGAAAACAGCCTTTTATGATGCAAAATCAGGGAGTTGCTATTTGAGAAGATTGCAGGTCTGGATCTTCGGTCGCGTCAGCAGCGCAACGGCCTCGTCGTAGCTGCGCACGTTGTTATACCCCATCACCAGCCCGTAGCGTTTTACCGACCCGCTGTACCACGCCGACAGGGCATTGACCTGCAGCTGCTGCTGTTGCCAGCAGTGGGCGATCTCCTGGTCGCAGCTGCCGTTGGTTAAAAAGGCCACGATATGCATCCCACCGTCGTTCTGCTCGGTAAAGAACCGATCCCCGTAGACCTCGTGCAGGGCGGCAATCATCCAGTCGCGCCGCTGCTGATAGAGGGCGCGCATCTTTTTCAGGTGGCGGAAGAAGTGGCCATCGTTGAGAAAGGCGGCGAGGATCTTCTGCGTCAGCACCGGCTGGCCGCTGGCGAGCAGATCGGCGCAGTCGTTAAAGGCCGACACCGTGCTGGCGGGCATCACCACGTAGCCGAGGCGCAGGGACGGCATCACGGTTTTGCTGAAGGTGCCCATGTAGATCACCCGATCCTGACGATCGAGGCTTTTCAACGACGGCAGCACCTTGCGGGTGTAGTGAAACTCGCCGTCATAGTCATCTTCGATGATCCACGCCTCGTTCTGCCCGGCCCAGTCGAGCAGCTGCTGCCGGCGCGGCAGCGACAGCGTGACCGCCAGCGGGCTCTGGTGCGAAGGGGTGACGATGGCAAACCGGGTGTCGGCGTGGTGGCGCAGCAGGTAATCGGTGTCGATGCCGGAACGATCCACCGGCACGGTGTGCAGGCGCGGCACGATCCGCCGGAGCAGCTGCTGGCCCATAAAATAGCCCGGATCTTCAAACACCACCTTGTCGTTGCGGCTGGCGAGGGTGTCGAGGATCAGCCGCAGGCTGCCGCTGTAGCCGCTGGTGATCAGCACCTGATCCGGCGTGCAGGACAAGCCGCGCGAGATGTTGAGGTAGCTGGCGATCGCCTGGCGCAGGGGCCCCCAGCCCATCACCGGCGGGTTGAGCATCTCCTCCTGACGCATGGCGCGTACCGCCTGGCCCGCCAGCAGCAGCCATTTCTTATACGGGAAACTGTCCAGCGCCGGGATGCCGGGGCGCAAAAACCCCGCCCGTTCCCGCTGGCTAACCAGCGATTCCGGCAGCTGGCCCGTCAGCGGGTCATCGGGCGGCGGAGGCGTAACGGGGAGGGTTAAATCCGGGTTCACCCGCGTGCCGCGCGCTCCCTGGCTTACCAGATAGCCTTCGCCGATCAGAATGGCGTAGGCGGTTTCGACGGTTTTACGCGCCACCTTCAGCTCTTCCGCCAGCACGCGAATGGCAGGCACCTTATCGCCAGGTTTGAGGATGCCGCGGGTGATGTTGTCCCGGTAGCGGGTGTAGATGTCGTGATAGCCCGGCTTCATGTCCTACCTCATTTTGCGCTTTTTGTATCTTTTTACTATGTCATGAACGGCGTAGATTTGCCCCATCGCATTTCATATGCCGCACATCAAGAGGAAAGACAATGAGCACTCGCGTTAACCACCATAAAGCCACACCTGCCCTCGCTAAAGCGCTGTCCGACCTGAGCATGGCGGTGAGCCAGACCTCCATCGACCCGGCGCTGAAGCACCTGATCGACATCCGCGTCTCCCAGCTCAACGGCTGTACCTTCTGTCTGGATATGCACTCGAAAGAGGCAAAAATCGCCGGGGAGCGCGAGCTGCGCCTGTATCATCTGACCGCATGGCGCGAGTCACCGCTGTTCAGCGCCCGTGAAAAAGCGGCGCTGGCCTTCACCGAAGCGCTGACCCAGATCGGCCCGCACGGCGTCAGCGACGTGCTGTACCGCAGCGTGGCGGAACACTATTCGGAGATTGAGATTTCCGAGCTGAACTTTGCGATCGTGGCGATTAACGCCTGGAACCGTTTAGGGATCACCTCCCGTATGGAACCCGGCGCGCTGGATGGCGCCTACGGCCTGAACAAAGCTAACCTCGAGTAAGACCGCGCTCGCGGATCATCGCCACCAGCGCCCGCAGCCCGGGCGGGACGTGGCGATGGCCGGGGTAGTAAAGGCGCAGCCCGGCAAAGGGCTGCGACCACTCATCCAGCACGCTCACCAGCTCCCCGCTTTCCAGCTCCTGCTGGATATAGAGTTCCGGTAAAAATCCCACCCCCAGCCCGGCTTTGACCGCCCGGATCGAAGCAAACAGATCCGAGGTGGCAAAACGCGGCGGCACCGCCAGGGCGATCTGCTCTCCGCGTCGCGCCAGCTCCCAGCGATAGATCCCCCCGTGGGCCATCCGCATGCCGATCCCCTGGTGATGCAGCAGATCGTCCGGGGTTTGCGGGGTGCCGTAGCGGGCAAAATAGTCCGGCGTGGCGGTGACCAGCTGACGAATATCCGGCGTGAGCGGCACGGCGATCATGTCCTGCGGCACTGACTCCGCGAGGCGCACCCCGGCGTCGTACCCCTCCGCCACGATATCGATCATCCGCGCTTCGCTCACCGCCTCGACGCGCATTTTCGGGTAGCGGATCATGTAGTCGATCAGCAGCGCATCCAGGAACAGCGTGCCGACGTTGTTCGGAACGTTCAGGCGCAGAGTGCCGGCAGGCTCGTCGATGTCGCTGTGGATCTCTTCATCTGCCTGACGTATTTCCTGCAGCGCCGGGCCGATCCGCGCCACATAGCGCTGCCCGGCGTCGGTGAGCCCCACACTGCGGGTGGTGCGGTTAAACAGCCGCGTTTGCAGACGGCTCTCCAGCCCGGCAACGGCGTTGCTTACAGCGGTGGCCGACATCCCCAGCTCCTGGGCGGCGGCGCGAAAGCTGCCGCGACGCACCACGGCCATCACTACTTCCAGCTCGGTCAGTCCTGAACGGTGCATAGATTATCCTGAAAATCGAAACAACCTTTGCAGCATAGCGTGGATTATCGCAACGGAGAAGGCGTGCCAGACTGTCTCCATCCACTCTGAGGAGGTTGTTATGCATCACATCGAACAGATCTATATCAACGGTGAATTTGTCACCCCACATGGCAGCGAGCGTTTTGATCTCTATAACCCGGCGACGGCCCGGGTAATAGGCCAGGTACGTCTGGCCGACGCGGTGGATGCCGAACGCGCGATTGCTGCCGCGCAAGCCGCTTTTCCGGGGTGGTCACAAACCACGAAGCAGGAACGTATTGCCGCGCTGCAGCGGATGCAGGCTGCGGTGGCGGCCCGTCACGACGATCTGCTGGCGGCGGTGATCGAGGAGTACGGCGCGCCCGCGTCGCGCTCGGCGTGGATGGCAAGCTATCCGGCGGAAGCGATCGGCCAGGCCATCGCGGCGCTGGAGGCGTTTGAATTTGTGCTCACTGCCGGGGCGGCACGGGTAGAGATGACCCCGCTGGGGGTTGCCGGGCTGATCACTCCATGGAACAGCGATGCGGGCTTTATCTGCGGCAAACTGGCGGCAGCGCTGGCCGCGGGCTGCACGGCGGTGATCAAGCCCAGCGAGATGAGCGCCCTGCAAACGCAGATCGTGACCGAGGCGTTACACGCCGCCGACCTGCCGCCGGGGGTGTTCAACATCGTCACCGGGCGCGGCGACACGGTGGGGGAGACCATCAGCCGTCACCCTCATGTTGCGAAAATCTCGTTTACCGGCTCAACGCAGACCGGCAAAGCGATCCTGCGCAACGCGGCGGAGAACTTTACCCGCGTCACCCTGGAGCTGGGCGGCAAATCCCCGACGATCGTTCTCGACGATGCCGATATCAAACAGGCCGTTCCGCTGGCGGTGCAGGCCGGGCTGATGAACAGCGGACAGGCGTGCGTGGCCGGGACGCGCATCCTGGTGCCGCAGTCGCGGAAAGCGGAATTCGAGCAGGCGCTGGCCCAGGCCATCGCGGCGGTGAAGTCCGGCGATCCGCGGGATAACGCCACCGAAGTCGGCCCGATGGTGAGCGAGAAACAGTGGCAGCGGGTGCAGGGGTATATCCAGCGAGGGCTGACAGAGGGAGCACGCCTGCTGGCTGGCGGAGAAGGGCGGCCGGAAGGCACCCGGGACGGCTGGTTTGTCCGCCCGACGCTGTTTACCGACGTGCACAACCAGATGGCCATCGCCCGGGAAGAGATCTTTGGCCCGGTGCTGTGCGTGATCGCCTACCGTGATGAGGCGGAAGCCATCGCCATTGCCAACGATACCGATTACGGCCTGAGCGCGCTGGTGCTGGGTGGTGATGCGGAACGGGCGCGGCGTGTGGCAGAGCAGATCCAGTCCGGTCGCGTGCTGGTCAACACCCTGACCCATGAGCCCAAAGCCCCTTTTGGCGGATTCAAACACTCCGGCGTGGGGCGCGAGATGGGCGTATGGGGGATAAGCGCGTTTATGGAGCCTAAGTCGATCCTCGGCTAAAACACCGCCCGGCGGCGCAGGCTTGCCGGGCCTACGGTTCGGGCCTTTCCAGGCCGGGTAAGCGCAGCGCCACCCGGCAACCCAGGCTTACTCGACAAAAAGCTTTTCAATAGATTTTGTGGGATAAAAAAGAGCATCGGCGTTGCTACCCGTCAAAGGAATAAAGCCGAGCTTCAGATAAAAATCTTTCGCCCTATCGTTGAGTGCATCCACAAACATGCCGTGAATACCCACAGCCTGAGATGCCAGCCAGACCACTTTCATGGCATGGGTCACCAGCGTTATCCCCCAGCCCTGACCTTGCAGATCCTGGTGTACCGCAAGGCGCCCGAGTGTGACGCTGGGCACATTGACATACGGTACTTTGCGCTGCTGCGTTTTTGAGGGCAGGGTCTCTTTCTCAAAGCAACTTCCGGATAACGTATAGTAGCCCAGCACTTTTGGCGTGGGATCGTCAGTAACGAGAAGATAAGCGCGTAACAGACGACCACCGTGCTGGCGCGCAAGATGCTCACACAGAAAACGGTTGAGGGTGTCTTCCCCGCAGTTGAAGCCTGTTAAATCATAGTGAGTCTCTTGCGAAAACATCCTTATCGTCAGATTAGCCACGCCTTACTCCATATTTTGCAGACGTCTTGCTGCGCGTTTCAGCCTGTCATCAGGCTCTGGCGGGTTGTCGAGTGCGTCCATAACGCGATCCCATGAATCCTCATTAAGGATCAACCGGCGATGTTGCTCAATCACTTCGGCAGCGCGTTCAGAGGCACTGTTAACCATAAACTGGGTGATTGTCTGGTTCGTCATCGCCGCAGCTTCTTCGATCAGATTTTTGTCTTCGTCAGTTAACCTGAGGTCGATGCGCTGTTTTTTCAGGGCTGGCATTTTTACTCCGGGGTATCTTTTGTACGGATAATTTCCGTACGATGACTATAAAGTGCGCTGAGGCATTTTTCAATCCTGACGCCTTATTTCGCTCCTCACCGAAGCATCACGTTTTCCTTTCCTTCATCCTCTCCTTAACCTCACAACGGAGAGATCCTCATGATTGCAGTCCTGTTTGAAGCCGAAGCGCAACCCGCGCATCAGGCGCGTTACCTGCAGCTGGCCGCCGAGCTAAAACCGCTGCTGGCGGATATCGACGGCTTTATCGATATCGAACGTTTTCAGAGCCTGACCCACGACGGCAAAATCCTCTCCCTCTCCTGGTGGCGGGACGAAGAGGCTATCCGAAGCTGGAAGCAAAACGTCTTTCACCAGGCCGCGCAGGCCGAAGGGCGGGCGGCGATCTTTGCCTGCTACCGCATTCGCGTGGCCCAGGTGGTGCGGGAATACGCCTCAGAGACCGGAGGGCATGCCGATGTATGACGTTCATGTGATTTTCAACGACGCGCCCGGGGAGCTGGCGCGCTTTGGTCAACTGCTGGGGCAGCATGGCGTGGGGCTGGAGGGGGGCGGCGTCTTTGGCGTAGAGGCGCATTTTCTGGTGGAGGAGGGCGAAAAAGCCCGGCGCGTGCTGCTCGACGGCGGTTTTAACGTGCAGGCGGTGCGCAAACCGCTGATCCGCAAGCTGAAGCAGGAACGTCCCGGCGAGCTGGGGGAGATTGCCGCCGCGCTGGCAGCGCAGGGAGTGTCCATCCTGATCCAGTACAGCGATCATGCGAACCATCTTATTCTGCTGACGGATAATGATAAGCTGGCCGCAGAGATCACCGGGCCGTGGGTTACCAATGCTAAAGACCAGTTTACCTCCTGATAACAGCGCCGCGCTGGAGCTGGCCGTTGCTGCGGTTGCCGCGGCGATGGCCGACCCGTCACGGGTGAAAATGCTCTGTGCCCTGATGGACGGGCGGGCATGGACCGCTACCGAACTCAGCGCCGTGGCGGATGTGGCGCCCTCTACCGCCAGCGGGCATCTCACCCGGCTGCTGGAGGGGCGGCTGATAAGCTGTCTTTCGCAGGGGCGGCATCGCTATTATCGCCTGGCGGGGCACGAGGTCGCGGAGCTGGTGGAGCAGATGATGGGGCTGTCGTGGGGGCGCATTACGCCGCCGCAGACCACGGCACCGGAATCGATGCGTCACGCCCGCACCTGCTACGATCATCTGGCAGGTACGGTCGCGGTGCAGATATATGATTTTATGCAGGCCGGGAGCTGGCTGGTGGCGGATGGATCGGCTCTCACCCTGAGCGGGCGCGAGGCGTTTCTGTCCCTGGGGATCGTGTTGAATGCCAGGGCGCGGCGTAAAGCCTGCTGTGCCTGTCTGGACTGGAGCGAGCGCCGGTTCCATCTGGGCGGTGAGGCGGGGGCGGCGCTGCTGGTTCACATGGAAACCAAAGGCTGGATCCAGCGGGTAGCGGGGTTTCGCGAGGTGAGGGTGACCGCGTCAGGTCAGCGTGCCATCGATCGGCATTTCAGCCGCTGAGGAAACGCCCGGCGGCGCACGCTTGCCGGGCCTACAAAAACACCACCCGGCATCAGCGCGCACAATAAAATGCATCATTCCTGCGGTTATCTATTCATACAAATTATATACAGCACACTTCTCATTTCTTATCTAAATATACGAATCGTGAGAATTGTCTCATGTCAAAATTTATTATTGTTGCGCTTGCCAAAATTAGCACGGCATGAAAAATTAGCCTGTGCTGTTGCCAGTTCACTATTCGAATGCTTACAAGATGTAATTTATTAACAGGGAAGGGATATATTGTGTCTAAAATAAAAAGCTACGCCGAAAGCATATTGTTCCAGAGTGTTATTTCATTATCGAATACGACCTGTACACCCGGTGGTCTTGCCTGTCTGTCAGAGAATTATATTTCACGGCTCGGCCATAACGATGTTCCTCTTACACTGCGGAAAGCGCTTAAAGACGTTAAGGCCCTTTTGGCCGCAATGATCGAGGAAAACTCATACAATACAAGTGATTATGATGGCATGATGAGTAAGCATCAGTGTTTGTTGACCCGGATTACAGAGCTGTATACCGACGTGGTGGCCTGGAATGCGGTTGAGCAGTACATCTCGGCGTCACAGTTTCTTCTATTTTCCGAAGCTAAAAATGGAACTCAAAATCCTTCGCATAACGTGATCAATTAACTTTTTCGCATTAATAAATAAAGAGCCGCCTGTATCAGTATGCGGCTCTTTTTTATTCGGCAGCTATCTCGCTGTTATTACACAACACCGTTGCTCTGAAATAGCTATTTTGTGAAGGAAAGCACGAATTGCTGCGAAGCGCTTAAGACTATTCCTATAATCATCGGGAAAAGTGTTAATTGAAAATTATCACATTCTCAAGGATTATGACTGAGTCCACAGTGATGATAAGGATATAGACGATGATTATTGCATTAACATCCTGTAGATATTTTCAGCAGGGCTTTTCCATGCTGGTCGAACAATTAATGACCGATGCGCCATCTTTTCAACGGGTGCTTTACATCGATGATATAAAAAAAGCGACAAAGGACGATCTGGCCCGCACCAAAGCCATTGTGGTGGATTATGGTGAGTCTGATATCAACGTTCTGAATGCCCTGCTGGAGGTCAAAAACCGTTACGAGCAGAGCTATTTTATTTTTATTACCCGGGATGTGTGCTACGAAAGCACGATTGAAAATATTCTCATCAATACTATCGCGGATTACACCATCGACTGTAAAAGCGCCGTACGCCAGTTACGCGCGTGTCTTGCGCACTTTGCCCAGGAAGAGCCGCCGGTCACTATTTTTAAAAATGTTCGTTGGCATCAGCTTGAAAAACAACAACCTTTAACCCGAATGGAGACCATGCTGCTGCCCTATATTGTGTCGGGGAAAAAGAATAAAGAGATTACGCGCTACCTGGACGTGACCGGAAAAACCGTCAGCCATCATCGGCGCAATATTTATCGCAAGTTTGCCGTCACCAGTCTGACCGGGTTGTATAAAAAATTTGATGAACGTGTTTGATGCCGAAAGGGATCTGTATGGAACGAATGATTACTGCACAAAAAAGTCTGGAAAAAGCGCTGTTGATCCTGTGTGAGCCTGCCGATAGCGAGGAGAAACAGCTGCGGATTTACCATGAATGTCTGTGCAACATTACGCAGCATAGCTTCCCGCAGCTTTTACGCATGGATTATTTCAATCTGTTAAGGCTGGCCAACGTGCCGTTCAATAACCTCGGCAGGATGTCGCCAGCGGGCCCCGATACCAGTCTGGGGATCAACAGCCTGCTACCGCTGGCCATGCTTCTTCTTTATAAACGTCTGACCGAATGGATCTCCATTGAAACCTATCTCCGCAGGCAGAGACGTATTTGCAGCTAAGTAACAGGCCTCGCCACGCTTTCGCAATTCCTGCTCTTAACACCTCCGTTTCTTGATACTTACCCTGATAACTATTATCTTCTCAGCGTGTGAAGCGAGGTTCCCCCATGCGTGAAGAAGATCTGTTCTGCCGCCGGCCGATGGGCATGCGGATGGCAATGATTGTGCGTCAGTGGCGCGCGGTGATTGACGACGCCATTCTCGAGACCGGGTTAACCCAGTCGAGCTGGACGGTGATGATGCAGCTGAAACAGTTGGGGGATAACGTCTCGGTAAGCGAACTGGCGGAGGTGCAGGGCATTGAACTGCCGCCGCTGATGCGCACCCTTTCACAGCTGGAAAAGCAGGGCTATCTGCTGCGCACCACATCGCCTTACGACAAGCGCATCCGGCTGCTGACGCTCACACCCCAGGGGAACGCGGTGCTGAAAACGCTGACCCGGGTAATCGAAACGTTCCAGGAACGGGTATCGCAGAATATTGCCCCGGAGCATCTCGAGATTTTCAGCGCCACACTCAATCAAATCGCCTGCAATTTGCGGACAATCCGCGAAGAAGATAACAAGACCGAATAATCATGACCCCTGAACAAAAGTTTGCCCGCTGGGTAAGGGTGAGTATTGCCTCTTTCCTGCTGATGTTTGTCTATTTTATTGTCGCGGATATCTGGATCCCGCTGACGCCGGACGCTACGGTAATGCGCGTGGTCACGCCGGTGTCGGCGCGCGTCTCTGGCTATGTGGCGGCGGTGCATGTCCACAATAACAGCCAGGTGAAGAAGGGCGATCTGCTGTTTGAGCTCGACCCGACGCCGTTCCGCAATAAGGTCGAGGCCGCAGAGATCGCCCTGCAGCAGGCGCGTCTCGCCAACCAGCAGCTGGACGCGCAGATCGTGGCGGCCCAGGCCAGCCTGAAAACCGCCCAGCTCACCGCCCGCAACGACAAAGTGACCTTTGAGCGTTATCAGAAACTCAGCACCCTGCAGAACGTCTCGCAGGCGGATCTGGATAAGGTCCGCACCACCTGGCAGAGCAGCGAGCAGTCGGTGGCGAATCTACAGGCCAGCATCCATCAGCTGCGCATTGAGCGCGGCGAGCGCGATGAACAGCATAACGTGACGCTGCAAAAATACCGCAACGCGCTGGACGAGGCTCAACTCAACCTCGGCTGGACGAAGATTTATGCCGAGGCCGACGGTACGGTCAGCAACGTCCAGCTGAGCCCCGGCTTTTATGCCGCCTCAGGCTCAGCGGCGCTGGCGCTGGTGAACAACCAGAGCGATATCGTCGCCGATTTCCGCGAGAAGAGCCTGCGCCATACCCACCAGGACACCGACGCCGCGGTGGTGTTTGATGCCTTCCCGGGCCGCGTGTTCCGCGCCCATGTCACCAGCAGCGATGCCGGTATTTTAGCGGGACAGGAGGCGGTCAACGGCCAGCTGTCGGAGCCGGAAACCTCCAACCGCTGGGTGCGTGACGCGCAGCGCATGCGTATCCACGTGGCGCTGGACGAGGCCCTGCCGAAGCATCTGCCGACCGGGGCGCGCGCCACCGTGCAGCTCTATAACAGCGAAGGTCCGTTTGCCCGCTTCTTCTCCGGGATGCAGATCCACCTCGTCAGCCTGCTGCACTATGTCTATTAACACCCTGGCGCGGGTCTTTACCCCGCACGGCAATATCGTCTACACCGCCAACGACTTTCGCCAGACGTTGCGCATCGTCTTTGCCGGGATGATTGCCCTCAGCGTGTCGAGCTTTTACAACACCAGCTACGGCGTCTTCTTCGTGATCTATCCGATCATGCTCCTGTCGCTGGTGCCGGTGTTTAACCGCCACGTCGCCAAACAGTTCGTGTTCAGCTCTGCGCTGAACTGTATCGAAATGGTGTTCATTATCGGCTATCTGGCGCAGTGGCCGGCGATCATGACCCTGGTGGTGTTTGGCCTCTACGTGATGCGTTTTCGCTTTATGAGCCAGGGGCCGCTGTTTCTGTTTGGCTCGATGGGGGTGGTGTGCCAGAGCACCATGCTCAACTTTATGAGCTACCCGACCACCAACTGGCACACGCTGCTGTTCTCCAACCTCGAAGCCAGCGTGATGGCGGTGTGCCTGAGCGCGCTGATGCACTTCCTGCTGCCGGATGTCGAACCGCGCACGCCGCCGCCGCGGCTGGAGAAAGATGCCGCCCGGGTGCGGCATGAGTCGCTGCTCTCCGGTACCGTGGCGACCATGATATTTGTGGTGTTCCAGATAAGCGATCTCAGCGACTCCCTGTCGGCGCTGATGGCGGGGGTGCTGATCCTCTTCCCGATGCACTACCGCGGGGCGGTGATGAGCTCCCTGTGGCGCGTGGTCGGAGTGGTGCTCGGCTGCCTCTACATTCTGGTGGTGCAGCTGGTGCTGTACGATCACAGTAGTCACATGCTGCTGATGATGCCGCTGATCGGCCTCGGGCTGGCGTTTGGCGCGCGGCTGCACGTGATGGAGAAGGTGGGGGCCGGGGTCGGTTTTGCCAGCATCACCACCATCGGGATCATGTTCGGCCAGAACATGCACCCGGACGGCGACCTGGTGTTCAGCGATCTCTACCGCATCGTCTCGGTAACGGTGGCGCTGGTGGCGACCCTGACCATGGTGTTCCTTATGCACCTGATCCTTAACTGCTTTGCCCCGACGCGGTATGTAATCCGCAATCCGTAATCCTTTTAGCGGGTGAGCAGAGGCAGCACCTCGGGCAGCTGCGACAGCAGGAACAGGATCAGCCCGATGGTGCCGCCCACCAGGGTGCCGTTGACGCGGATAAACTGCAGGTCCTTGCCGATGTTCAGCTCAATCTGTCGGGACATATCTTTGGCATCCCAGCCTTTGACCGTGTCGCTGATGTGACGGGTGAGGAAGCGGGCAAAATCCGGCGCCACGCGGTGCGCCGCCTGCTCCAGGTGCTCGTTCAGCGAGGCGCGCAGGTTGGTATCCGCCACCAGGGTTTCACCAAACCACAGCCCGGCGTTGGCGAGGCGCTGCTTCACGCGGGAGTCGTCGCTTTGCATGTCGGCTTTCAGCCACTGGCGCAGGTCGGCCCACATCTCACCCAGATAGCGGTTAAAGGCCTCATCGTTCTTAAGATACTCTTTGATGTTTTCGGCTTTGGCTGCGGTTTCAGGATCGTTTTTCAGGTTCTCCACCAGCTTCAGCACCGCGCGATCGAAGGCCTGACGGATCTGGTGGGTGCGGTCGTGACTGACGTCATCCAGAATGGCATTCACCGCATTCGACACCAGCTCGGCGCTCTGATCCCCCAGCCACTCGGTGGGTAAAATCATCGCCTTGCGCGGGTGCTCGGTCTTCAGCCAGTGGACAATCTGCGCGGCGATAAAGTCGCGGGTACTGTCGCGCCGCAGGAGCGTAATCAGGCGGTTAATCACCGCATCCAGCAGCACCTGATGACGGTTGTTTTTGGTCATGCTCTCCAGCATGGCGGCGCTGGTTTCGCTGAAATCGACCTTGTCCAGCGCCTTATGTACCGCCCGCTTCAACATCCGCTGAATGCGTCCGTCGTCGGTCAGCTCAAGGAAACCGCTCATCACCTGCATGATGTGCTGCCCGACGCGCTGGGCGTTATCCGGCTGGCTGAACCAGTTGCCGATAAGCAGAGCCGGTTCGTGCTTGCGGATGAGGGCTACCAGCGACTGGGTATCGAGGAATTTGTCCTGCACAAACTGGCCAAGATTGTCGCCAATCCGGTCTTTATTGCGTGGGATAATCGCCGTATGGCGCGAGATAAAGGGGATCGGCACCCGGCGGAACAGGGCCACCACGGCAAACCAGTCAGCCAGCGCACCGACCATCGCCGCTTCGGCAATGGCTTTCACCCCCCGCACCCAGAAGGTCTGCGGCAGGAAGAGGGTGGCGATAAAGGTCGCGGCGGCAATCAGCAGCAGCGACAGCGCCAGGAGCTTGGCGCGTTTGAGTTCAGCGAGTTTTTCCATAGGGTTAAGGATAGAGGGAGAAAAGGCGAAGGGGCAAGGGAGGAGGCATTTTCCCCGGTGGCGCTGCGCTTACCGGGGCTACGATGTGTGTTTTCCAGTTTTGTAGGCCTGATAAACGCAGCGCCATCAGGCGTTTTTCCAGAGAGCCCTGAAGGAGGTGCAAGGCAGTCTTTTTGTGGCTACAATGTAGCTACAAACCATAAGGAGGCACTATGGATTCTGTAATCCGATCGCGTATCGACAGCGAGCTCAAAGCTCAGGCGGGTTCTGTCCTTGAGAGCTGTGGCTTAACCTGGAGTACGGCGATACGCCTGTTCGCAGAACAGATTGTCAAAAATGAAGGGATCCCGTTCGAGGTGACCCGCAAACCCACCGCACGGTTACGCAATGCAATGCGCGAAGCCGAAGAAATTTCCACCCACCAGAATGGACGCTTTGATGGTGTTGTAAACGATGGGAAAGAGTAAATGCGGCCCGCTACCGTCCCGCTCTGGGTACTCATGCTGAGCTTTTCGAGTAGCGCTATCAGGTGTGATGGGGTGGGTTTTTCAGGGTAATACAGGTATTACCCTGGGCCAGGTTGCGATCAACGGAAGGTATTTTTATTGCGCTCGACCAGGTTAATAAACTCAAGGATCTGCTGTTGTTTGCGCCTGGAAAGGTTCTGTACCCGGCGGAAGGTGTCTTCGAGCGTCGGTTCCATGGCTTTGGCGGTGATCACGATACACTCCTCCATCACCCGCACCTCCAGCTTTCTGCCGGTGGGGAAACCCGCTTTCTCCAGCCACTGCCCTTTTAATATCAGCGCCGGAGAACGATCGTAATTTGGATAATTGCTCACATACGACACGGTATAACTGCGCAGAGTGGAAGGAAACACTACAGGTTTAATCCAGTAATGCTGCGGCGCTATTTTCGTCTGTATGACGTTAAAAAGTCCAAAAATGAAAGCGGTAGCTTCAACAGGTTTAAAAGAGTGGCGAGAGGGCTATTCGCCCTCAAAAACCTCAGCGGATCAATCCATTTCCAACTCATCAAAAAGCTGTAAATCCACATCCAGCAGCTCGACCGCATTGCTGCGACGAATGCCGACGTTATTCTCAATCAATAATTCCAGCAGGCGATCGCCGTCAATCAACGTGATTGGCGCAGCGCCTGGATGCAGGGCCGCTTTTTCACAGTTGCCAGCAAATCGCCCGGTGGTAATTAAGGTGCCACGAATCGCGCTGTGATAGGGCAATGCACCACGCAACTGGTCGATCACGGGGCGAGTGATATTGCTTTGCATACGCTTAACCTGGACCACTTCGGTAATCGTGGTGATACCCACCTGCACTCGGCCCACCACATCCACACCCTTATCACCCGAGGCTTTGGTCACTTCAACCTGCTCATAGCCCATTGCTTCCAGAAGCTGACCAATCAGATGCTCAAACTTGTAGGGATTCATGGTGCTGATTTGTTCGCGCAGCAGCTCTTTTTGCTGTTGGTTATAGCGTTTTACCGCTTCCAGCAGCTCCTTGCGCGGATCGAGCTCGCGGGTAGGGAGTGCTTTTCCAAGCCAGGCGCGACCTGCATCGGTAATGTGATAGCTCATCCCTTCGCGAGCCACCATGTCACGCTCAATCAGATTATAGAGACGGGAATAGAGCGTGCTTTTAACCGAGCTTGTGGAAGCAAATTTTGAGTGTTGATGTAAAAAAGCCTGCCACTCCGGCAGTAAATCTGCACGACGTGACATTTCCCGTCCAGCTAACAGCTCAAGCAGTTGTAATAGCCCTTCCTGGTCGTCCAGCGCGCGGAGCGTGGCGTCGTCATCGGCAAGGAATTGTTCTCCGCGTTGAGTCGGTACCCAGGCATCTTTTGGCGTGGTTTCCATCAGTTCGAACTGAGGATAGTTAAGAAAGAGGTAGCTACCATAGCTATGGCGAGGGTTCAGGATGTGGTTGTCCTGATCCCAGATGCGGCGCGCAATTTCCGCAGCTTCACCTCTTAAACGATCGTTGATCCACATATCAGGTTCAGACCAGTCCACAGGGTTTTGTGGTGTGCCGGTTTGTTCATGGATAGCATTGATCATATTGCGCACGGATTTGACTGAATAGCCTGAGACGGCTTTCATCATCGCTTTCACCTGAGCGTAGGTTGGAAAAAGCGGCGTGATGACTTTGTAATTTTTCACGTTGTTCCCTGAACGAGTATGGAGTGCTTAGCTTGCCATCATAGGGAAAGAATTCTATTGGATCTGTCACTTATTTGGTAAGGCGAAGCCGCCACCCGTCGTATTCTTCGCATTCAGAGTGAGGTGAAAAATCGCCACATTATCCCTGCACCAAACACCATCAGCACCACTCCCGCCACGCGCTCAATTTTCCAGATATTGTTGCTCAGCCGCCGTTGGACGGTGGGCAGGGCAATAAACGACACCACCGCCAGATCCCACACCAGCACTACCGTGACCATCCAGATCCCGCTGACCGACTGCTGCAGCAGGGTGACGTTCGGGCCGAGCAGCGCGGTCATCAGCGCCAGATAAAAAAGCGCGTTTTTCGGATTTAACACCGCCGATCCCAGCCCGAGCAGAAGTTGCCTGGACCAGGAGGGTCGCTCCGGCTCCGGGTTATCCAGCGCCAGCGTGCGGGCGCGGCTTTGCGCCAGCTGCCAGCCGATCCACAGCAGATACAGCGCGCCCAACAGCTCGATGACACAGAACAGCAGCGTGAACTGACGCAGCGCGCTCCAGCCCAGTATCACCAGCAGGATATAGAGCCCGTTGCCCGCGGCGATCCCTACGCACAGCCCGGCGCTGCCGCGCAGGCGATGGCGGGCGGCGAAGCCCATCAGCAAAAAGAAATCCGGGCCGGGGCTGAGCAGGGCAACAAAATGCGCCAGCGCGAGGGCCAAAAAAGCGGGCGGAAAGAGAGGGGTAAGCAGTTCCATAGTGACCTCATCAGCAAAACTGAGGTCATGCTACGCCGACATGAGCGCTAATTATTGTCAGATATTGATCGCCCGGTGGCGTACTGGCGCGGCGTGGCGGCCGTGTAGCTGACAAAGGTTTTATGGAAGTGGCTCTGATCGGCAAAGCCGCTCTGGTAGCTGACGTCGGCAATGTCATCTCCGGCGCGCAGGCGCGCTTTGGCGAACTCTATCCGGGAAATGTTCAGGAAAGTGCCGGGCGTCAGGCCCGTATCCTGCTTAAAGGTTCTGATAAGCGTCTCTTTGCGCAGCGAGAAGCGCCGGGCTAAGACGTCCAGAGACGGCGGCGCTTGCAGGTTGTAGCGAAGTGCCTGCTGAAGCGCAAGGCTGGTGGGACGCAGGGGAACGGGCGACGTTGGCTCAGCGGCAATCAGGGAGAGAAGCGCGTCGATGGCCGTCGCCGAGAGTGCCTCAACGACCGTCAGATACTGGCGAAACAGCGCCTCATTGCGGATCACCTGCATGGCGGGCTGAAGGTCGGTCTCCAGATACAGCATATGGTAGCTGCGCGGCTGCCCTGCGACCGGATTACAGCTGTGCGGCATCTGTGCGGGGATGACGATCAGATCGCCAGGATAAAGGGTGAACGGCTCGCCGTCACAGGTGCAGCAGGTTTGCCCCTCGAGGATGGCACCAATGGAAAGCTGCCCGTGGCTGTGACGCTTATAGGCGTGGGTGCTTTGCCAGGTGCTGCGCAGCTCAACGCCGGACTGGCGGCGGAAGGTCTGATTGACGTGGCGCGTGTGGGTCATAGTGGTTACCGATGAGCGGGGTAAGGGGGTTATAGCATGTTGGGCCATGATTCCCCTCTTCGTTTTGGCAACTTCCCGCACACATTGCATTTTTCCTCGAGCATGCTTCCAGAGTTAATGATTCATCAGCGAATGAGCGTGTGTTTTTTACGCCTTTTGTATAGTCTTTTTTGTATATACAAAAGCGAAGGAGTAGACTATGCCTACGGAGTTTGAATGGGATGCAAACAAGGCGAAAAGCAATCTGCATAAACACGGGATCCGCTTTGAAGAGGCGGTTTCCGTTTTTGACGATCCCTTCCATTTATCCAGGCAGGATCGCTATGTAAATGGTGAGTATCGTTGGCAAACGATAGGTTTAATTAACGGCGTTGTGGTGATCGTTGCCGTACATACCGTTCGTTTTGAGAGTGGGGCTGAAATTATTCGCGTGATTAGCGCCCGTAAGGCAAATCTGAAAGAGAGGAATCTTTATGAGCATCATTAAGTATAAACGCGGCGAGGCAGGACAGCCTGGTCCACAGCGCGAAGCTGAACTATGTGCGCTGGCTAAAAAAACGGATGATGAAATCGACTACAGCGACATCCCTGAAACAACCGATGAACAGTGGTCTGATGCGGTGCGCGGCAAGTTTTATCGCCCGCTAAAAACCCAGGCTTCGGTGCGTATTGATGCCGATGTCATGGAGTGGCTCAAACGTCCCGGGAAAGGTTATCAGACTCGCCTGAATGCCATTTTGCGTGAAGCTATGTTGCGTGAACTCAGCAAAAAATAACCGCGCCACCCGCCGGGTGGCGCGCCATGTATACCTAACTTTACCTGCAAGCTCAGCCATTTTGACTACCCTTAATACCCAACGCGGTAAAAAAGGAGGCAACAATGGCCTATAAGACAGTGAATCCTGCCAACAACAAACTCATCAAAGAATATCCTTCTCATACCGATGCTGATGTCGAGGCGGCGCTGAACACCGCCGATGCGCTCTACCACTCCGACTGGTCGAAGGGCAGCATGGATAAACGCCTGGCGGTGCTGCATAAGCTGGCGGATCTGATTGATTCCCGTACCGAAGAGCTGGCGAAAATTGCCAGCGTGGAGATGGGTAAACTCATTGCCCAGAGCCGCGGCGAGGTGAAACTCTGCGCGCAGATCGCCCGCTATTACGCGGATAACGCCAAACAATTCCTCGCCCCGGTGAAGTACCCGTCTGAGATGGGCGAGGCGTGGGTGGAGCACCATCCGATCGGCGTGGTGATGGCCGTGGAGCCGTGGAACTTCCCTTACTACCAGCTGATGCGCGTGCTGGCCCCGAACCTGGCGGCAGGTAACCCTGTGATTGCCAAACATGCCAGCATCGTGCCGCACTGTGCGGAGACCTTCGCCCATCTGGTGCGCGAAGCCGGTGCCCCGGACGGAGCCTGGACCAACCTGTTTATCTCTTCCGATCAGGTGGCAAATATCATCGCCGACGATCGCGTGCAGGGTGCGGCCCTGACCGGGTCCGAGAAGGCCGGTAGCGTGGTGGCCGCCCAGGCGGCGAAGCACATCAAGAAATCGACCCTCGAACTGGGCGGCAACGACGTGTTCGTGGTGCTGGACGATGCGGACCTTGAGAAGGCGGTGAAGATCGGCGTCAACGCGCGTCTCGCCAATGCCGGACAGGTTTGTACCGCCGCCAAGCGCTTTATCGTGCATGAGAAGGTGGCAGAGCAGTTCCTGACGAAATACACCGAGGCATTCCGCGCGATTAAAATCGGCGATCCGCTGGACGAGAGCACCCGACTGGGGCCGCTGTCGTCGAAAGAGGCGCTGGAGACTCTGACGAAACAGGTAGATGAGGCGGTGAAGAACGGCGCGACGCTGCATTACGGCGGCAAACCGGTCCAGCGCGAGGGCAGCTTCTTTGAGCCGACCATTCTGACCAACATCACCCGCGATAATCCGGCGTATTTCGAAGAGTTCTTCGGCCCGGTGGCGCAGATCTACGTGGTGAAAAACGATGATGAGGCGGTGAAGCTTGCCAACGACTCGCACTACGGTCTGGGCGGCGCGGTGTTCAGTAAAGATATCGATCGCGCTAAAAAGATGGCTTCGAAAATCGAAACCGGGATGGTGTGGATCAACTGGCTTACCGATACCGCGCCGGAGCTGCCGTTTGGCGGCGTGAAACGTTCCGGTTACGGGCGCGAGCTGTCGGATCTGGGGATTAAAGAGTTTGTGGACCAGAAGCTGGTGGTTATTCGCCGCTAGGTATTTTTCCCTCACCCTGACCCTCTCCCCAAAGGGGAGAGGGAACAAACCCACGGATTTGTAGGCCGGGTAAGCGCAGCGCCACCCGGCAGTTTTTTGGGTTAGAAGCTCACGCCGCCGCCAACATAGGCGCCGTCAATCAGGGTGTGGTTTGGACGGCCGTCTTTGCCATCAACGCTCACGTGGCGGTAACCCACTTTCAGCGTAACCGGTTTGATTGGGGTCCAGCTTACGCCGCCGTTAGCTTCAACGTAGTTTTTAACGCTGTTGTTCAGGCCATCCGGAGCCACGTAACCTTCACCGAACACGTTAATGCTGTCCGTTAGCGCAACGTTCACGCCGCCGCCAACCGGGAATGCCACGCCGTTATCGCCTTTTTTCGGGCCGATGTAGATCGCTTTCGCACCTGCATTCAGCATCACCGGGCCCACTTCAAAGTTGTAGCCTGCGCCAACGCCACCGGTCTGGGTACCGTCGTCGGTATTTTTGAGCCAGTTGCTCTCGGCATACAGGCCGGAAGAGGATTTACCCATTTCCAGATTCAGGTTGGTGAAGTTTTTACCCTGTTCAATGCTGCCGCCCATAGCCAGTGCGGAGCCCGATACAGCAGTCAGAGCGGAAAGGAGAAGGATATTAAGCTTTTTCATGTTTTATGCCTCGTCATCAAATTAATCTGAGGGCACCTTAACAAGCGAAGTTTATGACTGCAAATGTGATGGGGGTCGAGGTTTTATGCTGATTGTGTAAATTTATTACGAGATTATTGTTGCGCAATGGTGACTTTACTGCAGGGTCAATCATTGATTTTATCGTGTTTAAGATCGATTTAGTTTATTCCCTAAACGGAGCGTGAATAACGCAGAAATAATAGCCAGTGACGAATTAAGGGTGACTATTATCATTACGCAAGACGTTTTCAGTTTTACAGTTTATAACCTTTATTTACATTGATTCATCGCCTGAAGCGCCCAAAAAAGCACTCCCCATCGTTGTAAACAGGGAGTGCCGGGACTATTTCTTCAGGCCAGCGAACCCCGCGCGGATCTCGTCTTCCGGCAAATCAATCCCGATAAACACCATCACGCTGTGCGGCGCTTCCTCGCCCCACGGGCGATCCCAGTCGGCGCTGTAGAGGCGCTGCACGCCCTGGAACAGCAGGCGGTTTGGTTCGCCGTCGATCCACAGCATCCCTTTATAGCGCAGCAGTTTGTCGGCAAAGGAGAGCAGCAGGTTTTCCATTACGCGGGAGACCTCGCTGATATCCACCGGGTAATCCAGCTCGACCACGATAGAGGAGACGTCGTTCTGCTTGTCGGCCATAAAGTGGAAGCGCGGCCTGGAGGTTACCTTCTCTTCGAGCATAAAGCCGTTGGTGTTGAACAGGTACGCCAGGTCGATATCGCCATGGGTGACGGTATAGATCGGGGCGCGGGCGTTGATGCGCGTCAGGCGCTCGCGCAATTTTTCGCTCTCTCCCGCCACGTCGGTTTTGGTCAGCAGGATGCGGTCGGCATAGCCCACCTGCGACTGGGCGATGGTGAACTGGTTCATCTGCTCGTCGGCGTGGACCGCGTCTACCAGGGCGATCACGCCGTCCAGCAGGTAGCGCTGGCAGAGGATCTCGTGGGAGAAGAAGGTCTGAATAATCGGGCCGGGGTCGGCCATGCCGGTGCACTCAATCACCAGCCGGTCGAAGTCGATCTCGCCGCGATCGCGGCTGTCGAGCAGGTCGAGCAGGGCATCTTCGAGTTCATTCGAGCGGGTGCAGCAGATGCAGCCGTTGGTCAGGGTTTTGATCTGGGTGGCGCGATCGCCAATCAGCTGGTCATCAACGGAGACTTCCCCGAACTCGTTTTCGATGACCGCGATTTTGAAGCCGTGTTGTTCGTTGAGAATGTGGCGCAGCAGGGTGGTTTTGCCCGCGCCAAGAAAGCCGGTGAGCAGGGTAACGGCAATCGGTGTCATGGTCTCTCCTTTAGCAGCAGCGTACGCCGCCTTCTCCTCCTCCGCCGTAGCGCGCTTCCTGACGCTCGCGGAAGAATTCGTTGTAGGTCATGTACGGCTTATCCGGATGGTTGGTCTTCATATGTTCAACGTAGTTGTCATAGTCCGGGATGCCAATCAGCATTTTTGCCGCCTGACCGAGGTATTTTTTAGCTTCGCCTAAGTTACCAAACATAACGCATCCTGATAAGGAAAAGCCCGGCAAGAGTACCGGGCGTTGTTTCCCCTCACCCCAACCCTCTCCCAAAGGGAGAGGGGGGAGGATTGTGGATTAATGGTGTGAAGAGGTCTTCACGCCGCCTTCCGGAACCGGTACATACGGGGTCTCTTTATCCGTACGACCATCGGCGTCACGCACTTTCATCCAGGTTTTGATGCCGTAGAAGATGATGCTGTAAACCACCACCAGGAACAGAATGCTCAGACCCGCGTTGGTGTAGTTGTTCACCACGATATGGTTCATGTTGGCAACCTGCTGCGCGGTCAGCTCACCGCCGTCTGCGGCAATCTTCTCTTTGTACTGGTTAGCCATAAAGAAGAAGCCTTCCAGCTGCGGGTTGGTGCTGAACAGTTTCAGACCCAGCGCCCAGGTGGTGCAGAGCAGCAGCCACAGGGCAGGGACCACGGTCACCCAGATGTATTTGGTGCGCTTCATCTTCACCAGTACCACGGTGCCGAGTACCAGGGCCACGGCGGCCAGCATCTGGTTAGAGATCCCGAACAGCGGCCACAGGCTCTTCACGCCGCCCTGTGGGTCGACAACGCCCTGATACAGCAGGTAGCCCCACAGACCGACGCAGCCCGCCGTACCGAGAATACCGGCGACCAGCGAGTCGGTTTTCTTCAGGAACGGCACGAAGTTACCCAGCAGATCCTGCAGCATAAAGCGGCCTGCGCGGGTACCGGCGTCCAGCGCGGTCAGGATGAACAGCGCTTCGAACAGAATACCGAAGTGGTACCAGAAGCCCATGTCCGCCCACGGCAGCACTTTGTGGAACACGTGGGCGATACCTACCGCCAGCGTTGGTGCGCCACCGGCACGGTTCAGGACCGACGGTTCACCGATGTCTTTCGCGGTCTGCATGATCTGCTCAGGCGAGATCACGAAGCCCCAGGAGCTGACGGTTGCCGCCGCGTGGGCGCTCACGTCTTTCAGCTGCGCCATGATCAGCGCCGCATTGTCGCCGCTCATCTCATGCAGGTTCGGCATGGTGATGCCCAGACCCGCAGGCGGGGTGTTCATCGCGAAGTAGAGACCCGGCTCGATGATGGACGCCGCCACCAGGGCCATGATCGCCACAAAGGACTCCATCAGCATCGCGCCGTAGCCGATCAGACGGGCGTCGTTTTCGTTCGCCAGCAGCTTCGGCGTGGTGCCGGAAGCAATCAGGGCATGGAAGCCAGAGACCGCGCCACAGGCAATAGTAATAAACAGGAACGGGAACAGGGCGCCTTTCCACAGTGGACCGGTACCGTCGATGTACTGGGTCACCGCAGGCATTTTCAGCTCTGGGTTGATGATCACGATGCCGATCGCCAGACCGACGATCACGCCGATTTTCAGGAAGGTCGCCAGGTAGTCACGCGGCGCCAGAATCAGCCATACCGGCAGCAGGGCAGAGACAAAGGCATAGCCAACCAGCACGAAGGTGATGGTGGTGTCTTTGAAGGTCAGCGCCGGGCCCCAGTACGGGTCGTGCGCAATCACGCCGCCGAAGTAAATGGAGGCCACCAGCAGCACAATACCGATCACCGACACCTCACCCACGCGGCCCGGACGCAGGAATCGCATGTAGATCCCCATGAACAGCGCAATCGGCACGGTGGAGCAGACGGTGAACACGCCCCACGGGCTTTCGGCCAGGGCTTTCACCACGATCAGGGCCAGCACCGCCAGGATGATGATCATAATCAGGAAGCAGCCAAACAGGGCGATGGTGCCCGGCACGCGGCCCATCTCTTCTTTGATCATCTCACCGAGAGATGCGCCGTTACGGCGGGAAGAGATAAACAGCACCATAAAGTCCTGCACCGCACCCGCCAGCACCACGCCCGCCAGCAGCCACAGGGTACCCGGCAGGTAGCCCATCTGCGCGGCCAGCACCGGGCCGACCAGCGGGCCAGCGCCGGCGATGGCGGCAAAGTGGTGGCCAAACAGCACGTAGCGGTTGGTTGGCACGTAGTTCAGGCCGTCATTGTTGATGACCGCCGGAGTGGCACGCGTCGGGTCAAGCTTCATGACCTTCTGCGCGATATAGAGACTGTAGTAGCGGTACGCCACCAGATAGACCGACACCGAGGCCACGACGATCCACAGGGCGCTGATGTGCTCGCCGCGGCGCAGGGCAACCACGGCAAGGCAACAGGCACCGAGGATCCCGAGCAGCAGCCAGGGAACGTGCTTAAGTAGTTTTTTAATGTCCATAATAAAACCTGGTTTTTTAGATGAAAAAAGGGTCAGGGTTCGCTGTGAGAGATGTTGAGTAATGCTGAGGCGATCTTGCCAGAGCCTTGCGCGTGTAAAGGAAGGTAAATCGGTGAGTGGTTATATGGCGGGATGAGCGGTCAAAGGCGAGGGCGAGTGGTTCAGGCTCGCCGTCAGTGGGGAAAATAGTGTGAAGGGGATCACGCCATCAGGCGCGGATCACTCCGCGGTGGCCAGATAGTTTTCTAGGGTGCCGACAAACTTCTGCTTAAGCCAGGCCGGTTCCAGCACCTGAATATTGGGCAGCCAGTAGAAGAGCAGCGGCAGGATCTGGTTCTCATGCGCGGCATGACAGCGCAGGGTGATGCCCTTTTTATCCTCCGCCAGAATTTCCTGGTCGGGCAGCAGATCGCGACGCTTAAAATAGTGCGCAATGCGGGTGGGAATAAACACGTCCACTTCGAACGTCTCTTCGCTGACCCAGGGATCGGGGTTTTTTGCCAGCAGGTCGAGGGTGTCATTATCTGGCGTGAAGGTCTCGCTACGAATATCCAGCCACTGGATCAGGCTTAAAGAAAACGATTTCAAACGCTTTTCTTCGGTGGCTTGTAAATACCATATGTTCTTTTTGTTAATTACTTTATAGGGGTTAATCTTTCGCGACTTTCCTTTATACAGGATCTGGCAAACCTGCTGGCCCTTAATCGCCTTTTCAAAGTCCGCTAACAGGGCGTGAATATCTTTGGGCCCGGTTCGCTCGGCATCGTTGCCGAGGATCATAATATGGTTTTCCTCGACCCGCGTCTCCAGTTTGTCCCAGAATTCGCGGCCCGTTTCCGGGAAAAAGTCATCCACATTCAGAAAGTTAGCAATAGCGTGATGCAGCCCTGGGCCAGCATGAATAAGCTTGTACTGCCCGTCTCCGCAGCGCTCCACAATGGGCGAAAGTGCATTCAGATCGCGATAGACCGTGCGCTCAGTGATATTAAATTTATGCATCAATGCCTGGCGGTTAACCACGCCGTGTAAATGAAGCTCCAGCAGAATATCAACCAACCTTTCAGCCGAGCGACTCCTGGTCGGAATTGTCATATTAGCTTTCCCGTTATTTTAGCCATTGCTGTGAATTATGCCGGCGCGGCTGACAAAATATGTCAGTGCAAAATTCGGCATGAAAATTTGTCTTAGGTTATAACGGCAAAATTTGGGATAAACATTAGGAGTTTTTACAACGGAGGGTTAAAAGCGCGGCGTAGATCGGATCCGCCGGGGTAATTTCCCCGGCGCGAGGATGAATTATCGTTCGAGTTCGGAATCGGCAAGCGGCGCCGGCAGAGGGTTTTCCGTCGGGATGTTGAGCCAGTCGGACTTGCCGTAAAAGACGGCGTTGATCTGCGTGTGGTAAAGCAGGTGGGTACGAAAACGCTGGAATAACTTTTTATCGGGAGCGAAATCCGCCTGCCAGAACTGGTTCAGCGGCCCCTGCCAGGTTAATCCTTCGATGTCGTACAGCGCTTTACCCATCACCTTGAGTGGCTTGTTGTGGATCAGCGCCGACAGGCCCGCGGTGCTGTTGACGGTGATCACTCCCCGGGTGTGGGTGAGCAGGGCGGGCAGGGAGAGATCGTGAACGTAGATCACCCGGCCCGTAATGCCGTATTTTTCGGTCAGCTTGTTAATCAGGGTGCCGTAATAACGGTGACCACGATCCATTGGATGATGCTTGAACACCAGATGGCGCTCTTTTGACGCATGGCGGGCAAAGGAGCGGATCACGGTTTCGATATAGTCACGCACGTCTTTATACGGGCTGTGGTGAATAATCTGGCTGTCGTTGTAGACCTGCAAAATCGCCAGGTAGTACTCGTTATCCAGCGTGCCGGTGATATGGCTCAGCATATGGCGCTGCTGCCAGCGGTACCACAGCTTACGGCGACCGGCGCGGAACCAGCACTGCATCTCGTACCACGGAGAGAACGACTTATGGTGACGATAGCCGCGGTAGCGATGGCGACCAAACCAGCCTGCCGCATAGTAGAGCATGGCATGGGCGGCACGGTTGAAGGAGCTCGGTTTCCACGGCGTCGGGGTTTTCACCTCCGGCAGCGGTTGCTCGCGATAATACTTCGCATCGACAGGCATCGAGGAGAAGGCGTTCACGCCCCCTTTTTCCAGGGTGATGTAGAACGGGCGGAAATAGCCCTCTTCAAACGCCAGGAAATCGATGGTTTTGCTGCGCGCCCACTTCTTCGCTTCGATGTGCATCGGACGGCAGTCACCAAAGCAGACGATGGTGTCGAAGGGGTAGGTTTTGTGTAACTCGCGCAGCCAGAAGGCAAAATTCTTTACTGAGCCAGTGTAGTGCAGCGCGGTCTCTTTCGCGGCATACCATGAGTCTCCGGCATTGAAGCAGACCTGCTTCACTTCACGGTGGCTGCTCTGCAACCAGCTTGCCAGACGTGAAAAGCAGGGGCCCATCGGTCCTTGTAGTAAAAGATATCGACGGCCATTCAGCAGATGGCGGATAGCTTGCTCTTCCATTATTTTTCCCAGATCGGTCCGTTGATGAACAGTGTGTAACGGCTTGATGACCGCTTTTCTTTAATAAATCAGGATAAATAGTTCGCTAGCGAAGTGTCTGTGCGAGATAGCTCAGTTTGAGCTGCCAGCGCTGCCAGCGGCTGGCCTTCTGCGATGAGGAGTTTCCCTGCACCGCCAGCTGGCGGATCAGCTGCTCCGGGCTCATCCACAGGCCGCTCTGCCAGTCGATATAGCGCGGATAGGCCACCAGCGTCAGGTAGACCAGCGCGGCCAGCGACAGGGTGCGCTGACGGCGCTCCGCTGGGTGAATATCTTCAGTCAGCCCCCAGCCGCTGTAGAACGGCTGGCCCCAGGTGGTGACCTTCACCCCCTGCACCAGCGCCTCGAACCCGCTGAGGGAGGTCATGGTGTGCAACTCGTCGACATGGGGATAGAGGCTGGTCAGGCCGAGATCCAGCACCTGGCTGTCCACGCAGCTCGCCAGGCATTCGGCCGAGATAGCCCCGGCCCGGTTGCCCGCCACCACGTCCGGGTGCGGTTTAAACAGAATATGCGCTTCCGGCCGGGCGGCGCGTACCGCCCACAGCAGCTGCTCATTGCTGCGGATCACCGGGCTGCCGGTCAGGATCGAAGCATCGCCATCGACCTGGCCCACCACCAGCACCAGCGGACGCCCGTCGCCGGGCGGCGTGAAGGGCTGCACGGTGCCGACGTTGTATTTGCTGACCCCATGCTGGCGGAGCAGATCCACCAGCGCCGCGCCGCGTTCCAGCGCCTGTTCGCTGAGGGGCTGCTGATTCAGCAACTGCTCCAGCCCGCTCGGACGGCGGCTGTCGAAGTAGATCCCCACCGGGTCGATGGAGAGCGATGAAGGGCGGCACAGGTTCGACCCCAGCCCCCGGGAGCGGATAAAGCCATCTTCCACCCGGATCGGGTTTTTCAGCTCAGGATAACGGCTGCCCCAGACCAGCACCTGCTCGTCGGCGGCCAGCTGTGCAGGCGGGGTGCGCACAAAGCGCAGCTCCGTGGCCAGCGGCTGGCAGAAGGCGCGCATAAAGGCGCGTTTCCACAGCGAGAAGCCCACCATATACAGACGGCGATAGCGCGGAGCCGGGTTCAGCTGACCCGCAATGACCTCCAGCACCTGCTCCACTTCGCAGCGCTGGCCCAGGACCGGATCCAGATAGCGGGGATAGAGGATCAGCGCCGCCGCCACCAGCTGCGACAGGCTAATTCGTGCCTCGCGACGTTCACACCCTTTGCTGTCGTGAGTCAGCCCCCAGCCGGCGTAAAACGGCATGCCGAAGCAGTACACCGCTTTGCCCAGCAGCAGGGCTTCAAACCCCATCTGCGAAGAGACGGTGTAGACCGCCTCTGCCTCATTCAGCAGGGCATGGGGATGGCAGTGATCGGTGACCAGCTCCACGTCGTCCAGCTGCATCTGCGCCAGCACGCCGCTCTTTTTGCCCAGCCGGGTATCCGGATGAGTGCGCAGCAGCAGGCGGGCGTCAGGATGGTTACGCCGCGCCGCCGCAACCATCGCCACAAAATCCTCCGTGCTGGCGAGCGCGCCGGGAATGGAAAGATCCCCTGACACCTGGTCGATCAGCAGCACCTTAGGGCGGGCGTCGTTGTGCAGGCGGGCAGCCAGCGCGTCGGGCAGGCCGCTGTCGGCGGTATAACAGTTGTACTTGGTGATGCCCAGGCGCAGCAGCTCACTTACCAGTGCCTCGGCGCGCGCCAGCATTCGGGCATCGCACGGCGTGGCGATCAGCTGCTCAAGGCGGCTGGGCTGGCGAGCGTCGTAGTAAATGCCCACAGGATCGGCGATCAGGGAGACGGCCTTGCCCCCTCTGGCGGGGTGGCCAATATAACCGATAAAGCCATCTTCCAGCTGCCAGTACGGCAGGCCGAGTTCGTGGGCTTTCTGTTTGATCTGTCGGGTATTGGCTTTCTGGCCCCAGCCGACCAGCACGTCGTCCTGCGCCAGCTCCATGCCGCTTTTGAAGGCGTGTAACGGGCGGCCAAGCATTGGCTCGAGCTGTGCTTTTCGGGCCAGGATCCCGGCTGAACCTGTGTAAAATTTCATGTGCGCTCTGTGCATCAGAAAACGCCCCGCGTCACTGCGGGGCGTGTGACTCAGAAGTACTCTGCGTCAGGGAAGGATTTGGCAACGCTGTCTTTGGCGGAGGTGAGGATCTCGCTGTCGATTTCTGGCCAGGTAATCCCAATGGTCTCATCGTTCCAGCGGATGCCGCGATCGCTCTCCGGCGCATAGTAGTTGGTGGTTTTGTACAGGAATTCTGCGGTGTCGCTCAGGGTCATAAAGCCGTGGGCGAAGCCTTCCGGGATCCACAGCTGACGCTTGTTCTCGCCGGACAGATGCACACCGACCCACTGACCAAAGGTCGGGGAGCTTTTACGGATATCCACCGCCACGTCGAACACTTCGCCGGCCACGCAACGCACCAGTTTGCCCTGCGCATGCGGTGCCAGCTGGTAGTGCAGGCCACGCAATACGCCCTTCGAGGATTTGGAGTGGTTGTCCTGCACGAAGTTTACGCTGCGGCCAATGGCGGCTTCGAACTGCTGGTGGTTAAAGCTTTCGAAGAAGAAACCACGGTCATCGCCAAACACTTTTGGCTCAAAGATGAATACGTCGGGAATTGCGGTCTGAATTACGTTCATGATGTCGGCCTGATTCATAAATGGGGCTTTACGCCCCAGGAGTTAATAATGATTACTTGAGCATTTTCAGCAGGTACTGCCCGTAAGCATTCTTCGCCAGCGGCGCGGCTAACTTGCGCACCTGGTCGGCATCGATAAACTTCAGACGGTAGGCAATCTCTTCAGGACAGGCCACTTTCAGCCCCTGACGGGTTTCGATGGTCTGGATGAAGTTGCTGGCCTCAATCAGGCTCTCATGGGTGCCGGTATCAAGCCAGGCATAACCACGGCCCATCATGGCGACCGACAAATTCCCCTGCTCAAGGTAAATGCGGTTCACGTCGGTGATTTCCAGCTCGCCGCGCGGCGACGGTTTCAGGCTTTTGGCAATCTCAACCACGCGGTTGTCGTAGAAGTAGAGGCCGGTTACCGCATAGTTGCTCTTCGGTTCCAGCGGCTTCTCTTCCAGGGAGATCGCGGTGCCTTCACGGTCAAACTCCACCACGCCATAACGCTCAGGATCGTGTACATGATAGGCAAAGACGGTGGCGCCCGCAGGTTTCGCCGCGGCGGCTTCCAGCTGTTTCTGCAGATCGTGACCGTAGAAGATGTTGTCGCCCAGCACCAGCGCACAGTCGTCGTCGCCGATGAACTCTTCGCCGAGGATAAAGGCCTGAGCCAGACCGTCCGGGCTTGGCTGCACTTTGTACTGCAGGTTCAGGCCCCACTGGCTGCCGTCGCCCAGCAGCTGCTCAAAGCGCGGCGTATCCTGTGGGGTGCTGATGATCAGGATATCGCGGATACCAGCCAGCATCAGAGTGCTCAGCGGGTAGTAGATCATCGGCTTGTCGTAGATGGGCAGAAGCTGTTTGCTCACCGCCATGGTGACCGGATAGAGACGAGTCCCTGACCCACCGGCCAGAATAATACCTTTACGCTTGTTCATAATCCTTCATTCTTCTGTTTTGCTCTGGAGGGAGGCAAGTCGCCACCCTCTGAGATGTGTTTGATTGCTGTAAAAGGGGGGCAAAACGCCTCACCCTGACAAGAGTCCGTGTCGCTTAAAACAAGGCACGCATAGCATACCTTGATGCATTTACTTTCCAAGAATTTCTGCAAGCATGCGATCGACGCCGATGGTCCAGTCCGGCAGCGTCATCCCGAAGGTGCGCTGGAATTTGCTGGTATCGAGGCGTGAGTTATGCGGACGCTTAGCCGGGGTCGGGAAGGCGCTGGTCGGAACGGCATTGACCTGGGTTACCGCCAGCTCAACGCCCGCCGCACGAGCGGTAGCGAACACCCGTTGGGCATAGTCGAACCAGGTGGTGGTACCGGAGGCGATCAGGTGATAGAGCCCGGCCACTTCAGGTTTATCCTGCGCGATACGGATCGCATGGGCCGTGCAGTCGGCCAGCAGCTCTGCCCCGGTCGGCGCACCAAACTGATCGTTGATGACCGACATCTCGCTGCGCTCTTTACCAAAACGCAGCATGGTTTTGGCAAAATTAGCACCGCGGGCGGCATAGACCCAGCTGGTGCGGAAGATCAGATGACGGGAGCAGAGCGCGGCAGCCTGTTCGCCCGCCAGCTTGGTTTCGCCGTAGACGTTCAGCGGGGCGGTCTGGTCTGTCTCCACCCACGGCTTTTCGCCGCTGCCGTTGAAAACGTAGTCGGTGGAGTAGTGCACCAGCCACGCGCCCAGCGCCTCGGCTTCTTTGGCGATAGCGGCAACGCTGGTGGCGTTGAGCAGCTCGGCAAAGTCGCGCTCGCTTTCGGCTTTGTCCACCGCGGTATGGGCGGCGGCGTTGACGATCACGTCCGGCTTCAGCAGACGCACGGTCTCGGCCACGCCTTCCGGGTTGCTGAAGTCACCGCAGTAATCGGTAGAGTCAAAATCCACCGCCGTAATACGCCCCAGCGGCAGCAGCGCGCGCTGCAACTCCCAGCCCACCTGGCCATTTTTGCCGAACAGCAGAATATGCATCAGTTACGCTCCTGATAGTTCTTCGCGATCCAGTCCTGATAACTGCCGCTTTTCACGTTGTTGACCCACTGCTGGTTATCCAGATACCACTGCACGGTTTTACGGATGCCGGACTCGAAGGTCTCCTGCGGCTGCCAGTTCAGCTCGTGGCTCATTTTGCTGGCATCGATGGCGTAACGGCGATCGTGGCCCGGGCGGTCAGTCACGTAGGTGATCTGGTCGCGGTAAGAACCGGTTTTCGGCACCATTTCGTCGAGCAGGTCGCAGATGGTGTGGACCACGTCCAGGTTCTGCTTCTCGTTGTGGCCGCCGATGTTGTAGGTCTCGCCCACCACGCCGGTGGTCACTACGGTGTAGAGCGCACGGGCGTGATCTTCAACGTACAGCCAGTCGCGGATCTGGTCGCCTTTGCCGTAGATCGGCAGCGCTTTGCCATCCAGCGCATTGAGGATCACCAGCGGGATCAGCTTCTCAGGGAAGTGATACGGGCCGTAGTTGTTGGAGCAGTTGGTGACGATAGTCGGCAGGCCATAGGTACGACGCCAGGCGCGCACCAGATGATCGCTGGAGGCTTTCGACGCCGAGTACGGGCTGCTTGGCGCGTACGGGGTGGTCTCGGTAAACAGCGGTAACTCGGTGTCTGCGCTCACTTCATCCGGGTGCGGCAGATCGCCATACACTTCGTCGGTGGAGATGTGGTGGAAACGAAACGCCTGCTTGCGGGCTTCATCCAGCTCGCTCCAGTAGGCGCGGGCCGCTTCGAGCAGCGTGTAGGTGCCAACAATATTGGTTTCGATAAAATCGGCCGGGCCGGTAATGGAGCGATCCACATGGCTCTCGGCGGCCAGATGCATCACCGCATCCGGCTGATGGGTGGCGAAGACCCGATCCAGCTCCGCACGGTTACAGATATCCACCTGCTCAAAGGCGTAGCGGTCACTTGCTGCCACGTCTGCCAGCGATTCGAGGTTGCCCGCATAGGTGAGCTTATCAAGGTTGATCACCGCATCCTGAGTGTCACGGATGATATGGCGAACAACAGCAGAACCGATAAAACCGGCTCCACCGGTTACAAGGATTTTCATAAGCGTTTTTTACTTTTCTATTGGATGAAATGTTCACCAGAACACAGTCTCTGCTATCCGTTCAGACCGTGTTTTAGCGGCAGGCACAGGTTGAAACAAGGCCTGATGCAGGTTGGGAATAACAAATTTCCCGTACTGTTCTCTTTTAACTCATTAATGAGTACGTATATTCCTTCGCATTATTCGCCAGCGCCTGACGTTTTTGCCCGGAATTGACCAGCAGCGACAGCGCCTCGATCCACTTTTGCGGATCGTTGTTCAGCAGCACGCCATTGATATTTTGTTCGATAAAATCGCTGTACGGGGCGCAATTACTGTAGACCCCCACCGCGCCCATGCGCACGAAATCATAAAATTTTACCGGCCCGCGCGCCATATTAAATTCCGACTCCAGTAGCGGAGCCAGACCAATATCCACCCGGTGATGCTGAGTGTAATTCAGATAGTTCTGCCAGGTCATCGGGTGTAATACCGTCACGCGCGGTAAGTCGCGGTAAAGCTTATAGATTTCGTGCTCACCAAATATTTCGAAGCTGGCCTGCGGGCACTGCCTCAGCACGCCTTCGACCACTTGCCGCAGCCAGTACTTTTCTGCCTGGTGCGAGCTGGAGCCGTGGTAGGCGATTTTTACCGGCCGGGTGACGGCCAGCAGCCGCGGCGTGGGCTGGGCGGGCACCACATCGGGATTCAGGTGCGCATATTTGTTGGCCAGGTACGGCGTCGAGACCCAGATAGTGTCGCAGTGGGTGGTGATCCAGCGGTGCTGCGCCGCAGAGCGCCGGATGATTTTCGTCCGGTAGGCCTTGGGTAACGCGGTTAAGGCTGATGGATCGAACAGATCGTCATCCATAAAATAGATCACCTGCGAAAGGTCATCGATATTGCGCACAATTTCGCGCTGCCACTGTGCGGAGATAAAGCGAATAACCACGATGGCGGTCCCTTTATCCACTTCGATAGCCGGTGTGGTTAAGGTATCCACCAGCTGACACCGGGCGCCGGGAAAACGGCTTCTGATTGCCGCTTCAAAATAGGCCAGCGTCGGGGAATCCCCCTCATGCAGGATCAACAGTGAGCGGCATTCGGGCCAGCTGTCCGGCTGCGTCTCGCTGCTCTGCTTATTCAACTTCAGATACGGTTTAAAGAGTGCCTTTCTGATCAGTTCGTCCATGGCAACACCACATTAGGAGTATGACTTAACGAGAAATCGGGTCGGTCGTAGCTCAGGTTGGGATTGTATGCAGGATCGTGCTTGAGCCGCTGTGCCCAGCGTTTTTTCATGTAGCGCAGCTCACCCTGGGAGCGCGCCAGCTGTTCTGGCGTGACATCTTTGCCGCGGGAGACCGACTCATGATGGTACAGCTCGGCGAAGGGGGTCCAGACGATCCGCCAGCCTGCCTCACCGACCCGCAGACAGTAATCCACGTCGTTGAAGGCCACCGGCAGATTCACCTCATCTAAGCCGTTCAGGGATAAAAAGAGCTGGCGAGGGGTGAGCAGGCAGGCCGCCGTCACCGCCGACAGCTCCTGAGCGCTCACCGCTCTGCGCTGGTAGCCAGGTTCATCGGCAGCCAGCCCGCTGTGAAAGTGATCGGCACAGCCACCCGGTCCGACCGCGTCGCCCGCGTGCTGCACCCGGCCATCGCCGTAAAAGAGCCTTGCCCCGACTATCCCGACGCCCGGCCGCAGCAGGTGCGAGACCATCTCATCCAGCCACAGCGGGTTGATCACTTCGGTGTCGTTGTTGAGCAGGCAGATCAGCTCGCCCGTGGCCTCGCGTACCCCGGCGTTGTTGATGGCGGAGTAGTTAAACGGATGGTCCCAGGCGATAACCCGGACCCCGTACGCCCGGGTGATATGTTCAAAATAAGCCAGGGTTTCAGGGTCGTCGCTCTGGTTATCCATCACCATGATTTCGATATTCGGATAACGGGTGTGCTGCACCAGGCTTTCAATGCACGGCCTGAGATGCGCCAGGCCATTGCGGGTGGGAATAATCACCGATACCCGCGGCAGCTCTGCCGGGAGCGGCCAGCGCCAGCGGCAGATGCCGTGCGGAGCCGACTCCAGCGTCACCCCGACGGGCAGGTCCTGCAGCAGGCTTGCCAGGGTTTCATACCCGTCCTGCTGCGGCAGTGCGTCCGGGACGTGCATCAGCAGGGCAGGGATGTGCGCGATATCCTTTGGGGCGAGCTGGTGGGCCAGCTGCAACCACCCGCGATAGCTGTCGGCCCCATCTTGCGGAATGGCAGAGGTGCCCTGTTCACGCCAGAGGCCACACCAGCCGATATAGTTCTGACTGTGCAGCAGGGTTTCGTTCCAGTCCGGCTTGAAGTCCGGCGAGTGGCGCTTGCCTTTCTCATCCAGCAGATCGTGATCGCCGTAGATCCATTTTGCGTCCGGAGTCTGGCGCAGCTGGTGCGCCAGCCACACTAACGCGGCCGGGGCCAGTTCGGCCCCTACGGGAATGGCCCATTGCCATTCACCCTCAGGCCTGGCAGCGTCAGACGGCTGTTCCAGCACGGTGATATGCGTTGCCGGATAACAGAGCGCCGAGATACTGGCCAGCGTGCGCTGGCGTGCCGCCTCATCGCCGCCGTTCACCAGATGCAGGCAGACGCGGGGCAGGTTGCCCCAGCGGGCCAGCAGACGATCGATCAGCCGGCGCTCACCGGGCTGCACGGTATCGAAATTCGCCAGCCAGTGTTCGTAGGCGTGCAGCGGCCTGTCGTCGCGGATCTTGCCCACCAGATCGTAAGCCTGCTGTAAATCGGTAAACCACAGGTGCCAGGACAGCCCCAGACGCTTGCGCTTTTGCGCATTCAGGCGCTGATAAAAAGGCCACACCCGGCGCAACCTACGCCAGAGGCTCTTGCCCGCAGACACCTGCGCAAAGCGGGTAATATTCAGTTCGCATTCCGCCCCTTCGCTGCTGGCGAGCAGCCCCACCTGGCTGGCACCCACCGGCAGCCAGACCAGCTCCTGCAGGGTGCCGCGACGGGTTATCGGGAGGATCTGTTCATGCCAGATGCCCTGACACTGCCAGCGCAGACGGGTTTCACCGCGCGGCTGGCGGGCACGCAGGGTGCCCTGGATCAGGAACCAGCCCGCGCGGGATAAAGAGGTGTCTGGCAGCGCCAAAGGATGCCAGTGGTAATCGCTATGCATTAGAGGATTCACAACCCGGAAGTGGAGAAGGCCACTTCTGACTCCTGTCGAATATGGGGAAAAACGTCGATTAACCGATTAACTTTTTAACGCGGGTCGCCAGCCAGGAGTCGCTCTTCTGCGGGCTCTCTTCTTCTGGCAAGGCATCAAGCTGCGCCTGCAACGCTGCCATTTCTGCTTTGACTTTCGGGGCCAGGGCGGCCGCCAGCAGGCAGGTTTCGTCGTTGCGATCGTGGGCTTTGAAATAGGCTTTGTGTTTTACGCGATTTGCTGAGGCTGCGCTGCCGCGCAGGTGTTTACCGAGTAAGAACTCTTCCAGCGATTTGACCGCGTAATGGTTAACCCGCACGCCGTTCCAGACCACTTCGGCACTGACGCCGTGACCATGTTTGGGATGTAAAACCATGTCATTGCCCAGCGCATCGATGTAGCGGCCAAAGCGCAGGTCAGCACAGTGTGGATTATGAAAATGGTTCACGCGCTCAGGTTTCACCACGCTTTTGAAGTTGTGGTGAACATTAAATTTTATAGGTGCATGGCGAGTGAAACGTTCTGTGACCAGGCCTTCCTCGGCAAAGAGTTCGCCGCTTGAGCCAAAAATGGCCCAGTTAAGGGCAATGGCGCTGACGCTTTCATCAGTAAACTGTGACGCCAAGAAATCGACGACATTTACGTCAGCCGATAAGGGCAATAAAAACTCATCGGCATCGATAAAGGCAAGCAGGTCAATATCACGTGAGCAGCTACGAAGAATGCGCTCGTAGGCCGGAAGCTGCGGTTTTTGATTTACTACATCCGGTTGATCGATAACCGTCACAATCCCCAGACGCGCCAGGGAAGCGAGCAACTCGCGGCTTCCGTCACGACTGCCATTATCTGCAATTACAAATCCATTCACGCCTAAAACCCGGTGATACGCTATCCACTCAAGCAGGCCTGCAAATTCATCTTTAACGATGGCGGCAATATAGAGGTTCAAATTTTTATCCAACCGATTATCAGAACCGTGCCAGCCTCAGCAGAAACGCTGAAGGCTGGCAAGGTGAAGCATTGCTTATCAGGCTGGGGAGAAGTTCAGCTCCGTCAGCCAGGTAATCAAGCCATCAGACTCCAGTCCAATGGTGATTTGAGACGAGAAGGGCACATTAATCCTGAAGCCACAGCCTAAGCGGGAATGATTATCCGCGGGTTCCTGCAGGATGGCAGCTATTACATCAGGGCGTTTGACATTGAACGGATAGCTATAGGTAGCGTAATCGTTCTTGATGGCGACACGTGGAGCACGTTCGCCATCTGCCAGTAACCAGCCGCGGACTTCAACGCGACCATGGTTCAGCGTTATAGGCTCTTGCTTGGTCGTCGTATCAATGTTCCAGCGCAACTGCGCATTGGAGGCAATCAATGGTGTTGCAGAAAGCGTGTAACGGTTTGTCATTCGGTTTAAACACTCACGTTATTATTAGTATTGTTAGGTTGGATGAACTACTTACATAGTAAGCGACCAAATTATAGAAAACTTTAGTAGTTCATAAGGCCCGATTAAAGCTCCGTTACTCGCTTAATCATGCGCAATACTAGTTTAAGTGACACTGAGGGCAAGGAAATGAATACAACCAAGAGGTTGTAAAGTTAGCGAATTTTTTTGAGAAATTAACATATAAATCAATCAGATCCAAAAAGATCTCTTGTGTAGACTTTCTCCGCTACGTCACTTAACTCGCTCGCCATCCTGTTGCAAAGTATCACGTCGCTAATGGCTTTAAATTCATCCAGTTCGCGGATGACGCGGGAGTTAAAGAAGCTGTCTGCTTTGATGGTGGGTTCAAACACGACCACCTCGATCCCCTTGGCTTTTATCCGCTTCATAATCCCCTGAATGGCGGAAGAGCGGAAGTTATCAGAACCCGCTTTCATAACCAGACGATGGATCCCTACAACCCTGGGTTTTCGGGCGATCACGCTATCGGCGATAAAATCCTTACGCGTGGTATTAGCATCGACAATGGCGCGGATCAGGTTGTTCGGCACTTCCTGGTAGTTTGCCAATAGCTGCTTGGTATCTTTCGGCAGGCAGTAGCCACCATAGCCAAACGAAGGATTGTTATAGTGCGTGCCAATACGCGGATCCAGACCAATACCTTCGATAATCTGACGGCTTTCTAACCCATGAGACTGCGCGTATGTATCCAGCTCGTTGAAATACGCGACGCGCATGGCGAGGTAGGTATTAGCAAACAGCTTGATGGCCTCGGCTTCAGTACTGCCGGTTAAAAGCACCTGGACATCTTTCTTGATGGCACCTTCTTTCAGCAAATCGGCAAAACGCTGCGCACGTTCGCTGCATTCACCTACCACAATGCGCGATGGATGAAGGTTGTCATACAGAGCACGCCCTTCGCGCAGAAACTCAGGTGAAAAAATCAGATTCTCGGTACCACACTCCTGACGCATCCGCTCGGTAAAGCCCACCGGAATGGTGGACTTGATGACCATAACGGCATGCGGATTAATACTCATCACATCGCGTATAACGGCTTCGACGGTATTTGTATTGAAGTAATTGGTCTCAGGATCGTAATCGGTCGGGGTAGCAATAATGACAAATTCTGCACTCTCATAGGCTTCGAATTTATCCAGGGTGGCATGAAGATTGAGTGGCTTGTTGGCTAAATACTCTTCAAGCTCTTTATCAGCAATGGGTGAAAGTCGTTGGTTAATCAGCTCGACTTTCTCAGGTACGACGTCAAGAGCAATGACCTGGTGATGCTGGGCTAAAAGGACGGCATTGGAAAGACCGACATAGCCGGTTCCGGCAATAGTAATATACATTTATGTTATAATCTCAAAGAAAAGCCAATGCAATATATTTAATTTTAAGTTGAAAAAACGCTTTAATCTTTATAAATATCTATTGCTATATGCTCATTATAAATAATGTCTAATGCAGTTTTTCCAAGAATATCACTTGAATTAAAATACTCTAAAATTTCAAAATCCTCACGAGGCGGCTTTATAAATAGAGTACATAAAACAGACTTGTGACCTTCTTCGTTGTCTTCTATTAGTGATTCATAATAATAACGATTCGATGATTTTTTGATTGTTTTAGTTTTTAAATACCCTGCTTTTATCCAAAAGAAATTATGCCAGAGAAATCCTGTTTTCGAAGGATAAAGTCCAGCTTTTAAAAATTTCTTTTCAGTTTCTAAAGTGTTTGTAATATGAGCGTTAATGTTTATTACTTGATGGTATTTAAATACGCCGCGGGCACGCTCAGATATATTTACGGAACCTTTTGAATGGCAATAATAAATTAAATGATCAGGGTGCGCTGATTCAGCGAAATCTCTAATAGCAGCGAAGCCTGGGTATTCGTAACAGTTTTCACGCGAAGTTAATTTTGTATACAAACAAAAATTATGCTCCGTGGCTATCTTTATAAGCGCACTATCATGTTCCTCAGGGATTGTTGCAACAACAAATAGTGAATATATGTTGTTTTTTCGTGCTAATGTGGATATAAATGCCATTTGTTCATTAATATATTGGAGTCGCCACTGTATATCATTTGCAGAAGTAGAGCTATCTCCAACATAAGCATAATAAAATATTGTTTTCACAAGACAACCTTGCTGTTCGTAGATTTATATATTGCTAATCGGCAGTATCGTCAGATACACAAGTAATAAAACATCCTCACATTTATTACTTTATGTGGCGGAAATCATGTTAATAATTAACGATGAGTAATTAGTTTCCCAAGTGTTAAATTTTATTATACTCTCGAAACCATTCGACATACTGATTTATTTTATATTATAGATTTTTATTTAAGCGGGAAATTAACAATTATATTTAACTTGCTTGTGTCTGCATATGTGATAAAGACATACCCAACTTGCATGAAAATCATTTATCTATAGCTTCTAATAATGGGTTTAATTAGGCTGATATATTACTTAAGGTTATAATAGTAACTGCGTATATAGTCGGCATTTATTAAAAAGACAATAACTATCAATTAGTTATGAATGTTCTCTTTCGTAGATTACATGTTCGATAAATCCGTTGGTTAACTTTATAGTTTTTATTTTCTCTCTATCTATTCTATATGAAAAACCGCAAAGGTCGCGATAGTTTTCTTTAGTGCCTAATATTGCTTTAACAACGTCTGGTCTATTAAAGTTTGGCTGCAGTTTATTTTCACTATTTTCGCTGCAAATCACTAATTCATACTTTGAAGCTAATTTATTAATTGCCCAGCAAGAAATGATTTTTTCATTTAGTATATCTATATGGAAAAATGAATTAGCAATAAAATAAGATTCTAGCTCTTGTAGGTATATAGGAGTTGAACCTAGTTTTATTTTTGAAAATGCTATCAATTCGGAAATTTTTAAATACGTATTATGGATAATGGCATTTTTTGCAAGCGTTTTTGCTTCATTCCTATCATAGCTTAAGAAATAGCTTTTTCTGTCGACAGGTTTTTGTGTAGAGGCATTCCCTCTTAATGATTTTCCTACAAAGTACTCTTGAAGGGATTTTATAACATAGTGATTTATTCTAATATTTTCCCACTTTACATCCTTAGAGAGACCGATACCTAAATTCGGATGGTTAATTAACTCGCTTCCATCAGATGAAATATATTTTTTGTTTGTTTCAATATGGTGTGGATTAATAAACCTGATTGCATCTTTAGCTCTAAATATTGTTTTATAATGATGGTTTGGTAAAAAGTTATTTAAAGAGTGTTGCGAGAAACGTTCGATGGCTAACCCAGGTTCTTTAAAAATTGCATTGCTGGAACCATAGTTACACCAGTTAATGGCGAGTGCTCCCACGTCGTCATGTAAAAAAAGATTATCTAATAAAGGCGCTATTTCCTCATGTTCATCCATGGGGCATAAAAACTCATCTGCATCTATAAAAGCCATTAGATCATGATTATGTTTATATTTATTCAACATGTAATTAAAAGCAGGTAACTGAGGCTTAGAGGATTTTGGTGTTTCAAAATCAAAAAACTCTAGATTACAAAAATCGCTAAGTAATTTTAAGATGTCTTTAGTTGAATCAGAACTCTCATTATTCGCAACTATGAAAGAATCGATACCAATAGCCAGATGATAACAGACCCACTCAATTAAAGAATCGGACTCATTCTTCATCATTGTTGCAATGCAAAGTTTCATAAATATACCTATTAAATAGAAAAATCTTCTTTATTTTTTGTAAGGTTCTGGCTATAAAATGGGTCTATCTCAAGTTGTTTGCCCCACTTGACTTTCATGAAATTCACTTCTTTATTGAAACGAGCTATTTTTTCTGGTGAATCTTCGGCACCACGACTAATTGACTCATAATGATAAAGTTCCGCATAAGGTGTCCAGAGATTTCGATATCCCGCCTCCCGTACTTTTAGACAGAAATCTACGTCATTAAATGCAACTTTGAGGTTCTCTTCATCCAAGCCGGAGACCAGCTCAAAGACTTCTTTACGAATAAGCAGACAAGCTGCAGTAACTGCAGAAAGCGACTGAGTCAGTACAAGGCGACTGAAGTATCCAGGATGATGACGAGGGAAGTGTTTATGAGAGTGCCCGCCCACACCACCAATCCCCAGGATAACGCCGCCGTGTTGTACGGTATCGTTGCTGTAATAAAGTTTGGCTCCTACACAACCAATTTCGGGACGCAGGCACTGACTGACCATTTCGGTCAACCATTCAGTATTAATCACTTCAACATCATTATTGACCAGGCCAATAACAGTGCCTTTGGCATGACGCGCACCAAAGTTGTTAATCGCTGAGTAATTAAACGGGAAGTCGTACGGAAGCACTTTAACGCGACGGTCTTCCTGTTGGATCTGGCGGAAAAACTCCAGCGTGTCGGCTTCTACGCTGCCGTTATCCAGGATAAGGATCTCGTAGTTGGTATAGGTGCTTTTCTCAAGAATACTGCGCACTGCAGTTTCGGTCAGTGAACGTCGATCGCGGGTAGGGATCAGCAAACTAACAAGTGGTGCGGGTTCCGGTATCGGATAACGTACCCGATAGGTATTAGGCACCAACCCGGCGTCAACTTCCACGCCTGTTTGCTGGGTAGCAAAATAGTCTCGCAATGCTTTGATGCCCGCATCGGTGGTATAGCTTTTTTCTCCAGATGCCAGCGCGGTAGAGCCTTCAATAGTGCGCCAGTGGTACAGCACACGAGGAACATGCACAATTTGCTCGGCCTGCACATGAGGCAAGCAGCGCAGCAGCAGATCTTGATCCTGGCTACCTTCTACACCCAGACGGAAACCACCGATTTGCTGGAGCAGATCGCGGCGATACACCCCGAGGTGAGAAACGTAGTTTTGTGAGAAGAACAGATCCGGGTTCCAGTCGCTTTTGAAATGGGGATCAAATCGCTCGCCGCGACCGTTTAGCTTGTCTTCATCGCTGTAAAGAATCTGGGTTTCTGGCTGCGCACAAATAGCCTGCGCCATAAACAGCAGAGCATGTTCTGGCAGGGCATCATCGTGATCAAGTAACGCTACGAAATCGCCTTTGGCGATTTCCAGGGCGCTGTTAGACGCTGCCGAAATATGACCATTCTGTTGGCGATAGACTACGTTAATACGGGGATCTTTAGCTTCATATTCACGTAGAACACGCTGAACATGTTCTTTTGGCGATTTGTCATCTGCAATGCACAGTTCCCAGTGCGGGTAACTTTGCGCAATCACAGAATCTAAGCATGCACGTAAGTAGATCTCTGCCGGGTTATATACCGGCATTACTACTGAAATGACGGGAGGTTTAGTGATCGCGGCCAATATCGCGCTAACTTTTGCCCGATCGGGCAGTGAGGGCGTTTCGACGCACTCGATCCACTCTTCATAGCTAACAGAAGGCAATGTGAAGCTAAAGGTCTCGTTATAGAGCGCTACCAAGCGATCCATTGAAAGCGTACCGCTTTCAGCGGCAATGGATTCCTTCATCATCGTTAATTCCATATCACGATAACTTTGGTGTTCCTGCTGAATACGAGCCAGTAATGCGGGTTCTATTTGGGTATCACTAATTGCCGTAATTTCAAACTGGCTAACAGAGAATGTGTCTTCTTGCTCCAGTGGATCAAAACGCAATGCAACGAGCGGCGATTCCAGATAGAACAGGCGGCTAGCCGTTACTGCTTTTTTATAGGGTAGGGTAACGGTTTCAAATTCATTGAATCCTTTTCCGGTATCCAGATAGAACTTGGCTAACCCTTGTTTTCCTGAACACTCCAGCGTCAGGTTAAACTGATACCATCCTTTTTCTGTGTGTGGCAGATGCTTTAAATCAAGAATAAAGTACGGATCGTTCCCTTCTGATTTCCATCCATGCAAACGGTCAGGGTCCACGGAAAGTTGGTTCAACGTGAGCCAGGGTAAATGCACTGCTGCTGTGGCCGGGCTCGATACTGATGTTGCCAGCCAGTCAGCACAGGGTTTACGGCCCAGCAGCGAACCATAGCGTTTAAAATGCTCCCTTGGAGATAACCCTGTCTGGCTTACATCCTGATAGGTCTGCAAATACCATTGCTCATCAAAATGCGTGAGCAGTTCGTCCTTGTTGAATTCAACTGTCATTGTTATTTTCTCATGTTGTCTGGCAGGCAATGACGCTGTTCTGCCTTTCCGTGCAGTATGTAATGAAGTAATGGATTGATGGAGCCTTGCGCCACGTCCGTGTAAGTTTGCAGGTACCAGCGGGTATCAAATAATGCGCTTGGGCTATACCCTTTATCAGCACCAATCTGGATAAAGTGCTCAATGGCTGACAGACCTGAGTCGGCAACTTCTGGATAACGGTGCAAATACCACAGCTCATCGAACAGGCCAGACGCAGCGATACGTTCTGCATTGCTCATGGTTGCTGATGATGTGGTTGATGGGCTGTCTTTAAAAGTACGACCCAACGCACGCACAGGTGCGGTCAGTTTCCATGAAACGGTCTGCTTAAGGTTCTGCGCACGATCTTTTGCTTTCTGCAGTTGCTGTTCTTTTTGTTGCAGATCTCGAGTCAACTGCTCGGTATGACGGGTCATCATTGCCAGTTCACGGAAACGCTCGCTGATGTTGGCTTCCAGTGATTCGTTTTGCTTAACCAGTTCACTGACGCGGTTACTGAGTTGGGCCTGCTCAGCGCGCCATGCTTGCTGATGCAGGTGATGTTCTTCAGCCGCTTTTGCCTGAACTTGTTCACGCTCTTCCAGTTTATGGGTAAGTGTTGCGATTTCATTAACCTGTTCACTCAGCTTTTTCTGTTCGTTTGCTGAGGCTTGTTCGCGCTCTTCCAGCCATTGTGTCAGCGTGGCGATTTCAGTAAAACGTTCACTCAGGCTTTGATTCAGCTGACTCAGCTGTTGCTGAGATTCTGCTTGTTCTGCATGGTGCCGCTGAAGCAAAGAAGCCAGTTGGTCACGCGTCTGCTCAAGCTCAATGTTCTGCTTATCAATCTCCTGAGCGCTTTCTGCCAGGGTCTGATTCAGGTGAGTAACTTCGCCAGCACGAGCATCTAAGATACTGATCAATTCCTGCTCACGCGTCTGCCAGGTTTGCTGAGCCGATTCATACTGCTCCAGCTTAGCATGACTTGCCGCGAGGTCTGTGGTTAAGGCATCACACTGAGCCTGGAGCTGAGTCTGGGCTTCAGTCAATGTTTGTTTTTGCTGTTGCCAGTGGCGGGCTTCAGTCGCCAGAGTCTGGCTTAATTCATCTTGCTGCTTATGCGCCGTAGTCAATGAGGAAGTCAGCTCATCAACCTGCTGCTGCAACTCGCTGAGCTGTTGTGAATACTCGGTAAGCACTACGTTATTTTTACCGAGAGCGAGGGTTAGCTGCGCGGCACGCTGGGTTTCTTCATTAAGACGCAGCGCTTGCTCATGCAGTTGCTGTTGCAGAGCGCTCTGCTGCTCCTGCGCTTCTGTTTGTTGCGCCAGCAGTGTCTGATTTTCTTGCGCGATCAGGTCACGTTCTGCAACCGTCTGGGTGAATTGCTCCTGAGTTTCTGCGAGCAGAGTTTGCAGATTTTGCTGGCTTGCCAGACTCTCGTCACGCTGTTGCTCGCAAAAGCTAAGGGTCGTTTGCAGTTCGGAGGCGTGTTGAGTGGACTTTGTCAGCTCTGCAGTTAACGCGCTAACCTGCTGCTTCTGAAGGCTGAGCTCGGCGGTTTGATCGGCGTGTTGTGCAAGTTTACCTTCTAGCTCTTTTATAGCGTGGTGTTGGGCGGTGATCTTCTCTGCCAGGCGACCCCTTTCCAGGGCCTGTTGCTCCATAACATCCTGGGTTTCTGCTTGCTGGTGTTCTTGTAGCGCGACCATCTGGCGCTTAATTTCACCGTTTTCCCAACTGTAACCGCAGGCTTTACCCAGACGAGAGAAGACTTCCTGAACCTGTCTTGTCGCAGAGGCATTACCAGAAAGATCGTACAGGTTCATCATCTCTGATGATTGTTCGCTGCCTATACCAATCACGCCCAAGCCGTGACCATGGGCGAACTCAAAATGTGGATACTGCTGCTTAAGCTCATCCATAAGCTGGAAGACCCCAAAGCCGCGTTCGCGCACATTCGTGTCATGCATGATGACAACGGCTCTGTCAGACAGCTTCGGCAGCCAGCTTTCAAAATCATGGCGCACGGCTTCGAGAGTATGCAGGCCATCAATGTGCAGCAAATCTATGCTGCCTTGCGGGAAGTGTTCCAGTGCCTGGTCAAATGTACTGCGCACCAGCGTAGAAAAATCGGAGTAATGCTGCTGGTTGTGTTCAGAAACCTGCCGATAAACTTCTTCACCATACTGGCCTGCATGCTCATCGCCACCCCAGGTATCTACTGCATAGCATTGGGTTTCGAGATCTAACTTCGTTATTGCCTGACAGAAAGAAAAATAGGAGCTGCCGTAATGGGTACCCAGTTCAACAATCTTGCGGGGGCGCAGGCTATCGACCAGCCAGAAAGCAAAAGGAATATGTTCTAACCAGGCGGATTGTGCGATGTAAGACGGACGCCAGAAAATAGAGCGCTTGAAAATAAAATCCAGCTCGGTATTGGTTTGTTTCACTGATGCTTGCTTGCTGTTTGCCTGTGAACGGCTGCTTTGCTGAGTGCCCATGGGGATATCCCTTCAATATGAGAACAATGATTAATTAGCGTGATCGTCAGATGACCACTTTATGATTAGGTTACGAAAGGCCAGAACCCGCGTAGGAGTTCTGGTCCTGATTTAACGGATGAGATTGTTAATCCTGATGCTCACGCAGGGTTGCAAGGCCCATTACGATCAATCCATATAACAGGCATAGCAGTACGCCGATGGTGGCGAGGTTATAAAGACGGCGTGGGTATTCGGCATCTTCAGCCAACGTCGGCTGGCTAATGACCAGCAGATGCTTAAGTTTGCGGTACGCCTCTATTCTGGCTTGTTCCAGGCTGATAAGACCTGTTTTGTAGAGGTCGGCCGCGAGAGTAGCCTGCGTTTGCACATCCATATAGCTGGCGGTCACTTCGTTCATCGAATTTTTATCCGCACCGGTAAGTCTGGCTTGTTCCTGGGCCAGTTGCTCGGTTAAAGCATCAACTCGGGCTTGAACAGAAACAACAGCCGGTGCGGTAGCTTTCATATAGCTTTGCAGCTGTTTTAATTGAGCCTGCTGCTGGGCCAACTGACCTTCAATCTGGCTTACTACACCCATGCGGGCCGTGCTGGTTGATTCTGGACTAATAAGGTGATGAGTGTTTTGAAATTCCAGCACTTTGGCTTTTTCTGCCTGTAATCGTTGGTATGCGTGATCAACTTCTTTTTCAACAAAGGCCAGTTGTTCCAGTGCGACCTGGTGTCCTAATTTATTGATAAATCCTTCGGACTCTTTCAGCATCACGCCTACCACTTTCTGACCATAGGCTGGGTCAAACGCTTGCAACTCAATCGTCAGCACACCGGAGATATCATCCATGCGTAACGTGAGGTGTTCCCGGTAATACTTCAGAAATTCCTCCCGGCTAACATTGTCAGGCAGGCGAGAGAAGTAATCGACTTTATGGCTCTGGTAATGGGCTTTCAGACCCAGCTCTTTATCTAGTTTGTTAAGGAGGTCAGCAGACTTCAGATAATCTTGGATTAGCAATATATCTTGGTGATTACTGCCACCCAGGCCCAACATAGACAGGGCATCTGGTAGCATTCTAATCTGGTCTGCTTGCTTAACCACTAACTCTGCCCGGCTCACATAGCGATCGGAAGCAATGAATCCGAAATAGATAACAGCGATAGCAAAGCAGGCGACTACCCACTGGAAACTGCCGAGTTTGAGGCTTTGTTTCCATGATCGATGTGCAAATTTGTAACCACTGGAATCAATAATGAAATGCTTGGGTTTGGTTTTTAATTTATTCAGTTTGCGCATCAAACCGGAGGATTTGTTGGAGCGTATTGGATGGGTCATGATTTGTTGGCTTGTTATAAATTCTGATAAATACGGATGGCGTCGTCGATATTGTCAAATATCTCTAGGGTGCTGTTACGTAGTAAAATACCCATGTCGCATTGTTGACGTAAATTTTTCATATCATGCGAGACCATAATCAGACTGGCGGTCTCGCGCTTCTGGTTAAAAGTATCAATACATTTCTGTTTAAAGCGGGCATCTCCGACCGACATAATTTCGTCGGTCAGGTAAATATCGAAATCAAAGGCCATACTGACGGCAAAGGAAAACTTTGATTTCATGCCACTCGAGTAGGCTTTAATCGGCAATTCGTAATGCTGACCGATTTCTGAGTATTCCTTCACCCATTCCTCAATAGCTTGAGTGTCACGTACACCATGTATACGACAAACAAAGCGAGTATTTTCCCGTCCGGTCATGCTACCTTGGAACCCACCGCCAAGAGCGAGGGGCCAGGAAACGCGACAGTGACGGGTGACTTTACCTTTACTCGGCGCATCCATGCCTCCTAGCATACGCAGTAGCGTAGATTTGCCCGCCCCATTAGCACCTAAAATACCAATATTACGATCACGTGGCAGTGTAATACTTACATCACGCATTACATAATTGCGGCCAAATTTAGTGGGATAATATTTCGACACGTTATCCAAAATGATCATGTTAATTCTACTCTAGCTGGCAATTAGACGGCGGTGGCCAAGGCGATAGCAGCTCATCGCAAATGTCAGTATCAGTAGTGTTACGCTAGATAAATAGACCCAACTCGCACTCGGGCTGACATAGCCTGCAATCCAGCCCGCACGTATTAACTCAACAGCATGTACCAAAGGGTTCCACAAAAACCAGTGTTGGTATTGCGCTGGTATGCTCGCAAGAGGATACATCACGCAGGAAACAAACATTAGCGGCATCATAATTAAGCTTAAGAATTTATCTGCTTCTTTAAATAAACTGCCTAGAACACAAAAAATAATGCCCAACGAAAAAGAAAAGGTCATTAATAAAGTGTAGATAAGAATAACTTGTAAAGGATCGCTGGGGATAGCATCAAAACCAAACCAAAGTAGTCCTAATACAAGTACACAACCCACCACCAAACCAATAATGGCTTCAAGAATAAAGCGGGCAATAAAAGTTGCGAATGGTGTAACCTGTCGATAGCAGAAAAGCCCCATATTCGCATTAACAGCAGATTTTAACTGGCTGACCACTTTGTTGAAAAACATGAACGGCAAATAACCTGCAGTTATAAAAATCTGCACAGGCACACCGCCAAAGCCACTTTGGCTGCGCATCCCGAAAACGGCACTGAACAGACCAATCATCAACAGCGGATCCAGCAGCGCCCAGGCATACCCCAGCCGGTAACTCCCAAATCGTGTTTTCAGTTCACGGATAAGCAGGCCAAAGGTCACATCCCGCAGTACCTGAAACGAGCTGCGGGGCGTTTGATTGAGAACAGGTTTAAGCATGAGAAGGCCGATATAACAGAACGGGCCCGCGTTGAGGCGAGCCCGCTTTGAGGGTTAATTCAGGACCACGTTGGCCGCCACGGCAACCTGATAGATGACCTGGGTAATGTCTTTGATGGACTGCATCATTTTGCTGTCCACTTTCGGCATGACCAGAATCTGATCGCCCGGCATCACATCGCCGCCGTCTTTAAACTCCATCAGCCCGTTGGCATGCACCACGGCAATACGCTTGTCGTTCGCACGGTCGGTAAAGCCGCCCGCCCAGGCCACATAGTCTTCCAGGGTCGCGCTTTTGTTGAAGACCACCGCCTGCGGCATCATCACTTCGCCACCCACCTGAATCAGGTCGGTCTTGTTCGGGATCACAATCTGGTCGCCCTGTTCCAGCAGGATGTTGGCAATCACGCCTTTATCCGACACCACCACTTTACCCAGCGGCTGGATCTTGCGGGCTTTTTCCACGAAGCGCATCACCAGTTCGGCTTCTTTGGTGCGAATGGAGGCTTCACCGTCGGAACTGGCAGGCGCGGTAAACACGCTGCGCTCCAGGCGGTTGAGGGAATCTTCCAGCATCTCTTTCTGCCGCGCGGCCACGCTCTTACGCATGATGTAGATCGAACCGTAATCCGCCATGTTCGGGTCAATCGGAATGTGGTTCAGCAGATCGTGCAGACGGGTCTCTTTACGCACGGTGAAGTAAGATGGCCCGCGGTAGCTGCCCATCACCTGCACGTCGTAAACCTGAGCATGCATATCGTCGTTAAACAGAACCTTGTCGCCGTCGCTCAGTTGAATGCGATCAAAGTCTTTATACGGCATATAGACCGAGAACGGGCCGTTGGAGCGATCGCCAATCACGCCCACGTGGCTCACCTTGGCGAGTGGCAGTGCGTAATTGATTAACTCGGAGCCGAGCGCGGTGCTGTTTTTTAACTCGAAGCGGAACGGGTTACGCACTTTACCGGCCACGTTGATCATCGGGCCCTGCGGTTCCACCAGGATCACATCCTGATCCTTCAGCGACAGCTTCGGCATTTTGCCCTGCTGCATAAACTCGTACAGGTCGATCTGCTGGACGACCCGGTTCTGACGTAACACCTTAATATGACGGTAGCTTCCGCGATCGGAGTCGATACCGCCTGCGCGTTTCAGGAAATATAAAACGCTATCGGAAGACTGGCCGGCATATTGTCCCGGACGGATCACCGGGCCGGTCACAAATACGCTTACCGGAGTTGCGGTTAGTAAATTAACGTAAACATTAACGTTATTGGTGAATACTTCACTGATGTGACTGGTAACTAAGTTATTGACTTTACTTGCCGCCACGTTTTTGACATTTATTGGACCGACATCAGGAATGAAAATATTTCCCTGATTATCAACGGTAACCACGTTGGAGAAATTGACTGCGCCCCAGATCCAGATATTCAGCTTATCGCCGGGGGCGATCAGATAGTTATCGTTTAACCCGTCGCTGCGCTCGGTTTCATAGCCGCCGGCAAACAGGTTAGCGCCATAAGGAGGGGGCAGGCCGGACTCGGACTGCGGGAGGAGTTTACGCACGTCGGACTCGCCCGGCAGTAACATGCCCTGGCGGTTTTGCTGCGCAAAGGTTCCGGTGGTGGAGGAGGTATTCGCCTGACCGCTCATCGCCTGTTCACCGCCGAGCTGCAGTCGGCCATCGCCGGTATCTGCCGGGGTGTTCATGCCAAAGGCCTGAGCATCTTCCTTAGTGGGTGCTGCAAAGGCCGCGCAAGAGGCGCAGGCCAGCAGCAGAATGGCACTCAATTGCCGAAAATTCGTTATCTTCACAACATTTCTCTTCAAAATTATTGCACGGCAAGCAGGTTGCTGGCAGAGGCCTGTTCCAGTTGCGGTACCAGATACCAGGTATCACCGTTCTTGCAGGTCACGCCGCGCTGTGACTGGTTGTAGTTCCGGTTACGCAGCAGTTCAATGCATTCCAGACCCAGGGCGGAGACATAACGCTGGCCTAAAATATAGGTGTTGCCGTTTGCGCTAAGTGCAGCGCCCTGAGGCAGGGTGTTCAGAGGTTGTTGCAGGTTGGCTGACATGGTCTGGAGGTCGGTAGAAGCGGCCGGATTAACAAGCGGTCGGGAGGCTTCAACCTGCTTCGGTGAATATGCACAGCCACTCAGCATGAGGGCGAGCGAAATCACCAGAAGGCGAGTTGCGTTCTTCATAGCTCAATATTTTCCAACAATCAGTAACTGGAATGCGAAATAAAATGTCGATGGTGATCAACCGCGATTAATAGCTAAGCAGTTGAGATGTCATGCAGGTGCAGGAAAAGCAAAAAACGCAGAAATGAAGCAAGGAAAGCCAAAAAAAGGGTAGGCTACCGCACGGAAATGGACGATTCCGGTCAAAAGATGCACAGATTTTACTGTAATGTCGCAGAGGGACTATTCAGTAAACAACTAATATGGATTTTATTATTCACTAAAATGTTTGTGTGTCGAAGATTACATAATTACGTGGTATCTGTCATTTGAATTTCATTCAAATTTGTCATTAAGCATCATCCGAAAGCGCACAACTATTAACTCTGGTGGGGGTAAGAAAAGCACGGTTAGATAAAGCAGTATTCCTGCTGGTGATTATTTCTAAGTGAAATTAAATCGAATAAAAAAACGCCAGCTGCGGGTGCGGCTGGCGCGAGAGAGGATGTCAGGCGGTTATTTCTTGTTCAATTAACACCGGATGAAATCTGCGCTTAAAGTAAATCAGCCCGTGTCCCTCCTGGCTCAGGAGGATATTTTTGATCTCCACCAGGTAGACCAGATGGGTGCCGATGGTCTGCACCTGGCTTATTTCACCTTCCAGGCTGGCCAGTGCCTCTTTCAATACCGGCTGGGCCAGATGACCTTTTTGCCAGCAGGAGAGCGTAAAGCGCTCTTCCATTGCCATGCCGGTCATCCCGGCAAAATGACGCGCCATTATTTCCTGCTCGTGATTGAGCACGTTAATGCACAGCTTGCCGTTGCCCTGAAATACCGGGTTCATGGCGCTGTTGGCGTTCAGGCACACCATCACCGACGGCGGGGTATCGGTCACCGAGCAGACCGCGGTAGCGGTAATGCCGCAGCGTCCGGCTTCACCATCGGTGGTAACCACATTGACCGCCGCAGAGAGGCTGGCCATCGCGTCGCGAAAACGCAGGCGTTGTTCATCATGTTGCATCTTGACCTCCCGCTGCGTTATTTCAGCAGCTTGTCCAGCAGGTTGATATCGGTGTTGTTGTGCAGGTGCGGAACCGTCCAGCCGTTCTGGTCGTACTCAGACAGGCAGCGGTCGACCATCGCCATCATCTTGTCCATGTTGCCGGAGCTCTGCGCCTGGCGCAGGCACTGCAGGCGGATTTCGTCCTGGCTACCGGAGTAGTTGATCTCATACAGCTCGTGGCGGCCGCCGAACTCGCTGCCGATGGCATCCCACATCAGTTTCAAAATCTTGATGCGTTCCACGTGATCCATGCCGTTGGAGCCGCGCACGTATTTCGCCAGGTATTTGTCGATCTGCGGATTGTTCAGATCCCGGGCGCTGGACGGCAGGTAGATCAGGCCGCTGGTGACGTTGCGCTCGATGATGTTTTTGATTTTGGCGTAGGCCATCGGGGCCATCACGCGGTAGGTTTGCAGCGCCGCGTGGTCCGGCAGGTATGCGCCGTTGACCCACGGGGTCGCTTCCGAGCACATGGAGTCGCTCAGCGCCCAGAACATGTTGCGCCAGGCCACCACTTCACCGAGATCGGCCTGCACGCCGCGGAACTCGGAGGTGCCGGTACACTCCAGCGATTTTTTCAGCAGGGCGGTGATGAAGTCGAGCTTCACCGCCAGGCGCACGCAGGCCTGCAGCGGATACATGCGGGCGAAACCGCCCTCCATTGTCCAGCGACGGCAGCGGTCGAAATCGCGGTAGATAAGGACGTTCTCCCAGGGGATCAGCACGTTATCCATCACCAGGATCGCATCATTCTCGTCGAAGCGGCTGGTGAGCGGGTAGTCGTAAGGGGAGCCGGTCGCACCGGCCACCAGCTCGTAGGAGGCGCGGGAGATCAGCTTCACCCCTTCGGCATCCATCGGGGCGACGAACATCAGGGCGAAGTCCGGGTTATCGCCCATCACCTGCGCCGAGCCAAAGCCGATCATGTTGTAGTGGGTCAGCGCCGAGTTAGTGGCGACCACTTTCGCACCGCTGACGATGATCCCGGCGTCGGTCTCTTTTTCCAGTTTGATATAGACGTCTTTCACTTCATCGGCCGGCTTGTGGCGATCGATCGGCGGGTTGACGATGGCGTGGTTAAAGTACAGGCCGCTCTCCTGAATGCGGGTGTACCAGTTGCGGGCGTTCTGCTCGAACTGACCATAAAAGGCCGGGTTAGCTCCCAGCGCACAGCCAAAGGCCGCTTTGTAATCCGGGGTACGACCCATCCAGCCGTAGCTCAGGCGTGACCACTCGGCGATGGCATCGCGCTGCTGACGCAGGTCATTGGCACTTTTCGCCACGCGGAAGAACTTATGGGTGTAGCCGCCGTTGCCGGTATCGGTGTTCCAGCACAGCGCATCCTGCATGTCAGGTTTGTGCAGCGCGTCGTACAGCTGTGCGACCGAGGCCGCCGCATTGCGAAACGCCGGATGGGTGGTCACATCTTTCACGCGCTCGCCGTAGATGTAGATCTCCCGGCCATCCTGCAGGCTCTTCAGATACTCTTCACCGGTTAACGGGCGGGTGGTGCTGGCGCGGAAATCTTCAGGTTTCATAGGGACCTCGTATCGGAATGTGTTGTTAAATTTATGTGTTGTTTTTGTTGTTTAATTGAAGCGTGAGAGAGGCGGGACGTGAAGGGACGAATAGGTCAACGACGGGTACTTTTCAGGCGGGTGCGAGATTTGTGATCGGGGTGGGGTTTGATGGGATTACGGTGCAGTGGGGTTGCCGGGTGGCGCTGCGCTTACCCGGCCTACATGAGCGTGCCGGACGGTTCCCTCTCCTTTTGGGAGAGGGTTAGGGTGAGGGGAGTAGGCCGCACGCCCTGTAACCACCTGCTTCTGGAAGCATGCTCGCAAAGTCTAAAGTAACCAGATGAAATTCAAGGTGTTGGATTTTTCGTGTTCGTTGAGTCGTAAGGTGCCGGTGGCGCTAACGCTTACCCGGCCTACGTGGGTGCGCCAGACTGTTCCCTCTCCCCTATGGGGAGAGGGTTAGGGTGAGGGAAAAACCTCACGACACCGGTACCTTCTGCGTCCGATACCTGCTCGGCGAGCACCCCACCAGCCGGTTAAAAAATCGTGCGAAGTAGGCCGGGTCTTTAAACCCCAGCTGCCAGGCAATTTCGTTCACCGCGCTGTCGGAGAAGACCAGCAGCCGTTTGGCCTCGCGCAGCTGGCGGTCGAAGATGAGGCGTTTAGGTGGGCGGTTGGCGAAGCGGCGGCAGATGTCATTCAGCCGCGATTCGGTGAGGTGCAGCTCGCTGGCGTAATCCGGCACCGTCCAGTGCTGGTGGAAATGTCCGTCGACCATCTGGTTAAAGCGCTGGAACAGTTTCAGCTCGCCGCGCATGCCGTTTGCGGCGTGATCGTCCAGACTGGCGTTGCGCAGCAGCAGTGTAAACACCGCCTGCGCCAGCAGCACCAGGGTATGTTCCCGCCCGGGAAGCTGGGCGGTGGACTCCCGTTCAATCAGCCGCCAGTAGTAAGAAAGCGCCGCCAGCTCATCCGGTTTGTCGGCTAAAGAGAGGCAGATCCCCGGCAGGCCGAAGGCCTCCCGGGTGCCGGGGTAGAGCACCTCAAGCAGCGGCCAGATCAGATCCTCATGCACCGTCAGCACGTGGCCGTCGCTGTCCGATTCGGTGAAAAACGCGTGCGGCACCGACGGCGGGGTCAGGACAAACAGCGGCGCCTGCACCGAGTAGCGATGATCGTCCAGCTGCAGCTCAATCTGCCCGGTATCCAGAAAGTGCATCTGAAAATAGTGGTCGTGGCGATGCGCCTGCATATCGCGGCCAAAAAAGGCTGCCATCCGACTAAACGACTGATAATGCACATCGTCCGTCCCCAGACTCTCGTCGTACTCTTTGCTGATATCGATATTGGCAATCGGGCTCTGGCACATAGCCGCTCCTTAATGACTCTTCTGCGCCGCCATCCCCGGCGCGCTTTCACGGCTCTCCTGGCGGGTCATCGGGATCCGGGTCAGCACCAGCGCACCCACCACCAGCAGTCCGGCCACGAACCACAGCCCGGAGCTGAAGCTGCCGGTCGCGTCACGCAGAATGCCAATCAGCAGCGGGCTGACGGCGGAACCGACGTTGCCGATGGCGTTGATCACCGCCAGCGCCACCGCCCGGGACTGCAGGCTAATAACCTGATCCGGGGTGGTCCAGAAGATCGCCATGGCGGTAAAGGATCCGGTTGAGGCCATGATGATGCCAAGCAGCTGGATCAGACTGTGATCCGTTGCCGACGCCAGCAGCCATCCCGCCGCCGCGAACAGGTACGGCAGGATGGTGTGCTTTTTTCGTTCGTTCAATCTGTCCGAGCGGCGGCTCCACCACAGCATCCCGAGAATGGTACAAAACTGCGGGATCGCCGCCAGCAGGCCGATTACGATATTGCTGCTGCCGGTGTTAAAGCTCTGCAGGATCTGCGGCGTCCAGATGTTAATGGCGCTCAGGGTATTGGTCAGGCAGAAGTAGGCCAGGGTATAAAGCAGCACCGCCGGGGTGAGCACTTCACGCAGCGTCGAGCGCGGCGTGGCAGTGCGCGCCACGGCATTCTCCTGCTCGCGGGCGATCATCGTTTTCAGGGTCTGCTTCTCTTCGTCGTCCAGCCAGGTAGCCTGATCCGGCGTGTCGTTGAGGAAGAACCAGGTCACCACGCCGAGCACCACCGACGGCAGCCCCTCCAGCAGGAACAGCCACTGCCAGCCCTTCAGGTTCCATAGCCCGTCCAGCGCCAGAATATAGCCCGAGAGGATCGAGCCCAGCATCATGGTCACCGGCATGGCGATCATAAAGAGCGCGTTGGCGCGGGCGCGGTGCCAGGCGGGGAACCACCAGGTCAAATAGACCAGGATCCCCGGCAGGAAACCGGCTTCGGCGATCCCCACCAGCATGCGCAGGACATAGAGCGTCTGCGGGCTGGTGGCAAACATGGTGCAGGTTGAGGCGATGCCCCACACCACCATGATCCCGGCGATCCAGCGGCGCGCGCCGATCTTCGCCAGCATCATGTTGCTCGGGATCCCGCACAGCACGTAGGTGACGTAAAACAGCGTGGCGGCCAGGCCAAACATCGTCGAGGTGAGACCCAGATCCTTGCCCATCGTCAGCCCGGCAAAGCCGATGTTGATCCGGTCAAGGAACGAGAAGACAAACAGGATAAAGAGAAAGACGATCAAACGACGGAACAGCTTATTAATGACGCGATGTTCAACGGCTTTATTATCATTGGCTTGCAGGGTAGGGGTCGTCATGGTGCGCTCCAGATCTTACATTCAGTAGACGGATTTATTGTTATTAACTGACGTAACCGGTTTATCGATAAAACGTGCCGCCAGCGCCTCGGCGCCGCGGGCGAGCAGGGTGGTGTCGACGCCGACGGCGACAAACAGCGCCCCGAGTTCGAGATAGCGTTTAGCCAGCTGTTCGTTGGCCATCAGAATGCCGGGGGCTTTCCCCGCGGCACGGATCTGCGCGATAGCCTGCTCGATGGCGGCCTGCACCTCCGGATGCTGGGGATTACCGGCAAAGCCCATGTCGGCGCTGAGATCCGCCGGGCCAATAAACACGCCGTCCACCCCTTCAACATCGAGGATCTGCGGCAGGTTTTTCAGCGCCTCACGGGTTTCGATCTGCACCAGCACGCACATGGCGTCGTTGGCCTGTTGCAGGTAATCCGGAATGCGGTTCCAGCGTGACGCCCGCGCCAGCGCGCTGCCGACGCCGCGAATACCCGCAGGTGGATAACGTGTCGAGCGCACCGCCAGACGGGCTTCGTCGGCGTTTTGCACCATCGGTACCAGCAGGGTCTGCGCCCCCACGTCCAGCAGCTGTTTGATCTGCACCGGATCGTTCCACGACGGACGCACCACCGGCTGGCTGGGGTAGGGGGCCACGGCCTGTAACTGGGTCAGGACGGTTTGCACGTTGTTGGGGGCGTGCTCGCCGTCGATCAGCAGCCAGTCGAAGCCTGCTCCGGCCAGCAGCTCGGCGCTGTAGCTGCTGGTGAGCCCCAGCCATAAGCCGATTTGTGGGCGACCTGCTTTCAGCGCCGCTTTGAATGCGTTTTGCATGGTGAACTCCTTATACAAAGCGGCAGCTGATGGAGCCCATGTTGCCGTAATCGACATGGAAGGTGTCGCCCTTGCTGGCGGTGACCGGGCGGGTGAAGGAGCCGCCGAGGATGATTTGTCCCGGCTCCAGCTGTACGTCGTAGGGTGCCAGCTTGTTCGCCAGCCAGGCCACGCCGTTGGCCGGGTGATTGAGCACGCCCGCAGCGACGCCGGTCTCTTCGATCACCCCGTTGCGATAGAGCAGGGCGGAGATCCAACGCAGATCAAGCTCGTCCGGGCGGATCGGGCGGCCACCGAGGATCACCCCGGCGTTGGCGGCGTTGTCGGAGATGGTGTCGAACACTTTACGCGGACGCTGGGTTTCAGGGTCGATGTTGTGGCAGCGGGCGTCGATCAGCTCCAGGGCCGGGATCACGTAGTCGGTGGCGTTATAGACGTCGAACATCGTGCAGTTCGGGCCGCGGAGCGGTTTCGCCAGCACGAAGGCCAGCTCCACTTCGATGCGCGGGACGATAAAGCGGTCGGTCGGGATGTCGCTGCCGTCGTGGAAAAACATGTCGTCGAGCAGGGCGCCGTAGTCCGGCTCGCTGATCTGCGAGCTGGCCTGCATCGCTTTCGAGGTCAGGCCGATCTTGTGGCCTTTCAGGGTACGGCCTTCGGCGATTTTCAGGCTCACCCATTCGCGCTGCACGGCGTAGGCGTCTTCAATGGTGATCGCCGGGTAATCCAGCGAGATCGCGCGGATCTGCTCCCGGGTCTGTTCCGCCTGATGCAGGCGATGGGCAATCAGGGTATGGGTGTGTTTATCGAGCATGGCGATATCCTTCGTGCTGCTGTTGCCGGGTGGCGCTGCGCTTACCCGGCCTACGGTTCGGGGGCGCGTTGCGTTCCCGGGATCGGGGCCGTTGACGTTGTAGGCCCGGTAAGCGAAGCGCCACCGGGCATGAGGGCGCGCTACTTAAACAAGGCGTGCACGTTGTTCTGTTTGAAGTTCAGCGTCGGGTGCAGCTCTTCGATTTCAAACGACAGCGCCAGGTAGCGGGCGTCCATCAGCCCGGCGAAATGGTCTTTAATCAGCGCAAACAGCATCTCGCCCACCTGCTGACGGCTCTCCAGACTGCGCCCGGTGCCGATTTTCAGCGTCATATGCACAAAGGCGTAATCGTGCTTGCCGTCCGCCATCTGCCAGGTGTCCACCCAGTGCGCGCGGCTGCGGATCCCGCCGAGCGGGAAGATCCCGGTGGCGGCCAGCGCCTCGTTGACGCGGGCAAACAGGCCCGGCAGATCGGCCTGCTCACGGATGTTCTCAGTACATTCGACAATAAAGTGCGGCATGGGGCGTCCTTAAGCGGGCAGAGGGAAGACGGCGTTAACCTGGCCGGTGCCGGAGCTGGGGAACAGTTCGGTGAGAAACTCCACCTTGCCGTCGTATTTGTCCCAGCCGAGCAGGCCGAGCAGCATCACCGTGTCGTGCATATTGCCTTCGCCGTAGCAGTAGTCGGCGTACTCCGGCAGCATGTTGCAGAACTCTTTAAACTGGCCTTCGCGCCACAGCTTTACCACCCGCTCGTCCATCTGACGGTCGAACTCGCGGGTGTAGCTGTTCATCCCCTCTTCGGCACGCTGGTCGTCAATGAAGCGGTGCGACAGCGAGCCGCTGGCCAGCACCGCCACGGTGCCGTCATATTTTTCAATGGCGCTGACGATGGCCTCACCCAGCCTGCGGCTGTCGGCAAAGTCATGCACGGTGCAGAACGCCGAGATGGAGACCACTTTGAAGTGCTTATCCGCGTTCATGTAGCGCATCGGCACCAGGGTGCCATACTCCAGCTTCAGGCTCGGGATGTTGTGCGCTTTGGCACGCACGCCCATCGCCACTGCTTCGTCGGCGATCAGCTGGCCCAGCTCGGGATTGCCGTCGTAGTCGTAGGTCATGTCGCGGATAAAGTGCGGCAGTTCGTTGCTGGTGTAGATGCCTTTAAAATGGTCCGCACAGTTGATGTGGTAGGCGCTGTTCACCAGCCAGTGGGTGTCGAACACGATGATGGTATCGACCCCCAGCTCGCGGCAGCGTCTGCTGATCTCTTTATGCCCGTCGATGGCCCCCTGACGGCAGCCAAAGTTTTTACCCGGTATCTCAGAGAGATACATCGACGGCACGTGGGTGATTTTTGCGGCTAACGCTAACTTGCCCATCTCATACCCCCCATTTCGGAATCGGGTGGTCGCCCATGGAGATGCAGACGTTTTTCATCTCCGCAAACACCTCGAAGCTGTACTCGCCGCCTTCGCGTCCGGTGCCGGAGGCCTTCACGCCGCCAAACGGCTGGCGCAGATCGCGCACGTTCTGGGTGTTTACAAACACCATCCCGGCTTCGATATTGCGCGCCAGGCGCAGCACCTTGCTGACGTCCTGGGTCCAGATGTACGACGCCAGGCCGTACTCCACGTCGTTCGCCAGCCGCAGCCCTTCCGCTTCATCCTTAAACGGCAGCAGGCAGGCCACCGGGCCGAAGATCTCTTCCTGAGCCACGCGCATGCGGTTGTCGACATCCGCCAGCACCGTCGGGCGCAGGAAGTTGCCGCCCCGCAGGTGTGCAGGCAGGTCGGTCGGCTTGTCCGGGCCGCCCGCCAGCAGGGTGGCACCCTCTTCAATGCCGAGGTGGATATAGCCGGAGACTTTCTCCCAGTGCTGAGCGCTTATCAGCGCCCCGATCTGGGTGTTCGGATCGGTCGGATCGCCCACCCGCAGGCGGTTGGCGCGTTCAGCAAAGCGCTTGACGAATTCCGGATAGATGCTCTGCTGGATAAAGATGCGCGAGCCGGCGGTGCAGCGTTCGCCGTTGATGGAGAAGATGGTGAACAGCGCGGCGTCCAGGGCGCGTTCGATATCGGCATCTTCAAACACCAGCACCGGCGATTTGCCGCCCAGCTCCATCGAGTATTTTTTCAGCCCGGCGGTCTGCATGATCCGCCGTCCGGTGGCGGTGCCGCCGGTGAACGACACGGCGCGCACGTCGTGATGACGCACCAGCGCATCACCTGCGGTAGCACCGTAGCCCTGCACCACGTTCAGCACGCCCGCCGGAATGCCCGCCTCCAGCGCCAGTTCGCCCAGACGGTCGGCGGTGAGCGGGGAGAGTTCCGACATCTTCAGCACCGCGGTGTTGCCCAGCGCCAGGCAGGGCGCAACCTTCCAGGTGGCGGTCATGAACGGCACGTTCCACGGCGACACCAGGGCGCAAACCCCCACCGGCTGCACCAGGGTGTAGTTCAGCATCTTGTCGTCGACCGGGTAGGTCTTGCCGTTCATCTGCTGGCACACCTCGGCGAAGAACTCGAAGTTGTGCGAGGCGCGCGGGATCAGCACGTTTTTGGTCTGGTGGATCGGCAGGCCGGTGTCGGCGGTCTCCATCGCCGCGATGTCCGGGACGTTCTGGTCGATCAGATCCCCCAGGCGACGCATCAGGCGCGCGCGCTCTTTCATCGGCAGGTTGGCCCATTTCGGGAACGCCGCTTTGGCTGCTTCTACCGCCTGATTGATCTCGGCTTCACCGCCTGAGGCCACCTCCGCCAGCACCTCGCCGGTGGCCGGATTGGTGGTGTGGAAGTACTCATTACCTGCCACGTTCTTGCCGTTGATCCAGTGGTTAATCTTTTTCATTACCGTGTCTCCTCGCTGACAATCCGGTTGACCAGACGGCCAACGCCTTCCACTTCCACCACCACTTCATCGCCCGGGCGCACGTCGGCCAGCCCTTTTGGCGTGCCGGTGGCGATCATGTCGCCCGGCTGCAGGGTCATAAATTCACTCAACCAGGCGATCAGGAATGGGATGCTGAAGATCAGATCCGCGGTGCTGCCCTGCTGGCGTAGCTCGCCGTTGATCCAGGTGCGCAGGGTGAGGTTGTGCGGATCGGCAATCGCTGATTTATCGACGATCTGCGGGCCGATGGGCGTCAGGCCGTCGCGGCTTTTCACCCGCAGGTTCGGGCGATAGTAGTTTTCCAGGTAATCGCGGATCGCGTAGTCGTTGCAGACCGTGTAGCCCGCCACGTAGTCCATGGCGTCGGCTTCGGTGACGTTGCGCGCGGTTTTGCCGATCACCACCACCAGCTCGGCTTCGTAGTGCATGTACTCGACGTTGTCCGGACGTACCGAGGTCTGGTTATGCTCGTTGAAGGTGTTCGGCGCTTTGATAAACACCAGCGGCTCGGTGGGCGGCTTGAAGTCCAGCTCGCTGGCGTGATCGGCGTAGTTCAGCCCCAGGGCAAACAGCGTGCCGCTGGTGGAGAGCGGCCAGGCGAAGGTTTGCTGAGCAGGCAGCTCGCGGGCGTTGACCACGCTGTTTTCCAGCGTCGGTAACCCTTCAGCCAGCACGCGCACGCGGTCGCCCGGATGCAGGGCCACGCGCGACTGCGGGGTGCCCAGCAGAATGGCGTCGCCCGGGTTAAGGGTGGCGAAGGCGCTCAGCTCGCTCAGCAGGGTGGCGGCGTTGCGCTGCAGATCGGCGGTGTTCCAGCGATCCACTTCCCGGCCGTTGATCTCGGTGACGATCGTCAGGTTATCGATGTTGTCGATCGTTGCGCGATCGCCCATCGGGCAGAACCCGTCCCGGCATTTGGCTTTGATTGCCGGGCGGTAGAAGCTCTCTTCCGGCAGGCTGACTTCGTTTGCCAGCGCGTAGCCGGCAATGTAGTCGGTGGCCTCTTGCGGGCTGATTTTGCTTGCGGTCTTGCCGACAATCAGCGCCACCGTCGCGCCGCTCAGCACCTGTTCGCCTTCGGGATGCGGGATGGCATCGCCGGAGCGGATCAGGGTATTGCGCGGTTTGATAAACCAGACGGCGGTTTTCGGCGGCGTGTTGTAAGGGGGCTGGTGAAATGCGTCGCGCCAGGCATCAAGCTGGCTGCGGTGATTGAGCGCCACCGCGAAAACTGTACCTTTCATTTCTTTCTCCTCGGGCCCGGGTATCGGGTTTTGAGTTCATTAATATGTTAATGATTAGGTTTTAGCCCCTCAGGGTTTGTTTGGCAAACAGAAGTAAATAATTTGTGATATCAATAACAATAAATTTACATCACATTTAATTTTGTGTTATTTATCAGTTTGTTAATATTTTTGTGTGATATCTGTTAGACTTTTTGCCCGCACCGCTGGCGTCATAAAGCCGCGTGAGGCATTGATTGTTTCGTTATTAATGATGTTGAGGTGGGAGCGCCATGCACGATTCGTTAACTATCGCACTACTCCAGGCGCGGGAAACCGCAATGACCTTTTTTCGCCCGATTATCAAGCAGCACAATCTGACGGAGCAGCAGTGGCGGATCGTGCGCGTGCTGGCGGAACATCCGTCGATGGATTTTCACGATCTGGCGTTTCGCACCTGCATTCTGCGTCCGAGCCTGACCGGGATCCTCACGCGCATGGAGCGCGACGGGCTGGTGCTGCGCTTAAAGCCGCTTAACGACCAGCGCAAACTGTACGTGTCGCTCACCAAAGGGGGCAATGCGCTGTATGAGCTCGCACAGGCGCAGGTGGAAGAGGCCTATCAGCGCATTGAGGCGGAATATTCGCCCGAGAAGATGCAGCAGCTCACCGCGCTGCTGCAGGAGTTTATTGCACTGGGCGATCGGCAGAATGACAGCCAGGAAGATGAGTAGAGTTGTGCATTCATCAACACGATTTCCGTAAAGTTTTCGTTTTCCAGGCCGAAAATTCTGTACCTGTCTGGTGGAATGAGAAATCATGTTAAATCGTATCAAGATTGTTACCAGCTTATTGCTGGTATTGGTTATTTTTGGCCTTTTACAACTCACATCCGGTGGTCTTTTCTTTAATGCCCTGAAGCATGACAAAGAAAACTTCACCGTTCTGCAAACCATTCGTCAGCAACAATCCACGCTTAACGGCAGCTGGGTGGCGTTGCTGCAAACCCGTAACACCCTGAACCGCGCGGGCATCCGCTACATGATGGATCAGAACAACATCGGTAGCGGCGCGACCGTAAACGATCTGATGCAGATTGCTTCTGCTTCCCTGAAGCAGGCGGAAAAAAACTGGGCGGAGTACGAAGCCCTGCCGCGCGACCCGCGTCAGAGTGAAGGTGCCGCGCTGGAAATCAAACGTAACTACGATATCTATCATGGGGCGCTGGCCGAGCTGATCCAGCTCCTGGGTGCGGGCAAGATCAACGAGTTCTTCGATCAGCCGACCCAGGGGTATCAGGACGGCTTTGAGAAGCAGTACGTCAACTATCTGCAGCAAAACGATCATCTGTATCAGACCGCTGTCGATGACAGCAACAGCTCCTACAGCCAGGCGATCTGGATCCTGTTAAGCGTGCTGATCCTGGTGCTGGTGGTGATCGTTGCCGTCTGGGGTGGCATCCGTCACGCCCTGATCGTGCCGCTGAACCGCCTGACCGACAGCATTCGTCATATCGCCAGCGGCGACCTGGTGAAACGCATCGAGGTGGAAGGTTCCAACGAGATGGGCCAACTGGCCGACACGCTGCGTCATATGCAGGCTGAGCTGATGCGTACCGTGGGCGACGTGCGTAATGGCGCCAATGCCATTTACAGCGGCGCGAGCGAAATCTCCATGGGCAACAACGATCTCTCCTCCCGTACCGAGCAGCAGGCGGCCTCGCTGGAAGAGACCGCAGCCAGCATGGAAGAGCTGACCGCGACCGTGAAGCAGAACGCCGAGAACGCCCGTCAGGCGAGCCATCTGGCGCTGAGCGCGTCCGAAACCGCGCAGAAAGGCGGTAAAGTGGTGGATAACGTGGTGCAGACCATGCGTGACATCGCTGGCAGTTCGCAGAAGATTGCCGACATCATCAGCGTGATCGACGGTATTGCCTTCCAGACCAACATCCTGGCGCTGAACGCCGCGGTGGAAGCCGCACGTGCCGGTGAGCAGGGACGTGGCTTTGCGGTGGTTGCCGGTGAAGTGCGTAACCTGGCCCAGCGCAGTGCCCAGGCCGCTCGCGAGATCAAGAGCCTGATTGAAGACTCCGTGGGTCGCGTTGAGCTGGGTTCTACTCTGGTTGAAAGCGCCGGTGAAACCATGGGCGAGATCGTCAGCGCGGTCACCCGCGTGACCGACATCATGGGCGAAATCGCCTCTGCTTCCGACGAGCAGAGCCGCGGTATCGACCAGGTGGGTCTGGCGGTTGCCGAGATGGATCGCGTCACGCAGCAGAACGCCTCCCTGGTGCAGGAATCTGCGGCAGCGGCAGCGGCACTGGAAGAGCAGGCGAGCCGCCTGACGCAGGCCGTGGCGGTGTTCCGTATTCAGCAGGAGCAGCAGAAAGCCCGCGCGCACGCGGCGGTGAAGACCGTTGCCTCGCCGGTAACGACGCGTAAAGCGGCCGTTTCCGACAGCGGTGATAACTGGGAAACCTTCTGATGTAAAAAGCGCCCTGTTCAGGCAGGGCGCTGTTTTCGCCGGGTGGCGGCTTCGCGTTACCCGGCCTGCAAGACCGCAGGCCCGTGCAAGCGAAGCGCCGCCGGGCAATTCCCGAGAACCTCTCCTGTAATCAGCCTTCCGCGTTCACCACTTTGATCTCCACCATGCCGATTCCCAGCTGACGCGGCGAGTGACCGAGGATATTCCCCTCGTTGGTGGACTCCGGCGCAGGCGGCACAATCACCAGCGTATTGCTGTGCGACGGGTTGTCGAAGTGCAGCGTGGTGGTGGTCACGTCGTTGCCGAGGGTCAGGGTCTGTTCAGCGTTGCCAATGCGCACCGGAATCGGTTTATTGGCATTTGGCCCCCAGGCTTTGGCGGTGATCACCAGGTCGAATTTCGCCGGCAGCGGCTGGTTGTATTCGATCTTCACCTCATCCCCCAGCTGGGCATTAGACCAGCGTCCCCAGGATTCCGGGCGGGAAATGCCGCTGAACTGCTTCACCTCTTCCGGCGCACCGGCCACGTTAAAGACGAAGCTGTCGGCTTTATAGCGGATGTCGTTGTCGGAGACTTTCAGCATATCGACGTTGCGCTGATAGCGGTCGGTGCTGATCACGGTATCTTTAAAGGCGGTTTTGCCTTTCCACTGTGCTTTATCGACGTGCTGCACGCTCTGCTCGCCGCCCAGCTGGCCCTGAGAAACACACCAGTCGGTGGAGAGCGCCAGCGGCTGCGACCACAGCTGACCCATCTTGTAGCAGCGATCGACCCAGACGAAGTTATCCCGCGGGGCGAAGTCGGCCAGCTGGTAGCGCAGCGGGGCGGAGTATTCGCTTTCCGGCAGCGGTTCGACCCGCTTGTCGGAGACGCGCAGCAGCAGCGGCAGACGGAAATGGCTCCCGGAGAAGGCCATCATGTTTTTCTGGCTGTCGATGGTGAAGTCTTTCAGCTCTTTCGGGAAATTCCACAGGCGGATGACATCCGGTTTCCACGCCAGCACTTTTTCCTTCATGTTGAGGAACACTTCGGACAGCGACTGCCCGGAGAGGCTGCTGCGCCCGAGGCCGATAAAGTTATCCCCGCCGAGAATATCCAGCACCGTTGCGCCGTTATCCATGGTGTTGCGCTTAACGGCCATTACCTCCTGCTGAGGTTTGTCGCCACGCAGAACAAAGAACAGGTTGCTGCGATCCTGCTTGTTCAGCGCATCCCAGGCGGTGTTTTTCATCGCCAGATGGTCGGAAGAGACCACGATCACCGTGTTTTTGAAGTATGGCGAGGCTTTGATTTTTTCGATCAGCGCCGCGATATGCTCCTGGCTACAGCCCACCGCGCTGAACGACTGGTTCGGTTTGCCGTCAATGGCATAGCTCTTGCGCTGGCAGGTGCGGGAGATAAAGCCATCCGGGTGGTGAGTGTCCACCGTCAGGGCAAACAGCGAGAAACGCTTGCCGGACTGCGACAGCTCCTCGAATTTTTTCCAGGTTTCATCCAGCACCGTGTCGTCGTAGAAGCCCCAGTCGTTGCGGTAAGCGGGGTCTGCAACGGTGGTTTTTAACTCTTCCGCGCCGTAGAGATGGTCAAAGCCGTGAGACTGCAGGAACACGTCTTTCCCGGCGAAGCGCAGGTTGGCACCCTGCATGAAGTAGTTCTCGTACCCGGAGTTCTTCAGGATATCGCCAAGGCAGATGTTCTGCGGGAAGAAGCTGGAGACCGAGGCCGAGGCGTTACCTTCAAAGGGCGCAAACAGCGGGATGCCGCACTGGGAGGCGACCATCCCGGCGATGGTGTAGTCGGTGCCCGGCAGCTGTGCGGTGTGGCTGAAATCGATCCCTTCGTTTTTGATAGCGCCCAGCTCCGGGGCCAGATCCGGGAAGGCGTCGTTATCGAAATAGGTGCGCTCAAGGCTCTCGCCGTAGATATAGACGAGGTTCAGCTTCGGGTTGGGAATGGTTTTACCCGGCTCTTTGTAATAAGCCGCGAAGTCGGGATCGCCGTCGCGCGACTGGGATTTTACCAGCTCGGTGATCTGATGAAACGCCGGGCTGGCGTCCACCGAGGCGAGCGCCAGCACCAGCGCCAGCAGGCTATAGCCGAGGTGGTGCGGATGATGACGGCGGCGGCGCAGGATCCAGCCCAGCAGGGCAAACACGCCCACCAGCGCAACCACCACGCCAAGGCCCGGAAGTATGTACTTACTAACTCCGGCACCGGTCAGGCTGTTGGTCAGGGTATAGAGGACAGCATCGTTAATACCATCCCCGGTAAAATAGTCACTGGCGTAGAGGGTAATATTTAAAACGACAAAAAGCCCCAGCACCAGAAGGGTGACGGCAAACCACCAGGGATTACGTCCCGCCTTGCGGGAATAAATCACCACCGAGGCGAGAAACAGGGCAACAGAAATTAATTCTGACAACAACTTATCCTCAATAAGGGCAGTCGCTGGTTAGCGGACTAACTGTATAATTTTTGGGTTATACAATGTAATGGCGATGCCATTTAGCTGCAATTGTAGTGTCACGTAATTGTGCTGTTGTTAGGATTTGGTTTAGAAAACGCAATGTTTGACGGGCGTCGCTTTACGCGGAAGGGCCAGGCGCCGCGGCTCTCGTCGCGGCGCAGGAGGATCAGGAGATAAAGCTGAGTCCCTGTTTCAGGACAAAATCACAGGCCTGGGCTTTGACCTTCTTCGCCAGCGGCGTGTTGCCGATGGTTTCCAGATTCAGCTGCTCGCCGTTGCTGGCATTCAGCAGACCCTGGATCCCTTCCAGATAGTTGGTGTCCTGCTGCTGCTCTTGCGGGGTATCCAGCCCCAGTTTCCCCAGCACCTGGTTTTTAATGTTGGTGGCATCGGTCATCGAGGCCAGCTTCTCTTTGGCGCAGTATTCGAGGATCCCGGCCGCGTTATTCATGTTGCTGGCGCTGAGCGACTCGGTGCCGCTGTTGAGCAGGCCGGTCAGCGAGGAGAGGGAGAGACCGCCGTTCTGGGACGTGGTGGTGCTGCTGTTGCCCGCGCTAAGCTGGCTGGCGGCGCTGTTGAGCGTATCCTGCCAAGAGGAGGCCGCCTGTGCCGCACCGGTGACCAGCAGGGCGCTTACTGCGGCGCTGAGAAGAAAATGTGTTTTCATAGGAGCTACTCTGTCGATTGCCCGCCGGGGCGGATTGGCTGGCAGTATAAACCCGCGCGGCACCCGACTTCCCGGGAAAATATCCTAATACTCTTTACCGGTAACGCGGCTGCGATAGCTTTCCCAGTCAAAAATCACATACAGGCTGTTGCCGAGCTTCATACGATCCATTACGCGCTCGCCCAGCAGGCGGGTCATCTCATCCACGTTATGGTTGGTGAGCATGCCGGTAGGGCGCTTGGAGGAGGAGCGACGGTCGACGATCTGGTTGATGATCACTTTTTCATAGCGCGATTCGGTCTGGACGCCGATCTCGTCGATCACCAGCAGATCCACATTACTCAGATCGTTCAGCAGCTGCTCTTCGCTGGTTTCCCGGTTGCTGAAGGTGTCTTTCATCGCCGACATGATGTCGGCTACGGTAATAATCAGCACCGATTTGCCGCGCAACAGCAGCTCGTTACAGATGGCCGCCGCGAGGTGGTTTTTGCCGGTGCCCGGCTTGCCGCTGAAGATAAAGCTGGCGATGTTGCCGTCGAACTCTTCTACGTACTGGCGCGCCTGTTGCAGGGCTTTTAGCTGCCCCTGGCTTTCGACCTTGTAGTTGTCGAAGGAGCAGTTCTGATGCAGGGGACGAATGCCGGAGCGGTTAAAGGTGCGCTGCATTTTCATGGCGCGGTTTTCCCGGGCCAGCGCCGCGGCGCGGATCTCGCCCTGCTCCTTCTGCCATGCCAGCAGCTCTTCGCCGGTGGTAAAGGCCGGTTTGACGTTGGCGGGCATCATCTTTTGCAGACGTTTCATCAGTTCGCCGAACTCTTTCATTTGGCACCTCGGAATCCGTGGGGGATCTGTTTATCCGGTTCTGAAAAGGCATTCACGTCGCGTTTTGGCTGTGTGCCGCTGCTGGCGCGGTTGATCTGCACGCTGCGGGCCAGCTTTTGCTGCCACTGAATATGATGGAAGACTTTGCCTTCCGCCTGCCAGTAGGCAGTGAAGGCGGCCAGCTCTTCCGGGGCAACAGGTTGGGTGAGGGCGATGCCCCACAGCGCCGCCTGGCGTTGAAAATCGGGATCGGGCTGCCAGCCGTTATACATCGCGAATTTGCCCATCGGCACGGCAACCGGCGCGCTGGTGGGTTCGTCGAAGAATTGCGTATCCAGAGTGACATCGCTGGTCGGGCGCGACAGGCGCGCTTCCAGCTCCAGCAGCTGCGCCAGACGCTGTGGCGTGATGGCATAAAAAGCCGGCGCGTTATCGGCAAAAACGGCGACAGTACCGCCTTCAGCATTGGCCAGCACGCCGCGGGGATCGTGCATAAAGGCATCAATGCCAGTGACGCTGGTGGTCAGGATTCTGGAGGACATAATACTTCTCTACTGGATTACTGCGGACGTGATATGGGCTTATGGTAGCACAGAGAGGAGGGGGCAGGCAGGGGTCTGATACCCGCTCCCTGCTCCCCTGAAAATCAGGAGATAACGTTCAGCGTCACGTCAATGTTATTGCGGGTGGCGTTGGAGTACGGGCAGACAATATGCGCCGCATCGACCAGCTTTTTCGCCTCGGCGGCGTCCATCCCCGGCAGATGAATATTCAGCTTCGCTTCGATGCCAAACCCGGTCGGCAGCGGGCCGATCCCCACTTCCCCTTCGATAAAGGCATCCTGCGGCATGGTGATTTTGTCGCGGTTAGCCACAAACTTCATCGCGCCGAGGAAACAGGCCGAATAGCCGGCGGCAAACAGCTGTTCCGGGTTGGTCACTTCACCGCCCGCGCCGCCCATCTCTTTGGGGACACCCAGTTTGACATCCAGAACGCCGTCGGACGATGTCGCGCGGCCATCACGGCCCCCGGTGGCTTTGGCTTTGGCGGTATAGACAACTTTCTCTAAAGACATGTTGGGATCCTTATCTCAGGGTTGTGTGCAAGCTATGGACAGGTATAACGCAAGGCAACCTGAACCGCCATCTTTCGGTAGTGCTGGCGCTGGGCCTGCTCATCGGCCCCGTCTTCAAACAGCAGGGTGAAGGTGTAGCTGTTGGCCACATAGTGAAAGCTGAAGCTGCTGATCAGGCGGTGCAAATCCCGGGCGTTGACCGTCTGGTTAAACAGCTGCTTCGCTTTGCCGCGCGCAAGGATAGTTTCCAGCAGCTCCAGTGCGCTGCGGTTCACCTGGCGCAGCAGCGCCGACTGCTGCATAAACCGCCCGCGCTGCATGTTCTCCATGCAGATAATGCGGATGTAGTCCGGGTGATCAGCGTGATAATCAAAGGTGGTTTCGACCAGATGCACCAGGGCTTCAACCGGCGGCAGCGCATCCAGACTGAGCTGCTTTTCACTGGCGCGGATCTGGGTGTAGACATACTCCAGTACCAGCAGATAAAGGTTTTCTTTGGTTTTGAAGTGATACACCACCATGCGTTTGGTGGTGCCTGCTTTCTCGGCAATCTGCTCCATGCGCGCGCCGTTCAGTCCGTACTCGGCAAACAGCGAGAGGGCGCTGAGAAAAATTTTGTCTTTCAGGCGGGATCCGTCGCTGTTTTCTGCGTGTTCGCTGTCAGGGGTAGACACATCCGTTCCTTACTTGGCCACATGAGAACAGAGGATTATCGCCACGCCGGCGGGATAACACAACTCTCAGACCCGGGGGCGCTTGCGGTAGAGCCAGAGCCCGGGGATCGACAGCCCGATGGAGAGCGCGCCGACAATCGACGAGGCTTTCAGGAAGTTGGTCAGCAGCATGATCATCTGCGCTTCGCTGTAGCCAAAATGGCTAATCTTCACCGCCGAAATCATTGCGGTATAGGCTGAGATCCCCGGGAACATCGGAATCACCGCCGCGACGGTGAAGACCTTCGGGTGGGCCAGATACCAGCGCGACCACTGGATCCCGATGCTGCCAACCAGCATTGAGGCCATAAAGGTCGACCATTCGATATTCAGCCCGGCGGTCATCATCGCCATCCGCGAGCCGTGCCCGATGGCCCCCAGCAGCGCACACCAGGGAAGGGCGCGACGGGGAACGTTAAACACCATGGCAAAGCCCACCGCCGGAATGGCCGACAGCAGCATGTCCTGGGCCAGCGCCCACAGAAAATCGATTACGCCCATCCGCGAAGCCCCCACAAGGTCATGGCCATTACCACCCCGATACAGGTAGCCAGGGTCAGCAGGCTGGCAATCGCCCAGCGCGCCAGGCCGGTATTGATGTGCCCTTTAAACATATCGGCCACCGCATTAATTAATGGAAACCCCGGTACCAGCAGCAGCACGCTGGCGGCCATGGCGATGGTGGGGGTGGTGGCGAAGGCCGGGACCCGCAGCAGCAGGCCGGAGACCGTAGTGGCGACAAAGGCGGTAATGCAGAAGTTAATTTGCGGGTGCAGATGCCGGTGGGTCAGCACCTGGCGCACGTACATGGCGAGGGTGCTGGCGATTAAGGTGACAAAGGCGCCGTCCCAGCCGCCGTTATTGAGCTTGCAGAAGCAGGCGCAGGAGAGGCCAACCATCAGCACTACCAGCCAGCGTGGATAGCGCAGCGGCTTGATCTGGCTGAAGCGTTTTTCGACTCCCGGCGCATCCAGCAGCTTATGCTCCGCCATGATGACGATGTGCTGCACCTCGGTGACGACGTGCATGTTGATCCCGCGATCCTGGTTTTTGCGCGTGGAGGTCAGACACTGGCCCGCTTTAATGGTGGTCAGCACAATGGCATTCGAGGAGATCGAACTCTCCACGCTGTCCATACCCAGCGCCAGTCCCAGTCGGGTGGAAAGCTCCTCGACCAGGGCGCTCTCGGCACCGTGCTGTAATAAAAAAAGGCCGCACTGAATACACAGCCGCGTGGCGGCGCGTTGTGATGACTGATCTGCCTGCATCTGTTGCCCTGAGGAGAGAGTGACGGTTGGATGTTTAGAAGGGTTACTTTTAGCACACAACCCGGTGAGGCTTGCTCTGGGTTAGATCAAGGTTTAAGCAGATTACCGCTGGCTGAAAACGGAAGAGTGGAACGACTAATTATTAATTATTATGGGTTTTATATTTATATAGTTAGATTTTTTATATTTAGAATATCTAACGTGCTGTTGTGGATAATATCACGGCTAAGGGATTAACATTTAATGCTATTTTTGCGATATTAATGCCGGTTTTGGCGGTGTATAAATTTGTGATGCTGGTTCTTATCGCACTCTCATTTCGCTCAGCTAATGAAAAAGGAAAAACATTACATTTTTACGTCGCCCTGTAAAAGACGCGGGTATTTCAAATGGATGAAAGACGTGGAATGATTTTATGAATGGATTCGGAGCGCCAATGCCGTCTATAAGTTGTAAAAGCGCAATAATAATCAGCAAATCACCCATAATGCAAACCGGTCTCGGTAGCATTATGTCTCGTTATTTCCCGGACTATGAACGCGCATTTAGCCGGTCTCAGGAAGAGCTGACGCTGCTTCAATTACGCCGCGCCATCGTGGTTATCGTGGATATGTCAGGCGATCAGCGCAACGCGCGTACCCTCTGCGAACAGTATTACAGACTACAAAATCAGTATCGGGAAATTCACTGGATTTATTTGGTTCCGCGCGCCATTTATCCCCTCGCCGTCGAACTCTTAATGCGGCCAGAAAGTACGTTGCTTTCCGATATAGAGCCCATTGAAAGCGTGGTGAACGCTATTCGATCCGGGAGTGAACATGCGGAACGTATTAGTCAGACATTGTTGAAACCCGAGCCGGAAGAGCTTTATGACAATCAGGATGATGTCATGTTGACCTTTTCGGAACGAAAAGTACTGCGCCTGCTAGGCAAAGGATGGGGAATTAATCAGATCGCGGCATTACTAAAGAAAAGTAATAAAACGGTAAGCGCGCAAAAGAACAGCGCCATGAGAAGACTCTCCTTAACCAGTAATGCCGAAATGTATGCGTGGATTAACAGCACCAAGGGAATGAAAGAGCTGAGTTTATTCTCTGCCTATGGAGAGCAAGACGAATGGAAAAGAGCGCCGCAAAAAGACATATCGCTATCGTCGAAAAGTGCATGATGAGTGCTATGGGGCTGAAGCACCTTTTTACCAGCCCCGCATTTAATGGTTACGAAATACATCTGTTTAATAACATCGCCAGTTTTCAATCCACACTGAATTTCGTCCCGTATGCAACGTTAATTTATTCCCTCTCGGATGAGCGTGAAGAGCGACGCAATTGTCTGGTATGTATTAAAGAACTGGCCACTGCCCACGGTACCATTCAGCGCATTGTGCTGGCGTCAGATGAGAAAGAAGCAAGCCTGATGAATCAGCTTTCCCCTTCACGTCTGCACGGGATCATGCTCAAATCCGATCCGCTGGTCGCTCTGCAGGAGCAGCTGGTCAAACTGCTGAATGAGAACCGCCGGGTGAATGACAGCATGAACAATCACTGGAATATTCATCGTGGAAGGCTGCTGAGTCCGACCGAACGCGCCATTTTACAGTTTATGTCCTGTGGCTACTCCATCCAGGACATTGCCACCCGACTGGATCGCAACATCAAAACCATTCGTGCGCATAAATTTAATGCCATGATGAAACTCGGCGTACATTCCGACGTGGGGCTACTGGACGCGGCAGATATTCTGACGCATTTCCCCGTGCCCGATCACCGCACGCCGCGCTTCCTTTCCGCGCTCCACTCCTGATCCGCGATACCGCACCTGCGCCAGACATGGGTCTGGCGCAGGGCTTACAGGCAAACGTCCACCCAGGTCGCTTTCGTCAGTTCGGCCATTCTTTCCGGAGAAATGCGCACCGCGCTGTGTATGGCCCCTGCGGCAGGCAGGACTTCGGCATACTGCCTGAGTGAAATATCACAGTAGACCGCCAGCGGGTTTTCCAGCCCGAAAGGGCACACGCCGCCGACGGGATGCCCGGTTACCGTCACCACCTCATCGCTGCTCAGCATTCGGGCTTTCGAGCCAAAGGTCTGCTTCAGCTTTTTATTATCCAGGCGCGCGTCACCTTTGGCGACCACCAGGATCACCTCATCTTTAATTTTCAGCGACAGCGTTTTCGCTATCTGACCCGGCGCGACCTTGTGCGCCTCGGCAGCCAGCGCAACGGTAGCGGTACTTTGACCCAGCTCGATGACTTCAACGTCGGGAGCATGCTCAGCAAAAAACTGGCGCACAGACTGCAAACTCATTGTTTCCTCCAGAAAAATACTCTGCGTAATCTGTCATATGAGATTATGCTCTGTAAATATTCCCTAAGTAACAAAACTCCAACATCAGCGATTTCTGGATCCTCTTCACAATCACGGAAACCGGTTACAGTAACCGGTTGCAGACCGTGAAGCAGAGATTAATACTGATTACGTCATTTCCCCTGTATCCAATAAATAATAAGAGTCGATTATGAAACCTATCCGTTTGAGCAGTACCGCTGGTAAGCGAACCAGCAAGGTGGTGAAAGTGGTATATGGAACACCGTGCGGCGTGTCTGCGCCCGAAACGATCGTCTGACAGGAGAGCCGTTATGTCTGCCAACCATGCTGCGTTTAACCTGATATTCCGCTTCGTTGAAAACTATGTCAGCCCCATTGCCGGACGCATCTCTTCCCAGCGTCACGTGATGGCTATCCGCGACGGCTTTATTTCCGCCATGCCGTTTATGATCGTCGGCTCGTTCTTACTGGTGTTTGCCTACCCGCCGTTTTCACCGGACACCACCTGGGGCTTTGCCCGCGCCTGGCTGGATATGGCGAAACAGTTTGAAGGCCAGATCCTGACCCCGTTTGATATGACAATGGGGGTAATGTCCCTCTATATTTGTGCTGCTATCGCCTATAACCTCGGCAAGCACTACGTTAAGTCGCACCAGCTCGACCCCTTCATGTGCGCCATGCTGTCGCTGATGGCCTTCCTGTTGATTGCTGCGCCGAAAACCAAAGGCGCGCTGCCGGTGGATAGCCTCGGTGGAACGGGGATCTTCACCGCCATTCTGGTGGCGATCTACTGCGTGGAGATGATGCGTTTCCTGAAGGCGCACAATATCGGTATCCGCCTGCCCGACCAGGTGCCGCCGATGATCAAGAACTCCTTCGATCTGCTGATTCCGGTGCTGGTGGTCGTGTTAACCCTCTATCCGCTGAGCCTGTTCATCCAGTCTGAGTTTGGCATGTTGATCCCGCAGGCGATTATGGCCATCTTCAAGCCGCTGGTCTCCGCGGCGGACTCCCTGCCGGCGATCCTGCTGGCGGTGCTGATTGGGCATTTGCTGTGGTTTGCAGGGATCCACGGGGCGGCGATTGTCTCCGGGATGCTGCAGATGTTCTGGCTGACCAACCTTGGGATGAACCAGACCGCGCTGGCGAACAGCGCGCCGCTGCCGCACATCTTTATGGAAGCGTTCTGGACCTTCTTCATTGTGATTGGCGGCTCCGGGGCGACGATGGGGCTGGTGTTCTGCTATCTGCGCAGCCGCTCGGCGCACCTGCGTTCGATTGGCCGTCTGAGCGTGGTACCGAGTATTTTTAACATTAACGAGCCGGTGATCTTTGGTACACCGATCGTGATGAACCCGGTGTTCTTCATTCCGTTCCTGCTGGCGCCGATGGTGAATGCGGTACTGGCGTGGGCGGCGATGAAGCTGGATCTGATTGGTCGCGTGATCTCCGTGGTGCCGTGGACGGCGCCTGCGCCGGTGGGGGCCGCCTGGGCGCTGGGCTGGGATTTCCGCGCGGCGGTACTGGTGGTGCTGTTAGCCCTCGTCTCCGCCATCATCTACTACCCGTTCTTTAAAGTGTACGAGAAGCAGCTGCTGGCGCAGGAAGCCGAAGAGGCCCAGCGTGCCGACGAGGAAAGTCAGCAGGTGGCATAGGTAAAAGCAAAACGGCAACCCAGAGGTTGCCGTTTCTAGTGTTTGTACCCTCTCCCCGTGGGAGAGGGCCAGGGTGAGGGCATCAGGCCGCACCCAATATCAGGCCGCATCCGTTTATTTAAGCGTGCAGTCCCCGCACTGCTGCACATCCGGCAGGCGATAGCGCTGACAGCAGGTGCGACGCACCAGCAGCCCGTCGCGCGGAACCACTGTGCGGTAAAGCGGGTTATCACGTCCATCCGACAGCTGGCGGGCAAAGAAAAGGGACTGGCGCAGCGCGTCGACCTTCTCATCGCCCAGCAGGGTTTTCATTTCGTTCAGATACCAGTGAATTAAATACCCGGTATTGCTCCAGATAAGTTTGCCGTTAATCTCACCCGTCTCTTCCAGCGCCTCAACGACCGGGATCAGCGCCCGGGTAATCAGCACTTCAATTCTTTGCTGCGCAGAAAGCGAGGTCGTCTGGCTGTCTTCCTGGACGTCGATCCAGAAGCAGGCGGCGCGCCCGGTTTCGTGAAACTCAACGTGGAAGTGCTCAGGGGAAACGTCCAGCGCCACGTCCTGGGTAAGCAGGGCCAGCATCATCGGCGGCACCATCAGCCCGATATACCATTGCGCCCACAGCGACAGCAGCGGCTTGTTCTCGCGCGCCAGGGTGGGTTGATTGCGGTAGATATGATCGGAGTAGGTTGCCAGCAACGACTGCAGCTCGGCAGGGCGTTGCCACTGCGCCAGCGTCAGGGCGTGATGCGGAGGGGGCTCATCCAGCTTGATGACGTCCAGCATATGCGCACGCGTCCCGGCAATGGCATCACGTACCGCATCCGCAAGCCCGGAAGGCCCAGCCGGAAGGCGGGTTTGCCAGATAACATTCTCAATGACGTGTGCAGAGCGTATGGCCATAATTGAGCTGGATAAAAATCTAAATGATAATGATTGCCAATCCTAACTATAGATAAAACCGTGCGCAAGATTTTTTACACAAATAGGCTCTACGCTGACAAATGAGAAATTATATCATATGATATTAGTTATCATTATCGAAGTGAGAGACAGATCATGTTGAGCAGAGCGTTAGGGAGTGGATGGGGTGTGATACTGCCGGGGGCGATGATTGCCGGGCTGGCCTTTACCGATCTGTCGCTGGCGGTCTGGAAACTGATTATCGTGTCGGGATTACTGATGTCATCGGTCATGATCTGGCATAAACAACTGCGGCACTTTGTGCTGCTGCCATCTTGTGTCGCACTGATTGCGGGAATATGGGTGCTGGCGATGAATCTGAACTGAGAGGATAACAAGGGAGAATTTCAGGGAGAGATAAGATAATTGGTGCGAGGGGGGGGACTCGAACCCCCACATCCTAAGGACACTAACACCTGAAGCTAGCGCGTCTACCAATTCCGCCACCTTCGCACAGTCATCTTATTTTATTGATATCGCCTCGTTGGTGCGAGGGGGGGGACTCGAACCCCCACATCCTAAGGACACTAACACCTGAAGCTAGCGCGTCTACCAATTCCGCCACCTTCGCCCAGTGCGAGCAATATCAATCATGGTTGTTGGTGCGAGGGGGGGGACTCGAACCCCCACATCCAAAGGACACTAACACCTGAAGCTAGCGCGTCTACCAATTCCGCCACCTTCGCATACCAACGATACAAAAAAGTATCGCAACCACGGAGGCGCATTCTAGATGTTTTCAGCTATTCGTCAACAGATAATTGTGCCGGATGTTTTGATTGTTGCAAAAATGGCCCGATCGGGGAGATCGGGCCGGAGTGAGACGTTATTTCTTCGCCTGACGGGTCATGATCGCGCGGTAGATCTTGAAGCGGCCGGTCTGAGCCAGCACTTCGTGGAAGCCGAAGACTTCATCCAGCACTTTCGGATACGGCAGGAAGGCGTTCGCCACGATGCGCAGCTCGCCGCCGCTGTTCAGATGGCGTACCGCGGTGCGGATCAACGTTTGTGCTGCTTCGAGGCTGGTTTCCATCCCGTCATGGAACGGCGGGTTGGAGATGATCATATCGAAACGGCCGGTCACGTCGGAGAGCACGTTAGAGGCGAACACCTCGCCTTCAATACCGTTAGCGGCAAGGGTCGCGCGGCTGGCTTCAATGGCAGAAGCGCCAACGTCGGTGAGGGTTAAACGCACCTTCGGTGAGTGGCTGGCCAGTACGGCGGAGAGCACGCCCGCGCCGCAGCCAACATCCAGCACTTTGCCTTTAGTGTGCGGCGTGAAGGTCGAGAGCAGCAGCTGGCTGCCGACGTCCAGTCCGTCACGGCTGAAGACGCCCGGCAGCGTTTTGATGGTCAGGCCATCCAGTTGATATTCGCCCCAGTATTTTTCCGCGTCGAAGGTCGGTTTTTTGTCCAGACGGCCATGGTACAGGCCACAGCGACGGGCGCTGTCGACTTTGTTCAGCGTGACGTAATCCGCCAGCATCTGCTCGGCGCTGCGCACGCCGCTGCGGTTCTCGCCGATCACGAAAATATCGCAACCCACCGGCAGCAGGGAGAGCAGGTTCATCAGCTGGAACTGGGCTTCAGGTTTGTTCTTCGGCCAGTAGTAGATCAGCGTATCGCAGTCCGCCACGTCGCTCTGTTCAGCCACCAGGCTGTAACGAACGCGCTCGCCCATCTGGCGGCTCAATACCTGCCAGTGGTGATACTGCTGGGTGTGCGCGCGGCTGTCGGCGCACTCGAAACGGGCAGGCAGGTCATCCTGCATATCTCCGGCAAACAGAATACGGCTTTGTTCGAAATCATCACTGTGGCGCAGCAAGACTTCACTTGCCGGGGTAAATGCAGACATGAATTGTTCCTCAATAAACTCAGGCGGGGATTATAGTAGGTAGATGGCGCAGATTCGACACATTTGCTATATTTGCGCGCCTGACAGACAGGAGTTTTCGCAATGGCATCCCGACGAGACAGGCAATTACAGCAACTGGGCATTACCCAGTGGGCGTTGCGCCGCCCGGCGGCCTTGCAGGGCGAAATCGCCATCTCGCTTCCGGCGCACGTTCGTCTGGTGATGGTGGCGCAGAGCCTGCCCGCGCTGAGCGAGCCGCTGATTGCCGATGTGCTGCGCGCACTTAAGCTGAGTGCCGATCAGGTGCTGCAGCTGACGCCCGAACGCGTGGCGATGCTGCCCCCGGAGGCTCGCTGTAACAGCTGGCAGCTTGGCGTGACGGAAGAGATGACGCTGGAGGGCGGCAATCTGGCCACTCCGGTACTGGACGAACTTAAAGCGAACCCGGCGGCACGTCGCGCGCTGTGGCAACAAATCTGCGAACATGAACACAATTTCTTCCCTCACGACGACTGATTTAGCGCAGGCTTTTGATATCGAAAAACGCGCCCACGCCTTTCCGTGGAGTGAAAAAACCTTTGCCAGCAACCAGGGCGAGCGTTACCTCAACTATCGGCTGGATGTCGATAATACCCTGGCGGCTTTCGCCATTACGCAGGTCGTTCTGGATGAGGCGACGCTGTTTAACATCGCCGTAGATCCTGCCTTTCAGCGCCGTGGGCTGGGCAGAGAACTGCTGGAACATTTAATTCGCGAGCTGGAAGCACGAGACGTTTTCACGCTGTGGCTGGAAGTACGGGCCTCGAACGCCGCCGCCATCGCACTCTATGAAAGCCTGGGCTTCAATGAGGCGACGATCCGCCGTAACTACTACCCCACCGCAGAAGGACGTGAAGACGCCATCATTATGGCTCTGCCGCTTGGATAACTAAAAAAGGTTGTAACGATGAACTGGGACTGGATTTTCTTTGATGCTGACGAAACGCTGTTTACCTTCGATGCGTTCGGCGGCTTACAGCGGATGTTTCTCGACTACAGCGTGACCTTCACCGCTGAAGACTTCCAGGATTACCAGACGGTAAACAAACCGCTGTGGGTGGATTACCAGAACGGGGCGATCACCGCGTTACAGCTACAGCATCAGCGTTTTCAGGGCTGGTCGGAACGCCTCAAGGTTCCGCCTGGCGATCTGAACCACGCGTTTCTTAACGCGATGGCAGAAATTTGCGCCCCGCTGCCGGGCGCCGCGTCGCTGCTTGCCTCCCTGAAAGGCAAGGCGAAGCTCGGGATCATCACCAACGGCTTTACCGCGCTGCAGCAGATCCGCCTGGAGCGCACCGGTTTTCGTGACTACTTTGATCTCTTAGTGATCTCCGAACAGGTTGGCGTGGCCAAACCGGCAGCGAAAATCTTTGATTATGCGCTGGCCCAGGCCGGCAACCCTGACCGGGCAAAAGTGCTGATGGTGGGGGATACGGCAGAGTCCGATATCCTCGGCGGAATGAATGCCGGGCTGTCCACCTGCTGGCTGAATGCGCACAACCGCCCCCTGCCGGAGGGAATCAAACCGACCTGGACCGTAGCCTCCCTGAGCGAACTGGAGCAACTCCTGTGTAAACATTGATTGCCTGCCCCCCATTGATGGGTAAAATAGCCGCAAATTCGTATTCCAGATGCGTGGCGTGCTGCCGCGCTTATTAAAGAAGATTTTACTATGACGTTGTCTCCTTATCTGCAAGAGGTGGCCAAGCGCCGTACTTTTGCCATTATCTCTCACCCGGATGCCGGTAAAACCACCATCACCGAAAAGGTGCTGCTGTTCGGACAGGCGATCCAGACCGCCGGTACGGTAAAAGGCCGTGGCTCCAGCCAGCATGCAAAATCTGACTGGATGGAGATGGAAAAGCAGCGTGGTATCTCGATCACCACCTCCGTGATGCAGTTCCCGTATCACGACTGCCTGGTGAACCTGCTTGATACCCCGGGGCACGAAGACTTCTCCGAAGATACCTACCGTACCCTGACGGCGGTGGACTGCTGTCTGATGGTGATCGATGCCGCGAAAGGCGTTGAAGATCGTACCCGCAAGCTGATGGAAGTAACCCGTCTGCGCGACACGCCGATCCTCACCTTTATGAACAAACTCGACCGTGACATTCGCGATCCGATGGAAGTGATGGACGAAGTGGAGCGCGAGCTGAAGATCGCCTGCGCGCCAATCACCTGGCCAATCGGCTGCGGCAAGCTGTTCAAAGGCGTCTACCATCTCTATAAAGACGAAACCTACCTGTATCAGACCGGTAAAGGTCACACCATCCAGGAAGTACGCGTCGTTAAAGGGCTGGATAACCCGGAGCTGAACGCGGCGGTCGGCGATGAGCTGGCAGAGCAGCTGCGTGACGAGCTGGAGCTGGTGAAAGGCGCGTCCCACGAGTTCGACCAGGATCTGTTCCTTGCGGGTGAAATCACCCCGGTCTTCTTCGGTACCGCACTGGGTAACTTCGGCGTAGACCATATGCTGGATGGCCTGGTGGAGTGGGCGCCGCAGCCGATGCCGCGTAACACCGACACCCGTGAAGTGGTCGCCAGCGAAGAGAAGTTCACCGGCTTCGTATTTAAGATTCAGGCCAACATGGACCCGAAACACCGTGACCGCGTGGCCTTTATGCGCGTGGTGTCCGGCAAATATGAAAAGGGCATGAAGCTGCGCCAGGTGCGTACCGGCAAAGACGTGGTGATCTCCGATGCGCTGACCTTTATGGCCGGCGACCGTTCCCATGTGGAAGAGGCCTACCCGGGTGACATCATTGGTCTGCATAACCACGGCACCATTCAGATTGGTGATACCTTCACCCAGGGTGAGATGATGAAGTTCACCGGTATTCCGAACTTCGCGCCGGAACTGTTCCGTCGTATCCGCCTGCGGGATCCGCTGAAGCAGAAACAGCTGCTGAAAGGGCTGGTTCAGCTGTCGGAAGAGGGGGCGGTGCAGGTGTTCCGTCCAATTTCTAATAACGATCTGATTGTTGGTGCCGTCGGTGTGCTGCAGTTTGACGTGGTGGTTGCCCGTCTGAAGAGCGAATACAACGTTGAAGCGATTTACGAATCGGTCAACGTGGCGACGGCGCGCTGGGTTGAGTGTTCTGACGTGAAGAAATTCGAAGAATTTAAGCGTAAGAACGAGATCCAGCTGGCGCTGGACGGCGGCGATAACCTCACCTATATCGCCCCAACCATGGTTAACCTGAATCTGGCGCACGATCGTTACCCGGATGTTCAGTTCCGTAAAACCCGCGAGCACTAATCCCTTCTCAGAGCACGGCAGCCGCCGTGCTCTGCTTAAATCCCTGCCTTATTAAACCCTTACGGAATGTTCTTAATTCATCATCTTTTGTTACTTGTTGCTCGTTTTTTAGCCAATTCTGAAAGCAGCGCCGCGAGAGTGATCTATATTTAACTCAGTGTTTAACACCGGGCGCAGATGAAAGCTCCACTCAATGCGTGTTGATAAGGTTCTCATCTCGCCCGAGTGTTGATTGGTAGTATGAAAGACTACTTAGGCATGATGATTTACGCTCGAATTCGGAGCAAACCACAGGAATACATCGATGAATACTAAAAAACTGAAGATTTCGAAAACTCTGCTGGCGGTAATGATGGGTAGTGCTCTGGTGTGCGGTTCTGCAATGGCAGAAACCACGACCACGGAAAAAGCGCAATCCACAGCGAACACCGCAGGGGAAAAAATCGATAACTCTATGAATAAAGTCGGTAACTTCATGGATGACAGCTCTATCACAGCTAAAGTAAAAGCTGCACTGGTGGACGCTGATGATATCAAGAGCACCGATATTTCCGTAGAAACTGAGAAAAACGTCGTCACCCTGAGTGGCTTTGTCGAAAGCCAGGCGCAGGCTGAAAAAGCCGTAGCCGTGGCGAAAAAGGTAGAGGGTGTGACCTCTGTCAGCGACAAACTGCACGTGCGTGACGGTAAAGAGCAGTCTGCCAAAGGCTATGCCGGCGATACTGCAACTACCAGCGAAATCAAAGCTAAACTGTTAGCTGATGACATCGTGCCATCACGTAAAGTGAAAGTTGAAACCACCGACGGTGTGGTTCAGCTGAGCGGTACGGTGGATTCTAAGGCACAAAGCGACCGTGCTGAGAGCATCGCAAAAGCCATTGATGGCGTGAAAAGCGTTAAAAACGATCTGAAAGTTAAATAAAACACCACAATCGCCCTTCTGGCTGAGGCCAGAAGGCGAGATAAGAATTAAACCTTAGTATCGCCGTGAGCAACCTGAGCGCTCACCATGCGGTCGACATTAACTATGGTAAGGAGAGTCTTATGTTTCGTTGGGGCATCATTTTTCTGGTTATCGCGTTAATTGCCGCCGCTCTCGGTTTTGGTGGTCTGGCAGGTACAGCGGCGGGCGCGGCGAAAATTGTCTTCGTCGTCGGTATTATCCTGTTCCTGGTTAGCCTGTTCACCGGACGCCGTCGTCCATAGCTCAGGTTATGGGTACGTTGATGAAAAAGGCTCATGCATAGCATGAGCCTTTTTTTATGCCTGACGTTTACCCGCATCCGATTTGAGTAAAACACCCTGTCTACGCTACTGTGTAGTAACAGAACAAATAAAAAAACAGGAAAGCAGAGGTGGGGCAGCGAATTCCGGTAACGCTCGGCAACATTGCGCCGCTGGCGCTGAAACCTTTTCGACCAGGCCAGATAGCTCTGGTGTGTGAGGGCGGCGGACAGCGAGGGATCTTCACGGCCGGCGTGCTGGACGAATTTATGCGCGCGCAGTTTAATCCGTTCGATCTCTATTTCGGCACCTCCGCCGGCGCGCAGAACCTTTCGGCCTACGTCTGCAATCAGCCGGGTTACGCCCGCAAAGTGATTATGCGTTACACCACCTCCCGCGACTTCTTCGATCCGCTGCGCTTTGTGCGCGGCGGTAATCTTATCGACCTCGACTGGCTGCTGGACGCCACCGCCAGCAAAATGCCGCTGGCAATGGATAACGCCTCCCGTCTGTTCGATACCGGAAAAGCCTTCTGGATGTGCGCCTGTCGCGGCGACGACTACTCGGCCAGCTATTTCTCCCCGCAAAAAGAGAACTGGCTGGATATCCTGCGCGCCACCAGCGCGATCCCCGGCTTCTACCGCACCGGTGCGGCGCTGGACGGCATCGCCTATCTCGACGGCGGGGTCAGCGACGCGATCCCGGTGCAGGAGGCGGCACGACGCGGGGCCCAGACCATCGTGGTGATCCGCACCGTACCCTCGCAGATGTACTATACGCCGCAGTGGTTTAAGCGGATGGAGCGCTGGCTGGGCGACAGCAGCCTGCAGCCGATGCTGAACCTGGTTTCTCATCACGAGGCCAGCTACCACAGCATCCAGCGCTTTATCGAGAAGCCGCCGGGCAAACTGCGGATCTTTGAAATCTATCCCCCGCGGCCGCTCAACAGCATGGCGTTGGGCAGCCGCGTGCCCGCCCTGCGGGACGACTACAAAACCGGGCGCCTGTGCGGGCGCTATTTCCTGGCGACGGTGGGCAAGCTGCTGGCCGAGCGTCCGCCGCTGCGCCGCCATCAGCAGCTCATCACTCCCGCGCCGCTGGTGGTTCCCCCGGCAAGCGTGGCCAACGACGCGATCACCACGCCGCTGGTGATGGCCCCTGAGGCCAATGACACCCTGTTTGATAACGAGGATCTGGCGTGACTTACCGCTTTATCGATACCCATTGTCACTTTGATTTCCCGCCTTTCACTGACGATGAACCCGCCAGCATCCAGCGCGCTGCCGATGCCGGGGTGATGGGGATTGTGGTGCCGGCCATTGATGTGGCGAGCATTGACCGCGTTCTGCGTCTCGGGGCGCGCTATCCGACGCTCTATATGGCGCTGGGCCTGCACCCGATTGTGATCGAATTCCATCAGGATGCGCACCTTGACCAGCTGGAAGCGGCGCTGGCCGCACGGCCGGAGAGGCTGGTGGCAGTGGGGGAGATCGGCCTCGATCTCTACCGGGAGGATCCTCACTTCGATCGTCAGGAGGCGATCCTCGACGCACAGCTGAAGCTGGCGAAACGCTACGATCTGCCGGTGATCCTCCATTCCCGGCGCACCCACGACAAACTGGCAATGCACCTTAGGCGCCAGGATCTGCCGCGGACCGGCGTGGTACACGGCTTTGCCGGCAGCCTGCAGCAGGCGCAGCGCTTTGTGGAGATGGGGTATAAAATCGGCGTCGGTGGCACCATCACCTATACCCGGGCCAGTAAAACCCGCGACGTGATGGCGCAGTTACCGCTCTCCGCCTTGCTACTTGAAACGGACGCGCCCGACATGCCGCTCAACGGTTTTCAGGGCCAGCCGAACCGTCCGGAACAGGCGGCGCGGGTATTTGCTACGTTGTGTGAACTGCGTGATGAGCCCGCGGATGAGATCGCCGACGCGCTGCTGCACAACACCCGCACGCTGTTCGATCTGCCGCTATAGGTAGAGCGACGGGCGGATCACCCTGATCCGCTCCCGCTCCAGCACCTCTGCCAGCGGTTCGACATCCTCCGCCGTGGCGCTCCGCCAGTGCCGGGCTTCACCGTAGACGCCGTGCGCGTGAAAGGCGTTGATCCTGACGGGCACATCCCCTAACCGACGAATAAACGCGATCAGCTCCCGACGGTGCGTCAGGTAATCACAGCGATCCGGGATCACCAGCAGACGCAGCTCGCTCAGCCGGTTGTGGGCGGCCAGCCAGCGGATGCTGTGCTTGATGACGGTGTTGTCGCGTCCGGTCAGGTAGCGGTGGTGTTCGTTGTTCCAGGCCTTGAGATCCAGCATCGCGCCGTCAAACACCGGGAGCAGTTTTTGCCAGCCGGTTTCGCTTAACAGACCGTTGCTGTCCACCAGACAGGACAAATGGTGCAGCTGCGGATCGACTTTCAGGGCTGAAAACAGCGCCACCAGAAACGGCAGCTGGGTGGTGGCTTCCCCGCCGCTGACGGTGATGCCGGAGATAAAGGGCGACACCTTGCGGACCTCGGCCACGACCTCCTCCACGCTTAAACGCAGCGCCATCGGCGTCGCCTGCTGCGGGCATATCTGCAGGCAGATGTCGCACTGCTGGCAGTGCGCGTCATCCCACCAGACCCGTCCGGCCTGAATGTTCAGCGCCTCGTGCGGGCAGTGCGGCACGCAGGCCGCACAGTCGTTGCACCGGCCTATCGTCCACGGGTTGTGGCAGGTTTTGCAGCGCAGGTTACAGCCCTGCAGAAACAGGGCCAGGCGACTGCCGGGCCCGTCGACGCAGGAGAAGGGGATAACCTTACTGACTAAAGCGCATCTGTTGTTCATGGCTTATCACGCGCGGCTGGCGCTCCAGGATGCGGGTGTTGCGGGCGGCCTCTTCACCCAGCCAGGTGGTATTGGTGCGTGAACCTTCGGCGCGGTATTTCTCCAGATCGGAGAGTCGCACCATATAGCCGGTGACGCGAACCAGATCGTTACCCGAGATATTGGCGCTGAACTCGCGCATCCCGGCGCGGAAGGCGCCCAGGCAGAGCTCCACCACCGCCTGCGGATTGCGCTTGATGGTTTCGTCCAGGGTCAGGATGTCGCTGATCCCGGCGTGATAGTGCCGGTGGTGCGGCGCTACCGCCAGCAGATGGCCGATCGGGTCGGGCTCATCGCCATAGGGCAGGCGCGCCCCCGGAGTTGTGCCGACGTCAGAGCTGATCCCCGACTGGGCATGCAGCAGGGCGCGCTGCTTCCAGCCATATCTGACCGGGGTATTTTCCACAAAGGCCGCCAGCTGCTCGCTGATGCGATACCCCAGCGCGTTGGCCTGCGGATCTTTACCGTAGCGTCCCTTCATCCCGGCTTTCTCGCACAGCACGTTCACCGCTTCGGCCAGGCCATACATGCCGAACATCGGCACAAAACGGTCGGGATCGATCAGCCCTTCTTTAACCAGGAAGCTATTCTCAAAGAAGCCAGATTGTTGGTAGAGGAAGTCGCAGCGTGCATCAATGATGGCGATCTGCTGCTGGCAGTAGTGCGGCAGCGTGCGGGTGAAGAACGTCTCCAGCGTATCGCTTTGCTCCGCGATGGCTTTCAGGTTGAGGCGCACCAGGGTGCTGCCCCCGCCCGCCAGCGGCAGAGAGTTGTAACAGCTGACGACGCCAAAGCCCTTTTTTGTGAAAATTTTATCATTTACCGGCCCGTTGGCGATATGCGGCTTGCTGCATTCGCAAATGTTGCTGGCCACCTCCAGCAGCAGATCGTCCGGGGTGATCTCTGGATCATAAATAAAGGTCAGATTGGGTGAGACCTGCTTAAGCTCTGCATCGGCGCGTAAAATGGCGCGCGTTACCGGACCATCGGCTGGACCAATGTTGGCATGCACGAAGGCATCCGGCAGGGTGCGATCGAGATAGCGCCAGAAACGTTTTATTCGAATATCGATTCCTTCTTGTGTTAGAATTCTAACATACGGCTGCAGCAGCGAATCGAGATGGCCGAGGAACACCGGCATGCCGGTCACGGACGGAACATGGTGGTAAAGGATGGTTAACAGCGACAGGGCATCGTCCAGATCCTTCGCCCCTTCCAGCTCAAGCCACTCTGAACCCTGTTTCAGGAACACCGCATAGTCGGGTAGCACATAGCGCGGCTTGTACGGCGCGTGGCCCTCAAACATATCGCAGATAAATCCCGCCTCCAGCGCCTGGTGCGCTTCGGGGGCCAGCGTCGGGTAGGGCAGGTTGTTTTCCGCCTCCAGCGCCAGAAAATGGCGTTTTTGTTCGGGGCTTAACACCGGGCTTGTCACAATTTGCTGGCAACGTTGTTGCAGGGCATCGGGGCTGGATGGGGACATGGTCGCTTCCTTATTGTTCTGCAGTGATAGGGAAGGATTGTAGAAAGAGTCCCGTCGGCCGCCTTTGATCCTGCGCGTGTGCCTGACGCTTTAATCAGCAGTTGTAGCCAAATTATTTGAAGTTGATCTCATTACGGTTATGCAAATTTGTACGCGTATTTCATTAACTGTGATGAATGTCGAAGTGAGAGTGCGGGTGGATGTTAGAATACTCACAGACCCGCAAGGTAAAATTTTACGGCTATACGCCGGGAGAATGTTATGACCGATTTAACCGCAAGCAGCCTGCGCGCCCTGAAACTGATGGATCTGACCACCCTGAATGACGACGACACCAACGAGAAAGTGATCGCCCTGTGTCATCAGGCCAAAACCGCCGTGGGCAACACCGCGGCCGTCTGTATCTATCCACGTTTCATTCCGATCGCGCGTAAGATCCTGAAAGAGCAGGGGACGCCGGACGTGCGCATCGCCACCGTCACCAACTTCCCGCACGGTAACGACGATATCGAGATCGCGCTGGCTGAGACCCGCGCCGCTATCGCTTACGGTGCTGACGAAGTGGACGTGGTCTTCCCGTACCGCGCGCTGATCGCCGGTAACGAGCAGGTGGGTTTTGAGCTGGTGAAAGCCTGTAAAGAGGCCTGCGCCGCGGCAAACGTGCTGCTGAAAGTGATCATCGAAACCGGCGAACTGAAAGAAGAAGCGCTGATTCGTAAAGCGTCAGAAATCTCCATCAAAGCGGGTGCCGATTTCATTAAAACCTCCACCGGTAAAGTGCCGGTGAACGCGACCCCGGAAAGCGCTCGCATCATGATGGAAGTGATCCGCGATATGGGCGTGGAAAAAACCGTGGGCTTCAAACCGGCGGGCGGCGTGCGTACCGCTGAAGACGCGCAGCAGTTCCTGGCGATTGCCGACGAGCTGTTCGGTGCCGACTGGGCCGATTCCCGTCACTACCGCTTCGGCGCCTCCAGCCTGCTGGCCAGCCTGCTGAAAGCGCTGGGTCACGGCGACGGTAAGAGCGCAAGCAGCTACTAAGCCAATTAATGCCGGATGACGCTTCGCTTATCCGGCCTACTGGATCGTAGGGCGGGTAAGCGTAGCGCCACCCGCCACCATTCACCGATTCCGCATGGGGGTTACCGTGTTTCTCGCACAAGAAATTATTCGTAAAAAACGTGATGGTCATGCTTTAAGCGACGAAGAGATCCGTTTCTTTATCAACGGCATTCGCGACAATACCATCTCTGAAGGGCAGATTGCGGCCCTGGCGATGACCATTTTCTTCCACGATATGGCGATGCCGGAGCGCGTGTCGCTGACCATGGCGATGCGGGATTCAGGAACCGTCCTGGACTGGAAGAGCCTTAACCTCAACGGCCCGATCGTGGATAAACACTCCACCGGCGGCGTGGGTGATGTCACCTCGCTGATGCTGGGGCCAATGGTCGCTGCCTGCGGCGGCTATATCCCGATGATCTCCGGGCGCGGCCTCGGCCATACCGGCGGCACGCTCGACAAGCTGGAAGCCATCCCGGGCTTCGATATCTTCCCGGATGACAATCGCTTCCGCGACATTATTAAGGACGTTGGTGTGGCAATTATCGGCCAGACCAGCTCCCTTGCCCCGGCGGATAAGCGTTTTTACGCCACGCGTGACATTACCGCGACCGTCGACTCTATCCCGTTGATTACCGCCTCTATCCTTGCCAAGAAACTGGCCGAAGGGCTTGATGCGCTGGTAATGGACGTGAAAGTGGGCAGCGGCGCCTTTATGCCGACCTATGAACTCTCTGCTGCACTGGCCGAAGCGATCGTTGGCGTCTCCAACGGCGCAGGCGTGCGTACCACCGCACTGCTCACCGACATGAACCAGGTGCTGGCCTCCAGCGCCGGTAACGCGGTCGAAGTGCGCGAAGCGGTGCAGTTCCTGACCGGTGAATACCGTAACCCGCGCCTGTTCGACGTGACTATGGCGCTGTGCGTCGAGATGCTGATCTCCGGTAACCTGGCGAAAGATGACGCCGAAGCCCGCGCTAAACTGCAGGCGGTGCTGGATAACGGCAAAGCGGCCGAAATCTTTGGCCGGATGGTTGCCGCGCAGAAAGGCCCGACCGACTTCGTGGAAAACTACGCCAAATACCTGCCGACCGCGATGCTCAGCAAAGCGGTCTACGCGGATACCGAAGGCTTTGTCTCGGCGATGGACACCCGCGCGCTGGGCATGGCGGTGGTGTCGATGGGCGGCGGTCGTCGTCAGGCATCGGACAGCATTGATTACAGCGTCGGCTTCACCGATATGGCCCGTCTGGGCGACAGCGTTGACGGCCAACGTCCGCTGGCGGTGATCCACGCCAAAGATGAAAACAGCTGGCAGGACGCGGCGAAAGCCGTGAAAGCGGCCATCACCCTGGCAGATAAAGCGCCAGAAAGCACACCGACCGTCTATCGTCGCATTACCGAATAGCGGTATACTGCTCTGATCGCTTTTTTATGAAGCACTGAGTACGGAGAACATATGAAACGTGCATTTATTATGGTGCTGGACTCATTCGGCATCGGCGCTACAGAAGACGCAGATCGCTTTGGTGACACTGGTGCAGACACTATGGGTCACATCGCAGAAGCCTGTGCAAAAGGCGAAGCGAACAACGGCCGTCAGGGCCCGCTGAATCTGCCAAACCTGACCCGTCTGGGTCTGGTGAAAGCTCACGAAGGCTCTACCGGTAAAGTTGCCGCCGGTATGGATGGCAACGCGGAAGTAGCAGGCGCATACGCCTGGGCGCACGAGCTCTCTTCCGGGAAAGACACCCCGTCAGGGCACTGGGAAATCGCCGGTGTACCGGTTCTGTTCGACTGGGGCTACTTCTCTGACCATGAAAACAGCTTCCCGCAGGAGCTGCTGGATAAGCTGGTAGAACGCGGCAACCTGCCGGGTTACCTCGGCAACTGCCACTCTTCCGGTACCGTGATTCTGGATCAGCTCGGCGAAGAGCACATGAAAACCGGCAAACCGATCTTCTACACCTCGGCGGACTCGGTGTTCCAGATTGCCTGCCACGAAGAGACCTTTGGCCTGGATCGCCTGTACGAGCTGTGCGAAATCGCCCGCGAAGAGCTGACCGAAGGCGGCTACAACATCGGCCGCGTCATCGCGCGTCCGTTTGTTGGCGACAAAGCGGGTAACTTCCAGCGTACCGGCAACCGCCACGACCTGGCCGTTGAGCCGCCAGCACCTACCGTGCTGCAGAAACTGGTCGACGAAAAAGATGGCCAGGTGGTTTCCGTGGGTAAAATTGCGGACATCTACGCCAACTGCGGCATCACCAAAAAAGTGAAAGCTACCGGTCTGGACGCGCTGTTTGACGCCACCATCAAAGAGATGAAAGACGCGGGTGACAAAACCATCGTCTTCACCAACTTCGTGGACTTCGACTCCTCCTGGGGCCACCGTCGCGACGTTGCAGGCTATGCTGCGGGTCTGGAGCTGTTCGACCGCCGTCTGCCGGAGCTGATGGAGCTGGTGGGGGAAGATGACATTCTGATCCTGACCGCTGACCACGGCTGCGACCCGACCTGGACCGGTACCGATCACACCCGTGAGCACATTCCGGTGCTGGTGTACGGCCCGAAAGTCAAACCAGGTTCGCTGGGGCACCGTGAAACCTTCGCGGATATCGGCCAGACCATCGCGAAATACTTTGGTACGTCTGACATGGAATATGGCAAAGCCATGTTCTGATGCTATTGCCCGGCGGCGCGTTGCTTGCCGGGCCTACGGTTTGTAGGCCGGGTAAGGCGCAGCCGCCACCCGGCAAAAACAACAATGTAAAAGGAACTGAAGATGGCAACTCCTCACATTAATGCAGAGATGGGTGATTTCGCTGACGTCGTATTGATGCCTGGCGACCCGCTGCGCGCGAAGCACATCGCGGAAACTTTCCTCGAAGACGTGCGTGAAGTGAACAACGTTCGCGGCATGCTGGGCTTCACCGGTACCTACAAAGGCCGCAAAATCTCCGTAATGGGCCACGGCATGGGTATCCCATCCTGCTCCATCTACACCAAAGAGCTGATCACCGATTTCGGCGTGAAGAAAATCATCCGCGTGGGCTCCTGTGGTGCCGTGCGTATGGACGTTAAGCTGCGTGACATCGTTATCGGTATGGGTGCCTGCACCGATTCCAAAGTGAACCGCATGCGTTTCAAAGATCATGACTTCGCGGCGATTGCAGATTTCGGCATGGTGCGTGACGCGGTTGACGCCGCCAAAGCGCTGGGCGTGGAAGCGCGCGTGGGTAACATCTTCTCTGCGGACCTGTTCTACGCGCCGGACGGCGGCGAGATGTTCGACGTGATGGAAAAATACGGCATCCTGGGCGTAGAAATGGAAGCGGCAGGCATCTACGGTGTAGCGGCTGAGTTCGGTGCGAAAGCCCTGACCATCTGCACCGTGTCTGACCATATCCGTACTCACGAGCAGACCACTGCCGCTGAGCGTCAGACCACCTTCAATGACATGATCAAAATCGCGCTGGAATCCGTTCTGCTGGGCGATAAAGAGTAAGTATTCCCTCGGGGGCGTCCTGCCCCCGTTTATTTAAATCTATTCATCTTTACCTTCTTCTTTGCCATTTTCCTTTACATTTCATTTGAATATGCTATGAAATTTATTCAAGTATCTATTCATGAAACCATTCACTGATGACTACCATATCTGACCTGCTGTTGCAGGGGCCGCGTGCGGCATCAGAGCTTCGCCAGCACCTGGGCATCAGCCAGGCGACGTTTTCACGTCTGGTTTCCGCCCAGGAACATGTGATCCAGTTTGGAAAAGCCCGCGCCACGCGCTATGCCCTGTTAAGACCGGTGCGGGGGATGAGCGTATTCCCTTTCTGGCGAGTGAATGAGCAGGGCCGGGCCATAAAAGGTGGCGAGATTTACCCCACCTGGCCGCAAGGGAGCTGCCTCGTGTTACAGTCCGAAGGCGAATGGCAATGGTTTGATGGGCTTCCCTGGTACCTGACCGATCTTCGCCCTCAGGGCTTTTTAGGGCGTGCATGGGGTCGCCGCATGGCGCAGCAATTCTCACTGCCGGAAGATATTCGCCTGTGGCAGGAAAGCGACGTGTTGTATGCGCTGAGCCAGTTTTCAGGTGAGCATTCTGGCGGCTGGCTGGTGGGTGAAGAAAATTATCAGCGCTGGCTCTCTGCAACATCTCCGCAGGCCATTCCTGACGAGCAAAAGCTGCGGATCTATGCGCAGTTATCCCGGGAGGCATTGGCAGGGGAGATCGTGGGGTCGTCGGCGGGCGGTGAACAGCCCAAGTTTTCCTGCTTTGCCCGGACCACATTGGGTGATGCGCATGTGCTGGTCAAGTTTACCGCCCCACAGCAGAGTGCGGTTTCGGTGCGCTGGGGCGATCTGCTGCTGGCGGAGGCTATCGCCCTCAGCACGCTGGCGGATGCAGGGATCGCGGCCAGCGACGCAACAGCGCTGCAGGGGGAACACAGTCAGGTATTTCTTGAGGCGAAACGCTTCGACTGCGAGGGCGTAGCAGGCAGAAGGGCGATAGTGTCCCTGGAGGCGGTGCAAAGTGAATTTGTTACCGCGAGCGGATCATGGCCGCACAGGGTAGATAAGCTGGTACAGGCCGGGATTGTAGAGGCCACGGCCGCAGGGCAGGTCGAAAAGATATGGGCATTTGGCCGACTGATCGGTAATAGCGATATGCACGCGGGAAATCTCTCATTTTATTATTCTGGGTTCCCGCTATCCCTTGCCCCCGTCTATGACATGTTGCCAATGGCGTTTGCCCCTTCCGGCGCGGGCATGATGCGTGAAGAACCCTGTGAAATACGTTTCGACAGCACGGTATCGCGCCAGGCCTGGGAGTTTGCCTTGCCGCTGGCGGCTCAGTTCTGGGATAAGGTGATGGCTGAAAAGCGAATCAGTGAAAACTTGCGCCAGATCGCTGCCGGTATGAAAGCGCGGTTAAGTGATATTGAAGCGATGGTGCAAAGAATGGCTTGAGGATTACTGCCCGGTGGCGCTACGCTTACCGGGCCTACGGGTAGGCCGGATAAGGCGAAGCCGCCATCCGGCTTTTTTATTATCTCACCGCCCGCGCAATCCACGCCGACAGCTCCCGCAGCTCCATCTCCTGTTCCGGGAAATCGCCGATCAAGGCATCACATGCCTGTTGCAGCATATCCGCCCGGTACAAACAGCCCTGCAGCCGCGCCGCCAGCGCCTCTAACGGGGCCGGGTTCAGGCTGTCGGTAAAGACCTGCGTGCGGGTGATGTGGCCCTTCTCAACGTCGAAGTGCAGCTCCACGCCGCCCCAGGTGAAACGCTCATCCAGCAGGTGCGAGAAGGCGGGAGCCTGGCCGAAGTTCCACTCCCAGCTGCTCTGGCGGGCAAAGGTCTTGGCAAAGTTTGGCAGATCCGGCGTCTTGTCCGGGGAGATCACTTCGGCCTCCACGCGTTCGCCATAGTGAGCGAAAAACGCCTCGCGGATCGCGTCGCAGATCTGGTCGTGGGTCACGCCCGGAAGCAGATCCACCAGATTCGCCACCCGGCCGCGCACGGAGGTGATACCTTTGGCCTGCAGCTTTTTCTGGTCGGGATTGAGGTAGTTTGCCAGACGGCTGAGATCGGCATTCAGCAGCAGGGTGCCGTGGTGGAAACCGCGGTCCAGGGTTTCGCGATAGGCCGATCCGGAGACCTTCCGATCGCCTTCGGGGGTTTTCACCACCAGGTCGTTGCGCCCGGAGGCTTCCGCCGTTGCCCCCAGCGCCTGTAATGCGCTCAGCACGATGTTAGTAGAGATGGTTTTGTCGTACTCCGGCTTTCCCGCCATAAAGGTAAAGCAGGTATTGCCGAGGTCGTGGAACACCGCGCCGCCGCCGCTGCTGCGACGCGCCAGACGCACGTTGTCCTCTTCCATGCGCCGCGTGTTGCACTCTTTCCACGGGTTTTGCGCCCGGCCAATGACCACCGTATCGGCGTTGCGCCACAGGAACAGTACCCGCTGCGTGGCGGGCATCTGGCGGAAGATGCACTCTTCCACCGCGAGATTAAACCAGGGATCGTAAGAGTCAGAGATAAGCAGGCGTAACGTCGTCATGGCAAAGTTCCTTTTCTGAATCGTCTGGCTACTTTAACACTATTCCTTCTTCTCGCTCTCTTCCTCTTCGGGCACCGACTTGCTGGCGGTGAGCAGGAACGGCGACTGCTGCCAGCGGGTGCGTTTGCCCTGCAGCAGCGTGCGGGTCAGCACTACGCCTATTGCCAGCGACAGCAGCAACATCAGGCGCAGGATATTGGTGGTGTTATCCACCTGTTTTGCCTCAGTGGCTAAGGTATGAGTGTCGAGGGTCAGCCGCAGATAGCCGAGCGGGCCGTTTTTGCCCTGAATCGGCTCCACCAGCTGCTGGTTAAAGTAGCCGCCGGCTTTCTTACCATCCAGCGCCAGCCGGTCACGCACCTCGACATGCTCGCCTGCCCGGGCGATCAGCTCGCCCTCATTGTCATAGACGCTGGCATCAAGAATGCGGCTCTCGTCGGTCAGCAGACGCAGCACCTGCGCAATCCGCTTTTCATCCGGCGTTTCGGTACGCATCAACGGGGCGATGTTGAGCGACACCTGGCGCGCAAGGGTGTGCGCCAGCTCTTCAAGCTGTGGGTTACGCTGTCGTTGATGATTCTGACTGAACCAGGATGCGCCCTGCATCAGCGCCACTAACAGGGCCAGACAGGAGAGGACAATCACGGCACGATGAAGCCGGAATTTCAGTTTTGCACGAGCCATATTCCACCTGCTGAAAATTTTCGGGGTTAATGTTGCCAGAAGTAATGGTTACAAGGTAGCCTCATGCGTTATTTTCCCCCCCTGGATGATTCCCGGCGCGAACGATTTTACAGGAGCTTTAATGCCAAACATTACCTGGTGCGACCTGCCCAATGATGTCTCTCTCTGGCCAGGATTGCCGCTCTCTTTAAGTGGTGATGAGGTAATGCCTCTGGACTACCATGCTGGCCGTAGCGGCTGGCTGCTGTATGGACGCGGCCTGGATAAACAGCAGTTAACCCAGTATCAGAGCAAGCTGGGTGCAGCGATGGTGATCGTCGCCGCCTGGTGCGTGGAAGATTATCAGGTCATCCGCCTGGCCGGTTCCCTGACCCAGCGCGCCACCCGTCTGGCACACGACGCCGGGCTGGATGTCGCCCCGCTCGGTAAAATTCCGCACCTCAAAACCCCTGGACTGCTGGTGATGGACATGGACTCCACCGCCATTCAGATCGAGTGCATCGACGAGATCGCCAAACTGGCCGGTACCGGCGAGATGGTGGCCGAAGTGACCGAACGCGCCATGCGCGGCGAGCTGGACTTCACCGCCAGCCTGAAACAGCGCGTGGCGACCCTGAAGGATGCCGACGCCAATATTCTGATGCAGGTGCGCGAAAAGCTGCCGCTGATGCCGGGTCTGGTGCAGCTGGTACTGAAGCTGGAAACGCTGGGCTGGAAAGTGGCCATCGCCTCCGGCGGCTTTACCTTCTTTGCTGAGTATCTGCGCGACAAGCTGCGCCTGGATGCCGTGGTCGCCAACGAACTGGAGATCAGAGACGGGAAGCTGACCGGAAACGTGATTGGCCAGATCGTCGATGCTCAGTTCAAGGCCAGTACCCTGACGCGTCTGGCGGAAAAATATGATATCCCGGTTACCCAGACCGTGGCGATTGGCGACGGCGCGAACGATCTGCCGATGATTAAAGTGGCCGGGCTGGGCATTGCTTACCATGCCAAACCGACCGTGAATGAAAAGACGGAAGTCATTATCCGTCATGCTGACCTGATGGGGGTGTTCTGCATTCTCTCCGGCAGCGTGAATCAGAAATAAAGAGGTAAAACGTGGCGAAAGCTCCAAAACGCGCATTTGTCTGTAATGAATGTGGTGCGGATTATCCGCGCTGGCAGGGGCAGTGCAGCGCCTGTCATGCCTGGAACACCATCACCGAAGTGCGCGGAGTTGCCGCTTCACCCACCGTCGCCCGTAACGAGCGCCTGAGCGGTTATGCGGGCAACGCGGGCGTATCGAAAGTTCAGAAGCTCTCCGACATCAGCCTTGAGGCCCTGCCGCGCTTCTCCACCGGGTTTAAGGAGTTTGACCGGGTGCTGGGCGGCGGCGTGGTACCGGGGAGCGCCATTCTGATTGGTGGTAGCCCGGGCGCCGGCAAATCCACCCTGCTGTTGCAGACCCTGTGCAAGCTCGCGTCGCAGATGAAGACCCTGTACGTCACCGGGGAAGAGTCCCTGCAGCAGGTGGCGATGCGCGCGCACCGCCTGGCGCTGCCGACCCAGGACCTGAATATGCTCTCCGAAACCAGCATCGAGCAGATCTGCATGATTGCCGAAGAAGAGCAGCCGAAGCTGATGGTGATCGACTCCATCCAGGTGATGCACATGGCCGACGTGCAGTCCTCCCCGGGCAGCGTCGCCCAGGTGCGTGAAACCGCAGCCTACCTGACACGCTTCGCCAAAACCCGCGGGGTGGCGATCATCATGGTCGGCCACGTCACCAAAGATGGCGCCCTGGCCGGTCCGAAGGTGCTGGAGCACTGTATCGACTGCTCCGTGATGCTGGATGGCGATGCCGATACCCGTTTCCGTACCCTGCGGAGCCACAAAAACCGCTTTGGTGCGGTGAATGAGCTGGGCGTGTTTGCCATGACCGAGCAGGGGCTACGTGAAGTCAGCAACCCGTCGGCCATCTTCCTGAGCCGCGGCGATGAAGTGACGTCCGGCAGCTCGGTGATGGTGGTCTGGGAAGGGACGCGCCCGCTGCTGGTGGAGATCCAGGCCCTGGTCGATCATTCGATGATGGGCAACCCGCGTCGCGTGGCGGTGGGCCTTGAGCAAAACCGTCTGGCGATTTTGCTGGCGGTGCTGCACCGCCACGGCGGCCTGCAGATGGCGGATCAGGACGTGTTCGTCAACGTGGTCGGTGGGGTAAAAGTGACTGAAACCAGCGCCGACCTGGCGCTGCTGCTGGCGATGGTCTCCAGCCTGCGCGACCGTCCGCTGCCGCAGGATCTGGTGGTGTTTGGCGAAGTTGGGCTGGCCGGCGAGATCCGTCCGGTGCCGAGCGGCCAGGAGCGTATCTCCGAGGCGGCAAAACACGGCTTCCGCCGGGCGATTGTGCCGGCTGCCAACGTGCCGAAAAAGCTGCCGGAAGGGATGACGGTTTTCCCCGTTAAAAAACTCTCTGATGCGCTAAGTGTCTTTGACGACTTATAATTACTTATTCGTTGTTGCAGGAGGCACCGTAATTTATGTCGTCATTTGACTATATCAAGACCGCGATCCGCCAGAAGGGCTGCACCTTGCAGCAGGTGGCGGAAGCCAGCGGTATGACCAAGGGCTATTTAAGCCAGCTGCTGAATGCCAAAATCAAAAGCCCCAGCGCGCAGAAGCTGGAAGCGCTGCATCGCTTTCTGGGGCTTGAGTTTCCGCGGATGCAGAAGAACATTGGCGTGGTGTTCGGCAAGTTTTATCCGCTGCACACCGGGCATGTCTACCTGATCCAGCGCGCCTGTAGCCAGGTGGACGAACTGCATATCATCATGGGCTACGATGACACGCGCGACCGCGAGCTGTTTGAAGCCAGCGCCATGTCCCAGCAGCCTACGGTTTCCGATCGCCTGCGCTGGCTACTACAGACCTTTAAGTACCAGAAAAACATCCGCATTCATGCCTTTAACGAAGAGGGCATGGAACCCTATCCCCACGGCTGGGACGTGTGGAGCAACGGCATCAAAGCCTTTATGGAAGAGAAAGGGATCCAGCCTAACTGGATCTACACCTCTGAAGAGTCCGATGCCTCGCAGTATCCCCAGCATCTGGGAACCGAAACGGTACTGATCGATCCGAAACGCACCTTTATGAACATCAGCGGGGCCCAGATCCGCGAGAACCCGTTCCGCTACTGGGAGTACATCCCGACAGAAGTGAAGCCGTTCTTTGTGCGCACCGTGGCGATCCTCGGCGGGGAGTCCAGCGGCAAATCGACGCTGGTCAACAAGCTGGCCAACATCTTCAACACCACCAGCGCCTGGGAGTATGGCCGGGACTATGTCTTCTCGCACCTCGGCGGGGATGAGATGGCGCTCCAGTATTCCGACTACGACAAAATTGCGCTGGGGCATGCCCAGTACATTGATTTTGCGGTGAAGTACGCCAATAAAGTGGCCTTTGTCGATACCGACTTCGTCACTACCCAGGCGTTCTGTAAGAAATACGAGGGGCGCGAGCATCCCTTTGTGCAGGCGCTGATCGACGAGTACCGCTTTGACCTGGTGATCCTGCTGGAGAACAACACTCCGTGGGTGGCCGATGGGATGCGCAGCCTGGGTAGCTCGGTGGACCGGAGAGAGTTCCAGACCATGCTGGTGGAGATGCTTGAAGCGAACAATATCGACTTTGTGCATGTGGAAGAGGCGGATTATGACGCCCGCTTCCTGCGCTGCGTGGAGCTGGTGAAAGAGATGATGGGGGAGAAGGGGTAGGCCCTCTGCCGCTAATTGCCCGGCGGCGCTATGCTTGCCGGGCCTACGGTTTCCCAGGCCGGGTAAGGCGAAGCCGCCACCCGGCAATCAGTGCTGTGCGGCCTGATGCCCTGATCCTGACATAAAAAAACGGCAACCTGTTGGTTGCCGTTTTGCGTTTTATTTGGAGATACGCTTGTACTTGATACGCTTCGGCTCCAGCGCGTCGGCGCCCAGCGTGCGTTTCTTGTACTCTTCGTATTCGGTGAAGTTACCTTCGAAGAACTCCACTTTACCTTCATCCTGGTAGTCCAGAATGTGGGTCGCGATACGGTCGAGGAACCAACGGTCGTGGGAGATAACCATCGCGCAGCCCGGGAACTCCAGCATGGCGTTTTCCAGCGCGCGCAGGGTTTCGATGTCCAGGTCGTTGGTTGGTTCATCGAGCAGCAGGACGTTACCGCCAACCTGCAGCAGTTTAGCCAGGTGCAGACGACCACGCTCACCGCCGGACAGCTCGCCCACGCGTTTACCCTGATCAACACCTTTGAAGTTGAAGCGGCCCACGTAGGCACGGCTTGGCATCTCGGTGTTGCCGATACGCATGATATCCTGCCCGCCGGAGACTTCTTCCCACACGGTTTTGCTGTTATCCATTGCGTCACGGAACTGGTCAACGGAGGCCAGCTTCACGGTCTCACCCAGGGTGATAGTGCCGCTGTCAGGGGCTTCCTGACCGGACATCATGCGGAACAGGGTCGATTTACCCGCGCCGTTCGGACCGATGATCCCCACGATCGCGCCTTTCGGTACCGAGAAGCTCAGATCGTCGATCAGCACGCGGTCGCCGTAGGATTTACGCAGGTTGCTGACTTCAACCACCTTGTCACCCAGACGGGCTCCAGGTGGAATGAACAGTTCGTTGGTTTCGTTACGTTTCTGGTATTCGGCGTTGTTCAGCTCTTCAAAGCGTGCCAGACGGGCTTTGCCCTTAGACTGACGGCCTTTCGCGCCCTGACGAACCCACTCCAGCTCTTTCTCAATCGACTTACGACGTGCCGCTTCCTGAGACGCTTCCTGCGCCAGACGCTGATCTTTCTGCTCCAGCCAGGAGGAGTAGTTACCTTCCCACGGAATACCTTCCCCGCGGTCCAGCTCGAGGATCCAGCCCGCGACGTTATCGAGGAAGTAACGGTCGTGGGTGATCGCCACAACGGTACCTTCGAAGTCGTGCAGGAAGCGTTCCAGCCAGGCGACGGATTCCGCATCCAGGTGGTTCGTCGGTTCGTCGAGCAGCAGCATGTCTGGCTTTTCCAGCAGCAGACGGCACAGCGCGACGCGGCGGCGTTCACCACCGGACAGTTTTTCAATTTTGGCATCCCAGTCTGGCAGACGCAGGGCATCGGCCGCGCGCTCCAGCTGCACGTTCAGGTTGTGACCGTCGTGTGCCTGGATGATCTCTTCAAACTTGCCCTGCTGAGCCGCGAGCTTATCGAAGTCAGCGTCCGGCTCGGCATACTTGGCGTATACCTCATCCAGACCTTTCAGCGCGTTAACCACTTCGGCCACGGCTTCTTCGACGGATTCACGCACGGTGTGCTCCGGGTTCAGCTTCGGCTCCTGCGGCAGGTAACCGATTTTGAGGCCAGGCTGTGGACGGGCTTCACCTTCGATGTCTGTATCGATGCCCGCCATGATGCGCAGCAAGGTGGACTTACCGGCACCGTTGAGACCCAGAACACCGATTTTTGCGCCCGGGAAGAAGCTCAGCGAGATATTTTTGAGAATATGACGTTTCGGCGGTACCACTTTGCCGACACGATGCATGGTATAAACGAATTGAGCCACGTTGGACTTCGCCTCTTTTATCGTGATGAGAATAGTGGCGAAGTGTAGCCTTTTTCCCTCTCTAATCCCAGCTATCGACTGCGGGAGTGTTAAAGCGCGCAAGAAAGGTAAAAATGTGTCCGTAACGTGGCGCGTTAAGGGATGCCTGGTTAGCATAAGTTAATTACGCTTTTGCGCGGCACGATGCTGCATTTAATGACGATTAACAGAGGACGAGCGTGTGGTAAAAGCCAAACAGGTGGCCTGGCAAGTGCTTGCTGCCAGCGTATGCGTGCTGACCATCAGCAGCGCGGCGCGAGCCGATTCACTGGATGAACAACGTAACCGCTATGCCCAGATCAAACAGGCGTGGGATCAGAGACAGATGGAGACGGTGCAGGCCCTGATGCCGACGTTGAAAGAGTATCCGCTGTACCCTTATCTGGAATACCGTCAGCTGACAGACGATCTGATGAACCAGCCGACGATCACCGTCAAAAACTTTATTCAGGCCAACCCGACGCTGCCGCCCGCGCGTACTTTGCAGTCGCGCTTTGTGAACGAGCTGGCGCGTCGTGAAGACTGGCGTGGCCTGCTGGCCTTCAGCCCTGAGAAGCCCGGCACCACCGAAGCGCAGTGTAACTACTACTATGCGAAGTGGGCGACGGGCCAGCAGGAAGAGGCCTGGAACGGTGCCAAAGAGCTGTGGCTCACCGGTAAAAGCCAGCCCAACGCCTGCGACTCGCTGTTTGGCGCCTGGCGCGCCTCCGGCAAGCAGGATCCGCTGGCGTACCTCGAGCGGATCCGTCTGGCGATGAAAGCGGGTAACACCCGTCTGGTGACCACCCTCGCCGGACAGATGCCGCCGGAGTACCAGACCATCTCCAGCGCCCTGATCCAGCTGGCAAACGATCCGAAGACGGTAATGGATTTTGCCCGTAACACCGGCTCCACCGATTTTACCCGTCAGATGGCAGCGGTGGCCTTTACCAGCGTGGCGCGGGACGACGTGGAAAACGCCCGGCTGATGATCCCAACCCTGGCCCAGGCACAGCAGCTGAATGAGGATCAGATTCAGGAGCTGCGTGATATCGTGGCGTGGCGACTGATGGGGACCGATGTCACCGATGAACAGGCGCGCTGGCGCGATGATGCCATCATGCGCTCCCAGTCCACCTCGCTGGTGGAGCGGCGCGTGCGCATGGCGCTCGGCAACGGCGATCGCCGCGGCCTGAACACCTGGCTGGCGCGTCTGCCGATGGAGGCCAAAGAGAAGGACGAGTGGCGCTACTGGCAGGCCGATCTCCTGCTGGAGCGGGGGCGCGATGACGAGGCGAAATCGATCCTGCGTACCCTGATGCAGCAGCGTGGTTTCTATCCGATGGCGGCGGCCCAGCGGCTGGGCGAAGAGTACACCTTTAAGATTGATAAAGCGCCGTCCGGCGTCAACGCGGCTCTGGTGAATGGGCCGGAGATGGCCCGGGTGCGCGAGCTGATGTACTGGAACATGGATAACACCGCCCGCAGTGAATGGGCGAATCTGGTCACCAGCCGCACCGTGGACGAGAAAGCCCAGCTGGCGCGCTATGCCTTCGATAACCGCTGGTGGGATCTGAGCGTGCAGGCGACGATCGCCGGCAAGCTGTGGGATCATCTCGAGGAGCGTTTCCCGCTGGCCTATAAAGATCTTTTCGATCGTTATACCAGCGGGAAAGACATTCCGCAGAGCTATGCAATGGCGATTGCCCGTCAGGAGAGCGCCTGGAATCCGAAAGTGCGTTCGCCGGTAGGGGCCAGCGGTCTGATGCAGGTGATGCCAGCCACCGCCGCCCATACGGTGAAGAAGTTTAATCTGCCGGGCTACAGCAGTCCGTCGCAGCTGCTGGATCCGGAGACCAACATTAACATCGGCACCACCTATCTGCAGAGCGTCTACGACCAGTTCGGCGATAACCGCATCTTTGCCTCGGCGGCCTACAACGCCGGCCCGGGACGGGTGCGCACCTGGCTTGGCAACAGCGCCGGACGCATCGACGCGGTAGCCTTTGTCGAGAGCATTCCGTTCTCGGAAACCCGCGGCTATGTGAAGAACGTGCTGGCGTATGATGCTTACTATCGCTACTTCATGGGACAGAAAGATGCCCTGATGAGCGACAGCGAGTGGCAGCGACGTTACTGATCGGTGTGGGTTATGTTATGCTTGTACTCGTTTAAGAGTACAACAGGCGGCATAACATGACCCAGCATTCCCCTTATTCATCGGCTATGGCCGAGCAACGTCATCAGGAGTGGCTTCGTTTTGTGGAGCTGCTTCGTCAGTCTTATGAACAGGATCTGCATCTGCCCCTGCTGCAGCTGATGCTCACCCCCGACGAGCGCGAGGCGCTGGGCACGCGGGTGCGGATCATCGAGGAGTTGCTGCGCGGCGAGATGAGCCAGCGCGAGCTGAAAAGCGAGCTGGGGGCGGGGATCGCGACCATCACCCGCGGCTCGAACAGCCTGAAATCGGCACCGGTTGAACTGCGCCACTGGCTGGAACAGGTGCTGCTGAACAATGCCTGATGGCGCTACGCTTATCAGGCCTACAAAAGACGACCGTAGGCCGGATAAGGCGTAGCCGCCATCCGGCAATTAACGGTAAATCGCGTTATGAAACGGGCTCAACGCCAGAATCACCGCCTGGTGATAAACGCTTGAGCGCGTCAGCGCACCGGCGGTAAAGACGCCAATCGCCCCCTCTTTACGCCCAATCTCATCGATGCCCGTATACTGCGACATCACCGGGCCGAGCGCCTCACCTTCGCGCACTTTGTCCAGAATGACCTCCGGTAGCGGCAGGGTGGCCGAGCGGGCTTCACCGCGCTGTTCCCGGCTCTCGATCACCACCCAGCTAAAGGTGGCACCTTCGTCAATACCCGCTTCAATCGCCACCCAAAAGTCCGCATCAGGACAGGCGGCCCTGGCGTTAGCCACGCGGTTTCGTGCGCCAGCGCGCGTTTCCTCGCTGCCGAAGGGCTGTTCCGGGACGCCGCTCTCGACGCTGACGGGCGCAATATGGCAGGATCCTTCGCCGAAGATCTCGTCAAATGCCCTTAGAATTGCCTGAATTTTGGCAGGATTAGTGGTAGCAGAGACAACCTGGTGCATAATTAAGCCTAACTCTAAAAATATCATCGCAGTATAACGGAAAAAAAGCATGTTACAGGTATACCTTGTTCGCCACGGTGAAACGCAGTGGAACGCCGAGCGACGTATTCAAGGCCAGTCAGACAGTCCACTTACTGCCAAAGGCGAAGAACAGGCCCGCCAGGTTGGCGAACGCGCCAGAACGCTGGGCATCACCCATATCATCGCCAGCGATTTAGGTCGCACGCGACGCACAGCAGAGATTATCGCGCAGGCCTGCGGCTGCGATGTCACTGTGGATGCCCGCCTGCGCGAGCTGGATATGGGGGTGCTGGAAAAGCGTCTTATCGATACCCTGACCGAAGAGGAGGAGGCATGGCGTCGTACGCTGGTTAACGGTTCCGAAGATGGCCGTATACCGGAAGGCGAATCGATGCTGGAGATGAGCGAGCGTATGCACGCGGCGCTGGCGGCCTGTCTGGAACTGCCTGAGGGCAGTCGACCGCTGCTGGTCAGTCACGGCATGGCGTTGGGCTGCCTGGTCAGTACCATCCTCGGACTGCCGGCATGGGCTGAGCGCCGTCTGCGTCTGCGCAACTGCTCGCTTTCCCGCATCGACTATCAGCAGAGCCCGTGGCTGGCGTCAGGCTGGATTGTGGAGATGGCAGGGGATATCTCGCATCTTGATGCCCCTGCGTTAGATGAGCTACAGCGTTAACGGCGAACCGGAATCAGGTATTCGCAGCGCAAATCGATTGGGCGTTCGTCCGGCTTAACATCCGTTGCCGGATAGTAACGCTCAATATCCTGACCCTTTCTGCGGTTCAGGTTCAGCATCGGCATGCAGGTACCGTAGACCGTCATGATAAAGTCCTGCACGCCGGTTCCCAGCCCTTCATAGGTGAACATCACGTATTCACCGCCTTCCACCACCACCGGTTTCGAGCCCTGGATATAGCCGTTGGCCATCTCAGGCGTTAACGCAGTGGTGTAGAAGACCTCCTGCTCGTCATCTTTTTCCAGACTTGGGCGCGTCTCGTTCAGGCCATACAGCAGCGGCGGAATGGCCGGGGCATGGCTGAGGAAATCACGCCAGAACTGGACCCGCATCTGATGACGGAACTCGGAGATCTGCTCCAGCGAGCAGGAGTAGCTTTGGGTGGTGCCGATCAGATGGGTTTCCGGCAGGGTGACCATCTCGTGCTTCGGCATTTCGAATTCGCCCAGACGCAGCGGCGGACGCATGCCGAAGGAGCTCCAGTCCGGCGAGCGACGATAGAGTGCAGGGGTCAAGGAGAACTGTTTTTTGAACGCGCGGGTAAAGGTCTGCTGCGAATCAAAACGATACTGTAAGGCGATGTCCAGAATAGGACGCGCAGTCAGGCGAAGCGCTACGGCGGATTTGGAAAGACGACGCGCGCGGATATAGGCGCCGATGGCGTGACCGGTGACATCCTTGAACATCCGTTGTAAATGCCACTTAGAATATCCCGCTTTTGCCGCCACATTATCCAGTGACAAAGGCTGGTCCAGATGGCCTTCCAGCCAGGTAAGAAGATCGCGAATAATTCCAGCCTGATCCATATACTATCCTCATCCTTAATACAGCAGACACCCTGCTAACAGGTTAGCGGATAATAGCATTTTTTGATGTTTTAGCATTCAGTGTTTTTTTTGCGCTTAAATGCGCTTTGCCCTCCATTCCGGGCGGATATATTCTAATCCTGTGATCTTGCTACTTTTTTCTCATGGTTGTTGAATAATGACGCAATGTAATTTTTAAATATGGTAACAATATGAAATACAAGACATTGATCCTCACCACGCTGCTGTTATTAACCGGTTATGCCGCGCAGGCAGAAGAAATTGGCTCCGTTGATACCGTATTTAAGGTTTTCGGGCCTGACCATAAAATCGTCGTAGAAGCCTTTGACGATCCCGATGTGAAAAACGTGACCTGCTATATCAGCCGGGCGAAAACCGGCGGGATCAAAGGCGGGCTGGGGCTGGCGGAAGACACCTCCGATGCGGCCATCTCCTGCCAGCAGGTCGGGCCGGTTGAGCTGAGCGATAAGATCAAAAACGGCAAGTCGCAGGGCGAAGTGGTGTTCCAGAAACGCACCTCGCTGGTGTTCAAAAAACTGCAGGTCGTGCGTTTCTATGATGCGAAGCGTAACGCGCTGGCCTATCTGGCCTACTCCGATAAGGTCGTGGAAGGGTCACCGAAAAACGCCCTCAGCGCGGTGCCGATTATGCCGTGGCATTAATTCAGGGATAGCCCATGCAACAACCTGTGGTGTGGCTGGTTGAAGATGAAATCAGCATCGCTGAGACGCTGATCTACATGCTCCAGCAGGAGGGCTTTGCGGTGAAGGCCTTTGAACGCGGCCTGCCCGTGCTGGAGGAGGCGCGCCGGCAGATCCCGGCGCTCGCCATTCTCGATGTCGGCCTGCCGGACATCAGCGGCTTTGAGCTGTGCCGCCAGCTGCTGGCACAGCATCCCACGCTGCCGGTGCTGTTTCTGACCGCCCGCAGCGATGAGGTGGATAAGCTGCTTGGGCTGGAGATCGGCGCGGATGATTACGTCGCCAAACCTTTCTCGCCCCGGGAAGTGTGCGCCCGGGTGCGCACCATTTTACGGCGGATGCAGAAATCCGCTGCGCCGTCTGAGATCCTCCGTATTGGCCAGTTTGAACTGAACGAGCCTGCCGCCCGTATCAGCTGGTGCGGGGAGCCGTTGCCGCTGACGCGCTACGAATTCCTGCTGCTCAAAACATTGCTGCAGGCACCGGGCCGCGTCTATTCCCGCCAGCAGCTGATGGATAAAGTCTGGGGAGAGGAGGGCGACAGCTTCGATCGCACCGTGGATACCCACATCAAGACCCTGCGCGCCAAGCTGCGGGCGGTGAATGACCAACTTTCTCCCATCAGCACCCACCGCGGCATGGGCTACAGCCTGGGATTGTATTAATGCGCATTGGCATGCGGCTGCTGCTGGGGTACTTCCTGATTGTGGCCATCGCGGCGTGGTTTGTGCTGTCGATCTTTGTCCAGGAGGTAAAGCCCGGCGTGCGCAGGGCCACGGAAGGGACGCTGATCGACACCGCGACGCTGCTGGCTGAAGTCGGACGGGACGATTTGCTCTCGGGCGATGCGCAGCACGGCAGGCTGGCGCAGGCCTTTTCGCAGCTTCATCAGCGCCCCTTTCGCGCCAACATCAGCGGCATTCACAAAGTACGTAACGAGTATCACGTCTACATGACCGATGCACGTGGCCGGGTGGTATTTGATTCCACCGGGCGTGCCGTGGGGCAGGATTATTCGCGCTGGAACGACGTCTGGCTGACCCTGCGCGGTGAATATGGTGCCCGCAGTACGCCGGGCAACCCGGACGATCCCGAGAGTACGGTGATGTACGTGGCCGCGCCGGTGGTCGAACGGGGCAAAATTATCGGTGTGCTGTCGGTCGGGAAACCCAACAGCGCGATGGCGCCGGTCATCAAGCGCAGCGAGCGGCGGATCCTGTGGGCCGGCGGGGCGCTGCTGGGCATTGCGTTGCTGATTGGCCTGGCGGTGGCCTGGTGGATCAACCGCTCGATTCACACCCTGTCGCGCTATGCCGACTCGGTCACCAGCGATACCCCCTTGCCGCTGCCCGATCCGGGCAGCAGCGAACTGCGCAAGCTGGCCCATGCGCTGGAGAATATGCGTATTCGCCTCGAGGGGAAAAACTACATTGAACACTACGTCCATGCGCTCACCCACGAGCTGAAAAGCCCGCTGGCCGCGATTCGCGGCGCGGCGGAGATCCTGGCCGAACAGCCGCCGCCCCAGGTGGCCGCCCGGTTTATCGACAATATTCTGGTGCAAAACGCGCGCATGCAGTCGCTGGTGGAAAAGCTCCTCGCCCAGGCACGGCTTGAGAACCGGGTAGAGATTATTCCGGTGAGCGTCAGCGTTGATGCACTCTTTACGCGGCTTGCCGATGCGCGGGCGGCAACGCTGGCAGCGAAAAACATCACCCTGACCCGTCAGGGCACCTCGTATTGCGTGGAAGGCGATCCCGAGCTGCTTGAGCAGGCGCTGGGCAATTTGCTGGACAACGCCATCGACTTCACCCCGCCGGGTGGGGCGATCCAGCTTGCGGCCACGGAAGCCCACGGGCAGGTGAACATCACCGTGACCGACAGCGGCAGCGGGATCCCGGATTACGCCCTGGCGCGGATTTTTGAACGCTTCTACTCGCTCCCGCGCGAGAACGGCCTGAAAAGCAGCGGGCTCGGGCTGGCTTTTGTGCAGGAGGTGGCGCGTCTGCATCAGGGCAGCATTGATTTGCACAATCGGCCCGCAGGCGGGGTGGTGGCCACGCTGAGACTTCACCGTCCCTTCACATAGCTTCAAACTGGCCCCACATAGCGCAGTTAGGCTCTCCTCATCACAAAGGAGAGCCACTATGAAATCCCCACTGTTCTGGAAAGTCAGCACCCTGTTGGGGTGCATTCTGCTGTTACTCGTCCCGCTGATGATGGTGGGTAATCTGATCTCGGAGCGTGAGAGCTATCGCAACGAGGTCGAAAACACGCTGCGTCAGAGCACCAGTGGCCCACAGCAGCTGGTGGGCCCGCTTGTCGCCATTCCGGTGACGGAAACCTGGTTCAAGGCCGAGGATGGAAAGCAGGTTGAATATAAGAAGCGCTACATGCACTTCATCCTGCCGGAGTCGCTACAGGTCAACGGTAATCAGCACGTTGAGCCGCGAAGCATCGGGATCTATGACGGACAGATCTGGAATACCGAGCTTAAAATCAGCGCCCGGTTTACGCTCGAGGAGCTGGATCAGCTGAAGGGTGAAACCATGACCCTGGGGCAGCCGTTTATCGTGGTCGGCGTCGGTGATGCGCGAGGAATTGGCGCAGTCAGCGTTTCAAAAATCAACGGTGAGGCGTTAAGCATCGAGCCCGGAGCGGGTGTTTACGGGGCGTTATCCGGCATTCACATGCCGCTGAGTGATAAAGCGCTGGCGTCGAAAAGCTTCCCGCTGGAGATGTCTCTGAACCTGACAGGCACCGGCAGCTTTGCGGTGGTGCCGGTGGGGCGTAATAGCGCCATGACCCTCAACAGCAACTGGCCGCATCCGGGTTTTATGGGTAACTACCTGCCGGTTAAACATCAGATTAGTGATTCTGGCTTCCAGGCGAACTGGCAGAGCAGCTGGTTCGCCAATAACCTCGGTGGCTGGTTCAACGACAACGAGGTCCCTGAATGGAGCGCGATCCCGGCCTTTAGCGTGACGGTCGCGACCCCTGCGGATCAGTATCAGCTAACGGATCGCGCGATTAAGTACGCCATTCTGCTGATTGCCCTGACCTTTATGGCTTTCTTTGTCTTCGAAACCTTAACCGGGCTGCGCCTGCACCCGATGCAGTATCTGCTGGTCGGGCTGTCGCTGGTGCTGTTCTATCTGGTACTGCTGGCGCTGTCAGAGCACGTGGGCTTTACACCCGCCTGGGTTATTGCCAGCCTGGTGGGGGCGGTCATGAACGGCGTTTATCTGCAGGCGGTACTGAAAAGCTGGAAACGCAGCGGCATGTTTGTGCTGGCGCTGCTGGGGCTGGACGTGGTGATGTGGTTCCTGCTGCGTTCGGAGGACAGCGCACTGCTGCTGGGCTCGGCCGTACTGGCGCTGGCATTGTTCGCGGTGATGTATCTCACCCGTCACTTTGACTGGTACTCGCTTTCCCAGCCGAAGCGCCCGCAGCCACCCGCGGAACCGGATAAAGAGGCGATGCGGTTGTGGAAATAAAAAAACGGCGCGAAAGCGCCGTTTTTTATGACGGATGTGCGGGATTACTCCTGCAGGTCACCGCAGAAACGATAGCCTTCACCGTGGATGGTGGCGATGATTTCTGGGGTATCCGGCGTGGATTCGAAGTGTTTACGAATACGGCGGATGGTGACATCAACAGTACGGTCGTGCGGCTTGAGCTCACGGCCGGTCATTTTTTTCAGCAGTTCTGCACGGGACTGGATCTTGCCCGGGTTTTCGCAGAAGTGCAGCATGGCGCGGAATTCACTGCGCGGCAGTTTGTACTGGTCACCCTGTGGGCTCACCAGTGAACGGCTATTAATATCAAGTTCCCAGCCGTTGAATTTGTAGCTGTCTACGCTACGACGCTCTTCGCTGACCGTGCCCAGGTTCATGGTACGGGACAGCAGATTGCGTGCACGAATGGTTAACTCGCGAGGGTTAAACGGTTTGGTGATGTAGTCATCCGCACCGATCTCCAGGCCAAGAATTTTATCAACTTCGTTGTCGCGGCCGGTCAGGAACATTAACGCAACGTTCGCCTGCTCACGCAGCTCGCGTGCCAGCAGAAGGCCGTTTTTACCCGGCAGGTTAATGTCCATGATAACCAGGTTGATATCATTTTCAGAAAGGATCTGATGCATCTCTGCGCCATCGGTCGCTTCAAAGACATCGTAGCCTTCTGCTTCGAAAATGCTCTTTAACGTGTTGCGTGTTACCAACTCGTCTTCAACGATAAGAATGTGCGGGGTCTGCATGTTTGCTACCTAAATTGCCAACTAAATCGAAACAGGAAGTACAAAAGTCCCTGACCTGCCTGATACATGCCACAAATTAACATGACCGGCGTAACGTGACTAAAGTACGTAATTGCGTTCTTGATGCACTTTCCATCAACGTCAACAACATCATTAGCTTGGTCGTGGGTACTTTCCCTCTGGACCCGACAGTGTCAAAAACGGCTGTCATCCTAACCATTTTAACAGCAACATAACAGGTTAAGAGACACCGGACACCCAATAAAACTACGCTTCGTTGACATATATCAAATTCAATTGTAGCACGTTAACAGTTTGATGAAATCATCGTAGCGGATTGCTAGCCTTTGTCACATTTTTTCAATAAACCAACCAGTTGCGTTCATTGATTAATAAACAAGGCGAATCCAATGTCAACACCCAGCACAGGAATGCAATATCATTATTAAACATAAGGATAAGTGCTATTCTTTAACATTATCGCGTAAAGTTCATTGATGAAATAGTGTAGTGATTTTAATTTGTAGTGAAACGCTATTTCGGTGATTTGTGTTGCAATTTTGTAAATTCGTGCTGCGTAATATGATGATGTCCATCACATTTTTATCGGCTAACTGCCTAAAAAGAGAGCATAAATGCATTTGTCCATCGTACTGGTTTCCCCCGCAAGAGCAGAAAACATTGGCGCCGCTGCGCGCGCCATGAAGACCATGGGGTTTACCGATCTACGTATCGTTGCCAGCGACGCGCATAACGATCCGGCGGCACGACGTGTCGCGCACGGATCGGGAGATATTCTCGATAATATAACCACTTACGACACACTCGCCGACGCGCTGCACGATATTTCGTTTACGGTCGCCACCACTGCCCGCGGCCGTTCGAAGTTCCACTACTACGCCACGCCGGCGGAACTGGTGCCGCTGATGGCAGAGAAAAGCCAGTGGATGCCGAAGATGGCGCTGGTGTTTGGCCGCGAAGATTCCGGCCTGACCAACGATGAGCTGGCTCTTGCAGACGTGTTGACCGGTGTGCCGATGGTGGCGGATTACCCGTCGCTGAATTTAGGCCAGGCGGTGATGGTGTATTGCTATCAATTAGCCTCACTGATGCAAATGCCGGTTGCCCCGGTAGCAGACGTAGATGAAAACCAGCTTGCCGCTTTACGTGTTCGAATCGATCGCCTGCTGGACTCGCTGAACGTCGCTGACGATCAAAAAATGGTGGAGTGGTTACAGCAGCGGCTGGGTCTGTTAGCTCAGCGAGACACGGCAATGTTGCACCGATTGCTGCACGATATCGAAAAAAAGCTGGCAGAATAAACATCTGTCATAGCTTTTAGTTATGGTTAAAGATTCCAGTTTATGGGTTACATACGGCCCGATCCGGGCAGAAATAAAATCTCAGACAGCGAGACCTGACAGGGTCGGGAAAGGCGCTTAAAGCAGAAATTCGTTGACTTAGCGGCACGTATGCTTTAACCAATAGAGTCAGACAGCACAGACAGATAATAATGACAGAGTACACAACATCCATGAAACGCATCAGCATCACCACCATTACCACAACCATCATCATTACCACAGGTAACGGTGCGGGCTGACGCGTACAGGAAAGAAAGAAAAAAGCCCGCACCTGAACAGTGCGGGCTTTTTTTTCGGCTAAAGATCACGAGGTAACAACCATGCGAGTGTTGAAGTTCGGCGGTACATCAGTGGCAAATGCAGAACGATTTCTGCGTGTTGCCGACATCCTGGAGAGCAATGCCAGGCAGGGGCAGGTGGCGACGGTACTCTCTGCCCCGGCTAAAATTACCAACCATCTGGTGGCGATGATTGAAAAAACCATCGGTGGGCAGGATGCACTGGTGAACATCAGCGACGCAGAGCAGATCTTTGCCAACCTGCTGCAGGGCCTGGCGGATGCCCAACCCGGTTTTCCGCATGCCCAGCTGAAAGCCTTTGTTGAGCAAGAATTTGCCCAGATTAAACACGTTCTGCATGGTATCAGTCTGTTGGGGCAGTGCCCGGACAGCATTAACGCGGCGCTGATCTGCCGCGGTGAAAAACTCTCTATCGCCATTATGGCGGGCCTGCTGGAAGCGCGCGGCCATAACGTCACCGTGATCGACCCGGTTGAAAAACTGCTCGCTGTTGGCCATTACCTCGAGTCTACCGTAGATATTGCCGAATCTACCCGTCGCATTGCGGCAGGCAAAATTCCTGCTGACCATATGATCCTGATGGCGGGCTTCACCGCCGGGAATGAAAAAGGGGAGCTGGTGGTGCTGGGCCGTAACGGCTCCGACTACTCTGCCGCCGTGCTGGCCGCCTGCCTGCGCGCCGACTGTTGCGAGATCTGGACCGACGTCGACGGCGTGTATACCTGCGACCCGCGCCAGGTGCCGGATGCCCGCCTGCTGAAGTCGATGTCGTATCAGGAGGCGATGGAGCTCTCCTACTTCGGCGCCAAAGTCCTTCACCCTCGCACCATTGCCCCTATCGCCCAGTTCCAGATCCCATGCCTGATTAAAAATACCGGCAATCCGCAGGCGCCAGGCACGCTGATTGGCGCCAGCAATGACGAAGAGGGCCTGCCGGTTAAGGGCATCTCTAACCTTAACAACATGGCGATGTTCAACGTCTCCGGCCCAGGCATGAAGGGCATGGTGGGGATGGCGGCACGCGTCTTCGCCGCGATGTCGCGTAACGGCATCTCGGTGGTACTGATCACCCAGTCCTCTTCCGAATACAGCATCAGCTTCTGCGTACCACAGGTGGACTGCCTGCGTGCCCGTCGGGCGCTGGAGGAGGAGTTCTACCTCGAGCTGAAAGAAGAGCTGCTGGAGCCGATGGCCATTCAGGAGCATCTGGCGATCATCTCTGTGGTCGGGGATGGCATGCGCACACTGCGCGGCATCTCGGCGAAATTCTTTGCGGCGCTGGCGCGGGCGAACATCAACATTGTCGCCATTGCCCAGGGCTCTTCCGAGCGCTCCATCTCCGTGGTGGTGAATAACGACGATGCCACCACCGGCGTGCGCGTCACCCATCAGATGCTGTTCAACACCGATCAGGTGATCGAAGTGTTCCTGATTGGCGTCGGCGGCGTGGGCGGCGCGTTACTGGAGCAGCTCAAGCGTCAGCAGGAGTGGCTCAAGAAGAAGCATATCGATCTGCGCATCTGCGGCATCGCGAACTCAAAAGCGCTGCTGACTAACGTTCACGGCCTGAACCTCGAGAACTGGCAGGCAGAGCTGGCGGAGGCGAAAGAGCCGTTTAATCTGGGCCGCCTGATCCGCCTGGTGAAAGAGTACCATCTGCTGAACCCGGTGATTGTCGACTGTACGTCGCACCAGGCGGTGGCCGATCAGTATGCCGACTTCCTGCGTGAAGGTTTCCACGTGGTGACGCCGAATAAAAAGGCCAACACCTCGTCGATGGATTACTACCATCAGATGCGCCACGCGGCGGCGAAATCCCGCCGTAAGTTTCTCTACGACACCAACGTCGGCGCGGGGCTGCCGGTTATTGAAAACCTGCAAAACCTGCTCAATGCCGGTGATGAACTGCAGCGTTTCTCCGGCATCCTGTCGGGCTCGCTCTCCTTTATTTTTGGCAAGCTGGACGAAGGCATGAGCCTGTCGGAAGCGACCAAAGTGGCGCGCGAGCTCGGCTACACCGAGCCGGATCCGCGTGACGACCTCTCCGGCACCGACGTGGCGCGCAAGCTGCTGATCCTCGCCCGTGAAACGGGGCGTGAGCTGGAGCTGTCGGATATCGTGATCGAACCGGTATTACCAGAAAGTTTTGACGACGCCGGCGACGTGGCGACCTTCATGGCGAATCTGCCGCAGCTGGACGATGCCTTCGCGGCGCGCGTTGCAAAAGCCCGTGATGAAGGGAAGGTATTGCGTTATGTTGGCAATATCGAAGAAGACGGCGTCTGCCGGGTGAAGATGGCGGCGGTAGACGGTAACGATCCGCTGTTCAAAGTGAAAAATGGCGAAAACGCCCTCGCGTTTTATAGCCACTATTATCAGCCACTGCCGTTGGTCCTTCGCGGCTATGGCGCAGGGAACGATGTGACGGCGGCGGGTGTGTTTGCCGATCTGCTGCGTACCCTGTCATGGAAGTTAGGAGTTTAACATGGTCAAAGTTTATGCCCCGGCTTCCAGCGCCAATATGAGCGTCGGGTTTGATGTGCTGGGCGCGGCGGTGACGCCGGTGGATGGTTCATCGCTGGGGGATACTGTCACGGTAGAAGCCGCGGACAGTTTCAGTCTGAGCAACGTCGGGCGTTTCGCCAGCAAGCTACCGACCGATCCGCGTGAGAATATCGTTTATCAGTGCTGGGAGCGTTTTTGTCAGGAGATCGGCAAAAACGTGCCGGTTGCCATGACCCTGGAAAAAAGCATGCCGATTGGCTCCGGGCTGGGCTCCAGCGCCTGTTCGGTGGTGGCCGCGCTGGTGGCGATGAACGAGCACTGCGGTAAGCCGCTGAACAACACCCGCCTGCTGGCCCTGATGGGCGAGCTGGAGGGGCGTATCTCCGGCAGCATTCATTACGATAATGTCGCCCCCTGCTTCCTGGGCGGCATGCAGTTGATGATCGAAGAGAACGGCATCATCAGCCAGCAGGTGCCAGGCTTTGACGAGTGGCTGTGGGTGCTGGCCTACCCGGGCATCAAGGTCTCGACCGCCGAAGCGCGCGCCATTCTGCCGGCGCAGTACCGTCGTCAGGACTGCATTGCGCACGGCCGTCATCTGGCGGGCTTTATTCATGCCTGCTATACCCGTCAGCCGCTGCTGGCGGCAAAACTGATGAAAGATGTTATTGCCGAGCCATACCGCACCAAACTGCTGCCTGGCTTCAACGAGGCGCGCAGCGCCGCGCTGGATATCGGCGCTCTGGCCTGCGGCATTTCCGGTTCCGGTCCGACCCTGTTTGCCCTGTGCGACAAACCGGATACGGCGCAGCGGGTCGCGGAGTGGCTGGGGAAAAATTACCTGCAAAATCAGGAAGGCTTTGTTCATATTTGCCGTCTGGATACGGCCGGCGCACGAGTACTGGGATAAACAATGAAACTCTACAATCTTAAAGATCATAACGAGCAGGTGAGCTTTGCACAGGCCGTCACGCAGGGCCTGGGCAAAAACCAGGGGCTGTTCTTCCCGCACGATCTGCCGGAATTTGGTCTGACCGAAATCGACGAGATGCTGAAACAGGATTTCGTCACCCGCAGCACCAAAATTCTCTCCGCCTTTATCGGGGATGAGATCCCGCAAGAGCTGCTGGAAGAGCGTGTTCGCGCGGCCTTCGCTTTCCCGGCACCGGTAAGCCAGGTCGAGCCGGACGTTGGCTGTCTGGAGCTGTTCCACGGCCCGACGCTGGCGTTTAAAGATTTCGGCGGGCGCTTTATGGCGCAGATGCTGACCCACATCAGCGGCGATAAGCCGGTTACCATCCTGACCGCCACCTCCGGCGATACCGGTGCGGCAGTGGCGCATGCCTTCTACGGCCTGAAAAACGTGCGCGTGGTGATCCTCTATCCGCAGGGCAAAATCAGCCCGCTGCAGGAAAAACTGTTCTGCACGCTGGGCGGCAACATTGAAACCGTGGCTATCGACGGGGACTTCGACGCCTGCCAGGCGCTGGTTAAGCAGGCCTTCGACGACGAAGAGCTGAAGGTGGCGCTGGGTCTGAACTCCGCGAACTCCATCAACATCAGCCGTCTGCTGGCGCAGATTTGCTACTACTTCGAAGCGGTTGCTCAGCTGCCGCAGGAAGCGCGTAACCAGCTGGTGATTTCGGTGCCGAGCGGTAACTTTGGCGACCTGACTGCCGGCCTGCTGGCGAAGTCGCTGGGTCTGCCGGTGAAACGCTTTATCGCTGCCACCAACGCCAACGACACGGTGCCGCGTTTCCTGAAAGAGGGCAAGTGGACGCCAAACACCACGCAGGCCACCCTGTCCAATGCGATGGATGTGTCACAGCCTAACAACTGGCCGCGTGTGGAAGAGCTGTTCCGCCGTAAAATCTGGCGTCTGAACGAGCTGGGCTATGCTGCGGTGACGGACGACACCACCAAAGAGACCATGCGTGAGCTGAAGCAGGTGGGCTACACCTCTGAGCCACACGCGGCGGTGGCGTATCGCGCCCTGCGCGATCAGCTCAATCCGGGCGAGTACGGCCTGTTCCTCGGCACCGCCCATCCGGCGAAGTTTAAAGAGAGCGTGGACGAGATCCTCGGTGAGTCGCTTCCATTGCCGAAAGAACTGGCCGAGCGTGCGGATCTGCCGCTGCTGTCGCACAGCCTGCCAGCCGATTTTGCCGAGCTGCGTAAGCTGATGATGACCCGCGGGTAAGCCTGTTTGCCCGGTGGCGCTACGCTTACCTGGCCTACGCAAATCATCTGTAGGCCGGGTAAGGCGAAGCCGCCACCCGGCATAAATCCAGCCCGGGTGCGCGCCATCGCCACCCGGCTTTTTTATGGAGAAATTAAGGAGAAAAATAGCAGGAAAAAAGCAGAAATTCCCAATAAATGCGGTCACTTACAGAATAGGATTGCAGAGAATAACATCCTCCCCGTCCCTCACGTAATCTCCTCACATCGGCCCACAACGGGCAAGAGCAAGAAGGAGTACCCTATGTCTAAACTTAAACCTGTACTTATCGCACTTTCGCTGATGCTGGTGGCTCCGATGGCGGCGCAGGCCTCTGAGATCACTCTGGTACCGGCGGTCAAACTGCAAATTGGCGATCAGGATAAGCAAGGACACTACTGGGATGGCGGCCGCTGGCGCGACCATGACTGGTGGAAGTCCCATTACGAGTGGCGTGACAATCGCTGGCATCCGCATGGCGAGCATCATGATAATCGCCACGACGACCGTCATGACGATCACCGTCCTGGACCGGACCGGAAGCACCATTAAAATCACCCCGCCAACCGGCGGGGTTTTGCGTTACTGCTCGTGGCGTTTAAACACCAGCTCACCTTTCCCAGACGCTTCCTCGTCAAAGAAATAGCCTTCGCTGTTGAATGCCTTCAGCTGCTCTGGCTGCGTCAGACGGTTTTCGATGATGTAGCGGCTCATCAGCCCGCGCGCTTTTTTGGCGTAGAAACTGATCACTTTGAACTTGCCGTTCTTCTCATCGAGGAACACCGGCTTCACGATCTCCGCGTTCAGCTTTTTCGGTTTCACCGATTTGTAGTACTCATCCGACGCCAGGTTAATCAGGATATTGTCGCCCTGCGCCTTCAGCGCATCATTCAGCTTGTCGGTGATGGTCTCGCCCCAGAACTGATACAGATCTTTGCCTCTCGTGTTGTCAAGACGGATCCCCATCTCCAGACGGTAAGGTTGCATCAGATCCAGCGGGCGCAGCACGCCATAAAGACCGGAGAGCATGCGCAAATGCTGCTGGGCAAAATCAAAGTCAGCTTCGCTGAGGGTTTCTGCCTGCAGGCCGGTATAGACGTCGCCTTTGAAGGCCAGAATCGCCTGACGAGCGTTGTCCGGGGTGAAATCCGGCTGCCAGTCGTGGAAGCGGGTGGCATTGAGATCCGCCAGCTTGTCGCTGATGCTCATCAGGCTGGCAATTTGCGGCGCCGAAAGCTTGCGCGCTTCGCGGATCAGCTGTTGCGAATGATCCAGCAGTTCAGGCTGGGTATAACGCTCGGTGGCGAGTGGGCTCTGGTAGTCGAGCGTTTTAGCAGGTGAAATCAGAATCAGCATATCCAGTCCTTGCAGGAGATTTGGTGCGATTTTAACAAAAAAACCGCCTCGATTGATCGATGGCTGTTATTGACGCGGCAAATCATCCCAGGCGCCGGGAGCAAGCTGTTGTTCTATTTCGGGATAGCGCGAGACATCAAAAACAGGCTGGACGCCCAGTCTTCGCTGACGCAGATAATCCCGGGCAATCAGAGTGACCACCGGGGAAAGCAGCAGGATCGCCGTCAGGTTAGTGATCGCCATCAGCGCCATAATAATATCCGCCAGCTGCCAGACCAGCGGCAGGCTTAACAGGGAGCCGAGCAGCACCATCAGCACCACGCCACCCCGTAACAGCCAGCGGGATTTCCGGGCATCGGGGTGCAAAAAGATCAGATTGTTTTCGGCATAGATGTAGTTCACCACGATGGAGCTGAAGGCGAACAAAAGGATAATAAAGGCCACGAAATCGGCACCCCAGCTCCCGGTCAGATTGACCAGCGCCTGCTGCACCAACTGCACGCCTGCTGTATTGTCCGGGAGATCCACCGGGCCTGCCAGCAGCACGATCATTGCGCTGGCAGTGCAGATAACGATGGTATCAACGAAGACGCCAATCATCTGCACAATCCCCTGGGAGGCCGGGTGAGGGGGCCAGGAGGCAGCCGCCGCAGCGGCATTGGGGGTTGACCCCATGCCCGCTTCGTTGGAAAACATACCGCGCTGAAAACCGGCCGTCAGGGCCTGGCTCAGGGTATAGCCCAGCGCACCGGCGGCGGCTTCACGCCAGCCAAACGCGCTTTTTACGATCAGGCTAAAGACCGCCGGTAGCTGGTCGGCATGCCAGGCGCAGACCACCATGCTGGCGATAACCCACAGCAGCGCCATCACCGGCACCATCCACTGCATCAGCCGGGCGACGCCCTTCATGCCGGTCACGATCACCGCCAGGGTGAAGAACGCCATCACCCCGCCGGTAACGATTTCCGGGCAGTTGAAGGCGAAACGCAGGGCGTGGGCAACAGAGTGGGCCTGCACGGTATTAAAGATCAGACCGTAGGCGATAAGTAAAAAGAGAGAAAACAGCACGCCCATCCAGCGCATACCGAGGCCGCGGGCCATGTACCAGGCCGGGCCGCCGCGGAACTGTCCCTGCTTATCCGCTTCCTTATACAGCTGGGCCAGCGAGCATTCGGCAAAGGAGGTCGCCATGCCGATGATGGCGGTCATCCACATCCAGAAGATGGCCCCCGGGCCGCCCGCCGAGATCGCCAGCGCTACCCCGGCTAAATTACCGCTGCCAACCCGGGCCGCCAGGCTGGTGCAAAGCGCCTGAAACGAGGTTAAACCTCCCGGCTGGGGGCTGAGGCTATTTTTCAGATTAGTGCGCAGTTGGGGTATGGCGCGAAACTGAATAAAACCGCAGCGAAAAGTGAACCAGATCCCTGCCGCAAACAGCAGGTAAATCATGACCGAACCCCACAAAATTTCATTAATAAACGACAGGTAATCAGGCATTAACGTCCCTCTTGTTGATGCCAAAGTGCATAGGTAATCGCTACTAATGAGTGAGTAAACAGGTAATTAGCAGTCAGTAATTTTGTCGAGTTTATCACAGGATCCTTCAGCGCATTGTCTGCGGTTGCGCTGACCTTCCGTCGTGTTATCATCAGGGCAGACCGGTTACATCCCCCTAACAAGTAAACCTGTCATTTTTCCGTTTCTGGCGCTCCGCTGGTAACGCGAATTATCCAGGGCAAGTTAAAGAGAAACACTATCATGACGGATAAATTAACCTCCCTTCGTCAGTTCACGACTGTTGTCGCTGACACCGGAGATATCGCGGCAATGAAGTTGTACCAGCCGCAGGATGCCACAACGAACCCTTCTCTGATCCTTAACGCTGCACAGATCCCTGAATACCGCAAACTGATCGACGACGCCGTTGCCTGGGCGAAAAGCCAGAGCAGCGATCGCGCACAGCAGGTAGTAGATGCTACCGACAAACTGGCGGTAAACATCGGTCTGGAGATCCTGAAACTGGTTCCGGGCCGTATCTCGACTGAAGTGGATGCGCGTCTGTCCTACGACACCGAAGCGTCCATCGCTAAAGCCAAACGCCTGATCAAACTGTACAACGATGCTGGCATCAGCAACGACCGTATCCTGATCAAACTGGCTTCCACCTGGCAGGGCATCCGCGCTGCAGAACAGCTGGAAAAAGAAGGCATCAACTGTAACCTGACCCTGCTGTTCTCCTTCGCTCAGGCGCGTGCCTGTGCAGAAGCCGGCGTGTTCCTGATCTCTCCATTCGTGGGCCGTATTCTTGACTGGTACAAATCCAATACCGACAAGAAAGAGTACGCGGCGTCTGAAGATCCGGGCGTGGTTTCCGTTACCGAGATTTACGAGTACTACAAACAGCACGGCTATGAAACCGTGGTGATGGGCGCGAGCTTCCGTAACGTGGGCGAAATCCTTGAGCTGGCTGGCTGTGACCGCCTGACCATCGCACCTGCTCTGCTGAAAGAGCTGGCAGAAAGCGAAGGCGCGATTGAGCGTAAGCTGAGCTTCAGCGGCGAAGTGAAAGCCCGTCCTGAGCGCATCACTGAGTCCGAGTTCCTGTGGCAGCACAACCAGGATCCAATGGCCGTAGACAAACTGGCGGACGGTATCCGTAAGTTTGCTATCGACCAGGAAAAACTGGAAAAAATGATCGGCGAACTGCTGTAATCATTCCTGCGTGACCGGGCTCCCGGTCACGCTACTTCTCTTGTTCCCTGTCTGAATCCCCCCTCTGCGTGTATCATTCCCTCAATCTGTATTGTTTGAATGGAATAGATATGAATACCTTACGCATTGGCTTAGTTTCCGTCTCAGATCGCGCCTCCAGCGGTGTCTATGAAGATAAAGGCATTCCCGCGCTGGAAGCCTGGCTGGCTTCTGCCCTGACCACCCCTTTTGAAGTGCAAACCCGCTTGATCCCGGATGAACAGGCGATCATCGAGCAAACCTTGTGTGAACTGGTTGATGAGATGAGCTGCCATCTGGTGCTGACTACCGGTGGCACAGGGCCGGCGCGTCGTGACGTGACGCCGGATGCCACCCTCGCCGTTGCCGATCGTGAAATGCCGGGCTTTGGCGAGCAGATGCGTCAGATCAGCCTGCACTTTGTGCCGACGGCGATCCTCTCCCGCCAGGTGGGCGTGATCCGCAAACAGGCCCTGATCCTCAACTTACCGGGCCAGCCGAAGTCGATTAAAGAGACCCTGGAAGGGGTGAAAGAGGCCGACGGTAAAGTGGTGGTGGCGGGTATCTTCGCCAGTGTACCTTATTGTGTACAGCTCCTTGAGGGGCCTTACGTCGAAACCGATCCGCAGGTAGTAGCAGCTTTTCGCCCGAAAAGCGCGAGACGTGAAACAATCTCCTGAAATTAACAATAATGTGACATAAGCTGTAACGACGGTAGCGTGCTAATTGATTTACGGTATAGTAATTTTTTCTTTACGATCGCTGTAAGTATAACTCAACAATTCAGCCCATAATGGTTCGCTATGTCACATTACAACCGGCCTCTCAATCGTCAGGATTATAAGACTCTCACGCTGGCCGCGCTCGGCGGCGCGCTGGAGTTTTATGACTTCATCATTTTCGTCTTTTTCGCGGCGGTCGTCGGGGCGCTGTTCTTCCCGGCAGATATCCCCGAATGGCTGCGTCAGGTGCAGACCTTTGGCATTTTTGCCGCCGGGTATCTGGCGCGCCCGCTGGGCGGCATCGTGATGGCCCACTTCGGCGATCTGGTGGGACGCAAAAAGATGTTTACCCTCAGCATCCTGCTGATGGCCGTCCCGACCCTCGCTATCGGCCTGCTGCCAACCTATGCCTCGATGGGCATTATCGCGCCGGTGTTGCTGCTGCTGATGCGCATCCTGCAGGGGGCGGCGATTGGCGGTGAAGTGCCTGGCGCCTGGGTCTTTGTGGCGGAGCATGTTCCGGCCCGGCGGATCGGCATTGCCTGCGGTACGCTGACCGCAGGGCTGACGGTGGGCATTCTGCTGGGCTCGGTGGTGGCGACGCTGGTGAACACCAGCATGACCCAACAGGCGGTGCACGACTGGGGCTGGCGTATTCCGTTCCTGCTGGGCGGTGCCTTTGGTCTGGTGGCGATGTATCTGCGCCGCTGGCTGCAGGAGACGCCGGTCTTCCTCGAGATGCAGCAGCGCAAGGCGCTGGCGCAGGAGCTGCCGGTCAAAGCGGTGGTGGTGCGGCACAGGAAAGCGGTGGTGGTGTCGATGCTGCTCACCTGGCTGCTGTCGGCGGGCATTGTGGTGGTGATCCTGATGTCGCCGGTCTGGCTGCAAAAACAGTACGGCTTTGCCCCGGCGGTAACGCTGCAGGCCAACAGTATCGCGACCATCATGCTGTGCTTCGGCTGTCTGATTGCCGGACTGGCGGTGGATCGTATCGGTTCCAGTCTGACCTTTATCATCGGCAGCCTGCTGCTGGCTGCATCAAGCTGGGCATTTTATCATCTGGCGGGCAGCCATCCTGAGCAGCTGTTCCTGCTGTACGGCGTGGTCGGGCTGTGCGTCGGCGTGGTGGGGGCTGTGCCTTACGTCATGGTGCGCGCCTTCCCGCCGGAAGTGCGCTTCACCGGGATCTCCTTCTCGTATAACGTCTCGTACGCCATCTTCGGCGGGCTGACGCCGATTGCCGTTACCCTGCTGATGGGGGTGTCACCAATGGCACCCGCCTGGTACGTGCTGGCGCTCTCGCTGATGGGGCTGGCGTTAGGTATCTGGCTGCGCCAGAAGCCCGTAGAAGCACCGGTCCTCGCCGGATAATGACAAGGCCGGGCAATATGCCCGGCCTTTTCGTTAGTGCGAAGGGGTAAAGCTCAGGATGATGTTGTCATCCGGAATGTGGGTAAAGTCTTTGATAATGGCGTGGTAGTCCGCCAGCGGATCCACATCCTTAAACAGCGTCGGGTAGAAAATTTTGCTCAGCGTCTCAATGGCGACGATGTTGTACGGGTTGTTATAGAAGTGGTGATACAGCGCCCCGGTATGGCCTTGCGCGACCGCCGGAATGCTGGCAACGCCCTGACGCGTCAGCAGAGCGTTAAAGGCTGCGCTGACATCGCCTGCCGGGACGTTATAGCCAAACGGGATGATCGCCGTACCTTTGCCCGGACGTTTTGATCCGGTCATCAGGTAGTAATCCGGGTTCAGGGAGATAATCTTCTCCACCGCGATATTCCCGGTTGCCCCCGGCAGCAGCTGTGAGCCGATGTTGGTCCCGCCTGCGGCTTCGACCAGCCCGCCCCAGCCGTTACGCGCATGGGTAAAGCAGCAGCCGTTATCCAGCCCGCCGACACCGGCAATGGGTTCGATAAAGACCAGCGGTTTTTTGCTGGCCGTTGCCAGACGCTGGTGGATCGTATCCAGACGCTGCTGATAGAAATCAATATAGGCCTGCGCGCGGTCGGTCTGGCCCATCACCTTACCCAGCAGGGCGATGCTTGGCAGGGTGTTCTCCACCGGATGCAGCTCATAGTCAACGAACACCACCGGAATGTGCAGGGCTTCCAGCTTAGCCAGCACGCCTGTCTGAACCAGCGACGGTTTAGCGCGAAGCTGAGCAATCATCAGGTCGGGCTGGCGGGAGATCACCGTTTCGAGATCGACATTACCCTGGTCGGAAAATTTCATGTCGAGGATCTTCTCCGCTTCCGGCCATTTACGCTTCAGGACGTTCCATGTTTCGGTGTCCTGCTTTTTCGGCAGGTTGTTCCACGCCACCACTTTGGCAAAAGGATTATCGCGCTCCAGCAGGGCCAGGGCGAAGATGTCGCGCCCGTCCTGCAGAATGATGCGTTGCGGTTCATGTTCAACCGTGACCGTGCGGTTATCCAGGTCTTTCACCGTCACCGGCCAGCTCTCTGCCTGGGCGAGTAGAGGTGAAAGTAACAGTGCCAGGCCGCCGGCGGCGGCAATGAATTTTTTCAGCGTCATGTATTCCCCGTCTTCTTCTTATGGCGTTAACCCGTCGACCACCACGTGCGGCAGTCCACGGGAACAGTATTCAACCCGGCCATCCACGCCGTACACCGTCGCCAGATTGGCAGGGGTGACAACCTCACCCGGCAGGCCGCTGGCAATCAGTTCGCCGCCTTTCAGCATCAGAGCAAAATTCGCATGGCGCAGGGCAATGTTAATGTCGTGGATCACCACGACGGTGACGATATTGCGCAGCCGCGTTTCGCGAGCAACGATATCCATCACATGGAACTGGTAGTTGAGGTCGAGGGCGCTTAAGGGTTCATCCAGCAGCAGCAGATCCGGTTCGCGGATGAGGGACTGGGCAAGGCCAATCAGCTGTTTTTGCCCGCCGGAGAGCTGATCGAGAAAGCTCATCGCCAGATGGGCTACGCCCAGTTTATCCAGGATGGAATACGCTTCCTGTTCGACATTAAGACCAGAAGGGCTGCCGCTGGCCCGGCGGGCGACGATGACCGACTCCAGCGCATGCAGATGCACCCCCTGCGGCAGGGATTGCGGCAGATAAACCACTTTTTGCGCCCGCTTTGCCGCAGGCAGGGTCATCAGATCTTCGCCGTTGAGCTGCAACTCTCCCTGAGCGGGGTTCAGGTCAGCCAGGGCGCGCAGCAGGGTGGATTTGCCCGAACCGTTCGGCCCCAGCAGGGCAGTGATCTGTCTGCGGGGGAGCAGGGGAGTGCTCAGCCCACTGATAATCTTTTTCTTGCGATAGCCGGTGTGCAGCTCGCAGACGCGCAGGCCATCGGTCATACGTTCCCCCGGTTGCGAATAATAATGCTAAGGAAGAACGGCACGCCCACCAGTGAGGTGACAATGCCCACGGGAATAATGACGCCGGGAACGATGTTCTTGGAAAATACCGAGGCCAGCGAGAGCACCAGCGCGCCAATCAGCATGCTGCCGGGGAGATAAAACCGGTGATCCTCGCCAAACATCATGCGCGAGATATGCGGCGCCACCAGGCCGATAAAGCCGACCGGGCCGACAAAGGCGACCGTCAGGGCCGAGATGATACTGATGCGTAACAGCGTCGCCAGGCGTAGCTTTTTCACGTTGATGCCAAAGCTGACGGCACGATCTTCACCCAGCCGCAGCGCCGTCAGTTTCCAGGCGTTCTTCAACGACAGCGGCACGATAATCAGCAGCGCCACGGCCAGGATCGCCAGCTTATCCCACGAGGCTCTCGCCAGGCTGCCCATGGTCCAGAAGACCAGCCCCTGCAGGGTATCTTCGCTGGCAACGAACTGCAGGATGGAAATCAGCGCGTTAAAGGTAAAGACCAGGGCGATACCAAACAGCACCACGCCGGAGGTCGCCACGCGGGTCCAGCGGCTGATGCCGTCCAGAATAAAGCAGGCCAGCAGGGCAAAGACAAAGGCATTCGCCGGAATGAACCACTTATCGGCAATGCCGGGAATGCCTAAGCCGAGCACAATTGCCAGCGCGGCACCGAAGGAGGCGGCAGAAGACACGCCCAGCGTAAACGGGCTGGCGAGCGGGTTGTTGAGGATAGTCTGCATCTCGGCCCCGGCCAGCCCCAGCGCCATGCCGACGGCGACGGCCATCAGGGCGAACGGTAGCCGCAGCTCCCAGACGATGACTCGCGTCCCGGCGTCGGCCGCGGCGGAGTTGATTAAGGTGTGCCAGAGGGTGGAAATGGAGATGCCTGACGGGCCGAGCGTGAAGTCGAGGATCAGGGAGCAAATAATAAAGAAGAACAGCACCCCTGCCAGGGCAAAGCGCCGGGCGAGAACCTTACGGTAATGTGACGCGATAATGGATTCGCCAGTTTGTTCGCTGGCGGCAAGGCTGGAATTCATCAGTTAACCTTATGCAACACAACAGAATTGTTTCATCCCTTTGCGTTCCATGTCGGGTGCTACCTGATATCCATTATCCGGGATGCGCCGGGTCACACTAATCGCAATGATAATGCTTATCAATTGAATGAGGTGATTATTGTCATCCCGTTTATTAATCGTTTCTGTTGTGGCTGAAAATTGACCGGATTTAAACGAGAAGGGGCATTCGCAGGGGGGGCGATTCGTGCCCGCAGGGCGGGCACGAAGGGGATTAGTGTTTTTCACCAATCGGCAGAACGGTGCGACCGAACTGCTCGTTCAGCACTTCACCCATCGCCAGGTAGATGGCGCTGGCGCCGCAGACCAGGCCAATCCAGCCCGCCACGTGAATAATGGACTCGCCGTTATCCACCAGGTGGCCCACACACAGCAGAGCGAACAGCACGGTCAGGCTCAGGAACACGAACTGCAGCGCACGGTTACCCACCAGAGTGCCGAAGAACATGAACAGCGTGAAGACGCCCCACAGGCCCAGATAGACGCCCAGGAACTGTGGGTTCGCCGCTTCGGTCAGACCCATTTTCGGCATCAGCAGAATGGCGACCAGAGTCAGCCAGAAAGAGCCGTAAGAGGTGAATGCGGTTAAACCGAAGGTATTGCCTTTCTTATATTCCAGCAGGCCCGCGAAGATCTGTGCGATACCGCCGTAAAAAATGCCCATCGCCAGGATAATGCCGTCCATCGGGAACATCCCGATATTGTGCAGGTTCAGCAGAATGGTGGTCATGCCAAAACCCATCAGGCCCAGCGGAGCCGGATTAGCCAACTTAGTGTTGCCCATAAGTCCTCAAAAAAATCATCATTAATATGGTGAAATGGTGAATCCCACGCCAATTCTCCCTGGCGGGGCGCGGCATCATAATGGGCGCCATCAACGCCGTCTATGATCTAATCAGGGTGAAATTAAAAATTTTTTTATCCTTCCCCCTTGATGGATGCCGTTGCGACCCCATCTTGTAGTCAACCGCAGTGTGTGGACCTGAAAAAATTCAAATCTGGACAGTTGAAAAAGCACCTTCTGCCCTTATTACAGGTACACAACCACATGTTGACTGAATTTTTAGTGGAGACGTTTAGATGGGTAAAATTATTGGTATCGACCTGGGTACTACCAACTCTTGTGTAGCGATTATGGATGGCACTACTGCACGTGTGCTGGAGAACGCCGAGGGCGATCGCACCACGCCTTCTATCATTGCTTATACCCAGGATGGTGAAACTCTGGTTGGTCAGCCGGCTAAACGTCAGGCAGTGACAAACCCGCAGAACACCCTGTTTGCGATTAAACGCCTGATTGGCCGTCGCTTCCAGGACGAAGAAGTTCAGCGTGATGAAGCCATCATGCCGTACAAAATCATCGGCGCTGAGAACGGCGACGCATGGATTGACGTTAAAGGTCAGAAAATGGCACCGCCGCAGATCTCTGCTGAAGTGCTGAAGAAAATGAAAAAAACGGCTGAAGATTACCTGGGTGAAGCGGTAACTGAAGCGGTTATCACCGTACCTGCATACTTCAACGATGCTCAGCGTCAGGCAACCAAAGACGCCGGCCGTATCGCGGGTCTGGAAGTCAAACGTATCATCAACGAACCAACCGCAGCGGCACTGGCCTACGGTCTGGATAAAGAAGTCGGCAACCGTACTATCGCGGTATACGACCTCGGTGGCGGTACTTTCGATATCTCCATTATCGAAATCGACGAAGTTGACGGCGAAAAAACCTTCGAAGTTCTGGCGACCAACGGTGATACCCACCTGGGTGGTGAAGACTTCGACAGCCGTATGATCAACTACCTCGTTGACGAATTTAAGAAAGATCAGGGCATTGACCTGCGTAACGACCCGCTGGCCATGCAGCGCCTGAAAGAAGCCGCAGAAAAAGCGAAAATTGAGCTCTCTTCTGCGCAGCAGACCGACGTGAACCTGCCGTACATCACTGCAGACGCGACCGGTCCAAAACACATGAACATCAAAGTGACTCGCGCGAAACTGGAAAGCCTGGTTGAAGACCTGGTTAACCGTTCCATCGAGCCGCTGAAAGTTGCTCTGCAGGATGCAGGTCTGTCCGTATCCGAAATCCAGGACGTTATCCTGGTGGGTGGTCAGACGCGTATGCCAATGGTTCAGAAGAAAGTGGCTGAATTCTTTGGTAAAGAGCCACGTAAAGACGTTAACCCGGACGAAGCCGTTGCAATCGGTGCTGCAGTTCAGGGTGGCGTACTGACCGGTGAAGTTAAAGACGTACTGCTGCTGGATGTTACCCCGCTGTCTCTGGGTATCGAAACCATGGGCGGTGTGATGACGGCGCTGATCGCCAAAAACACCACCATCCCTACCAAGCACAGCCAGGTGTTCTCTACCGCTGAAGACAACCAGTCTGCGGTAACCATCCATGTGCTGCAGGGTGAGCGTAAACGTGCCGCAGACAACAAAGATCTGGGTCAGTTTAACCTCGATGGTATCAGCCCGGCGCCGCGCGGTATGCCACAGATCGAAGTCACCTTCGACATCGATGCTGACGGTATCCTGCACGTTTCCGCGAAGGACAAAAACAGCGGTAAAGAGCAGAAGATCACCATCAAGGCCTCTTCCGGTCTGAACGAAGAAGAGATCCAGAAAATGGTTCGCGAAGCGGAAGCTAACGCCGAGTCTGACCGTAAGTTCGAAGAGCTGGTTCAGACCCGTAACCAGGGTGACCATCTGCTGCACAGCACCCGTAAGCAGGTTGAAGAAGCCGGCGACAAACTGCCAGCTGACGACAAAACCGCTATCGAGTCTGCGCTGAGCGCGCTGGAAGCATCCCTGAAAGGCGAAGACAAAGCTGATATCGAAGCGAAAATGCAGGCGCTGGCTCAGGTTTCCGAGAAGCTGATGGAGATCGCCCAGCAGCAACACGCACAGCAGCAGGCTGGCGCGGGTGCTGACGCTTCTGCAAATAACGCGAAAGATGACGACGTTGTCGACGCAGAGTTTGAAGAAGTGAAAGACAAAAAATAATCGCCCTTTGAACGGGTAATACACTGGCACGGGCGAAGAGGTTTCCTCTCCGCCCGTGCACGCATGTTAGGGGCAGATAAAACAAGATGGCTAAGCAAGACTATTACGAGATTTTAGGCGTTTCCAAAACAGCGGAAGAGCGTGAAATCAAAAAGGCGTATAAGCGCCTGGCCATGAAATTTCACCCGGACCGCAATCAGGGTGACAAAGAGGCCGAAGCCAAGTTTAAAGAGATCAAAGAAGCCTACGAAATCCTGACCGATGCCCAGAAACGTGCGGCCTACGATCAGTATGGCCATGCTGCGTTTGAACAGGGCGGCATGGGCGGCGGCGGCGGATTTGGTGGCGGCGGCGCAGATTTCAGCGATATTTTTGGTGACGTCTTTGGCGACATCTTCGGCGGCGGTCGCGGTCGTCAGCGTGCGGCTCGTGGCGCAGACCTGCGTTACAACATGGAGCTGTCGCTGGAAGAGGCCGTACGCGGCGTAACGAAAGAGATCCGCATTCCGACCCTGGAAGAGTGCGACATCTGCCACGGTAGCGGTGCGAAAGTCGGTACCAAGCCACAGACCTGTCCAACCTGTCACGGTTCCGGTCAGGTACAGATGCGTCAGGGCTTCTTTGCGGTGCAGCAGAGCTGTCCGCACTGTCAGGGCCGCGGTACGCTGATCAAGGATCCGTGCAACAAGTGCCACGGTCATGGTCGCGTTGAGAAGACGAAAACCCTGTCCGTTAAAATTCCGGCAGGCGTGGATACCGGCGATCGTATTCGTCTGTCTGGCGAAGGCGAAGCGGGTGAACATGGCGCACCGGCAGGCGATCTGTACGTTCAGGTGCAGGTGAAGCAGCACGCGATTTTCGAACGTGAAGGCAACAACCTGTACTGCGAAGTGCCGATCAACTTTGCGATGGCGGCGATGGGCGGCGAAATCGAAGTGCCAACTCTCGACGGTCGCGTAAACCTGAAAGTGCCTGGGGAGACCCAGACCGGCAAGCTGTTCCGCATGCGCGGTAAAGGCGTGAAATCGGTGCGTGGCGGCGCGCAGGGCGACCTGCTGTGTCGCGTGGTGGTCGAAACCCCGGTTGGCCTGAATGAAAAACAGAAGCAGCTGCTGAGAGAGCTGCAGGAGAGCTTTGGCGGCCCAACGGGTGAGAACAACAGCCCGCGCTCCAAAAGCTTCTTTGATGGCGTGAAAAAATTCTTTGACGATTTGACTCGCTAATCGGTGAGCTGACGTTATTCTCAAAGCCCGGAAGCGATTCCGGGCTTTTTTTATGGCTGAAAGATAGCTCGGAAAAAGCGAGCTCATCCTCAATATTAACCTGCTTTTACCGATGAATATCCGCGAGTATGATGGTTTTAACGAGGTATGGTCGTAAAGAGAGAGAGTAAAAGTGAAACTTCTGCATCGTTTTTTCCAGAATGAGGCCTCCGGTGGCATCATTCTTATTCTGGCCGCAGCGCTCGCAATGCTGCTGGCTAACCTGGGCGTTACCCGCGATCTGTATCACGCTTTTCTGGAAACTCCCGTTGAACTTCGCGTCGGCGTGCTGGAAATCAACAAGAACATGCTGCTGTGGATCAACGATGCGCTGATGGCGGTCTTTTTCCTGCTGGTGGGGCTGGAGGTGAAGCGTGAGCTGGTTCAGGGCTCACTGGCCAGCCGTCAGCGCGCAGCGTTTCCGGTGATTGCCGCCATCGGCGGGATGGTAGTACCGGCGCTGATCTACCTGGCCTTTAACTGGCAGGATCCCGTTGCCCGCCACGGCTGGGCGATCCCGGCCGCAACGGACATCGCTTTTGCGCTGGGGGTTCTGGCCCTGCTGGGCAACCGCGTGCCGATGGCGCTAAAAATCTTCCTGATGGCGCTGGCGATCATTGATGACCTGGGCGCGATTATCATTATCGCCCTGTTCTACACCAGCGAGCTGTCGGTATTGTCGCTGGGCGTCGCGGCGGCAGCCATTGCAGCGCTGGCGCTGCTGAATATCTGCAATGTCCGTCGGATCGGCATCTATGTGCTGGTGGGGATGGTGCTGTGGACGGCGGTACTGAAATCGGGCGTGCACGCTACCCTGGCCGGGGTGATTATCGGCTTCTTCGTGCCGCTGAAGTCGCAGGAGGGTAAATCTCCGGCAAAACAGTTAGAGCATGTTCTGCATCCGTGGGTTGCCTTTATGATCCTGCCGCTGTTTGCCTTTGCTAACGCGGGCGTCTCCCTGGAGGGGGTGACCTTCGGTGGGTTGACGTCGATGTTGCCGCTGGGGATCATCGCCGGTCTGTTTATCGGCAAGCCGCTGGGCATCAGCCTCTTCTGCTGGCTGGCGCTGAAAATGAAGCTGGCCTCGTTGCCGCACGGCACCACCTGGCGGCAGATTATGGCCGTTGGCGTGCTGTGCGGGATCGGCTTTACGATGTCGATCTTTATCTCAACGCTGGCGTTTGGCCCGCATGCCCCGAAGCTTATCGTCTGGGCTAAACTGGGTATTCTGACCGGGTCGCTGCTGGCAGCGTTTATTGGCTATGCCTTACTGAAAATGAAATTGTCGGGGCAGGTGCATCCGGCGTAACGGAACGTCGGGAGGGCAGGCCGCCCTCCCGTAAACACTATCAGGGAGCGAGGATCGCATGTCTCATCTTAACTACAACCATCTGTATTACTTCTGGCATGTCTATAAAGAGGGCTCGGTTGTCGGCGCTGCAGAGGCGCTTTACCTGACGCCGCAGACGATTACCGGGCAGATCAAAGCCCTGGAAGAGCGCCTGCAGGGGAAGTTATTCAAGCGTAAGGGAAGGGGGATCGAACCCAGCGAGCTCGGCGAGCTGGTATTTCGCTATGCCGACAAAATGTTCACCCTGAGCCAGGAGATGCTCGATATCGTCAATTACCGCAAGGAGTCGAACCTGCTCTTTGACGTCGGTGTCGCGGATGCGCTGTCAAAACGGCTGGTCAGCGGCGTGCTGGATGCGGCGGTGGTTGAGGATGAACAGATCCACCTGCGCTGTTTTGAATCCACCCACGAGATGCTGCTCGAGCAGCTGAGCCAGCATAAGCTGGATATGATTATCTCCGACTGCCCCATCGACTCCACCCAGCAGGAAGGACTTTTCTCGGTGAAGATTGGCGAATGTGGCGTTAGCTTCTGGTGCATCAACCCGCCGCCGGAAAAACCTTTCCCGGCCTGCCTGGAGGAGCGCCGACTGCTGGTGCCAGGCAGACGCTCCATGCTCGGACGCAAGCTGCTGAACTGGTTTAACTCGCAGGGGCTGAATGTGGAGATTCTGGGAGAGTTTGATGATGCGGCGCTGATGAAGGCCTTTGGCGAAGCGCACAACGCCATCTTCGTTGCCCCGACGCTTTACGCGCAGGATCTCTATTCGGACATCAGGATCACGGAGATTGGCAGGGTAGATAACGTGATGGAGGAGTATCACGCGATATTTGCCGAAAGGATGATTCAGCATCCGGCGGTGCAGCGTATCTGTAACCGTGACTACTCGGCGCTGTTTACGCCACCGGCAATCTGAAGGCATAAAAAAACCCGCGTTAAGCGGGTTCTTTAAACAAGCAACAACAAGTAGCGATTAAGCCAGTTTGTTGATCTGCGCGGTCAGGTTTGCTTTATGACGCGCTGCTTTGTTTTTGTGGATCAGACCTTTAGCAGCCTGACGATCCACGATTGGTTGCATTTCGTTAAATGCGTTCTGCGCTGCAGCTTTGTCGCCAGCTTCGATTGCTGCGTATACTTTCTTGATGAAAGTACGCATCATAGAGCGACGGCTTGCGTTGTGCTTACGAGCCTTTTCAGACTGAACGGCACGTTTCTTAGCTGATTTGATATTAGCCAAGTCCAACTCCCAAATATGATCTATGTGGACAATTCAAAGGCCGAGGAATATGCCCTCTCTGCCTTCTTTTGTCAATGGATTTGTGCAAATAAGCGCCGTTAATTAGCGACGCTACGTTACGTAGTGATGGCGCAGGATTCTACCAGCTTGTCTCTCCTGAATACAGCTTTTCGACATAAAAATCGTCATCTGCGGACAGATTTTTTCGCTGTGAAAGGCAACCCTGATGAAATCATTACGGCTTTCTGTTTTGCGTGAACAATCGCCGGTTAACCTTAACCGCTGTACAAGGTATACTTTGGCGATTTTCACTGTTTTGAGCCAGTCATGAAGCTGATACGCGGCATACATAATCTCAGTCAGGCCCCGCATGGGTGTGTGCTGACTATTGGTAATTTCGACGGCGTGCATCGTGGACATCAGGTGCTGTTGCAGGGGTTACGTGAAGAGGGGCGGGCGCGAGGTCTGCCGGTAGTAGTCATGATTTTTGAGCCGCAGCCGCTGGAGCTTTTTGCCAGCGAGAAGGCGCCTGCGCGCCTGACCCGCCTGCGTGAAAAGTTACGTTACCTGGCGCAGTGCGGCGTGGACTACGTTCTGTGCGTCCGTTTTGATCGGCGTTTCGCCGCCCTGACGGCACAAAATTTTGTCAGCGACCTGTTAGTTGATCGCCTTGGCGTGCGCTTTCTGGCGGTGGGAGATGATTTCCGCTTTGGCGCTGGTCGTCAGGGGGATTTCTTGCTATTACAGAAGGCTGGCCTGGAGTATGGCTTTGACGTCACCAGCACCCAGACCTTCTGCGAAGGCGGCGTACGTATCAGCAGCACGGCAGTACGCCAGGCGCTGGCTGAAGACGATCTGGATGCCGCCGCAACGCTGCTCGGACGCCCGTTCTCTATCTCCGGGCGCGTCGTGCATGGCGATGAACTGGGTCGCACCATTGGTTTCCCTACGGCGAACTTACCGCTGCGTCGTCAGGTTTCCCCGGTAAAAGGGGTCTATGCGGTAGAAGTGACGGGGCTGGGCGATAAGCCTCTGCCCGGCGTGGCCAATATTGGTACCCGTCCGACAGTGGCTGGCGTACGCCAGCAGCTCGAAGTGCATTTGCTGGACGTTGTAATGGACCTCTATGGTCGCCATATAGATGTAATCCTGCGTAAAAAAATACGCAATGAGCAGCGATTCGCCTCGCTTGATGAGCTGAAAGCGCAAATCGCGAGAGATGAGTTAACAGCCCGCGAAATTTTTGGGCTATCAAACCCGGCTTAATGCCTGAGATATAAATACGGAACCGAGAATCTGATGAGTGACTATAAATCAACCCTGAATTTGCCGGAAACAGGGTTCCCGATGCGCGGCGACCTCGCCAAGCGTGAACCGGGAATGCTGGCGCGTTGGACCGATGATGACCTGTACGGCATCATCCGTGCAGCCAAAAAAGGCAAAAAAACCTTCATTCTGCATGATGGCCCTCCTTATGCGAATGGCAGCATTCATATTGGTCACTCTGTAAACAAGATTCTGAAAGACATTATCGTGAAGTCCAAAGGCCTCACGGGCTTTGACTCGCCTTATGTTCCTGGCTGGGACTGCCACGGTCTGCCGATCGAGCTGAAAGTCGAGCAAGAGTTTGGTAAGCCGGGCGAGAAGTTCACCGCGGCTGAATTCCGCGCCAAATGCCGCGAATACGCTGCGACCCAAGTTGATGGCCAGCGTGAAGACTTTATCCGTCTGGGCGTGTTGGGCGACTGGTCGCACCCGTACCTGACCATGGACTTCAAAACCGAAGCCAACATCATCCGTGCGCTGGGCAAAATCATCGGCAACGGCCACCTGCACAAAGGCGCCAAGCCGGTGCACTGGTGCGTGGACTGCCGCTCTGCGCTGGCTGAGGCGGAAGTCGAGTATTACGACAAAACCTCTCCGTCCATCGACGTGGCCTTTGAAGGCGTCGATCAGGAAGCGCTGCAGGGCAAATTTGGCCTGCCGGCCGTAAACGGCCCAATCTCGCTGGTGATCTGGACCACTACCCCGTGGACCCTGCCTGCCAACCGCGCGATTTCCCTCTCTGCGGAGTTCGAGTATGCGCTGGTGCAGGTTGAAGGCCGCGCGCTGATCCTGGCGAAAGATCTGATGGAGAGCGTGCTGAAACGCGCGAACATCACCGAGTACAGCATTCTGGGTACCGTTAAAGGTGCCGAGCTGGAGCATTTGCGCTTTAAGCACCCGTTCCTCGATTTCGATGTGCCAGCGATTCTGGGCGAACACGTCACCCTGGAAGCGGGTACCGGTGCGGTACATACCGCCGGTGGCCACGGCCCGGACGACTACACTATCAGCCTGAAATACGGTCTGGAGATCGCTAATCCGGTTGGCCCGGACGGCGCGTACCTGCCAGGCACATATCCGTCCCTGGACGGTATCAACGTCTTTAAAGCCAACGACATCATCGTCAACATGCTGCGCGACAACGGCTCGCTGCTGCACGTTGAGAAAATGCAGCACAGCTATCCGTGCTGCTGGCGTCACAAGACCCCGATCATCTTCCGTGCGACCCCGCAGTGGTTCGTCAGCATGGATCAAAAGGGCCTGCGCGCGCAGTCTCTGAAAGAGATCAAAGGCGTGCAGTGGATCCCGGACTGGGGCCAGGCGCGTATCGAATCCATGGTCGCCAACCGTCCTGACTGGTGTATCTCCCGTCAGCGTACCTGGGGTGTGCCAATGTCTCTGTTCGTGCATAAAGAGACCCAGGAACTGCACCCGAACACCCTGGAACTGATGGAAGAAGTGGCGAAGCGCGTCGAAGTGGACGGCATTCAGGCGTGGTGGGATCTCGACTCCCGCGACATCCTGGGCGCTGACGCGGACAACTATGAGAAAGTGCCGGATACGCTGGACGTCTGGTTCGACTCCGGCTCTACGCACTCCTCCGTGGTTGACGTACGTCCTGAGTTTGCCGGCCACGCTGCCGACATGTATCTGGAAGGTTCTGACCAACACCGCGGCTGGTTCATGTCATCCCTGATGATCTCCACCGCCATGAAAGGGAAAGCACCTTACCGTCAGGTACTGACCCACGGCTTCACCGTGGATGGTCAGGGCCGTAAGATGTCCAAATCTATCGGCAACACCGTTTCGCCGCAGGACGTGATGAACAAGCTGGGCGCAGACATCCTGCGTCTGTGGGTTGCATCAACCGACTACACCGGCGAAATGGCAGTGTCCGATGAGATCCTGAAACGTGCCGCCGACAGCTATCGTCGTATCCGTAACACCGCGCGCTTCCTGCTGGCGAACCTGAACGGGTTCGATCCGGCGAAAGACATGGTGAAACCGGAAGAGATGGTGGTGCTGGATCGCTGGGCAGTAGGCTGCGCACAAGCGGCGCAGGAAGATATCCTGAAAGCCTACGAGTCTTACGACTTCCACGAAGTGGTGCAGCGCCTGATGCGCTTCTGCTCCATCGAGATGGGCTCGTTCTACCTCGATATCATCAAAGACCGTCAGTACACCGCCAAAGCGGACAGCGTGGCGCGTCGCAGCTGCCAGACCGCACTGTTCCATATCGCGGAAGCGCTGGTGCGCTGGATGGCGCCGATCATGTCCTTCACTGCGGATGAGATCTGGGGCTACCTGCCAGGCGATCGTGAGAAGTATGTCTTCACCGGCGAGTGGTATGAAGGTCTGTTTGGCCTGGCAGAGACCGAAGCCATGAACGACAGCTTCTGGGATGAGCTGCTGAAAGTGCGCGGCGAAGTGAACAAGGCGATCGAGCAGGCGCGTGCCGACAAGAAAGTGGGCGGCTCTCTGGAAGCGTCAGTAACCCTGTACGCTGAACCTGAGCTGGCGGCGAAGCTGACGGCGCTGGGCGATGAATTACGATTTGTCCTGTTGACCTCCGGGGCGAATGTTGCAGATTATGCCGACGCGAGCGCGGATGCCCAGCAGAGCGAACTGCTCAAAGGGCTGAAAGTGGCGCTGGTAAAAGCCGAAGGTGAGAAATGCTCGCGCTGCTGGCATTACACTACCGATGTCGGCAAGGTGGCGGAACACGCAGAGATCTGCGGACGCTGTGTCAGCAACGTCGCCGGTGATGGCGAAAAACGTAAGTTTGCCTGATGAGTAAATCACTCTCTTCAACAGGGCTGCGCTGGCTGTGGCTGGTAGTGGTCGTGCTGATTATCGATCTGGGCAGCAAGTACCTGATCCTCCAGAACTTTGCTCTGGGGGATACGGTTCCGCTGTTCCCGTCGCTTAATCTGCACTATGCGCGCAACTATGGTGCGGCGTTTAGCTTCCTGGCTGACAGCGGCGGCTGGCAGCGCTGGTTCTTCGCAGGTATCGCTCTCGGTATCTGTGTGGTGCTGGCCGTGCTGATGTACCGCGGGAAAGCCACGCAAAAGCTGAATAACATCGCCTACGCGCTGATCATTGGCGGCGCGCTGGGCAACCTGTTCGACCGTCTGTGGCATGGCTTTGTGGTCGATATGATCGACTTCTATGTCGGCAACTGGCACTTCGCCACCTTCAACCTGGCCGATACGGCGATTTGTATTGGTGCGGCGTTGATTGTGCTGGAAGGCTTCCTGCCTAAACCCGCAGCGAAAGAGCAGGCGTAACAAAACCCGCCGGGCGGCGCTGCGCTTACCGGGCCTACGACGATCGTAGGCCGGTGCATGCGCAGCGCCACTAGGCAAAATTAGCGAGCAATTTGCATGTCTAAATCCGTACAGAGCAACAGCGCGATGCTGGTTCATTTCACGCTGAAACTTGATGATGGCTCCACCGCGGAGTCCACCCGCAATAACGGCAAACCGGCGCTGTTCCGTCTTGGCGATACCTCCCTGTCCGAAGGTCTTGAGCAGCAGCTGCTGGGGCTGAAAGAGGGGGAGAAAAAAGCCTTCTCTCTGGAGCCGGATGCTGCGTTTGGTGTGCCGAGCCCGGACCTGATCCAGTACTTCTCGCGTCGTGAATTTATGGATGCGGGTGAACCGGAAATCGGGGCGATTATGCTCTTTACCGCTATGGATGGCAGCGAAATGCCTGGCGTGATCCGTGAAATCAACGGCGACTCCATCACCGTCGATTTTAACCATCCGCTTGCCGGGCGTACCGTCCATTTTGATGTTGAAGTGCTGGAAATTGACCCGGTACTGGAGGATGTGAATGCAGATCCTGTTGGCTAACCCGCGCGGTTTCTGTGCCGGAGTAGACCGCGCTATCAGCATTGTTGAAAACGCGCTGGAGCTTTACGGCGCGCCGATTTATGTCCGTCACGAAGTGGTGCATAACCGCTACGTGGTGGATAGCCTGCGTACCCGCGGGGCGATCTTTATTGAGCAGATCGACGAAGTGCCTGATGGCGCGATCCTGATCTTCTCCGCGCACGGCGTCTCTCAGGCAGTGCGTAACGAAGCGAAAAATCGCGATCTGACCGTCTTTGACGCCACCTGTCCGCTGGTCACCAAAGTGCATATGGAAGTCGCACGTGCCAGCCGTCGCGGCGAAGAGTCGATCCTTATTGGTCACGCAGGCCACCCGGAAGTGGAAGGCACAATGGGCCAGTACAGCAACCCGCAAGGGGGGATGTACCTGGTGGAGTCTCCGGACGATGTGCTGACGCTGAACGTCAAAAACGAAGCGAAGCTGTCGTTTATGACCCAGACCACGCTTTCGGTGGATGATACGTCCGACGTGATCGATGCGCTGCGTAAGCGCTTCCCGAAAATCGTCGGCCCGCGTAAGGACGATATCTGCTACGCCACCACCAACCGTCAGGAAGCGGTGCGCGCTCTGGCGGAGCAGGCAGATGTGGTGCTGGTCGTCGGCTCGAAAAACTCCTCGAACTCTAACCGTCTGGCCGAACTGGCGCAGCGGATGGGGAAAGCGGCATTCCTGATTGACGATGCGACTGATATTCAGGAAGCCTGGGTCAAGAATGCGGCCTGTGTTGGTGTGACTGCGGGCGCGTCTGCCCCTGATATTCTGGTGCAGAACGTGATTGCACGCCTGCAGGAGCTGGGCGGCGGAGAAGCCATCCCACTGGCGGGGCGCGAAGAGAATATCGTCTTCGAAGTGCCGAAAGAGCTGCGTATCGATGCCCGCGAAGTTGAGTAAGATTAAAAAAATGCCAGTCACTGAATGACTGGCATTTTTTCATTCAGGTAGTCGATCATCGCCCGCATTCTGGCTGGCATATTTTTGTTACGTGTCCACAGCAGCCAGAGATCGCCCGTATAGCTACTGATAAACTCCCAATCCGGCAGTACCTGCACAATCTCTCCGCTTTCCAGTGCCTCACGCGCCGTGAACAGCGGTAAACTCCCGATACCCAGACTGCGCTTTACCGCATCCAGCCTCACACCCGTGTGGTTAGCGGCATAACGTCCGTGCGTCTGTACCGTTTCCGTTTTCCCGTTTAACGCAAACTTCCAGCGTGAATCGGCCGGGATTTCACCGAGCGAAATACAGCTATGGTGCCGAAGATCGTGCGGATGCTGTGGCGTACCCATACGGCGAAGATACTCTGGCGTGGCGCAGATCGCATGGGTGATCGGCATCAGCGGTTTACCATACAGCCCTGGAGAGGGGGTATTGGTGATCCGTAACGCCAGATCGACACCGTCGTCGATCAAGTCCATATAGCGATCTTCCAGACGCAGACAGACATCAATTTGCGGATAGCGCTCAAGGAATGCAGGGATTAAAGGATGGATCACAAAACGTCCCACGGCTTTTGGCACGCTCATTGTCAGCTTTCCCTGCGCAACGGTCTGTAGGCTGCTGCCTGAATCCATCGCCTGCTGCGCTGCGTCCAGCATATCCAGCGCATGTTCATAAACCGATTTTCCGGTCACGGTAAGGGCCAGTTTGCGCGTGGTGCGGTGCAGTAATTTACATCCCATTTCCTTTTCAAGCCGTGAAACACAGCGGCTAATCGCGGAGGGCGTTGCGCCGGTGAGCCGGGCTGCGGTTGAAAAATTTCCATGTTCTACGATGGTGACGAAAGTGGCGAGATCGGGAAGCAGGGTAGGTTTCATTTGTGCATACCAGGCAAGAGTGCAATGCGTGAGTGGCAGATTATCGACATTTAAGTGATGAATATACTGTCAGGGTACAGAGGAGAACAACCATGACAGAACGACTTTATTACACCAGTGACGCGACAGCAGGCCGGGCGCAGGTGATCCGCTGCACCGAAGAGCCTGACGGCCGTTACGCCATTGAACTCAATCAAACCCTTTTCCATCCGCAGGGGGGCGGACAGCCCGCGGATCGAGGAACGATCGCCGGGATGGTGGTAGAAGCGGTCTCCCTGCGCGAAGAGCAGGTCGTCCATATTCTGTCCGGCGCGCTTGCGCCAGGCGAGGTGGAGATACAGGTCGATGAAGATGTGAGAGAACGTCACGCCCGCTGGCACAGCGCAGGCCATTTGATTGGCTATGCCGGCGAGCAGTTTGGCTGGAAGCCGGTAAAAGCCCATCACTGGCCCGGTGAAGGGCGGATTACCTTTATGCCCGGCGAGCCTCAGGGCCTTCTGCCTGATGCCAGCGCTCTGATGGCCATAATTGACGGCTGGAAAGCCGACAACCTGCTTCGCCATACCGAAATTGAATCTAGCAGACGCAAGGTTCGCTTTGGCGATCTCCCGGCCTACCTGTGCGGAGGAACGCACGTTAAACAGCTGGCGGATATTGGGATGGTGCAGATCCTCGGGCTGAAGATGAAAAAGGGCCAGCTGGTCGTCACCTATGCCCTCGATTAACAGGGATGTTCACTGACGATCATGTCTTTCACTGATATCTCTTCCTGTTTATCATTAAATTCTAATTATCGCCGTTTTCAGTGGCAGCCTTCGTCAGGGCTGGTTAATCTGAAAACGGTTTACATCATTTTAACGTAAGAGAATAACTATGCATGATGCACAGGTCCGCGTCGCCATTGCGGGCGCGGGTGGCCGCATGGGCCGTCAGTTAATTCAGGCGACATTGCAGATGGATGGCGTCACGCTTGGCGCGGCTCTGGAGCGCGAAGGCTCATCGCTGCTGGGTGCCGATGCCGGGGAACTGGCGGGCGCAGGCAAGTCAGGCGTCACCGTACAAAGTAGCCTTGAGGCGGTTAAAGACGACTTTGATGTCTTCATCGACTTCACCCGCCCTGAAGGCACACTCACTCACCTGGCGTTTTGCCGTCAGCACGGCAAAGGAATGGTTATTGGCACCACCGGTTTCGATGATGCGGGCAAGCAGGCTATTCAGGATGCAGCCAAAGATATCGCAATCGTTTTTGCAGCGAACTTCAGCGTGGGCGTGAACGTCATGCTCAAACTGCTGGAGAAGGCGGCGAAGGTGATGGGGGATTACACCGATATCGAAATTATCGAAGCGCACCATCGTTATAAAGTCGATGCCCCTTCAGGCACCGCGCTGGCGATGGGTGAGGCGATTGCTCAGGCGATGGATAAAGATCTGAAAGCGTGTGCGGTCTACACCCGGGAAGGTCATACCGGCGAACGTGTCCCTGGCACCATTGGTTTTGCCACCGTGCGTGCGGGTGACATCGTAGGCGAACATACTGCGATGTTTGCCGATATCGGCGAGCGCGTTGAAATCACCCATAAAGCGTCCAGTCGTATGACTTTTGCAAATGGGGCAGTTCGTTCAGCAATCTGGTTGAAAGGCAAAAAAGATGGTCTCTTTGACATGCGTGACGTGCTCGATCTTAACAATTTATAATCAAGTTTACCCTTCGTGATGTGGTTATTGCAGTCATAATTAGTTGATTGCAGAGGGCAATAATTTATTGCCCTTTAATTTTGGCCTGTTTTAAGTCTTTTTTAATTTGAAGTGCTTATAAATATAAGTTATCTCCATTATTTCTGTTTCAAAATTGTGGATTTTGACCAAATGGTCCACTTTTTTCGGTTATGGATGCCCTCTTACCAATAAAAACGAGCCGCAAGCGTTTTCTTAAGTGATTTAGTTGATCTTTTTGCCCGTTAACAACCATCCCGCTCATCAGTGCCGCAAAAACTACAAACAAAAGCTGCTTTTTAAGTTGACTTTCCCCTGCCAAATCTCCAGAATGCCGCCGTTTGCCGAAAATCCACTGGCAGCAGATTTGCATTGCTTCGTACTACGGTTATGAATTAATATGCAAATAAAGTGAGTGAATATTCTCTGGAGGGTGTTTTGATTAAGTCAGCGCTATTGGTTCTGGAAGACGGAACCCAGTTTATCGGTCGGGCCATTGGGGCAACAGGTTCGGCGGTTGGGGAAGTCGTTTTCAATACTTCAATGACCGGTTATCAAGAAATCCTCACTGATCCTTCCTATTCCCGCCAAATCGTCACTCTAACTTATCCTCATATCGGTAATGTCGGCACCAACGCCGCTGATGAAGAGTCCTCCCAGGTACATGCACAAGGTCTGATTATTCGCGACCTGCCGCTGATTGCCAGCAACTACCGCAATACCGAAGACCTCTCTTCCTACCTGAAACGCCATAACATCGTGGCGATTGCCGATATCGATACCCGTAAGTTGACGCGTCTGCTGCGTGAAAAAGGTGCCCAGAACGGCTGCATCATCGCCGGCGACAACCTGGATGCGGCTCTGGCGCAGGAAAAAGCCAAAGCCTTCCCGGGACTGAACGGCATGGATCTGGCAAAAGAAGTGACCACCGCTGAGGCCTACAGCTGGACTCAGGGTAGCTGGACGCTGGCAGGTGAACTGCCGGAAGCGAAAAAAGAAGAGGAGCTGCCGTTCCACGTGGTGGCTTACGACTACGGCGCCAAGCGCAACATCCTGCGCATGCTGGTGGATCGCGGCTGCCGTCTGACCGTTGTACCAGCGAAGACCCCGGCAGACGACGTGCTGAAGATGAACCCGGACGGGATCTTCCTCTCCAACGGCCCGGGTGACCCGGCACCGTGCGACTACGCCATCGACGCGATTAAGAGCTTCCTCGAAACCGATATTCCGGTATTCGGTATCTGCCTCGGCCATCAGCTGCTGGCGCTGGCGAGCGGTGCGAAAACCGTGAAGATGAAGTTCGGTCACCACGGTGGTAACCACCCGGTGAAAGATATCGACAACAACACGGTCATGATTACCGCACAGAACCACGGTTTTGCGGTGGACGAAGCCTCCATGCCTGCCACGCTGCGCGTAACACATAAGTCGCTGTTCGATGGCACCCTGCAGGGGATTCATCGCACCGACAAACCGGCGTTCAGCTTCCAGGGACACCCGGAAGCCAGCCCAGGCCCGCACGATGCCGCGCCGCTGTTCGATCACTTTATCGAACTCATTGAGCAATACCGTAAGACCGCTAAATAATCAGGAGCCGAGAAGACCATGCCAAAACGTACAGACATAAAAAGCATCCTGATCCTTGGCGCTGGCCCGATTGTTATCGGCCAGGCCTGCGAGTTCGACTACTCTGGCGCCCAGGCGTGTAAAGCCCTGCGCGAAGAGGGTTACCGCGTTATTCTGGTGAACTCCAACCCGGCGACCATCATGACCGACCCGGAAATGGCCGATGCGACCTACATCGAGCCGATTAACTGGGAAGTGGTACGTAAAATCATCGAAAAAGAGCGCCCGGATGCGGTGCTGCCAACCATGGGTGGCCAGACGGCGCTGAACTGCGCGCTGGAGCTGGAGCGTCAGGGCGTGCTGGCCGAGTTCGGCGTGACCATGATTGGTGCCACTGCCGACGCGATTGATAAAGCCGAAGACCGCCGCCGTTTCGACGTGGCGATGAAAAAAATCGGCCTCGACACCGCGCGCTCTGGTATCGCACACAATATGGAAGAAGCGCTGGCGGTTGCCGCTGACGTGGGTTATCCGTGCATCATCCGTCCGTCCTTCACCATGGGCGGCACCGGCGGCGGTATCGCCTATAACCGCGAAGAGTTTGAAGAGATTTGCGAGCGCGGTCTGGATCTTTCCCCAACCAAAGAGCTGCTGATTGATGAGTCGCTGATTGGCTGGAAAGAGTACGAGATGGAAGTGGTGCGTGATAAAAACGACAACTGCATCATCGTCTGCTCCATCGAAAACTTCGACGCCATGGGTATCCACACCGGTGACTCCATCACCGTGGCGCCTGCCCAGACGCTGACCGACAAAGAGTACCAAATCATGCGTAACGCCTCGATGGCGGTACTGCGTGAGATTGGCGTCGAAACCGGCGGCTCTAACGTGCAGTTCTCGGTTAACCCGAAGAACGGTCGTCTGATTGTTATCGAGATGAACCCGCGCGTATCCCGCTCCTCTGCGCTGGCATCGAAAGCCACCGGCTTCCCGATTGCCAAAGTGGCGGCGAAGCTGGCGGTAGGCTACACCCTCGACGAGCTGATGAACGACATCACCGGCGGCCGTACCCCGGCTTCCTTCGAACCCTCTATCGACTACGTTGTCACCAAAATTCCTCGCTTTAACTTCGAGAAATTTGCCGGTGCTAACGACCGTCTGACCACTCAGATGAAGTCCGTCGGTGAAGTGATGGCGATTGGCCGCACCCAGCAGGAGTCCCTGCAGAAAGCCCTGCGCGGCCTGGAAGTGGGCGCCACCGGTTTCGACCCGAAAGTGAGCCTGGATGACCCGGAAGCGCTGACCAAAATCCGTCGTGAGCTGAAAGATGCCGGTGCCGAGCGTATCTGGTACATCGCTGACGCCTTCCGCGCCGGCCTGTCCGTCGATGGCGTCTTCAACCTGACCAACATTGACCGCTGGTTCCTGGTGCAGATTGAAGAGCTGGTGCGTCTGGAAGAGAAAGTTACCGAGCTGGGCATCAACGGCCTCGACGCTGACTTCCTGCGCATGCTGAAGCGTAAAGGCTTTGCCGATGCGCGTCTGGCAAAACTGGCGGGCGTGCGCGAAGCGGAAATCCGCAAGCTGCGTGACCAGTACAACCTGCATCCGGTCTACAAGCGCGTGGATACCTGTGCGGCAGAATTCGCCACCGACACTGCGTACATGTACTCCACCTATGAAGACGAGTGCGAAGCGAACCCGTCCGTTGACCGCGACAAGATTATGGTACTGGGCGGCGGTCCAAACCGTATCGGCCAGGGCATCGAGTTCGACTACTGCTGCGTACACGCCTCACTGGCGCTGCGCGAAGACGGTTACGAGACCATTATGGTCAACTGTAACCCGGAAACCGTCTCTACCGACTACGACACTTCCGACCGCCTCTACTTCGAGCCGGTAACCCTGGAAGACGTGCTGGAAATCGTACGTATCGAGAAGCCAAAAGGCGTTATCGTCCAGTACGGCGGCCAGACTCCACTGAAACTGGCGCGCGCGCTGGAAGCCGCAGGCGTACCGGTAATCGGTACCAGCCCGGATGCGATTGACCGCGCGGAAGACCGCGAGCGTTTCCAGCATGCCGTGGACCGTCTGAAGCTGAAGCAGCCCGCTAACGCCACCGTGACGGCGATTGAGCAGGCGGTTGAGAAGGCCAAAGAGATCACCTATCCGCTGGTGGTGCGTCCATCCTACGTGCTGGGCGGCCGGGCGATGGAAATCGTCTACGACGAAGCCGACCTGCGCCGTTACTTCCAGACTGCGGTCAGCGTCTCTAACGATGCGCCAGTGCTGCTGGACCGCTTCCTTGATGATGCGGTGGAAGTGGACGTGGATGCCATCTGCGACGGCGAAATGGTGCTGATTGGCGGCATCATGGAGCACATTGAGCAGGCAGGCGTGCACTCCGGCGACTCCGCCTGTTCTCTGCCAGCCTATACGCTGAGCAAAGAGATTCAGGACGTGATGCGCGAGCAGGTGCAGAAGCTGGCCTTTGAGCTGCAGGTGCGCGGTCTGATGAACGTGCAGTTTGCGGTGAAAGACAACGAAGTCTACCTGATTGAAGTTAACCCACGTGCAGCGCGTACCGTACCGTTCGTCTCCAAAGCCACCGGCGTACCGCTGGCGAAAGTGGCGGCGCGCGTGATGGCGGGCCAGACCCTGGCTCAGCAGGGCGTGACCAAAGAGATCATCCCACCGTACTACTCGGTGAAAGAGGTGGTGCTGCCGTTCAACAAATTCCCGGGCGTTGACCCGCTGTTAGGGCCAGAAATGCGCTCTACCGGGGAAGTGATGGGCGTGGGCCGCACCTTCGCAGAAGCATTCGCTAAAGCGCAGCTCGGCAGCAACTCCACCATGAAGAAACAGGGCCGTGCGCTGCTGTCCGTGCGTGAAGGGGATAAAGAGCGCGTGGTGGACCTGGCCGCGAAACTGCTGAAGCAGGGCTTTGAACTGGATGCGACCCACGGTACCGCGATTGTGCTGGGTGAAGCCGGTATCAATCCGCGTCTGGTGAACAAGGTGCATGAAGGTCGTCCGCACATTCAGGACCGTATCAAGAATGGCGAATACACCTACATCATCAATACCACCGAAGGGCGTCAGGCGATTGAAGACTCCAAGCTGATTCGTCGCAGCGCGCTGCAGTACAAAGTGCATTACGACACCACCCTGAACGGCGGTTTCGCGACAGCCATGGCGCTGAACGCGGATGCGACCGAGAAGGTGATTTCGGTGCAGGAGATGCACGCGCAGATTAACAAGTAAAACCCAGGTTATCGTAGGCCCGGCAAGCGAAAGCGCCGCCGGGCAAACGGCGGGTGGCGCTTCGCTTACCCGCCCTACGATGGCTAACTCCCTCTTCAGAACCTTCTGCTTTTCCATCTCCCATCAGTCAGTTAGCCTAAAATTATCAGGTCGATAATTAAATCCAACTGAAAAGCAGGGAGAACACCATGCGAAAGAATCTTTTGCTGACCTCTATTTTTACTGCCGCAGCACTGTTCACCGTGGCCGGTTGTTCATCTAATCAGGCGGTCAAAACCACCGACGGTAAAACCATTGTCACCGACGGTAAACCAAAGGTGGATGACGATACTGGAATGATGTCTATTGATAATGCCGAAACCGGTCAGACGGAACAGATTAACCGCGATCAGGTTAAATCCATGGGTGAGCTGGATAACTAATAAAAAAATGCAGTGGCCTGAGCCACTGCACGTTTGACTGGAATAACGCGATTACCAACGGTGGTTCAGCAGAATATGACCGCCGTAGGCATCGTAGCTGTTTTCACCCCACTCGCCGCTGGCGCGCAGCGAGATCAAGGTGGTCTCGTTCAACTTGCCGGTAATGCCCAGCTCCAGCTGACCGCGATCGTCCGGAGTATCGTTGCTGAACGCTTCGCCGTTAAAGGCGATATCGTTCTGCCCGGCACCCTTCAGCCAGTTAACCGCTACATAAGGCTGCCAGGCCTGCACATCTTTCTGATTGAAGTAGCTGGTTTTCACACCCACACGTCCCAGCACGCTGTCGTTATCGAGAGTGGAGATACGCACGCCGTCGGCGTCAGTGTGATTTTCCTGATCAAGATAGCTGTAGACGGCCTGGATCTGCGGTTCGATTTTCCAGGTTCTTTCGCTTTCTGAGTCCACAATCCAGGCATGACCTGCTTCCAGCGAGGCGGCAAATCCCTTGCTGTTATAGGACTCGTTGTCACGACCGTCGCTTCTCAGCTTGTTGTGATACCAGCCGAAAGAGGCCCAGCTGTCGATATAGCTGCCTTTACGCAGCTGCTGATCTTCCTGCCAGGTGGCGTATACGCCGACGTTAACGCCATCCACTTTACCCTGCGCAGAACGTTTGCTGGTCGCTGAGGTGGAGTCGGTTTTGGCCTGACCGGCACCGAACATCATCCCGCTATGCAGAACCCCGGTGTCCATCTTCTTACTGATGAAATCACTGCCGACCTGCATCACGTACTGAGTAGTGTCATAGTTAACTTTGCCACCCGCTACGTCATTTTCATGATAGCGACCTTTGACGTACATCCAGGTGTTGAGATCGTCTTCATTGCGCAGCGTCAGCTGATCGCGATCGTCGCGTTTGTGCAGGAACATATCCTGGGCAGCGAGGTAGTTACCTAAATAGGCGCCCACCTCAGGTGCGAGGTTGGCTGGTGCCGGTGAAGGCGTTGGAGCAGGTGTTGGGTCTGGCGTTGGAGCAGGTGTTGGGTCTGGTGTTGGAGCCGGTGCTGGGTCTGGTGTTGGATCTGGTGTTGGCGCAGGCGTAGTATCTAAAGACTCCAGGTACCAGTTACCATCAGTGTGTTGGTTCAGGCTGTATTCCCACGCCCCGACCACGACTGGTCTGGAGAGAGAAAACGCCGCATCGGAGTTACCGCCCACGCTGACGACCTGCATCCCGTTGACGGTCTGCGCGCCCATCCCGCCGATATTGGAGATGCGGATGCCAGACTCACCGGCGCTATTGCCGGTAATGGTCAGATGGTCAGTAGCTGAACTGTCATCACCCAGCACGCTGTTCATGGCGATCAGGCTACCGCTTACGCCGGTATAGTCCCCGTTGATGGTGAAATTGTTGCCTACACTGTCATTCAGCCCGGCGATCTGCAGCGTGCCGCTGTTAGTGACGTTGCCGTTGATGGTGTTAAGGGTAGAAGAGCTGGACGCGCTGTTCCCCTGCACGGCATTCCAGGATGCCAGCACGCCGCCGCTGAGGATATCAACGTTGTTGTTTACGCTGCCTGCGCTGGCAAAGGTTGCGCCGTTATCAACCGTGAGGGTAGCCGTGTTGCCTGCGCTACCCAGGGTTGCGCCTTCGGCTACCAGGGTTGTGCCGCTGCGCAGAAGGGTGTTGCCGGTGTAGCTATTGTTGCCGGTCAGGGTCAGGGTGTTGGCATCGGTTTTGGTTACGCTGCCGCTGCCGGTAATATCAGTCGCGAAGGAGAAGTCAGCAGCCTGGTTAAATTCCAGTGAGCCGTTGTTCGTCAGCGTTCCGGTTAAGGTACCGGTTTTGGTGCCATTACCCAGTTGCAGGGTGGCGCCATTGGCGATAAGGGTATTACCGGCGTTGTTGACCGTGCCTGCGAGCGTCAACTTTCCGGCATCTACCTTGATCGAATCATCCGTCCCGATGATATTCACATTGCCAGTCAGATCCCACGCAGTGCCTGACATGGTAAGAGAGGCGAAGCCTTCGCCGTCATTCAGACCAATAAAATTGCTGTCTTCGGTGCTGGTGCCCATAAGCTGTAGGGTATTGCCCGTAGAGTTTGTTGAAATAACATCACCTTCCAACTGAGACCCCGTCCTCAGAATCAGGGAGTTATTTTTTTCACTGGTAAATGTAATAGCGCTGTCGCGGCCTTTGATTGTCCCGACGTTCACAATATCTACTTTGGTAATGCCAGAGGTATAAATACCGTGCTCTACGCCTTCAATGGTACCGTTATTGGTGATTTTACTATTGCTGGTCAGGCCATCAAGGCTAATCCCATTGTTTAAATTTCCCTTCATCACACCGTTATTCGTCAGCGTAACGCCAGCATGACTGGAGAGTGCAGTTTTACCCTCGATATGACCGGTTGACGCATTGGTGATTTTGAGAGAGGAAGAGTCTTCATCAATCTGAATACCGTTCTCTGCTCCCATGAGATTACCAGCGTTATTTATGGCTCCGGTTATCGAGTGTACCGTAATCGCATTACCGGCGCTGGAAGAGATAACACCCGTTATCTCGTTGCTGATGGTGGTATCTTGAACACTTGTATTGACATATACACCATCACCTACGTTGCTGATCGTACCGTTGTTACTAACATTCGTTACTTCCAGGCCTTCAACCGTTACAGCGGGCGAAGTTGAGAGTGGAGAAATAGTGACGTTCTCATTGATGGTGTAATCCTGATCGGCGGAAAATATCTGATTAGCTGTCGTGGAATCGTCGATTGTTGCCGCTTGAATTATTAACGGAGTAAATATGAATATTGCTGGAAATACTTTGATGAATGATTTTGTTATTATATTTAATTGCGGGGTTTTGTTTTTCATTGCCACATCCATTTTGTGATTAAAGGATGCGTATTTTAGTAATGAGGTAATTTTTTGTAAATCGCTGCTTTTTAAGAATTTATTTATTAGTATCGACATAACGCACTGAGTTTTAAGTTATTTTTTCATACAATTCAGTTTTAAATTATGGATTAAATTTAATGTAGACACTATGTTTCCCGTATTGTTGCAGGGGGATTAATCTTAGTGATAAATATTATTTTCCATTTTTATAGTTCTGGTAAAAATAATAGATTTAGAAGCGAAGGCATTTACCAATCGTTGCGGTTAACGCCATCACGGCCGCAGACCCCTTCAAACGCCTCGCTTTCCTGTCTACACTGACTGTCACAACCACAAAGCAGTTCAACCAGGGTAATCATGATCCTCATTATTTATGCCCATCCTTACCCGCATCACTCCCATGCGAATAAACGGATGCTTGATCAGGTAAAGACGCTGGAGGGCGTAGAGATCCGCTCGCTCTACCAGCTCTATCCTGACTTTAATATTGATATCGCCGCCGAGCAGGAGGCGATCGCCAGGGCCGATTTGATTGTCTGGCAGCACCCGATGCAGTGGTACAGCACTCCGCCATTATTGAAACTGTGGATCGACAAAGTGTTTTCACACGGCTGGGCATATGGCCATAACGGCAAAGCGCTCAGGGGCAAAAGCCTGTTGTGGGCGGTGACGACCGGGGGCGGTGAAAGCCATTTTGATATCGGCTCCTTCCCCGGCTTTGAGGTACTGGCGCAACCGCTGCAGGCGACCGCGCTTTACTGTGGTCTGAATTGGCTTCCGCCGTTTGCCATGCACTGCACCTTTGTCTGTGATGACGAAACGCTGCAGGCCCAGGCCCGACACTATAAACAACGTTTACTCGACTGGCAGGAGGCGCACCATGGATAGCCATACGCTGATTCAGGCGCTGATCTATTTAGGCGCCGCAGCGCTGATTGTGCCGGTTGCGGTACGCCTCGGGCTCGGCTCGGTGCTGGGATATCTGATTGCCGGCTGCGTGATTGGCCCGTGGGGATTCCGGCTGGTCACCGACGCCGAGTCGATCCTGCACTTTGCGGAGATCGGCGTGGTGCTGATGCTGTTTGTCATTGGCCTGGAGCTGGATCCGCGTCGTCTGTGGAAGCTACGCGCGTCGGTGTTTGGTGGCGGGGCATTGCAGATGCTGGCCTGCGGTCTGCTGCTGGGTGGATTCTGCATCCTGCTGGGCATGGACTGGAAGGTGGCGGAGCTGATCGGCATGACGCTGGCTCTCTCCTCCACGGCCATCGCCATGCAGGCCATGAACGAGCGTAACCTGACGGTTTCCCGGATGGGGCGCAGCGCCTTCTCGGTGCTGCTTTTCCAGGATATTGCAGCCATTCCGTTGGTGGCGATGATCCCGCTGCTCGCCGTATCCGGAGCCTCTACCACCCTTGGCGCCTTTGCTCTCTCGGCATTAAAAGTCGCCGGAGCATTGACCCTGGTGGTCCTGCTCGGACGGTACGTCAGCCGACCGCTGCTGCGCTTTGTTGCCCGTTCCGGCCTGCGGGAGGTGTTCAGCGCCGTGGCCTTGTTCCTGGTCTTCGGCTTTGGCCTGATGCTGGAAGAGGCGGGACTCTCTATGGCGATGGGCGCGTTCCTGGCCGGCGTCCTGCTGGCAAGCTCGGAGTATCGCCACGCGCTGGAAAGCGACATCGAGCCCTTTAAAGGGCTTCTGCTGGGGCTGTTTTTCATCGGCGTCGGCATGTCCGTCGACTTCGGCACTTTAGTGACCCATCCGCTGCGCATTGCGATCCTGCTGGTGGGCTTCCTGGTGATTAAAATGGCGATGCTCTGGCTGGTTGCTCGCCCGCTGAAGGTGCCCGGAAAACAGCGCCGCTGGTTTGCGGTACTGCTGGGGCAGGGGAGTGAGTTTGCGTTCGTGGTATTTGGCGCGGCTAACATGGCAAATGTGCTCGATCCGGAGTGGGCGAAAGCGCTGACGCTGGCGGTAGCGCTCTCGATGGCGGTAACGCCGCTGCTGCTGGTGGTATTGACCCGCCTGGAAGCGGCCGACAGCGGTCAGGAGCGTGAGGCGGATGAAATCGACGAAGAACAGCCGCGGGTGATCATTGCCGGGTTTGGTCGCTTCGGCCAGATCACCGGCCGTTTGCTGCTCTCCAGTGGGGTGAAGATGGTCATCCTCGATCACGATCCCGACCATATTGAGACCTTGCGTAAGTTTGACATGAAGGTCTTTTACGGCGATGCCACGCGTGTGGATCTGCTGGAGTCCGCCGGGGCGCAGAAGGCCGAAGTGCTGATCAACGCGATTGACGATCCGAAGAACAGCCTGCAGCTGGTTGAACTGGCGAAGACCCATTTCCCGCATCTGAAAATCATCTCCCGCGCCCGCGATATCGATCATTACATCAAGCTGCGCCAGATCGGTGTTGATGCGCCGGAGCGTGAAACCTTCGAAGGGGCGCTGAAATCCGGTCGGCTGGCGCTGGAAAGTCTCGGGCTCGGGGCGTATGAAGCCCGGGAGCGGGCCGATCTGTTCCGCCGGTTTAATATTGAGATGGTCGAGGAGATGGCTGCAATGGCGGAGAACGATGCTACGTCACGTGCGGCGGTGGTTAAACGCACCAGCGCCATGCTGATGGATATCATCAATGAAGATCGTAATCACCTCTCGCTGACCCAGCGTCACGGCTGGCAGGGCACGGAAGAAGGTAAGCATACCGGCGATCCGGGAGACGAGCCGGAGAGTAAACCGCTGGCGTGAAGAGGGGTTGCCAGCAAATATAAAAAATTTCCTGTTCTTTACTCTGCCGCCAGTCGACGAAAGATTAAGCTTTCCGTATAGTGGCGGCAATTTTTTGCATCCGGGAAATAATCAATGATCAGTCTGATTGCGGCGCTTGCGGTAGATCGCGTGATTGGTATGGAAAACGCCATGCCGTGGAATCTGCCTGCCGATCTCGCGTGGTTTAAACGTACTACGTTGAACAAGCCAGTAGTAATGGGGCGCCTGACCTGGGAGTCAATCGGGCGTCCTTTACCGGGCCGTAAAAACATCGTAATAAGCAGCCAGCCCGGCACGGATGAGCGTGTTGAGTGGGTTAAATCCATTGACGAAGCTATCGCTGCCTGCGGCGATGCCGAAGAGATAATGGTGATTGGTGGAGGCCGTGTGTACGAGCAATTCCTGCCGAAAGCGCAGAAATTATATCTGACACACATTGATGCTGAAGTGGAAGGGGATACCCATTTCCCGGACTACGATCCTGACGAATGGGAATCGGTATTCAGCGAATTCCACGACGCGGATGCGCAAAATTCGCATAGCTACTGCTTCGAGATCCTTGAACGCCGCTAATGTTTTTCTGCACCTTTCCCGACGGGAGAGGTGCAGCTCTCCGCTACGACGCTACCGCTTCATTCTCGCCTAAGTCCTGATGCCGGTTCGACGGCTGAACAAAATACGCTTTATCTTCCCAGCGCAGACAGGTCAGTTCCCCACCCCAGCAGCAGCCGGTATCCAGCCCGTAGATGCCGTCTGGCGTGCCTTTGCCTTCCAGCGACGCCCAGTGACCGAAGATCACGCTGTAATGATCCGTCACCGGCCCAGGGATCGCAAACCAGGGTTTGAGCGGCGTCGGTGCGTTTTCCGGCACATCCTTGCAGTACATATCCAGCTGACCGTTCGGGAAGCAGTAGCGCATGCGTGTGAAGGCGTTGGTGATAAAACGCAAGCGCGCCACACCGCTGAGCTCCGTGCTCCAGTTGTTGGGCATGTCGCCGTACATGGCATCGAGGAAGAAGGGATAAGAGTCGCTGGAGAGCACGGCTTCAACGTCGCGTGCGCACTCTTTCGCGGTTTGCAGATCCCACTGCGGCGTAATGCCCGCATGCGCCATCACCAGCTGCTTCTCTTCATCAACCTGCAGCAGCGGCTGGCGACGCAGCCAGTTAATAAGCTCATCGGCGTCAGGCGCATCCAGCAGCGGGGTGATCCTGTCTTTCGGCTTATTACGGCTGATCCCGGCGTAAACCGCCAGCAGATGCAGATCGTGATTGCCAAGGACGAGCCGTACGCTGTCACCCAGCGACTTCACATAACGCAGCACTTCCAGCGAGGCAGGTCCGCGCGCAACAAGATCGCCGGTGAGCCATAGCGTGTCCGTACCTGGGGTAAAATCCACCTGCTTTAACAATGCGATCAGTTCATCGTAGCAACCATGAACGTCGCCAATGAGATATGTAGACATGTTTAGTGAATGAGTGTTGGAACAGCCAGACGGAAAACAGGAATGGCAATGCGGAATGCATTGCCGTCGGCATCGACCATTTCATAATGGCCCTGCATGGTGCCCAGCGGCGTTTCGATTACCGCGCCGCTGGTGTACTGATACTCTTCGCCGGGATCGATGTGCGGCTGTTCACCGACCACACCTTCGCCCTGTACTTCAATTTCACGACCGTTGCCGTTGGTGATAAGCCAGTAGCGCCCGAGCAGCTGCACAGGCATCCGCCCCAGGTTGCGAATGGTTACCGTATAAGCAAAAACATAGCGCTCTTCATCCGGGGTGGACTGGGACTCAATATAGATGCTTTGTACATGAACACATACGCGGGGCGAATCAATCATGGCTTAGCTCTCCTTCGGCGGCGCATTTTCGCTGATGTAATTAGCCAGCTTGCAGTACTGTTCTACGGAGATGTTCTCCGCACGCATTGCCGGGTCGATACCCAACTGAGCTAACACCTCAACGGTAAACAGATTGCCAAGGCTATTACGAATCGTTTTACGGCGCTGGTTAAAGGCTTCAGTAGTGATACGGCTCAGAACGCGCAGCTCTTTAACCGGGTACGGCTTCGTTTTATGCGGCACGAGACGCACCACTGCAGAATCCACTTTTGGTGGTGGCGTGAACGCAGATGGCGGCACTTCGAGTACCGGGATCACGTTGCAGAAATATTGTGCCATCACGCTTAAACGACCATACGCTTTACTGTTTGGCCCTGCAACCAGTCGGTTAACGACCTCTTTTTGCAACATGAAGTGCATGTCGGCAATGGCATCAGTATAGCTAAACAGGTGGAACATCAGCGGCGTTGAGATGTTATACGGCAGGTTACCAAACACGCGCAGCGGTTGCCCCATTTTCTCCGAAAGCTCGCCGAAGTTCATGGTCATGGCATCTTGCTGATAAATAGTCAGTTTCGGCCCAAGGAACGGGTGCGTCTGCAGGCGTGCTGCCAGATCGCGGTCCAGTTCGATGACGGTCAGCTCGTCCAGACGCTCGCCAACCGGCTCGGTCAGAGCGGCAAGGCCCGGCCCGATCTCGACCATCGCCTGGCCTTTTTGTGGATTGATAGCCGAAACAATACTTTCGATCACGAACTGATCGTTGAGGAAGTTTTGCCCGAAACGTTTACGGGCTAAATGGCCCTGGTGGACGCGATTATTCATTGAGTATTAACAATCATTTTGATGGCGAGGTTAAGCGCCGTAATAAAACTGCCGACATCTGCTTTCCCCTGGCCCGCTAAATCAAGTGCAGTGCCATGGTCAACAGAAGTGCGAATAAAGGGTAAACCGAGGGTGATGTTCACGCCGCGGCCAAATCCCTGGTATTTTAGCACGGGAAGGCCCTGATCGTGGTACATCGCCAGCACGGCGTCTGCATGATCGAGATATTTAGGCTGGAACAGGGTATCTGCAGGCAGCGGCCCGCTGAGATTCATCCCCTGGGCCCGCATTTCGTCCAGCACCGGAATGATGGTGTCGATCTCTTCCGTACCCATGTGACCGCCTTCGCCCGCGTGCGGGTTGAGGCCGCAGACCAGCACGTGCGGATCGGCAATACCGAATTTGGTGCGTAAGTCATGATGCAGGATGGCAATCACCTCGCGCAGCAGATCCGGCGTAATAGCGTCGGAAACCGCTTTGATCGGCAGATGGGTGGTAGCCAGCGCAACGCGCAGCTCCTCGGTTGCCAACATCATCACTACTTTCGCGCTGTGGGAACGCTCTTCAAAAAACTCGGTGTGGCCGGTAAAGGCCACGCCGGCATCGTTGATCACCCCTTTATGCACCGGCCCGGTGATCAGCGCGGCAAATTCGCCGTTCAGGCAGCCATCACAAGCGCGCGCCAGAGTCTCCACCACATAGTGGCCGTTTTCGGTACTCAGTTGACCGGGGATAACGGGCGTACGCAGCGGGACAGGCAGCAGCGTCAGCGTGCCCGCTTGCTGGGGGAGGGGCGCATTTTCTGCCTGATACGGCAGCAGCGTGAGCGGCAGATTGAGCAGTTTCGCCCGCGCCTCAAGCACGCTGGCATCGGCGCAGATCACCAGTTCGACCGGCCAGCTGCGCTGGGCAAGCTGGACGACCAGATCGGGACCAATCCCGGCGGGTTCGCCGGGAGTGATGACAACACGATGGTGTTTCATTATTTGCTCAGAACTTTGACGTAAGCGCTGGCGCGTTGCTCCTGCATCCAGGTTGCCGCTTCTTCAGAGAACTTACGGTTGAACAGCATGCGGTACGCGCGGTCTTTCTGGGCCGCATCGGTTTTATCCACGTTACGGGTGTCCAGCAGCTCAATCAGGTGCCAGCCGAAGGTGGAATGAACAGGATCGCTCAGCTGACCTTTGGTCATGCGCATCAGCGCATCGCGGAAGGCCGGATCGTAAATATCCGCTGCTGCCCAGCCCAGATCGCCGCCCTGATTCGCAGAACCGGGATCCTGAGAGAACTCTTTCGCGGCGTTGGCGAAGGAGGTTTTACCGCTGCGGATATCGGCGGCAATCTGCTGCAGTTTTGCCCGCGCCTGATCGTCATTCATCAGCGGGGACGGCTTCAGCAGAATATGGCGGGCATGCACTTCGGTGACGGAGATGCTCTGGCTCTGGCCGCGCAGATCGTTCACTTTCAGAATGTGGAAGCCAACGCCGGAACGGATTGGACCCACGATATCGCCTTTTTTCGCCGTGCTCAGCGCCTGAGCAAAGATAGATGGCAGCTCCTGAATACGACCCCAGCCCATCTGGCCGCCTTTCAGCGCCTGCTGGTCAGCCGAATAGGTGATCGCCAGTTTGCCGAAATCACCGCCGTTACGCGCCTGATCGACGATGGAACGTGCCTGGCTCTCCGCCTCAGCAACCTGGTCGGAAGACGGGTTTTCTGACAGTGGGATCAGGATGTGGCTCAGGTTCAGCTCGGTGCTGGCATCATTCTGGTTACCCACCTGTTTTGCCAGCGCTTCCACTTCCTGCGGCAGGATCGTCACGCGACGACGCACTTCGTTGTTACGCACTTCAGAAATCAGCATCTCTTTACGGATCTGATTACGGTAGGTCGAATAGCTGATGCCGTCATAGGCCAGACGGCTGCGCATCTGGTCAGCTGACATGTTGTTCTGCTTCGCAATGTTGGCGATAGCCTGATCGAGCTGCTCATCAGAGATCTTCACACCCATCTTCTGACCCATCTGCAGAACGATCTGATCCATGATCAGACGTTCAAGGATCTGATGACGCAGTGTGGAATCATCCGGAAGTTGCTGACCTGCCTGACCCGCGTTGAGCTTCACAGACTGCATTAAACCATCAACGTCGCTCTCAAGTACCACACCGTTGTTCACAACGGCAGCGACTTTGTCGACAACCTGTGGGGCCGCGAAGCTGGTATTCGCGACCATAGCGATACCGAGCAGCAGCGTTTTCCAGTTCTTCATACTTTTTCCATATCAATTAACCGCAATGCGGATTACGTTGTAAATCAAGCACATCATAAGGAACTACGGTACGGCAGAATCGGTGAGCGCAGCATCTGCTGAGTACCCAGACCGTAGTTGGAACTCAGGCCACGCAATTCGATGTTAAAGCCGATGACGTTATCGTACTCGCTCTGATTTTTGTCGACATCCCAGCCGTTAAGCTTACGTTCGTATCCGACACGGATCGCGTAGCAGCAGGAGTTGTACTGCAGGCCCAGCATCTGATCGGCCGCCTTACTCTGATTGGTATCAAAGTAGTACGCCCCAACGATCGACCAGCGATCGGCAATTGGCCAGCTGGCGGTACCGCCTACCTGCGAAATGCCCTCTTTGTACTGATCGGCCGTCGAGAAGTTAGGCAGCGTCGCCTGGATATATTCCGGGCTGGCGTAACGGTAGCTCAGCTGAACCATCCGGTCTTCATCACGGCGATACTCAATGGCTGCACTGCTGGTGGCAATGTTATCCAGACGCGTATCGTACTGCAGACCGCCACGCAGTCCCCAGCGATCGGTCATGCGCCAGTAGGTGTCACCCGCCCAGACCAGGGAGCCCGTTTTGTTGTTTTTCTCCCAGTTAATGTTGTCATCGCCGGTACGCGATTCTGTGAAGTAGTAGATTTGACCCACAGAAGCATTAAAACGTTCAACGGAAGCATCATCATAAACGCGAGTTGTGACGCCGGTGGTCACCTGGTTGGCCGAGGCAATACGGTCCAGACCACCGTAAGTACGGTCGCGGAACAGACCGCTATAGTCGGATTGCAGCAGTGAAGAGTCGTAGTTATTAATTTTGCTCTGATCGCGATACGGCACGTACAGGTACTGTGCACGTGGTTCCAGCGTCTGGGTGTAACCCTCGCTCCAGTTCATGTCGCGTTCGAACACCAGCTTGCCGTCCATTTTAAACTGCGGCAGCGTACGGTTAACGGACTCTTCCAGGTGAGTCCCGTTGTTGGCGTTGTAGGTTTCCAGATTGTCCTGCTGATAGTGGGTCGCCATCAGCTTCACTTCGGTATCCAGGCTGGCCCAGTCGTTCGACACCGGCAGGTTGATTGTCGGCTCAAGATGAATACGGGTGGCTTCCGGCATATCGGAGTTAGTATTCACGAAATGCACGGCCTGGCCGTAGACGCGGGTATCAAACGGGCCGACATCGTTCTGGTACCAGTTGACGTCCAGCTGCGGCTCCGCACCATAGGTGCTGGCGTTCTGGCTGCTGAAGACCTGGAACTGGCGGGTCGACACGGTGGCGTCAAAGTTCTTAACGGCATAGCCGGCGCTGAAGATCTGCGTGGCGTAACCGTCGGTACTGGAACCGTATTTCGACGTGAAGTCGTTGAAATAGTACGGATCGCTGACTTTGGTATAGTTAACGTTGAAGCGCCATACCTGATCCATGACCCCGGCATGTTGCCAGTAGTACAACCAGCGGTGGCGATCGCCCTCGGTAGGATGCTCGTCTTCGAACACCTTGTCCGATGGCAGATAGTCCAGCTCCATCAGGCCTGAACCCGCCTGCGTTAAATAACGGAACTCGTTTTCCCACATGATATTGCCGCGCTTATGGATATAGTGCGGCGTGATCGTGGCGTCCATGTTGGGCGCGATGTTCCAGTAGTACGGCAGGTAAAACTCAAAATAGTTTGTCGAGCTGTACTTGGCGTTCGGGATCAGGAAGCCTGAACGACGTTTGTCGCCCACCGGCAGCTGCAGATACGGGCTATAGAAGACCGGCACCGGGCCGAGCTTAAAGCGGGCGTTCCAGATCTCCGCAACCTGCTCTTCGCGGTCGTGGATCACTTCGCTGCCGACCACGCTCCAGGTATCGGAGCCCGGCAGACAGGAGGTAAAGGTCCCGTTTTCCAGAATGGTATAGCGGTTTTCACCGCGCTGTTTCATCAGGTCGGCTTTACCGCGCCCCTGACGGCCCACCATCTGATAATCACCTTCCCAGACGTTGGTATCTTTGGTATTCAGGTTCGACCAGGCTTTCGGACCTTTCAGGATGACCTGATTATCGTCATAGTGCACATTACCCAGTGCATCCACGGTTCGTACCGGTTCTGCCGCGCCTTCTGGCTGTTTCTGGTGCAACTGAACTTCATCGGCCAGCAAACGGCTGTTACCCTGGTTAATATCCACATTGCCGGTAAACACGGCGTCGTCAGGATAATTCCCTTTCGCATTGTCAGCAGTGATGGTGACCGGTAGCGTGTTCGTATCACCCTGAACCAGCGGGCGATCATAGCTGGGGATACCCAGCATACATTGCGAGGCGAGATCGGCTGCCAGACCCTGTTGACTGTACAGGGCAGTAGCTATCATCGTGGCCAGGAGGGTGGGGATACGTTTTTTCATACGTTTTATTTATTGTTCCGTCATCAGTGGCTTATCGCTGGCAAACGGTCAGAGACTATCTTACTCATCATCACAGTGCCAGCGTTAATCCTGCCCGTAAACAAGCCGTGGTGATAGGCTCGTTATTGAATGACGAGTATGATAATGCAAATTATAGGCGATGTCCTTCAATTGACCGTGGCCAGGCCACTGGAATGATGGCGTTCGCGGGATCAAATACATCACCATTTGGGGAGTATATGCAGTATTGGGGAAAAATTATCGGCGTGGCGTTCGCTTTACTGATGGGCGCGGGCTTCTGGGGTATCGTTCTTGGCCTGATTATCGGCCATATGTTTGATAAAGCGAGAAGTCGTAAGATGGCCTGGTTTGCCAACCAGCGTGAACGTCAGGCGCTTTTTTTTGCCACGACCTTTGAGGTGATGGGGCATCTGACCAAATCCAAGGGGCGCGTGACCGAGGCCGACATCCATATCGCCAGCCAGTTTATGGACCGCATGAACCTGCACGGCGACTCGCGGGCGGCGGCGCAGCACGCATTTCGCATCGGCAAGGCGGATAACTATCCCCTGCGCGAAAAAATGCGCCAGTTTCGCAGTATCTGCTTTGGCCGCTTCGACTTAATTCGGATGTTTCTGGAGATTCAGATCCAGGCGGCCTTTGCCGACGGATCGCTCCACCCGAACGAGCGTGCGGTACTCTATGTGATTGCCGAAGAGCTGGGCATTTCCCGCACCCAGTTCGATCAGTTCCTGCGTATGATGCAGGGCGGTGCGCAGTTTGGCGACGGCTATCAACAGCAGCAGGCGGGCGGTGGCGGCGGCTGGCAGCAGGCGCAGCGCGGTCCTACTCTGGAAGATGCCTGTAACGTGCTGGGCGTGAAGCCGACCGATGAGCCGACGACCATTAAGCGTGCCTATCGCAAGCTGATGAGCGAGCATCATCCGGATAAGCTGGTGGCAAAAGGGTTACCGCCGGAAATGATGGAGATGGCGAAGCAAAAAGCGCAGGAAATTCAGAAAGCCTACGAACTCATCAAAGAGCAGAAGGGCTTCAAGTAAAGAGAGTAGCCCGGCAGGCGAAGCGCCGCCGGGCAAGACATCAGAAATCCGCCGGAGCCTTAAAGGTCATCGGCGTACCGTATTCCGGATGGGTGATGGTCAGCATCTCCGCATGCAGCTGCAGACGCGGCGCCATGGCCCGGGCTTCCGGGGTGGCGTAAAAGCGATCCCCCAGAATCGGATGACCCAGCGCCAGCATATGCACACGCAGCTGGTGCGAACGACCGGTAATCGGTTTTAACAGCACGCGGGCGCTGTTATCCGCTGCGTACTCCAGCACTTCATACTCGGTTTGCGCCGCCTTCCCGGTCTCGTAGCAGACCTTCTGCATCGGGCGATTCGGCCAGTCGCAGATCAGCGGCAGGTCAACCAACCCTTCCGCCGGTTGTGGATGTCCCCAGACGCGCGCCAGGTACTGTTTCTTCGGCTCCCGCTCACGAAACTGACGCTTCAGCTCACGCTCTGCCGCCTTGGTCAGCGCGACCACAATCACACCGCTGGTTGCCATATCCAGGCGATGAACAGACTCCGCCTGCGGATGATCGCGCTGAACGCGCGTCATCACGCTGTCTTTATGATCGTCCAGCCTGCCCGGCACGGACAACAGGCCGCTCGGCTTGTTGACCACCATGATGTGCTCATCCTGATAGAGAATGACCAGCCATGGATCCTGCGGCGGATTGTAGGGTTCCATCAACATGTTGCGCTCCGCTTACTGATGCGTCACAACGATGAGACGCAGCGCATCCAGACGCCATCCCGCCTGATTCAGGCTTTCAAGCACCTGCTGACGATTGGTCTCAATCGCCGCCAGCTCATCGTCACGAATGTTCGGGTTCACCGCGCGCAAGGCTTCCAGACGCGACAGCTCCGCTGACAATTTTTCATCCGCTTCGCTGCGTGCTGCGTCAATCAGGGCCCGCGCCGCTTTCTCAATCTGAGGTTCGCCCTGCTGCAGAATGGTATACACATCCTGCTGCACCGCGTTCACCAGCTTGCTGCCGGTGTGGCGGTTGACCGCACTCAGCTGACGGTTAAAGCTCTCAAACTCGACCTGCGCCGCCAGGTTGGTGCCGTTTTTATCCAGCAGCAGACGCACCGGGGTGGCAGGCAGGAAGCGGCTGAGCTGCAGCTGTTTCGGCGCCTGGGCTTCCACCACGTAGATCAGCTCCAGCAGCAGCGTACCCACAGGCAGTGCCTTGTTCTTCAGCAGCGAAATGGTGCTGCTGCCGGTATCGCCGGAGAGGATCAGGTCCAGTCCGTTGCGGATCAGCGGGTGCTCCCAGGTGATGAACTGCGCGTCTTCGCGGGACAGCGCCACATCACGCTCAAAGGTGATGGTGCAGCCATCTTCCGGCAGGCCCGGGAAGTCCGGAACCAGCATATGATCGGACGGGGTCAGCACAATCATGTTCTCGCCGCGATCGTCCTGGTTGATACCGACGATATCAAACAGGTTCATGGCGAAGCTGATCAGGCTGGTATCGTCATCCTGCTCTTCGATACTCTCCGCCAGCGCCTGGGCTTTTTCACCGCCGTTGGAGTGGATCTCCAGCAGACGGTCACGGCCCTGCTCCAGCTGTGCTTTCAGCGCTTCGTGCTGCTCGCGACAGATTTTGATCAGATCGTCGAAGCCGTCGGTGTTTTCAGGCGTCGCCAGATAGCCTGTCAGCTCGCTATGCACTTTGTCATAAATGGTGCGGCCGGTCGGGCAGGTATGTTCAAACGCATCCAGCCCTTCGTGGAACCAGCGCACCAGTACCGACTGGGCAGTTTTTTCCAGATACGGGACGTGGATCTGAATGTCGTGTGCCTGGCCAATACGATCCAGACGGCCGATACGCTGCTCCAGCAGATCCGGATTGAAAGGCAGATCGAACATCACCAGACGGCTGGCGAACTGGAAGTTACGCCCTTCGGAGCCGATTTCGGAACAGAGCAGCACCTGAGCGCCGCTGTCCTCTTCGGAGAACCACGCCGCCGCGCGGTCGCGTTCGATAATCGACATGCCTTCATGGAACACCGCCGCGCGGATACCTTCCCGCTCGCGCAGCACCTGCTCAAGCTGCAGCGCGGTGGTGGCTTTGGCGCAGATCACCAGCACCTTCTGGGAGCGGTTGGCGGTCAGATAGCCCATCAGCCACTCAACGCGCGGGTCAAAGTTCCACCAGGTCCCGCTGTCGCCTTCAAACTCCTGATAAATCTGTTCCGGATAGAGCATATCGCGGGCGCGTTCTTCCGCCGTTTTGCGCGCACCCATGATGCCGGAGACCTTAATGGCCGTCTGGTACTGGGTTGGCAGCGGCAGACGAATGGTGTGCAGCTCGCGTTTCGGGAAACCTTTCACCCCGTTACGGGTGTTACGGAACAGGACGCGGCTGGTGCCGTGGCGATCCATCAGCATGGAGACCAGCTCCTGGCGTGCGGCTTCGGCACCGTCACGATCGCTGTTGGCGGTCTGCAGTAGCGGCTCGATATCCTGCTCGCCAATCAGTTCGCTCAGGGTGTTGAGCTCCTCGTTGGAGAGGTGATTTCCCGCCAGCAGCAGGGCAACCGCATCGGCGACCGGGCGGTAATTTTTCTGCTCTTCGACAAACAGCTCAAAGTCGTGGAAGCGGTTTGGATCCAGCAGGCGCAGACGCGCAAAGTGGCTCTCCAGACCCAGCTGCTCCGGCGTAGCGGTCAGCAGCAATACACCCGGCACGCGTTCGGCCAGCTGTTCAATCGCCATGTACTCACGGCTTGGGGCCTCTTCGCTCCAGACCAGGTGGTGGGCTTCATCGACCACCATGATGTCCCACTCGGCATCACACAGGTGTTCGAGACGCTGCTTGCTGCGGCGGACAAAGTCCAGGGAGCAGATCACCAGCTGTTCGGTTTCGAACGGGTTATCGGCATCGTGCTGGGCTTCGGCGTAGCGCTCATCGTCAAACAGGGAGAAACGCAGGTTAAAGCGGCGCAGCATCTCCACCAGCCACTGGTGCTGCAGGGTTTCCGGCACCACAATCAGCACGCGCTCGGCCGCGCCGGAGAGCAGCTGTTGATGCAAAATCATGCCTGCTTCGATGGTTTTACCTAAACCCACCTCATCGGCCAACAGGACGCGCGGCGCGTAGCGACGGCCGACATCATGGGCAATGTTTAACTGGTGAGGGATCAGGCTGGTACGCTGGCCGCGCAGGCCGCTCCACGGCATGCGGTACTGCTCACTCTGGAACTTACGCGCGCGGTAGCGCAGGGAGAAGCGATCCATGCGGTCAATCTGACCGGCGAACAGGCGATCCTGCGGCTTGCTGAAGACCAGCTTGCTGTCGAGCAGCACTTCGCGCAGCATCACATCGGTCTCGTCGGTATCGAGGCGAGTCCCGATATAGGCGAGCAGTCCATTCTCTTCTTTTACGTCTTCAATCTTCAGCTGCCAGCCTTCATGGCTGGTAACGGTGTCGCCCGGGTTAAACATCACGCGGGTAACAGGGGAATCATTGCGAGCATACAGACGGTTTTCACCGGTGGCGGGGAAGAGGAGAGTGACCATACGCGCATCCAGCGCCACTACCGTTCCTAATCCAAGTTCGCTTTCTGTGTCGCTGATCCAGCGTTGACCAAGTGTAAAAGGCATATTTGTTCGGCTCTAATCTTTAATTGCAGGCAATAGTTCAACCACCGATCAAAAATGACGGTAATCGAATAATGGGTCCGGGAATGGAAAGGGCGCTATGGTACTGGATGGCAGCGATTTCGTCACCTGTCAAAATAGTCCCAACTGACCTGTCATCAGTGTAGCAAAGTCATCGTCCTTGAAGGGCAATATTCCGTCCGCGACGGGCTGTAGCTGGCGGGTGAGGTAGTGCTCATAGTCAAGGGGCGAACGCTGATAATCCACCGGCTCCGGGCCGCTGGTGGTCCAGACGTACTTGATGGTGCCACGGTTCTGGTACTGCGGCGCCCGCCCGAGACGGACGTTCTCCTCATCGGCAAGCCGGGCGGCGCGCACGTGCGGCGGCACGTTGCGCTGATACTCCGCCAGCGGGCGGCGCAGGCGTTTGCGGTAGACCAGCTGGTCATCCAGCTCGCCCGCCATCAGGCTGGCGATGGTTTCGCGAACAAACTCCTGATAGGGCTCGCGGCGGAAGATTTTCAGATACAGCGCCTGCTGGAAGTGCTGCGCCAGCGGGGTCCAGTCGGTGCGCACGGTCTCCAGCCCTTTAAACACCATCCGCTGCTTCTCCCCCTCCTGGATCAGCCCGGCGTAGCGCTTTTTGCTGCCCTGATCGGTGCCGCGGATGGTCGGCATTAAAAAGCGGCAGAAGTGGGTCTCATACTCCAGCTCCAGGGCGCTGGTTAAGCCAGCCTGCTGCAGGTGAGTCCGCCACCAGTCGTTGACGTAAGACACCAGCCCCTGGCCGATGGCGGCCGCCTCCGCTTCGCTTTGTGCGCCCTTAAGCCAGACGAAGGTCGAGTCGGTATCGCCATAAATCACGTCATAGCCCCGGGATTCCACCAGCACTTTGGTCTGGCGCATGATCTCGTGGCCGCGCATGGTGATCGACGACGCCAGCCGCGGGTCGAAGAAGCGGCAGGCGCTGGTGCCGAGCACGCCGTAAAAAGCGTTCATGATGATCTTCAATGCCTGGGAGAGGGGCTTATTGCCGTGGCGTTTGGCCTCTTCGCGCCCGTGCCAGATCTGGCTGACGATCTCCGGCAGGCAGTGTTTGTCCCGGGAGAAACGCGCCCCCAAAAAACCTTCGGTGCTGTGCTGCTCATCCGGCTGGGCGAGGCCTTCCACCAGCCCGACCGGATCGATAAGAAAGGTACGGATGATCGACGGATAGAGACTTTTGTAATCCAGCACCAGCACCGAGTCGTACAGGCCGGGGCGGGAATCCATCACATAGCCGCCGGGGCTGGCCTGGGGCGGCACGTCGCCGAGATTCGGTGCCACATAGCCCGCCCGGTGCATGCGCGGGAAATAGAGATGACTAAAGGCGGCCACGGAGCCGCCGTGCCGGTCGGCCGCGAGGCCATTGACCGTGGCGCGCTCCAGCAGGAACGGCATGATCTCGGTTTTGTGGAAGATGCGCGTCACCAGCTCGCAGTCTTTCAGGTTATAGGTCGCCAGGGCCGGTTTATCTTCGGCGAAGCGGCGGTCAATCTCGTCCATCCGGTCCCAGGGGTTGTCGATGGATTTGCCTTCCCCGAGCAGCTCCTGCGACACCGACTCCAGCGAAAACGATGAGAAGCTCCAGAACGCCGACTTTAGCGCCTCGATACCGTCGATAATCAGCCGCCCGTTCGCCTGGGCGAAGAAGACGCCGTTTTTAAAGCCGTGCTCGCGCCACTCCAGCTCGCTGTTGCCGCGCCCGAGCAGCAGCGGGATGCGGTAGCGTTCGGCGTGTTTTTGCAGCACCCGCAGGTCGAACTGCACCACGTTCCAGCCGATAATCACGTCCGGGTCGTGCTCTGCAAACCAGGCGTTGAGCTTCTCGAGCAGCTGCGGGCGGCTGCTCACGTAGATGAGATCAAAATCGAGCCCGGAAGCATCGCCGTTAGCCGGGCCGAGCATGTAGACCACCCGCTGGCCGCAGCCCTCAATGCCGATGCAGTACAGCTCGCCATGACGCGTGGTTTCAATATCCACCGACGCCCATTTCAGCGGCGGACGATAGTGTGGGTTGGGTTTGAGGCGGGCATTGACCAGCCGATCGCCATGGGACGTTCCGTCCACCCAGACCGGGGCGGTGATAAAGCGCTCCATCAGAAAGCGCTCCGGGGGACGAACATCGGCTTCGTACAGGGTCACGCCCGCTTCGCGCAGCAGTTTTTCATAGCGCATCAGCTGGCGATGGGCGCGGCAGTAGAGGCCGTAGACCGGACGAAGGTGGAAATCTTTCAGTTCAAGGGGGGTCAGCCGCCAGCCGCTCTCACCGTGCAGCAGCTGTTTTGTCTTTTCGACGTCAGGCTCAGGAATAAAGGCCACGGACTCCTGCGGCGGCAGGGTGATGTGCAGCGGGCCGTTATCGGTCGCCAGCCAGAATTCCACTTCGGTACCCTGCGGGGTATCCCGCCAGTGTCGGGTCAGTAAAAAGCCTTCTTGCGCCTGCGCCACGCCGTTTTCTCAATAAACAAAACCAGGCGTGAGTATAGCCTGGTTGCGGGTGTTTTGCTGGGGTTTTATACAGGGGTGTTTCTGCGGGATGGCGCTGCGCTTATCCGGCCTACAGGTCCCGTAGGCCCGGTAAGCGTAGCGCCACCGGGCGGGTTTTACTGCCCGTAATACGCTTTTGCGCCGTGCTTGCGCAGGTAATGTTTATCCAGCAGGGTCTGCTGCATATCCGGTAATTGGGGTGCCAGCTGGCGGCAGAAGATGCCCATATAGGCCACCTCTTCCAGCACGATGGCGTTGTGTACCGCGTCTTCGGCATTTTTGCCCCACGCGAACGGGCCGTGGGAGTGAACCAGCACCCCCGGCATCTGCGCCGCGTCGATCCCCTGTTTCTCGAAGGTTTCGACAATCACGTTGCCGGTTTCCCACTCGTACTCACCGTTGATCTCGGCATCGGTCATCTTGCGGGTGCAGGGGATGGTGCCATAGAAATAGTCGGCGTGAGTGGTGCCGGTTGCCGGGATGGGTTGCCCGGCCTGCGCCCAGATGGTCGCGTGACGGGAGTGGGTGTGGACGATGCCGCCAATCGACGGGAAAGCCTGATACAGCAGACGGTGCGTCGGCGTATCGGAGGAGGGCTTTTTCGTTCCTTCCACCACCTCGCCGGTGGCGATGCTCACCACCACCATATCGTCGGCGGTCATCACCCGGTAGTCGACCCCGGACGGTTTAATGACGAACACGCCAGCTTCGCGGTCAACCGCGCTGACGTTGCCCCAGGTCAGGGTGACAAGATTGTGTTCCGGCAGGGCCAGGTTGGCTTCAAGCACCTGACGTTTGAGATCTTCCAGCATGTATCCTCCAGGAAAAAAGGCCCGCCCTGCGGCAGGCCAAAGGTTCCCCTGTTAACGTTTTGAACCGTAATAGACTTCGTTCCAGCGCAGCGCGTCTTTGAAGGCTGGCATACGGGTGTCGTTATCAATCACGGTCAGCTCAATGTCGTGCAGCTCCGCGAACTGACGCATGTCGTTGAGATCCAGCGCATGGCTGAAGACGGTATGGTGGGCGCCGCCCGCCACGATCCAGGCTTCGGAAGCGGTCGCCAGATCCGGCTGGGCTTTCCACAGGGCGTTGGCCACCGGCAGTTTTGGCAGGGCGTGAGGCGTTTCAACGGCGTCAACGCAGTTGACCAGCAGGCGGAAGCGATCCCCCAGATCGATCAGGCTGGCGTTAATCGCCGGACCGGTGCGGGTGTTGAAAATCAGACGGGCCGGATCGGCTTTGCCGCCGATGCCGAGGTGTTGAACATCGAGGATCGGTTTTTCATCCACGGCGATCGACGGGCAGACTTCCAGCATGTGCGAGCCCAGCACCAGATCGTTGCCGTTCTCGAAGTGGTAGGTGTAATCCTCCATAAAGGAGGTGCCGCCCTGCAGACCGGTCGACATCACTTTCATGATGCGTAGCAGAGCGGCAGTTTTCCAGTCGCCTTCTCCGGCAAAGCCGTAGCCCTGCTGCATCAGACGTTGCACTGCCAGGCCCGGCAGCTGCTTGAGGCCGTGAAGATCTTCAAAGGTAGTGGTAAAGGCATGGAAGCCGCCCTGTTCGAGGAAGCGCTTCATGCCCAGCTCGATGCGCGCTGCATCCAGCACGTTCTGGCGTTTGTCACCACTTACCTGTGCCGCTGCAGTCAGGCGGTAGCTGCTTTCATACTCATCCACCAGCGCATTAACGTCGCCGTCGCTGACCTCATTGACGACCTGCACCAGGTCGCCCACCGCCCAGGTATTGACGGAGAAACCGAATTTAATCTGCGCGGCCACTTTATCGCCGTCGGTCACTGCCACTTCACGCATGTTGTCGCCGAAGCGCACCACTTTCAGCTGGCGGGTATCCTGCTTCGATACCGCCTGGCGCATCCACGAACCAATACGCTGGTGGGCCTGTTTGTCCTGCCAGTGGCCGGTCACCACCGCATGCTGCTGGCGCATACGTGCGCCGATGAAGCCGAACTCGCGGCCGCCGTGCGCGGTCTGGTTCAGGTTCATAAAGTCCATGTCGATGCTGTCCCACGGCAGCGCCGCGTTGAACTGGGTATGGAACTGGAGCAGCGGTTTGTTGAGGATCGCGAGGCCGTTGATCCACATCTTGGCCGGAGAGAAGGTGTGCAGCCACACCACCAGGCCGGCGCATTTGTCGTCGTAGTTGGCGTCGCGGCAGATATGGGTGATTTCATCCGGCGAGGTGCCCAGCGGCTTCAGCACCAGCTTGCACGGCAGTTTTGCTTCCGCATTCAGGGCGTTGACCACATGTTCTGCGTGCTGAGTCACCTGGCGCAGGGCTTCCGGCCCGTAAAGATGCTGACTACCAATCACAAACCACACTTCATAATTATTAAAAATCGTCATTATCGTGTCCTTAATGTGTCAGGGTTGCCGTAGATTCCGGGATGCTCTTAACCGGGGCGGCGACAGGGAGATAGTGCTGTTCAGCGCTCTTCGCCCACTGCTGGTAGCGCTGATAAAGCTGTTCGAAACGTTGCGCCTGCTGTGGGCGCGGCTGCAGGGTGCTTTCCACCTGGCTGGCCATATGCTGCTGTGCCGTCGGGATATCGGCATGGACCCCCGCGGCGACCGCGGCGAAGATGGCCGCACCCAGGGCGCAGCACTGATCGGAGGCGACAATCTGCAGAGGACGGTTCAGCACGTCGCAGCAGGCCTGCATGATCACCGGGTTCTTACGGGCGATACCGCCCAGGGCCATCACCTCATTGACGGCGATCCCCTGCTCGGTGAAGCACTCCATAATGGCGCGCGCGCCGAAGGCGGTGGCGGCCACCAGCCCGCCGAACAGCGCCGGGGCGTCGGTGGCGAGATTCAGATCGGTAATCACCCCTTTCAGGCGCTGGTTGGCATTCGGTGTGCGGCGACCGTTAAACCAGTCGAGCACCACCGGAAGATGGTCGAGGGACGGATTTTTGGCCCAGGCCTCGGTCAGCTGCGGCAGGAGCTGTTTCTTACTGGCGTCGATCTGGGTTTTCAGCTCCGGATGCGCAGCGGCCAGCTGATCCAGCGGCCAGCCCAGCACCCGGCCAAACCAGGCGTAGATGTCCCCGAAGGCGGATTGGCCCGCTTCGAGACCGATAAAGTCAGGTACCACGCTGCCGTCCACCTGGCCGCAGATGCCTTTCACGGCGCGGTCGCCGACGCTGGCTTTATCCGCCGTCAGGATGTCGCAGGTGGAGGTGCCGATCACTTTCACCAGCGTATTCGGCTGGGCACCGGCACCGACCGCACCCATATGGCAGTCAAAGGCGCCACCGGAGATGGCGACGTGCTGCGGCAGGCCCAGACGTTCCGCCCACTCGGCGCACAGCGTGCCCACCGGGATATCGGCGGTCCAGGTATCGGTAAACAGCGGGTAGTCGAGATGCTGGTTGATGATCGGGTCGAGTTCGTCAAAGAAGGCGGCAGGCGGCAGGCCACCCCAGCTCTCATGCCAGAGGGATTTATGCCCGGCGCTGCAGCGGCCGCGACGGATATCCTGCGGACGGGTGGTGCCGGAGAGCAGGGCCGGAACCCAGTCGCACAGCTCAATCCACGATACCGCCGCCTCGGCAACGTGCCGGTCCTGGCGGGTAACGTGCAGGATCTTCGCCCAGAACCATTCGCTGGAGTATATGCCGCCGATGTAGCGGGAGTAGTCGCTTTTGCCAGGCTGATGGCACAAACGGGTGATGGCCTCGGCTTCTTCCACCGCGGTATGGTCTTTCCACAGCACGAACATGGCGTTCGGGTTGTCGGCAAACTCCGGACGCAGCGCCAGCACGTGGCCCTCGGCGTCAATCGGTGCCGGGGTCGAGCCGGTGCTGTCCACCCCGATGCCGACGATCTGGCTGCGCTGCGCCTCGCTTAACTCGGCCAGCACGGTTTTGATCGCCGCTTCCATCGACTCAATATAGTCGCGGGGATGGTGGCGGAACTGATTGTTCGGCGCATCGCAGAAGCGCCCCTCTTGCCAGCGCGGGTACCACTCAACGCTGGTCGCTATCTCCTGACCCGTTGTGCACTCCACTGCCAGGGCGCGTACTGAGTCACTGCCAAAATCGAGGCCAATCGCAATTGCCATGGTGTTGCTCCATCAAAAAACAGATATGAATGAACATTAGAGAGTGAGGGGGAAAATCGTCAGGCAGGATCCGCTAATCTTATGGATGATTTTGCTGTGACATGGGAAAGTGTGACGCCGTGCAAATAATCCATGTGGACATTTCTGCCGTGGTTATAGACACTTTTGTTACTACCGACCCGCTCGATGTTACGGTTAAATCGCAACGGAAGCGTTAAGATGGCGGACCTTAAAGTGGGCTGATACCTTTTCGCTCTTTGGCTGGCCCGTTTTTATGCCGCTTTTGTTGATATGGACAAATGGTTTCTTTCACGACCGTCAGGAGTACAGACAATATGGCTGAAACACAAAGCGATCCCCTGCTGCCGGGCTACTCGTTCAACGCCCATCTGGTGGCGGGGCTGACGCCCATTGAGGCCGAAGGCTATCTCGATTTTTACGTTGACCGACCGCTGGGGATGAAGGGCTATATCCTCAATCTGACCGTGCGCGGGGAGGGGGTGATCAAGAATGGCGATCGGACCTTTGTCTGCCGTCCGGGAGATATACTGCTCTTCCCGCCGGGCGAAATTCATCACTATGGCCGCCATCCCGATGCCCGGGAGTGGTATCACCAGTGGGTCTACTTCCGCCCGCGCGCCTACTGGCATGAGTGGCTGGCCTGGCCGTCGATGTTTGCCCATACCGGTTTTTATCGCCCGGATGAGGTCCATCAGCCGCAGTTCCGCGAACTCTTTGCCCAGATCATCGAGGCCGGGCAGGCCGGCGGGCGCTATGCCGAGCTGCTGGCGATCAACCTGCTGGAGCAGCTTCTGCTGCGCCGGATGGAGGCGATCAACGAATCTCTTAACCCGCCGCTGGATCACCGGGTGCGCGAAGCCTGCCAGTACATCAGCGATCATCTGGCGGACAGCCAGTTTGATATCGCCAGCGTCGCCCAGCATGTCTGCCTGTCGCCGTCGCGTCTGTCGCACCTGTTCCGCCAGCAGCTGGGGGTGAGCGTGCTGAGCTGGCGCGAGGATCAGCGCATCAGCCAGGCCAAGCTGCTGCTTAGCACCACCCGGATGCCGATTGCCACCGTCGGGCGCAACGTCGGCTTTGAGGATCAGCTCTATTTCTCCCGGGTCTTCAAAAAATGCACCGGCGCCAGCCCGAGCGAATTTCGGGCAGGTTGTGAATAGTAGGTAAATAAAACTAAACATATTCGCTGAATGCCGTTCACACCCGGTAAACTATTCAGACAATTGTTGTCTTGACGCAGCAGGCCTCTCTTCGCAGAATCCCTGCTTCGTCACCTGACCGGAACTGTTATGCAGGCATTGCTGGAACATTTCATTACCCAGTCCGTAACTTACTCGCTTATCGCTGTGGCGTTAGTGGCCTTTCTTGAATCCCTGGCGCTGGTCGGTCTGATTTTACCCGGCACGGTAATGATGAGCGGGCTCGGTGCCCTGATCGGCAGCGGCGAGGTTAACTTCTGGCAGGCGTGGCTGGCGGGGATCGTCGGGTGTCTGCTGGGGGACTGGATCTCATTCTGGCTGGGCTGGCGCTTTAAAAAACCGCTTCACCGCTGGTCGTTCATGAAGAAGAACAAAGCCCTGCTCGATAAGACCGAGCACGCCCTGCATCAGCACAGCATGTTTACCATTCTGGTAGGCCGCTTTGTCGGCCCGACGCGTCCGCTGGTGCCGATGGTGGCGGGGATGCTGGATCTGCCGGTGACCAAGTTTATTGTGCCGAACCTGCTGGGCTGCCTGTTCTGGCCTCCGATCTACTTCCTGCCAGGGATCCTGGCCGGGGCGGCCATCGATATTCCTGCCGGGGTGCAGAGCGGCGGCTTTAAGTGGCTGCTGCTGGCGACTGCGCTGCTGCTATGGCTGGCGGCATGGCTCTGCTGGCGGCTGTGGCGCAGCGGGACAGCCTCCACGGATCGTCTGAGCAATTTTCTGCCGCGCGGGCGCTTATTCTGGCTTGCACCCGTCACCCTGGGTATCGCCGTGGTGGCACTGGTGGCGCTGATCCGCCATCCGCTGATGCCGGTCTACGGGGAGATCTTATTGAAGGTGGTCAGCCGCTGACCGCCGTCAGTGGATCCCCAGCAGGCGCGACGCGCTGGCCTTTCCGCTCACCAGCTGTTCCGTATCGCCGTCCCAGGCGATACGGCCATCGGCAATCACCACCGACCGACGGGCAATTTTGACCGCATCTTCCACGCTGTGGGACACCATCAGCATCGTCAGGTTCTGGCGTTCGCACACCTCTTTAACCAGCAGCAGCATCTCCTGACGTAACGCCGGATCGAGCGCCGAAAAGGGCTCATCCAGCAGCAGGATCGGCTGCTCGCGTACCAGACAACGGGCGAGGGCGACGCGCTGACGCTGACCGCCCGAGAGCTCGCCCGGCAGCCGTTCCAGCAGCTCGCCAATTCCCATTTGCGCCGCGATATCACTCAACTTTTGCTGTTGCCCGGCGTTCAGCCTGAGCCCCGGATGCATGCCGAGGCCGATGTTCTGGCGCACGGTCAGATGGGTAAAGAGGTTGTTTTCCTGAAACAGCATCGACACCGGGCGCTGTGACGGCGGCGTATGGGTATGATCCTGTCCCTCAATGGTGATACGGCCGTTGGCCGGTTGCAGAAAACCGGCCACCAGATTGAGGAGCGTGCTTTTCCCCGCGCCGCTGGGGCCTAGCACGGCAATCAATTCCCCCTGGCGCACGGACAGGGTGAAGCGCATCGGCAGGTGCTGATAAAGCCAGGTTACATCAGTGAGAGTTAACATCACGCCCCGGGAGTTTTTCGATAACGGTAAATAACGCAAAACACAGCAGCAACAGCAGCAGCGCCGTGACGGCGCCATCCTGGCTGCGATACGAGCCTATCTGCTGATAGAGCCAGAACGGCAGGGTGCGGAAATCATCATTGCCAAACAGCGCCACTACCCCGAAATCACCGATCGACAGCACGCAGGCAAAAGCCAGCGCCTGCGCCAGCGGGCGTTTCAGGGCGCGGAGCTCCACCACTTTCAGCCGCTGCCAGCCGTGCATCCCCAGCGAATCGCAGAGCAGAGTGTAGCGGGCGCTGAGGTCGCGCATTGGGTTTTCCAGTACCTTTAGCGCATATGGAATAGCCATCAGGGCATTGGTGAAGATGACGATGCCATCGGCCGAATCGGGCAGGCCGACGGTGCTGTTAAACAGCAGGAAGAAGCCGCTCGCCAGCACGATGCCGGGCATCGCCAGGATCAGCATGCCACTCAGATCCAGCGCCTGGCCGGCCACTGTCGCCTGACGGGCATACAGCTCCCGGCTGGTCCATAGCAGCATCATGGTCAGCAGGACGCAGAGCAGACCCGCCCCCAGGGCAATGCGCAGCGAGGTGCCGAGCGCCTGCCACAGCACCGGCTGTTGCAGCACCGACAGCAGGTTAAGATTGAGGCCATCCACCACTACCGCCAGCAGCGGCGGGAGCAACAGCAGCAGGGCGAGGGTGATGAGCAGGCCATCGGTCAGGCGGCTGCGCAGGCTGTCCTGCGGATCGCGCCAGCCTGCAAGCTGGCTGCTGCCCACGGCGATAGCTTTACCCAGCCGCTGGCTCAGCATCACCAGCCCCAGGCAGCAGAACATCTGCACCATCGCCAGCAGCGCCGCGCGGCCCGGATCGTAGTCGTAGCTCAGGGCCTGATAGATGGCGAGCTCAATGGTGGTGGCCTGCGGCCCGCCGCCCAGCGAGAGCACGGTGGCAAAGCTGGCAAAGCAGAGCATAAAGATCAGCGCCGCGACGGGCGGAATTTGTCGGCGCAGCCAGGGCCACTCCACAAAGCGGAAGAAGGACCAGCCGCGCATGCCGAGCTGGGCAGCGAGCTGGCGCTGCTCGCCGGGGATATTCTCCAGCGCCTGCAGCAGCAGCCGCGTCGCCATCGGCATGTTGAAAAAGACGTGCGCCAGCAGGATACCCTGCAGGCCATAAGGCGAGAAGGTCCACTCCAGCCCGAGGGTCTGGCAGAGAGCGGCAAGCCACCCCTGACGCCCGTAGACGCTGAGAATGCCAAATATAGCCACCAGCACCGGCAGGATCAGGGTCATGGCGCACAGGCGCAGCAGCGCCTGCCGTCCGGGGAAACGCCGCCGGTAGAGGGCGCGGGCAATAAAAATGGCGGGCACGACGGAGAGCAGGGCGGAAAGAAACGCCTGCCAGAACGAGAAGCGGATGACGTGCCACAGATAGCTGTCGTGCAGCAGCGCCGTGACGTCGGTGGCTGGCGCGTTAAACCACAGCGCCAGAAATGCCCCCAGGGCGACGGCCACCATCAGGGTGGCGGCTATCAGCCCCGGGAGTAACCAGCCGGCGATCAGCGGCTGACGGCGCGTTGCCATTCACTGACCCAGGCGGCACGTTTCCCGGCCACTTCCTGCGGGGAGTATTCCAGCGCGGTTTTCGGTTTCACCAGAGTGTCGAAACCGGCAGGTAACGCCACGTTGGTGACCGGGTACATCCAGTTGCCGGTCGGGATAGTATTCTGGAACGACGGGGAGACCATAAATTTCAGGAACTGCTCGGCCAGTTCCGGCTGTTTGCTGGCGGCGGTGCGCGCGGCAACTTCAACCTGCAGGTAGTGACCCTCGGCAAAATCAGCGGCAGCGTAGTTCTCTTTTTTCTCCGAAATAATGTGATACGCCGGAGAGGTGGTGTAGCTCAGCACCAGGTCGCTTTCCCCTTTCAGGAACAGGCCGTAGGCCTCGCTCCAGCCTTTGGTGACGGTGACGGTTTTGGCCGCCAGCTTCTGCCAGGCTTCCGGGGTCTTATCGCCGTACACTTTTTGCATCCACAGCAGCAGACCCAGCCCCGGGGTGCTGGTGCGCGGATCTTCGTAGATCACGCGCCACTTCTGTTCGCTCTCAACCAGCTCTTTCAGGCTCTTCGGCGGGTTTTTCAGCTTGTTTTTGTCGTACACGAAGGCGAAGTAGCCGTAATCGAAGGGCACAAAGGTGTCATTCTTCCAGCCGCCAGGGACGTTAACCGCCCCGGTCGCCACGCCGCTTTTGGCGAACAGCCCGGTTTGGGTAGCTGCTTCCAGCAGGTTGTTATCGAGACCCAGCACCACGTCGGCTTTGCTGTTTTTGCCCTCCATACGCAGGCGATTGAGCAGCGAGACGCCATCTTCCAGCGCCACGAATTTCAGCTCGCAGCTGCAGTCGGCTTCAAAGGCTTTTTTGACCGCAGGTCCTGGGCCCCAGTCGGCGGCGAAAGAGTCGTAGGTGTAGACCGTCAGGACAGGACTGGCAACGGCAGGCAGCGCAACCAGCGCCAGCAGGGGAAGAACAGTTTTGAACACTTTGCACCTCTGTATGTGAGAGTGGCAAAGGATTTTGAGCGACAGCCTCAAATCCCTTCGCCGGCGTTATCCGGATCAGGTTCGACGGGTATTTTCTCAGCACACGCTTGCGCGCAGCACCCCGTTGAGAACGGCGGTATTGTAATGATTTGGTGAATATTACGAAAGTATTATGGTTCCGGCGGCGCAAACCACGCCGATTTAAAGTCAAACCAGCCCAGGGTGTTCATGCGTAAGCCGCGCATACTGCGCTGGCCCTGGATCATCAGCCAGTGGTGGATCAGCGGGACAATCGCCTGCTGGGACAGCAGCTGCTGGCACCAGACGGCAAGGTTCATCTCGCCCGCGCGCCACTCGGCGGCGTCCTGCTGCCAGTCCCGCGCAATGCAGTGCTGCAGGAGCGGGACTTCATACAGATGCGAGAACAGCGAGAAGTCGAGGGGCAGGGTAAAGTTGACGCTGTTGAGCCAGATGTCGCTCACCGTCTCGCCCCGATGCCACTCCTCATAGCTGACCTCCTGAATGTTCAGCGTCACCTGCTCGGCGGCCAGCAGTTCGCTCATCATTCTGGCGATCACCCGGTGTTCAATATGCTCGCGGTAGAAGGTCAGAGTGAGGCTCTCCAGCCCGGCCGGTTTGTCGCCGCGACCCGGGCGGGCGTGGTGCCAGCGCGGCAGCAGGCCATACGCCGGGAACCAGTAGGACTGATAAACCTCCTCGGCCTGATAGATCAGATTGGCCGGGGAGAGGATCCGGCTGACCCACTGGCGCACCTCGGCGCTGGCTCCGCGGTGGGAGCGGCTGTCGAACAGCAGATAGTAGCAGCCCTCTTCAAGTCGGCTTTCCACCGCCTTTTCGCCCTCGGTGGGCCCTTCCAGCGTCAGGCCGACGCTCAGCTCTTCGTTGATATCCGGCAGTACCCAGACGTTCACCTCGTCAATCAGCGCCCGATAGCCAAAGTAGTCATCGAAGGCGCGGATCTTGAGCTGGTTATTATTGTTGCGGGAAACGGCGTAGGGACCGGTGCCCACCGGCTGGCTGGCAAAGTTGTGCATCGTTTCCCACTCGCGCGGCAGGATCATCGAGGGTACATACCCCAGCAGCCACGGCAGCCAGCGGTCGGGCTGCGAAAGCTGGATATCGAGGGTCCAGGCGGTGGGGGACTGGATCCGGGTGATATGCGAATAGAGGGGCAGCTCGCGGGCGCGCTGCAGGGTGGCGATAACGTCGGCCATCTCCAGCTCGCGTCCGTGGTGAAAATGGATGCCAGGCCGCAAGAAAAAGCGCCAGTGCAAGGGAGAAAGTTGCTGCCAGTGGTGGGCAATGTCAGCTTCCAGTTCCCCATTTTCCTCATTTATGCGCGTCAGCCCGCTAAAGATCTGCCGCGCCATGTGGGTTTCGGAGCGTCGTAATGCGCTGCCCGGCAACAGGTTTTTCATCGGGCGATAATAGAGTACCCGCAGGATATGCCTGCCCTGGCGGAAGCTGCGGCCCAGGTGGGAGACCAGCATCTGGCGCACCGCGGCCTTATCGCCCACCAGCTGCACCAGCTGCTCGATGCGATCCTGCTCCAGCAGATCTTCCGCCCGCTGCTGCTGCAGCGCGAGGCCGGTATAAAGAAAGGTGAGACGGGAACGCTTGCCGCGCCCGGCTTCAGCTTCCCAGCTCAGCCAGCCCTGCTGCTGCATGGTGTTAAGCAGGGTGCGCATATGTCGGCGCGAGCAGCTGAGCAATTCGGCCAGCTCGCTGAGCGTGGTGTCCCGGGTCTGGCCGTCACAGCACTGCCACAGGCGGATGAATTGTTGTTGCAGACGACCAGAGGGCATAAAAGGGGAACTCCTGACAAAAAATCAGCAATTTATTAATCCCTATATTAAGCCAATAATTCACTTCGATGAAGCGAGGAGGTGAATATGAAGAGGTCTACCGCGAATCAGTTTTACCAACAGTACTTCTCAGCGACAAAGGGAGTGTCCTGGCTGGCCCGCCGGTGTGCAGAGCAGCGGCTGAAAATACTGGAAGATCTGATGCAGTGGGAGGTGACAACATCGACCTCGGAACGCTGAATGGCTTCGATCATGTGTGACTGAGTATTGGTGCGAATCACCACGCCAGCAGGTATTATCTGCTGGCTTTTTTCGTTTTCACTTGCGCTAAAGGGAACAGGTAATGCTCTGGTTAATGACGATGGGACGCCGTCTCAACGGTGTTTATGCCGCCTTTTTAATGGTGGCTTTTATGATGGGCGTCGCCGGGGCGCTGCAGGCTCCGACCCTGAGCCTGTTCCTGAGCCGTGAGGTGGGCGCCCAGCCCTTCTGGGTGGGGATATTTTACACCGTCAACGCCGTTGCCGGGATCCTGGTCAGCCTGTGGCTGGCAAAGCGATCGGACAGCCAGGGCGATCGCCGGAAGCTGATCCTCTTTTGCTGCGCGATGGCAATCGGCAACGCGCTGCTGTTTGCCTTTAACCGTCACTATCTGACCTTACTCACCTGCGGCGTGCTGCTGGCTTCGCTTGCCAATACCGCCATGCCGCAGCTCTTTGCCCTGGCGCGGGAATATGCCGACAGCTCCGCGCGGGAAGTGGTGATGTTCAGCTCGGTAATGCGTGCCCAGCTTTCGCTGGCGTGGGTTATCGGCCCGCCGCTGGCCTTTATGCTGGCCCTCAACTATGGCTTTACCGCCATGTTCTCCATTGCGGCGGCCATTTTTGCCATTAGCCTGGGGCTGATCGCCTTCGCGCTGCCCTCCGTTTCCCGGGTGGACTCTGCAGGCGCGATACCGGTGACCCAGGTCAGCGGCTGGAAAGACAAAAATGTCCGCAGGCTGTTTATCGCCTCCACCCTGATGTGGACCTGCAACACCATGTACATCATCGACATGCCGCTGTGGATCAGCAGCGATCTGGGCCTGCCGGACAAGCTCGCCGGGATCTTAATGGGCACCGCCGCCGGGCTGGAAATCCCGGCGATGATCCTCGCCGGTTATTACGTCAAACACTTCGGTAAGCGGCGGATGATGGTGATTGCGGTGACGGCGGGCGTGCTGTTTTATCTGGGGCTGATCCTCTTTCACAGCCGCGAAGCGTTACTTGCCCTGCAGCTGTTTAACGCGGTCTTTATCGGCATTGTCGCCGGGATTGGCATGCTCTGGTTCCAGGATCTGATGCCGGGGCGGGCAGGTTCGGCCACTACCCTGTTTACCAACAGCATTTCAACCGGGGTGATTCTGGCGGGGATTATTCAGGGCGCGCTGGCGCAAAGCTACGGTCATTACGTGGTTTACTGGGTAATTGCGGCCATTTCGCTGGTGGCGCTGGTGCTGACCTGGCGGGTAAAAGAGAGTGAAATTCTGGAAGGCGGCTTCACGAATTGAGAGCCCATTCTGACAGCAGGACGGATAACGCATAGAGTTCACGCGGGTGCTTGAGGCTGTTTGCCTGAAGCATTGCTGGAAGGGTAGACAGAAGAAAGCCCCACTCAACTTAACATTGATGTGAGGCTACCCAAACAAACATACTTGACCCTATGAGGGTAGCCTCTTCATCGCTGGAAAGCAATAAGGAGGCTGGAATGCCAAAACGTACTCTGCTGTTAGGTTTGTTGATGATCTGTATGACGTTATTGATCTTCACCTGGATGGTTCGCGACTCGCTCTGTGAGCTGCGATACCGACAGGACCATACAGAGCTGGCGGCAGTGTTGGCGTGTGAAGTGAAACGTTAAGGCGAGGGCGGGGAGAGGTTTCCCCGCCTTTCCAGAGTGGTTGTTTGGCTCAGGCACCTTTTTAATGGCCCGCTTTGCGGGCCATTAAATTAACTCATAAAGGCCGGCTGTTTGTTCTCGTAGGCCGCAATGGCATCTTCGTGCTGCAGCGTCAGCCCGATGCTGTCCAGACCGTTGATCATGCAGTGGCGACGGAACGCATCGATGTTAAAGCTATAGGTTTTATCCCCGGCTTTCACTTCCTGCGCTTCCAGATCCACTACAAACCGAATCCCTGGGTTGCTTTGCACCAGCGCAAACAGCTCGTCGACCTGCGCATCGCTTAAGGTCACCGGCAGCAGCTGGTTGTTGAAGCTGTTGCCGTAGAAGATGTCAGCAAAGCTCGGCGCGATCACCACTTTGAAACCGTAGTCGGTCAGGGCCCAGGGCGCATGCTCGCGGGAGGAGCCGCAGCCGAAGTTTTCCCGCGCCAGCAGGATTGATGCGCCTTTGAATTCCGGGAAGTTCAGTACGAACTCCGGGTTCGGCACTTCGCCTTTGTCATCCAGAAAACGCCAGTCGTTAAACAGATGGGCGCCAAAACCGGTGCGGGTGACCTTCTGTAAAAACTGCTTCGGAATAATGGCGTCGGTATCGACGTTAGCCGCGTCCAGAGGGACCACCAGGCCAGTATGTTGGGTAAATTTCTCTGCCATGATGGTCTCCTTATTTCAGGCTGCGAATATCGGCAAAATGGCCGGTCACTGCGGCGGCCGCGGCCATCGCCGGGCTCACCAGATGCGTGCGTCCGCCGCGCCCCTGACGACCTTCAAAGTTACGGTTGCTGGTAGAGGCGCAACGCTCACCCGGATTCAGGCGGTCGTTGTTCATGGCCAGACACATGGAGCAGCCTGGCAGACGCCATTCGAAACCTGCTTCAATGAAAATCTTATCCAGACCTTCGGCTTCGGCCTGCGCTTTTACCGGGCCGGAGCCTGGCACCACCAGCGCCTGCACGCCCGGGGCCACTTTACGGCCTTTCGCCACTTCTGCTGCCGCGCGCAAATCTTCGATACGCGAGTTGGTGCAGGAGCCGATAAACACTTTATCAATCGCCACGTCGGTCAAGGGCACGCCCGGTTTCAGCCCCATATAGGCCAGCGCCTTCTCTGCGCTGGCGCGCTCAACCGGATCGGCGAACGAGGCCGGGTCAGGAATGCTGTCGTTAACGGAGATCACCTGACCTGGGTTAGTACCCCAGGTGACCTGTGGCGCGATGGCCTCGGCCTGCAGGGTCACCACGGTGTCAAACTGCGCGCCATCGTCCGTTTTCAGGGTTTTCCAGTAAGCGACCGCATCGTCGTAGTGCTGGCCTTTCGGGGCATGCAGACGATCCTTCACATAGGCGAAGGTGATCTCATCCGGGGCAACCAGACCGGCTTTTGCGCCCATTTCAATGGCCATGTTGCACAGGGTCATACGACCTTCCATGCTCAGGGCCTGGATCGCGCTGCCGCAGAACTCCACCACATGGCCGGTGCCGCCGGCGCTGCCGGTTTTACCGATGATCGCCAGCACGATGTCTTTGGCAGTGATGCCCGGCGCTGCCTGGCCGGTGACTTCAATCTTCATGGTCTTCGCACGGCCCTGTTTCAGGGTCTGCGTCGCCAGCACGTGTTCCACTTCTGAGGTGCCGATCCCGAACGCCAGCGCGCCAAAGGCGCCGTGGGTGGCGGTATGGGAGTCGCCGCAGACGATGGTCATCCCCGGCAGGGTGATACCCTGCTCTGGACCCATCACGTGAACAATGCCCTGATAGGGGTGGTTCAGGTCGTACAGTTCGACGCCAAACTCGTTGCAGTTCTTGATCAGCTCCTGCATCTGAATGCGCGCCATCTCGCCGGAGGCGTTGATATCTTTGGTCTGCGTCGAGACGTTATGGTCCATCGTCGCAAAGGTTTTGCCTGGCTGACGCACCGGACGATGATGCGCACGCAGGCCATCAAACGCCTGCGGCGAGGTCACTTCGTGCACCAGGTGACGATCGATATAGAGCAGTGGGGTTTCATTCGGCGCTTCGAAGACCACGTGCGCATCAAACAATTTTTCGTACAACGTCTTCGCCATGATTACACCCCTTCAGCGACATAGCGGGCGATGATGTCACCCATTTCATCGGTAGTAACAGCAGCAGCGCCACGGGCCAGATCACCGGTGCGAATGCCTTCTTCCAGCGCACGGTTGATGGCGCTCTCGATTGCCGTGGCTGCGTCGTTAGCATCCAGACTGTAGCGCAGCAACAGCGCCAGAGAGAGGATCTGCGCAATCGGGTTAGCAATGTTCTTGCCCGCGATATCCGGTGCCGAGCCGCCTGCCGGTTCGTACAGGCCAAAGCCTTCTTCATTCAGGCTGGCGGACGGCAGCATACCCATCGAGCCGGTGATCATCGCGCACTCGTCAGAGAGAATGTCACCGAACAGGTTGGAGCACAGCAGCACGTCGAACTGGGACGGATCTTTAATCAGCTGCATGGTGGCATTGTCGATATACATATGCGACAGCTGCACGTCCGGGTATTCCCGGGCGATTTCGTTGACGATTTCGCGCCACAGGATCGAAGATTGCAGCACGTTGGCTTTATCGATCGAGGTGACTTTATGGCCGCGCTTGCGGGCCGATTCGAACGCGATACGGGCGATACGCTCGATCTCAAAACGGTGATACACCTCAGTATCAAAGGCTTTTTCGTGCTGACCGCTACCTTCACGGCCCTTCGGCTGACCAAAGTAGATGCCGCCGGTCAGCTCGCGAACGCACAGAATGTCGAAACCGTTGGCGGCGATATCGGCGCGCAGCGGGCAAAACTCTTCCAGCCCCTGGTACAGCTTCGCCGGACGCAGGTTGCTGAACAGCTTGAAATGTTTACGCAACGGCAGCAGCGCGCCGCGCTCTGGCTGTTCGGCCGGCGGCAGGTGTTCCCATTTCGGGCCACCCACGGAGCCAAACAGCACCGCGTCGGCATTCTCACAGCCGGTCACGGTCGCCTGCGGCAAAGGCGTACCGTGATTATCGATGGCGATACCGCCCACATCGTAGTGGCTGGTGGTAATTTTCATCGCAAAACGGGTGCGGATCGCTTCCAGAACCTTCAGCGCCTGTGCCATAACTTCGGGGCCAATTCCGTCGCCCGGTAACACAGCAATATGGTAATTCTTCGACATTACACGGTTTCCTTATTGTTCTCTTTATTCTGAGCTTTGCGTTGCAACTCTTTTTCCACTTCGGCGGCGCGCCAGATGTTGTTCAGGACGTGAACCATCGCTTTGGCGGAGGATTCGACGATATCGGTCGCCAGCCCCACGCCGTGGAAGCGGCGGCCGTTATAGTTGACCACGATATCAACCTGGCCCAGCGCGTTCTTACCCTGTCCTTTGGCCGTCAGGTCATATTTAACCAGCTCAACGTCGTACTCGGTGACGCGGTTAATGGCCTGGTAGATGGCATCGACCGGACCGTTACCGTTAGCGGCTTCGGCTTTGATCTCATCGCCGCAGGCCAGCTTAACGGAGGCGGTGGCGATATCGCTTGAACCTGACTGCACGCTGAAGTAGTCCAGACGGAAATGCTCTGGCTCTTCCTGCTGCTTGTTGATAAACGCCAGCGCTTCCAGATCGTAATCGAAGACCTGACCTTTCTTATCAGCCAGCTTCAGGAAGGCGTCGTACAGGTGATCCATGTTGTAGTCGGTCTCTTTATAACCCATCTCTTCCATGCGGTGTTTTACCGCAGCTCGGCCAGAGCGGGAGGTCAGGTTCAACTGCACCTGGTTCAGACCGATGGATTCCGGGGTCATGATCTCGTAGTTTTCGCGGTTCTTCAGCACGCCGTCCTGGTGGATACCGGAGGAGTGGGCAAAGGCCCCGGTGCCAACAATCGCTTTGTTCGCCGGGACCGGCATGTTGCAGATCTGGCTGACGGTCTGGCTGGTGCGCCAGATTTCGTGGTGATTAATGCGGGTCTGCACATTCATGATGTCTTTGCGCACTTTGATCGCCATGATCACTTCTTCCAGCGAACAGTTGCCCGCGCGCTCACCGATACCGTTCATGGCGCCTTCAACCTGACGCGCACCGGCATGGACGGCTGCAATCGCGTTACCCACCGCCAGGCCCAAATCGTCATGGGTGTGAACGGAGATAATCGCTTTATCAATGTTAGGCACTCGCTCATACAGCCCGGTAATGATGTTGGAGAACTCGAACGGCATGGTGTAGCCGACAGTGTCCGGGATGTTGATGGTGGTGGCACCGGCACGGATTGCCGCTTCAACCACACGGGCCAAATCTTCAATCGGCGTACGGCCTGCGTCTTCGCAGGAGAACTCAACGTCGTCGGTGTAATTACGGGCGCGTTTTACCATATAAATGGAACGCTCAATCACCTCATCCAGCGTGCTGCGCAGCTTGGTGGCGATGTGCATTGGCGAAGTAGCAATAAAGGTATGGATTCGGAAGGCTTCAGCGACTTTCAGCGACTCAGCGGCCACATCGATGTCCTTCTCGACGCAGCGGGCCAGGGCGCACACACGGCTGTTTTTGATGGTGCGGGCAATGGTCTGAACGGATTCAAAATCACCCGGAGAAGAGACCGGGAAGCCCACCTCCATTACATCTACGCCCATACGTTCAAGGGCCAGAGCAATCTGCAATTTCTCTTTAACGCTCAGGCTTGCCTGTAATGCCTGTTCACCGTCACGTAAGGTCGTATCGAAAATAATGACTTGCTGGCTCATGGGTTAGGTCCTTGTCTGAATTTGGGCGCCTTGCTACGAGCATAAAAAAACCCGCGCAGTGGCGCGGGTTTTTTGTGTTACCAGAGAACGATTCAACGCTGAATTTCGCCCGCCAGTCTACCGCGCACAGTGGATGCGTTTAGTAGTAGTAGACCGGTGAAACGAATGCTGCGAATCATGAATCATGCCCCAGATAAATAAGATATGCTTTTAGTGGTACTGGATACGCGGTTTGATGTCAACCCCCGGGAGGTGAAAATGGTGATTCGGCCTTCCGAACTCAATCCATGAAATTAGCTTATTGTGCTGGTTTTTCCCTTTCAGACAATTTTGTTCCTCTGTCGGATGTCACTGAATACATCGTCAGAATTATTTGAATATACTTGATTGCAATTGTTCAAACTTTCGAAACAATAGCCCCGCCTTTTGAATGCGTTAACTTTCATTATGTTAGCCTGATCCTATGCGCATAATGCATGCGAAGGTAATGTTAGTGATAATAAAATGTTAAGTATAAAAATTAAATTGCTATTAATATTTCATTAAAACTTAAATAAGGCTTAACTAAACGCTATATTGTTTATTCGTGTAATTTATGGTTTCATTCGAATCATTAACTCGCAGATATGTTTTTCCTTATCTGAATATGTTCTCATGTTTAATTCCGTATCCCTGTCACGGCTGACGGGTATTTATATATTCCTAATTTGTAACATTTCTCTTTTTCTTGTTTTATATGCGTGGTAAATCATATTTTTAAAAATGATTGTTGCTGACGAGTAAAGGGAGTTTAGCGTGACAGTGGAGCAGGGTATGTCTGAAGAAAAAAGTGAAAAACCGGCAGCATTCGACGGGGCAAAACCGCAGCTCCGTACGGTGGATCTGAATCTGTTAACGGTATTTGATGCGGTGATGCAGGAACAAAATATCACGCGCGCAGCCCAGTCGCTGGGGATGTCACAGCCCGCCGTCAGTAATGCCGTCGCCAGGCTCAAGGTTATGTTTAATGACGAATTATTTGTACGCTATGGCCGTGGGATCCAGCCTACCGCGCGAGCTTTCCAGCTGTTTGCATCGGTGCGTCAGGCGCTGCAGTTGGTGCAGAATGAGCTGCCGGGCTCAGGGTTTGACTCCTCCAGCAGTGAGCGTATTTTCCATTTGTGCGTCTGCAGTCCTCTCGATAATTATCTGACCTCGCTTATTTATAATAAGGTTGAAGAGGTCGCACCTAATATTCATCTGGTGTTCAAGTCTTCCCTTAACCAGAATACGGAACATCAGCTGCGCTATCAGGAAACTGAGTTTGTGATTGGCTATGAAGAATTCCGCCGTCCGGAATTTTCCTGCGTACCGTTATTCAAAGATGAAATGGTGCTGGTGACCAGTAAAACACACCCGCGCCTGCATGGTGCTCTGCTGGAGAGCGATATTTATCGTGAACAGCATGCGGTTGTCGCTCTCGATCGCTACGCCTCCTTTAGCCAGCCGTGGTACGACACCCCGGATAAGCAGGCCTGCGTGGCATATCAGGGAATGGCAATGGTCAGCGTATTAAATGTGGTCTCGCAAACGCAGCTGGTGGCCATTGCGCCGCGCTGGCTGGTGGAAGAGTTTGCCGAGCCGCTGAATCTGCGGATATTACCGCTGCCGTTGAACCTTAACTCGCGTACGTGCTATCTCTCCTGGCATGAAGCCGCCGGCCGCGATAAAGGCCATCAGTGGATGGAAGAGCTGCTGGTGAGCGTCTGCCGCCGCTAATTGACTTCAGGATAAATGGCGCTGTTGTTGTTATTTATCCTGACTTTCTTTTTGTTCCTGAAATTTTATTCTGTCGCTACTTTTTTTACTGCCGCTTCCAGGCCGTAAAATTGCATGAATTACTGCACCTTTCCCTTTTTAAATGATGAATGCGCACGCCTCTTCGTTATCGTAGTTGATTTATCCATAACAAATATTAATACCTCATATTTCTTCTTTCGCGTTTATGCGCGCGCGCAGGTTTGCTAATTGCCTGCCTTCCGGCGAGCGGTTATGGTAACTGTCACTCTGCACAATAAAAATCGCCAGGGGTGACCCTGACAAAAAAGACGGCTCAGTGCATATTTTCCCTGTCCGTCTGAAACGATAAGCCTGGAGGCAAATCATGGAGATGTTGTCTGGCGCCGAAATGGTCGTCCGATCGTTAATCGATCAGGGCGTGAAGCAAGTGTTCGGTTACCCCGGGGGCGCGGTCCTCGATATTTACGATGCACTACATACGGTGGGCGGTATCGATCACGTCCTGGTGCGTCATGAGCAAGCTGCCGTGCATATGGCCGACGGACTGGCGCGTGCCACAGGAGAGGTTGGCGTGGTGCTGGTGACATCCGGTCCCGGCGCGACCAACGCCATTACGGGCATCGCCACCGCCTATATGGACTCCATTCCGATGGTAGTGCTTTCAGGTCAGGTAGCGACCTCGCTGATTGGCTACGATGCCTTTCAGGAGTGCGATATGGTCGGCATCTCCCGCCCGGTGGTGAAACACAGTTTCCTGGTCAAACAGACGGAAGATATTCCAGGCGTATTGAAGAAAGCCTTCTGGCTGGCGGCGAGCGGGCGTCCGGGGCCGGTGGTGGTGGACCTGCCTAAAGATATCCTCAATCCGGCGAACAAACTGCCGTACGTCTGGCCGGAGTCGGTCAGCATGCGCTCTTACAACCCTACCACCCAGGGGCACAAAGGCCAGATTAAACGCGCGCTGCAAACCCTGATCGCCGCCAAAAAGCCGGTGGTGTATGTCGGTGGCGGGGCGGTGAATGCTAAGTGTGAAACGCAGTTGCGCACGCTTATCGAAAAGCTGAATCTGCCGGTGGCCTCATCTTTAATGGGTTTAGGGGCCTTCCCGGCCACCCACCGTCAGGCGCTTGGCATGCTCGGTATGCACGGCACCTACGAAGCCAATATGACGATGCACAATTCCGACGTCATTTTTGCCGTGGGGGTACGCTTTGACGATCGCACCACCAACAACCTGGCGAAGTACTGCCCCAACGCTACTGTGCTGCACATTGATATCGATCCGACCTCCATTTCCAAAACCGTCCCGGCGGACGTGCCTATCGTTGGCGACGCGCGTCTGGTGCTGGAACAGATGCTGGAGCTGCTGGGGCAGGAAAGCGACGCCCAGCCGCTCGATGAGATCCGCGACTGGTGGCTGCAGATTGAGCAGTGGCGCGCCCGTCAGTGCCTGAAATACGACACCCAAAGCGAGAGCATCAAGCCGCAGGCGGTCATTGAAACTATCTGGCGACTGACAAAAGGCGAGGCTTATGTGACCTCGGACGTAGGTCAGCACCAGATGTTTGCCGCCCTCTATTACCCGTTTGATAAGCCGCGTCGTTGGATCAACTCCGGCGGCCTGGGCACCATGGGCTTTGGCCTGCCCGCCGCGCTGGGCGTGAAGCTGGCGTTGCCGAACGAAACGGTGGTCTGCGTGACCGGCGATGGCAGTATTCAGATGAACATTCAGGAGCTGTCCACCGCCCTGCAGTACGATCTGCCGGTGCTGGTGCTCAACCTGAACAACGGCTATCTGGGCATGGTGAAGCAGTGGCAGGACATGATCTATTCCGGCCGCCATTCACAGTCGTACATGAAGTCGCTTCCTGATTTTGTTCGTCTGGCTGAAGCCTACGGCCATATTGGTATGCGCATCAGCAATCCGGCAGAGCTGGAGGCGAAGCTCAGCGAAGCCCTTGAGCACGTCAACAACAACCGCCTGGTATTTGTCGATGTCGTGGTTGATGGCACCGAGCATGTCTATCCGATGCATATTCGCGGTGGCGGTATGGATGAAATGTGGTTAAGCAAAACGGAGAGAACCTGATATGCGCCGGATATTATCTGTATTACTGGAAAACGAGTCCGGCGCGCTGTCGCGCGTGATTGGGCTCTTCGCACAGCGCGGCTATAACATCGAAAGCCTGACGGTAGCCCCGACGGACGACCCCACACTCTCGCGCATGACCATCCAGACGGTCGGCGACGCAAAGGTGCTGGAGCAGATCGAAAAGCAGCTGCATAAGCTGGTTGATGTGTTACGCGTCAGCGAGCTGGGGCAGGGGGCTTACGTTGAGCGTGAGATCATGCTGGTGAAAATTCAGGCTACCGGTTACGGGCGGGAAGAGGTGAAACGCAATGCGGACATTTTCCGCGGGCAGATTATCGACGTCACCCCCTCTATCTATACCGTTCAGCTGGCCGGTACCAGCGATAAACTGGATGCCTTCCTCGCCTCGGTGCGGGATGTCGCCAAAATTGTTGAAGTAGCGCGTTCGGGCGTCGTGGGACTTTCCCGCGGCGACAAAGTGATGCGTTAAGCATAAAAGGTTCGCCTCTAGCTTGCCCGGTGTGAATGACCGGGCTTTTTTTTGCTTACAGATGTCGCTGCACCGACAAAAGCGGTTGCCGGACAGGCTATTCTGCGCTTAGATGTTACAAGATTTAGCCATAACCCTGACGAGGTCATGGACTCTTTTCTTTTTTTTAAGGGGCAATTGTGAAACTGGATGAAATCGCCAGGCTAGCCGGTGTGTCGCGAACGACGGCAAGTTATGTGATTAACGGTAAAGCGAAGCAGTATCGTGTCAGCGACAAGACCGTTGAGAAAGTCATGGCAGTGGTTCGTGAACATAACTACCATCCGAACGCCGTCGCGGCAGGTTTACGTGCCGGGCGCACCCGTTCGATCGGTCTGGTGATCCCGGATCTGGAAAATACCAGCTACACCCGGATCGCAAACTACCTTGAGCGCCAGGCGCGTCAGCGCGGCTACCAACTGCTGATTGCCTGTTCAGAAGATCAGCCCGATAATGAAATGCGCTGCATTGAGCACCTGCTGCAACGTCAGGTTGATGCCATTATCGTTTCCACCTCGTTACCTCCTGAGCATCCCTTCTATCAGCGTTGGGCCAACGATGCGTTTCCGATTGTCGCCCTCGACCGTGCGTTGGATCGCGAGCATTTCACCAGCGTGGTAGGTGCGGATCAGGACGATGCTGAAATGCTGGCGGCCGAGCTGCGCACCTTCCCGGCGGAAAACGTCCTCTATCTGGGAGCGCTGCCGGAACTCTCCGTAAGTTTCCTGCGCGAGCAGGGTTTCCGCACCGCCTGGAAAGACGATCCCCGTGAAGTCGATTACCTCTATGCCAACAGCTACGAGCGTGAAGCCTCGGCTCAGCTGTTCGAGAAGTGGCTGGAGACCCATCCGATGCCGCAGGCTCTGTTCACCACCTCGTTTGCGCTATTGCAGGGGGTGATGGACGTGACCCTGCGTCGTGAAGGCAAACTGCCGTCAGATCTGGCGATTGCCACCTTTGGCGATCATGAGCTGCTCGATTTCCTGCAGTGCCCGGTGCTGGCCGTTGCGCAGCGTCATCGCGACGTGGCCGAGCGGGTGCTGGAGATTGTGCTGGCGAGCCTCGATGAGCCGCGTAAGCCGAAACCAGGCCTGACGCGCATCCGTCGTAATCTCTATCGTCGCGGTATCTTAAGCCGCTCGTAATGACGTCAGGGCAGCGCAAGCTGCCCTGAATTTCTCATCCGGAATCAACCTGGTAATTCCCACATTCTTTTTAAGATAATTCCTTTAAACTCTTTGTCTGCTACGCGTTTTAATTCCCTTTACAGGTAAAAACGTCGTTTCATATTTATTTTATTGTCAGTAGTGCAGCCAATTGTATTATTTTGTTACATAACCGAACGGCCAGTGCTGAATTATCAGCCGTTTTTTCCTCTGGTTTTGCCGACATGCGCCTGCCCGCGACAAGCTTCGCGCCCGCGCTGCATCTGGCGCTGTTATCCCCCCGCAATATGGCTTAAAATGCCGCCCGCGTCGCAAACTGACACTTTATATTTCCCTCCGATGATATGAGGGGTTTTTAAGACGGGTATGCCTATTCGCGTTTTTTCTCGCAAATATTCATCACGTTATTTTTGCCGCGCCAGTTGTGCAGTTAATAGCCGGGTTAACTTCCATTCGTAAATCAGTGACATTTAGAGAGATGTCGCGGAAGTCCTGGCTTGACAAGCTTTTCCATCGCTCCGTAAACTCCCTTAAGTGGGAATTTGTGGGTTAAAGTGGTGAGGAGGGGTGAGACTGGCATGTTCCGTGGAGCGACGTTAGTCAATCTCGACAGCAAAGGGCGTTTATCGGTACCAACCCGATACCGCGACCAGCTGAACGAGAGCGCTTCTGGTCAAATGGTCTGCACCATTGACATCAACCACGCCTGCCTGCTGCTTTACCCCTTGCCTGAATGGGAAATCATTGAGCAAAAGCTGTCTCGACTGTCGAGCATGAACCCGCAGGAACGCCGCGTGCAGCGGCTGTTATTGGGTCATGCCAGTGAATGTCAGATGGACAGCGCGGGGCGTTTATTGATTGCGCCCGTGCTGCGGCAGCATGCCGGTCTGACAAAAGAAGTGATGCTGGTCGGACAGTTCAATAAATTTGAACTGTGGGATGAAACGGCCTGGTATCAACGGGTCAAGGAAGATATCGACGCTGAGCAGTCCGATTCCGCAACATTGTCGGAACGATTGCAGGATTTGTCTCTATAAATATGATGGAAAATTATAAACATACGACGGTGCTACTGGATGAGGCCGTCAACGGCCTGAATATTCGTCCTGATGGCATCTATATTGATGGCACTTTTGGCCGGGGTGGCCACTCACGTTTGATCCTCTCCCAACTGGGCGCGGAAGGCCGTTTGCTGGCAATCGATCGCGATCCGCAGGCTATCGCCGTGGCGAAAACCATTGATGACCCACGCTTTTCCATCGTACATGGACCTTTCTCCGCGCTGGCTGAGTACGTCAGCGAGCGCGATTTAACCGGTAAGATTGACGGGATCCTCCTCGATCTTGGCGTCTCCTCACCGCAGCTTGACGATGCTGAACGCGGCTTCTCCTTTATGCGTGATGGCCCGCTGGACATGCGTATGGATCCGACGCGCGGCCAGTCAGCCGCCGAGTGGCTGCAAACGGCAGAAGAAGCCGATATCGCCTGGGTGATCAAAACCTTCGGGGAAGAGCGCTTTGGCAAACGTATTGCCCGCGCCATCGTTGAACGTAACCGCATCGAACCCATGACCCGCACCAAAGAGCTGGCGGAAGTGATCGCTGCGGCAACACCGGTGAAGGACAAGTATAAACACCCTGCGACCCGCACCTTCCAGGCGATTCGTATCTGGGTCAACAGCGAGCTTGATGAGATCGAGCAGGCGCTGAAAAGTTCGCTTAGCGTGCTGGCGCCGGGTGGCCGCTTGTCGGTGATCAGCTTCCACTCGCTGGAAGACCGCATTGTGAAGCGCTTTATGCGTGAGCAAAGCCGTGGGCCACAGGTGCCGGCCGGATTACCGATGACGGAAGAACAGCTCAAAAAACTGGGCGGCCGCCAGCTACGCGCCTTAGGCAAATTAATGCCGGGCGAAGCGGAAGTGGACGAGAACCCACGCGCCCGCAGTTCAGTGCTGCGCATCGCAGAAAGGACCAGTGCATGATCGGCAGAGTGGCAGATACCCTCAGCAAGGTAAAAGAGACGTTAGGCAGCAACGAGCGTCATGCCTTGCCGGGCGTCATCTGGGACGACCTGTTGCGTTTCGGCAAGCTGCCACTGTGTCTGTTCATTTGCATTATCGTGTCGGCGGTCACCGTGGTGACCACCGCTCACCATACCCGTTTGTTAACGGCGCAGCGCGAACAGCTGGTGCTGGAGCGTGATGCGCTGGATATCGAGTGGCGAAATTTGATCCTCGAAGAAAATGCGCTCGGCGATCATAGCCGGGTTGAACGGATCGCAACGGAAAAGCTGCAAATGCAGCATGTTGATCCTTCTCAGGAAAATATCGTAGTACAAAAATAAGGGAAAACGCGACGCATGAAATCGGCGGCGAAGGCGCTAAAACCAAAACGTCAGGAAGAACAGGCCAGCTTTATCAGCTGGCGTTTTGCGTTGCTTTGCGGCTGCATTTTACTGGCGCTGGGTTTCCTGCTGGGACGTGTGGCGTGGCTGCAAATCATTGCCCCCGATATGCTGGTGCGTCAGGGCGATATGCGTTCCCTGCGCGTGCAGGAAGTCTCGACATCGCGTGGCCTGATCACCGACCGTTCCGGCCGTCCGCTGGCGGTCAGCGTGCCGGTGAAAGCGATCTGGGCGGATCCGAAAGAGCTACATGACGCCGGCGGGATCTCCCTCGATAACCGCTGGAAAGCCCTCTCTGACGCGCTGAAAATGCCGCTCGATCAGCTGGCAGCCCGCGTTAACGCCAACCCGAAAGGGCGCTTTATCTATCTGGCGCGTCAGGTTAACCCTGACATGGCCGACTACATCAAAAAGCTGAAGCTGCCCGGTATTCACCTGCGTGAAGAGTCGCGTCGTTACTACCCGTCCGGGGAAGTGACCGCGCACCTGATTGGCTTTACCAACGTTGACAGCCAGGGCATTGAGGGCGTCGAGAAGAGTTTCGATAAGTGGCTGACCGGCCAGCCTGGCGAACGTGTAGTGCGTAAAGACCGCTATGGCCGCGTGATTGAAGATATCTCTTCCACGGACAGCCAGGCGGCGCACAACCTGGCGCTGAGCATCGACGAGCGTCTGCAGGCGCTGGTGTACCGTGAGCTGAATAACGCCGTGGCCTTCAACAAGGCGGAATCGGGCAGTGCGGTACTGGTGGACGTCAGCACTGGCGAAGTGTTGGCGATGGCCAACAGCCCGTCCTACAACCCGAACAACTTCACCGGCACCGCCAAAGATGCGATGCGTAACCGCGCCATCACCGACGTCTTCGAGCCGGGCTCAACGGTCAAACCGATGGTGGTGATGACGGCCCTGCAGCGCGGCATCGTCAATGAAAACACCGTGCTCAACACGGTGCCTTACCGAATCAACGGTCACGAAATCAAAGACGTGGCGCGTTACAGCGAATTGACCCTCACCGGGGTTTTACAGAAGTCGAGTAACGTCGGCGTTTCTAAGCTGGCGTTAGCGATGCCGTCCTCAGCGTTGGTAGAAACTTACTCACGTTTTGGGCTGGGAAAAGCGACCAATTTGGGGTTGGTCGGAGAACGCAGTGGCTTATATCCTCAAAAACAACGGTGGTCTGACATAGAGAGGGCCACCTTCTCTTTCGGCTACGGGCTAATGGTAACCCCGTTACAGTTGGCGCGTGTCTATGCAACGATTGGCAGCTATGGCGTCTATCGCCCGCTGTCGATTACCAAAGTCGATCCGCCGGTTCCCGGTGAGCGTATCTTCCCGGAGTCAATCGTCCGTACCGTCGTGCACATGATGGAAAGCGTGGCCCTGCCAGGCGGTGGTGGCGTGAAGGCGGCGATCAAAGGCTATCGCATCGCGATTAAAACCGGTACGGCGAAAAAAGTCGGGCCGGATGGCCGCTACATCAATAAATACATTGCATACACCGCAGGCGTTGCGCCTGCGAGTAATCCGCGTTTTGCGCTGGTGGTGGTCATCAACGATCCACAGGCGGGTAAATACTACGGTGGCGCCGTTTCCGCGCCGGTCTTCGGTGCCATCATGGGCGGCGTATTGCGCACCATGAACATCGAGCCGGATGCGCTGGCAACGGGCGAGAAAAGTGAATTTGTAATTAATCAAGGCGAGGGAACAGGTGGCAGATCGTAATTTGCGCGACCTTCTTGCTCCGTGGGTATCAGGTTTACCTGCGCGAGTACTGCGAGAGATGGTACTCGACAGCCGTGTGGCTGCCTCGGGCGATCTTTTTGTGGCAGTAGTGGGTCATCAGGCGGACGGGCGTCGGTATATCCCGCAGGCGATAGCGCAAGGTGTAGCTGCCATTATTGCTGAGGCAAAAGATGAAGCCGCCGATGGTGAAATCCGTGAAATGCACGGCGTGCCGGTCATCTATCTCAGCCAGTTAACCGAACGTCTCTCCGCGCTGGCGGGGCGTTTCTATAATGAACCTTCTGACCAGCTGCGCCTGGTTGGCGTAACCGGCACCAACGGTAAAACCACCACCACGCAGCTGATGGCGCAGTGGGCGCAGCTGCTGGGTGAAACCAGCGCGGTGATGGGTACCGTGGGGAACGGCCTGCTGGGCAAAGTGAACCCAACGGAAAACACCACCGGCTCTGCCGTCGACGTGCAGCATGTGCTGGCCGGTCTGGCAGGGCAGGGTGCAACCTTCGCGGCAATGGAAGTCTCTTCCCACGGGCTGGTTCAGCACCGTGTCGCGGCGCTGAAGTTTGCCGCCTCCGTGTTCACGAACCTGAGCCGGGACCATCTTGACTACCATGGCGACATGGAAAACTACGAAGCGGCGAAATGGCAGCTGTATGCCACGCACCACGCCGGTCAGGCGATTATCAACGCTGATGACGAAGTGGGTCGCCGCTGGCTGGCTAAGCTGCCGGACGCCGTTGCGGTCTCCATGGCCGACCATATCAATCCGAACTGCCATGGTCGCTGGCTGAAAGCCACCGACGTGACCTACCACGACAGCGGCGCGACCATCCGCTTTGCCTCCTCCTGGGGTGAAGGCGAAATCGAAAGCCGCCTGATGGGGGCGTTCAACGTCAGCAACCTGCTGCTGGCTCTCGCTACTCTGCTGGCGCTGGGTTATCCGCTGCCGGCGCTGCTCAGCACCTCCGCACGTCTGCTGCCGGTTTGCGGGCGTATGGAAGTTTTCACCGCCCCAGGCAAACCCACCGTAGTGGTGGATTATGCCCACACCCCGGATGCGCTGGAAAAAGCGCTGGAAGCGGCGCGTCTGCACTGCGCCGGTAAGCTGTGGTGCGTCTTTGGCTGCGGCGGCGATCGCGACAAAGGCAAGCGTCCGCTGATGGGGGCCATTGCCGAGCAGTTCGCGGATATCGCGGTTGTGACCGATGACAACCCGCGCACCGAAGAGCCACGCGCCATTATCAACGACATTCTGGCCGGGATGCTCGATGCCGGGCGCGCACGTGTGGTCGAGGGGCGCGCCGAAGCGGTAACCAACGCCATCATGCAGGCCGGTGAGAACGACGTGGTGCTGCTGGCCGGTAAAGGCCATGAAGATTATCAGATCGTTGGCACCAACCGTCTGGACTACTCCGACCGTGTGACCGCGGCGCGTCTGCTGGGAGTGATGGCATGATTAGCGTAACGCTAAGCCAGCTGGCCACTATCCTGGGCGCTGACGTCAGCGGCGAGCTGACCTTCGATGCGGTTACCACCGACACGCGTAAAATCACGCCTGGCTGCCTGTTTGTGGCGCTGAAGGGTGAGCGTTTCGATGCGCACGATTTTGCTGAGCAGGCGAAAGCCGCAGGCGCGGGTGCGCTGCTGGTGAGCCGTAAACTGGATATCGACCTGCCGCAGGCGGTGGTGAAAGACACCCGCCTGGCGTTTGGTGAGCTGGCAGCATGGGTTCGCCAGCAGGTGCCGGCGCGCATTGTGGCGCTGACCGGCTCCTCCGGTAAAACCTCCGTTAAGGAGATGACCGCCGCGATCCTCAGTCAGTGTGGCAACACGCTCTATACCGCAGGCAATCTCAATAACGATATCGGCGTACCGATGACGCTCCTGCGTCTGACCCGTGAGCATGAATATGCGGTGATTGAGCTGGGAGCGAACCATCAGGGCGAAATTGCCTGGACCGTGAGCCTGACGCAGCCGGAAGCGGCGCTGGTGAATAACCTCGCGGCAGCGCATCTGGAAGGCTTCGGCTCGCTGGAAGGCGTGGCGAAAGCCAAGGGCGAGATCTACACCGGCCTGCCGGTTAACGGCATCGCCATTATGAATGCCGACAACAACGACTGGCTGAACTGGAAAAGCGTCATCGGGGATCGCAAAACCTGGCGCTTCTCACCGAATGCCGCCAACAGCGACTTCACCGCCACCAACGTTCACGTAACCTCCCACGGCACCGAATTTACGCTGCAGACCCCAACGGGGGATGTGGACGTACTGCTGCCGCTGCCGGGTCGCCATAATATCGCCAATGCTCTGGCCGCCACCGCGCTGGCAATGGCCGTCGGCGCGCCGCTGTCGGCAATCAAAACCGGGCTGGCAAACCTGAAAGCCGTCCCCGGACGCCTGTTCCCCATCCCGCTGGCGGAAAACAAACTGCTGCTGGACGACTCCTACAATGCCAACGTTGGCTCCATGACTGCTGCGGTACAGGTGCTATCTGAGATGCCGGGTTATCGCGTGATGGTGGTCGGCGATATGGCGGAACTGGGCGATGAGAGTGAAGCCTGCCACACCCAGGTGGGTGAAGCGGCGAAAGCCTCCGGTATCGATCGCGTATTAAGCGCGGGTCATCTCAGTAAAAATATCAGCCAGGCCAGCGGCGTCGGTGAGCATTTTGCCGATAAAGCGGCGTTGATCGCCCGCCTTAAGGCCCTGGTCGAAGAACAACAAATTGTGACAGTTTTAGTGAAAGGTTCACGCAGTGCCGCCATGGAAGAGGTTGTGCACGCTTTACAGGAGAATGGGACATGTTAGTTTGGCTGGCCGAACATTTGGTCAAATATTATTCCGGCTTTAACGTCTTTTCCTATCTGACGTTTCGCGCCATCGTCAGCCTGCTGACTGCGCTGTTCATCTCGCTGTGGATGGGCCCGCGCATGATTGCCCGTCTGCAAAAACTCTCTTTCGGTCAGGTTGTGCGTAACGACGGTCCGGAATCACACTTCAGTAAACGCGGCACGCCGACCATGGGCGGCATTATGATCCTCACCGCGATTGTGGTGTCGGTGCTGCTGTGGGCGTATCCGTCAAATCCGTACGTCTGGTGCGTGCTGGTGGTGCTGGTGGGCTATGGCGTTATCGGTTTTGTCGACGACTACCGCAAAGTGGTGCGCAAAGATACCAAAGGGCTGATCGCCCGCTGGAAGTATTTCTGGATGTCGGTGATTGCGCTGGGCGTGGCCTTTGCGCTCTATCTGGCAGGCAAAGACACCCCGGCCACCGAGCTTGTCGTGCCGTTCTTTAAAGACGTGATGCCGCAGCTGGGTCTGTTCTACATCCTGCTGGCCTACTTCGTGATTGTCGGTACCGGCAACGCGGTAAACCTGACTGACGGCCTGGACGGTCTGGCGATCATGCCCACGGTCTTCGTCGCGGCGGGCTTTGCCCTGGTGGCCTGGGCGAGCGGCAACATGAACTTCGCCAGCTACCTGCACATTCCGTATCTGCGTCATGCCGGTGAACTGGTGATCGTCTGTACGGCGATTGTCGGTGCGGGTCTCGGCTTCCTGTGGTTTAACACCTACCCGGCGCAGGTCTTTATGGGCGACGTCGGTTCGCTGGCTCTGGGCGGCGCGCTGGGCATTATCGCCGTGCTGCTGCGTCAGGAGTTCCTGCTGGTGATCATGGGCGGCGTGTTCGTGGTTGAAACCCTGTCGGTGATCCTGCAGGTAGGCTCCTTCAAGCTGCGCGGACAGCGCATCTTCCGGATGGCACCTATCCATCACCACTATGAACTGAAAGGCTGGCCGGAACCGCGCGTCATCGTGCGCTTCTGGATTATTTCGCTGATGCTGGTCCTGATTGGCCTGGCAACGCTGAAGGTACGTTAATCATGGCAGATTACCAGGGTAAAAAAGTCGTTATCATCGGGTTGGGCTTAACCGGCCTCTCCTGCGTGGACTTTTTCCTCGCGCGGGGCGTAACGCCACGCGTGATGGATACGCGTGTCTCTCCGCCTGGTCTGGATAAACTGCCGGAGCAGGTTGAACGCCACCTTGGTGGTCTGAATGAAGCGTGGCTGAATGCCGCCGATCTCATTGTCGCCAGCCCGGGCATTGCCCTGGCCCACCCGGCGTTAAGCGCCGCGGCGGACGCGGGCGTTGAAATCGTCGGCGATATCGAACTGTTCTGCCGTGAAGCTCAGGCGCCGATCGTCGCCATTACCGGTTCCAACGGCAAAAGCACCGTTACCAGCCTGGTCGGTGAAATGGCGAAAGCGGCGGGCGTCAATGCGGGCGTGGGCGGCAATATCGGCCTGCCAGCGTTGATGCTGCTGGATGCGGCCCGCGAGCTGTACATTCTTGAACTCTCCAGCTTCCAGCTGGAAACCACCTCAAGCCTGCAGGCAGTAGCGGCGACCATCCTCAACGTGACCGAAGATCATATGGATCGCTATCCGTTTGGCCTGCAGCAGTACCGCGCCGCCAAGCTGCGTATCTATGAAAATGCCCGCGTCTGCGTGGTGAACGCCGATGATGCGCTGACCATGCCGGTACGCGGGGCGGATGAGCGCTGCGTGAGCTTTGGCATCAATATGGGCGACTATCACCTGAACCGTCAGCAGGGTGAAACCTGGCTGCGGGCGAAGGGTGAGAAGGTGCTGAACGTGAAAGAGATGCACCTGACGGGCCAGCATAACTACACCAACGCGCTTGCCGCGCTGGCGCTGGCGGATGCCGCCGGCTTGCCGCGTGCCACCAGCCTGAAAGCCCTGACCACCTTCAGCGGTCTGGCGCATCGCTTCCAGCTGGCGCTGGAGAGTAACGGCGTACGCTGGATCAACGATTCAAAAGCCACCAACGTCGGCAGCACCGAAGCGGCGCTGAATGGCCTGCACCTTGACGGCACCCTGCATCTGCTGCTGGGCGGCGATGGCAAATCTGCCGATTTCTCTTCGCTGACGCAGTACCTCGGCGGTGATAACGTGCGCCTTTACTGCTTTGGCCGTGACGGTGCCGAACTGGCGGCGCTGCGTCCTGAAGTGGCTGAGCAGACCGACACCATGGAGCAGGCGATGCGGCTGATTGCCCCGCGCGTGAAGCCGGGCGACATGGTGCTGCTTTCTCCGGCCTGCGCCAGCCTCGATCAGTTTAAGAACTTCGAACAACGCGGCGATCTCTTCACTCGCCTGGCGAAGGAGTTAGGCTGATGCGCTTTTCTCTCCCTCGCCCGAAAATGCCGCGCCTGCCAGGATTTGGCATCCTGGTGTGGATCTCGTCGGCGTTAAAAGGCTGGGTCATGGGCTCCCGGGATAAAGATTCCGATAGCCTGGTGATGTACGACCGCATGCTGCTCTGGCTCACGCTGGGGCTGGCGGCGATTGGCTTTATTATGGTCACCTCGGCCTCGATGCCCGTCGGGCAGCGTCTGGCTAACGATCCCTTCCTGTTCGCCAAGCGTGACGGGCTGTACATCATCCTGGCGTTCTGTCTGGCGATGGTAACCCTGCGTCTGCCGATGGCCTTCTGGCAGCGCCACAGTACCGCGATGCTGATCGCCTCGATCGTCATGCTGCTGATCGTGCTGGTGGTGGGGAGCTCGGTGAACGGGGCATCGCGCTGGATTGCCTTTGGCCCGCTGCGTATTCAGCCTGCCGAATTCACCAAGCTGTCGCTGTTCTGCTACCTCGCCAACTACCTGGTGCGTAAGGTGGATGAGGTGCGTAACAACCTGCGCGGCTTCTTAAAACCGATGGGCGTGATCCTGGTGCTGGCGGTTCTGCTGCTGGCCCAGCCTGACCTGGGTACCGTGGTGGTGCTGTTCGTCACCACCCTGGCAATGCTGTTCCTGGCAGGGGCGAAACTCTGGCAGTTCATCGCCATCATCGGGATGGGGATTTCTGCAGTAGTGCTGCTGATCCTCGCCGAGCCGTACCGTATCCGCCGTGTAACCTCTTTCTGGAACCCTTGGGAAGATCCTTTTGGCAGCGGCTATCAGCTGACCCAGTCATTGATGGCCTTTGGCCGCGGTGAAGTGTGGGGCCAGGGGCTGGGGAATTCAGTGCAAAAACTGGAGTATTTACCCGAGGCACACACCGACTTCATCTTCTCCATCATTGGGGAAGAACTGGGTTATATCGGTGTGGTATTGGCACTTTTAATGGTATTCTTCGTGGCTTTCCGTGCGATGTCGATCGGCCGGAAAGCACTGGTTATCGACCACCGTTTCTCAGGTTTTTTAGCCTGTTCAATCGGTATCTGGTTCAGTTTTCAGGCTTTAGTTAACGTAGGTGCTGCAGCAGGTATGCTGCCGACCAAAGGTCTGACGCTGCCGTTAATCAGTTATGGTGGTTCGAGTCTGCTGATCATGTCGACCGCCATCATGTTTTTGCTACGTATAGATTATGAAACGCGTCTGGAAAATGCCCAGGCGTTTACACGAGGTTCACGATGAATCAACCGAAGCGGTTAATGGTGATGGCAGGCGGTACCGGCGGACATGTGTTCCCGGGACTGGCGGTTGCGCACCATTTAATGGATCAGGGCTGGCAGGTACGCTGGCTGGGAACCGCAGACCGCATGGAGGCCGATCTGGTGCCGAAGCACGGGATTGAGATCGACTTTATCCATATCTCCGGCCTGCGCGGCAAGGGTGTTAAAGCCCTGCTGCTGGCGCCGGTGCGTATTTTCAACGCCTGGCGACAGGCGCGGGCGATCATGAAGCGCTTTAAGCCGGATGTGGTGCTGGGGATGGGGGGTTATGTCTCTGGCCCTGGCGGACTGGCGGCGTGGTCGCTGGGTATCCCGGTTGTGCTGCACGAGCAGAACGGTATTGCCGGCCTGACTAACAAATGGCTCTCCCGCATCGCCAGCAAAGTGATGCAGGCCTTCCCCGGCGCGTTTCCGAAGGCAGACGTGGTGGGTAACCCGGTGCGCGTAGACGTGCTTGCGCTGCCGTTACCGCAGGAGCGGCTTGTCGGGCGCGAAGGCCCGGTGCGCGTGCTGGTGGTGGGCGGATCTCAGGGTGCGCGCATTCTGAACCAGACCCTGCCGCAGGTGGCCGCAAAGCTCGGCGACGCGGTGACCATCTGGCATCAAAGCGGGAAGGGCGGTCAGCAAACGGTCGAGCAGGCGTATGCCGACGCGGGTCAGCCTCAGCATAAAGTAACCGAGTTTATCGACGACATGGCGGCGGCATATGCCTGGGCCGATGTCGTGGTCTGCCGCTCCGGCGCGCTGACGGTGAGCGAAATTGCCGCCGCAGGCTTACCGGCGCTGTTTGTGCCGTTCCAGCACAAGGACCGTCAGCAGTACTGGAATGCGTTGCCGCTTGAGAAAGCCGGTGCCGCGAAAATTTTTGAACAGCCGCAGTTTACCGCAGACGCGGTCGCCACCACCCTGGCGGGCTGGAACCGGGAGACATTACTGGAGATGGCGCAGCACGCACGTGCCGCAGCGATCCCGGATGCAACGGAGCGGGTGGCGAAAGAAGTGAGCCTGGCAGCCCAGGTTTAACCCTCGCAGCGCGTGTTGCGCTGCACGAATTTTTTGAAGTAGTCGATGGCGTTTAGAGAATGAATACACAACAACTGGCGAAACTGCGTTCAATCGTGCCCGAGATGCGTCGCGTCCGGCACATTCACTTTGTTGGCATCGGCGGCGCCGGTATGGGCGGTATTGCTGAAGTGCTGGCGAATGAAGGCTACCAGATCAGCGGTTCCGATCTGGCGCCGAACCCTGTTACGCAACAGTTGGCGTCGCTTGGCGCAACCATCTATTTTAACCATCGCCCGGAAAACGTGCTTGATGCGAGCGTGGTCGTGGTTTCCAGCGCCATCTCTGCCGACAACCCGGAAATCGTTGCCGCACATGAAGCGCGTATCCCGGTGATCCGCCGGGCGGAGATGCTGGCCGAGCTTATGCGTTTTCGTCACGGCATCGCCATTGCCGGTACACACGGTAAAACCACCACTACGGCGATGGTTTCCAGTATTTATGCCGAAGCGGGTCTCGATCCTACCTTCGTTAACGGCGGTCTGGTAAAAGCCGCGGGCGTGCATGCGCGCCTGGGCCACAGCCGCTATCTGATTGCCGAAGCAGATGAAAGCGACGCGTCTTTCCTGCATCTGCAGCCGATGGTGGCGATTGTCACCAACATCGAAGCCGACCATATGGATACCTACCAGGGTGACTTCGAAAATTTAAAGCAAACATTTATAAACTTTCTCCACAATCTGCCGTTTTATGGACGGGCGGTCATGTGCGTTGACGATCCGGTGATCCGCGAGCTGCTGCCGCGCGTCGGTCGTCAAATCACCACCTACGGTTTCAGCGAAGATGCCGACGTGCGTGTGGAAAGTTACAAGCAGAGCGGTGCGCAGGGGCATTTCACCCTCGCGCGTCAGGATAAAGAGCTGCTGCAGGTAACGCTGAATGCGCCAGGCCGTCACAATGCCCTGAACGCCGCGGCGGCCGTGGCGGTCGCAACAGAAGAAGGCATCGACGACGAGGATATTCTGCGGGCGCTGGAAAGCTTCCAGGGCACCGGTCGTCGTTTCGATTTCCTCGGTGAGTTCCCGCTGGAGACCGTTAACGGCAAAAGCGGAACCGCAATGCTGGTTGATGACTACGGCCATCACCCGACCGAAGTGGATGCGACGATCAAAGCGGCGCGCGCGGGCTGGCCGGACAAAAATCTGGTTATGCTGTTCCAGCCGCACCGTTATACCCGTACGCGTGACCTGTACGACGATTTCGCAAACGTGCTGTCACAGGTGGATGCCCTGCTGATGCTGGATGTTTATTCGGCGGGCGAGGCGGCGATTCCGGGCGCAGACAGTCGCTCTCTGTGCCGCACCATTCGTGGCCGCGGTAAGATCGACCCGATTCTGGTCTCCGATCATGCCCAGGCGGCAGCGATGCTTGCCCCGGTATTGACCGGCAATGATTTGATTCTGGTGCAGGGTGCGGGAAATATCGGCAAGATCGCCCGTACGCTGGCTGAAATCAAACTTAAGCCGCAAATTTCGGAGGAAGAGCGCCATGGCTGATAAGATTGCGGTCCTGTCTGGCGGCACCTCTGCAGAGCGCGAGGTTTCCCTGAATTCCGGCGCGGCGGTGCTGGCAGGGCTTCGTGAAGGCGGCGTGAACGCGCATCTGGTCGATCCGAAAGAGACTGACGTGACGCGCCTGAAAGAGATGGGTTTTGCTAAAGTCTTTATCGCGCTGCACGGTCGCGGCGGTGAAGACGGTACGCTGCAGGGCCTGCTGGACATCATCGGCCTGCCTTACACCGGCAGCGGCGTGATGGCCTCGGCCATCTCCATGGACAAACTGCGCAGCAAACTGCTGTGGCAGGGGGCCGGTTTGCCGGTTGCGCCGTGGGTGGCATTGACCCGCCGTGAATTTGAGCAGGGCCTTGATGCCAGCGTTATGGAACGTATTGCGGCGCTGGGATTGCCGGTGATTGTGAAACCCAGCCGTGAAGGCTCAAGCGTAGGAATGTCTAAAGTCGACGAAGCAGGCGATATATCATCTGCATTAGCGCTGGCATTTCAACATGATGAAGAAGTTCTGATTGAAAAATGGCTAAGCGGACCGGAATTTACCGTTGCGATGCTCGGTGAAGAAATTTTACCGTCAATTCGTATCCAACCAGCTGGAACCTTCTATGATTATGAGGCGAAGTATCTCTCTGATGAGACGCAATATTTCTGCCCAAGTGGTCTGGAAGCGGAGCGTGAAGCCCTTTTAAACGCTCTGGTGCTAAAAGCGTGGCATGTACTGGGCTGCGGTGGCTGGGGACGAATCGACGTAATGCAGGATAGCGATGGGCAGTTTTATCTGCTGGAAGCTAATACTTCGCCGGGGATGACCAGTCATAGCCTGGTGCCGATGGCGGCGCGCCAGGCGGGGATGAGCTTCTCGCAGTTAGTGGTTCGCATTCTGGATCAGGCGGGCTGATATGTCTCAGGCTGCGCTGAACACGCGAAACCGTGAGGAAGAAGAAGAGTATTCCTCTTCACGGCGGAGTAATGGAACGCGTCTTGCAGGGATTACCTTCCTGCTCGCCGTGCTGTGTACGGTGTTTGTCAGCGGCTGGATGGTGCTCGGCTGGATGGAAGATGCACAACGTCTGCCTCTGTCGAAACTGGTAGTGACGGGTGACCGTCACTACACGCGTAATGATGATATCCGGCAGTCGATTCTGGCATTAGGATCGCCCGGCACCTTCATGACGCAGGACGTGAATATTATCCAGAGCCAGATTGAGCGTTTGCCCTGGATTAAACAGGCGAGCGTAAGAAAGCAGTGGCCGGATGAATTGAAGATTCATCTGGTTGAATATGTACCCATTGCGCGTTGGAATGATCAGCATATGGTTGACGTAGATGGAATTTCTTTCAGCGTCCCGGCCGATCGTATCAGCAAGCAAAATTTACCCATGTTGTATGGTCCGGAAGGCAGCGAAAACGAGGTGCTGGAAGGTTTCCGTAACATGGGGCAGGTGCTGGCTAAAGATCGTTTTACCCTGAAGCAAGCCGCGATGACGGCGCGTCGTTCCTGGCAGTTGACGCTGACGAACGACATTAAGCTGAATCTTGGCCGGGGTGACACGATGAAGCGTCTGGCCCGTTTTGTAGAACTTTATCCCGTTCTGCAGCAGCAGGCGCAGGCTGAAGGCAAAAGGATTAGCTACGTTGATTTGCGCTATGACTCAGGCGCATCGGTCGGGTGGATCCCGGCGCCGGTTGAGGAACCTAATCAGCAACAGAATCAGGCTCAGGTACAGGCAGAATAACAATGATCAAGGCGACGGACAGAAAACTGGTAGTAGGACTGGAGATTGGCACTGCGAAGGTTGCCGCTTTAGTAGGGGAAGTTCTGCCCGACGGTATGGTCAATATCATTGGTGTGGGTAGCTGCCCGTCTCGTGGTATGGATAAAGGTGGGGTAAACGACCTTGAGTCGGTGGTGAAATGCGTTCAGCGCGCCATCGATCAGGCCGAATTGATGGCAGATTGCCAGATTTCCTCCGTGTATCTGGCGCTCTCTGGCAAGCATATCAGCTGCCAGAACGAGATTGGCATGGTGCCGATCTCAGAAGAAGAAGTCTCGCAGGAAGACGTCGAAAACGTCGTGCATACTGCGAAGTCTGTGCGCGTTCGCGACGAGCATCGCGTTCTGCATGTGATTCCGCAGGAGTATGCGATCGACTACCAGGAAGGGATTAAAAATCCGGTAGGGCTTTCCGGCGTACGTATGCAGGCAAAAGTGCACTTGATCACATGTCACAACGATATGGCGAAGAACATTGTCAAAGCCGTGGAACGTTGTGGTCTTAAAGTTGACCAACTGATTTTCGCCGGTCTGGCGGCAAGTTATTCTGTGCTGACCGAAGACGAACGTGAACTGGGCGTCTGTGTGGTGGATATCGGTGGTGGTACCATGGACATGGCCGTCTATACCGGCGGTGCGCTGCGCCATACCAAAGTTATCCCGTATGCGGGGAACGTGGTGACCAGCGATATCGCCTACGCCTTTGGCACGCCACCGAGCGATGCAGAGGCGATTAAAGTGCGCCACGGTTGTGCACTGGGCTCCATTGTGGGCAAAGATGAGAGCGTTGAAGTGCCGAGCGTGGGTGGACGTCCACCGCGCAGCCTGCAGCGCCAGACGTTAGCCGAGGTTATTGAGCCGCGTTATACCGAGCTGCTCAACCTGGTCAACGAAGAGATTTTGCAGTTACAGGAACAGCTTCGCCAGCAGGGTGTCAAACACCATCTTGCAGCGGGGATTGTATTAACCGGCGGCGCGGCGCAAATTGAAGGTCTTGCGGCCTGTGCTCAGCGCGTGTTCCATACGCAGGTGCGCATCGGTGCACCGCTGAACATCACCGGTTTAACGGATTATGCTCAGGAGCCGTATTACTCAACGGCCGTGGGCTTGCTTCATTACGGGAAAGAAACGCATCTCAGTGGTGAAGCAGAAGTAGAAAAACGCGCGTCGGTAGGTTCGTGGTTCAAACGAATCAATACCTGGCTGCGAAAAGAATTTTAATTTTAGTAAGAGACCGGCGAGAATTAACGGTTTCGGGCGACAGGCACAAAACGGAGAGAAACTATGTTTGAACCTATGGAACTGACCAACGACGCGGTGATTAAAGTCATCGGCGTCGGTGGCGGCGGCGGTAATGCTGTAGAGCATATGGTGCGCGAGCGCATCGAAGGTGTAGAGTTCTTCGCGGTCAACACCGATGCGCAGGCACTGCGTAAAACGGCGGTTGGCCAGACGATCCAAATCGGTGGCGGCATCACCAAAGGGCTGGGCGCCGGGGCAAACCCGGAAGTCGGCCGTAATGCTGCAGAAGAAGATCGTGAAGCCCTGCGTGCTGCGCTTGATGGTGCAGACATGGTGTTTATTGCCGCGGGCATGGGCGGTGGTACCGGAACCGGTGCTGCGCCAGTGGTTGCTGAAGTCGCTAAAGATTTAGGTATCCTGACGGTTGCTGTCGTGACTAAGCCTTTCAACTTCGAAGGCAAAAAGCGTATGGCGTTTGCCGAGCAGGGTATCACCGAGCTGTCCAAACACGTGGACTCGCTGATCACTATCCCGAACGACAAGCTGCTGAAAGTGCTGGGCCGTGGCATCTCTCTGCTGGACGCTTTTGGCGCCGCGAACGATGTTCTCAAAGGCGCAGTGCAGGGTATCGCAGAACTGATTACCCGTCCGGGCCTGATGAACGTCGACTTTGCTGACGTGCGCACCGTGATGTCCGAAATGGGCTACGCGATGATGGGCTCCGGCGTGGCGAAAGGCGAAGACCGTGCAGAAGAAGCCGCTGAAATGGCAATCTCTTCTCCGCTGCTGGAAGATATCGATCTGTCAGGCGCGCGCGGCGTGCTGGTCAACATCACTGCGGGCTTCGACCTGCGTCTGGATGAGTTCGAAACCGTGGGTAACACCATCCGTGCGTTCGCCTCTGACAACGCCACCGTGGTTATCGGTACTTCCCTTGATCCGGAAATGAACGATGAGCTGCGCGTAACGGTTGTGGCTACCGGTATCGGCATGGACAAACGTCCTGAGATCACCCTGGTGACCAACAAACCTGCGCAGCAGCCAGTGATGGATCGCTATCAGCCGCACGGCATGGCGCCGCTGACGCAAGAGCAGAAACCGGCCGCGAAAGTGGTCAATGACAACACAACACAGACCCAGAAAGAGCCAGATTATCTGGATATCCCTGCGTTCCTGCGTAAGCAAGCTGATTAAGAATTAGCTGGAATTAGGGAATTTACGCTCTTTGTGCTAAACTGGCCGCCCGATAGTGATATACACTCTCGGTTGGATAAGTAACTTGGCGAGATTATACGATGATCAAACAAAGGACATTAAAACGTATCGTTCAGGCGACAGGTGTCGGTTTACATACCGGCAAGAAAGTCACTCTGACGTTGCGCCCTGCGCCGGCCAATACCGGGGTCATCTATCGTCGCACCGACTTGAATCCACCGGTAGATTTCCCGGCTGATGCCAAATCTGTGCGTGATACTATGCTCTGTACTTGCCTGGTGAACGAGCATGACGTGCGGATCTCAACCGTAGAGCACCTGAACGCCGCCCTGGCGGGTCTGGGTATCGACAACATCGTTATTGAAGTCGATGCGCCAGAAATCCCGATCATGGATGGTAGCGCTGCACCGTTCGTTTATCTGTTGCTGGATGCCGGCATTGAAGAACTGAACAGTGCGAAGAAATTTGTGCGTATCAAAGAGACCGTTCGTGTCCAGGATGGCGACAAATGGGCTGAATTCAAGCCGTTTAATGGTTTTTCGTTGGATTTCACCATCGACTTCAACCATCCGGCGATTGATTCCAGCACCCAGCGCTATGCGATGAACTTCTCTGCTGATGCGTTTATGCGTCAAATCAGTCGTGCACGTACTTTCGGTTTCATGCGTGATATCGAATATCTGCAGTCCCGCGGCCTGTGCCTGGGCGGCAGCTTCGATTGTGCCATCGTTGTTGACGATTATCGCGTACTGAACGAAGACGGCCTGCGTTTTGAAGATGAGTTCGTTCGTCACAAAATGCTGGATGCGATTGGGGACCTGTTCATGTGTGGTCACAATATCATTGGTGCGTTTACCGCGTATAAATCCGGTCACGCGCTGAACAACAAACTGTTGCAGGCTGTTCTGGCAAAACAGGAAGCCTGGGAATATGTGACCTTCGAAGACGAAGCTGAACTGCCACTGGCATTCAAAGCACCGAGCACGGTTCTGGCGTAACGGTAGACTACGTTATCTAAATTCGACTGGTTGACCTGGCACTCTCTCCGGCCAGCAAGACCAGTCGTTTTTGTTTTTGTCCTTCCTGAATTGCCGTAGTCAATGGCGCGTTTGCTGATTTCATCACCATTTTTAACCTCATGTGTGCCTTATTACTGCTGCTGCGCCGTCGCATTGATGGTAATATCTGGGCGCGAAAAAATAAAAATCATACGGTAAGCCTGAAGGTTTACTTACTTGTGGTGGGGCAATTGAGCGGAATTCTGACGCGCTGGCGACAATTTGGCAGACGTTACTTCTGGCCGCATCTCCTTCTGGGGATGGTCGCGGCAAGCCTTGGCCTGCCTGCGCTCAGCGGCAACGCCGAAGCGGCTAATCCTGCGAAGACCGCTACCTCCCGACAAGACCTGAACACGCGGGTAAATTTCACTAATCTTGCCCTGCTGGAAGCGAACCGCCGTCCAAACTTCACGGTGGATTACTGGCACCAGCACGCTATCCGCACCGTTATTCGTCATCTCTCTTTCGCCATGGCGCCGCAGGCATTGCCTGCCGTTGAAGAGTCCCTGCCGGTTCAGGCACACCATCTGGCGCTGCTGGATACGCTGAATACGCTGCTTACCCAGCAGAGCGAGCCGCCGGTCATTGTTCGGCAGGTTGCTCTTGCCGCGTTCTATCCTCAATCCGTTTTCTCCGTGTCCGCCTGGATTAGCCAGGTGCAGGGCATTCGCGCCGGACCTCAACGCCTCAGCTAAATTAACGCTTTTCAATACCTTAATTTAACTGCCCATGATGGGGCGTTTGAGAATTTATTATGTTAATCAAATTACTAACTAAAGTTTTCGGTAGTCGTAACGATCGTACTCTGCGCCGTATGCGCAAAGCTGTCAGCGTCATCAATGGCCTTGAGCCAGCGATGGAAAAACTTTCTGATGACGAGCTGAAAGGCAAAACCGCCGAATTCCGTGCCCGCCTCGAAAAAGGCGAAACCGTTGAGAGCCTGATCCCGGAAGCCTTCGCCGTTGTGCGTGAAGCAAGTAAGCGCGTGTTCGGCATGCGTCACTTCGACGTGCAGCTGCTGGGTGGTATGGTCCTGAACGACCGCTGCATCGCCGAGATGCGTACCGGTGAAGGTAAAACCCTGACCGCGACCCTGCCGGCTTACCTTAACGCCCTGTCGGGTAAAGGCGTGCACGTCGTCACCGTCAACGACTATCTGGCGCAGCGTGATGCCGAAAACAACCGCCCACTGTTCGAATTCCTCGGCATGAGCGTCGGGATCAACATGTCAGGCCTGCCGGCTCCGGCGAAACGCGAAGCCTACGGCGCAGACATTACCTACGGCACCAACAACGAATACGGTTTTGACTACCTGCGCGATAACATGGCGTTTAGTCCGGAAGAGCGCGTCCAGCGTAAGCTGCACTATGCGCTGGTGGATGAGGTTGACTCCATCCTGATCGATGAGGCCCGTACCCCGCTGATCATCTCCGGCCCGGCTGAAGACAGCTCCGAGATGTATCGCAAAGTCGACAAGATCATTCCACACCTGATCCGTCAGGAGAAAGAGGACTCCGACACCTTCCAGGGTGAAGGTCACTTCTCCGTGGACGAAAAAGCCCGTCAGGTGAACCTGACCGAGCGAGGTCTGGTCCAGATTGAAGAGCTGCTGGTGCAGGAAGGCATTATGGAAGAGGGCGAGTCACTTTACTCCCCGAGCAACATCATGCTGATGCACCACGTGACCGCAGCGCTGCGTGCCCACGTGCTCTTTACCCGTGACGTGGACTACATCGTTAAAGATGGCGAAGTCATTATCGTCGACGAACACACCGGCCGTACCATGCAGGGTCGCCGCTGGTCCGACGGTCTGCATCAGGCGGTTGAAGCCAAAGAGAACGTCGATATCCAGAATGAGAACCAGACGCTGGCCTCCATTACCTTCCAGAACTACTTCCGTCTGTACGAGAAGCTGGCGGGGATGACCGGTACGGCGGATACCGAAGCCTTTGAATTCAGCTCTATCTACAAGCTGGATACCGTGGTGGTTCCAACCAACCGTCCGATGATCCGTAAGGATATGCCGGACCTGGTCTACATGACCGAAGCGGAAAAAATTCAGGCCATCATCGAAGATATTCGCGATCGTACCGCCGCGGGCCAGCCGGTTCTGGTGGGTACCATCTCCATCGAGAAATCGGAAGTGGTCTCCGAAGAGCTGACCAAAGCTGGGATCAAGCACAACGTTCTGAACGCCAAGTTCCACGCCAAAGAAGCGGATATCGTTGCCCAGGCGGGTTACCCGTCAGCCGTGACCATCGCCACCAACATGGCGGGTCGTGGTACCGACATTATGCTGGGCGGTAGCTGGCAGGCAGAAGTGGCCGCGCTGGAAGACCCAACCCCGGAACAGATCGCGCAGATTAAAGCCGACTGGCAGGTTCGTCACGATGCCGTACTGGCCGCGGGCGGTCTGCACATTATCGGTACTGAACGTCATGAGTCCCGCCGTATCGACAACCAGCTGCGTGGTCGTGCGGGTCGTCAGGGTGATGCCGGTTCATCCCGCTTCTACCTGTCGATGGAAGATGCGCTGATGCGTATTTTCGCCTCTGACCGTGTGTCAGGCATGATGCGTAAACTGGGCATGAAGCCGGGCGAAGCGATTGAGCACCCGTGGGTGACCAAAGCCATCGCTAACGCCCAGCGTAAAGTGGAAAGCCGTAACTTCGATATTCGTAAGCAGCTGCTTGAGTATGATGACGTGGCCAACGACCAGCGTCGCGCGATCTACACCCAGCGTAACGAACTGCTGGACGTGTCCGACGTGAGCGAAACCATCAACAGCATCCGCGAAGATGTCTTCAAAGCGACTCTCGATGGCCACATCCCACCGCAGTCTCTGGAAGAGATGTGGGACATCGAAGGCCTGCAGGCGCGTCTGAAAAATGACTTCGACCTGGACCTGCCAATTCAGGAGTGGCTGGATAAAGAGCCGGAGCTGCACGAAGAGACCCTGCGCGAGCGTATTTTTGCTACCGCCGTTGAGGTTTATCAGCGTAAAGAAGAAGTGGTCGGCGCTGAGATGATGCGTCACTTCGAGAAAGGCGTGATGCTGCAAACGCTGGACTCCCTCTGGAAAGAGCACCTGGCGGCGATGGACTATCTGCGTCAGGGGATCCACCTGCGCGGCTATGCGCAAAAAGATCCGAAGCAGGAGTACAAACGCGAATCCTTCGCCATGTTTGCCTCCATGCTTGAATCCCTGAAATACGAAGTGATCAGCACCCTGAGCAAAGTTCAGGTGCGGATGCCGGAAGAAGTTGAAGAGATGGAGCAGCAGCGTCGCGAAGAGGCTGAACGTCTGGCCCAGATGCAGCAGCTCAGCCATCAGGACGACGAAGAAGCCGCCGCTGCCGCGATTGCCGCGCAGTCCGGTGAGCGTAAGGTTGGCCGTAACGATCCGTGCCCATGTGGTTCAGGTAAAAAATACAAACAGTGCCATGGCCGTCTGAGCTAAGCATTAAACCAACTGAAAAGGCGCAGATATCTGCGCCTTTTTTATGGAATCAGGACAATGAAAACACTGCAAATCGCTGTCGGGATCATTCGCAATTCCGATAACCAAATTTTTATTACCCAGCGTGCGGCCGATGCGCACATGGCAAATAAGTGGGAGTTTCCGGGCGGCAAGATCGAGTCTGGCGAAACGCCGGAGCAGGCGCTGATCCGCGAGCTTCAGGAAGAGGTAGGGATCACTCCGCTTGGTGCAACCCTGTTCGATAAACTGGAATATGCATTTCCCGATCGCCATATCACCCTGTGGTTCTGGCTGGTCGAAAGCTGGGAAGGGGAGCCGTGGGGCAAAGAGGGGCAGCCGGGAAGCTGGGTTGCCCTGAGCGCGCTGGATGCCGACAAGTTCCCGCCGGCAAATGCGCCCGTCATTACCCGATTAGTGGGTAACCAGTAAGCCTGCTCAGCGAAGCGCCAGCAGGCTGTTACCGTTACTGCTGGTCTTCGCTCCAGTCATCGCTGTCGGAGAGACCGCCTTCGCTTGGAATGCGTTTCTCTTCTGCGGCCCATTCACCGAGATCGATCAGCTGGCAGCGTTTGCAGCAAAAAGGACGGAATGGACTCTGCTCGCCCCAGATAACGGGCTTCCCACAGGTGGGACAGTTTACGGTGGTAACATCAGACATCATGACTCCTTAACAACACGCCAGCTCGAAGTCGAGACGTTCCGGTACCAGACCATGTTCACTGTCGAGCGGCATGAAACGAATCGCAAAGCGGCTCTTGTGACCTGAAATTTGCGGATAAAGCTGATCGGCAAGGGTCAGCTGCAGGCGCAGCAGATCGGCATCCTCGCCGTTATCCTGATAAAAACCGTTCAGGCTGGTCTGTTTGCGAAACGGCGCGGAGTTGCGGATCAAATCGAGGATCAGCGACAGCGCCTGCTTCAGCGGCTCAAGGCTGCCAAGCCAGCTTTGGACCTGGACATCGCGCTGCTCCTGCGCCATATGCAGCCAGATATGCAGGGTCGGCAAATCGAAACTGCAGCAGCCGCCAGGAATGCTCAGGCGCTGACGTACCAGCGCCACCAGGCGATCTTCCCGTAAAAACTGGCCGATACGCGGTGCAGCCATCAATACCGTGCTGTTGTGTTTCAGCTGCTGGCGCAGGCTGTCGATGCGGCTGTTATCCACGCCCGGGACTTCGGCCCATGCCTGTAATTTACGCTGCTGACGCTCCAGCTCTTTCACCAGGTCGGTGCGGACTTCACCACGCTCTAACACATCCAGCAGATCGCCTACGTTACGGAAAAAATGCAGCGCCGTGGTGTGGTCGTGTACCGGCAGGAGGCCTGAAAGCTGCTGGATTAAAAACTCGATGCGCAGCCAGGTACGCATTTTTTCATTGAGGGGATGCTCAAAAAGAACGTGGGTGTGCATTAGGCTTTTTCCTGTAAAACGGCCTGCGCCAGGTAGAACTGATGCAGGCGGGCAACATCGGAGGCGATGGCATCCGGTGCGCCGTTATTATCAATAACATCATCCGCGACGGCAAGGCGCGCTTCACGCGTGGCCTGCGCGGCAAGAATTTGTTCGGCATGTTCGCGCGCGACATTATCGCGGGCGATGGTGCGCTGAATTTGGGTTGCCACAGAGACGTCCACCAGCAGCACCCGGTCAGCTTTGTCGTGGAGCTTATTTTCAACCAGAAGCGGCACAACCCAGAGAACATACGGGGAGGAGGCCTGCGATATCTGCTTCTGCGTCTCCTGCTGGATCAGCGGATGCAGCAGGGCATTAAGCCAGGCTTTTTCTTCAGGGCGCGAGAAAATGCGTTCGCGCAGCAACCGGCGGTTAAGGGTTCCGTCAGGCGAGATGATGTCGTGGCCGAAATGTTCTGCGATAGCACGTAATGCGGGTGTACCGGGCTCTACCACCTGGCGGGCAATGATGTCGGCATCAATAATCGTGACACCCAGACGAGAGAAGGCGTCGGCCACAGTGCTTTTGCCACTGCCAATGCCCCCCGTTAATGCAACGATGTACCCCATTAATTAAAATCCTGGGAAATATTCATTATTGATATCAATTGCTTAAGATTTAATCTTTTAACAGCAAAGGTTAAGCTCTGCTTACAGACTTTTTACCAGGTAAATTTATAGGATTGTAGCGTAAAAAAAGTGATTTTCGCAGTCTTGCGCAACAGGTATTAGTGCGTATGATAGCGTCACTGGAGTTGTGTGTTTCGTTTTTCGACATTTACCCCAGTACCCCAGGAATCCGCAAATGCGTATCGAAGAAGATCTGAAGTTAGGTTTCAAAGACGTTCTTATCCGCCCTAAACGTTCTACTCTGAAAAGTCGCTCCGACGTTGAACTCGAACGTGAATTCACCTTTAAGCATTCCGGTCAGACCTGGTCTGGCGTACCTGTTATCGCCGCCAATATGGATACGGTTGGGACTTTTGCGATGGCAAAAGCACTGGCCTCCTTCGACATTCTGACCGCCGTGCACAAGCACTACAGCGTTGAAGAGTGGAATGCCTTTGCAGGCTCCGTATCTGAAACCGTTCTCAAGCACGTGATGGTTTCCACCGGCACCTCTGACGCCGATTTCGAAAAAACGAAACAGATCCTTATTGCTAACCCGAACCTGAACTTCATCTGTATTGATGTCGCGAATGGTTACTCTGAACATTTCGTGCAGTTCGTCAGCAAAGCGCGTCAGGCCTGGCCGACCAAAACCATTATTGCGGGTAACGTGGTTACCGGTGAAATGTGTGAAGAGCTGATCCTGTCCGGGGCAGATATCGTGAAAGTGGGCATTGGCCCGGGTTCCGTCTGTACCACCCGCGTGAAAACCGGTGTTGGCTATCCGCAGCTCTCCGCGGTAATCGAATGTGCTGACGCCGCTCACGGCCTCGGCGGCCAGATCATCAGCGACGGCGGTTGCACCATGCCGGGTGACGTGGCGAAAGCCTTCGGCGGCGGCGCAGACTTCGTGATGCTTGGCGGGATGCTGGCAGGTCACGAAGAGAGCGGCGGTACCGTGGTTGATGAAAACGGTGAAAAATTCATGCTGTTCTACGGCATGAGCTCTGAATCAGCGATGAACCGTCACGTGGGCGGTGTTGCACAGTATCGTGCGGCAGAAGGTAAAACCGTCAAGCTGCCACTGCGCGGCCCGGTTGAGTATACCGCGCGTGATATCCTGGGCGGCCTGCGGTCTGCATGCACCTACGTGGGTGCATCCCGTCTGAAAGAGCTGACCAAGCGCACCACCTTTATTCGCGTTCAGGAACAGGAAAACCGCGTTTTCAATAGCCTGTAATGCACTCTCGCTGGCGCGCCCCGCGCCAGCGTTATCCCGCACTCATCGCATCCCCCAGATGGAAAATCGGCAGGTACATCGCAACCACCAGCGTGCCGATGATTAATCCCGTCACAATCAACAGCAGTGGCTCCAGCAGCGAGGCCAGATTGTCGGCCTGCTGAAAAGTCTGTTCATTATGATGCTGCGCCAGATTACCTAACATCGTATCCAGCGCCCCCGACGCTTCGCCGGTGCGCACGAGCTGAATGCAGAGCGGCGTAAAGATCGCCGCTTCATTCAGGGCTGACCAGATGGGCGCACCCTGCATGATGCGCTGGCGTGCCGCCTGTAATGTCTCCTGCCAGAAGGGGCACGTCAGCGTCTCTTCGGTACTTTCCAGGCCCTGAATAAAGGCGATGCCTGCCTGCTGCGTGAGCGACAGAACGGTAAAGATCTGGCTGAGCTTTTGCCCACGCACCAGCGGGCCAACCACCGGGCTTTTCAGCAGCAAACGCTGCGTAGCACGTTGCCATCGTCGGTTGCGACGAATAAACATCAGGCCAGACGCCGCCGCCAGCAGAGTTAGCATCAGCCCGGCGCCCCGCTCCTGAAGCGTGGTGGCCAGCGCCATTACGACCCGGGTCAGGGCCGGTAAGGGCATGTTGAAGGTTTTATAGATCGCGGCAAATTCCGGCAGCACCAGGGTCACCATTGCCAGCACCACGGCGACGGCCAGGGCGAGAATAATGACCGGATAGCGCAGCGCCTTTTTCACTTTCGCGCTGAGCAGTTGCTGCGTTTTTTGCTGCCGGGCCAGCTGACGACAACATTCATCGAGCTTGCCGGTCAGCTCCCCGGTTTTCATCATCGAAACATAGAGGGGAGGGAAGACATGCGGCCACTTTTTCAGAGCATCGGAGAAGGCGCACCCGGCGCTGAGATCGTCAGCCACGCTCTGGAGCAACGCTTGCCACTGTCGGGCGGGGTGCTGCTGCGCCAGAAGCGCCAGACCGGCCGAAAGCGTTAAGCCCGCCTGCAGCAAGGTCGCCAGCTGGTGGATCGCTTCGTAGCGATGGTGCGCCTGCCACCGCGTCTGCTGCAGGCTTCGTTTAAGTTCGAGGGGGAAAAGATCCCGACCCAACAGGACGTTCCACGCCGTCTGTTTGTCGGGAGCCCAGATCGCACCTGACTGCTGCTCCCCCTGCTGGCTGAGCGCCCGCCAGCGCCAGAGTTGATTACCTGCCATCCGATTCGCCCAGCATCTGCACCAGCTCCCCGAGCGTGGTGTGGCCCTGTTCGACCGCCATGCAGCCATGCTCAAACAGCGTGACCATGCCCGTCTGTCTGGCCAGCTTTTCGATCTCCTCGACCGGCGCGCCGCTGGCGATGGCGGTGCGTAGTTCACGGGTGATCACCATCACCTCGAAGATTGCCACCCGGCCATAAAAGCCGTGATAGCAGCGGTCGCAGCCCACGGGCTGCCAGTGCGGCAATGGCCGGGGCCACAGCGCCTGGGGTAAGGGGGCGTCCCGGCGCACCTCGGTACGGCAGTGTGGGCACAGGCGACGCACCAGCCGCTGGGCGATCACCAGCGACAGCGCCGAGGAGATCATCCAGCGCGCCACGCCCATCTGCTGCAGGCGCACCAGCGTCTCCGCGGTGGAGTTGGTATGCAGCGTCGACAGCACCAGATGGCCGGTCTGCGCGGCGTTGATGGCGATCTCCGCCGTTTCGCCATCGCGTATTTCACCCACCATGATGATGTCGGGATCCTGGCGCAAAAACGCCCGCAGCACGCTCTGGAAGGTTAACCCCGCCCGGGGGTTAATGGGGGTTTGATTCAGTCCTTCCAGCGGGATCTCGACCGGATCTTCCACGCTGCAGATGTTCACTTCGGGCGTGTTCCGGGCCTGCAACGCGCTGTAGAGGGTGACGGTTTTGCCGCTGCCGGTGGGACCAGTCACCAGGATCAGCCCCTGGGTTTTGTGCAGCGCGCTGGCGAACAGCCGCTGCTGGGTTTCGCTCATTCCCAGCTCTTCGAGCCGGAGCGCCTGTTGCTCCTGATGCAGAAGTCGCAGGACAATCTTTTCGCCGCTGCGACAGGGGAGCGTGGCAATACGAAACGAGACGGGAGAGCCCGAAAGCTCCACCGCAAATTGCCCGTCCTGGGGTAAGCGACGCTCGGCGATATCCAGGTTGCCCAGCACTTTCAGCCTGGCGATAAGGGTGGTACCAAGTTCAGCCGAAAGCGGCTGCTGCGGGTAGAGCACGCCGTCAATACGCAACCGGGTCTGCCAGCTTTCGTCGGCGGGCTCGATATGAATATCCGATGCCCGCTGGCTCAGCGCCTGGGTCAGGGTGTGGTTGAGAATGTCGATAGCGGAACGCGTCGAGCTGGCGATCGCGGGCAGATGCGCTTCCGACGTGGTTTGCTGGTGCTTTTCCATGCGCTCGGCGGTCCAGCATTCGATATCGATTCTCTTCTGCGTGGCGAAACGTAACGCCTCCAGCAGTTCGGGCGGTGGATTGTCGACCACCGCAATATTGATTCTGTCCGGGGCGCAGGTCAGCAGCACGGCATTGTGACGCCGGCAAAGGGCCGTTAAACGATCGGCATTCATTGCTCGCTCTCCTGCTCAGCCGTAAAGCGGAATACTTCTTCGCAGGCCTGCTTCAGCGCGCTGTCTTCAGCCACGGTGCAGAGACGCTTCCAGCCGGTGATACCGTTGCCGTTATCCCACTGCGGGGTCATCACCACTTCGAGACCGTTGAGGCTCTCCTGGCCGGTCAGGGTGACGGCACCTTTGGCGATGCTCATCCCGGAGACATAGCGGCTGGTCGCCGGGGAGGGAATGCCGTTAACGCCCGCATCGCAGCTCCCAGTCCCGCCATGATCGAGGGCGCAGAGTTCCACCGCGGTACGGTAGGGCATAAAGGTTTGCAGCATATCGGTGAGGGCGGCTTTTCGCAGATAGTTCTGGTAAGCCGGAATGCCAATTGCGCTGAGGATGGCCACGATGCCGATGACCACCATTAACTCGATGAGGGTAAATCCTTTTTGTCTTTCCATGGGTCGCTCCTTATGTTGACGCACGCTACTGTGGCAGCGGGTCAGGCCAGAGGCGAGGGGCAAAAATCGATTCGTGAAGCGTGATTCAGCGGGATGTGCGGGCGTTACAGTACACTGCAGCAGGTTTGCGGGGCGGGTCGTAAATCGGGCTTGCCCGGCCTGTGCAGACCGGGCTTTCTGTCAGTTAGCGAAAGCGCATCGACAGATCGAGGGCGCGAATGTGTTTGGTCAGTGCGCCAACGGAGATGAAATCGACGCCGGTTTCGGCAAATTCGCGTAAGGTTTCGTGCGTCACGTTGCCGGAGACCTCGAGGCGGGCCTGGCCGTTGGTGCGTTTCACCGCCTCACGCATCTCTTCGGTTTTGAAGTTATCCAGCATAATGATGTCGGCACCGGCTTTCAGCGCATCGTCCAGCTCCTGCAGGTTTTCCACTTCCACTTCGACCGGCACATCCGGGTGCAGCCAGAAGGCTTTTTCTACCGCCTGGCGAACGGATCCTGAGGCAATAATGTGGTTCTCTTTGATCAGGAACGCATCGGATAACCCCAGACGGTGGTTGGCACCACCGCCGCACAGCACGGCATATTTCAGGGCAGTACGCAGGCCCGGCAGCGTTTTACGCGTGTCCAGCAGCTGGGTAGTTGTCCCTTCCAGCAGGTCGACATAGCGGCGTGCTTCGCTGGCGACACCGGAGAGCGTCTGGACAAAATTCAGCGCGGTGCGCTCGCCGGTCAGCAGAACGCGCGATGAGCCCTCAAGCTCAAACAGCGGCTGGTTAGCTTTAATGCTGTCGCCATCTTCAACATGCCAGGTCACCTTCACACCGTCACCGGCCAGCTGGATAAAGACCTCTTCCACCCAACGTTTACCACAGAAAACACCGTCTTCACGGGTGATCACGACCGCATGGGAACGGGCATCTTCCGCCAGCAGCTGGGCGGTAATGTCGTTGTCAGCATTGACGTCTCCACCCAGATCTTCGCGCAGCGCATTGGCAACGCTTGCCGGAATATCGAGATTTATACGTTCCAGCAGTACGTTACGTCTGTGGTCGGGGTTGTAGCGGCGAGGCGGCATGTTAAAACTCCAAATTGGTAACGAATCATAAGATTGAAACATGCTACTCTGAACCGGGAATCAGCACCATATATAAGGAGATCCTGCATGCACTCAGAACATGGCTGGCTGACAGATGCACGGCGTGTTCCTTCGCCACACCACGATTGCCGCCCGGAGGATGAGATCCCGTCGCTGCTGGTGGTGCATAACATCAGCCTGCCGCCTGGCGAATTTGGCGGTCCGTGGATTGACGCGCTATTCACCGGGACAATCGATCCCGATGCTCACCCCTTTTTTGCGGAGATCGCCCACCTGCGCGTTTCTGCCCATTGTCTGATTCGCCGTGACGGTGAAATCGTCCAGTATGTTCCCTTCGATAAACGAGCCTGGCATGCGGGCGTTTCTCAGTATCAGGGGCGCGAACGCTGCAATGACTTCTCTATTGGTATCGAGCTGGAAGGGACAGATACGCTGCCTTATACCGATGCGCAGTATCAGCAGTTGGCCGCAGTGACGCGCACCCTTATCAGCCTCTACCCGGCTATCGCCCGCAACGTGACCGGACACAGCGATATTGCGCCGCAGCGCAAGACCGATCCCGGCCCGGCGTTTGACTGGCAACGATTCAACACAATGCTTACCGCCCTGTCAGAAAAGGAGATGACATGACGTTATTTACCATGCTGCTGGTATTGATCGCTGAGCGTTTGTTCAAGCTGGGCGAACACTGGCATCTGGATCACCGGATGGAAGTGCTGTTTCGTCGCATCCGCCATTTCTCCATGATCCGCACCCTGCTGATGACGGCGGGGGTGATGCTTGTGGTGTTCCTGCTGCTGCGTTCGCTGTATGGCCTGTTCTTTAATGTGCCGCTGCTGGTGGTGTGGATCCTGCTCGGCGTCCTCTGCATTGGCGCGGGCAAGGTGCGTCTGCACTACCATGCGTACCTGAAGGCGGCAACCAACAATGATGCCCATGCCCGCGGGGCGATGGCCAGCGAGCTGACGCTGATCCACGGCATCCCGGCTGAGTGCAACGAACGCGAGTTTTTACGCGAGCTGCAGAACGCGCTGCTGTGGATTAACTTCCGCTTCTATCTGGCACCGCTGTTCTGGTTTGTGGTGGGCGGCGCGTGGGGGCCGGTCCTGCTGATGGGCTATGCGTTTTTACGCGCCTGGCAGAGCTGGCTGGCGCGCTACCTGACCCCGCACGAGCGGTTGCAGTCCGGGATCGACGCTATTCTGCACGTGCTGGACTGGCTGCCGGTGCGGCTGTTCGGGGTGGTTTACGCCCTGATCGGGCATGGTGAGAAAGCATTGCCGGCGTGGTTCGCCTCGCTGGGGGATCGCCATACTTCGCAGTACCTGGTATTAACGCGTCTGGCGCAGTTCTCGCTGGCGCGCGAGCCGCACACCGATAAGATCGAAACGCCGAAAGCGGCGGTCTCAATGGCCAAGAAAACCTCTTTTGTGGTGGTGGTGATTGTGGCGCTGCTGACGATTTACGGCACGCTGATCTAAACCAGCGTGCCGCAGGCCTTAGACTGTATCTGCTGACGGGATGCCAAAATCAGGCATCCCGTTTTCATTCCAGCGAACGAGTTTCAGGCGGGTGTGGCGGTTCGGATCGTAGAGCGGGTCGCCCTCAATCTCGGTGTAGTTGCGCGCATGGTAAATCAGCACGTCTTCGCCGTCCGGAGTTTGGGTGAAGCTGTTGTGTCCCGGCCCGTACTGACGGTTCTCGTAGCTGGTGGTGAATACCGGCTGCGGTGATTTATGCCAGTTCGCCGGGTTCTGTGGGTCGGCATGCAGATCGATCCACAGCAGCCCCATACAGTAGTTTTCATCGGTGGCGCTGGCGGAGTAGCTGACAAACAACCGCTCGCCATGGAACAGCACCGCCGGACCTTCGTTGACCCAGAATCCGCGGCACTCCCAGTCATATTCCGGTTTGCTGAGCATCACTGGCTCGCCTTTTAGCGTCCAGGGGTTCTCCATTTCGCACAGGTACAAGTTCGAGTTACCGGTGATATCCGGGGCTTTTTGCGCCCAGAGATACCAGCGTTTCCCCTGGTGAACAAAGGTGGTGGCATCCAGCGCAAAGGTGTCGAACGGGGTTTTGATCTGACCTTTCTCTACCCAAGTGCCGGTGAGCGGGTCGCTGTCGGCACACTCCAGGGCGAACATCCGGTGCTGGAACATCCCGAGCTTATCCAGCGCCTGGGTGTGTGTAGCGGCAAAATAGATGTACCACTTGCCGTCAATGCTGTGTAGCTCCGGAGCCCAAATCAACTGACTCATCGGGCCGGTGGCCGGCTTGCGCCAGACCACCACCTCGTCGGCGCTGCGTAGCCCTTCCAGCGTCTCGGCGCGGCGGATCGCCAGCCGGTCGTATTCCGGCACCGAGGCAATAAAATAGTATTGCCCTTCATGATGAAGAATGTACGGGTCAGCGCGTTGTTCAATAAACGGGTTTGGCCAGGTTTGCATTCGGCTTTCCTTATTTCGTCTCAGCGGCTTTGAGTTCCTGAAAATCGTTCAGCTCGCGATAGTTGTTCCGGCGTTTTTCAAGATCGGACTGAATCTGCTTCATGGTTTCGCGATCGACCTTCAGCAGACGGACCACGCCCGCGGTAATGAGGTAGCCGACGCCAGGAATAACGGTGAAGAGCAGCACGATGCCGTTGATGGCGTCCGCGCTTTGCGCTTTGGCACCCGCGTCATAACCGTACCAGGAGAGCAGGAAGCCCACCATCGCCCCGGCAATCGCCAGCCCCAGCTTAAGGAAGAAGATGTTGCCGGAGAAGCTAATCCCGGTGATGCGTTTACCGGTTTTCCACTCGCCGTAGTCATCCACGTCGGCCATCAGCGACCAGTGCAGCGGTGACGGGATCTGGTGCAGGATGTTCAGCAGGAAGTAGAGCACCACAATGGTCACGGTGGCTTTCGGATCGAAGAAGTAGAAGGCGGTAGAGAAGATCGCCAGCACGATGTTAGTCCAGAAGAAGACCTTCAGCTTGCACCAGCGGTCGGTCAGCACTTTTGCCAGCACGCTGCCGAGCATCATGCCCACCACGCCCAGGCTGATAAACAGGGTAGCGAAGTGAGTGCTCTGGCCCATGACCCAGGTGACGTAATACATGGTGGCCGCCATGCGGATAAAGCCCGGGCAGACGTTACACAGGGTCAGGAGCAGAATGCGTACCCACTGGTCGTTTTTCCACACGTCTTTCAGATCGTTTTTCAGCTCGTCATTGGTTTGCACCGCCGGACGCACGCGCTCGCGCACGGTAGAGAAGCTGAACAGGAACATGCAGGTGCCAATCAGCGCCAGCACGGTCATCGCCATCTGATAGCCTTTAGCTTTGTCTTCGCCGCCGAACCAGTCGGCCATCGGCAGCAGCGTCAGGGACAGCAGCAGCGTGGCGATACCGACCATCACGAAGCGATAGGACTGACAGGCCACGCGCTCTTTAGGATCGTTAGTGATCACGCCGCCCAGCGAGCAGTAGGGAATGTTGATCGCCGTATAGGTCAGAGAGAGCAGGAAGTAGGTGACAAAGGCATAGATAACTTTGCTGTTGTAGGTCCAGTCCGGGGTGGTAAACATCAGGATACTGAACAGCGCATAGGGGAAGGCGATCCATAACAGCCATGGACGAAAACGCCCATACTTACTGCGGGTACGATCGGCAATGGCGCCCATAATCGGGTCGGTAACGGCATCGATGACGCGCACGGAGAGCAGCAGTACGCCCACCAGTGCCGGGGCCAGGCCGAAAATATCCGTATAAAAATAGTTCACAAACAACATGATGGCGCCGAAGATGATGTTGCATCCGGCATCCCCCATTCCATAGCCGATCTTTTCTTTTACTGAAAGTTTATTGTTATCCATCGACGATTCTCCGAGTTCGGTATGGAGAGAATTATTCGCTGCCGAAGCAAAATTTGCGTTGCAGTATAACGTCGGTGATATGGATAAAATGGCTGTTGGCGGGAAAGTGTGAGGAAGGTAACAACCCTCTGCGTCCTGAGGGACGCAGAGGGGAAGAGCATTAATGCGCTTTTACGGCTTTGGCATTCTTTTCTTTAAACATATAGCCGACGCCGAGAATGATAATCCAGACCGGGATCAGGTAGACCGAAATCGCCATGCCCGGGGTCATCAGCATGATAACCAGTACCGCCGCCATAAAGATCAGGCAGACCCAGTTACCCAGCGGGTAGAGCAGGGCAGGGAAGCGCGTTTTCACGCCCTGCTGCTGTTTCGCACGACGGAACTTCATGTGCGCCAGGCTGATCATCGCCCAGTTGATCACCAGAGCGGAGACCACCAGCGCCATCAGCAGACCGAAGGCCGATTCCGGCGCCAGGTAGTTGATCAGCACGCACAGCGCGGTAACGATGGCCGACACGATAATGGTGTTCACCGGCACGCCACGCTTATCCACGTTAAGCAGCGCTTTCGGGGCGTTACCCTGCTGGGCCAGGCCGAACAACATGCGGCTGTTGCAGTAAACGCAGCTGTTATAGACCGACAGCGCCGCGGTCAGTACCACCACGTTCAGGGCGTTGGCCACGAAGGTATCGCCCAGCTCGTGGAAAATCAGGACAAACGGGCTGGTATCAGCGGTGACGCGGGTCCACGGCAGCAGGGAGAGCAGCACGGCCAGCGAGCCTACATAGAAGATCAGGATACGGTAGATCACCTGGTTGGTGGCTTTCGGGATGCTCTGCTCCGGGTTGTCTGCTTCAGCGGCGGTGATACCCACCAGCTCCAGACCACCGAAGGAGAACATGATGATCGCCATCATCATGACCAGGCCGGTCATGCCGTGCGGCAGGAAGCCGCCCTGATCCCAGAGGTTGCTCACGCTTGCCTGCGGGCCGCCGTTGCCGCTGAACAGCAGCCAGCCGCCGAACAGGATCATCGCCACAACCGCGATAACTTTAATAATGGCGAACCAGAACTCCATCTCACCGAACACTTTCACGTTGGTGAGGTTAATGGCGTTAATCACCACAAAGAAGACCGCTGCGGAGGCCCAGGTTGGGATCTCAGGCCACCAGAACTGGACGTATTTACCGACCGCGGTCAGTTCCGCCATCGCCACCAGCACATATAGCACCCAGTAGTTCCAGCCGGAGGCGAAACCGGCAAAGCTGCCCCAGTATTTATAGGCAAAATGGCTAAAGGAACCGGCGACCGGCTCTTCGACCACCATTTCACCCAGCTGACGCATAATAAGAAAGGCGATAAAACCGGCAATGGCGTAACCCAGAATAATACCCGGACCGGCAGACTGAATAACCGATGCGCTGCCCAGGAACAGGCCGGTACCGATAGCGCCACCGAGAGCGATAAGCTGAATATGGCGGTTTTTAAGGCCGCGCTTCAGCTGATCGCCATGCTGTTGACCATCCATTATGAAACCTCGTGTGTGGTTGTTATGTTCACGCTCTGGCGTGTGTAATTATGAAATTCCATTTCATGTATTTATTAGTTTACGGTTCAATTGGCTGAAAAAACCGGATGTGTCTTCCGTATTCGGAAGAATAGTGTTAAGCGACGGCGAATGCACCTGCTTTATGCGCGGAGAAAGCGAGTTCGAATAAAAAGAAAGCATTTGTAAATCGTCCCGTTTAAGTCCCTTTATCAACCTATAGAATAAAAATGCTCCATAAGTGGGCAGTTTTTCATTTTTTGCTCCGCTAAATCGGTTCAGATCGCACTTTTCACCGTTTCGATAAAGTTAAAACTGCCTCTTTGGGAGTAATCAATTCATTTGTGCAGAGTTACATTTTTGAAACGTTATTTCTGTAAGGTTGTTAAAATAAGCAGGGTTTACTGATTTCAATCAAAACCAATATGGACAGAAGGTGAATACTTTGTTACTTTAGCGATACGAATATGAAATTGGTAAGACCAATTGACTCCGGGCAAAAAGGCGTAAGACAGGGAATATGGCCTACAGCAAAATTCGCCAACCAAAATTATCCGATGTGATTGAGCAGCAGCTGGAGTTTTTGATCCTTGAGGGGACCCTGCGCCCCGGAGAAAAACTACCACCTGAACGCGAACTGGCTAAACAGTTCGACGTTTCCCGTCCCTCGCTGCGTGAGGCGATTCAACGTCTCGAAGCCAAGGGCCTACTGCTTCGTCGCCAGGGTGGCGGAACCTTTGTGCAAAACAGCCTGTGGCAGAGCTTCAGCGACCCGTTAGTGGAGCTGCTCTCCGACCACCCAGAATCCCAGTTCGATCTGCTTGAGACCCGTCACGCGCTTGAAGGCATCGCGGCTTACTACGCGGCGCTGCGCAGCAACGATGAAGATCGTGAACGTATTCGCGAACTCCATCAGGCCATTGAACGGGCCCAGCAGTCCGGCGATCTCGACGCCGAGTCCGACGCCGTCGTCCAGTATCAAATTGCCGTCACAGAAGCAGCCCACAACGTGGTGCTCCTCCATCTGCTACGCTGCATGGAGCCAATGCTTGCCCAGAACGTTCGTCAAAATTTTGAATTGTTGTATGCCCGTCGGGAGATGCTCCCGCTGGTCAGCAACCATCGCACCCGAGTATTCGAGGCGATAATGGCCGGGGAGCCGGAGCAGGCGCGTGAAGCGTCGCACCGTCACCTGGCTTTCATTGAGGAAATCTTGCTGGACCGCAGCCGTGAACAGAGTCGTCGAGAACGTTCACTGCGCCGCATACAGCAACGAAAGGATTAAGCGCCAGTTTTTTTAGAGCGCGGCAACTAAACGCAGAACCTGTCTTATTGTGTTCTTGCCCAAGAATACAATGGGACAGGTTCCAGACAAATCAACGTATTAGATAGATAAGGAATACCCCCATGTCAGAACGTCTCCAAAATGACGTGGATCCGATCGAAACTCGCGACTGGCAACAGGCGATCGAATCGGTCATCCGTGAAGAAGGTGTTGAGCGTGCTCAGTATCTGATTGAACAGATGCTTTCTGAAGCCCGCAAAGGTGGCGTGAAAGTAGCTGCAGGTGCAGGGGCTAACAACTACGTAAACACGATTGCCGTCGAAGACGAACCGGAATACCCGGGCAATCTGGATCTGGAACGCCGCATCCGTTCTGCAATTCGCTGGAACGCCATCATGACCGTTCTGCGCGCGTCTAAAAAAGATCTGGAGCTGGGCGGCCACATGGCTTCCTTCCAGTCTTCTGCAACCGTTTATGAAGTGTGCTTCAACCACTTCTTCCGCGCGCGCACCGAGAAAGACGGCGGCGACCTGGTGTACTTCCAGGGCCACATCTCTCCGGGCGTGTACGCACGTGCGTTCCTGGAAGGTCGTCTGACTGAAGAGCAGATGAACAACTTCCGTCAGGAAGTTCACGGTAAAGGCCTGTCTTCTTACCCGCACCCGAAACTGATGCCAGAATTCTGGCAGTTCCCGACCGTATCCATGGGTCTGGGTCCAATCGGTGCGATCTACCAGGCTAAGTTCCTGAAATATCTGGAACACCGTGGTCTGAAAGACACCTCCCAGCAGACCGTTTACGCCTTCCTGGGCGACGGCGAAATGGATGAGCCAGAATCTAAAGGTGCGATCACCATCGCGACCCGTGAGAAGCTGGACAACCTGTGCTTCATCATCAACTGTAACCTGCAGCGTCTGGATGGTCCGGTAACCGGTAACGGCAAGATCATCAACGAACTGGAAGGCATCTTCGCAGGTGCTGGCTGGAACGTGATTAAAGTCATGTGGGGCGGTCGTTGGGATGAGCTGCTGCGTAAAGACACCAGCGGTAAACTGCTCCAGCTGATGCAGGAAACCGTTGACGGCGACTACCAGACCTTCAAATCCAAAGACGGTGCCTACGTTCGTGAGCACTTCTTCGGTAAATACCCTGAGACCGCAGCCCTGGTTGCAGACTGGACTGACGATCAGATCTGGGCCCTGAACCGTGGTGGTCACGATCCGAAGAAAGTCTACGCTGCACTGAAAAAAGCGCAGGAAACCAAAGGCAAAGCAACTGTAATCCTGGCTCATACCGTTAAAGGTTATGGCATGGGTGATACCGCCGAAGGGAAAAACATCGCGCACCAGGTTAAGAAAATGAACATGGACGGCGTGCGTTATATCCGCGACCGTTTCAACGTTCCAGTGACCGACGAGCAGGTTGAAAACCTCTCTTACATCACCTTCCCGGAAGGTTCTGAAGAGCACACCTATCTGCACGCGCAGCGTCAGAAACTGAACGGCTACCTGCCGTCCCGTCAGGTGAACTTCACTGAGAAACTGGAACTGCCAGCGCTGGAAGACTTCTCTCAGCTGCTGGAAGAGCAGAACAAAGAGATCTCCACCACTATCGCCTTCGTGCGTGCCCTGAACGTGATGCTGAAGAACAAGTCGATCAAAGATCGTCTGGTTCCAATCATCGCTGACGAAGCGCGTACCTTCGGTATGGAAGGTCTGTTCCGTCAGATCGGTATCTACAGCCCGAACGGTCAGCAGTACACTCCGCAGGACCGCGAGCAGGTTGCATACTACAAAGAAGACGAGAAAGGTCAGATCCTGCAGGAAGGTATCAACGAACTGGGTGCAGGCGCATCCTGGCTGGCTGCTGCGACCTCTTACAGCACCAACAACCTGCCGATGATCCCGTTCTACATCTACTACTCCATGTTCGGTTTCCAGCGTATCGGTGACCTGTGCTGGCAGGCTGGCGACCAACAGGCTCGCGGCTTCCTGGTAGGTGGTACTTCCGGTCGTACGACCCTGAACGGTGAAGGTCTGCAGCACGAAGATGGCCACAGCCACATTCAGTCTCTGACTATCCCTAACTGTATCTCTTACGACCCGTCTTACGCGTACGAAGTGGCAGTCATCATGCATGACGGTCTGACCCGTATGTACGGTGAAGCGCAAGAGAACATTTACTACTACATCACCACCCTGAACGAAAACTACCACATGCCGGCCATGCCAGCAGGTGCCGAGGAAGGTATCCGTAAAGGTATCTACAAACTCGAAACCGTTGCAGGTAGCAAAGGTAAAGTTCAGCTGCTGGGCTCCGGCTCTATCCTGCGTCACGTCCGTGAAGCAGCACAGATCCTGGCGAACGACTACGGCGTCGGTTCTGACGTGTACAGCGTAACCTCCTTCACCGAACTGGCGCGTGATGGCCAGGATTGTGAGCGCTGGAACATGCTGCACCCACTGGAAACCCCACGCGTTCCGTACATCGCTCAGGTGATGAACGACGCTCCAGCGGTGGCTTCTACTGACTATATGAAACTGTTCGCTGAGCAGGTTCGTACTTACGTTCCAGCTGATGACTATCGCGTTCTGGGTACTGACGGCTTCGGTCGTTCTGACAGCCGCGAAAACCTGCGTCACCACTTCGAAGTTGATGCTTCTTACGTGGTTGTAGCAGCACTGGGCGAACTGGCTAAACGTGGCGAAATCGATAAGAAAGTGGTTGCGGACGCAATTACCAAATTCAACATCGATGCAGAAAAAGTTAACCCGCGTCTGGCGTAAGAGGTAAAAGAATAATGGCTATCGAAATCAATGTACCGGACATCGGGGCTGATGAAGTTGAAATCACCGAGATCCTGGTCAAACCAGGCGACAAAGTTGAAGCTGAACAGTCGCTGATCACCGTAGAAGGCGACAAAGCCTCTATGGAAGTCCCGTCTCCTCAGGCTGGCATCGTTAAAGAGATCAAAGTCTCTGTTGGCGATAAAACCGAGACTGGCAAACTGATCATGATTTTCGATTCCGTCGACGGTGCAGCAGCTGCTGCACCTGCGCAGGAAGAGAAGAAAGAAGCCGCTCCGGCCGCCGCTGCTCCAGCAGCTGCCGCAGCAGCGAAAGAAGTGAACGTGCCTGACATCGGCGGTGACGAAGTTGAAGTTACCGAGATCCTGGTGAAAGTGGGCGATACCGTTGCCGCTGAGCAGTCCCTGATCACCGTAGAAGGCGACAAAGCCTCTATGGAAGTCCCGGCACCGTTCGCAGGTACCGTTAAAGAGATCAAGATCAACACCGGTGACAAAGTGTCTACTGGATCCCTGATCATGGTCTTCGAAGTCGCGGGCGCAGCGCCTGCTGCTGCCCCAGCTCAGGCAGCTGCTCCTGCGGCCGCTGCTGCCCCAGCTGCGGCTGGCGGTGCGAAAGACGTTAACGTACCGGACATCGGCGGTGACGAAGTTGAAGTGACCGAAGTGATGGTTAAAGTGGGCGACAAAGTTGCTGCTGAACAGTCACTCATCACCGTTGAAGGCGACAAAGCTTCTATGGAAGTGCCTGCGCCGTTCGCCGGTACCGTTAAAGAGATCAAAATCAGCACCGGCGACAAAGTGTCTACCGGCTCCCTGATCATGGTCTTCGAAGTGGAAGGCGCTGCGCCTGCTGCGGCTCCGGCTGCTGCTGCCGCTCCGGCACCTGCTGCTGCACCGGCTCAGGCTGCTAAACCTGCTGCGGCTCCTGCTGCGAAAGCAGAAGGCAAATCTGAGTTCGCTGAGAATGACGCTTACGTCCACGCGACTCCGCTGATTCGTCGCCTGGCGCGCGAATTCGGTGTGAACCTGGCGAAAGTGAAAGGCACCGGTCGTAAAGGCCGTATCCTGCGCGAAGACGTTCAGGCTTACGTGAAAGACGCGGTTAAACGCGCTGAAGCGGCACCTGCTGCTGCCACCGGTGGCGGTATCCCGGGCATGCTGCCATGGCCGAAAGTGGACTTCAGCAAGTTTGGTGAAATCGAAGAAGTGGAACTGGGCCGTATCCAGAAGATCTCTGGTGCCAACCTGAGCCGTAACTGGGTGATGATCCCGCACGTTACGCACTTCGACAAAACTGATATCACCGATCTGGAAGCGTTCCGTAAACAGCAGAACGCCGAAGCAGAGAAGCGTAAACTGGACGTGAAATTCACCCCAGTGGTCTTCATCATGAAGGCGGTTGCCGCTGCCCTTGAGCAGATGCCACGCTTCAACAGCTCCCTGTCCGAAGACGGCCAGAAGCTGACGCTGAAGAAATACATCAACATCGGTGTTGCGGTTGATACGCCAAATGGTCTGGTTGTTCCGGTCTTCAAAGACGTGAACAAGAAGAGCATCACTGAGCTGTCCCGCGAACTGACCGTGATCTCCAAGAAAGCGCGTGACGGTAAGCTGACTGCTGGCGAAATGCAGGGCGGTTGCTTCACCATCTCCAGCATCGGCGGCCTGGGTACCACCCACTTCGCGCCGATTGTTAACGCGCCGGAAGTGGCGATCCTCGGTGTCTCCAAGTCTGCGATGGAGCCTGTGTGGAACGGTAAAGAGTTTACTCCGCGTCTGATGATGCCGATTTCTCTCTCCTTCGACCACCGCGTGATCGACGGTGCTGATGGTGCGCGCTTCATTACCATCATCAACAACACCCTGAGCGACATTCGCCGCCTGGTGATGTAATCGAAGAGCCGGCCTGACGGCCGGCTTTTTTCTGGTAATCTCATGCAGTGCGTGAGCTTATTGGCGAAAGCAAAAATTCGTGAGCCGTTTGTTGTTTCAAAATTGTTAACAATTTTGTAAAATGCGAGCGGATAGAACGACCCGGTGGACGACGGGTATAAATTAAGAGGTCATGATGAGCACAGAAATCAAAACTCAGGTCGTAGTACTTGGGGCAGGCCCGGCAGGTTATTCCGCAGCATTCCGTGCCGCGGATTTAGGTCTGGAAACCGTCATCGTAGAACGTTACAACACCCTCGGTGGTGTTTGTCTGAACGTCGGCTGTATCCCTTCTAAAGCGCTGCTGCACGTAGCCAAAGTTATCGAAGAGGCCAAAGCGCTGGCTGAACACGGTATCGTCTTCGGCGAGCCGAAAACCGATATCGACAAGATTCGTACCTGGAAAGAGAAAGTTATCACTCAACTGACCGGTGGTCTGGCCGGCATGGCCAAAGGCCGTAAAGTGAAAGTGGTAAACGGTCTGGGTAAATTTACCGGGGCAAACACCCTGGAAGTGGAAGGCGAAAACGGCAAAACCGTGATCAACTTCGACAACGCAATCATCGCGGCGGGTTCCCGTCCGATCGAACTGCCGTTCATTCCACATGAAGATCCACGCGTGTGGGACTCCACCGATGCGCTGGAGCTGAAAACCGTTCCTGAACGCCTGCTGGTTATGGGTGGCGGTATCATCGGTCTGGAAATGGGCACCGTATACCATGCGCTGGGTTCACAGATTGACGTGGTTGAAATGTTCGACCAGGTTATCCCGGCTGCTGACAAAGACATCGTTAAAGTCTTCACCAAACGCATCAGCAAGAAGTTCAACCTGATGCTGGAAACCAAAGTGACTGCCGTTGAAGCGAAAGAAGACGGTATTTACGTTTCCATGGAAGGCAAAAAAGCCCCTGCAGAAGCGCAGCGTTACGACGCCGTGCTGGTAGCCATCGGCCGTGTGCCGAACGGTAAAAACCTCAATGCAGGCGCAGCGGGCGTGGAAGTTGACGACCGTGGCTTCATCCGCGTTGACAAGCAGCTGCGCACCAACGTGCCGCACATCTTTGCTATCGGCGACATCGTCGGTCAGCCAATGCTGGCACACAAAGGTGTTCACGAAGGCCACGTAGCCGCAGAAGTTATCGCCGGCATGAAGCACTACTTCGACCCGAAAGTGATCCCATCCATCGCGTACACCGAGCCAGAAGTTGCCTGGGTTGGTCTGACTGAGAAAGAAGCGAAAGAGAAAGGCATCAGCTACGAAACCGCCACCTTCCCGTGGGCTGCTTCTGGCCGTGCTATCGCTTCCGACTGCGCAGACGGTATGACCAAACTGATCTTCGACAAAGAGACTCACCGTGTGATCGGTGGTGCGATTGTCGGCACCAACGGCGGCGAGCTGCTGGGTGAGATCGGTCTGGCGATCGAAATGGGTTGTGACGCTGAAGACATCGCACTGACCATCCACGCTCACCCGACTCTGCACGAGTCTGTTGGCCTGGCGGCAGAAGTGTTCGAAGGTAGCATCACCGACCTGCCAAACGCGAAAGCGAAGAAGAAGTAATTATCTTCCGGCATGAAAAAAGCGGCTCCTGAGCCGCTTTTTTTTATCCTGCAAAAACCTACTGCGCGACAAGTTGCCAGCGATCGTCCGGGTTAAAGGACGGCATCGCTTTCGCGTCCTCCGCTGACTTCTCGCCCAGATTGGCCTGCCAGACCCGATCGTCGCCGTTAATCATAAAGCTCATTACTCCGGTCTCGCCGTAGATCACCGGCCAGGCGATCATCGCAAAGCCTGATTTATTGTCCGGCAGGATGCGGAAATGGTAGCCGTGATACCCCTGACCTGGCTCTTTCGGGCTGAAGGCCGGGCCGAGCGGGCTGGGCGTTTCACCGGGTTTCACCGGCCAGTAGAGTCCATCTTTTTTACCCTCGCTGCTGACAATTTTCTGCGCATACTGGGTTGTGAGGGCGTAGTAGCTCTCCTGCGCATCCACGTAGGCGTGCAGCGCCTCGATGGCAGCCAGCTCATTGCGGCCCACTTCGCGGTTGAGGATCTCCTCTTTGGCTTCCTTCATATCGAACTGCCAGCCCTCGGCGCGTTTCACCACCGGAATTGGCAACTGCCAGTGGTACTCGCCCACGGTGAGCCAGGCCATATCGCCGTCGATCACCGTGTTATGGTTCACCTGCCAGTCGCGCTTGAAGCGATCCACCGCTTCTGGATCAACGCCGTCGGCCGGTAAAAAAGTGCGCCAGTCCTCACCGAGCAGGTTGCCCAGCTCCTTGTCGTTCTGTTCGTTGATGGCTTTCGCCAGCGCATCGGTCGCCTGTTCGGGCGTGCTGAAATGCTGTTGGGCAAAGACACCGGTCGATACCATGAACAACATCATTCCGCTGAGTAATTTACTTTTCATTGTCGTCTCCCTTAACGATGACGTAATTCACGGTGTTCACCGCCGCCCCGGCGTTCAGACATCTGGGCTCGGCCGCCGCTGCGCTGTTCGAGGTTGCGGGTCGACTGCTGACGGCTTTGCATTCCACGCTGCTGCTGCGCCTGCCAGTTGGCCGAGCGGCTGTCGTTGCCGCTGAGGGCGTTGGCCCGCTGGTGCGTCTGCGTGGCTCGCTGCCGGGTCTGCTCGGTACGCTGCTGCGGCTGTGCCTTACGGGCAGTCTCCTGACGTGCCGCCGTACGCTGGGTATCGCGCTGGGTATTGTTTGCCTTTTTTGTCGCTTGCGGGCGATCGTTGTCGTATCCCCGGTAGTTATTGCGTTGGGAGATTTGATTCAGCTGCTGGTTTGCCGCCTGACGCTGCCCGTCACGGGTGGCCGGGCGCGCGGTCTGAGACAGGTTTTTGCCCGTGGATCGCTCCATCTGGGTCATTGCCGCCTGGCGCTGAGCGTCGCGGTTGACGGCCCCTTGCTGCGGCGTTACGCCAGCACTGGTGTTAGCGGTCCGGCGCACTGTGGTGTTGTTCTGCGGATAGCGGTTATTCAACTGGCTGGTGGCGTAGGGCACGCCGCCGCGATAGGCCGGATTATGCTGCCAGCCGCGGTTGGCATCGGTCAGACGCTCACCGCTGATCTTATTGAAGTTGTCCACGTTGATATTGATGTTGTTATCGCCGTTACGCGAATAGCCGCCGTGATGATCCCCATCGTGATGGTCATGATCCCAGTCGTCATCGTCATCCCAGTCGATATTGCTGAAGATGGCGTAAGTCGTGGCGACCCCGAGGCTGAAGCCCAGCCCTTTAACCAGGCTGTCGGTGAACTGCTCCCCCGGAGGCGGTGGCAGATAGACCGGCGGATAGCTGGTGTTAGGCCAGGTACCGTAAACCGTGCTGGGGTTGTAGGTCGGGACATACACCACCTGCGGGTCCGCGGATTCAATCTTGATCACCGTCGGGGCAGGGGTTGATGTCGACGTTGAGGTAGAGGTCGAAGTAGAGGCTTTTGGCGGTTCGGTTTTCGCCACCGTGGTCACCGTCTGTTGCGGCGTGGACTGCAGCGCGCCGGTCTGTTGCGCCAGCAGACGTAAGCGCTGAACGGAGTCCATCACATCCTTCGGCTGGGCAAGAAACGCGTCGCCCAGATTCTGCACCCACGGCGGGTTTTCCCCCATCAGCGACATCAGCTGTGGGAAGGCGACCAGCGATTTCACGCTCGGATCCCAGGGCTGCCCCGCCACGGCCTGAACCGCGGCATCACCCTGCATCTTCGGATTGTCCCGCGACCACTGGGCTGCCTGGATCACGTTCGCCGGATAGGTGGCGGCCATCAAAACCTGCGACAGCAGTGCGTCCGGGTAGAGGGCAACCGGGGCGACCCACTGATCGATTTGCGCTGCGGTGTAGGCCACCGGCACCTGAGGCGCTGCCGCCGGAGCGGTTTGCGCTGTCGGCGCGGGCTGCACGGCAGGTGGTGGTGGCTGAGTGATGGTATCCGTTGCGCGGCTATTAACGTACACAACGCCAGAAGCGGCTAATAGCCCGGCGCTACATATGAGAGCAAGCAGATGAGGCTTAAGAGGCAACTTCATAATAAGACTCCGACGAGAGCGAGGCCGTAAGGCGTTTACGTTGCCGCGAGTATATGCACCCGGGTATTACTTTTTTGACTTAAACTGGGAACCGTTCCGAATGGCCAGATAAAGAGTGTGAGCAGTTATTACACAGATTATATCCGATTGTGCAAAAGCCGTTGGGGTATTCAAATGGCCGCTCTTGCGAGCGGCCAGCAGCTAGTTGCCGAGGTTAATCACAAACAGCACTGTGATGTCGGATATGCTCCAGCCACCGTGTAGTGCCGTCAGCAGTAAACCGATCACAACGATCAGCGTATAGAATCGCATCTCCATTGCGAGCGTTCCTTTGCAGGCTACGCGGGTTCATTCTTCACCGGGAAAGGCAGAACCAGGCAAATAAGTGTATTGCCGCGTAGGTTACTGAACTGCTCCCGGGCCCGGTGACTGGTTGCTACACCAGCGAAGCAGGCCGGGAGCAACAGTATTACAGTCGCTACAGGCTGAGAAGGATGGAAACGCAGTTACATCCTTTTTCATTCGATACTGGATGGCGGCTCGTAAAAGCTAAACAGGGGCTTGCAGATTTACTGCCTCAGGAGCATTATTCGTGTCGAGTGTATTGCCGCAAATCTGCCAACCCGGTGTGCTACCACCGTAAGGCAACAAAATAACCGCTTAAGGGCGGTTTTTTTGTGTCCAAAATTCTTCCCGCCTCGCCGCTATACCATGCTTAACGATTCAGCAAACAATTTAATGTTGCTTTTTTGTAAACGGATTAACACTGTGTGAAAATCCTGCTATGCTGCCCGACGCGGTATCGGGCATTTACCCTACAAACTGCTGTCTCACAGGAGCGTGAAGAGAACGCCGGCCGCATATGACAATGAGAGCGAGGAGAACCGTCGTGCTAGAAGAATACCGTAAGCACGTAGCAGAACGTGCCGCCGAGGGGATTGTACCGAAACCCTTAGATGCTACCCAGATGGCTGGGCTCGTCGAGCTGCTGAAGAATCCGCCTAAAGGCGAAGAAGAATTCCTGTTAGATCTGTTGATCAACCGTGTACCGCCAGGCGTCGATGAAGCCGCCTATGTCAAAGCCGGTTTCCTTGCTGCGATTGCCAAAGGCGACGCAACCTCCCCACTGGTTACCCCTGAAAAAGCGATTGAACTGCTCGGCACCATGCAGGGTGGTTATAACATTCATCCGCTGATTGATGCGCTGGACAGCGACACGCTGGCACCGATTGCCGCCAAAGCCCTGTCCCATACGCTGCTGATGTTCGATAACTTCTACGACGTAGAAGAGAAAGCGAAAGCGGGCAACAGCTACGCGAAGCAGGTCATGCAGTCCTGGGCTGATGCCGAATGGTTCCTGAGCCGCCCTGCGCTGGCGGAAAAAATGACCGTCACCGTCTTCAAAGTGACTGGCGAAACCAACACCGATGATCTCTCTCCGGCGCCGGATGCCTGGTCACGCCCGGATATCCCACTGCACGCCCTGGCGATGCTGAAAAACGCCCGTGAAGGCATTGAGCCGGATCAGCCGGGTGCCGTAGGCCCGATCAAACAGATCGAAGCGCTGCAGCAGAAAGGTTTCCCGCTGGCCTACGTCGGTGACGTGGTCGGTACCGGTTCTTCCCGTAAATCCGCGACCAACTCCGTGCTGTGGTTTATGGGCGATGATATCCCTCACGTGCCGAACAAGCGCGGCGGTGGTCTGTGCCTCGGTGGCAAAATTGCGCCTATCTTCTTCAACACCATGGAAGATGCTGGCGCACTGCCAATCGAAGTGGACGTGAATAACCTGAACATGGGCGACGTGATTGACGTTTACCCGTTCAAAGGCGAAGTGCGTAACCACGAAACCAACGAACTGCTGGCCAGCTTCGAGCTGAAAACCGACGTGCTGATCGACGAAGTGCGTGCCGGTGGCCGTATCCCGCTGATCATCGGCCGTGGCCTGACCACCAAAGCGCGTGAAGCGCTGGGTCTGCCGCACAGCGACGTATTCCGTCAGGCGAAAGACGTCGCCGAAAGCAACCGTGGTTACTCTCTGGCGCAGAAAATGGTTGGCCGCGCCTGCGGCGTAGCCGGTATCCGTCCGGGTGCCTACTGCGAGCCGAAGATGACCTCCGTGGGCTCTCAGGACACCACCGGTCCAATGACCCGTGACGAACTGAAAGACCTGGCGTGCCTGGGCTTCTCGTCTGACCTGGTGATGCAGTCCTTCTGCCATACCGCGGCCTATCCAAAGCCGGTTGACGTGACTACCCACCACACGCTGCCGGACTTCATCATGAACCGCGGCGGTGTCTCCCTGCGTCCGGGTGATGGCGTTATCCACTCCTGGCTGAACCGCATGCTGCTCCCGGATACCGTGGGTACCGGTGGTGACTCCCACACCCGTTTCCCGATTGGGATCTCCTTCCCGGCGGGCTCCGGCCTGGTGGCCTTTGCCGCTGCGACGGGCGTAATGCCGCTGGACATGCCGGAATCCGTGCTGGTGCGTTTCAAAGGCAAAATGCAGCCGGGCATCACCCTGCGTGACCTGGTGCATGCGATCCCGCTGTACGCGATCAAACAGGGTCTGCTGACCGTTGAGAAGAAAGGTAAGAAGAACATCTTCTCTGGCCGCATTCTCGAGATCGAAGGTCTGCCGGATCTGAAAGTGGAGCAGGCGTTCGAACTGACCGATGCCTCCGCTGAGCGTTCCGCTGCGGGCTGTACCATCAAGCTGAACCAGGCGCCGATCGAAGAGTATCTGACCTCCAACATCGTGCTGCTGAAGTGGATGATTGCTGAAGGCTACGGCGACCGTCGTACGCTGGAGCGTCGTATTCAGGGCATGGAGAAATGGCTGGCGGATCCACAGCTGCTGGAAGCCGATGCTGACGCAGAATACGCGGCGGTGATCGATATCGATCTGGCCGACATCAAAGAGCCAATCCTGTGTGCGCCGAACGATCCGGACGACGCGCGCCTGCTCTCTGACGTCCAGGGCGACAAGATTGACGAAGTGTTCATCGGCTCCTGTATGACCAACATCGGTCACTTCCGTGCTGCCGGTAAGCTGCTTGATACCCACAAAGGCCAGCTGCCGACCCGTCTGTGGGTGGCACCGCCAACCCGTATGGACGCGGCACAGCTGACCGAAGAGGGCTACTACAGCGTGTTCGGTAAGAGCGGGGCGCGTATCGAAATCCCTGGCTGTTCCCTGTGTATGGGTAACCAGGCGCGCGTGGCTGACGGTGCGACGGTGGTCTCCACCTCAACCCGTAACTTCCCGAACCGTTTAGGTACCGGGGCAAACGTCTACCTGGCCTCTGCGGAGCTTGCGGCGGTTGCGGCGCTTATTGGCAAACTGCCAACGCCGGAAGAGTACCAGACCTTCGTGGCGCAGGTAGATAAGACGGCGGTGGATACCTATCGCTATCTGAACTTCGACCAGCTGTCTCAGTACACCGAGAAGGCTGACGGGGTTATCTTCCAGACGGCAGTATAAACTGCAAAACCGTCTCTTCGGAGACGGTTTTTAGTGTTTGTTCCCTCTCCCTGTGGGAGAGGGCCAGGGTGAGGGCATCAGACCGCACCTAGCGCACAAAGCCCATCGCAACCGCGGTGGGTTTTTTATTTTCATTCCTTCCACGCGTTCCGCTTTTTTTCTTCCTCGCTGCTGCGATAATTACTGCAAGGGCTTTGCAGAGGAAAATACTATGGATTACGAATTTCTGCGTGATATCACCGGGGTGGTGAAAGTGCGTATGTCGATGGGCCACGAAGTGGTCGGTCACTGGTTCAATGAGGAAGTGAAAGAGAACCTGAGCCTGCTCGATGAAGTGGAGCAGGCTGCGCGCACGGTAAAAGGCAGTGAACGATCCTGGCAACGCACCGGGCATGAATACACATTGTGGATGGATGGCGAAGAGGTCATGGTGCGCGCCAACCAGCTGGAGTTTTCCGGTGACGAGATGGAAGAGGGGATGAACTACTACGATGAAGAGAGCCTGTCACTGTGTGGCGTGGAGGACTTCCTTCAGGTGGTGGCGGCCTATCGCGATTTCATGAAGCAGAAGTAATATCCGGAGCGTCCCTGCTCCGTACGCATCTTATACGGCCGGAATGTTGCGGCCGTAGTAAATTTCGCGCATCTCTTTCCACAGCAGGTCAGTAATGACCTTGCGTTCATCTTCGCTTAAATCTTCCGGCCGGGTATGGAACATGTAGTGCTTAAGGTCGAACTCCTTCAGCAGCATCTTGGTATGGAAGATATTTTCCTGATAAACGTTTACATCCACCATGTCATACAGCGATTTCATATCGTCGGACATGAAGTTCTGAATCGAGTTAATTTCATGATCGATAAAGTGCTTCATGCCGTTGATATCACGGGTAAAACCACGCACGCGGTAATCGATAGTCACGATATCTGACTCGAGTTGATGAATTAAGTAATTCAGCGCGTTGAGGGGCGAAATCACACCGCAGGTCGATACTTCAATATCGGCACGGAAGGTACACAGCCCGCCTTCCGGATGACTCTCCGGGTAGGTGTGCACGCAGATATGGCTCTTATCGAGATGGGCTACCACCGCTTCCGGCAGCGGGCCGGGGCGCTCTGTGTGGTCGATAAGGGTGGGGTCAACCGGCTCCTCGCTGACCAGAATGGTGACGCTGGCGCCCTGGGGTTCATAATCCTGACGGGCAATATTCAGGATATTGGCGCCGATAATGGAGCAGGTTTCTGACAGGATCTCGGTCAGTCGGTTGGCGTTATAGAGTTCATCGATATAGGCGATATAACCATCGCGCTCTTCCGCCGTTTTGACATAGCAGATATCGTAAATACAAAAACTCAGGCTTTTGGTCAGGTTGTTAAAGCCATGCAGTTTCAGCTTTTTCAATTCATTCACCCCCTCAGAGCATCCTGCAAATATTGCGGTAAGGCAAAGGCTGCGGTATGGACGGCCGGATTGTAATAACGACAGGTTAAGTTTGCGTGCTGGAAGCGCGCCTGAATGATGCCGGTAGAGAGATGGCGCAGAGCTTCGTTATCCGTCGCCCAGGCAAAGGTCATCACGCCGCCGTAGTAGGTCGGGATCGCCGCCTGGTAGAAGCTCACATCGGTAAAGTAATGGCTCAGCTTACGGTGGCTGTCGATAGCCTCATCCTGCTGCAGGAAGCAGACGCCGTTCTGGGCGACAAAGACCCCGCCAGGGTTCAGGCAGCGTTTGCAGCCTTCATAGAACGCCGAGGTAAACAGACTTTCACCCGGCCCAATCGGATCGGTGCAATCGGAGATGATCACATCAAAGGTCTGCGTCGTCTGGTTAACAAAATTGACGCCGTCGTCGATCACCAACGTGAAACGCGGATCGTCGTAGCTTCCGGCATTGTGATTAGGCAGATACTGGCGGCAGAAGGAGACCACGCCAGCGTCGATCTCTACCATGGTGATGCTTTCAATGCTTTTGTGGCGGGAGACTTCGCGCAGCATGGCACCGTCGCCGCCGCCGATGATCAGCACATGTTTCGCATTGCCGTGGGCCAGCAGCGGAACGTGGGTCATCATCTCATGATAAATGAATTCATCACGCTCGGTGGTTTGCACCACACCATCCAGCGCCATCACCCGGCCAAAAGCCGCGTTTTCGAAAATGATCAGATCCTGATGATCGGTTTTCTCATGATAGAGCACGTTATCAATGGCAAAGTACTGTCCAAACTGGTCATGCAGCGTTTCATGCCACATTTTCTTTTCGGCCATGGGATGATACCTCCTTTGTTAACACCCGGTTAAAACGGGCGAAACATCATAGCTAACAATGACCGTGGTTGCACGGTCATCTGTTCAGCAATCGGGCATCGGGAGGGGAGTTACTTAACGTAGGCAAGCAGGCTCAGCGAATCGCGAGCCAGGGCTTTACATTTTTTTGCCGTGGGAATGCCGATGCCGCTGAGATCGCGGTAGCTGTCTTCACCGAGGGTTTTCATATCGAAACTGTCGTAGTTGCTCAGGTCCCACTGGTTCTGTTGAGCAAAGAAGACCAGCGCGCGACGAATCTGACCGTTAGGTAAATTCTGGTAGCCACAGTCGTTTTTCAGGAATACAAACACCGCCGTTAAATCCGCCATATCTTCGGCTTCATTTTCACTCAGCGCATAGCTGTTTGCGCAACTCATCATCAGGGTGCTGAACAGGATTGTTCGGAAAAACGTCTTCATTGCTTCTACCAATACGTCACGGAAATTCAACGTTAGCACACTTCCCGCCGGTGCGACGATCTTTATTATTTCCGCTTTTCTTGACCTTCCGGCAAGGGGAGGGTTTATGCTCATGACATCGACTGCTGCGAATAAGGAGATGAACATGCAACGCCGTGATTTTTTAAAATATTCTGCCGCACTGGGTGTCGCCAGTGCGCTACCGCTGTGGAGCCGTGCCGCTTTTGCGGCCGAGCGTCCCGTGCTGCCAATCCCCGGTTTACTCACCCCCGATGCGCGTAATCAGGTGAATCTGGTGGTACAGGCGGGCAAAACCACCTTTGGGCCGCACAATGCCACCACCTGGGGCTACAACGGCAATCTGCTGGGCCCGGCCCTGCAGCTGCGCAAGGGAAAAGCGCTGACCGTTAACATCCACAACACCCTTAATGAAGAGACCACCGTCCACTGGCACGGTCTGGAAGTACCGGGCGAAGTAGATGGCGGCCCGCACGGCATCATTAAACCCGGCGGCCAGCGGACGGTGACCTTTACCCCGGAACAGCGGGCGGCAACCTGCTGGTTTCATCCTCATCAGCACGGTAAAACCGGGCATCAGGTGGCGATGGGGCTCGCCGGACTGGTACTGATTGAGGATGACGAAAGCCGTCTGCTGCGCCTGCCGAAACAGTGGGGCATTGACGATGTGCCGGTGATCGTGCAGGACAAAAAATTCACCCCTGAGGGGCAAATTGACTATCAGCTGGATGTGATGAGCGCTGCGGTGGGCTGGTTTGGCGACACGCTGCTGACCAACGGCGCGCTTTACCCACAGCATAATGCCCCGAAAGGCTGGCTGCGCCTGCGTCTGCTCAACGGCTGTAATGCCCGCTCGCTTAACTTCGCCGCCAGCGATAAACGCCCGCTGTACGTGGTCGCCAGCGACGGAGGGCTGCTGGCGGAGCCGGTGAAGGTGACCGAGCTGCCGATGCTGATGGGCGAGCGTTTTGAGGTGCTGGTGGATATCAGCGACGGCAAGGCGTTTGACCTGGTGACTTTGCCGGTGGGCCAGATGGGGATGGCGGTGGCGCCGTTCGATAAGCCGCAGCCGGTGCTGCGCATTCAGCCGCTGCTGGTGACGGCTTCCGGCGAGCTGCCGGATACGCTGACCACCATGCCGGCTCTGCCGTCGCTGGAAGGGCTGACCCAGCGGAAGCTACAGCTGTCGATGGATCCGATGCTCGACATGATGGGCATGCAGGCTTTAATGAAGAAGTACGGTCATCAGGCCATGGCGGGTATGGATCACGGCCAGATGGATCACGGCAAAATGGGCGGGATGGATCACAGCATGCATGGGTTCGATTTCCGTAACGGCAACCGGATCAACGGTAAAGCCTTCGATATGCACACGCCGCAGTTCGCGGCTGCTAAAGGGCAGTATGAGCGTTGGGTGATTTCCGGGGAAGGGGACATGATGCTGCACCCGTTCCATATTCACGGCACCCAGTTCCGCAGCCTGACAGAAAACGGCAAAGCGCCAGCGGTGCATCGCGCGGGCTGGAAGGATACGGTACGCGTTGAGGGCGGGGTAAGCGAGGTGTTAGTGAAGTTCGATCATGACGCGCCGAAAGAGTACGCCTATATGGCGCACTGCCATCTGCTGGAGCATGAAGATACGGGAATGATGCTCGGTTTTACAGTATAAAAAAAGCCCGGTGGCGCTACGCTTACCGGGCCTACGTGAGCACGGTGCGGCCTGATGCCCTCACCCTGGCCCTCTCCCACAGGGAGAGGGTACAAACACTAAAAACGGCAACTTTCGTTGCCGTTTTGCTTTTACTTCTCGTCAGGCAACGCATAGGCAACAATATAGTCGCCCATCTTCGTGCCAAACGAACCGTGACCACCCGCGGAAATCACCACAAACTGCTTACCATTGGCCTCATAGGTCATTGGTGTGGCTTGTCCACCCGCTGGCAGACGGCCCTGCCACAGTTTTTCACCGTTGCTCATGTTGTATGCGCGCAGGTAGTTATCGGCAGTCGCGCCAATAAACAGCACGTTACCGGCGGTGGAGATTGGGCCACCCAGCATCGGCATACCCATATTGAACGGCACCGGGATCGGCATCGGGAACGGCATGCTGTCCTGTGGCGTACCAATACGTTTTTTCCACACAACCTGATTCGTTTTCAGATCCAGGGCGGAGATATAACCCCAGGCAGGCTGTTTACACGGCAGGCCAAAGGGAGAGAGGAACGGGTTCAGCGTCACGCCAAACGGCACGCCGTACTGCGGCTGAATACCGGACTCAGTACCCGTACCCTGCGCGTCTTTCGGCTGTTCCATCGGATTGCCCGGGCCGCGTGGGATCAGCTTAGAGACAAACGGCAGCGCCATCGGGTTGGCAATCGCCACCTGACGGTTCGGATCCACGGAGATACCGCCCCATTCGAACATCCCCAGGTTACCCGGGAAGACCAGCGTGCCCTGCTCGGACGGCGGCGTGAAGATGCCCTCATAGCGCATCTGGTGGAACATCACACGGCACACCAGCTGGTCAAACATAGTGGCGCCCCACATGTCTGCCCCGCTGAGATCTTTCTTCGGACGGAAGCTCAGATCGGAGAACGGCTGGGTTTTGGTGACGTAATCGCCTTTCGCTGCACCTTGCGGAACCGGTTTTTCCGGTGCCGGCACGACCAGCTGGCCGTTACGACGATCCAGCACGAAGATATTACCGGTTTTCGCCGGGGCGTAGATCACCGGTACGGTCTGGCCGTTAACGGTGATATCAGCCAGCGTCGGCTGGGACGGCATATCCATATCCCACAGATCGTGGTGAACGGTCTGGTAGCTCCACGCCAGTTTACCGGTAGTTGCGTTCAGCGCCACGATAGAGCTGGCGTAACGTTCCTGCTCCGGCGTGCGGTTGCCACCCCAGATATCCGGCGTGGTCACGCCCATCGGCAGGTAGACCAGGTCCAGCTTCGCGTCATAGGCCGCAGGTGCCCAGGAGTTCGGCGAGTTGAAGGTGAAGGTGTGCTCATCGGACGGGATAGCGTTTGGATCTTTCGCACCCGGGTCAAAGGCCCACAGCAGTTTACCGGTATTGACGTCAAAACCACGGATCACACCGGAGGTTTCGCGGGTGGAGAAGTTATCCGTTACCGAACCGGCGATCACGATGGTTTTATCGGTGATGATCGGCGGTGAGGTCGGCTCATACAGACCCGGCGTTTGATCCGGCATGTTGGTCTGCAGATTCAGCACGCCTTTGTTGGCAAAGGTTTCGCACGGCTTGCCGGTCTCGGCGTTAAGCGCGAACAGACGACCATCGTTGACCGGCAGCATAATGCGGCGCGGACAGTCGGCAACCACCTCAGGGCTGGCGTTATCAGCGCGCGCTTCGTGGTAAGAGACGCCACGGCAGGTCACGTGCTGGAAAGAGGGGGTAGAGTTGAGCTGCGGATCGAAGTGCCACTTCTCTTTACCGGTTGCCGCATCCAGCGCGAACAGACGCTGGTGTGCAGTACACAGGTAGAGCATGTTGCCCACTTTGATCGGCGTGACTTCATTGGTCACTTCGCCGGAGTCATTCTCTCTTTTCAGGTCGCCGGTACGGAACACCCAGGCCTCTTTCAGCTTATGCACGTTATCGGCATTAATCTGCTTCAGCGGGGAGTAGCGTTGGCCCTCCTGATTACGACCGTAGGCAGGCCAGTCGGCATCGGCTACTTCGGAGATCGGTGCGGCAGGCGTGGCGTCGGCATTCAGGGTGCCTTTCACCTCCTGCGGATCGTTAAAGCCAGCCCAGGTCAGGATCCCGCCGCTGATCAGCAGCGCCACGACCAGCGCGGTGACCGCACCGCCGGAGCGAACGAACAGACGACGCCAGACGAAGGGCAGGATCAGCCAGATACCGAAGAAGACCAGGATATCGCTGCGCGGGGTCAGGGCCCAGAAGTCGAAACCGACCTCCCAGACGCCCCAGATCATCGTGGCAAGCAGCAGGGCGGCATAAAGCCACAGTGCCGATTGTTTACTGCGCCATAACATCACGGCAACGCCCAGCATCACTACGCCAGCAATCGGGTAGTACCAGGAGCCGCCAATTGCTACCAGCCAGACGCCACCTATTAACAGGTAGAGCCCGCATAAGGCTGCGAACAGCGCTGTTAGCTTCACGAGTAACCGTGAATGTTGAACTTTTGTTTCCGCCATAAAAAGTACTCTTCAAGTTTGTTAATTTTTTGATAGCAATTAAGTATAGGACTTAACAAGTGTGATCGGAATCACAAATCTGGCTTTTATGAACAGATGCGCCAGGAGGATCCATTTGCTGGTATACTTCAGGGCTTATGTAGCGATGCCGGACGCAAAGCCATCGGCATTGAGAAATTTGTTATAAAAACATACGGTTAGTAAAATGAAACATACTGTTGAAGTGATGATCCCGGAAGCGGAGATCAAAGCGCGTATCGCCGAACTCGGTCGTCAGATCACCGAACATTATAAAGACAGCGGCAGCGAGATGGTGCTGGTGGGTCTGTTACGCGGTTCCTTCATGTTTATGGCCGATCTCTGCCGCGAAGTGCAGGTCTCCCATGAAGTCGATTTTATGACCGCCTCCAGCTATGGCAGCGGGATGTCGACCACTCGTGATGTGAAAATTCTCAAAGACCTGGATGAAGACATTCGCGGCAAAGATGTTCTGATTGTTGAAGACATCATCGACTCCGGTAATACCCTGTCGAAGGTGCGCGAAATTCTCAGCCTGCGTGGACCTAAATCGCTGGCGATCTGTACCCTGCTGGACAAACCTGAGCGCCGTGAAGTGCAGGTGCCCGTGGAGTATGTCGGCTTCTCCATTCCTGACGAATTCGTGGTGGGCTACGGTATTGACTACGCTCAGCGCTATCGCCATCTGCCGTATGTCGGCAAAGTGGTGCTGCTGGACGAGTAAGGTGGGTTGGGTGCGGCCTGATGCCCTCACCCCGGCCCTCTCCCACGGGAGAGGGGGCAAACACTAAAAACGGCAACTTGCGTTGCCGTTTTGCTTTTACTTGTGATTATCGTGCTTCTGGGTCAGGTTAGAGACGCCCCGACGGTAGCGCTGTTCCAGGGTTTCCCGGTTGGTGGCTGTCACTTCCAGATCGCGCAGCAGGCCATCGTGAATGCCGTACGCCCAGCCGTGGATCGTCACTTTCTGCCCGCGTTTCCAGGCCGATTGCATAATGGTGGAGTGGCCCAGGTTGTACACCTGCTCCATCACGTTCAGTTCACACAGGGTATCCAGGCGACGCTCCTGCGGCATTTGCCCCAGCAGTGAGCTATGTTTGAACCAGATATCACGAATGTGCAGCAGCCAGTTGTCGATTAGACCCAGCTCCGTGTTCTCGACCGCCGCCTGGACGCCGCCGCAGCCGTAGTGACCGCAAATAATGATGTGTTCCACTTCCAGCACGTCGACCGCATACTGCACCACGGACAGACAGTTCAGATCGGTGTGGATCACCAGGTTTGCGACGTTACGGTGAACAAAGAGTTCGCCCGGTTCGAGGCCAGTCAGACGTTCAGCGGGAACGCGGCTGTCGGAGCATCCAATCCACAGAAAGCGTGGTTTCTGCGCCTGTGACAGTTTCTCAAAAAATCCGGAATCTTCTTCCAGCAGCATCTTTGACCATAGTGCGTTATTGCTGATGAGTGTATCTATGTCATTCATGGAGATAAACGGCCTGTAACCGGGTTAATGCGTTGCGCTAATATAGGGCAACTCGATTTCTTTTAAAACAACACTTCGCGTGTCAGCACTATAGGTAACTCTATTTCATGACCATTGCACTGGAGCTCGAGCAGCTTAAAAAAACCTATCCGGGTGGTGTCCAGGCACTGCGCGGCATAGATCTTAAAGTCGAAGCCGGTGATTTTTATGCGCTTCTGGGGCCCAACGGGGCAGGTAAGTCCACCACCATCGGCATTATCAGCTCGCTGGTGAATAAATCCTCCGGCCACGTAAAGGTCTTCGGCTACGACCTGGAGAAGGACGTCGTAAACGCCAAGCGCCAGCTGGGGCTGGTGCCGCAGGAGTTCAACTTCAACCCGTTTGAGACCGTGCAGCAGATTGTGGTCAACCAGGCGGGCTATTACGGCGTGGAGCGTAAAGAGGCGGTTGAGCGCAGCGAAAAGTACCTCAAACAGCTCGATTTATGGGAAAAACGCAACGAACGTGCGCGGATGCTGTCCGGCGGCATGAAGCGTCGCCTGATGATTGCCCGGGCGTTAATGCACGAGCCAAAACTGCTGATTCTGGATGAACCGACCGCCGGGGTGGATATCGAACTTCGCCGCTCAATGTGGGGCTTTTTGAAGGATTTAAACGACAAAGGCACCACCATCATTCTGACGACGCACTACCTTGAAGAGGCGGAGATGCTGTGCCGTAACATCGGCATTATTCAGCACGGTACGCTGGTAGAAAACACCTCGATGAAGAACCTGCTCTCCAAGTTGAAATCAGAAACCTTCATTCTCGATCTGGCGGCGAAAAGCGCGCTGCCTAAGCTGGAGGGGTATAACTATCGTCTGGTGGATACCTCTACGCTTGAAGTGGAAGTCCTGCGCGAGCAGGGGATTAACAGCGTCTTCAGCCAGCTGAGCCAGCAGGGGATTCAGGTATTAAGTATGCGTAACAAAGCCAACCGACTGGAAGAGCTGTTCGTCTCGCTGGTCCATGAGAAACAAGGAGATCGCGCATGATGCAGCTTTACTGGGTGGCGCTGAAAAGTATCTGGGCCAAAGAGATCAACCGCTTTATGCGCATCTGGATCCAGACCCTGGTGCCGCCGGTGATCACCATGACCCTCTACTTTATTATCTTCGGCAACCTGATTGGCTCGCGGATCGGTGAGATGCACGGCTTCACCTATATGCAGTTTATCGTGCCCGGCCTGATCATGATGGCTGTGATCACCAACGCCTACGCCAACGTGGCATCCTCGTTCTTCAGCGCCAAGTTCCAGCGCAATATCGAAGAGCTGCTGGTGGCCCCGGTGCCTACCCACGTGATCATCGCTGGCTACGTTGGCGGCGGGGTGGCGCGCGGCCTGTGCGTCGGCGTGCTGGTGACGGCGATTTCCCTGTTCTTTGTGCCGTTCCAGGTACACTCCTGGCTGTTTGTCGGCCTGACGCTGCTGCTGACGGCGGTACTGTTCTCGCTGGCTGGCCTGCTGAATGCGGTATTCGCCAAAACCTTTGACGATATCAGCCTGATCCCGACCTTCGTCCTGACGCCGCTGACCTACCTCGGCGGGGTGTTCTACTCCCTGACGCTGCTGCCGCCGTTCTGGCAGGGGCTGTCACACCTGAACCCGATCGTCTATATGATCAGCGGCTTCCGCTTTGGCTTCCTCGGCATATCCGACGTGCCGCTGGTGACTACCGTCGGCGTGCTGGTGATCTTTATCGTGGCCTTCTATCTGCTGTGCTGGAACCTCATCCAGCGCGGACGCGGACTGCGTAGCTGATCCTCAGGCCCGGCGGCGTTCTGTTGCCGGGCCGGTTTATTGACCATCATCACCCCTCTACTTCCCCGACCCCGCTAGACTACCCCTTTCTGATGAGAGGTGACGATGCTGGGTTGGGTAATCACGTGCCATGATGAACATGCGCAGGAGATGGCGGAGAAGCTCGCCGTCCGCTTTGGGCCGCTGGTGCAGTGCAAGGTGGTCAATTTCTGGCGCGGATTAAGCGTCAATATGCTCAGCCGCATGCTGTGCGATGCCCAACATCATGTCGACAGCGGTGACGGGGTGATCTTCCTGACCGATATCTCCGGCGCGGCACCCTATCGCGCGGCGGCGCTGCTCAGCCACAAGCACGACAACTGCGAAGTCATCTCTGGGATTAGCTATCCATTGCTGGAGATGATGTATCCCCTACGGGAGTTGACCGACAGCATCGGCTTTCGCGACACCATCGTTGCCCGCGGTGCGCCAGAGGTCAGCAGCCTGTGGCATCAGCAGCAGAAAAACCCGCCCTTTGTCCTGCTCCACGGCCTGGAGAAATATTAAGCATTGGTATTACTGGCGCTTTTGTTACAATGGCGACAGTTTTTCGTACTGAATAAATCCCTATGCTCTCGCGTATTTTTTTCCTGCTTCTGCTGCTGGTCTCCGGCGGCGTGTCTGCCAGTCTGCTCAGTCAGCAAGGGCTCCCGTCCCGCTATATGCAAACCACCGAAGATGCCGCTATCTGGGCGCAGGTGGGTAATAAGGTCGTCACCGTCGGCAACGTACGCGCCGGGCAGATTATTGCGGTGGTGCCCACCGCGGCGGATTATTATGAGTTCCGCTTTGGCTTTGGCACCGGCTTTATCGACAAAGAGCATCTGGGCGAGGTGCAGGGAAAGCAGCGCGTGGAGGACAGCCTCGGCGATCTGAACAAGCCGCTCAGCAACCAGAATCTGATCACCTGGAAGGATACGCCGGTCTACAATGCCCCCAATGCCGGCAGCGCGCCGTTCGGCACCCTGGCAGACAACCTGCGTTATCCCATCCTCAGCAAGCTGAAGGATCGGCTTAATCAGACCTGGTACCAGATCCGCATCGCCAACCGCCTGGCATGGGTTAGCAGCCTGGATGCGCAGGAGGATAACGGCCTGCCGGTGCTGACCTATCACCATATCCTGCGCGATGAAGAGAACACCCGCTATCGCCATACCTCAACCACCACCAGCGTGCGTGCCTTCAATAACCAGATGGCCTGGCTGCGCGATCAGGGCTACACCACCCTGACCCTGTATCAGCTGGAAGGCTATGTGCGTAACAAGATGAACCTGCCGGCGCGCGCGGTGGCGATCACCTTTGACGACGGCCTGAAGTCGGTCAGCCGCTATGCCTGGCCGATCCTGAAGCAGTACGGTTTTCACGCCACGGCGTTTATTATTTCCTCGCGGATCAAAGCCCATCCGCTGAAATGGGATCCAAAAACGCTGCAGTTTATGAGCATTTCCGAGCTGCGGGAGATCCAGGACGTGTTTGACGTGCAGTCGCATACCCACTTCCTGCACAGAGTGGATGCCAATCGCCACCCGATCCTGCTGAGCCGCAGCTATCAGAACGTGTTAATGGATTTCAAACACTCCCGCCGCGCGCTGGCGCAGTTTAACCCGCACGTGCTCTATCTCTCATACCCGTTCGGCGGCTATAACGATATCGCGGTGAAAGCGGCTAACGACGCAGGGTTTCACCTGGCGGTGACCACGGTGAAGGGGAAGGTAAAACCGGGGGATAATCCATTCCTGCTGAAGCGCTTATACGTTCTCAGGACGGACTCGTTAGAGACGATGTCGCGGCTGATCAGTAATCAGCCGCAAGGATAACGATCAGGCGACCTGAACCGGAATCGCTTTCGCGAGACGTTTCATGTCGTTATCCCCTTCAAAATACGCCACTTTTGGCTGCCAGCGGCGCGCTTCTTCATCGGACATCATGACAAAGCTGGCGATGATGACGATGTCACCCACGCTGGCGCAGTGCGCTGCCGCACCGTTGACGGAGATAATTTTAGAACCACGTTCAGCCGCGATAGCGTAGGTTGAGAAACGGTTGCCGTTACTCACGTTCCAGATATCGATGGCTTCGTTTTCAAGAATACCCGCTGCGTCGAGAAAATCCTGATCGATCGCGCAGGAGCCTTCGTAATGCAGATCGGCCTGCGTGACCTTCACACGGTGAAGCTTACCTTGCAGCATTTTGCGAATCATGACGTTACCTTAACTCTTTGTCGTATCCCCTCCCGAAGAAGGGGCTGATGAAAACTAATCCGTTAGCATGGATATGCTCAGTGCTTACTGAGCCAGTTCAACTACTGTGTTATCAATCAGACGCGCCTGGCCAAGCCATGCGGCCACCAGGATCACCGCGCGTTTGCTGTCAGCGGAGAGCGCCAGCAGGGTGTCGGCATCGCGGATCTGCACATCATCAGCCCGTAAGCCGCCATCGTTCAGCGCCTGTTCCGCCAGGGCCACGATCTCTTCGCTGCTCAGCTCTTTGTTTTTCAGCTGGGTCGCCATGGTGCTCATCACCTTGTACAGACCCGGGGCGATTTTACGCTGTTCGGCGGTGAGGTAGCCGTTACGCGAACTCAGGGCCAGGCCGTCTTTGGCCCGCACGATCGGCACGCCAACGATGTCGATGTCGTAGCCCATGTCGGCCACCATCTTGCGGATCAGCGCCAGCTGCTGGAAATCTTTCTCGCCGAAGCAGGCGATATCCGGCTGCACCAGGTTAAACAGCTTGCTGACGATGGTGGAGACGCCGCGGAAGTGACCCGGACGGCTGGCCCCTTCCAGCATGGTGGAGATACCCGGCACGTCGACAAAGGTGGCCTCTTCCGTGCCTTTCGGATAGATATCCGCCGGGGCAGGGGAGAAGACAAAATCCACCTTATGCTTTTTCAGCTTCTCGCAGTCTTCCTGCAGCGTGCGCGGGTAGCGCGCCAGGTCGTCGGCGCGGTCGAACTGCATCGGGTTAACGAAAATACTCACCACCACCACATCGGCGCGGGCTTTGGCTTCGTCCACCAGCTTCATGTGGCCGTCATGCAGGTTGCCCATGGTAGGCACCAGTGCGATACGTTTACCTTCCTGGCGCAAACGGCGAATGTGCTGGCGCAGCAGCGGCAGGGTTTCAATGATTAGCACAACAAGACTCCTTACTGGAAACTGTGTTCTTCACCCGGGTAAACACCCGATTCAACGTCGGCAATATACTGCCTGACCGCGCCGCGCATGTCGCCTGCGTCGCTAAGGAAATTCTTCGCAAATTTCGGGATATGCCCGCCGGTGATGCCAAAGGCATCGTGCATCACCAGGATCTGGCCATCGGTAACGTTACCGGCACCAATGCCGATCACCGGAATGGTGAGCGCGTCGGTGATGCGTTTCGCCAGCGCAACCGGCACGCACTCCAGCACCAGCAGCTGGGCGCCCGCGGCTTCTAAAGCCAGCGCATCATCAAACAGCGTCTGGGCGGCGTCGCCGCGTCCCTGCACCTTATAGCCGCCAAATATATTGACCGACTGCGGGGTTAATCCGAGATGACCGCAGACCGGCACCGCGCGCTCGGTGAGCATGCGGACGGTCTCAACCAGCCAGGCACCGCCTTCCACTTTGACCATATTGGCCCCGGCGCGCATCACCGTGGCGGCATTCTCAAACGCCTGCTCCGGCGTGGCGTAAGCCATAAACGGCAGGTCGGCGAGCAGCAGGCAGGCGGGTGCCCCGCGGCGCACCGCCCGGGTGTGGTAAGCAATATCCTCTACCGTCACCAGCAGCGTGGAGTCATGTCCCTGGACCGTCATCCCTAACGAGTCGCCAACCAGCATGACGTTAATGCCCTCTTCGGCAAAGAGTTTGGCGAAGCTGTAGTCATAGGCGGTAATAGTGGCGAAGCGCTGCTTGTCCTGTTTGCATTTCTGCAGGGTAGCGATGGTGGTTGGTTTCATACTGTTTCCTGATAGCCCAAAGCGAATCTTTGCGCATTCTAACAGTAACATTCGAGGGAACAATGATTTTAGGCAACCGATTAACCACAAATATTTTATGGTTAATCAATAAAATTTTGCTGTTACCAGCGGGCGGGTTTTTCGGCGTTCAGCTGCGTCAGCAGGGCGCTCAGGCTTTCGCCGTCGGGGAAGATCAGATCGGGGGCGATTTCGAACAGCGGCCAGAGCATAAAGCCGCGGCGCTTCATGTCGTAGTGCGGCACCGTCAGGCGTTCGGTGTTAATCACCGCATCACCAAACAGCATGATGTCCAGATCGAGGGTGCGCGGTCCCCAGCGCTCTTCTTTGCGCACGCGACCCTGCTGCAGCTCGATGCGCTGGGTGTTGTCCAGCAGCGCTTCGGCGCTAAGCGCTGTGTCGAGTGCGATGGCGGCGTTCAGGTAGTCGGGCTGATCCTGGGGCCCCAACGGAGGTGTGCGGTAAAACGAGGAGAGGGCGACAACGCGGGACTGCGGGATATCGCCCAGCGCCTGGACGGCAGCATTGACCTGCTCCAGCGGAGAGGCCAGATTGCTGCCAATGGCGATATACGCCAGCGTCATGCCGCGCCTTCGCGACGCGGAGCGCGCTTGCGTGGACGACGGTGACGGCGACGCGGAGCCGGATCTTCATCGAGATCGCCCAGCATGTCTTTCTGCGCCGGTGGTGCCGAAACCTGGAACTCACCCCACCACTGCACCAGCAGCTGCAGCTCGCGGTTGTTTTCCGCTTCGGCACGCAGGGCCATCAGATCGTAAGCCGCGCGGAATTTAGGATGCTCCATTAACTTCCAGGCGCGTTTACCCTGACGACGGGACATCCGCAGCTGAAGCTGCCAGATATCACGCACCAGCGTGGTAATGCGTTTCGGGATCGCCAGCGAGCGGCAGGCTTCATCCAGCACGTCGTTAGCGGCCAGCGCGAAGGCATCGTAATAGGCCAGACCGCTTTCCTGGGCAATCTTCTGCGCCGTTTCCAGCAGCGGATACCAGAACATCGCGGCAAACAGGAATGCCGGGTTAACACGCATGTCGTTCTGAATGCGGTTATCGGTATTCTTCAGCACCTGGTCGATGATGCGTTCCATCGCGCTGTCACCTTTTTCGGTGAAGTTACGCGTGATGGTCGGGAACAGGGGCTGGAACAGGCTGTATTCGCGCAGCAGCTGATAGGTGGCAAAACCGTGGCCTGCCTGAAGGAGCTTCAGCGCCTCTTCAAACAGACGCGCCGGGGGCACATCGTTGATCAGCGTGGCCAGGCGTGGGATCGGCTCGGCGGTCTCGGGGCTGATCTGCATATCCAGCTTGGCGGCAAAACGCACGGCACGCAGCATACGCACCGGATCTTCACGGTAGCGCGTTTCCGGATTGCCGATCAGGCGGATCACCCCGGCTTTCAGGTCCGGTACCCCACCCACGAAATCGCGGACGGTAAAGTCAGCAACGCTGTAATAAAGGCTGTTGATGGTGAAATCGCGACGCTGGGCATCTTCTTCGATAGAGCCAAAGATGTTGTCACGCAGCAGCATGCCGTTCTGACCCTGTTGAGAGGTCGTCCGGTCTGATGGCGTGCCTTCGTGGTGACCACGGAAGGTTGCCACTTCAATGATCTCGGGCCCAAACATGACGTGGGCGAGACGGAAGCGACGACCGACCAGGCGGCAGTTGCGGAATAATTTACGCACCTGCTCAGGCGTGGCGCTGGTGGTCACGTCAAAATCTTTTGGCTTTTTGCCCAACAGTAAGTCACGCACCCCGCCACCAACGAGATACGCCTCATAGCCAGCTTTATTCAGACGATAAAGGACCTTCAGGGCGTTTTCACTGATATCTTTGCGGGAAATAGCATGCTGCTCGCGCGGAATAACCGACATCGTGTTTTGAACAATGACGTCATCCGCCATGCTCTCATCGCGGCTCAGCACCTTACGGCAAAAATTAGCGACTCGGGTAAAAATAGTACACCTCGGTAGTGTGTGTTTCAGAATTCAGGACAAAAAATAGCGGCTAATCATAGCTCAGCGAGACGCATTTGAGAATGCTGGATTTTCGGCACGCGGTTTAGCGACCACTGGGCCACCGCTTTTTCCAGTAATTCTTCGGTTCGCAGATCCTGCCACTCATGTGTTACATCCTGGTTTAGAAATTGTAAAGCATTGATAAGAACAGGGCGAGGATCGCCCGTCGGTAATGCGGGGGCATGATTCTGTTTCGAGAGTTTCATCCCTTTTTCATTCACCACCAGCGGCAAATGGATATAGTCCGGCACCGGCCAGCCAAACAGCCGGTAGAGCGAAATCTGTCGCACGGTCGGTTCGATAAGATCGGCCCCGCGGACAATTTCGTTTACCCCCTGGAAATGGTCATCCACCACCACCGCCAGATTGTAAGCAAACAGCCCGTCCCGGCGATGGATAATAAAATCTTCGTCCGCCAGCCGAGGATCGGCGTGGAGTTCGCCCTGGAGCTGGTCGGTAAAGCGGGTGACCGGATGCTGTTGCACTACGCGCACTGCCGCGTTTTGCGGGCCGTGATGCAGGGTGCGGCAATGGCCGTCATAGACGCCGCCGACGCTCTGAATGCGCGCGCGGGTGCAGGTGCAGTAGTAAGAGAGTCCCTGGGCATGCAGCCAGGCCAGGCGTTCGCGATAGGCATCGTGACGCTGGGACTGCCACAGAACGTCACCGTCCCAGTGCAGGCCGTAATGTTCCAGCTGACGCAGGATGGTCTCTGCTGCACCGGGAACTTCACGCGGGGGGTCAATATCTTCAATACGCACGCGCCAGATACCCTGGCGGGCACGGGCCTGCAGATAGCTGCCAAGCGCGGCAATGAGCGAGCCAAAATGCAGTTCGCCAGAGGGGGATGGCGCGAAGCGCCCAATATAGTCAGCAGGCATAATCACACAGCGCAGAAAGTAATCAGGCGGGAGAAGACTCCCGCCTGTGATAGCGTCTCGACAGCGTCGGAATTAACCGGCCATCTGTTTTTCGCGGATTTCTGCCAGCGTTTTGCAGTCGATGCACAGGTCGGCTGTTGGACGGGCTTCCAGACGACGAATGCCGATTTCGACACCGCAGGACTCGCAGAAGCCGAAATCTTCGTCTTCGACTTTTTTCAGCGTCTTCTCAATCTTCTTAATCAGTTTGCGTTCGCGGTCACGGTTACGCAGTTCGAGGCTGAACTCTTCTTCCTGGGCGGCACGGTCTACCGGATCCGGGAAGTTAGCTGCTTCGTCCTGCATATGAGTAACGGTGCGATCCACTTCATCCCTGAGTTGATTACGCCATGCTTCAAGAATTCGCTTGAAGTGCGACAGCTGGGCTTCGTTCATATACTCTTCGCCCGGCTTCTCTTGATACGGCTCCACCCCAGCGATGGCGAGAATACTCAGGGACGATGTTTTACGGTTTTGCCCTTCTTGCATGTTGCTTCTCCTTAACACGCACTATCGATCCCCGTGTTGGGGGAAAAATCAGGCCGCTATAAATAGCAGATGCTTTTCCGTATGGCAATTATCTAAACGTAACACTTGACAAGCCTGTGAGGAAAAGCGTATTTGCGCACACGACCAGAACACTTAATAAACAACGCTCAACCCCTTTTATAACGAGACGGGAAGAGCGGATCTCAGAGTCATATTATCGGCAGAAAGTTCCGCTTTATAAGCCAAAACCTCTACCCCCTGCTTTTGTGCCTCATTCAACAGTTGCGCGTACTTAAGGTCAATATGGCGGGCGGGTGAAAATCGTTCAATTGCGCTGTGCAATACCGCAAATAACAGCACCGCTCGCTTGCCCGCCGCCGCCATACTTATCAACTCCCGGAGATGCTTCTGCCCTCGCAGCGTCACCGCATCCGGAAAGTAGCCGTTATCCCTTTCAGCTAACGTCACTGATTTCACTTCAATATAGCACTCGGGTCGATCCTCTGCCTGCAACATAAAGTCGATTCTGCTGCTTTCAGCACCATATTTCACTTCGCTTTTTAAGGTGTTGTAGCCGCGCAGTTCAGGAATTAAATCCAGAGTAATCGCCTCTTTGACCAACTGGTTGGCCCGCAGCGTATTAACGCAAATAAAGTCTCCGTCGGCGGTCTGGGTTATTTCCCAGGTGTGGGGGTACTTGCGTTTGATATTTTCGGAGGTGGAGTACCAGACGGTATCGCCGGGCGTGGCGCAGCCGGTCATGGCGCCGGTATTGGGACAGTGCAGGGTTAGCATTTCGCCTTCAGGCGTCACCACGTCGGCCAGAAAACGCTTGTAGCGTTGCACGAGCGTGGCGGGTTGGAGGGCAGGGGTAAACTGCATACAGATTCCTTGTTATTCGGTAAGCCGCCAGCGCTGGAGCGGCGTGTAGCGCGTGCGCCCGCCGGTAAAACGGCTCTCGTAGAGAACAAATTCATTCACCGGAAACGCCCACTGAAAACCCGGCGGCGGAATGGCCACCGCGTGGCTGGCGTCGCGCAGCAGGGTGATATGCGGATGAAACGGCTGCGGGCTCTGGTAACAGCCGCTGCGCGCCGCCTGGGCCCGCAGCATATTGGCTAACTGCAATAATCCCCGGGGCGGCTGGCGCGTGCCGAGCCAGACGACGCGCGAACGCAGCCACTGACCAGCATCGTCCAGCGTCAGGGTAAACCCTGGCTGGCGGATGCGTCCGGCCATGGCCGCCAGCGCCTGACGTTTCTCCTCGCTGACATCGCCCAGAAACGCCAGCGTCAGATGCAGGTTAGCCCCGGCCACCGGACGGCCCGCTTCCGGGGCAAAGGAATCGGCGCGCCAGCGCACGATCTGGCGCTGGATCGGGGCCGGCATTTCAATGGCAAAAAACAGCCTTTTCGACTCAGACATACGGGGCACTCGGTAATGAATTGTGGCGATGCTACAATGTACGCCGTCTAAAGTTAACCCTCTGGAGCCATTCGTGTCCCTGTTGCCGGTCGCCGCTGTCCTTCCCGATCTTCTCCTCACGTTACAACACGCTCCCCAGGTTCTGCTTACTGCGCCTACCGGTGCGGGCAAGTCGACGTGGCTGCCGCTGCAGATCCTGGCCCAGGGGGAGATTAACGGCAAAATTATTCTGCTCGAACCGCGGCGGATCGCCGCCCGCAACGTGGCGCAGCGGCTGGCGGACCTGCTGGGGGAAAAACCGGGGGAGACGGTCGGCTACCGGATGCGGGCCGAGACCTGTGTGGGGGCCAATACCCGGCTGGAGGTGGTGACCGAGGGGATCCTCACCCGCATGTTACAGCAGGATCCCGAGCTGACCGGCGTCGGGCTGGTGATCCTCGATGAGTTCCACGAGCGCAGCCTGCAGGCGGATCTGGCCCTGGCGCTGCTGCTGGATGTCCAGCAGGGGCTGCGCGAGGATCTTAAGCTGCTGATCATGTCCGCGACCCTGGATAACGATCGGCTCCAGCGCCTGCTGCCTGACGCACCCACTATCGTCTCGGAGGGGCGCACCTTTCCGGTTGAGCGGCGCTATCAGTCGCTCTCCACCCAGCTGCGTTTCGACGAAGCGGTAGCGGTCGCTACCGCCGAACTGCTGCGTCAGGAGTCAGGCTCGCTGCTGCTGTTTTTGCCGGGGGTGATCGAGATCCAGCGCGTGCAGGAGCAGCTCGCCCGTCGGGTAGCCGACGACGTGGTGCTTTGTCCCTTGTATGGCGCGCTGTCATTGAACGAGCAGCGTAAGGCGATCCTGCCCGCGCCAGCCGGACAGCGAAAAGTGGTGCTGGCGACCAATATCGCCGAAACCAGCCTGACCATCGAGGGCATCCGGCTGGTGGTGGATTCAGCCCAGGAGCGGGTGGCGAATTTCGATCCGCGCACCGGCCTGACCCGCCTCCTGACCCAGCGGGTCAGCCAGGCCTCGATGACCCAGCGCGCCGGGCGAGCCGGGCGACTGGAGCCGGGTATCTGCCTGCACCTGACGCCGTTTGAGCAGGCCGAACGCGCGGCGGCCCAGGGCACGCCGGAAATTTTGCAAAGCGATCTCAGTGGCCTGCTGATGGAGCTGCTGCAGTGGGGCTGTCGGGATCCTTCCCAGCTGAGCTGGCTGGATCTGCCGCCTGCGACTAATCTTGCTGCGGCCCGCCGTCTGTTAACCCAGCTTGGGGCGCTGGCGGGGGAACAACTCACCGCCTTTGGTCAGAAGATGGCGAAGCTCGGCAACGATCCGCGGCTGGCGGCGATGCTGGTCAGCGCGGTCGGCGAAGACGAAATTGCGACGGCGGCAAAACTGGCGGCTATCCTTGAACAGCCGCCGCGAGGCGGCAGCAGCGATCTGGCCCAGGCCTTCTCCCGCAATCAGCCGGAGTGGCAGCAGCGCGCCCGGCAGTTAAGCTCGCGCCTCAACAGCCGCGGCGGGGCCCTGGATAGTGACCTGGTACCCGCGCTGCTGGCAAAGGCGTTTCCCGACCGGATTGCCCGCCGCCGCGGGCTCGACGGGCGCTATCAGCTGGCGAACGGCATGGGGGCGATGCTGCAGAGCGACGACGCCATGACCCGCCACGAGTGGTTGATTGCTCCGCTGCTGTTGCAGGGCAGTCAGTCACCCGATGCCCGTATTTTGCAGGCCGTTGCCGTGGATATCGAGGCCCTGATCTCGGCCTCACCGGGCCTGGTGGAACAGTCGGATACCGTCGAATGGGATGATGCCCAGGGCACGCTGAAGGCCTTTCGCCGGGCACAGATTGGCCGCCTGACGGTGAACGTCAAACCGCTGGCGAAACCCTCGGAAGAGGAGCTGCACCAGGCGATGCTTAACGGCATTCGCGACAAAGGGCTCAACGTGCTGAACTGGACCCCGGAGGCGGAGCAGTACCGGATCCGCCTGCACTGCGCGGCGCAGTGGCTGCCGGAGTTTGACTGGCCGGCGGTGGATGAAGCCTCGCTGCTGGCGTCGCTTGAGACGTGGCTGCTGCCGCAAATGCAGGGCGTGCATTCGCTTCGCGCCCTGAAATCGCTGGATGTTAAGGCGGCGTTACAGAACTTAACCGACTGGTCGTTACGTCAACGTCTGGATACTGAGCTTCCGGGGCATTACACTGTGCCGACCGGCAGCCGGATAGCCATTCGTTATCATGAGGATAATCCTCCGGCGCTGGCGGTACGGATGCAGGAGATGTTTGGCGAGGCGACCACGCCTGCCATTGCCCAGGGGCGTGTGCCGCTGGTGCTGGAGCTGTTGTCGCCGGCCCAGCGCCCGCTGCAGATCACCCGCGATCTGGGTGCCTTCTGGGCCGGAAGCTACCGCGAGGTGCAAAAAGAGATGAAGGGACGCTACCCCAAACATGTCTGGCCGGACGATCCGGCGAATACCGCGCCCACCCGGCGGACTAAAAAGTATTCGTGATGGTCATTGTAGGCCGGGTAAGCGTAGCGCCACCCGGCAATGGGGACCGAGCGGCCTGATGCCCTCACCCCGACCCTCTCCCACGGGGAGAGGGAGCAAACACTAAAGACGTTTATTACATAAACGTCTTGCTATTTATTTTGAGAGATTTCTTCTTCCTCCATCAGGGGGAAGAACTGAGAATCGGGCCTTTGCGCCTGATAGTTGCGGAGAGAGAGCATGGCGGGGAATGACCGCGAGCCAATAGGACGTAAAGGGAAACCAACGCGTCCGGCGAAAGAAAAGGCAGGCCGTCGTCGCCTCAGTGATGAGGAGTATGACGACGTTGATAATGAGTATGAGGATGAAGCGTCCGTGCCACGTAAAGGGAAAGGCAAAAAAGGAAAACCTCGCGGCAAGCGCAGCTGGTTCTGGCTGCTGCTGAAGCTGTTAATTGTTTTCATCGTCCTGCTGGCGATCTACGGCGTCTATCTGGATCAGAAAATCCGTAGCCGTATCGACGGTAAAGTCTGGCAGCTGCCAGCGGCGGTGTATGGCCGAATGGTCAACCTCGAGCCGGAGATGACCATCAGCAAGAATGAGATGGTCAAGCTGCTGGAGGCCACCCAGTACCGCCAGGTGACGAAGATGACCCGTCCCGGCGAGTTTACGGTGCAGGCGAAAAGCATCGAGATGATCCGCCGTCCGTTTGACTTCCCGGACAGCAAAGAGGGGCAGGTGCGCGCGCGTCTGACCTTCGACGGCGATCATATCGACACCATCGAGAACATGGATAACAACCGCCAGTTCGGTTTCTTCCGTCTCGATCCGCGTCTGATCACCATGCTCTCCTCGCCAAACGGTGAGCAGCGTCTGTTCGTCGCGCGTAACGGTTTCCCGGATCTGCTGGTGGATACCCTGCTGGCGACCGAAGACCGTCACTTTTATGAGCACGATGGCGTCAGCCTGTACTCCATTGGCCGTGCGGTGCTGGCGAACCTGACAGCCGGACGGACGGTGCAGGGGGCAAGTACCCTGACCCAGCAGCTGGTGAAGAACCTGTTCCTCTCCAGCGAACGCTCCTACTGGCGTAAGGCCAACGAAGCGTACATGGCGGTGCTGATGGACGCCCGCTACAGCAAAGATCGCATTCTTGAGCTGTACATGAACGAGGTCTACCTCGGTCAGAGCGGTGACAATGAAATCCGCGGCTTCCCGCTGGCGAGCCTCTACTACTTTGGCCGTCCGGTGGAAGAGCTGAGCCTCGACCAGCAGGCGCTACTGGTGGGCATGGTGAAAGGGGCGTCGATCTACAACCCGTGGCGTAACCCGAAACTGGCCCTGGAGCGTCGTAATCTGGTCCTGCGTCTGCTGCAACAGCAGCAGGTGATCGACCAGGAGCTGTACGACATGCTCAGCGCGCGTCCGTTAGGCGTCCAGCCGCGCGGCGGCGTGATCTCCCCGCAGCCCGCCTTTATGCAGATGGTGCGTCAGGAGCTGCAGACCAAACTGGGCGATAAAGTTAAAGATCTCTCCGGCGTGAAGATCTTCACCACCTTTGACTCCGTGGCGCAGGACGCCGCAGAGAAAGCGGCGGTGGAAGGCATTCCGGCGCTGAAAAAACAGCGTAAGCTGAGCGATCTTGAGACCGCGATGGTGGTGGTCGATCGCACCACCGGTGAAGTGCGGGCGATGGTCGGCGGGGCAGAGCCGCAGTTTGCGGGCTACAACCGCGCCATGCAGGCACGCCGTTCGATCGGTTCTCTGGCAAAACCAGCGACCTATCTCACCGCCCTGAGCCAGCCGAACCAGTATCGTCTGAATACCTGGATTGCCGATGCCCCGATCGCCCTGCGCCAGCCGAACGGCCAGGTGTGGTCGCCGCAGAACGACGACAAACAGTACAGCGGTCAGGTGATGCTGGTGGACGCGCTGACGCGTTCCATGAACGTGCCGACGGTCAACCTCGGGATGGCGCTGGGTCTGCCAGCGGTCACCGATACCTGGCTGAAGCTGGGCGTGCCGAAAGATCAGCTGCATCCGGTTCCGGCCATGCTGTTAGGTGCCCTGAACCTGACGCCAATTGAAGTGGCGCAGGCGTTCCAGACCATCGCCAGCGGCGGTAACCGCGCTCCGCTCTCTGCGCTGCGTTCGGTGATTGCTGAAGACGGCACGCCGCTGTACCAGAGCTTCCCGCAGGCGGAGCGTGCCGTTCCGGCGCAGGCCGCCTACATGACCCTGTGGACCATGCAGCAGGTAGTGCAGCGCGGAACCGGTCGCCAGCTTGGCGCGAAGTATCCGGGCCTGCATCTGGCGGGTAAAACCGGGACCACCAACAACAACGTCGATACCTGGTTTGCAGGCATCGACGGACGTGAAGTGGTGATCACCTGGGTAGGCCGCGATAACAACCAGCCGACGAAACTGTACGGTGCCAGCGGGGCGATGTCGATTTACCAGCGCTATCTGGCTAACCAGTCGCCGGTTCCATTAACCCTGACGCCACCGGAAGATATCGTGGATATGGGCGTGGATGAGTCGGGTACCTTCGTGTGTGGCGGCGGGATGCGTAGCGTTCCGGTCTGGACCACCAATCCGGACTCCCTGTGCCAGGCGCCAGCGCCGCAGCCGACGGGTAACCCGTTCGAGCAGTCATCTCCTCAGCAGCCGCAGCAGCAACAGCAGCAGCCGCAGCAGCAGAATGAGAAGAAGGACAGTGACGGCGTCGCCGGCTGGATCAAGGATATGTTCGGCGGTAACTGATAAAAAGTCCCTCTCCTGCGGGAGAGGGACTTTTCACCTCGATTCAACATCCCTCCAACAGTAAAAACCCCGTTTATTAACCCTTCATTTTCCGTTGTTTATTTCTTATACCCTCAATTCCTGTAGGGGCGCATATCACTTGCTATGCCGTGAATGTTTCGCATAATATGCTGCGGTCATAATAATAATTCTCGTTTACGTTATCATTCACGCTTTCATCAGAGACATACCAATGGCGCATTCAAAAACTGCTCAGCCAATGCAATCTTCGCTGCGTAAAATCGCAGTCGTTGTAGCCACAGCGGTTAGCGGCATGTCTGCTTACGCTCAGGCTGCTGACACCCCTAAAAAAGAAGAAACCATCACCGTAACCGCAGCGCCTGCTGCGCAGGAAAGTGCCTGGGGTCCTGCTGCGACCATTGCAGCACGCCAGTCCGCCACCGGGACCAAGACAGATACCTCCATTGAGAAGGTACCGCAGTCTATCTCCGTGGTGACCGCAGAAGAGATGGCGCTGCACCAGCCACGCTCGGTGAAAGAAGCACTGAGCTACACGCCAGGGGTGGCAGTAGGCACGCGCGGCGCGTCTAATACGTATGACTACCTGATTATTCGTGGTTTTGCTGCCGATGGCCAAAGCCAGAACAACTACCTCGACGGCATGAAGATGCAGGGCAACTTCTATAACGACGCGGTAATTGACCCTTATATGATCGAGCGCGCGGAAGTCATGCGCGGCCCGACCTCCGTTCTGTACGGCAAAAGCAGCCCGGGTGGCCTGCTGAACATGGTTAGCAAACGTCCGCTGACCGAACCGCTGAAAGAGATCCAGTTCAAGGTTGGGACGGACAGCCTGTTCCAGACCGGGTTTGACTTCAGCGATGCGCTGGATGATGACGGCGTTTACTCTTATCGCCTGACGGGCCTGGCGCGTTCCAACAACGCCCAGCAGGAGCGCGCGGAAGAGCAGCGTTATACCATTGCGCCGTCCTTCTCCTGGCGTCCGTCTGATAAAACCAACTTCACCTTCCTCTCCTATTTCCAGAACGAACCGGAGACCGGTTACTACGGCTGGCTGCCGAAAGAGGGCACGGTTGATCCGCTGCCAAACGGCGATCGTCTGTCGACCGACTTCAACGAAGGGGCGAAGAACAATACCTATTCCCGTAACCAGAAAATGGTCGGGTATAGCTTCGATCACGAGTTTAACGACACCTTCACCGTGCGTCAGAACCTGCGCTTTGCCGAGAACAAAACCTCGCAGAACAGCGTCTACGGTTACGGCGTCTGCTCCGATGCGGCGAACAGCGGAAACGCCCTGTGTAACGCGTTATCCCCTGCGGACAAAGGTCATTACCTGGCGCGTAAATACGTGGTTGACCATGAGAAGCTGCAAAACTTCACCGTGGATACCCAGCTGCAGAGCAAATTCGCTACCGGCGAAGTTGACCATATCCTGCTGACCGGCGTTGACTTTATGCGCATGCGTAACGACATCAACTCCTGGTTCGGCTATGACGGTTCCGTCCCGCTGCTGGATCTCTACAATCCGGTGTATAGCGATTTCGATTTCGGCTCACAAAACCCGGACAACTCCGGCCCGTATCAGATCCTGAACAAACAGCAGCAGACCGGTCTCTACGTCCAGGATCAGGCGCAGTGGGATAAAGTGCTGGTCACCCTGGGCGGTCGTTACGACTGGGCCGATCAGGACTCCATTAACCGCGTTGCGGGTACCACTGCATCACGTGATGACAATCAGTTCACCTGGCGTGGCGGTGTTAACTACCTGTTTGATAATGGCGTCACCCCTTACTTCAGCTACAGCGAATCCTTCGAGCCGTCTTCCCAGTCTGACGCACAAGGCAAGCCGTTTGCTCCGTCAAAAGGCAAGCAGTACGAAGTGGGCGTGAAGTATGTCCCGAGCGATCGTCCGATCGTCCTGACCGGTGCGCTGTATCAACTGACCAAAACCAACAACCTGATGGCCGATCCTGCGGGCTCGTTCTTCTCGGTTGAAGGCGGCGAGATCCGCGCCCGTGGTGTGGAAATCGAAGCTAAAGCGGCACTGTCTGCCAGCGTCAACGTGGTGGGGTCTTATACCTACACCGACGTGGAGTACACCACCGACACGACCTACAAAGGCAACACCCCGGCGCAGGTGCCGGAGCACATGGCCTCCCTGTGGGGTGACTACACCTTCTATGATGGCGCACTCTCTGGCCTGACCCTGGGTACCGGCGGTCGCTTCTCCAGCTCCAGCTATGGCGATCCGGCGAACTCCTTCAAGGTGGGCAGCTATGCGGTGATGGATGCCCTGGTCCGTTACGATCTGGCGCGCGTTGGCATGGCGGGCTCGAACGTGGCGCTGCACGTCAACAACCTGCTGGATCGTGAATACGTCGCCAGCTGCTTCAACACCTATGGCTGCTTCTGGGGTGCAGAACGCCAGGTTGTTGCGACCGCGACCTTCCGCTTCTAATCGTTAAACTTGGGCACGTTTTTCGTGCCCTTTTCTTTACTTAAGTTGGCTAACATGCAGGAAAACAACCCGCAGTCTGATACCACCTTTGCGCTCGACGGCGTCTCCTTTCGCGTTCCCGGACGCACGCTGCTGCATCCGCTTTCGCTGACCTTTCCCGCAGGCCAGGTGACCGGCCTGATCGGCCATAACGGCTCCGGCAAATCCACCTTACTGAAAATGCTTGGCCGCCATCAGCCGCCGTCCGAGGGCGATATTCTGCTCGACGGCCAGCCGCTGGCGAGCTGGAACAGTAAAGCTTTTGCCCGCAAGGTGGCCTATCTGCCGCAGCAGCTGCCGCAGGCGGAAGGTATGACCGTTCGCGAGCTGGTGGCGATTGGCCGTTATCCCTGGCACGGCGCATTGGGTCGTTTCGGCGTAGCCGACCGCGAGAAAGTGGAGGAGGCGATTGCGCTGGTGGGGTTAAAGCCGCTGGCTCACCGTCTGGTGGATAGCCTGTCCGGCGGCGAGCGCCAGCGGGCGTGGATCGCCATGCTGGTGGCCCAGGACAGCCGTTGTTTACTGCTGGATGAACCCACCTCGGCGCTGGACATTGCCCATCAGGTGGACGTGCTGGCGCTGGTGCATCGTTTAAGCCAGCAGCGCGGCCTGACGGTGATTGCGGTGCTGCACGATATCAACATGGCGGCGCGTTACTGCGACTATCTGGTGGCGCTGCGCGGCGGGGAGATGATTGCCCGGGGCACGCCTGCCGAGCTGATGCGCAGTGAAACGCTGGAACACATCTACGGAATTCCAATGGGTATTCTGCCGCATCCTGCGGGAGCTGCACCGGTGAGCTTTGTCTATTGATGCCTGATTTAATGATTAGCCGTCGTCGGCTGTTGACGGCCATGGCCCTCTCGCCGCTGCTGTGGAAAATGGGCACGGCGCATGCCGCCGCCGTCGATCCCCATCGCATTGTGGCCCTCGAGTGGCTGCCGGTCGAGCTGCTGCTGGCGCTCGGCGTTACTCCCTACGGCGTGGCCGATATTCCCAACTACACCCTGTGGGTGAACGAGCCGCGTCTGCCGGAAACGGTGATCGACATTGGCCTGCGTACCGAGCCTAACCTCGAGCTGCTCACCCAGATGAAACCGTCGTACCTGGTCTGGTCGGCCGGGTATGGTCCGTCGGAAGAGAAGCTGGCGCGGATTGCCCCGGGGCGCGGGTTCGCCTTTAGCGACGGCAAAAAACCGCTGACCAACGCCCGTAAATCCTTAAGCGAGATGGCGCAGCTGCTGAATATGGAAGCGGCGGCCCGCGAGCATCTGGATCATTTCGACAGCGTGATCGACAGCTACAAACCCCGTTTTGCCGGCCGGGGCGATCGCCCGCTGCTGATGGTGACCCTGCTCGATGCCCGCCATATGCTGGTGTTTGGCCATAACTGCCTGTTCCAGGAAGTGCTGGATCGCTATGGAATTAAAAACGCCTGGGAAGGGGAGATGACCTTCTGGGGCAGCACCGCCGTCGGCATCGATCGTCTGGCCATGTTCCGCGATGTGGACGTGCTGTGCTTCGATCACGGCAACGAGCGTGAGATGCAGACCTTAATGGCGACGCCGCTGTGGCAGGCGATGCCGTTTGTCCGCCAGCAGCGCGTCAAACGCGTCCCGGCAGTGTGGTTCTATGGTGCGACGCTGTCGGCCATGCACTTTGCCCGCGTGCTGGATAGCGCGCTGGGAGGTCAGGCATGAGGTCCCGGATCGCCTTTTTCCCGGCGCTGTTAATGACCCTGCTGCTGGTCGTTGCGCTGGGCTTAACCTGGTGGAACCTGAGCATAGCGCTGCCGCGAAGCCAGTGGGGCAGCGCGCTGGTCGCCCCGGATATCGACAATATTCAACAGATGCTGTTCCACTACAGCCTGCTGCCGCGACTGGCGATCTCGCTGCTGGTGGGGGCCGGGCTGGGGCTGGTGGGCGTGCTGTTCCAGCAGGTGCTGCGTAACCCGCTGGCGGAGCCGACCACCCTCGGGGTGGCCACCGGTGCGCAGCTGGGGATGACCATCATCACCCTGTGGGCGCTGCCGGGGGCGCTGGCACCGCAGTTTGCCGCGCTGGTGGGTGCCTGCGTTGTCGGGGCGATAGTCTTTGGCGTGGCCTGGGGTAAACGCCTCTCGCCGGTGACGCTGATCCTCGCCGGGCTGGTGGTGAGCCTCTACTGCGGGGCGGTGAACCAGCTGTTAGTGATTTTCCATCATGACCAGCTGCAGAGCATGTTCCTCTGGAGCACCGGGACGCTGACGCAAACCGACTGGAGCATCGTCCAGCGTCTGTGGCCGCAGCTGCTCGGCGGCGTGCTGCTGACCCTGCTGCTGCTGCGTCCGCTGACCCTGATGGGGCTGGACGATGGCGTGGCGCGTAACCTCGGCCTGGCGCTGTCGCTGGCCCGTCTCGCAGCGCTGACGCTGGCGATTGTCATCAGCGCCCTGCTGGTGAACGCGGTGGGTATCATCGGGTTTATCGGCCTGTTCGCGCCGCTGCTGGCAAAAATGCTCGGCGCGCGGCGCTTGCTCTCCCGCCTGATCCTCGCCCCGCTGATTGGCGCGCTGATCCTCTGGCTCTCTGACCAGGTGATCCTCTGGCTGACGCGGGTGTGGATGGAGGTCTCCACCGGGTCGGTGACGGCGCTGATTGGCGCGCCGCTGCTGCTGTGGCTGCTGCCACGCCTGCGCAGCATGAGCGCCCCGGCGATGAACGCCGGAGATAAAGTGCAGGCGGAGCGTCATCACGTGCTGTGGTTTGCCCTGGCGGGCGGCGCGGTGCTGCTGCTGGCGGTCATTGCGGCGCTGGCGTTTGGCCGGGATGCCGGGGGCTGGCACTGGGCGAGCGGGGCGATGCTCGATGAGCTGCTGCCGTGGCGCGCGCCCCGAATTTTCGCCGCGCTGATTGCCGGGGTGATGCTGGCGGTTGCAGGCTGCATTATCCAGCGTCTCACCGGCAACCCGATGGCGAGCCCGGAAGTGCTGGGGATCAGCTCCGGCGCGGCGTTCGGCGTGGTGCTGATGCTCTTCTTTGTGCCGGGTAATGCCTTCGGCTGGCTGATGCCGGCGGGCAGTATCGGGGCGGCGGTCACGCTGCTGATCATCATGATTGCCGCCGGACGGGGTGGTTTCTCGCCGCACCGGATGCTGCTGGCGGGGATGGCGCTGAGCACCGCCTTCACCATGCTGCTGATGATGCTGCAGGCCAGCGGCGATCCGCGCATGGCGCAGATCCTGACCTGGATTGCCGGCTCGACCTATAACGCCACCAACGAACAGGTGGTGAGCACCGGGCTGGCGATGATCGTGCTGCTGGCGCTGGTGCCGCTGTGTCGTCGCTGGCTGACGGTACTGCCGCTGGGGGGCGACACGGCTCGTTCGGTGGGGATGGCGCTGAGCGCCTCGCGCATCGGCCTGCTACTGCTGGCGGCGTCGCTGACGGCCACCGCTACCCTGACCATTGGCCCGCTGAGCTTTATCGGGCTGATGGCACCGCACATCGCGCGGATGATGGGCTTCCGACGGACGATGCCGCACATTGTGATGTCGGCGTTAACGGGGGGGATCCTGCTGGTGTTCGCCGACTGGTGCGGTCGGATGGTGCTGTTCCCGTATCAGATCCCGGCGGGGCTGCTCTCCACCTTTATCGGGGCGCCGTACTTTATCTATCTGCTGCGTAAACAGAGCCGGTAAAAAAGCCGGGTGGCGGCTTCGCCTTACCCGGCCTACGAGGTAAATGCAAAACGGCAACCCATGGTTGCCGTTTTTTTATGTTTGCACCCTCTCCTTGTGGGAGAGGGCCGGGGTTAGGGCATCAGGCCGCACCAGGCAAATCACATCTCAGAGCTTCATGAATACCCGACGTGCCGCGTCGATGGTGTTATTGATATCCTCTTCGCTGTGCGCGACCGACATAAAGCCTGCCTCAAAGGCAGACGGCGCCAGGTAGACACCTTCCTCCAGCATCAGATGGAAGAAACGCTTGAAGCGCTCAACGTCGCACTTCACCACGTCCTGATAGCGCGTCACGGTTTTCGCGTCGGTGAAGAAGATGCCGAACATGCCGCCGACGTGGTTTACCACCAGCGGAATACCTGCGTCTTCAGCTGCATCCAACAGGCCGTTTGCCAGCTGAGTGGTGCGCTCGGTGAGGGTGGAATGAATACCCGGCTGCGCCACTTCGGTCAGGCAGGCGAAACCGGCCGCCATGGCGATCGGGTTACCGGAGAGCGTACCGGCCTGATAGACCGGGCCGGTTGGTGCCAGCGCGTCCATCACCTCCCTGCGGCCACCAAAGGCGCCTACCGGCATGCCGCCGCCGATGATTTTGCCCAGACAGGTCAGGTCCGGCACGACGTCGTAATAGGCCTGCGCACCCGCGAGGGCCACGCGGAAACCGGTCATCACTTCGTCGATAATCAGCAGCGCGCCAAACTCGTCGCACAGCGCACGCAGGCCCTGCAGGAAGCCCGGCTGCGGTGGAATGCAGTTCATGTTGCCCGCTACCGGTTCGACGATAATGCAGGCGATCTCCTGCGGATACTGCTCAAAGGCTGCACGCACGGAGTCGAGATCGTTATAGGTGCAGGTCAGGGTATGCTTCGCGAAGTCCGCCGGTACGCCCGGGGAGTTCGGCTGGCCGAGGGTCAGCGCGCCGGAACCGGCTTTCACCAGCAGGCAATCCGCGTGACCGTGGTAGCAGCCTTCGAATTTGATGATTTTGTCGCGGCCGGTAAAGCCGCGGGCCAGACGAATGGCGCTCATGGTGGCTTCGGTACCGGAGTTCACCATGCGCACCATATCCATGGTTGGCACCAGCTCGGTCACCAGCTCTGCCATTTTCACTTCCATCTCGGTCGGCGCGCCGAAACTTAACCCGCGCTGTGCCGCTTCGATCACCGCGTTGCGGATCGCCGGGTGGTTGTGACCCAGCACCATCGGGCCCCATGAGCCGACATAATCGATATAGGCTTTGCCATCCACATCGTACAGATAGGCGCCATCGGCACGTTCGATAAACAGCGGTGTACCGCCCACGCCGGTAAAGGCACGGACCGGGGAGTTCACACCGCCGGGGATAAGCTCGCGGGCTGCACTGTAGAGGTTTTCAGACTTGCTCATGGCGTCGTTCCTGGCTCGTATAAAATGATTAAGCCCACTATTCTAAGTGATTCGTGGAAGGTTATGAAATGTTTACCTTGGTAATCCATTAACAATTGTTAAGCAATTTTCCGGAGACGGCCGGACGGTCTCTGGTAAAATCCCTGCGGCTATTTGTATGACGAAAAATAACAGACCATGAAATCAGATTCTCCCTCATTTGAAGAACAACAGTTTGCGCGGGCGCGATACCGTATCAGCATCCGGCGGCTGCTCAACCGCGACAAAACACCGCTGGCGATTTTGCTGGGCGCGGCGGTTGTCGGCACCCTGGCGGGGCTGGTAGGCATCGCGTTCGAAAAGGCCGTCAATGCCGTGCTGAACTGGCGTATTGGCACCGTGGCGGGTTATGCCGATCGTGACGTGCTGGTCTGGATCCTGGCGTTTGGTTTATCTGCCCTGTTGGCGATGGTCGGTTATTTTCTGGTGCGTAAATTCGCCCCGGAAGCGGGTGGCTCGGGGATCCCTGAGATAGAAGGGGCGCTTGAAGAGCTGCGCCCGGTCCGCTGGTGGCGCGTCCTTCCCGTCAAGTTTATCGGCGGCATGGGGACGCTGGGTGCAGGGATGGTGCTCGGGCGGGAAGGGCCGACCGTACAGCTGGGCGGTAACGTTGGCCGTATGGTCAGCGACCTGTTCAGGATGCGCAGCGCGGAAGCACGCCATACGTTGCTGGCAACCGGTGCCGCCGCAGGGCTTTCCGCCGCCTTTAATGCCCCGCTGGCGGGGATCCTGTTTATCATCGAGGAGATGCGCGCTCAGTTTCGCTATAACCTGATCTCGATTAAAGCGGTATTCACCGGCGTGATTATGTCGAGCATTGTCTTTCGGCTTTTCAATGGCGAAGGGGCGGTGATTGAGGTCGGTAAGTTGACCAACGCGCCGGTCAATACGCTGTGGCTGTATCTGATCCTCGGCATGATTTTTGGCATTGTCGGCCCGCTGTTTAATGCCCTCATTATTCGCGCTCAGGATATGTTCCAGCGGATCCACGGCGGTAATACGACCAAATGGGTGCTGGTGGGCGGTCTGCTGGGGGGCGTGTGCGGCGTGCTGGGCTTTATCGAACCCAACGCGGCAGGCGGTGGCTTTGGCCTGATCCCCATTGCGGCGGCGGGTAATTTCAGCATCGGCCTGCTGCTGTTTATGTTTATCTCCCGGGTTATCACCACCGTACTCTGCTTCTCATCCGGCGCGCCTGGGGGCATTTTTGCTCCGATGCTGGCGTTGGGCACCTTGCTGGGCACGGCCTTTGGCATGGCCGCTGCCGCAGGTTTCCCGGCCTGGCATCTTGAGGCCGGCACCTTTGCCATCGCCGGTATGGGGGCGCTGCTGGCGGCATCGCTGCGCGCGCCGCTGACCGGCATCGTGCTGGTGCTGGAGATGACCGACAATTACCAGCTCATTTTGCCAATGATCATTACCTGCCTGGGGGCCACACTATTAGCCCAGTTCCTTGGCGGAAAACCGCTATACTCCACCATTCTTGCCCGTACCCTGGCGAAGCAGAATACTTGAATGAATTACCAGGGTATTAGATAATGACAACAAGAATTGGGTGATTTTTACCCACTAGCAGTATTCATGGGAGCATAAGATGAGTGATGACGTAGCGCTGCCGTTGCAGTTTACCGAAGCAGCAGCCAAAAAAGTAAAAGACCTGATTGCCGATGAAGACAACCCGGAGCTGAAATTGCGTGTGTACATTACGGGCGGCGGCTGCAGCGGCTTCCAGTATGGTTTCACCTTTGACGATCAGGTTAACGACGGCGACATGACCATTGAGAAGCAGGGCGTTGCGCTGGTCGTTGACCCTATGAGCCTGCAGTATCTGGTGGGCGGCGCGGTGGACTACACCGAAGGTCTGGAAGGTTCCCGCTTTGTGGTGACCAACCCGAACGCAACCAGCACCTGCGGGTGTGGCTCGTCGTTCAGCATCTAAAGAGTGTGCGGCCGGGTGCCCTCACCCCGGCCCTCTCCCACAGGGAGAGGGAGCAAACACTAAAAACGGTAACCCTGAGGTTACCGTTTTGCTTTTTATCTTCCGTTTTCATCCAGCGCAAAGGTTGGCAGCTTCAGGTGCCAGCGAATTGCCGCGAGGCGGATCCCCAGCGTGACCACCATTCCCAGCATCGCCGCTTGTTCCAGCGGAACGTTAAACGTATACCAGGCCGTGGCGTGGACAATCCCACCCAGAATACAGGCCGTGGCATAGATTTCCGTTCTCAGGATCATCGGCACTTCGCGCGCCAGAATATCGCGGATAATCCCGCCACCCACGCCGGTGACTACCCCCATACAGATCGCCACCAGCGGGCCGGTGCCGGCCATAAAGGCTTTATTCACGCCAATACCGACAAACACCGCGAGACCCACGGCATCCAGCACCGGCAGCAGCCATTTCGGCAGGCGGCGCGGCTGACGGACCAGGATAATGGTTAACATACAGGTGACCATCGCCACCACCAGATCGGTAGGATCCTTGACCCAGAATACCGGGCCATGATCGAGCGCCATATCACGGATCGTCCCGCCGCCCACCGCGGTGACCACCCCTAATACCAGCACGCCAAACGGATCCATGCGTAATTTACCGGCCAGCAGAACGCCGGAGATCGCAAAAACGGCTGTGCCAAGAATATCCAGCCAATAGACGAGCATCGTCATCCTCGAGAAATTAGTGGCTCTGCGACAGCGCAGAGCAGAGTTGTTTTGCGGCGAGGATAATACGCGGGCTCGCGCGCTCAAACCAGTCGCTGTTCAGCGGAATCACGGGTATTTTTAGCTGACTTTGCCAGTACTGTTCTATTTTGGGAATATCGCCCGGTGAACCGCCCACCACAATTGCCTGAGGCTGGCGTGCCAGCACCTGCTCGCGGCTCACCTGAGGCCAGGGAACGCGGCTGGCGGCAAAGATGTTTTCCCCGCCGCACAGTTCAACTATCTGATGTTGCAGGGAGCCCTGGCTGGTGGTGAACAGCGGCTGTTGGCCGAACTGGATGAACACCCGCTTTTTCGGCAGGGTACTGTAGGTGGCTTTTAAGGCGGCATAATCGTTGAGCATTTGCTGTGCGGCCTGTCGGGCCTGGTCTGGCGTCGGGCTCCAGGGAGCAAGATCGCGAAGGGCCTGGGCGACCTGTTCGATACTGGTGGCATCGATCCACTGCACTTTTATCCCGAGCGAGGCGAGCTGGTTCACCTGACGTTCTGCGTTGCCGCCACGCCACGCCAGCACCAGATCGGGCTTCAGGGCCACGATACGTTCGACGTTCATCCCTTGCCAGGTGGCGACCTGCTCAATCTTCGCCGCTTCAGGGGGATAGTCGGAAAAGCTGCTGACCCCGACGGGGGTGATCCCGGCGGCAAAGGCCAGTTCGGTATTGGCGGGGGAGAGGGTAATAACACGCGGCGCGGCCAGAAGCCACGCCGGTGTCAGCAGAAACAGCGCCAGAAGCGCCCTGAGGAGTGGCTTAGCCACGCGCCAGTTTCTGTACCAGGGTCTCAACCATCAGGCTGGACTGTTTGGCGGCGACCACGAGGAACTCGTCGAAGCTCAGGTGAGACTGCTGATCCGCGACGTCAGAGATGGCGCGAACCACCACGAAGGGTACGCTGAAGTTATGGCAGACGTGGGCAATAGCGGTCGCTTCCATCTCCACGGCAATCGCCTGCGGGAAGTTATGACGGATTTTTGCCAGGTTCACGGAGCCATTGATAAAGGCATCGCCGCTGACGATCAGGCCGCGCACGGCGTTGAGGTTCAGCTCTGCGATGCAGCTTTCTGCGGCAGCAATCAGCTTGTCATCGGCTTTAAAACCGGCCGGGCAGCCCGGAAGCTGGCCATACTCGTAACCGAAGGCGGTTACGTCGGCGTCGTGATAGCGCGCTTCGTCAGAAACCACGATATCGCCCACTTTCAGGGTTGGCGCCAGGCCGCCCGCAGAGCCGGTGTTGATGATCACGTCTGGCTTGCAGCGTTCCAGCAGCAGGGTAGCGCCCAGCGCGGCGGAAACTTTACCGATACCCGATTTCAGCAGAGCAACTTCTGTACCGTTCAGCGTGCCGGTGTAAATCTCGCAGCCACCCAGGGAGAGGGTCTGACGGTTCTCAATTTTGTCACGCAGCAGCGTAACTTCTTCTTCCATTGCTCCAATAATACCGATTTTCATAGATTTACTCGCGATGTGCCTTGTTAAGATGCATAGTCTATCATGCGCTTCAGGGGAAACGCATTCTCACGCGGGGGAGCACATGGCACCAATCGATTTTCGCACCAAAATTAACTGGCATCGCCGGTACCGCTCGCCGCAGGGGAACAAGAGCGAACATGAGATCCTGCGGATCTTCGAAAGCGACCGCGGGCGCATCGTTAACTCGCCGGCGATCCGCCGTCTGCAGCAAAAAACGCAGGTCTTTCCCCTCGAACGCAACGCCGCCGTGCGCACCCGTCTGACCCATTCGCTGGAGGTGCAGCAGGTTGGACGCTACATAGCCAAAGAGATCTTAAGCCGCCTCAAGGAGCAGCGCCTGCTGGAGACTTACGGGCTGGATGAACTGACCGGGCCGTTCGAGAGTATCGTTGAGATGGCGTGCCTGATGCACGATATCGGTAATCCCCCCTTTGGTCATTTTGGCGAAGCGGCCATCAATGACTGGTTCCGCCAGCGCCTGTTCCCCTCCGATGCCGCCAGCCAGCCGCTGAGCGACGACCGCTGTCTGGTGCAGGCTCTGCGGCTGCGTGACGGTGAAGAGGCGCTGAACGGGCTGCGGCGCAAGGTGCGTCAGGATCTGTGTCATTTTGAAGGCAACGCGCAGGGCATCCGTCTGGTGCACTCCCTGATGCGCATGAACCTCACCTGGGCGCAGGTGGGATGCATTCTGAAATATACCCGCCCCGCCTGGTGGCAGGGTGACCCTCCCGCGACGCACAACTATTTAATGAAAAAACCGGGCTACTATTTCTCGGAAGAGACGTATATCGAGCGTCTGCGTCAGGAACTCTCCCTCACGCAGTATGCCCGTTTTCCATTGACCTGGATTATGGAAGCGGCTGACGATATTTCCTATTGCGTGGCCGATCTGGAAGATGCGGTAGAAAAAAGAATATTCAGCGTCGAGGGGCTTTATCAGCATCTTTATGATGCCTGGGGCAACCACGAGAAAGGGTCATTGTTTTCCCAGGTGGTTGAAAATGCCTGGGAGAAATCACGCTCCAATTCCCTCAGTCGCAGCACCGAAGATCAGTTCTTTATGTATTTACGCGTCAATACATTAAATAAGCTGGTGCCTTACGCGGCTGAGCGTTTTATCGACAATATCGAACAAATCTACCACGGTGAATTCAACCATGCGCTGCTGGAGGACGATAGCAGCTTTAGCCAACTGCTTGAACTCTATAAAAATGTTGCTATGCGCCATGTGTTCAGCCACCCCGAAGTGGAGCAACTGGAATTACAGGGCTATCGGGTGATAACCGGCCTGCTGGAGATTTACCGCCCGCTGCTACAATTATCCGCCGAGGAGTTCAGCGAGCTGGTTGAAAAGGAACGGATCCGCCGTTTCCCGATTGAATCCCGACTATTTCATAAACTGTCGCCGCGCCATCGGCTGGCATATGTGGAATCGGTGAGTAAATTTGACCGGCAGCAGCCAGACTGGCCGGTGCTGGAGTTTTATTATCGCTGCCGCCTGATTCAGGACTATATCAGCGGAATGACAGACCTGTATGCCTGGGATGAATACCGCAAGTTGATGGCGGTGGAATAAGGCTGAGTTTTGTAAAGACGGCCAATAAATTTTTACTTTTTCCAGAAACTTAATGCCGGAACTAAGCGCGTCGAAACGAATCTGATATACACAGCAATTGTGCGTGACCTGTAAATCGAGATTAAGAAACATGAAAAAAACCACTTTAGCAATGAGTGCACTGGCTCTGAGTTTAGGTTTAGCGTTATCCCCTCTGTCTGCCAGCGCAGCAGAGACCGTCTCTTCCGCAGCCACTGCGCAACAGATGCCAAGCCTGGCACCGATGCTGGAAAAAGTGATGCCGTCGGTGGTGAGTATCAACGTCGAAGGCAGTACCACCGTCAACACGCCGCGTATGCCGCGTAACTTCCAGCAGTTCTTCGGTGATAACTCGCCGTTCTGCCAGGAAGGTTCACCGTTCCAGAGCTCACCGTTCTGCCAGGGCGCTGGTCCGGGCGATGACGGCGGCAATGGCGGCGGCCAGCAGCAGAAGTTTATGGCGCTGGGCTCCGGCGTAATCATCGATGCGGCCAAAGGCTATGTCGTCACCAACAACCACGTGGTGGACAATGCCAGCACCATCAAGGTTCAGCTGAGCGACGGGCGCAAGCTTGACGCGAAAGTCGTCGGGAAAGATCCGCGCTCTGATATCGCCCTGATTCAGATTCAGGATCCGAAAAACCTGACCGCGATTAAGCTGGCCGATTCTGACGCGCTGCGCGTCGGGGACTACACCGTGGCGATCGGTAACCCGTTTGGTCTGGGTGAGACGGTCACTTCCGGTATCGTTTCTGCCCTCGGCCGTAGCGGCCTGAACGCAGAAAACTACGAAAACTTTATCCAGACCGATGCGGCGATTAACCGCGGTAACTCCGGTGGTGCGCTGGTCAACCTGAACGGTGAGCTGATCGGGATTAACACCGCGATCCTCGCCCCGGACGGCGGCAACATCGGGATTGGCTTTGCTATCCCAAGCAACATGGTGAAAAACCTGACCGCGCAGATGGTTGAGTTTGGCCAGGTGAAACGCGGCGAGCTGGGGATTCTGGGTACAGAGCTGAACTCCGAGCTGGCGAAAGCGATGAAGGTTGACGCCCAGCGCGGCGCCTTTGTCAGCCAGGTGATGCCAAACTCCTCCGCGGCGAAAGCGGGGATCAAGGCCGGTGACGTCATCACCACCCTGAACGGCAAACCGGTGAGCAGCTTCGCGGCACTGCGTGCGGAAGTCGGCTCCATGCCGGTGGGCAGTAAGGTCTCCCTGGGCCTGCTGCGTGAAGGGAAGCCGGTAACGGTGACGCTGGAACTGCAGCAGAGCAGCCAGCAGAATCAGGCCGGTGCTGCCGCTGTCTTCAGCGGGATCGAAGGTGCGGATATGAGCAACAAAGGCCAGGATAAAGGCGTATCGGTGGATAACGTCAAAGCCAACAGCCCGGCTGCCCGTATCGGCCTGAAGAAAGGGGATGTGATTATTGGTGCCAACCAGCAGCCGATTAAGAACGTCGACGAACTGCGCAAAATTCTCGACAGCAAACCGTCGGTGCTGGCGCTGAACATCCAGCGTGGCGACACCTCCCTTTATCTGCTGATGCAGTAATCTGTTCCGCCCCTGTTTCTGCCTGGAAACAGGGGCTTTTTCACCCCTTTCTGTGAACCCTCCCACAAGTCCATACTTCTCCCTGTGAGTTTGTGCATTCGCACAATGCGGCCCTGATTAATCTTCCTTATGCTTGAGCTCTGCTCAGAGGAGGGCGACATGGCTGGCTGGCATCTTGATACCAAAATGGCGCAGGATATCGTGGCGCGAACAATGCGCATCATCGACACCAATATCAACGTGATGGATGCACGTGGCCGGATTATTGGCAGTGGCGATCGCGAGCGTATTGGGGAATTGCACGAAGGTGCGCTGTTGGTGCTCTCTCAGGGGCGCGTGGTGGATATTGATGACGCGGTGGCGCGGCATCTGCATGGCGTGCGCCAGGGGATCAACCTGCCGTTGCGTCTGGAAGGCGAGATCGTCGGAGTTATCGGCCTGACCGGCGAGCCAGAATCCTTGCGCAAATACGGCGAGCTGGTCTGTATGACGGCAGAGATGATGCTGGAACAATCCCGCCTGATGCACCTCCTGGCGCAGGACAGCCGCCTGCGTGAAGAGCTGGTCATGAACCTGATTCAGGCGGAAGAACATACCCCAGCGCTGACCGAATGGGCGCAGCGCCTGGGTATCGACCTCAACCAGCCCCGCGTGGTGGCGGTGATCGAGGTCGATAGCGGTCAGTTGGGGGTCGACAGCGCGATGGTGGAGCTACAGCAGCTGCAGAACGCGCTGGCGACGCCGGAGCGTAATAACCTGGTGGCGATCGTCTCGCTGACCGAGATGGTGGTGCTCAAACCGGCGTTAAACCAGTTTGGTCGCTGGGATGCGGAAGATCATCGTCGGCGGGTGGAGCAGCTGATCGCGCGGATGAAAGAGAATGGGCAGCTGCGTTTCCGGGTGGCATTAGGTAACTACTTTACCGGCCCGGGCAGTATTGCCCGCTCGTGGCGTACGGCCCGCACCACGATGATGGTCGGCAAGCAGCGTATGCCGGAAAACCGCAGCTATTTTTATCAGGATTTGATGCTGCCGGTGCTGCTCGACAGCCTGCGCGGCGGCTGGCAGGCCAACGAACTGGCCCGCCCGCTGGTACGTCTGAAAGCGATGGATAACAACGGCCTGCTGCGGCGTACGCTGCAGGCGTGGTTCCGCCATAACGTCCAGCCGCTGGCCACGTCAAAGGCGCTCTTTATTCATCGCAATACGCTGGAGTACCGTCTGAACCGTATTTCGGAGTTAACGGGGCTGGATCTGGGGAATTTTGACGACCGGCTGTTGCTGTATGTGGCGTTGCAACTGGATGAGCAGCGATAAAAGCAAAAAGGCAACGTAAGTTGCCTTTTTTAGTGTTTGCACCCTCTCCCTGTGGGAGAGGGCCGGGGTGAGGGCATCAGTCCGCACCGGGAATTACTTATTACGGGTCAACTTCTCAAGATCGGCTTCGATTTCGGCGATCTTGTGGGTAACAACGCTTTCCAGATGACGCAGGTCATCCAGGATCTTCCGCTTCAGATCCACTTCAGTGCGATCGCGCTGGCAAATCTGATCCAGCTCATCAATCACATAGCGCAGATTCGGGCTGATCTCCTGCACCTCTTTGTAACCCTGGCCGACGCCATCGGCAACGACAGTTTTACGCTGACGTGGGTACTTGAACTTCACGCTCTTGGCGAAGAATTCGCCTTTATCCTTGTGGAAATAGATTTTCAGGATATCGTTGTTGGCTTCCTGACGGAGGCTGTAACGGTCAATTTCATCAGGATTAGTAATGCCCAGACTTTTCAGATTATCGTACATAGCGGTACCCTTGATCTCAACATAACCCATGAATAATTCACGAAAAAATCTATTTTCGCCACCCTCAGATATAAAAAAAGCGGGGTTGCCCCCGCTTTTTGTTATACCCGATTAATCGATGGTGCGCAGCAGTTCGTTAATACCCACTTTGCCGCGCGTTTTCGCATCGACTTTTTTAACGATGACCGCACAGTAGAGGCTGTATTTGCCATCTTTTGATGGCAGGTTGCCGGAGACCACCACGGAACCCGCCGGTACGCGACCGTAATGCACTTCACCGGTTTCACGATCGTAAATACGGGTGCTCTGGCCGATGTAAACGCCCATGGAGATCACGGAGCCTTCTTCCACGATCACGCCTTCAACCACTTCGGAGCGCGCGCCGATGAAGCAGTTGTCTTCGATGATGGTCGGGTTCGCCTGCAGCGGCTCCAGAACACCACCGATACCCACGCCGCCGGAGAGGTGTACGTTTTTACCGATCTGCGCACAGGAACCTACGGTCGCCCAGGTATCTACCATGGTGCCTTCGTCAACGTAAGCGCCGATGTTCACATAGGATGGCATCAGCACGGTATTGCGGGCAATAAATGCACCCTGGCGCACCGCGGCCGGTGGTACCACGCGGAAACCTTCTTTCTGGAAACGCGCTTCGTCGTAATCAGCGAATTTCATCGGGACTTTATCGAAGTAGCGGCTTTCCGCACCGTCGATAACCTGGTTATCGTTAATACGGAAAGAGAGCAGTACCGCTTTCTTCAGCCACTGGTGAGTGACCCACTGACCGTCGATCTTTTCGGCTACACGCAGCGCGCCGGAATCAAGCAGAGAAATCACCTGATTAACCGCCTCGCGGGTCACGGTATCCACATTTGCCGGAGTAATTTCGGCGCGACGCTCAAAAGCGGACTCAATAACGTTCTGTAACTGCTGCATAGTTCAACTCTTTCCAGGTAAAAAAAAACATCACCCTTTATCGTTTGGATTGAGGGCTGCTGTCAACCGTTGTTGCACTTCCTGTTGCAGGGCATTATTAAGCCCACGACGGTCGGCTGTGGCGATTATAAATAAATCTTCTACTCGCTCGCCAATGGTTGTAATTCTGGCGCCATGCAGCGAAATTCCCAGATCGGCAAACACCTGTCCGACCCGGGCCAGCAGCCCCGGCTGGTCAAGAGCGATCAGCTCGAGGAAGGATTTTCGGTCGGTATGCGTCGGCAGAAAATTGACCTCGGTATCGACGGTAAAGTGGCGCAGTTTGGCCGGCTGTCGACGCGGCTGCGGTGGCTGCCAGCTGTGCTGGGTGATCGCCTGCTCCAGCCCGTAGCGAATCGGCTCGTGACGATCCGCCGACAGCGGACTGCCGTCCGGCTCCAGCACGATAAAAGTATCCATCGCCATACCGTCACGGGTGGTGAAGATTTGCGCGTCGTGCACGCTGAGGTTACGTCGGTCGAGTTCAGCGCAGACCGCGGCAAACAGGTAAGCGCGGTCGGGACTCCAGATAAAGATCTCCGTTCCCCCGCGGGTGGCCTGCGGGCTGAGGAGGATCAGGGGCTTAGTCAGATCGTGCTGCAGCAGATGGCGGGCATGCCAGGCCAGCTGGTTTGGGCTGTGGCGCACAAAATAGTTGGCGCGGCAGCGCGCCCAAATCTGATGCAGCGCCTCTTCATTTATACTCTCCATCCGCAACAGCGCCAGGGCCTGCATCTGGTGATGACGCACGCGTTCGCGCATGTCCGGGGTGCTCTGCATACCGCGACGCAGCTGCTTCTCAGTGGCGAAGTAGAGTTCGCGCAGCAGGCTCTGCTTCCAGCTGTTCCACAGCGTCTCGTTGGTGGCGCAGATGTCGGCTACCGTCAGGCAGACCAGGAAACGCAGGCGATTCTCGGTCTGCACCGCTTCGGCAAACTGTTTGATCACCTCAGGATCCTGAATATCGCGCCGCTGGGCGGTGACCGACATCAGCAGGTGATGGCGTACCAGCCAGGCCACCAGCTGGGTTTCGCGCGAATTGAGTCCGTGCAGCTCGGCGAATTTCAGCACATCTTCCGCGCCGAGGATCGAGTGGTCGCCGCCACGCCCTTTGGCGATATCGTGGAACAGGGCGGCGATTAGGATCAGCTCCGGGTTGGTCAGACGCGGCCAGAGCTCAACGCAGAGCGGGTGGCGGCTGCGCACCTCCTCATTGGCAAAGCTTTCCAGCTTCAGCATCACGCGGATAGTGTGTTCATCAACGGTATAGGCATGGAACAGATCAAACTGCATCTGGCCGACAATATGCGACCACTGGGGCATATAGGCCCAGAGTACGCTATGACGGTGCATCGGCAGCAGCCCGCGGCTGACCGCACCGGGGTGGCGCAGCATGCTCAGGAACAGCGACCGCGCTTCCGGGATATAGCACAAAGGCTGGGTCAGATGGCGGCGAGCGTGGCGCAGGTGGCGCAGGGTGGTGGAGTAGATCCCGGTGATGGTGCTGTTACGCACCATGGCGTAAAACATCCGCAGGATCGCTTCCGGCTTACGGATAAACAGCGTCTCGTCGCGCAGGTCGATTAAGGTGCCGCGCAGCTGGAATTCATCATCAATCGGGCGCGGTTTTTCATCCGCGGTCAGGGCGAGGATCGCCTCGTCGAACAGCTGCAACAGCATTTGATTCAGTTCACCCACGCGACGGGTGACGCGGAAGAAGTCCTTCATCATCTGCTCGACCGGCTCGTTACCCTCGCCGCGGTAGTGCAGGCGCTGGGCGACGCTCAGCTGACGGTCAAACAGCAGGCGATTGTCGTAGCGGGTCACTTCGAGATGCAGGGCAAAACGGATGCGCCAAAGCAGATGCAGACACTCATTCAGCTCGGTCCGTTCGGCTTCGGTGAGAAAGCCAAAGCCGACCATCTCATCCAGCGAGGTAGCACCGAAATGGCGGCGGGCGACCCACTGCAGGGTGTGGATGTCGCGCAGGCCGCCGGGGCTGCTTTTGATATCCGGCTCCAGGTTGTAGCTGGTGCCGTGGTAGCGCTGGTGGCGCACCTGTTGCTCATCGACCTTGGCGGCGAAGAACTTCTCCGACGGCCAGAAGCCGTCGCTGAAAATGTGCTTTTGCAGCTCCAGGAACAGGGCTACGTCGCCAATCAGCAGGCGCGTTTCAATCAGGTTGGTGGCGACGGTGAGATCGGATAATCCCTCGAGCAGACACTCTTCCAGAGTGCGCACGCTGTGGCCGATTTCAAGCTTAACGTCCCACAGCAGGGTCAGCAGTTCGCCAATCTTCTGCGCCTGTTCGTCCGGCAGCTTTTTCCGGCTCAGGATCAGCAGGTCGATATCCGAAAGCGGGTGCAGCTCGCCGCGGCCGTAGCCGCCGACGGCGACCAGCGCCACATCGCCCAGTTGGCCAAAACCGTAATCAATCCACAGGCGCTGCAGGAGCTGATCGATGAATTCCGTGCGCGCTTCGATAAGCGCTTCGGCGGAGATGCCGCTGTCAAAGGCATCGCCCAGCCAGCGCTGGAAGGTATCGATATGCGCTTTGATGCCGGCGCAGGTCAGCTCGGCCGTCGGCCAGACGCCGGGGTTATCCGGCTGGCCGGGCAGGGTGGGGAGTGCCGTATTGGCATACTGTTCGGGTAAAAGGTTACTCATTGCGCGCCACCCATAAGAAAAAACGATAGCCATTAAAAAAGCCGGCATTTGCCGGCTTCTTATCATGCGTCTTGCGAGAGTATCGCCGGGATGGTGTCATCCTTGCGTAACGTCAAAATTTCGCAGCCGTTGTCGGTCACCACAATAGTATGCTCGTACTGGGCAGACAAGCTCCGGTCTTTGGTTTTCACCGTCCAGCCATCTTTCATGGTACGGATGCGGTAGTCGCCGGAGTTGACCATCGGCTCGATGGTGAAGGTCATGCCCGCCTGCAGCACCACGCCGCCGTCATCTGCATCATAGTGCAGAACCTGCGGCTCTTCGTGGAAGACACGGCCAATACCGTGACCGCAGTATTCGCGCACTACAGAGAAACCTTCTCCTTCAACGAATTTCTGGATAGCCGCACCGAGGGTACGCAGACGAATACCTGGCTTGACCATCTTCAGGGCCAGATAGAGGCTCTCCTGGGTCACTTTACACAGGCGCTCGCCCAGAATGGTCGGTTTGCCAACGATGAACATTTTGGAGGTGTCACCGTGATACTCGTCTTTAATGACGGTTACGTCGATGTTGACGATGTCGCCATCTTTCAGCAGCTTTTCGTCATCCGGGATGCCGTGGCAAACCACTTCATTAATAGAGATACACACGGATTTCGGGAAGCCGTGGTAGCCAAGGCAGGCGGAGACTGCCTGCTGCTCATTTACGATGTAATTATTGCAGATGCGATCCAGTTCGCCGGTGCTGACGCCCGGTTTGACGAAAGGTTCGATCATTTCCAGCACTTCAGCAGCCAGACGACCGGCGACGCGCATCTTTTCAATTTCTTCAGGTGTCTTAATAGAGATAGCCATGTAATCTGTCCATCAGTGTCGTTTTTTTCGACAATACTAGTCTAAGTGTTGTCAATGGTATCAGTCTGGCGCACATGCTGCCAAATTGAGATTCCTTCACCGCACACTCCGCCAACAATTGTTGGTTTCGGGTAGCGTTTTGTGGTATAAAGCGCGCCGGACTTCCGATCCATTTCAGATACACAGGATGGACGGGAGCGACAAATCTCACTTTGTGTAACAACACACACGTATCGGCACATATTCCGGGGTGCCCTTTGGGGTCGGTAATATGGGATACGTGGAGGCATAACCCCAACTTTTAAATAGAGGTTTTAAACATGGCAACTGTTTCCATGCGCGACATGCTCAAGGCTGGTGTTCACTTCGGTCACCAGACCCGTTACTGGAACCCGAAAATGAAGCCTTTCATCTTCGGCGCGCGTAACAAAGTTCACATCATCAACCTTGAGAAAACTGTACCAATGTTCAACGAAGCCCTGGCTGAGCTGAACAAGATCTCTTCCCGTAAAGGTAAGATTCTGTTCGTTGGTACTAAGCGCGCTGCAAGCGAAGCTGTGAAAGAAGCTGCTAACAGCTGCGACCAGTTCTTCGTGAACCATCGCTGGCTGGGCGGTATGCTGACCAACTGGAAAACCGTTCGTCAGTCTATCAAGCGCCTGAAAGATCTGGAAACTCAGTCTCAGGACGGTACTTTCGAAAAGCTGACCAAAAAAGAAGCGCTGATGCGCACTCGTGAGCTGGACAAGCTGGAAAACAGCCTGGGCGGTATCAAAGATATGGGCGGCCTGCCAGACGCGCTGTTCGTTATCGATGCTGACCACGAGCACATCGCAATCAAAGAAGCTAACAACCTGGGTATCCCAGTATTCGCAATCGTTGATACCAACTCCGATCCGGACGGTGTTGACTTCGTTATCCCGGGTAACGACGATGCAATCCGTGCTGTTAGCCTGTACCTGAGCGCTGTAGCTACTACCGTTCGTGAAGGCCGTTCCCAGGATCTGGCTTCTCAGGCGGAAGAAAGCTTCGTAGAAGCTGAATAATAAGGTTCTACCCCTTATTAGTACCGTGTATGAATAGGGGCCCATTATCGGCCCCTTTTTTCAATTTATACTGTTTGGCTTCTGGCCGGGCAGTTCACACCTCCCGAGGATTTAAGAATGGCTGAAATTACCGCATCCCTGGTAAAAGAGCTGCGTGAGCGTACTGGCGCAGGCATGATGGATTGCAAAAAAGCGCTGACCGAAGCGAACGGCGACATCGAGCTGGCAATCGAAAACATGCGTAAATCTGGTGCGATCAAAGCAGCTAAAAAAGCAGGCAACGTTGCTGCTGACGGCGTGATCATCACTAAGATCGATGGCACCTACGGCATCATTCTGGAAGTTAACTGCCAGACTGACTTCGTTGCTAAAGATGGCGGTTTCCAGGCATTTGCTAACAAAGTTCTGGACGCAGCTATTGCTGGCAAAATCACTGACGTTGAAGTTCTGAAAGCACAGTTCGAAGAAGAGCGTGTTGCTCTGGTTGCTAAAATCGGTGAGAACATCAACATCCGTCGCGTTTCTTCCCTGGAAGGCGAAGTACTGGGTTCATACCAGCACGGCGCACGTATCGGTGTTCTGGTTGCGGCTAAAGGCGCTGACGAAGAGCTGGTTAAACAGCTGGCAATGCACATCGCTGCAAGCAAGCCAGAATTCGTTAAGCCAGAAGACGTGTCTGCTGAAGTAGTAGAAAAAGAGTACCAGGTTCAGCTGGACATCGCCATGCAGTCTGGCAAGCCAAAAGAAATCGCAGAGAAAATGGTTGAAGGCCGCATGAAGAAATTCACCGGCGAAGTTTCTCTGACTGGCCAGCCATTCGTTATGGATCCAAGCAAAACTGTTGCTCAGCTGCTGAAAGAGCACAACGCTGATGTAACTGGCTTCATCCGCTTCGAAGTGGGCGAAGGCATCGAGAAAGTTGAGACTGACTTCGCAGCAGAAGTTGCTGCAATGTCCAAGCAGTCTTAATCAGCGAAAAGAAGCCGCCTGAGGGCGGCTTCTTTTTGTGTACGTTATGTGTAAATCAGCCAGATGCCTATAGTGTCTGTGTTGAGATGCGATATATCATGTCGCCAGAATTAACCCCATCTTAATCGTTGACAGTCCCAGGAAAGAAATATGGCTACCAATGCAAAACCCGTTTACAAACGCATTCTGCTTAAGCTGAGTGGCGAAGCGCTGCAAGGGTCGGAAGGCTTCGGTATTGACGCAAGCATCCTTGACCGCATGGCGCAGGAAATCAAAGAACTGGTTGAACTGGGCATCCAGGTTGGCGTAGTCATTGGCGGTGGTAACCTTTTCCGTGGCGCGGGTCTGGCAAAAGCAGGCATGAATCGCGTGGTGGGCGACCACATGGGTATGCTGGCAACGGTCATGAATGGCCTGGCTATGCGTGATGCACTGCATCGTGCCTATGTGAATGCACGCCTGATGTCCGCCATTCCGTTGAATGGCGTGTGTGATAACTACAGCTGGGCCGAAGCCATCAGCCTGCTGCGCAACAACCGCGTGGTGATCCTCTCCGCCGGTACGGGTAACCCGTTCTTTACCACCGATTCCGCGGCCTGCCTGCGCGGTATTGAGATCGAAGCCGATGTGGTACTGAAAGCGACCAAAGTGGATGGCGTGTTTACTGCCGATCCGGCAAAAGATCCTGCTGCGACCATGTACGATCAGCTCTCCTACAGCGAAGTGCTGGATAAAGAGCTGAAAGTGATGGATCTTGCCGCCTTCACGCTGGCTCGCGACCACAAACTGCCGATCCGTGTCTTCAACATGAACAAACCTGGCGCGCTGCGTCGCGTGGTCATGGGTGAAAAAGAAGGCACTTTGATCACGGAATAATTTCCGTCGACGATAAATACAGGTAAGATTCCGCTTTACTTTGTAGTGATATCTTACCTGGACGCGCCTTTGGCGTTGTCATGAATTAAACGCGACTATACTTAGCACACCTGTAGCGATGTGCTGGTGGATAGTCTGCCTGAGACAAGTTTCCAAGGATTCGTAACGTGATTAACGACATCAGAAAAGATGCTGAAGTACGCATGGACAAATGCGTAGAAGCGTTCAAAACCCAAATCAGCAAAATCCGTACTGGCCGTGCTTCTCCAAGCCTGCTGGATGGTATCGTCGTGGAATACTACGGTACGCCAACCCCACTGCGTCAGCTGGCGCAGGTGACGGTAGAAGATACCCGTACGCTGAAAATCAACGTCTTCGATCGTTCAATGGGCCCGGCCGTTGAGAAAGCCATCATGGCGTCCGATCTGGGTCTGAACCCAAGCTCTGCAGGTACGGATATCCGTGTTCCACTGCCAGCGCTGACCGAAGAGCGTCGTAAAGATCTGATCAAAGTGGTACGTGGTGAAGCAGAGCAGGGCCGTGTGGCCGTGCGTAACGTTCGCCGTGACGCGAACGATAAAGTGAAAGCGCTGCTGAAAGATAAAGAGATCAGCGAAGATGACGATCGCCGCTCTCAGGACGACGTACAGAAACTGACCGATGCGGCTATCAAGAAACTTGATGCGGCGCTGGCAGAAAAAGAAGCGGAACTGATGCAGTTCTGATTTCTGACGTACTCTGATAAAACGCCGTACAGAAGGCCCGATGGGCTTTGCTGGCGGCGTTTTGCTTTGCTGGTTTCACTACTTCTGGACAATTCATGAAGCAATTAACACTCCTCGGCTCAACCGGCTCTATCGGTTGCAGCACGCTCGACGTCGTTCGCCACAATCCTGAACACTACACCGTGGCCGCGCTGGTCGCCGGGAAAAACGTTCAGCGTATGGTTGAGCAGTGTCTCGAGTTTTCGCCACGCTATGCGGTTATGGACGACGAGGAGAGTGCTCGCCAGGTAAAAGCTTTGCTGACAGAGCACGGCAGCCGGACCGAGGTATTAAGCGGCCAGCAGGCTGCCTGCGACATGGCCGCCCTGGATGACGTAGACCAGGTGATGGCGGCCATCGTGGGTGCTGCAGGCCTGCTGCCGACACTGGCGGCAATTGATGCCGGGAAAACGGTGTTGCTGGCCAATAAAGAGTCGCTGGTGACCTGCGGACGCCTGTTTATGGAGGCGGTTAAGCAGCGCGGCGCGCAACTTTTGCCGGTAGATAGCGAACATAACGCTATTTTTCAGAGTTTACCGCAACCGTTTCAGCAAAACCTGGGGTACGCTGATCTGGAGCAGAATGGCGTCTCTTCTATCCTGCTTACCGGGTCTGGTGGCCCGTTCCGTGATACGCCATTGTCTGACCTGGTCTCAATGACCCCGGATCAGGCCTGTCGTCATCCGAACTGGTCGATGGGGCGTAAAATCTCCGTTGATTCTGCCACCATGATGAATAAAGGTCTGGAATACATTGAAGCCCGCTGGTTGTTTAACGCCTCGGCAGCGCAGATGGAAGTGTTGATTCACCCGCAGTCGGTGATCCACTCCATGGTCCGTTATCGGGATGGCAGCGTGATGGCGCAGTTAGGCGAACCCGATATGCGTACGCCTATCGCCCATACGATGGCGTGGCCCAACCGCGTGGTCTCCGGCGTAAAGCCGCTCGACTTCTGCAAATTAAGTGCGCTGACGTTCAGTGCGCCGGATTATCAGCGCTATCCGTGCCTGAAGCTGGCAATGGAGGCATTCGAGCAGGGACAAGCGGCGACAACCGCCCTCAATGCGGCGAACGAAATTGCTGTCGCCGCCTTCCTCGAACAGCGGATCCGCTTTACGGATATCGCTGCGTTGAACCTGTCTGTTCTTGAGGCGATGGATCTACGCGAGCCGCAGAGTGTGGATGATGTGCTGACCGTCGATGCGAATGCCAGGCTCATGGCGCAAAAAGCGGTGACGCACCTCGCAAGCTGGTGATAATCCAGCCGCGTGTGGTCATGCTATTTGTTAGCGTTGGGCTTCAGTGATATAGTCTGCGCCACCTGATTACGGGTAGTTGACGTTACGTGGTCAGGTAAGCCGTGGTATGACACGGCTTTTTTACGTAAAGGCTTCAGTATTCCTGAGTACCGTTAAATCCTTTCAGGGACCAAAAACGCGTTATGTTGTCTGCGAATCAACCAATAAGCGAGAACTTGCCAGCACATGGCTGTCGTCATGTAGCAATCATCATGGATGGCAATGGCCGCTGGGCGAAAAGACAAGGGAAGATCCGAGCCTTTGGGCATAAAGCTGGGGCGAAATCTGTGCGCCGCGCCGTTTCTTTTGCCGCCAATAACGGCATTGACGCGTTAACGCTCTATGCTTTCAGCAGTGAAAACTGGAATCGACCTGCGCAGGAAGTTAGCGCGTTGATGGAATTGTTCGTGTGGGCGCTCGACAGCGAAGTAAAAAGCCTGCACCGCCACAACGTTCGCCTGCGTATTATCGGCGATACCAGTCGTTTTAACTCACGTCTCCAGGAACGCATTCGTAAAGCGGAAGCGTTGACCGGTCAAAACACCGGCTTAACGCTCAATATCGCGGCGAATTATGGCGGACGTTGGGATATTGTCCAGGGTGTACGGCATTTGGCTGAACAGGTTCAGGAAGGGCTATTACAGCCGGACCAGATTGATGAAGAGGCGCTGAGTCAGCAAATCTGCATGAGTGAACTGACACCCGTGGATTTAGTAATTAGGACAGGGGGAGAACATCGCATCAGTAACTTTTTGCTGTGGCAAATTGCCTACGCCGAACTTTACTTCACAGATGTTCTTTGGCCCGATTTTGATGAACAAGACTTTGAAGGTGCGCTGCATGCCTTTGCCAATCGAGAGCGTCGTTTCGGTGGTACCGAGCCTGGTGGCGACAACGCCTGATGGGGGTAGCTTTTGCTGAAGTATCGCCTGATTTCTGCGTTTGTTTTAATACCTGTTGTCATCGCGGCGCTGTTTTTACTGCCACCGGTGGGCTTCGCTATTGTCACACTGGTCGTGTGCATGCTGGCAGCGTGGGAATGGGGGCAGCTTAGCGGCTTTACCTCGCGTTCTCAGCGGGTATGGCTGGCGGTGCTGTGTGGGCTGATGCTGGCGCTGATGCTCTTTATGCTGCCAGAGTACCATCACAATATTCATCAGCCGATAATAGCGGGTTCGCTCTGGCTTTCGCTGGGATGGTGGCTGGCAGCACTGCTGCTGGTGCTCTTCTATCCCGGCTCTGCGTCGCTATGGCGTAATTCTAAAATAATGCGCCTTTGCTTTGGGCTGTTCACCATCGTTCCTTTCTTCTGGGGAATGCTTGCCCTCCGTACCTGGCACTACGACGACAACCCTTACAGCGGGGCGTTATGGCTGCTTTATGTCATGATTCTCGTTTGGGGGGCTGACTCTGGCGCCTATATGTTTGGTAAACTGTTCGGCAAACATAAACTGGCACCAAAGGTCTCTCCAGGGAAAACCTGGCAGGGCTTTATCGGCGGGCTGTTTACAGCGGCGATTATCTCCTGGGGTTATGGCGTATGGGCCAACCTTGAGGTCGCACCGGCAACATTATTGGTCTGTTCTATTGTCGCAGCGCTGGCTTCCGTGCTGGGTGATTTGACCGAAAGTATGTTTAAGCGTGAAGCAGGGATCAAAGACAGTGGCAATCTTATTCCAGGGCACGGCGGTATCCTGGATCGCATAGACAGCCTGACGGCGGCAGTTCCCGTGTTTGCTTGCCTGTTTTTGCTGGTGTTTGGGACGATTTAACGGAAGGTTTTATGCTTAGCATTCTCTGGAATCTGGCGGCGTTCATTGTTGCACTGGGTGTACTTATCACGGTGCATGAATTTGGCCATTTCTGGGTTGCTCGGCGCTGTGGCGTACGGGTAGAGCGCTTTTCAATTGGCTTTGGGAAAGCGCTCTGGCGTCGTAACGATCGCCACGGCACAGAATTTGTTATTGCCCTTATCCCACTCGGCGGCTACGTCAAAATGTTGGATGAGCGCGTAGAGCCAGTGGCGCCCGAAGTGCGCCACTACGCGTTCAACAACAAAACCGTCGGCCAGCGCGCCGCGATCATTGCTGCCGGTCCGGTGGCAAACTTCATCTTCGCCATCTTTGCCTACTGGCTGGTGTTTATCATCGGTGTCCCTGGCGTTCGTCCGGTTGTTGGCGAAATTACACCCAACTCCATCGCGGCAAGCGCGCAAATTAATCCGGGCATGGAACTTAAAGCGATTGATGGCATCGAAACCCCTGATTGGGATGCCGTGCGGTTACAGCTGGTTGCCAAAATTGGTGACGAGCAGACCACCGTCAGCGTGTCACCTTTCGGTTCCAGTACGCGTCAGGATAAAATCCTGAATTTACGCAACTGGACCTTTGAGCCAGATAAGGAAGATCCCGTTGCGGCGCTAGGCATTCGTCCACGCGGCCCACAGATTGAACCGGTGCTGGCAGAAGTCCAGTCTGATTCCGCAGCGCGTAAAGCAGGTTTGCAAGCGGGCGACAGGATCGTTAAAGTCGATGGTCAACCTTTAACGCAGTGGATGACCTTTGTTACTCTGGTGCGTGATAATCCAGGTACGCCGCTGGCGCTGGAGATAGAAAGGCAGGGGAGCCCGCTCTCCTTAACGCTTATCCCGGATACCAAACCGGGCGGTGGAAAGGCAGAAGGGTTTGCAGGCGTAGTGCCGAAAGTGATCCCGCTGCCTGATGAGTACAAGACAATACGCCAGTATGGGCCGTTCAGTGCCATCCTTGAAGCCACGGATAAAACATGGCAACTGATGAAACTGACCGTGCAAATGCTGGGGAAATTGATTACCGGTGACGTAAAACTGAACAACCTCAGTGGGCCGATTTCGATCGCTCAGGGGGCTGGGATGTCAGCAGAGTTCGGGGTGATTTACTATCTCATGTTTCTTGCGCTCATTAGCGTGAACCTCGGGATAATCAACCTGTTCCCACTGCCTGTTTTAGACGGGGGTCATCTGCTGTTTTTAGCGATTGAGAAGCTAAAAGGCGGGCCGGTATCCGAGCGAGTTCAAGACTTTAGTTATCGCATTGGTTCGATTTTACTGGTGCTGTTAATGGGGCTTGCACTTTTCAATGATTTCTCTCGGTTGTAAGAGAGTGTTAGGAAGAACGCATAATAACGATGGCGATGAAAAAGTTGCTCATAGCGTCGCTGCTGTTTAGCAGCGCGACCGTATACGGTGCTGACGGGTTCGTAGTGAAAGATATTCATTTCGAAGGCCTTCAGCGTGTCGCCGTTGGTGCGGCCCTCCTCAGTATGCCAGTGCGCCCAGGCGACACGGTTAATGATGAAGACATTAGTAATACCATTCGCGCCCTGTTTGCCACCGGCAACTTCGAGGACGTTCGCGTTCTGCGCGATGGTGACACGCTGCTGGTTCAGGTAAAAGAGCGTCCAACGATTGCCAGCATCACCTTCTCCGGCAACAAGTCGGTGAAAGATGACATGCTCAAGCAAAACCTTGAGGCCTCTGGCGTGCGTGTCGGCGAATCTCTGGATCGCACTACCCTCTCTGATATCGAGAAAGGGCTGGAAGATTTCTACTACAGCGTCGGTAAATACAGCGCGAGCGTGAAGGCGGTGGTGACTCCGCTGCCACGTAACCGTGTCGACCTGAAGCTGGTGTTCCAGGAAGGCGTTTCCGCGAAGATCCAGCAGATCAACATCGTCGGTAACCATGCGTTCAGCACCGATGAGCTGATCTCCACCTTCCAGCTGCGCGATGAAGTGCCGTGGTGGAACGTGGTGGGCGACCGCAAATACCAGAAGCAGAAACTGGCGGGCGATCTCGAGACCCTGCGCAGCTACTATCTGGACCGCGGCTACGCGCGATTCAACATCGACTCGACGCAGGTCAGCCTGACGCCGGACAAAAAAGGCATCTACATCACCGTTAACATTACCGAAGGCGATCAGTACAAGCTTTCGGGTGTGGAAGTGAGTGGTAACCTCGCGGGTCACTCTGCCGAGATCGAAAGCCTCACCAAACTGCAGCCGGGTGAACTCTATAGCGGCGCGAAAGTGACCAAAATGGAAGACGGCATTAAAAAGCTGCTCGGCCGTTATGGTTATGCTTACCCGCGCGTGCAGACTCAGCCTGAAATCAACGATACGGATAAAACCGTTAAGCTCCACGTTAACGTCGATGCGGGTAACCGTTTCTACGTACGTAAGATCCGCTTCGAAGGCAACGATACCTCTAAAGATGCCGTTCTGCGCCGCGAAATGCGCCAGATGGAAGGGGCGTGGCTGGGCAGCGATCTGGTCGATCAGGGTAAAGAGCGTCTGAACCGTCTGGGTTATTTCGAAACCGTCGACACTGACACGCAGCGCGTGCCGGGTAAACCGGACCAGGTAGACGTCGTCTACAAGGTCAAAGAGCGTAATACCGGTAGCTTCAACTTTGGTGTCGGTTACGGCACGGAAAGTGGCGTCAGCTTCCAGGTGGGCGTGCAGCAGGATAACTGGTTAGGTACCGGCTATTCTGTGGGTATCAACGGTACCAAGAACGACTACCAGACCTACTCTGAACTCTCCGTTACTAACCCTTACTTCACCGTTGATGGTGTAAGTCTGGGTGGTCGTATCTTCTATAACGACTTTAAAGCGGATGATGCGGACCTGTCTTCGTACACCAACAAAAGCTACGGTGTTGATGGTACGCTCGGCTTCCCGATTAACGAGTACAACACTCTGCGTGCTGGCTTAGGTTATGTGCATAACGACCTGTCCAACATGCAGCCGCAGGTAGCAATGTGGCGTTATCTGGACTCTATCGGACAGTCTGCCAGCACCTCGAATGATGACAACGGCTTTGCCGCAGATGACTTCACCTTCAACTATGGCTGGACGTACAACCGCCTCGACCGTGGTTTCTTCCCGACCGAAGGTTCGCGCGTCAACCTGAACGGTAAAGTCACGGTTCCGGGCTCTGATAATGAGTTCTATAAAGTCACCCTCGATACCGCGTCCTACTTCCCGATCGACGAAGATCATAAATGGGTCGTTCTGGGTCGTACGCGCTGGGGTTACGGCGACGGCTTAGGTGGTAAAGAGTTGCCATTCTATGAGAACTTCTACGCGGGCGGCTCAAGCACCGTACGTGGCTTCCAGTCCAACAACATTGGTCCGAAAGCCGCATATTACGGCGGAAACGACGAAGATAACTGCGATAAGGCTTCATCGAGCGAAGTCTGTAGCTCTGATGATGCAGTCGGTGGTAACGCCATGGGCGTCGCCAGCCTGGAGTTTATTACTCCTACGCCGTTTATCAGCGATAAGTATGCCAATTCCGTACGTACCTCCTTCTTCCTGGATGCGGGTACCGTATGGGATACTAACTGGGAAAATACCAGTGCGACCAGAGCTGCAGGCATTCCTGACTACAGCGATCCGAGCAATATTCGTATGTCTGCCGGTCTCGCACTACAATGGATGTCACCGCTGGGGCCGTTGGTCTTCTCCTACGCCCAGCCGTTTAAGAAATACGAGGGAGACAAAGCGGAGCAGTTCCAGTTTAACATTGGTAAAACCTGGTAATTGTCCGTCGCAAAGGAATGCGTTGGCAGTGTAGCGCTGACAACTGGCGATCGCAGGATCGCCTTGCCACGCAAAGAACGGTACCTTCGGGTACCAATGGGATGGTAAGGAGTTAATTGTGAAAAAGTGGTTATTAGCTGCAGGTCTCGGTTTAGCGATGGCAACTTCTGCTCAGGCAGCGGACAAAATTGCAATCGTCAATATGGGTAACTTGTTCCAGCAGGTTGCGCAGAAAACAGGTGTTTCTGCCACTCTGGAAAACGAGTTCAAAGGCCGTGCAAGCGAACTGCAGGGTATGGAAAAAGATCTGCAATCCAAAATGCAGCGTCTGCAGCGCGATGGTTCTACCATGAAAGCGAGCGACCGTAGCAAACTGGAAAAAGACGTAATGGCTCAGCGTCAGACTTTCTCTCAGAAAGCGCAAGCTTTTGAGCAGGATCGTCAGCGCCGTTCTAACGAAGAACGTGGCAAGCTGGTTACCCGTATCCAGTCCGCTGTGAAAGCTGTTGCCGCCGATCAGAACATCGATCTGGTTGTTGATGGCAACGCTGTTGCATTCAACAGCAGCGATGTTAAAGACATCACCGCTGATGTCCTGAAACAGGTTAAATAAGTAATGCCTTCAATTCGACTCGCTGATTTAGCTCAGCAGTTGGATGCAGAATTACACGGTGATGGCGATATCGTCATCACCGCTGTTGCGTCCATGCAGTCTGCTAAAGCAGGCACTATCACCTTCATGGTAAGCCCGAAGTACCGTGAACATCTGGCGCTTTGCCAGGCGTCTGCTGTCGTACTGACGCAGGACGATTTGCCGTTTGCCGCAGGTGCTGCGCTGGTAGTGAAGAATCCCTACCTGACGTATGCCCGTATGGCACAAATTCTTGATACCACGCCGCAGCCGGCACAGAACATCGCACCCAGTGCGGTGATTGATCCGACGGCGCAGCTGGGTAACAACGTATCAATTGGTGCTAATGCGGTTATCGAATCAGACGTCGTGCTGGGCGATAACGTGGTGATTGGTGCCGGTTGCTTCGTGGGTAAAAAAACAAAAATTGGTGCAGGCTCTCGCCTGTGGGCCAATGTCTCCGTTTACCATGAGATCGAAATCGGTGAACACTGCCTGATCCAGTCCAGTACCGTCATTGGCGCGGATGGATTCGGGTATGCGAACGATCGTGGTAACTGGGTGAAGATCCCGCAGCTGGGCCGGGTGATCATCGGCGATCGCGTCGAAATTGGCGCATGCACTACCATTGACCGTGGTGCGCTTGATGACACGATTATCGGTAATGGTGTTATCATCGATAACCAGTGCCAGATTGCACATAACGTTGTGATTGGCGACAATACCGCGGTTGCCGGTGGCGTTATTATGGCAGGCAGCCTGAAGATTGGCCGTTACTGTATGATTGGCGGTGCCAGCGTCATTAACGGGCATATGGAAATATGCGATAAAGTCACGGTTACAGGGATGGGCATGGTTATGCGTCCTATCACCGAACCGGGCGTCTACTCCTCAGGCATACCGTTACAGCCTAACAAGGCTTGGCGTAAAACTGCTGCCCTGGTGATGAATATTGATGATATGAGCAAGCGCCTCAAGGCTATTGAGCGCAAAATCGATCAACAAGACTAAGCGTTCACCCGATTAACGCACACTTCCCGGCCTGTCGGCTTTCTTATAAACCGGCAGGCCGTGTTATTATTGCCATTCAGATATTTTGACAGGAAGAGTATTTTGACTACTGACACTCATACTCTGCATATTGAAGAGATTTTAGAACTTCTGCCGCACCGCTACCCGTTTTTGCTGGTAGACCGTGTGCTGGATTTTGAAGAAGGTCGTTTTCTGCGCGCAGTGAAAAATGTTTCTGTAAACGAGCCATTCTTCCAGGGGCATTTCCCTGGGAAGCCTATCTTCCCGGGCGTATTGATCCTGGAAGCGATGGCTCAGGCTACCGGTATTCTGGCGTTTAAAAGCGTTGGTAAACTGGAGCCGGGTGAGCTGTATTACTTCGCAGGTATCGACGAAGCGCGCTTTAAGCGCCCGGTTGTGCCTGGTGATCAGATGATCATGGAAGTGACTTTTGAAAAAACGCGTCGTGGCCTGACTCGCTTTAAAGGCGTAGCTCTGGTTGACGGCAAAGTTGTTTGCGAAGCAACCATGATGTGTGCGCGTAGCCGGGAGGCCTGATACGTGATTGATAAAACCGCCTTTATTCATCCAACCGCCATTGTGGAAGAGGGTGCCGTTATCGGTGCTAACGTCCACATTGGTCCATTTTGTATTGTTGGACCCCATGTCGAAATTGGTGAGGGTACCGTACTGAAATCTCACGTTGTCGTGAATGGTCATACGACCATTGGCCGCGACAACGAGATCTATCAGTTCGCCTCCATCGGTGAAGTGAACCAGGATCTGAAATATGCTGGCGAACCGACCCGTGTGGAAATTGGCGATCGTAACCGCATTCGCGAAAGCGTCACCATTCATCGTGGTACCGAACAGGGTGGTGGATTGACGAAGGTGGGCAGCGATAACCTCTTTATGGTCAACGCGCATATCGCGCATGACTGTACCGTGGGTAGCCGCTGTATTCTCGCCAACAACGCAACGCTGGCGGGACACGTATCTGTTGACGATCATGCCATCATTGGCGGCATGACCGCAGTCCATCAGTTCTGCATCATTGGTGCGCACGTGATGGTTGGCGGCTGCTCCGGCGTGGCGCAGGACGTCCCGCCGTATGTGATTGCGCAGGGTAACCATGCGACGCCGTTTGGCGTTAACATCGAAGGCCTGAAGCGTCGCGGCTTCAGCCGTGAAGCGATTATGGCTATCCGTAACGCCTACAAACAGCTCTACCGTAACGGTAAAACGCTGGAAGAGGCGAAACCGGAAATCGCTGAACTGGCGAAACAGCATCCTGAGGTGAACGCGTTCGTGGAATTCTTCGCACGCTCAACTCGCGGTCTGATTCGTTAATGGTTGATAGTCGCCCGCTGACGATCGCCCTTGTCGCCGGAGAAACCTCCGGCGATATTCTTGGTGCCGGTCTTATCCGAGCGCTCAAAGCGCGCGTTCCCAACGCGCGCTTTGTCGGCGTTGCCGGTCCATTGATGCAGGCTGAGGGCTGTGAAGCCTGGTACGAGATGGAAGAGCTGGCGGTGATGGGCATCGTCGAGGTGCTGGGCCGCCTGCGTCGTTTGCTGCATATCCGCGCCGATCTGACGCGCCGTTTTACCGAACTTAAGCCCGATGTGTTCGTCGGTATTGATGCACCTGATTTCAACATTACCCTCGAAGGTAATCTGAAAAAGCAGGGGATCAAAACCATCCATTACGTCAGTCCGTCCGTCTGGGCGTGGCGACAGAAACGCGTTTTCAAAATAGGCAGATCGACGAATCTCGTTCTGGCTTTCCTGCCTTTCGAAAAAGCGTTTTACGATAAATTCAACGTACCGTGCCGCTTTATCGGCCACACCATGGCCGATGCCATGCCGCTGGATCCCGATAAAAATGCGGCCCGCGACGCGCTCGGCATTCCCCATCACGCTCACTGTCTGGCTCTGCTGCCGGGCAGCCGTGGTGCAGAAGTGGAAATGCTCAGCGCAGATTTCCTGAAAACGGCGCAGATCCTGCGCCAGACCTACCCTGACCTCGAAGTGGTCGTGCCGCTGGTGAATGCCAAACGCCGGGAGCAGTTCGAGCGCATTAAGGGGGAGGTCGCCCCGGATCTGCATGTTCATCTGCTGGATGGCAAAGGCCGTGAGGCGATGATCGCCAGCGATGCCGCGCTGTTGGCATCGGGCACCGCCGCGCTGGAGTGCATGCTGGCGAAATGTCCGATGGTGGTGGGCTATCGCATGAAGCCGTTCACCTTCTGGCTGGCGAAACGGCTGGTGAAAACCGATTACGTCTCCCTGCCAAACCTGCTCGCCCGACGCGAGCTGGTGAAAGAGCTGCTGCAGGATGAGTGCCAGCCGCAGGCGTTAGCCGCTGCGCTGTTACCGCTGCTGGCCGACGGCAAAACCAGCCATGAGATGCATGACACTTTCCGGGAACTGCATCAGCAAATCCGCTGTAATGCCGACGAGCAGGCGGCTGACGCGGTGCTGGAGTTAGCACAATGATGGAATTTGTATACCCTCACACCCATCTGGTGGCGGGTGTGGATGAAGTGGGGCGTGGGCCGCTGGTGGGTGCCGTTGTCACGGCCGCGGTGATCCTCGATCCTGCTCGTCCGATTATCGGTCTGAATGACTCGAAGAAATTATCCGAAAAGCGCCGCCTGGCGCTGTACGATGAAATTAAAGAGAAAGCGCTGGCCTGGAGTCTGGGGCGGGCGGAGCCGCATGAGATCGACGAGCTGAATATCCTGCATGCTACCATGCTGGCGATGCAGCGTGCGGTGGCCGGGCTGAACGTGGTGCCGGAGTATGTGCTGATCGACGGAAATCGTTGCCCGGCGCTGCCCATGCCGTCGCTGGCGGTTGTCAAAGGCGATAGCCGGGTGGCTGAAATCAGCGCCGCCTCGATCGTTGCTAAGGTCACCCGCGATGCCGAAATGGCCGCGCTGGATCTCACTTTTCCCCAGTATGGCTTTGCCCAGCATAAGGGGTATCCTACCGCTTTCCATCTGGAAAGACTGGCTGAACACGGCGCAACTGAACATCACCGTCGCAGTTTTGGACCGGTGAAACGCGCACTGGGACTGATGTCCTGAATCAAGACGCCAATAAGTAACGCGGGATCTGAAGATGGCTGAACCACGTTTCGTACACCTGCGGGTGCACAGCGACTATTCCATGATTGATGGGCTGGCGAAAACCGGGCCGCTGGTGAAAAAGGCGGCCGCGCTTGGCATGCCTGCGCTGGCGATCACCGACTTCACCAACCTGTGCGGTCTGGTGAAGTTCTACGGAACGGCGCACGGTGCCGGTATGAAGCCGGTGATTGGTGCCGATTTTCACGTTCAGAGCGAGCTTCTTGCGGATGAAATGACGCAGATCACCGTCCTGGCGATGAATAACACCGGTTATCAGAACCTGACGCTGTTGATCTCCCGGGCCTATCAGCGCGGCTACGGCCCGCAGGGCCCGTGGATCGATCGCGCATGGCTGGCGGAGCTGAATGAGGGGCTGCTGCTGATCTCCGGCGGGCGCATGGGCGACGTAGGTCGATGCCTGCTGCGCGGCAATGGCGCGCTGGTGGAACAGTGCGTCGATTTTTATAAAGAATTCTTCCCGGATCGCTTCTATCTGGAGCTGATCCGTACCGGCCGTCCTGATGAAGAGAACTATCTGCACGCCGCGGTTGCCCTCGCAGAAGAGCATGGGCTGCCGGTTGTGGCGTCCAACGATGTGCGCTTTATCAACGCCGACGATTTCGACGCCCATGAGATTCGCGTTGCTATCCACGACGGCTTTACCCTCGACGATCCGAAACGCCCGCGCAACTATTCGCCGCAGCAGTACATGCGCAGCGAAGAGGAGATGTGCGAGCTGTTTTCCGACATTCCGGAAGCGCTGGAAAACAGCGTAGAGATTGCCAAACGCTGTAACGTCACCGTCCGCCTGGGCGAATACTTCCTGCCGCAGTTCCCGACTGGCGACATGACCACCGAAGACTTCCTGGTCATGAAATCGAAAGAGGGTCTGGAAGAACGTCTGGAATTCCTCTTCCCGGATCCGGCCGTTCGCGCCGAAAAGCGCCCGGAATATGACGAACGTCTGGATATTGAACTCCAGGTTATTAACCAGATGGGGTTCCCCGGCTACTTCCTGATCGTGATGGAGTTTATCCAGTGGTCGAAGGACAACGGCGTACCGGTTGGGCCGGGCCGTGGTTCGGGTGCCGGCTCGCTGGTGGCCTATGCGCTGAAAATTACCGATCTCGATCCGCTGGAGTTTGATCTGCTGTTCGAACGTTTCCTTAATCCGGAACGTGTCTCGATGCCCGACTTCGACGTCGACTTCTGCATGGAGAAACGCGACCAGGTTATCGAACACGTGGCGGACATGTACGGTCGCGACGCGGTATCGCAAATTATTACCTTCGGTACGATGGCGGCAAAAGCGGTTATCCGCGACGTGGGCCGCGTGCTGGGGCATCCGTACGGTTTTGTTGACCGCATCTCGAAGCTGGTGCCGCCCGACCCGGGTATGACCCTGGCGAAAGCCTTCGAAGCAGAGCCGCAGCTGCCGGAAATCTACGAGGCCGACGAAGAGGTCAGAGCGCTGATCGACATGGCGCGCAAGCTGGAAGGCGTCACCCGTAACGCCGGTAAACACGCCGGTGGGGTGGTTATTGCCCCGACCAAAATTACCGATTTTGCGCCGCTGTACTGCGACGAAACCGGCTCGCACCCGGTCACCCAGTTCGATAAGAACGACGTTGAATACGCCGGCCTGGTGAAGTTCGACTTCCTCGGCTTACGTACGCTCACCATCATCGACTGGGCGCTGAAGATGATCAACCCGCGCCGGGCCAAACAGGGCCTGGAGCCGATTGATATCGCGGCGATCCCGCTGGATGACAAGAAAAGCTTCGACATGCTGCAGCGCTCGGAGACCACCGCGGTCTTCCAGCTTGAATCCCGCGGCATGAAGGATCTGATCAAACGTCTGCAGCCTGACTGCTTCGAAGACATGATCGCGCTGGTGGCCCTGTTCCGTCCGGGACCGCTGCAGTCGGGAATGGTAGATAACTTTATCGACCGTAAGCACGGTCGCGAAGAGCTCTCTTATCCTGATGTGCAGTGGCAGCACGAAAGCCTGAAGCCGGTACTGGAGCCTACCTACGGCATTATCCTGTATCAGGAACAGGTTATGCAGATCGCCCAGGTACTCTCTGGCTATACCCTCGGCGGCGCGGACATGCTGCGTCGTGCGATGGGTAAGAAAAAGCCGGAAGAGATGGCCAAGCAGCGCGGCACCTTTGAAGAAGGGGCCAGGAAAAACGGCGTTGACGGCGAACTGGCAATAAAAATCTTCGATCTGGTAGAGAAATTTGCCGGATATGGGTTTAACAAGTCACACTCCGCTGCCTACGCGCTGGTTTCCTATCAGACCCTGTGGCTGAAAGCACACTATCCGGCAGAGTTTATGGCCGCGGTAATGACCGCCGATATGGACAACACCGAGAAGGTGGTGGGTCTGGTGGATGAGTGCTGGCGCATGGGGCTGAAGATCCTGCCACCGGACATTAACTCCGGTCAGTACCATTTCCACGTTAACGATGACGGGGAGATTGTTTACGGTATCGGCGCCATTAAAGGCGTGGGTGAGGGCCCGATCGAAGCGATCATCGAAGCCCGTAACCAGGGAGGGTACTTCCGCGAGCTGTTCGACCTCTGCGCCCGTACCGATATCAAAAAGCTTAACCGCCGGGTGCTGGAAAAGTTGATCATGTCCGGGGCGTTTGACCGCCTTGGGCCGCATCGCGCCGCGCTGATGAACTCGCTGGCCGACGCCCTGAAGGCTGCCGATCAGCACTCGAAAGCCGAAGCCATTGGTCAGGCAGATATGTTTGGCGTGCTGGCAGAAGAGCCGGAGCAGATCGAACAATCCTATGCCAGCTGTCAGCCGTGGCCGGAACAGACGGTACTGGACGGCGAGCGTGAAACGCTGGGTCTGTACCTGACCGGGCACCCGATCAACCAGTATCTTAAAGAAATTGAGCGCTATGTCGGAGGCTACCGGCTGAAAGACATGCATCCGACAGAACGTGGTAAGATTACCACGGCTGCGGGGCTCGTCATTGCCGCGAGGGTTATGGTCACCAAGCGCGGCAATCGTATCGGCATCTGTACGCTGGATGACCGTTCCGGGCGTCTGGAGGTGATGTTATTCACCGACGCGCTGGATAAATACCAGCAGTTGCTGGAAAAAGACCGCATACTTATCGTCAGCGGACAGGTCAGCTTTGATGACTTCAGCGGGGGGCTTAAAATGACCGCCCGCGAAGTGATGGACATTGACGAAGCCCGGGAAAAATATGCTCGCGGGCTTGCTATCTCGCTGACGGACAGGCAAATTGATGACCAGCTTTTAAACCGACTCCGTCAGTCTCTGGAACCCCACCGCTCGGGGACCATTCCAGTACATCTCTACTATCAGAGGGCGGATGCGCGTGCACGATTGCGCTTTGGTGCGTCGTGGCGTGTCTCTCCGAGCGATCGTTTACTTAACGATCTCCGTGGCCTCATTGGTTCGGAGCAGGTGGAACTGGAGTTTGACTAATACAGGAATACTATGAGTCTGAATTTCCTTGATTTCGAACAGCCGATTGCAGAGCTGGAAGCGAAAATCGATTCTCTGACCGCCGTTGGCCGTCAGGATGAAAAACTGGATATTAACATCGACGAAGAAGTGCATCGTCTGCGTGAAAAGAGCGTAGAACTGACGCGCAAAATCTTTGCCGATCTCGGCGCATGGCAGGTTGCCCAGATGGCACGCCATCCACAGCGTCCGTACACCCTGGATTATGTCCGCCTGGCGTTCGATGAATTCGACGAGCTGGCAGGCGATCGCGCCTATGCCGACGATAAAGCTATCGTTGGCGGTATCGCACGCCTCGACGGTCGTCCGGTGATGATTATTGGCCACCAGAAAGGGCGCGAAACCAAAGAAAAAATTCGCCGCAATTTCGGGATGCCAGCGCCGGAGGGTTACCGTAAAGCCCTGCGTCTGATGGAGATGGCCGAGCGTTTCAACATGCCGATCATCACCTTTATCGACACCCCGGGTGCTTATCCGGGCGTCGGTGCAGAAGAGCGCGGCCAGTCTGAAGCCATTGCCCGCAACCTGCGCGAAATGTCACGCCTGAGCGTGCCGGTTATCTGCACCGTTATCGGTGAAGGTGGTTCCGGTGGTGCGCTGGCGATTGGCGTGGGCGATAAAGTGAATATGCTGCAGTACAGCACCTATTCCGTTATCTCTCCGGAAGGCTGTGCATCTATTCTGTGGAAAAGCGCCGACAAAGCGCCACTGGCCGCAGAAGCGATGGGCATTATCGCCCCACGCCTGAAAGAGCTGAAGCTGATCGATACCGTTATCCCGGAACCACTGGGTGGCGCGCACCGTAAGCCAGAAGTGATGGCGGCCTCACTGAAGGCGCAGCTGCTGGCTGACCTCGCAGACCTCGACGTGCTGAGCAAAGAAGATCTGCTTAACCGTCGTTACCAGCGTCTGATGAGCTACGGTTACGCGTAAGTCAGGTCATACTCCGAAAAGCCGCACATCGTTGCGGCTTTTTTTATGCCTGCGGTTTACCTCAACTATGCTTAGTGAATGTTTTTTAAGGAGGTAAACCGTGAACATCATTGCCATTATGGGGCCGCACGGCGTCTTTTATAAAGACGAACCCATCAAGGAGCTGGAGCAGGCGTTAGCATCGCGCGGGTTTCAACTCATCTGGCCGCAAAACAGCGCCGATCTACTGAAGTTCATCGAACACAACCCGCGCATTTGCGGCGTCATCTTCGACTGGGACGAATACGATCTCGAGCTGTGCAGCGATATCAATCAACTCAATGAATATCTGCCGCTGTACGCCTTTATCAATACCCACTCTACGATGGACGTCAGCGCCCACGATCTGCGAATGGCGCTGTGGTTCTTTGAGTATTCGCTGGGCGTGGCAGAGGACATCGCCACCCGCATTCAGCAATATACCGGCGAGTACCTCGATACCATCACGCCACCGTTTACCCGGGCACTCTTTACCTATGTGAAAGAGGGGAAGTACACCTTCTGCACTCCGGGCCATATGGCGGGAACGGCGTATCAGAAAAGCCCTGTGGGCTGCCTGTTCTATGATTTCTTTGGCGGGAATACGCTGAAGGCGGATGTGTCGATCTCGGTGACGGAGCTGGGATCGCTGCTGGATCATACCGGCCCGCATCTTGAAGCCGAAGAGTATATCGCCCGCACCTTTGGCGCCGAACAGAGCTATATGGTGACCAACGGCACCTCGACCTCCAATAAGATTGTCGGCATGTACGCCGCCCCGGATGGCAGTACCCTGCTGATTGACCGCAACTGCCATAAATCGCTGGCGCATCTGCTGATGATGAGCGACGTAGTACCGATCTGGCTGTCACCCACCCGTAACGCGCTGGGTATTCTGGGCGGGATCCCGCGCCGGGAGTTTTCCCATGAGGCGATTGAGAGCAAAGTGGCCGCCGTGCCGGGGGCAAGCTGGCCGGTTCACGCGGTGATCACCAACTCCACCTACGACGGCCTGCTCTACAATACCAACTGGGTGAAACAGACCCTGGATGTGCCCTCGATCCATTTTGACTCGGCGTGGGTGCCCTATACCAATTTCCACCCAATCTATGCCGGTAAAAGCGGGATGAGCGGCGATCGGGTGCCGGGAAAAGTGTTCTTTGAAACCCAGTCGACGCACAAGATGCTGGCGGCGTTTTCGCAGGCCTCGCTGATCCACATTAAGGGCGAATACGACGAAGAGACCTTCAACGAAGCCTTTATGATGCACACCACCACCTCGCCGAGTTACCCCCTGGTGGCCTCGATTGAAACCGCCGCGGCGATGCTGCGCGGCAATCCCGGCAAGCGTCTGATCAACCGCTCCGTTGAGCGCGCCCTGCATTTCCGTAAAGAGGTCCAGCGGCTGAAAGATGAAGCCGACGGCTGGTTCTTCGATATCTGGCAGCCGGACGGTATCGACGAAGCTGAATGCTGGCCGGTTGCGCCGGGTGAGAGCTGGCACGGCTTCCGCGATGCCGATGCGGATCATATGTTCCTCGATCCGGTCAAAGTCACCATTCTCACGCCGGGAATGGACGAGCAGGGGGTCATGAGCGAGGAGGGGATCCCGGCCGCGCTGGTGGCGAAGTTCCTTGATGAACGCGGCGTGGTGGTCGAAAAGACCGGGCCGTATAACCTGCTGTTTCTGTTCAGTATCGGCATCGATAAAACACGGGCGATGGGCTTGCTGCGCGGGCTGATGGAGTTTAAGCGCGCCTACGATCTCAATCTGCGGGTCAAGAACATGCTGCCGGATCTCTACGCCGAGGATCCTGACTTTTACCGTAACATGCGCATCCAGGATCTGGCTCAGGGGATCCATAAGCTGATCCGCCAGCACGATCTGCCGCGGCTGATGCTGCAGGCGTTTGACGTTCTGCCGGAAATGAAGCTCACCCCGCATCATGCCTGGCAGCGCCAGGTGAAAGGGGAGGTGGAAACGGTCGATCTGGAAGATCTGGTCGGGCGGATCTCAGCCAACATGATCCTGCCCTATCCGCCGGGTGTGCCGCTGCTGATGCCTGGGGAGATGATCACCGAGCAGAGCAGGGCGGTGCTCGATTTCCTGTTGATGCTCTGCTCGATTGGTCGTCACTATCCGGGGTTCGAAACCGATATCCACGGTGCCAAACGGGACGAAAACGGCATCTACCGGGTACGGGTCTTAAAAGCGCAGTGATCCCTTGCACGGCATGGGGATTCGGATATAACGTTCAGGCACATTAAAAAGGAGAGACTATGCTGGGCTTAAAGCAGGTTCACCATATTGCCATTATTGCCACCGACTACGCCGCCAGTAAGGCGTTTTACTGCGATACGCTGGGATTTACCCTGCAGAGTGAGTTTTACCGGGAAGAGCGCGACTCCTGGAAGGGCGATCTGGCGCTGAACGGCCAGTACGTCATTGAGCTGTTTTCGTTCCCCTTCCCGCCGGCACGTCCGTCCCGACCGGAAGCCTGCGGTTTACGCCACCTCGCCTTTAGCGTGGATGATATCGACCAGGCCGTGCAGCATCTCGAATCGCATGGCGTAAAGTGTGAAGCCATTCGTATCGACCCCTTCACCGGGAAACGTTTCACCTTCTTCAACGATCCTGATGGCCTCCCGCTGGAGCTGTACCAGCAGTAACGCTTGCCTCTATAAGAAATGCCCGGTAACGTGCCGGGCATCTTCCTGCATGAATAACGACGATGACCACAGCCGATTTTCAGCAAGCCCTCCATCCGTACCGCCGACTGCTGGTGGGATTTAGCGGTGGCCTGGACTCCACGGTTTTGCTGCATCAGCTGATGCGCTGGCGTGAACAGGATCCCGGTCTCGAACTGCGCGCTATCCATGTTCATCACGGTCTGAGCCCGCACGCGGACAGCTGGGTTGCGCACTGCGAAAGCCTCTGCCACGAATGGGCTATCCCGCTGATCGTGACGTGGGTGACGCTGGCGGAAGAGGGGCTGGGACTGGAAGCGCAGGCGCGGAAGGCGCGTTATGCTGCCTTCCGCGAGGCGCTTCTGCCCGGTGAAGCGCTGGTCACGGCGCAACACCTGGACGATCAGTGTGAAACCTTTCTGCTGGCGCTAAAGCGCGGCAGTGGCCCTGCGGGGCTGTCGGCCATGCCTGCGCGGGCGCGTTTTGCCGATACCGAACAGATCCGTCCCCTGCTGGGTGAGACGCGCGAATCGCTGCAGGAGAAGGCCCTGTGTTGGGGCCTTCGCTGGATAGAGGATGAGAGCAACCAGGACGACAGCTATGACCGTAATTTCCTGCGGCTGCGCGTCCTGCCCCTGATGGCACAGCGCTGGCCGCATTTTGCTCAGGCCACCTCCCGCAGCGCCACGCTGTGCGCGGAACAGGAGCTGCTGCTTGATGAACTCCTGGCTGACGAGCTGTCTTCCCTGGTTTCCGACGAGGGGGCGCTGGCTATCGCGCCGCTGGAGGCGATGAGCGCGGTGCGGCGGGCGGCGCTTCTGCGAAGATGGCTGGCGGCGCACGGGGCCTTAATGCCGTCCCGGTCCATGCTCACCCGGCTCTGGGAGGAGGTGGCGCTGGCCCGGGAAGATGCGGCACCGCAACTGCGTTCCGGCGAGGGAGAGATCAGGCGCTACAGGGGGCAGCTGTGGTGGGTGAAAAGCCATGCCTCGCTGGCCGATCGGGTTATCGACTGGCCTTCGCTGGGTCAACCTCTACAGCTGCCGGAAGGCCTGGGCGCTCTGCACATTCAGGCGGGCGGTAATCTACGTCTGCCGCGGCCCGATGAACCGGTGACGGTACGCTTTCGTGCCAGCGGAACGCTGCACATTGTCGGGCGAAACGGTGGACGTAAGATCAAAAAAATCTGGCAGGAGCTTAACATTGCCCCCTGGCGTCGGGATGCCACACCGCTGCTGTTTTACGGCGAAACGCTGGTTGCGGCTGCGGGCGTATTTGTGACGCGGGAAGGGGCGGCGGATACGGATACGGGCGTACAGCTGGAGTGGAAAGCGTAACGGACAGCGGGCTGCCCGTTACAGCGGATCAGGACTCGCTCACCACGACGGTGCCGATTTCGGGATGACTGAAGCTGGCAATTTTATCGAGACGGAGTTCGCGCGTTGCGCCGCCGTCCTCGACCACCAGGTACTCCACATTTTTACGGGATACCAGATCGTTCGCTTTAGCCTTCAGGACTTCGCCATCTTTTAACGCCAGCGTCAGAACCAGATGATGCTGGCAGGCGAGTTCGAGGTTGTCATAGTCATCGCAATTGATGGGTTGATAAGTTTCATTCATTGACATAATCGCTCACCAGTAAATTCGCAGCAGCATATGCTGCCTTTTCTCTGACCGATTCTGAAAGCGTGTCATCCGACGCAATTTCATTCAGAACTTTCAATACACAGCCCAACGCATCAGGGATGTATCCCAGATCGCCGCTGGCAATTTCCGCATACCGTTTGCGAATTAGCTCACAATAATTATTCACATCCCCTCCTGCCAGCGCACTGACTTTACTGTGAGATACAATTAAGCCTACGAGCATAAACCCGGTTTAGCAAGGTGACTATACCATACTCATTTAAGCAATATCAGCAGGTTGATGTCGCAGACATTCGCGAGCCTGTAACAGCCTTTTGACGGAGTTTTCGCTACAATGCGCACCTGATTCGAAAGGAGTTCTCTCATGGCGCTTAAAGCGACAATTTACAAAGCCGCGGTCAATGTGGCGGATTTAGACCGCAATCAGTTTCTTAATGCGACCCTGACGCTGGCGCGTCATCCCTCAGAAACGCAGGAGCGCATGATGCTGCGTCTGCTGGCATGGATTAAGTATGCCAACGAGCGACTGCAGTTTACCCGCGGGTTGAGCGCGGAAGACGAGCCGGAAGCCTGGCTGCTCAACGACCATCTGGGCATTGATCTGTGGATCGAACTTGGTCTGCCGGATGAGCGCCGCATTAAGAAAGCCTGCACACAGTCTGCCGAAGTGGCGCTCTTTACCTATAACAGCCGTGCCGCGGAGATCTGGTGGCAGCAGAACAAAAATAAATGTTCACAATTCAATAACCTGTCGGTCTGGTACCTGGATGATGAACAGCTTTCTGCGCTGAGCGCCTTTGCCGGGCGAACCATGATCCTGCAGGCAACGATTCAGGACGGCGCCATCTGGTTATCGGATGCTGAGAATAATCTGGAAATTCATCCTGAAGCCTGGCAGTCCCGCTCATGATTGTCCTGTCCCGAACGGTCACCCTTCCTGATAATGAAGTTGAGATCACCGCGATCCGCGCACAGGGAGCGGGCGGCCAGCATGTGAATAAAACCTCAACGGCCATTCATCTGCGCTTTGACATTCGGGCATCCAGCCTGCCAGAGTACTATAAAGAACGCCTGCTCGCCGCCAGCCATCATCTGATCACCAGCGAAGGGGTGATTATCATCAAGGCGCAGGAGTACCGCAGCCAGGAGATGAACCGGGAAGCAGCGCTGGCCCGGCTGGTGGCGGTGATCCAGGAGTTAACGGCAGTGCAAAAAAGCCGTCGGGCCACCCGCCCGACCCGCGCCTCGAAAGAGCGTCGCCTGGCTTCGAAATCACAGAAATCGTCCGTTAAGGCACTGCGCGGCAAAGTTCGACGCCCTCAGGATTAACGGGCGACAGTCGGGATACGATAAGGAATAAAAAGTGAAAACAGCGATATTTTCAGTGGTGGCAGCAAGCACGCTGTTCGTTCTGATGGGGTGCCATAACCGCGCAGAGATGCAGGCGCTGGAACCCACCCAGGCAGAGGCGTTAAAACCGATGCAGCAGAGCTGGCGCGGCGTCTTGCCCTGCGCCGATTGCGAAGGCATCGAAACCTCGCTGTTTCTGGAAAAAGATGGCTCCTGGGTGATGAACCAACGCTACCAGGGGGCTAAAGCGCCTTCCTCATTTGCCAGCTATGGCACCTGGGCCCGCACCGCCGATAAGCTGGTGCTGACGGATACGGCGGGTGAAAAGCGCTATTTCCGTGCCAAAGGCGAAGGACTGGAGATGCTCGATATCCAGGGCAATCCTATCGAATCACAGTTTAACTACACGCTGGCACCGGTCACCGCCGCCCTGCCGGCAACGCCGATGGCGATGCGCGGCATGTATTTCTATATGGCTGATGCAGCGATCTTCACCGACTGTGCCACCGGCAAAAAGGTGAGCGTGGCGAATAACGCCCAGCTTGAGCGGGATTATGCGGCGGCGCGCGGAAGTGATACCAAACCGGTACTGCTCACGGTCGACGGACATTTTACGCTGGAAGCCAACCCGGACAGCGGCGAGAAAGTGAAAACGCTGGTGCCGGACCGGAACGCCAGGTTTGAAGCAGGTAAGAATTGCGACAGCAAATAGCTAAAATAAAAAACCCCGCCGGAGCGGGGTTTTTTGTGGCTTAGCCTTTGATGGCTTTCACCAGGTAATCAAGCACATCACCGGTTTTGATCATCTGCTTCTCGCCATTACGACGATACTTGTATTCGATCTCTTCGTTATCGAGGTTACGATCGCCAATGACCACGGTGTGAGGAATACCGATCAGTTCCATATCAGCAAACATCACGCCCGGACGCTCTTTACGATCGTCCATCAGCACTTCGATACCCTGGGCACGCAGCTCGCTGTAGAGCTTCTCGGCCAGCTCCTGCACGCGGTAGGACTTGTGCATGTTCATTGGCAGGATCGCCACCTGGAACGGCGCAATGTTGTCCGGCCAGACGATACCGCGTTCGTCGTGGTTCTGCTCAATCGCAGCCGCCACCACGCGTGTTACCCCGATACCGTAGCAGCCCATGGTCAGGATCTGGTTACGGCCATCTTCGCCCTGAACCGATGCGTTCAGCGCCTGGGAGTACTTGGTGCCCAGCTGGAAGATGTGACCCACTTCGATACCGCGTTTGATCTGCAGCACACCCTGGCCATCCGGGCTTGGATCGCCTGCGACCACGTTACGAATGTCAGCCACTTCCGGGGTCGCCACATCGCGATCCCAGTTGATGCCAAAGAAGTGTTTACCATCGATGTTGGCACCGGCAGAGAAATCGCTCATTGCCGCAACGGTACGGTCGATCACGACCGGAACCGGCATATTGACCGGACCGAGGGAGCCTGGACCAGCATTGACCACAGCGCGGATTTCCGCTTCGGTTGCGAAGGTCAGCGGGCTGGCAACCTGAGGCAGTTTTTCGGCTTTCACTTCGTTCAGCTCGTGATCGCCACGAACCAGCAGAGCAACCAGCGGGTAGCTGCTGCCTTCAACCGCTTTCACCAGCAGGGTCTTAACGGTTTTTTCAACCGGCAGATTGAACTGCTCAACCAGCTCGGCGATGGTTTTGGCGTTCGGCGTATCAACGACTTTCATCTCTTCCGTTGCTGCTGCGCGTGGCGTTGTTGGCGCCAGGGCTTCAGCAAACTCGATGTTGGCCGCGTAGTCAGAGGTATCAGAGAAGATCACGTCGTCTTCGCCGCTCTGCGCCAGCACCTGGAATTCATGGGATGCGCTACCGCCGATGGAACCGGTATCGGCCTGCACAGCACGGAAATCCAGACCCATACGGGTGAAGATTTTGCTGTACGCATCGTACATCTTGTCATAGGTCTCCTGCAGAGATTCCTGTGAGGTATGGAAGGAGTATGCATCCTTCATCAGGAACTCGCGGGAGCGCATCACGCCAAAACGCGGGCGCACTTCGTCACGGAACTTGGTCTGGATCTGATAGAAGTTCAGCGGCAGCTGCTTATAAGAGCTGAGCTCGTTACGGATCAGATCGGTGATCACTTCTTCATGCGTCGGACCCAGAACAAACGGACGCTCGCCGCGATCAACAAAGCGCAGCAGCTCCGGGCCGTACTGCTCCCAACGGCCGCTCTCAGCCCACAGATCTGCGGGCTGAACCACGGGCATGGACACCTCAATGGCACCGGCGTTATCCATCTCTTCACGTACGATGTTCTCGACTTTTCTCAGGACGCGCAGGCCGGTCGGCAACCAGGTATACAACCCGGAGGCCAGCTTGCGGATCATCCCGGCGCGCAGCATCAGCTGGTGGCTGATAACTTCGGCGTCGGCAGGTGTCTCCTTCAGGGTGGAGAGCAGATATTGGCTAGTACGCATGTTGTTACGGTTCCATTTCGACGATTGGAACAGGCTGACAGGCAGCCTGACACAAAAAAAGTGGTTTAGTTTACCAGTGTGGCCATGATGCCAAAAGAGAAGAGAATAAAATTACTGCGGCTCGAGGGCAAACACTTCGAAGCCCACCGCCGTGACGCGCCAGCGAACGTTAAAATCCAGCAGCAGAACGGCGTAGGTTTTCCCGGTCTCTTCCTCTTTTCGGTAGGCCGGACGGGGATCCTGCGCCAGCACCTCAACGATAAAATCACGCAGGCGAGGGTAGCGCTTTTCCAGCTCAACTAACCGGGGAGCCAGCTCGTCGGTAAAGTAAACGGGCATATCCGCCTGCGGGGCCTGCTGGGCATAGCTGGCACGCGCATCCGGCACCGCTTCGGCAAAGGGCAGATAGGGTTTGATATCCACCACCGGCGTACCGTCGACCAGATCCAGACTGCCAAGCTCAAGGATCACCTGATCCTTCTGACAGCGAATGCCTTTCAGCTCCACGAGCGACATCCCGACAGGGTTCGGGCGGAAGGTCGAGCGCGTGGCAAATACCCCCATCCTGGCATTACCGCCGAGACGAGGCGGGCGCACGGTGGGTCGCCAGCCGCCTGCCATGGTCTGATGAAAGATAAACAACACCCACAGATGGCTAAACGCTTCCAGTCCGCGCACGGCATCGGCCTGATTATACGGGGCAAGCAAGTGAAGTTCGCCGCCACCGCTTTTTACCAGCCCGGGCTGGCGGGGTACGGCAAACTTCTCTTTATAGGGCGAGCGGATAACGCCTATCTGCTCGAACTGGAATGCACTCATTTCGCCGAGACGTTAAGGGCAGAACCCACGCAAACGGCCTGACGGTAACAGCCTGGCGTGCCGCTGGTGACTTCGCAGCTGTGCAGCAGAACCGCATTGGCCTTCATTTTAGAGGCGTTAACCTGCATGCGTTTGCGCGCAGTCGGGATATTCGGAGGAGAGTCCTGATTGGTGGCCTGGCAGGAATCGCCGGAGACCTCACCCAGATCGCGGAACGGTTTACCCACTAAGGCTTCAGCGCTGGTATAGATTTTGACGGGCGCAGGGCGGGGCGCTTTTGGCTTCTCAGGCTCCACTTTAGGCGGGGTTGCTGTGCTTTTAACAGGTTCAACAGGAGATCTGCTTAGCATAGAACAGCCGCTCAGCATCAGTGCTAAAAGACAGATCGGTAAAGCACGCATAATATTTCCTCTATGAATAATCAAATCGTCAGATATTGAATCAGTTGCCTGCATAAATGACAAGACGGGCTTTCGCCCGTCCTGAATGATATTACACAGAGGTCAGATTACCAGCCTTTAACTGCGCCGCCGTTAAAGACTTTGTTCGCTTCCTGGTAAACTTCGTCAGACTGGTAAGCCTGAACGAATTTCTTCACGTTCTCTGCGTCTTTATTGTCTTCGCGGGTCACGATCAGGTTAACGTATGGAGACTCTTTGTCTTCAACGAAGATGCCGTCTTTCGCTGGGGTCAGGTTGATCTGGCTGGCGTAAGTGGTGTTGATAACCGCCAGGGCGATCTGCGCATCATCCAGAGAACGTGGCAGCTGTGGTGCTTCCAGCTCAACAATTTTCAGGTTTTTTGGGTTCTCGGTAACGTCCAGAACGGTCGGCAGCAGGCCAACACCGTCTTTCAGTTTGATCAGGCCCACTTTCTGCAGCAGCAGCAGGGAACGGCCGAGGTTAGTTGGGTCGTTCGGTACTGCAACCTGAGAACCGTCCTGCAGCTCTTCTAAAGATTTGATCTTTTTAGAGTAGCCTGCGATTGGGTATACGAAGGTATTGCCTGCTGCAACCAGCTTGTAGCCGCGATCCTTGATCTGCTGATCCAGGTACGGTTTGTGCTGGAAGGCGTTAGCATCGATATCGCCTTTGCTCAGCGCTTCGTTCGGCAGAACGTAATCGTTGAAGGTCACCAGCTCGACATCGAGGCCATACTTCTCTTTCGCCACTTTGGCTGCCGTCTCGGCAACCTGCTGTTCCGCACCGACGATAACGCCCACTTTGATGTGGTTTGGATCTTTTTCATCCTGACCGCAGCCTACCAGTGCCAGAGAGCCGATCAGCGCGCCTACCGCAGCAAAGGTCTTCAATTTAAACGCCATGTTCTTATCCTTAACTCGTCGAGTTTGTGTTGTGTAACGTTATTTGTGCGTAACAGCCCGGACGATGCGATCGCCAGAGAATTGAATGAGATAAACCAGCACAACCAGCAGAACCAGTACGGTATTCATGACGGTGGCATTGTAACCAATGTAGCCGTACTGATAACCGATCTGACCCAGACCGCCTGCACCGACAGCACCGCCCATCGCAGAGTAACCTACCAGGGTAATCAGCGTGATGGTTGCCGCATTGACCAGACCCGGCAGGGCTTCTGGCAGTAAGATTTTACGAACGATCTGCATCGGCGTCGCACCCATGGCGCGTGAGGCTTCAATCAGACCCGACGGGATCTCTAACAGCGCGTTCTCAACCATACGGGCAATAAAAGGCGCTGCACCTACGGTAAGAGGAACTATCGCCGCCTGCAGGCCGATGGAGGTTCCCACAATAACGCGGGTGAATGGAATCATCCACACCAACAGAATAATGAAGGGAATCGAACGGAAGATGTTCACCAGCGCAGAGAGTGTGCGATACAGCTTTGCGTTCTCAATAATTTGACCCGGGCGGGTGACGTAAAGCAGTACGCCCACCGGCAGGCCAATGACAAAACCGAAAAAGCCGGATACGAAGGTCATCGCCAGCGTTTCCCATACGCCGCGCGCCAGTAACCACATCATGGCCTCAGACATAACCCAGTACCTCTACTTTTACATGATGCTCTTGCAGCCAGGCGATAGCCGCCTGGGTATCCTGTTGCGTGCCGTGCATTTCGGTCAGCATGATGCCGAACTTCACGCCACCGGCGTAATCCATCTGCGCGCTAATAATGTTGTTGTTCACGTTGAAACGACGGGCGGTTTCAGACAGCAGCGGGGCATCCACTGACTTGCCGGTAAACTCCATTCGCAGCATCGGAACGCTGTTGGCTTCTGGTTGCGCTTTTAAACGTGCCAGATAGTCTTCCGGAATATCCAGATGCAGGGTGGCCTGAATAAACTGCTGCGCCAGCGGGGTTTTCGGATGCGAGAACACTTCGCTCACGGTGTCTTGTTCAATCAGTTCACCCTGACTGATCACCGCCACGCAGTCGCAGATGCGTTTAACTACGTCCATCTCGTGCGTAATAAGGAGGATGGTCAGTCCCAGCCGACGGTTGATGTCTTTTAACAGTTCCAGAATCGAGCGGGTGGTTGCAGGATCCAGGGCGCTGGTGGCTTCGTCACAGAGCAACACTTTTGGGTTGCTTGCCAGCGCACGAGCAATGGCGACACGCTGTTTTTGGCCGCCGGATAAGTTTGCCGGGTAGATATCATGCTTATCGCTCAGGCCGACCAGATCCAGCAGCTCGGTGACGCGACGTTTGATTTCGTCTTTAGGCGTGTTGTCCAGCTCCAGCGGCAGGGCGACGTTGCCAAACACGGTGCGCGAGGAGAGCAGGTTGAAGTGCTGGAAGATCATGCCAATCTGGCGACGCGCTTTGGTTAAATCCGTTTCGGAAAGGGTTGTCAGCTCCTGGCCATCAACCTGAACCTGACCTTCGGTCGGGCGCTCGAGCAAGTTAACGCAACGGATGAGCGTACTTTTACCTGCACCTGAGGCGCCAATGACGCCATAAATTTGTCCAGCCGGAACATGCAGGCTAACGTTGTTCAACGCCTGAATGGTACGGTTCCCTTGCTGGAACACTTTGGTGATATTCGAAAGTTTAATCATTAGATTATTTTTATCGTATGTAAGTTAGCCGTGGCATTTTCTGCTGCCTTGTACGGGCGATGACCGTCAACAAAACGGATGTTAAGGCATCCAGACGTCTAAATCAATCCAACTCTGCGCGATGAGCACTTTATTGCGCGGTGATTCATGAGATACTAGCCGGACATCCCTTTTCAGGAGCAAACCGGTGGCAAAATCAGTACCCGCAATTTTTCTCGATCGTGATGGCACGATTAATGTCGATCATGGCTACGTTCATGAGATAGACGAATTCGAATTCATCGATGGCGTTATAGATGCCATGCGTGAATTAAAAGAGATGGGTTTTGCGCTGGTGGTGGTAACCAACCAGTCAGGTATCGCGCGCGGTAAATTCACTGAAGCACAGTTTGAGACCTTAACCGAATGGATGGACTGGTCGCTGGCCGATCGTGGCGTTGACCTGGACGGTATCTATTATTGTCCTCATCACCCGCAGGGAACCGTAGAAGAGTATCGTCAGACCTGTGATTGCCGTAAACCGCATCCGGGCATGTTCATCTCGGCACAAGAGTTCCTTCATATAGATATGAGCGCTTCATATATGGTGGGCGACAAACTGGAAGATATGCAGGCAGCTGCCGCGGCAGGTGTAGGGCATAAAATTCTGGTGCGTACCGGTAAGCCCGTCACCCCAGAAGCAGAAAATGCAGCGGATTGGGTGATTAATAGCCTGGCGGCGCTGCCGGAAACCATCAAAAAGCAGCAAAAATAGGCGTTCTGGCGAAAAGGTGAGCGGTTGAAATAAAATTGTCGTTTTCCGCTTGTCACTGTCAGATAACTCCCTATAATGCGCCTCCATCGACACGGCAGATGTGAATCACTTCACACAAACAGCCGGGCCGGTTGAAGAGAAAAGCGTGAAATAATCGCTTGACTCTGAAAGAGGAAAGCGTAATATA